>Ga0265292_1000154_pt1 | contig 129815 bp, 129 predicted proteins | sample Munlanlewell296A_FD_189080 | JGI IMG/M metagenome (GOLD analysis project Ga0265292, IMG submission 189080) | Leachate microbial communities from a municipal landfill in Southern Ontario, Canada - Leachate well 296A | ecosystem: Engineered > Solid waste > Landfill > Unclassified | place... | reverse complement strand
TGATAGACGAATTTCAGCCCCGCCTCGTCGAGTGTTTCCCGCTGGTGCGAAGAAATATGCATGTCGCCAAGCTCGAGCCGTCCCTTCCTGTATGTGACCAGCGAGGCCCCGAGCACGCCTGCTTTCATGCGTATCTCCTGCATGTCGAGCAGATTCTTTACAACGCCGGGCACGGGACCGAAGCGGTCCAGCAACTCCGTTTCCATCTCCGCAAGCTGCTGCTCGTCGCGTGCTGCGGCGATGCGGTGGTGGACATCGATGCGCGCGGTCTCCAGCGGGATGTAATCTGACGGGATATACGCGTCGACATCGGCGTCCAGGCGCGCGGTGCGGGGCTCCTCCACGGGCTGGTTGTTGAGCTCGGCCACCGCCTGTCTTAGCAGATCGCAGTACATGTCAAAACCGACGGCGGCCACGTGCCCGGACTGCTCGTCTCCCAGCAGATTGCCGGCGCCACGGATCTCGAGGTCCCGCATGGCGATCTTGAAGCCCGAACCCAGCTCGGTGTAATCACTCAGGGTGGAGAGCCTGGCCATGGCCTCGCGCGTCAGCGAAGCGTTCGGCGGATAGAGCAGGTAGGCGTGCGCGATAACATCTGATCGCCCGATGCGGCCGCGTATCTGGTAGAGCTGCGATAGCCCGAGCATGTCGGCGCGGTCGACGATGAGCGTGTTCGCAGTGGGGATGTCGAGTCCGCTTTCGATGATGGACGTGCAGACCAGCACGTCAGCTTCCTTCTCCAGGAACGAGACCATGACCGTCTCCAGCTCCTTTTCCGGCATCTGTCCGTGGGCGACGATGAAACGCACGTTTGGAATCAGAGCCTTGAGCTCCTCCGCCTTGCCGGCGATGGTCTCCACCCTGTTGTGCAGGAAGAAGACCTGACCGCCGCGGGCGGCCTCCTTCATGATCGCCTGGCTTATGACCTCGTCATCATACTCGCCCACGTAGGTGCGGATGGGATAGCGGCCCAGCGGCGGCGTCTCCATGATGCTTATGTCCCGGATGCCGGACAGTGACATCTGCAGCGTGCGCGGTATCGGTGTAGCCGAGAGGCTCAAGACGTCCACGCGCAGGCGCAGCTGGCGCAGAGTCTCCTTCTGGTGTACGCCAAATCTTTGCTCCTCATCAACAATGACCAGCCCGAGGTCCTTCGGCACGACGTCAGCCGAGAGTACGCGATGGGTGCCGATCAGCACGTCGATCCTGCCTTCACGAAAATCGGCCGCGATCTGCCGCGTCCGCGCCGCGCTGCGGAAGCGGGATATCATCTCCACGTTGACCGGATACTTGCTGAAACGGGAGCTGAAAGTATTGAAATGCTGCAGGGCGAGGATCGTCGTCGGCACCAGCATCAGCACCTGCCTGCCCTGGATGGCCGCCTTGAAGGCCGCGCGTACCGCCACTTCGGTCTTGCCGTAGCCCACGTCGCCGCAGATGAGGCGGTCCATCGGGTGCGGCGATTCCATGTCGTCTTTCACGTCTTCGATGGCTGCGGCCTGGTCGGGGGTCTCCTCGAAGGGAAAGGCCGCCTCCAGCTCCATCTGCCACTGGTCGTCAGCTGCGAATTCGTCGCCCGGCAGGCTCTGCCTGAGGGCGTAAAGCTGGAGCAGTTCGCCGGCCATCTCACGGGCCGCGTTCCTGGCCCTGGCGCGAGCCTGCGACCAGGCGCGGCCGCCCAGCTTGTTGAGCGGCGGACTGCCGGCCTGCCCGCCCACATAGCGTGAGACCAGGGATATCTGTTCCTGCGGGACAAACAGCCTGTCATCACCCTTGAAGCGCAGGTGCAGGTAGTCGCGGGTCACGCCAGCGACTGTCTTGGTCTCCACCGATTCGAAAACGCCGATGCCGTGATCCTGGTGTACCACAAAATCTCCAGGCGTCAAATCCCGAAAGCTCATGATGGCGCGTCCGGCCAGGCCCAGGGTCCGGCTGCGCACTGATTTGCTGGGTCTGATAAGCGTACGCTCGCTGACGACGGCCAGCTTCATGTCCTTGTTGACAAATCCGGTCGGGGGAGGAGCAACGACGAGGTAGGTGCCTGGCTTCCCGGGGGCGGATTTTCCTTCGTCAAGAAAAGTCGTACTCCCGGCAAGGTTATGCTCGGCCCGGCGCGCCGCGCCTTCCGAGGAAAAATGGACAAACACCCTGAAACCGCCGGACACCATCCGCTGCAGCTCAACTGACGCTTCGGAAACGCGCCGCGAGGCGAAGTGGAATCCGGTCGCCGAAAAAACATGGGGCTGGTCTGATGGCAGACTCTCAAGAACAAGACTCGCAGAAGCATGAAGCCGCTTGTCCAGCTCTTCCGGACTTAAGTAATGCCCTGCGGACTCCCGGATCGAGGAAGCCTCAAGCACATCCTCCCAGTAGGATGCAAACGAGTCCCGGCCCGCAGCCGGGTCTAACCGGCAGATACGGGCCTTGCCCGTCTCCCGGTCCAGCAGTCCGGAAAACAAACCCTGTCCGGCGGTTGTTTTCCGCGGTCCGGCATCAGTCCCTTCCGGCTCCGCGGCGGCAAAAACCATGGCGCTCTCCTCGTCGAGCAGGGAGCGCTGGGTAAACGGCGAAAAACGGCGCAGTGATTCAAACTCGTCTCCCCAGAATTCCAGCCGGAGCGGCGCCTTGTCGGTGGAGGGGAAGACATCGATGATGCCGCCGCGTACGGCGAACTCCCCCCGGTCCTCCACCTGCGGCACCCTCTCGTAGCCCAGCGATGCCAGGCGCTCGATTATCTCATCGAAGCTGCCCGGGTTCCCCCTGCCTGTCCGGACCGGCTCGGGCCAGCGCCCCGGATCGAGCGACCCGTCCGCCATGGCCGCGATATCGGCGACAACGATGCCGGGACGGCCCGCGGCCAGGCTCCAGATAGCAGCATGCCTGAGTCCGACCAGCCGGCTGGAAGCGATCATCATGCTGCCGGGAGCAGTCCCCGCGGCGGGCAGCAGGCGCACCGGCGTCCGCCCGGCAAAAGCCTGGAGGTCATCGGTCAGCCTGGAGGCTTCCGCGCCGCCCGGCGCCACGACCAGCAACGCTTCCTGTGGCCAGTTCTCGTCGCGCAGTGAAGCCAGCAGGTAACCCTGGAAGAAGGTCGGGGCGTAGACACTCGCCGGCCCTGCGTTCAGGGCCGCCGTGAGCATCTGGAAGTTTTCATCTTTCTTTATGTAGGAGGTAATCAAAACTGGGACCGGGAAAAACATCCCGGCTGTCGCCGAAAACTTTTTTCAATCATTGATATACCCCGCAACCGGCTTTCGAACGCCTTCGCTACGAGTCCGTCTGTTCCCCCGCCGGATCGCCATCCTGGTCACGTCGGTTAAAGCGGTTCATCGCGGCCTCGATACCTTCGGTGATGATCGTCTCGATACAATCAACAGTCGTATCGAGAGCAGCCAGAAGCGCGTCGTCGTTTTCCCTGAGCCGGGAAAGGACCCAGTCACGCGCGGGCACGTTCGGATTTTCTGGACGCCCGATGCCGACCCTGACGCGGTTGAAAACATCGGTGCCCAGAGCGGCCGCGATACTGGCAAGGCCGTTATGGCCGCCGGTGCCGCCACCCTGCTTTACGCGCACTGAACCGAACGGGAAGTCCATGTCATCGTGGACGACTATAATATTGACGGGATCAATATGCTTGTGCCCGGCGGCAGAAGCCACTGCCTCACCTGAACGGTTCATATATGACATGGGAAGGATGACCGCCAGGTTCACACCCATTACGGTTCCCTCACACCAGCGGCCGCCATAGCGGTTACGGGTTCTTCCCATCTCATGGCGCTTCATCAACCTTGCGGCCGCCATGAAGCCGATGTTATGACGCGTGCCCTCATATTCGGAGCCGGGATTGCCAAGGCCGGCTACCAGAAAATCGGTATTGAGTGAATGGTGCTGTTTCTTGAAAAAAGCCATGACCCTGATTCCTTAGCAGGCCTTAAAACGTAGAGACGTTGCATGCAACGTCTCTACGGTGATGACATTATATGTATGACGGTTTACTGTGTCTCCCCGTCTATTCTCCGCCGCCTTCGGCCGGCTTCTCCTCGGCGGGAGCGCCTTCAGCTGCCGCCTCCGCGCCTTCCTCGGCCTCTTCTTCGGTGACCTCTTCAACAACCAGTTTCGGCGCCAGGACACTAGCAACGCCGCTCTCGGAATCGCTGAGGATCTCCACACCCGGCGGCGGTGTCAGGTCGCTCACGCGGATCGAGTCGCCGATTACCATCTCCGAGACGTCGTATTCGATGCTCGACGGCATATCACCAGGCAGGCAGCGAATCTGAAGCTCGCGATGGCTCTGATCAAGGATGCCGCCGTCCTTGACTCCCTGGGGTGTGCCGGTAAGTTCGAGGTGGATCGAGGCCTCGATCGGCTTGTCCATACTCACCTCGAGGAAATCTACGTGCAGGATGCCGCGCCCCAGCGGGTCAGGCTGATATTCCTTGAGTATGGCGGCATGGGCGTCCTTGCTGCCCTCGATCGTCAGGGAAAGAATGACATTGCCGCGCTCGCGGCCCAGCGCATGTTTCAATGCTTTCTCTTCCACGGCGAGGGCCTTGCTGCTCTCGCCGTCGCCGTAAAGTACCGCCGGTATCCATCCTGATTTACGCATGCGCCTTGCCTCGGGGCTTCCGAAACTGTCGCGCTCTTTTACTGCCAGTTTAACTTTCTTCATAATTCACTCCCACGCTTCCTAGAATAATTGGTCATTTCCTTCAAACAGTTTGCTGACGGACTCGTCACGGAAAACACTCTGGATTGTGTCGGCCAGAGTATTTGCGATAGACAGAACCTTTATTTTGCTGGTCTTTTTCTCAGTATTCAAGGGCAGCGTGTCAGTAACTACCACTTCCTTGACCGGCGAAGCCTCCAGCCGCTCATATGCCGGGCCGGAAAGAACCGGATGAGTCGCGGTCACGTAGACATCGCTGGCGCCCATTTCCAGGAGCACTTCGGCGCCCGCGGCAATGGTGCCGGCGGTGTCGATGATATCGTCCACCATGATCGCGACCTTGCCTTTGACGTCTCCGATGACTTCCATGATCTCGGCCACGTTATGCTCGGGCCTTGTCTTGTTGAGGATGGCCAGGTCGACCGCGCCCAGCTTGTCGGCGAATTTCTTGGCCCGCTTCGAGCCGCCGACGTCCGGAGACACCACTACCAGCTCCTGCTCCGGAATCTGTTTGAGCCTGAAGTATCCGGCGAGGATCGACAGTGCGGTCATATGATCCACCGGGATATTGAAGAAGCCCTGCACCTGCCCCTGGTGTAAGTCCATGGTCAACACACGGTCGGCGCCGGCCACCTGCAGCAGGTCGGCCACCAGCTTGGCGCTGATCGGCTCGCGTCCCGCGCTCTTCTTGTCCTGCCGGCAATAACCCAGCCACGGCATGACCGCCGTGATGCGCCGCGCCGACGCCAGCCGCGCCGCCTGGATCATGATCAGCAGCTCCATCAGGTTGTCGTTCACCGGGGGGCTGGTGGACTGGATCAGGAAGACGTCGCTGCCGCGCACGTTCTCCCTGTAGCGCATGTAGATCTCGCCGTTGCTGAAAGTCTTGGTCTCGATGTCGCCCAGTTTTATCTGCAGCTGGTCGGCGATCTTCTCACCCAGATCGGGGTTGCTGCGACCGCAGAAAAGCATGAGGCGCTTGCTGTTCTGGGTCAGGATGCTGCTCGACATCATATTGTTTGCTCCTCCATACTTGTTTGCCGCATATGAATAAAAATCACCTGTCTGCCTCTTTTTTGCCTTTTTTGGAGCCAGTTCCGAACTTCCGGTCGCCGTAGCCCTCGATATTTCCCTGGGGTGGGCGTGAGATTCCCAGCGCACCCTCACCTACATCGTCCGTTATCACCGAGCCTGCGCCTGTCATTGCCCTGTCGCCTACTGTTACCGGCGCAACGAACACAGTGTTGGCGCCAGTATGAACGGCGGCGCCGATCCCGGTACGGTGCTTCTTGATGCCATCGTAGTTGGCGGTTATGTTCCCGGCGCCGATGTTGGTGCCCGGGCCGATATCAGTATCTCCAATATAGCTCAAGTGAGGCACCTTGGCACCCTCGCCCACGACACTGTTCTTGATCTCCACAAAAGTCCCGGCCTTGGCCCCCGCTTCTAACCGCGCGCCCGGCCTCAGATATGCGAATGGCCCGACGTTACAGCCGGCGGCGATATCCGCACCCGTCACGTAGGACGAAACCAGCGTCACCCCGTCATCCACGCTGCTGTCGATCACGGTGGTTGACGGCCCGATGACACAGTCCTCTCCTATGACGGTAACGCCCGTGAGAATCGTCATCGGCTCGAGGGTCGTATCCCGGCCGATGCGTACGTCAGCCTCGATATATGTTGACGCGGGATCGATGACAGTCACGCCCGCGAGCATATGCCGCCTGAGTATGCGCCTGCGCATCGCCTTCGCCGCCTGGGCCAGGTCCAGACGGGAGTTGACCCCCATCACGACCGTAGGATCATCCACAGTATGGGCCAGCACTACCTGGCCCCTGCCGGCCATGATCTCCACCACGTCGGTCAGATATATCTCTTCCTGGTCGTTTTCACTGCCCACCTCGGCCAGTGCCTCCCAGAGTGCCGGCGCCTCAAAAACGTAAACGCCCGCGTTCACCTCACAAATCTTCTTTTCATCCTCGTTGGCGTCTCGATCCTCGACGACCCTTGTGACTCGTCCGTCGGCATCGCGGCAGACCCTGCCATAATGGACCGGGTCATCGACAGCCACCGTCATCAGCGTGCAGGTGGGAGCCCCGTACTCATGCACCTTCAGCAGACCCTGCAGCTCTTCCCCGGTCACCAGCGGCGTATCTCCATACAAGACCAGGATATCGCCCTCGAAACCTTCCAGCGAGTCTTTTGCGCTGCGCACCGCGTCGCCGGTTCCAAGCTGTTTGTCCTGCATCACCACTTCAGTCCTCTGCGGCAACACCTGGTGGACTGATTCCACGCCGCTTCCCAGCACGACCAGCGTGCGGTCCGGTGAGACCGCCTGGATCGCCTCACTGACCCAGGAGATCATGGGTTTGCCACAGACAGTGTGCAAGACCTTGGGCTTGTGTGACTTCATGCGCGTGCCCATACCGGCTGCCAGAACGACAACGGCCAGGGATCGCTTCGATTCTTCAGCTGAAGCAGACTGCATAGGTTGGGATTATTCAGCGCCTTTGCAATTACGTTTTTTTGCCCGCTCACATGCTGCCAACAGACAAAAAAATGAGCGAATCCTCGCTCTGACTGTCATCATATGTGGCTGGGGCGGGAGGATTCGAACCTCCGTATCACGGGACCAAAACCCGCAGCCTTACCGCTTGGCTACGCCCCAAGGGCAGCCAATGAAGGCGAAAAAAGTATAGTAGAGCAGGCACAAAAGGTCAAGCATCCAGAAAATCGTGCGGCCGACCCCCTCTCGGGAGCCGGCCGGCTAAAAATGCGTGGGATTCCTTCCCCCCTCTACAGCCAGTTTCTGTCAGATGCCCGGCAGAAACTCTGGCGCCTGGCGAATCTGATCCTTGCTTAAGGACATGCGCAGGCGCCTGTTTTCAAGATCTACTTCCTCAATCACCTTTATTGAAAGGACGGACTTATGGCCGAATATCCAGCGGCCGGTGCCGACAACCACATAATCGGGAACCCTGGCATCGCTCCAGTACAGCACCTGTTCGATCCTGCCAGCGATACCGTCGAGCGCATCCACGGTAAAACCGCTCAAACTTGGCTCGTCAGCTTCCATAAGCTGTTTGACCCAACCGCCTCTTGCCTGTTTTCCCGTCATATTCCGATCCCTTCTTTTTTGGAGGGCATTGACAGCCATATCAGGCAGCCCAGCTCGCAGAACCGGCGCGGCAGGCTCCCATGATCTCTGGTGGGAACACCTTCCCCAGAAATATCTCCGGTTCAACCGGCAGGCTCCCCGCAAGCGCGCTGAATACCGAACATGCGGCGCGGCGCGCTTCTGAGGAGGAATGGTAATTTCCCAGCTGTTGAACCCTGAGAATGAAATGCAGTGACTGGGCCGATCCACGGGAAGACCCTCTGCCAACCGGAGCCGACAGGGATGTTACCGGTGAATAGCGCCAGAGCTGCTCGGCATCGCCGGTAAGAACCTTGCGCATGTCGTCGGCGGCCGAAGGTGACAGCCATGCCTTGACGGTGCCGAAAACGGCATTCGCGGCCCTCGCCGCTTCACCCTGGGTGCTATACAGGCCCCTCTGCTTTATCATTTTCAGGAATTTATGTTCGCTCATGATTTCTTCCCCTTTGATACCTCGCCCTCCTGCTTTACCGGTTTTGGGGGTTAAAGACCCCCGCACCGCAGAAGAGGATTGATATCGACCTTTCTTAATGCCTGGATAAATCTGGTGCCAAAAAAAGCGGGCGGCGGGCAAAGTCAGAAAAATCGTGCGATTCTATCTGACCCTGCCCGCCAGGGTGGGGGTACCCAAACTTCGAAAAACTTACCGACACCTGGTTCTCCTGTCGCCGGAAATAAACTTTTCTGATCAGCCTGTCTGAGCCTTTCTTCCGTCTTTCGTGCTCAGCCTGCTGGAGATATCCTACCCTGATTGAATATTAATACTATCGGGGAAATTGCTTATTAATAGTGATAAATTCCCTGATACAAAGGAGGTCGTATTAATTAGGTTTGATTTCTTCGGTGGAAATGGCCTGCATAAAGCGCATTTTTTAGGAGGTGGTACCGCGTTGGAAGTTCAGGCTTCTACGGGGACCGGGGTTGCCACCCAGGTGAGGGGATATTTCCTGCCGAGTTTTTCGCCTGCATGGGATGCTTTTTCCAGGTCCTCGTAGACGCCGAAGACGGATGGACCGCTGCCGCTGACGAGCACGCCCGCGGCTCCGGATGCACGCAGTCCCTGCTCGATACCGTCGATTTCAGGGCAGAGGCTTCTAGCCGGCGATTCCAGGTCATTGTGCATCTGGTTGAGCAGGGAGTCGAGGGAATCAAGTCTGCCGACCTCCTCATGAGCCCACTCCACGTGATTGGCAAACGTCTCTTCGTTTGCTCCCGCGGTTTCTTCATAGAGTTTGTAGACGTCAGCTGTCGAGAGCCTTATTCCCGGGTTGATTATCACAACGGCATAATCGAATCCGAGCCGCACCGGCATCAGGACGTCCCCCTTGCCCTCGGCCAGCTGTGGCCCGCTGGTCATGAAGAAAGGAACGTCAGAGCCCAGCACGCCGGCGATCTCCATCAGTTTCGTTTCATGGATATCCAGCCCGAAGAGGAATACGAGCAGCTTGAGGATGGCGGCCGCGTCCGAGCTACCGCCGCCCAGGCCCGCCGCTACGGGAATCATCTTGTTCAGGTCGATATCGACGTCCAGCCGTGTGCCGGCCTCCTGCTCCAGGGCACGGGCTGCCTGCATCACCAGGTTTTCCTGCGGGGCGTCATTGTCCATGCCAGAGACGCTGAGGCGTATTCCTTCGCTGGTTCCACGCCGCGCCTGTAGGGTATCAGCTATTGTGACCCTGTCCATCAGGGAGCATACCGGATGAAAACCATCCGCCTGCCTCGGGCCCACATGCAGCCAGAGATTTACTTTTGCCGGCGCCCGCATTTCGGCGATATTTTTATTGGTTTCATGCATTATCAGCCCTCGATATTCGAAATCATGATCGCCAGTTCCTCGTATTGACCCGGCGCGAGCTCCTGCGGCCGGGCATTCGCGGCGATGCCGGCTTCGCCAAGCAGCTGCTCGACAAACTTCTTCCGGCCGCCCGCGTCGATCCGTGACAGCACCGGCAACGCCAGTTCACCTTCCGCTTCGACCAGGCTATTAGCCAGCGTCTTGCGCCGATGGCTGAAAGAGGCAGCAACCAGCGATCTTACCAGCCTGAAACTGGAGGTTGTGAAACCATCGCCTTCACGCCGCTTGAATGCCAGCAGGCTCGAGCGCACCCGGGGCCTGGGATAAAAAACCGAACCTGAAATATGTCTTGACGATAACTTTTTACAAAGCAACTGGACCATGACCGATATGCCGCCATAGTTGGCCGCCCCGGTCTCTGCAAAGAACCGGTCCGCTATCTCTTTCTGCAGCATAAGACACCAGAGCCGTGTCCCGGCGAGCTCCTCCAGGCTTTTCATGACGAGCGGCGCCGCGACATTATATGGCAGGTTGGATACAAACTTGGCGGGCGGCGGGTCAAGCTCTCCCAGGGGGAACTTCATGGCATCCGCCTGGTGCAGCCTGAAACTTGAGTGTCCGCCGAATTCTTCCTTGAGCATCGCGGCGAGGCGCCTGTCGAGCTCGACGCAATGGACCAGTGCGCAGCGGCCTACAAGCCTCTCTGTGAGCACGCCGAGTCCGGGGCCGACTTCGAGCACGATGTCATCCGGTCCAAGCTCCGCTGTCTTCTCGATCACGTCGAGGATGTTGGGATCTATGAGGAAGTTCTGGCCCAGCGAGCGGTCTGGAGTGACTCCGCTCCTGCGCAGCCGCTCCATTGGAGATATGCTCGTTACTGTATCTCCAGGTGGCGCACCGCGATCAGCCTGATAGTCTCGGCGCAGTCGGCAGCGCGGTCGGCTACTTCCTCCAGGCGCTCGATGATGGCCTTCAACTGATGGAAAGTCTTGAAGTCGGTATCCATCTCGAAGAGGATGCTGTAGATCTTGACGTAGATATCATCCACCTCTCCCTCGATGCGGTCGACGTCTTCCGAGATCTCTTCTGCTTCCCTCATGTTGGGACGCATCGTCAGGATGGCATCGCGCAAACGCCGTACGGCGCGCAAGTCTGTTTCAGCCATCTCCTCGATCAGGTGGTTCACCTCGGGTGGGAGTTCGAAGCGCCGCATGACGATGCGGTCCGCAGCGCCCGTCGCGTAGTTGGCGATCTTGTCCAGGCCTACAACCAGCCGGAACAGGTCGGCGCGGCTGATGGGGAAAAAGCCGGCAGTAGACAGGCCGGAAAGGATATCGCGCTTCATCTTGTCGGCCTGGCTCTCAAGGGCGTCCAGCTCGCCCGCGGCCCTCTCCATCGCCTGGCAGGCGTCGGCGCAGTATAACTTGACGACATCGACGAGCTTCTCGTTGATGGTCACGACGAGGTCGACCATCTCCATTATCTGGTCGATCGTGCGGTTCTCGCTGGCCATGCCGAGATCCCTCACCGTCCCCTCTACCGAGGCCCCGGTGAGCATTACCTTCAGTTTGCTCATTAGTCCCATAGCTTTACCTACCCTGTGAGGATTTTGTCAAGGACGAAAAAGGCCAGCGCCGCCACGCCTGCGCAAAACGGCAGGGTGATAACCCAGGCCAGCATTATATCACGGAAGGTTTTCCATCCAACCGAACCAAGCCCGGAGGCGATTCCGGTACCGGTCACAGCGGAAGTAACGACATGCGTCGTTGAGACCGGCAGGCCCAGGCGAGACGCCGTGAATATGACGGCCGCGGCGCCCGTCTCCGCCGAGAAACCATGAACCGGATGCAGCTTCGTCAACCCCTCGCCCAGCGTGCGCACCAGCCGCATCGAGATGACGCTCAAATATGTTCCCAGCGCCATGACGAAAGCACATGAAAGAATGACCCACATGGGCACATGAAGAGGCGCGCCCGCAACGGAGTCAGGATTGCTGGCGGCCAGAAAAAGGGCGATGATGCCCATTACTTTCGTAGCATCGTTGGAGCCATGAGTAAATGAGACGAAGCTGGAGGAAAATATCTGCATCTTTTTGTAGAAACCGTCCGCCCGCTCGATGTCCAGCCGCATCGCGGACAGGATGCGCCGTGAAAGGATCATCAGCAGGAACCCCACGAACATGCCAATAAAAGGCGACAGGATAAGCGCGGCCATCACCTTTGTGACTCCGTCCCAGTTGATCCCGTCCACCCCGAGCGCCATCGTCCCCGCGCCGATCAGGCCGCCCACCAGTGCGTGTGACGAGCTGACAGGCAGACCCCACAACCATGTGAGTAAGTCCCATACGAGAGCGCCGAAAAGGGCCGCGATCACCAGTTTTGCCATGGTCTCATGCATGTCGGCGCCAAAATCGAATTTTATGACGCCGCCAATGGTCTGCGCGACCTTGATCCCGAGGAACGGCCCGACAAAGTTGAAGGCGGCGGAAATCATGATAGCGGTGCGGGGCTTGAGGGCCTTGGTGTAGATGACTGTTGATACGGCGTTACAACCGTCATGAAAACCGTTCATGAGGTCGAAGGCGAGGGCAGCCCCGACTACCATTATTAAAAGGAGAGTCGTACTTTCCACAGGCTCTTTCTATCACCTGCCCTTGGTCGAAACAACCCGCCGGCGATTGTAATTCTTAGTGTTGTCAATCAGGCCGGTTCTATCTGGCGCGGCCAGCGGAAAACCTGGTTGATAAAACTTGTCTAGCCGCCAAAAGCCTTCCAGAGCAGGACACCGCCGCCGACTATCCAGCAATAGACCGCGAAGCCGATCAGGCTGTGGCGACGCACGAAACCAAGCAGGAACTTTACCGCAGCAAATCCGGAGATTGCCGCAAAAACAAAGCCGACGATCAGGGCCGCCGCGCCATCGCCATTATCGCCGTCACCTTCCCCGCCGAAACCATGCCTCAGCTTGAAGATCGCAGCGCCGGCGATGATCGGTACGCTCAGAAGGAAGGAATAGCGGGCAGCCGTCTCCCGTCTCAGCCCCAGGAACAGGCCCGTGGAGATAGTCGAGCCAGAACGGGAGATGCCGGGAAGTATCGCTATCGCCTGGGCGAAGCCGATCGCCAGCACGTCAGAGAGCTTCATCTCGGCGACGCCCCGTCCGTTTACGGCCCGCTCCCCTGAGACCAGATGACTGGCCACCAGCAACACGCCAGTGATCAGCAGAAAAAACGCGACCCAGGCCGGCTCATCAAAAACTGCCTCGAAGCGTGTTTCCAGCAGGCCGCCGATAACGGCCGCCGGTATCGTGCCTATCACCAGGAAGAGTCCCACGCGCCTTTTAACCAGCGCATCCCTGCCGTCGCTGAAATAAGACTTCACAATCTCAAGGATATCTCGCCAGAAATAAGCAAGGACCGCCATCATCGAGCCGAGGTGCAGCACGAGATCGAATGAGACCGTGGGTGCCTCCCAACCCATCAGGTCGGGGACCAGAACCAGGTGCGCGGAGCTGCTGACCGGCAGGAACTCGGTAAGTCCCTGCACGATTCCAAGGACGAGCGCTTCAAGAATGCTCATGCTGAATCATCCTGGTCCGCCGTCTCGGGCTGCTTTGCCCGGCTAATGGTTTTCTCTCCCGCAGCGGCCTCATCCGCAATAACCCTGTCCTTCTTCAAGTTGTTTAAGTGACGCCATACATACCAGACCACGGCGGCGACCAGAAGTATGCCGATTATGATATCCGCCTTGTGGAAATATACTCCCAGTGTGTCCCAGTTCTCACCCAGCTTGAACCCTACGTATGCAAGAAAGAGTGACCAGGGCAGCGCGCCCAGAAAAGTATAGATGCTGAAAGTTGTGAGATTCATGCGGCTGATTCCAGCCGGGAATGAAATAAACGTCCGGATTACCGGCATAAGCCTTGTGAAGAAGACCGTGCTGCGCCCGTACTTCGTAAACCACCTGTCCGCCACGTCGAGGTCGTGGTGTGAAAGCAGCACGTACTTGCCGTATTTCTCGACCAGCGGCCGGCCGCCGACCGCGCCGACCCAGTAAGCAAGCAGGGAGCCGCCAAGGTTTCCCAGAGCCCCCATCACACCGACCAGCACCAGGTTCATCTCTCCCTTGTATACGAGGTATCCCGAAAACGGCATGATTATCTCTGAAGGCAGGGGAATACAGGCCGACTCGATAGCCATGGCCAAAAAAACGCCGAAATAGCCCAGAGTGGAGATGATGCTGATGACGATATTTGCGAGAAATTCGATAAGCGAAGAAATCATTCTGAATGCAGCTTACAGATTTGCAGTGGGGAAGTAAACCGGAGCCGATGGCCGCATGCCATATGGGCTCAAGCGCTGGCGGGAAAATGCCGACCATTCTCACCACTAAGGGAATTCCCTGATGATAATCAATGGGCTGGGGGGCATCATGTCAGGCAATCAAAGCGACAGCAAACGCAGGGTTTCAGGGTCGACCATCGCCGGAAAGATACTTTTTGCCAATTGCGCCGTCGTGGCCGTTGGCGCCTTCGCCGGCACGTGGATAACAAAGATGTACGCCCATGAATTTTCCAGCTTCGTCCTCGGCGCGATTTTTCTAACCGGCGGCTTCATGCTCTGCGTGCCGGTAAATTACCTGGTCGTCAGGATGGCCTTAAAACCGCTCGGCCGCCTGGCATCAAACATGGAGCAGGTACAGAAGGGCAACCTGGGCGTGAGCGCCGACCTCGGTGGCGCCGCCGACCAGCAGATCGCCAGGCTGGCCAGCAGCTTCGACACGATGCTCGAATGGATCAGGAGCGACCGCGAGACCATCGAGAAGCTCAGCCTGATCGATCCACTTACGGAGGTTGGCAACACCAGAGCCCTGCATAAGGGACTGGAGTCGGAGATTGCTCGCATCAACCGCTACGGGCAGAACATGCCGGCGGCGTTTTCGATACTTATCCTCGATGTTGACAAGTTCAAGGAGATCAACGACACCTTCGGGCATCTGACCGGAGATTGCGTGCTGCGCGACATGGCGGAGCTTTTGCAGAAGAGCCTGCGCAAAACAGACACAGCCCTGGCGGCGCTTAAACACTACCGTTTCGGCGGCGACGAGTTCGTGATCATAGCGCCGCATACTTCAGCCGCGGGCGCCAAAATCCTGGCCGACAGGCTGGACGGAGAAGTGCGTGAATTTCCTTTCATAACCCACGACGGACGGCTGCTGAGCAAATCTCTCACCGGACCGGTTTGCGCGTCCATAGGCCATGCAAGCTTCCCGGAGGAAACCACGGACGGTGACGAGCTGATGGACCTCGCCGACAAACGCATGTACGAGGTAAAACAGAGCCGTTCCCGCAATGACGTCAGGACGATGCCATTCACAAACAAACACAGGGATCTGCATATCGGGAAAAGCGGGGTTTATCAGGCGTAGCTGCCGGTCAGTTCAGCTATCAACGTCCGGCTTTTGCGCCCGGCGTTTGTAAGGAGTTTATCCGGGGACACCATTTCAATGGTGTCCCCTTTCTGCGTCCTGTCTTTGCTGACGATATTGCCCGAGCGTTCCCCTTTCCGCATGTAATGCCTGGCTTCAGGAAAACGAAGGGCGGCCCCTTGCGGGGCCGCCCTGTTTACTTCTCTATTGCCGTTTCGACCTTAGGGGGCCGGTGGCGGCGGAACCGTTACACTGCACTGCCACTGGGGACACTCGAAGGTGATGTCCTTCAAGTTGTCGTGCTTTACCAGCTCAGGCCTTGCATAGGGTTCCCGCGTTTCTTTTGTATCAGTCATGCGGTATCTCCCATGATCGTTTTTGTCATTTCTCCCATTCCCTATATCTGTTTAGGGATAGGTGTACAGTGTTCCGCACTCATCTTTTGCTGTGCCTGTGTTGACTGTACGCCAGCTGCCGATGGTTGTATAACCGCCGGTTACGAAGCCACCATACTTGAGCGTTGCCGTGGCTGAACCTCCACCCGCGATGGTGCCGAGCGATGCGGAGGGAACAACCATCGTCACGCCATTGGTGTTGCTTGTGTTTGTAAGCGTGACGTCATACGCAACAGTGCCGCCGGTGTTGCTGATCGTCCAGTTGACCGACAGGATACCAGCCAGGTAGTCAGCGTACGAGCCCCAGAATGGAGCAGGAGCGCTGAGTGAGAGGCTTGGCTTGCCGGCTACGCACGTAGTCGTGAAGCTGATAGCCGTGCTGCTCGAGTTAGCCTGAGCATCGTAGACCGTAAGCGTACCGGTGTACGTGACACCCGGGACCAGACCTGTCAGCGAAGTCGTCTTCGTACCGTTCAGGATTGTGTTGTTAACGTTGACCGCGGGAGCGCCGGGGCCGGTGAGCGCTATCTTGCTGGTAGCGGGCTCACTGGTGACCCTGGTGATGTCAGCGGTCGTGCTGCTGGTCGGCGTGGCGCTCGAGCTGGTGATCGACGGGTTTACAGTGTCGACCTTGGCAGGAGATGTATATGCGGTAATAGTCTGCGTTGCGAGAGTGGAACCTTCGCTAACCTGTATGCCTGCTATCCCTGCGTTCCACGCCGGCAGACCGCCACTGATGAAGCTGTTGGCGGTACCTGCACCGTTCGCCATGTTGTAACCGAGCATCTTGGCACCCTCGGCGACAATGCCGCCTACCATCGGGGTACGGCTGGCGATGATCGTCGTCGCAGTCGGGCTTATGTTAGCCTGGCCGAGATCGAACACGCTGGTTACCGGTACCTGGATGTTGGCGCCGGCGCTGCTGACACCATTGGTCAGCGTGCCGGTCCTGACGTCCACTGTCTGGCCTGCGCCAGAAACAGTAGCGGTGACCGCGCCGTTGCCGACGTTGCCGCCACCAACAGAGGTGCTCTGAAGAGCCCAGTTCGCCATGCAGCGAACCAGTTCTACGTCATCCGGAGAGCTGCCGCAATTAGCGTTGGTCGGGGCTGCAAATCCTCCAGCAGACGTTTCCGGACCCGCGCTTGCATTTGCTGCCGTGGAGGTGGCTAGCGAGTTGGTCCAGCCAGCCCGTCCCCACTTCATCGCGTAGACCTTGGGTGTACCGCTAGTCGCAAGCGCACCCGGGACCTGTGCGAAAAAGCCGAAGGCGCCGGCTGTCGGAGCCTCGGTGTGGCCAGTACCGCAGTATACGATGATGTCGGTGCTGAACCCGGCCGCCGCGTGAGCGTCTACCAGGCCCTTGACAGTGGCTGCCGATGATGTGCTCAGGCAGTTTCCGCCGTCAGTGCCGGCGTTCCAGCGGCACCTAAAGCTGGTCCCCGGTATTATGTTCGTCAGCTGCATCAGGTTGTCCACCAGGACCGGAGCGTTGGCGGCGTCGTCGCCTTCGCCGAGATATGTGGCGTTATGAACTGCTGACAGTCCCAAAACGCCACCATTATCCAGACGGTCCTGTATGGTGATCTTGCCTTCAAGATAGCCGGCCTCGCCATCATCAGCGGCGTTGTACTGGTCGTTCAGATACTTGTCGACATAGCCACGCACCTTTTCCCACTGGGTGGAATCCATGCCTTTAGCCGTTTTTACTGAACTGCTCATGCTCATGTAGAGTCCCAGCATCAATAACATGCCGAGCATGATAATCGCTGTTCTAAACAGCAACTTTGAGCTTACTTGCATATCTGTCATTCCTCCTTCATCCTCTAGAAAAATCATTTAAGACCTGCATTCTTGCAGATCCCCGTACCCCCTGTATAACCACGGTACAGAGACTCCCCTTACACCCTGGGCAAACCCTTATACCGATATCTGGTGGTCAACCGCCTGCACCCACCAATGGGGTTGAAACCGCCGGGTCGGGCGGTTTCGTGCGCCGTTTTTTACGCGGCGTCTATTATGTCATCCACGGCTCCGGCAAGCTCGGCGCCGTCAAGGCCCATGTGCAGCCGGAAACACTTGACCGACTGAACCAGGCCGGCAAGGAGATTGAAGTTCTCCTTGCTTGTCTGCGGATCCATGAACAGGAAGGCATACAGGATAAGCTCCGCCAGCGCTTCGGTGGCCCCTACCCGCTCGAAGCGGGTAACGCCGTCCTCGGCGATGACCGGGAAGACCAGAAGATCGGTTTTCGATGACTCGATAACCGCGTTCGGTCCTACCTCGTTGAGATTAACCCGTGCCTTCGGCTGCCAGCGATCCTCCGTGAGGTTACGAGCCAGCGCCAGATGGGAAAACAGATCTACAGTCTCGGAACAGACGTCCACTTCCTCTGGGAAGAAGAGCATTTCTGCTCCCGACCCGTGGCGCCTGACAAAAACCGTGTCGTCTCCCAACAGCCTGTACCCATGCCTCAGCAGGTGCAGGGACAAGGTTGACTTCCCGCAGCCGCTTTTTCCGGGAAACAGTATTCCGACTCCGTTGCGCTCAAGACCTGCAGCGTGCACGGGGAATATGCCCCTGGCTTTCAGCAACTGCGCCCACATGGGGAAAAAGATCACGTGAGCTACCGACCATGCACAGGCGGCCATGTCGCTTTCAACAAACGCGACAGCCAGGCCTGCGTCGGGATCGGCGACTATCGAACCCGCGCCGGGAACCTCCTGATAACGAAGCTGTCCCTCCCTGCTGTATCGCAGGACGTTCCAGTCGTAGAGGAGTTCCGGGTTTCCGGGGCGGTCGCCGGGGTCTGGCTCGAAACCGGTTTCCTTCGTGAGAAGGTAGAACTCGATGTCGGCCTTTTCGTCCGGCTGGCCACGGAATGATCTAAGGAAGTCCTGGATGGAAAGAGCCAGCAAGTGGTCGTCAGTGTATACCTTGGTTACGACCCCATGCACGTTATACGTCGCGGCATTGGGCCTGACCTCGTTTATACATCTGTCTATGTTGTTGCCGAGCCTGCTTTTCATCCTGTCTCCTGTAACCCGCTCTTCATGCTTTTTATGGTGCCTGCGGCACTACTATCTCCTGGCCGTCCCATCCGCCACCGGGATCCGTGTTCCCGGGGGAAGTAGTTCCGCCGGAGGATGTCGTGCTCCCGGGGGTCGTACTACCAGGGACCGTGCTGCCAGGCAGAGGCGTGACGCCTACCCTGCTCTCTACCGTGGGAAGAATAGTCGCCAGCTGGCTGACCGGCTGGCTGCTGTACTCCGTCTGGAGCTGACCGCACACCTGTTTGGCCTTCTCCACGTCACCATAGCGTTTCGTCATGTCAGACGTACACTGGTCCCACGAATAATCAACCATGGCGTTTCCATCGCTGGACCCGCCCGACCCGCCGCCTCCGCTGCTGCCTGTGGAGCCGCCGGATCCCTCGTCATCAAGCTGAGAACCCGTAGTGCCCTGTTTGGCACTGTCGCCGCAACCACCCCAAATGAGAGCCATTCCTAAAAGTAAAACAACAACTCCCACTGCCAGAACAATCAACCTTCCCCGCGGCCCGCTACCGTTAGGGTTTACAGCTATCATCTTGCTATGTCTCCTTGCCTGTTGTTTGCAGAATGTAGAGCGATTGACCTATTTTACTCTACTCCCGCACGTACTGCATAAGTCAGGCCTAAAAAGCTGTTTTCGGGAGGGAGAGCCTGACGGCTCTCCCTCCCGATATTTGCTTTATAGTCCTGCCTTTACCATATTACGGAGCCGGTGGCGGCGGAACCGTTACGCTGCACTGCCACTGCGGACACTCGAAGGTGATCTCCTTCAGGTTATCGTGCCTCGTCAGTTCAGGCTTCGCATAAGGCGCCCGATGGTCGTTTATCTTTACGGCCATATCGTTCTCCTTTCGTGATTCATAGTCAGTTAACAAACACGACAGTTGTTCCTACGCTATCCGATTAAGGACCAGGATACGGGCCCGGGTAGCTGTAGGAGGTGCCGCCCAGGTCTTTCGCTGTCGCGTAAGTGGTCGACATGAACGAGCCTACGTTTACAGGCACGTTGTACTGTAATGCCAGGGCCTTGCTCGAACCGGCGCCGATAGTACCGACGCTGGCGCCAGCGACCAGGGTTACGCCATTACCGCTTGAGGCACCCACGATGGTGGTATCAAGCGCTGCATTGCTGCCGCTGTTGCCGACGCTGTAGTTAACCGTGAGCACGCGAGCCAGATAGTTCGCGTATGTTCCCCACGTGGTGCCGGTCTTGCTGAGGGTCAGGCTCGGCTGGGCAGTGTAGGTGCTCTTTGCGAGCAGCTGCGTGCCGCAGGATACGGTGGAGCTACCCTGATCAGCCATCTGGCCGATGAGAACCGGAGCGAGAGCCGTGCCGCCTGCGCCGCCGCCGCCGATGTCATAGATAAGCAGCGTACCCGTTTCAGCTGCGACCGGTGAGGTCGAGCCGTTGCGGGAGTGCGCATACAGGAAGCCGGCACTGTGCGAGACCTTCGTGTCATGGACATTAGCCGTGAACGCAGGTGTCACAGTGGCTACTTCGGTCATGGTCGCAGTATCAACGATGTTGATCTTGGTCTGCGCAGCTATATATGCATAGCCGTTCGCCTTGTTTGTATCAACCATGTGCAGGTTAGTAGGCACACCTGATACATTCGTGGCGCCCAGAGTGCTGCCCGGCCATGCGATGGCCGTCAGTTTCTTGGCTGTCATGGCTGCGGCATAAGCCGTGCCGCCGCTTGCGTTCCAGGCGATACCGCAAGTGGAGCCGTTATCGGCGCCGGCGGTATTGTCAACGTAGTTGCCTGTGGCGCCAGTGACTGCGTCATACTCATAGAGACCACCATTACCAGTAGCGCTGGACATGCTGGTACCCCATAGCTTACCGGTGCTCGGGTCGTTGTTGTTCCACTCAAGACCGCACAGGCCAGAGGTAAACGCATAAACATCAGCGCTGGCTGCGTCGAAAGAAAGAACTGGTGACATCGTCGCGAGGTCATACTTGACGAGGCGTGCCTTGCCGGCGGCCAGTGAGTTGTTGGAGTTCCAGATATAACGGCCAGTGCCGTCGATCAGAACACCGTGGTTGTTGGCCAGGCCACTGCCGTCGCTGCTGTTAGCGATAGTATTGACGACTGACATTGAATTGATATCCAGCACCTTCACATCGCCGGTACCGTTGACACCGTCGGCGGAACCATTGCCGATCAGTACCAGATCGTCACTAAGCGCCGGATTCGGAGCCGCGGCGCTACCGATTGAGGCTCCCAGTATCAAAACCAGGGCCAGAGCCCCTGCCATAACGGCTATGAGGCTAACTTTCAAACTAGTCTTCATCCCTTCACCATCCTTCTTCTTTGTTAGTAAGACTCGGTCTGGGTCAGATGTACGCCTGGATGAGACGTACGGGTACTGCGACTTTCCGGTCATCACCTCCTGTTACACCCTGCACGATAAGGGTTTTTAATGGTTAAGTGCCTTTTATGGAAGATTTGAGGTTGCGAATACGGCGTGTTGATCGGACTTTGGTGATGACTGTCTTTCTTATGATGAACCGTTGGCCCAGATGTGAGCTGCAGCTTCCTCGCCAGCCGGTTCAATTGCGGTCAAGTCCAGTGCCCACCTGCCGTGTGCGCTTTCCCCGATCTTCCCAGTAACTTGATAAGGACACTTATAATGCAAGTAGTTTACTCGAATTTCAGCATTTTACATGATGCATTTTAGCCATATTCATGGTTATGGTTAATCAATTTTACCCTGATATAAGCCCCCCGGGGTATAGCTATAAGCACAACTTTTTAATTTTCATTAAGGGAATTCCCTGATATTTTCTCTGGGTTTTTGCCTTGATTTGCATACGTATCGGTTTTGGGGGAGCCGGATGGACGGCGGCGTCATTAAAGCAATTGTACAGGTGACTGAAAAATGCTGATGGACAACCTGATAAACCTATTGTACACGAGAGCCCCGGCAATTAAGCCGCCATCTGCAAAACCGGCCCGGAGTTCGCACCACAGTTGCCCATGTTGTAGACGACCGGGATTTAACTGACGCTGAAATCAGGGAAACTTAAGCGTTATTTGATTCGGCCGGAGCATCCCGTCGGGAATATAACTAAACATGACCATCGAGGTACTGTTTAAAAGAGGCTGTGTTATACTAAAAATTCGAACCGTGTCAGAAGAAATCAGTTCATCCGTATTTATTTAAAAACCCGCTTCATGACAACGCCGAAGGAGAAAAGTCTTGGTCAGATCTAATCTCAAACGCCATCTTTCAGCACAAGCTTTTATTGGGTCTTTTCTCCTGGTGGCTTTAGCAGCAGTCTCGGTTCTTGCTTTAGGCTGCTCTGACAACAATGACAAGGCGAGTGCTCTCAATACCGATACAGGCGCGATTACCACCAAAACCAAGGAACCCGTTTCCAAACAGGTTGTTGAGACCCTTGTCACTCGCAAACTGGGTGATGCTGGTGCAGCCGGGCTACCTGTCATCCGTTCTGTGACCCTGACCCCGGAGGCTAACGGCACTTTTGTAAACATCGAGCTCAACCGGACTGAATCCTGCCATGCAGGTGCGCTTGTCGGCACCGCGGTGACTATGTCACAGCAGGTGATGAGCGCGCTCTTCCGCTATCCCGATGTCAGCCGAGTACAGATGAGCCTTTATGGAACTACGGAAGCTCCCGCGGACAAGGACACTCAGGCGGTTAGGGTGATGGTAACCAAAGATGCAGCATCGAAGATCGACTGGTTCCAGTTTAAGGACACTACCGTTTCGACACTCGCCTCTGAGTTCTGGGTAGAGCCGATGGTTTACGCGAACTGGCAACAGTACGGTGCGGCGCCGATTGATGATGAAGCGACGCGCGCGGCCGCCAATAACGGCGTGACTACTCCGGCACCGACTGCGACAACGGCGACTCCTTAAGTCAGGGAGTCTTTCGGCAGCGACATATTTACCGCGACCGCGTCTTTCGCCTTCCTGCTATATATAGACCGGGTGATCACGTCACTCCGAGAAAGCCGCCCGGATGCCCCGGCAGGATGCTTCGTCAACTTCGCCTCCTGAAACAACCAGTGCTAAACTAACCATGCCGTTAGTCAAACCTCGATTTAAATCAGTCAGGAACAGGCTATATGAAGATAGCAGTCACAGGAAAAGGCGGCGTAGGCAAAACCACTCTGGCGGGTACGCTCGCCCGCATCTTCGCCGATAAGGGAAAACTGGTCTACGCGGTAGATGCCGATCCGGACGCGAACCTGGCCTCGGCTGTCGGCATCGACGCCGAAGCCGCCGACGCCATCATGCCCATCTCCGGGATGACGGATCTCATCAGGGAGAGGACCGGGGCCGAGCCCGGCAGCTCCGCACCCGTTTATAAGATGAACCCTAGAGTAGATGACCTCCCCGAAAGCCTTTCGACCGAAGCCCATGGTGTCAGGCTGCTGAGGCTGGGAACGGTAAAGAAGGGCGGCGGCGGATGTGTCTGTCCGGAATCCGCACTGCTTAAATCACTCCTGACCCATCTGATGCTCAACGAGCGCGAGGTCGTCATCGTCGACATGGAAGCCGGTATCGAGCACCTGGGCCGGGCGACGGCCCGCGGCGTCGATGCCATGCTGATAGTCGTGGAACCCGGGCGGCGCAGCATACAGACCGCCGAAGCAATAACAAGACTGGCGGGAGATATCGGCATCAGCAACATCATGATGGTGGTAAATAAGGTGAACACAGCCGATATCGGTTTCTGTGACGATCTCGGCGAAAGATTCAACGTCATCGGCTGCCTGCCCCTGAGCGAGGACGTGCGCCGGGCGGACCTAAGCGGCGAAGCTCCCTACGACGCAGCCCCGGCCTTCGTAGCCGAAGTAACCGAAATCCTGGAAAAGATCGAGAAAGCCATCCCTTCAGCCTGACACAGGTTTTTTTCGTCCTCCCAAATCTGAAGCCCCGACCTTCTATTCGCGCGCACCGATAACGAAACTGGCATCGGCTTAAAAGCGAATAGGGGAAGCGAAAACCGAGCCACAATCCCCCGACACTCACACGTCCCGCCAATCCCCGAAGCCGGACGGGGTGTTTCCGCAGCGACCCTCTATTCGCGCGCACCGATAACGAAACTGGCATGAGTAAAGCGCGCGAATCGCGGGAGCAAGGAAACACCCCGTCCGGCTTCCGCCCCCCTCCTCTTTACCGGCAAGCCCAATTTGCGTTAATATACTGAACAGCTCGTGAAAAGCGACACAAGGCCATCCGGCCTAATCCATCAAAGGAGAATCCAGTTGTATTTCCCCTCCTACAGAATGCGGCGCCTGAGACAGTCCCGTCAGATGCGGGACCTCGTCCATGAGACAGACCTGCTGCCGGACAGGCTTATTTATCCGCTTTTTGTGACCCACGGCAATAACGTGCGCAATCAGGTTGATGCAATGCCGGGCTGTTACCAGCTTTCCATCAACAACCTGGTTGAAGAAGCAAAAGAGGTTCGTGAGCTTGGAATCCCCGGGGTCGTCCTGTTTGGCATACCGGCGGAGAAGGACGAAGCCGGAACCGAAGCCTATGATGATGAGGGTATCGTTCAAATGGCAATCGGGGCGCTGAAGGAAAATGTTCCCGAGCTGCTGGTCATCACCGATGTATGCCTCTGCGAATATACCAGCCACGGTCATTGCGGTATCGTCAGGGACGGCGACGTCGACAACGATGTCACCCTTGAGATGCTTTCAAAGATGGCCGTGTCCCACGCCGAGGCAGGAGCCGATATCGTCGCTCCGTCCGACATGATGGATGGCCGCGTAGCCGCTATCCGCGCCAGCCTCGACGGCGAAGGCTTCAGCAATACGCCCATAATGTCATATTCCTCCAAGTTCGCCTCGGCATTCTACGGTCCATTCCGCGAGGCGGCGGAATCGACCCCGGAATTCGGCGACCGCCGCTCTTACCAGATGGACCACCGCAACTCCGATGAGGCCGTCAGGGAAACATTGCTGGACATCGAGGAGGGCGCCGACATCGTCATGGTCAAGCCGGCGCTTCCCTACCTGGACATAATCTACCGCATCAAGCAGGAGACGAAATTCCCCCTTGCCGCCTATAATGTGAGCGGCGAATATTCAATGATCAAGGCCGCGGCGGAAAAGGGCTGGATCGACGAGAAGCGCACCGTGCTGGAGGCGCTTACTTCCATCCGCAGGGCCGGTGCGGATATCACTATCACATACCACGCCAAGGACGCGGCTGTCTGGCTCAAGGAGAAATAAAATTGGATACAGCAAAATCGCAGGAGCTTTATAAACGGGCCCAGGAGCTCATGCCCGGTGGAGTGAACAGCCCGGTAAGGGCAATGCGCTCGGTCGGCCTCGAACCCTTGTTCATCACCCGTGGCTCCGGCAGCAAGATGTACGATGTTGACGGCAACGAATTTATAGACTACGTCGGTTCCTGGGGGCCGCTGATCCTCGGGCATTGCCACCCGGCGGTCCAGGAGGCGCTGGAGCGGACGATCAAGGACGGCGTCAGCTTCGGGGCGCCGACACCCCTGGAGGTCGATCTGGCCGCGAAGGTCATCGAGGCCGTCCCTTCCATCGAAATGGTGCGGATGGTCAACTCGGGAACCGAAGCCACCATGAGCGCGCTCCGTGTCGCCCGCGGCTTCACCGGCCGTGAAAAGATCATTAAATTCGAGGGCTGTTACCACGGCGCCGTCGACAGTCTGCTGGTTCAGGCGGGCTCCGGCGTGGCGACCCTCTCCCTGCCGGACAGCCCCGGAGTAACAAAAGGTACTTCCGCCGATACGCTGCTGGCCGGTTTCAACGATATCGAGAGCGTCCGCCGGATCTTTGAAAAGGAAGGCGAGCAGATAGCAGCGGTCATCGTGGAACCGGTTGCGGGAAACATGGGTGTGGTTCCACCCGCTCATGGATTTCTGCATGGCCTGCGCGAGCTGACCGGCAAATACGGAGCCGTCCTGATCTTTGACGAGGTCATGACCGGTTTCCGTGTCGCCTACGGTGGCGCCCAGGAGATCTTTGGAATAAAGCCGGACATGACCTGTCTTGGCAAGATAATCGGCGGCGGACTCCCGGTGGGCGCCTTCGGCGGTCGCAGGGATATCATGGAAACCGTCGCGCCCGCCGGCTCCACCTACCAGGCGGGCACGCTGTCAGGAAACCCGCTGGCGATGGCCGCGGGCCTGAGCACCCTGCACGAACTCGGAAAACCGGATGTTTACGACATGCTGAACCACAAGGCTTCCTGGCTGGCAGCCGATCTTTCCCAGCTTGCCGCGGAAAGTAACATGGACTGGACACTGAACCAGGTGGGCGCCATGATGACATTATTCTTCGCGCGCGGCCCCGTGACCGACTTCGCCTCGGCCAAAACCAGCGACACGGACCGCTACAGCGCCTACTACAAACATATGCTCGACCGGGGCATCTACCTTGCTCCCTCTCAGTTCGAGGCGATCTTCATCTCACTTGCCCATAGCGACAGTGACCTGGCCCGTACGGCTTCGGCCGCCGCGGAATTCCTGGAAAGCTGATACCTGTGGCCAGGAAGACGGCACAGGCGAGCAAGAAGCAGTCCATCCCCGCGGCGACTGTGCCTAGGCTCTCGCAGTACCTGCGAAAACTTCAGGAGGTCCAAAGCCGTGGAACGACCACCATCTCATCGAAACAGATAGCCGACGAGGTTGGCACCAATCCGGCGCAGATCCGCAAGGACCTTTCCTATTTCGGCGAGTTCGGCGTGCGCGGCGTGGGCTACGATGTCGACAGGCTCATCAAGGAGCTCGAGAAGTGCCTGGGGCTCAACCGTTCGTGGAACGTCATTATCGTGGGCGCGGGAAAACTGGGCACCGCCCTGGCGCTGTACCGCGGTTTCCAGAAACAGGGATTCAACCTGCTCGCGATGTTCGATGCCGACCATAAGGTCGTCGGCACTGACCGCGGCGCCGGTCCGGTAAAACCCATAGACGAACTTGAAGCCTTTCTGGGGGAAAACAACGTCCATATCGCCATCATCACTACGCCAGCGGCTCCGGCCCAGGCCCTGATCGACAGGATCACCGCGGCGGGCGTCCCTTCGGTACTAAATTTTGCGCCCATCAGGGCGACTACCAGTCAGCCGGCCATCCTGCGCCAGGTGGATCTTTCCACCGAGCTGATGATCCTTTCGTTTCATCTGGACAAATAACAGTTCGCTCTTCCCGGTTAACCGATACCATGGCCGCTACCACGACGACAGCTGAAAAAACGTTAAAAGAGATGCGCATCACGGTTGCTGGCGCAAGCAGCCTGTACGCCGCACGTCTTCGCGGTGATGATGGCACGGACGGCAGGACCGGCTTCTCAGACCTTTTCATGCTCGACTGTGGCGATGATTTTCCAGACGCCGCCACATACCAGGCAGGACTGGAATATATATTCGAGGGCTACCTGCTCCATTACGGAAAAAGCCGTCTGCTCGAATGCGATGACACTGATTTCAGCCTGCTCGCGGGCGATTACATGTACGCCAGCGGCCTCGCTACCATCGCTACCCTGAAAGACCTGAACTGTATCGACGCACTCGCCGACCTGGTACAGCTTTGCGCGTTCGTACACTGTGAATCGCTCGACAGGACTCTGGCGTTGAACGCCTGGGCGATAACCACCATCAGGCTGGCCCGTCATGCCCTGGGAGATGAGGTCCGCTTTGACAGTCTGAGTGAAATGGTCTGGAGCGGTAGTGACAGCTCGCAGGAGCTTTCCGGCTTGCTGGGCGCGCTTACTTGTGCTCAAGGCCCAGATGGTCAAGACAGGCTGGCGGAATTTGACAGGATACTTCTGGACATGGACTTTTACTTTGGAGCGGAGGCCTGATGGCAATCGATGACTTAAGACAATATATGGATGTTCTGCGCAAGCGGGGCGAGCTGGTTGAGATAGACGAGGAGGTCGATCCCGAGCTCGAGGTCTCCGAGATCACCGACCGCGTGAGCAAGGCGCATGGCCCGGCGCTCCTCTTCAAAAAAACAAAAGGCTCACAGATGCCAATCCTCATCAACCAGTTCGGCGGCATGGATCGCATGGCCGTCGCGCTCGGCGGCGACAACCTCGACGAGATCGCCGCGCGTCTCGGCCAGGTACTGGAGATGCAGATACCACAGGGGCTGGTCGCCAAGGTAAAAGCTCTGGGAAAACTGAAGAACCTGGCCGATACGGGCCCTAAGCTCGTTAAGTCGGGACCCTGTCAGGAAGTCGTCATGGAGACCCCTGATCTCGACGTGCTCCCGATCCTGAAGACATGGCCGGGAGACGGGGGACCTTTTATCACGCTGCCGGTAGTATTTACCCGGGACAGCGAGGGACGCCGCAATGCCGGCATGTACCGTCTGCAGAAATATGATTCGCAGACTACGGGCATGCACTGGCATATCCACAAGGACGGGGCTGAAAACTTCCGCGAGGCAGAAGGCCGCGTAGAGGTGGCGGTCGCCATTGGCACTGACCCCGCGACCACTTACGCCGCCACGGCGCCGCTGCCGCGCGGCATAGACGAGATGATGCTGGCGGGCTTCCTCAAGGGAAGCCCGGTGGAGATGGTCAAATGTAAAACCGTCGACCTTGAGGTGCCCGCGACCGCCGAGATAATCCTCGAAGGCTACGTGGACAAGGAAGAGCGCCGGCGCGAGGGGCCTTTCGGCGACCATACCGGTTACTACTCCCTGGCGGACGATTATCCCGTATTTCATTTGACGGGCATGACTCACAGGCGGGACGCGATTTACGCCACTACTATCGTCGGGCGTCCGCCCATGGAGGACTGCTTCCTGGGAAAAGCCACCGAGCGCCTTTTCCTGCCGCTGCTGAAGATGACCCTTCCCGAGATGGTGGACATGAACCTGCCGCTGGAGGGCGTCTTCCACAACTGTGCCATCCTGTCGATAAAAAAATCCTTTCCCATGCACGCTAAAAAAGTGATGAGCGCCGTCTGGGGCCTTGGCATGCTGTCCCTGACCAAGTTCGTGGTCATCGTCGACGAGCATGTCGATGTCCACAATGAGAGCGAGGTGGCCTGGCGGGTTTTCAACAACGTAGATCCGCGCCGGGATGTCGTCATCACCGAGGGACCCCTCGACGTGCTCGACCACGCAAGCCCCACTGCCAGTTACGGGGCCAAGATGGGACTCGACGCCACGAAGACCTGGCCCAGCGAGGGCTACGGGCGTGAGTGGCCTGACGACATCACCATGAGTGATGACATCAAAAAGCTGGTTGACGAAAAGTGGCAGCGCTACGGGATAGACCTGGGCTAGGGACCGGGCATTGGTCCGCATCCGACGCTTATGACCGCAACAACCGGCACACCTGCGAACTATTCGTCATTGCCCACACAGTTCGCAAGATTCGTAAAGCTCGAGCACAGCGTCTTCGCGCTGCCGTTCGCCTATGCGGGCGCCTTCCTCGCCGGGAAGGAGATCCCCGGCGCCGCCGTGATGCTGTGGATCACGCTCGTGATGGTGGCAGCCCGGAGCCTGGCAATGGGGCTCAACCGCGTGATCGACCATGAGATAGACGCGCGAAACCCGCGAACGGCCGGCCGCGAAATCCCCGCCGGCACGATATCGCTGGTCCAGGCCATGGTTTTTTGCATGGTCTCTCTTACAGCCCTGACTCTGGCGCTGGCCCGCCTGCCACGGCTTACCTGGTATCTTTCTCCCATCGTGATCGCCGCGTTCGTCATCTACCCCTACACGAAACGCTTTACCTCAATCTGCCACGTCTTTCTCGGCGCCACGATCGGCCTGGCCCCGATAGGAGCCTGGGTCGCGGTTACCGGAGAACTTGCCTGGCAGCCGTTCCTGCTTATGGGGGTCGTGACGTTCTGGATCGGCGGTTTTGACATAATCTACGCCTGCCTCGACATCGACTTCGACACCGGGGAAGGGCTGCATTCGCTGCCTGCCGCACTTGGAGTGGAAAGCGCTCTCTGGATCACAAGGATCTTTCACCTGCTGGCGGTGGCCCTGCTTGTCATCATCGGGCTGGTCAGCGACCTCGGCCTCTTATATTACGCCGGGGTTGCGATCGTCGCTGGACTGCTCGCGTATGAGAACGCGATCGTGTCCGCCAGGGATATGTCCCGCGTCAATACAGCCTTCATGACGATGAACGGAATAATCAGCGTCGTCTACATTGTTTTTCTGACGGCGGACCTGCTGCTTGCCTGAAAGCAACATCGTATTCCCGGAAGAGACCAGGCGCCCCTGACAGTGGTGCTTTTACTGACCGTAGTGGAACAGGGCGGCGTCCATCGCCGCGTCTGATGACAATACTGTGTTCAGACCTGTAATATAAAGAATGAGGAAAAGGGCCGGTTCCTGATTGGGATACGACCCGTACATTCGACCAATCCCCGGGAGCCCGGTTTTTGCAGACCCGTATGAGCACGCTTATAAACAAATTGAACCAGCTTGCGAAGCGGAAGGGCTTCAGTGTGAGCGGCGGCGGCAAACCGGCGCTGATCGAAACGCTGGCAGTGCCGGACGAGTCAGGCTATGACCCTTCGCCCGAGATCCGCCGGGAGATCGCCTTCCGGTATTTAAGCGGCGAGGGCATCGAGATCGGCGCGCTGCATTCCCCCCTGGAAGTCCCCGTTACCGCGCGGGTCCGCTACATGGACCGCATGCCGGTCGAACGGCTGCGGGAGCAGTATCCGGAACTATGTGACCTGGACCTCGTCGACGTTGAGATCGTGGGCGACGGTGAGCTGCTCGAAACCGTTCAGGACTCCTCCCTTGATTTCCTCATCGCCAACCACATGATCGAGCATTGCCAGAATCCCCTAGAGGCCATCAGGAATTACATGCGCGTGCTGAAGATTGGTGGCGTCATCTACATGGCGGTGCCGGACAAACGGCACACTTTCGACCGCGACCGCCCCAATACCACCATCGAGCACCTGGTCCGTGACTACGAGGAGGGGCCGCAATGGTCAAGGCGCGGTCATTTTGAGGAGTACGCGAGGCTTGTTGACAAAGTCCCTGAAGGTGAGATGGTGGCCAAGACGGCCCGCCTCATCGACATAGACTACAGCATCCATTTCCACGTCTGGACCCCCGCGGATTTCATGGAGATGCTGCTCTACTTCAGGAAAGAGATCGCGCCGGAGCTGGAGGTCGAGCTGTTCCGCAAGAACGGGATGGAGTCCATATTTATCCTCAAAAAGGCAGGGAGACCTTCTTAGGCGGCTGAGCTGCGAGCGAATCCTTGTCATCGTCGCATATGTTCAGGCCCGCTTGTGAATCTTCAAAGCCTTGCTTTATCCATCTTTTTATCATTTATCCCCGCGCTGCCTTCGAGACATGCCACACCCAGCATCGACCAGGCGGTCAGCGCCGGCACATACCATTCCCAGTCGAAAGCGTTGAAGGCGATGAACACCGCGACTGAAATCGCGTGGGCTTTGACAACAGCGTCACTTTTTGTTATCAACCTCCAGCAGATCAGCGCGCAAACATATAACAGAAAGACAACCATCAGCGCCGCGCCCGCCAGACCTGTCTCTACCGCAGTCTGCAGCACGAGGTTATGTGCGTATTTCGTATAGGCAGCCAGCGCGTGCTGCTGATAGACATAATAAAAGGAACCAAGGCCCGAACCGGCAACAGGCTCCGCCCTGAACGCGTCCATTGCGCCCGCCCATGTATCAAGGCGGTGCGGCAGCAGGCGTCTTAAAGTCAGGCCGTCCTCGAAACGTGTTGTGATAATGACCCTGAGCCTGTCTACGCGGGTGGCCAGCAGGATAGTCGCTAGAACGGCGAGCGACGCAACTGCCGCAATGGCGCCCTTGAAGACGCGATCAAAACCGGCGGACCCTGACCTTCCCTTAAACCCGAGTTCATCGCCGCCGTCAGGCCCATCCGCCCTTTTATCGGATTGATCACTTGCGCCCATAGTTCCGCGCCCGGCGATCCTCTGCAATAGATAAGAACCTGCCAGTATCAGAGCCACGACCGCCAGGCCGGCCAGTGAGCGCTGGTATTCCTGGGCGACCACCGATGCCATGGCAACAGCGAGTGCGCCGGCAAAGGCCAGAATCACAGGCAGCGCCACGTGCTGCCGCCAGCCGTTGAAGCACAGGTAAAGCACTATCAGAATCAGAGCCACAATGCCGAACCTCGAAAAACTCAGCAGTACCGCAGCCGTCTGCAGGGTCATGGCGATCGCATATACGGGCCGCTCACCCGAACCGGCTCGCTGGTAAAGGACAGCCGATACCGGCAGCGCCATCAGCCCGAAACAGGCCAGCGCGTTTGAGTACTCAAATGACGAACCGGCCCTGTAGATATTGTCCAGCATGCCCGCCCAGGGCGTCAGCCTGTAGATATATGTGAAGATCCCCCAGGCCGAAACAAAGCTCGCCACGTAAACGAACCACCCGCTGAAAACAGCCTGCGCCGCCGCGCCCAAGCGTACCAGGTTGCTGCGAACCACGAAGATCACGCCTACATATGCCAGGAGCAGGGCGGCTTCCCTCTCGGTGTCGCCGGGTACGACGCTCCAGAAAAGGCTGCAGGTGGCAAACGCCGCGAAGGCGGCAAGCAGCCACATGGCAGGTGACCGCAGCGGACGCAGCTGACCGCCCTCCGCCATCGAAACAACAAGCTCCCATCCGGCGGCGCCCAGCAACAAAAACGTGAAAACCCACTTTGACATTTGAAAGTAACCGCCGCTCCAGAGCGTTCCGGTTATCAATGCGCCACACAGGATATACAGGCTGCCGTTGCGAAGCGCGGATTTCACGTCAGAAACCCCCAGCTGCCGGCCTGCCGGCAAAGCCGCATGCCGCGGACGCTCACACGCCGCCTGACTATCATGATTTTTTTCTTGCTTTGCATGGGTAGAGCCGGCGAATCCGGCTGTGCAGATTCTGTTCCAAAAAGGCCGCTCTTTCAACTTTGGCCATCTGGCTTTAAAATCCATGTAATGAAAGTAGTAGTCCAGAGAGTGGGCAGAGCCGGCGTCTCGATTGCCGGTGCCCTGAAAAGCTCAATCGGAAACGGCCTGCTTGTGCTGCTCGGCGTGGCGCGGGACGACGGACCGGACGATGTACGCCATATCGCCGGCAAGCTTGCCCGGCTGCGGATATTTGAGGACGAAGGCGGACTCATGAACCGTTCGGTGCAGGACGTCGGGGGAGAGATTCTCGTGGTCAGCCAGTTCACCCTGCTCGGGGACGTCCGCCGGGGCAATCGTCCAGGTTTTGGCGCTGCAGCCGACCCGGAGCTTGCGGAAAAGCTTTATCTGGAGGTCGTGGAGGAGCTGCGTGCCGCCGGTATCAAGGTCGCGACCGGCGAGTTCGGCGCCATGATGGATGTGGAACTGCTCAATGACGGCCCGGTTACGATCATCATCGATAGCCATCCGGAGTAAAACTTCGGTAATCCATAAAACGAAGGATGGAAAAGCGCCATGCCTGGATCAAAAAAGAAACGCGGGCCATCCAGACCCGGGATAAAAAAACCAAAGGCGCCGCGCGACCCGTTTGCCGGACGGCCCCAGAGCGGCGCCGGTTACCATTCGGACAGCAAATACGGGAAGAAAGACCGGCGCAGGGTCAGGGAAGAGATCGATGATGATCCTGAAGAGGAACAGTAGCGGCGGCATGCCGGCGGCGCTGCCTGCCGGTGCCCAGAGGAACCTTCTAAACCAGCGGATTATCCGCCTTCTGGATATCCTTCAGATACATGTATGTAGTCGGAGTGCGTGTCCAGCCCACCATGCCATACGCGAGCGCCTCAACGTCGTAATCCAGCATCCTCAGCACCGTGGCAAGCTGAGCGGCGAGGTTGCCCGTATAACATATGGTGACGATCTTGCGGTCGCGGGGCAGCTTCTTGAGGTTCTCCGGCATTGCCACGGCATCGAAATCCATGCGCACGGAGCCCTCGATATGGCCGACTCCCTCGAAATCCTCCTCGCGCCGCAGATCCAGCAGGAACAGCCGGCCGCGGCCAGCGTCCTCTTCAAGCATTCCGCTCAAGGAGGTGGCGCTGACGATGTTTGCGGTTGAACTGCAATTCCCGAGCGCGCCACCGAAGACAATGTTCGCGCGCGCGGCGATGATTTCGTAATCTTTTTCATCCGGATGGTCAAAAACAATATCCCGGGGAGCCTCGATGCAACCATCCTTGGGCGGCACGCGCATGACCGGAAACCTGGCGGCCTGGATCTCCTCTACCAGGCTTTGAGTCATCGATGACTGCGCCCAGCCGTTTATACCGGTCCTGGGAACCGCGGCATCATAACCGAGCAGCCTCAGGCCCGCTGCCACCTGGGCGGCCATAAGTCCTGTGTCACAGATGACGATGATCTTCCTGTCATGGGGCAGCCTGGCGAGATTTTCGGGTGAAGCCCACGCACTGAAATCAACATGACGGGCGCCGTCGATATGTCCCTCATCGTAAGCATCCCGGCTTCGGACGTCGAGAAGATACAGGTTTTCCCGCTGCAACGGATCGGCCAGCTTCGCCGCCAGCTCGTGTCCCCACAGGCCGTGGGCGATGTAATCCCCCTCTTCCAGGGGAGTAGAGGCCAGCACACGCAGGGCGCGCCGCGCGATGACGTCGATGATCGTTTCGGCGGGCACCACCGCGTCAGCTGTGCCCATCCCATCTTCATGTTCAGATAATGAAACCGGTTCAGACATTCTTGCTCCGTATCGCTGTTTGGTCCGGTGAATCAACGGGACGCCTCACATGTTATCTATCGATGACCCGTTTCCCCATGAGGCCGGTATGTTCTGGTCCGGAAGGGGATCCCGTGATTTGAGTCCCGCCAATAAGTGTAGCGTATTCTTATGATTTCGCTCAAATGAAAAGGATTCGCATCGGACGGTCAGCAGTCCTGGAATGTCAACAACGAGGAGTCTGGCGATTGATGTAAGGAAATAAAGTGCCCGCACGGGCGGGCCACGAGTAATTCGGGAATATCATAACCGTGATGCGGACCTGCAGACAGCACGGGAAAAATCAGTGCGTGTACTCCCCTTTGTTTCCCGGCCGACGTGGATATAAAGCATTGAACGAAACAGGGGGCGGCCTGACGGCCGCCCCCTGCGGATTTGCTTATCTTCAGGATCTACTGGGTTTTTACAACCGGATTATTCGCACTCTGGATAGTGCTCAGGTAATCCGCTTTGCCGGCCGATCCGTCCCAGCTCATCATGCCATACTTGAGGACGCTTGCATCGTAGCCGAGCATCTGAAGGATCATGGTAGCCTGCGCGGCGGTGTTGCCGGTATAGCAGGGGACCACGATCTTCTTGTCCTTTGGAATCAACTTCAGGTTTTCTGGAAGAGCAACTGACTTAAATGGAGCATTAACAGCGTCCTGGATATGGCCGGAATTGAAGTCAGCGGCACTGCGAATATCCAGAACGAACGGCTTGCTGGAGCCGCCTAACAGCTCGCTCAGCTTCGCGGCTGTAACCGTATTAAGGGCATAATCACCGTCAGTCGGCATTGCCGACATCACAGCGTTTGCCTTCTCGGCGATAACCTTATAGTCATCCGCGGAAGGCTTGTCCAGAGTCGTAGCCGGTGGAGCAGGCGCAGATGGATTTGCCGGTGTCGTGAAGTCAGGATAGTTTGTGTTCTGCAGGTCGGCAACGGTAGCTGCAGTAGTAGATGACTGCGCCCAGCCGTTCATACCAGCCTGGAGAGCGGCAGCGTCGTAACCGAGCATCCTCAGGCCGCCGGTCGCCTGCGCGGCAGTATTTCCGGTATAGCAGATAACAATAATCTTGGTATCCGAAGGTAACTTCGCAAGCACATCCAGGTTCTCGGACGAAGCCCACTTTGCGAATTCGACCTGCTTTGCTCCATCGATATGGCCGGCATCGTAATCAGCTTTTTTGCGGATATCCATGAGATAAAGCTTCTTGTTCTCCACTGGATCGGCCAGCTTCTTGGCCAGGTTCACCCCTGAGATCGAATTGGCACTATAGTCACCCGTCGAGACCGCGCTCAATACCTTCACAGCCCTGGCGCCGATAACTTCCGCGGTATTGACGGACGAAGTCTTGGAAGTCGCCGCTGTTGTCGTCGTGCTGTCACCACATCCGACCAGGGCTACGGTCGTTGCCAGCAGCAACCCCAGAATCAATGTGGTCAGCAGAAAATACCTGAAGATTTTGGTCATGCTCATCACTCTCCTGTCTCTTTGTTTACAATCGGACTTCACCATCCAGAAGATGGTCAGAAACGCCGGAATGGACTCCCCCCACGCTCAGGCGAAGAGCTTATATTCTAGCGTTTCCGGTGTCAAGAATGGGAGGGGACGATATAAGTGTCGATCTGTGGATCCTGGGTGTCTATTCCGGGACCGGAGGCCGCGGGCGGCGGCGAAAACGCTCGCGTTTGACGATCGGCCCTCCGGGAACCTTGGTGGTGATGGTCACCATCTCCGGATCGATCCTGATCACGTTATAGGAAGGTTGCGTATAACCGCGTGTGCGCCAGGTACTGCCGGTGCCGCTGCTGACGATCAGCATGTTCGCGAGCGGCCACGTATAGGGCACGTGCCTGTGTCCGCAGAGGACGAGATTGACATCAACGGCGCGCAGCCGTTCGAGGACGTCGCCCGCGTCCCAGACGACATTACGCTCCCTGCCTGTTCCCGGTATGCCGACCAGGTGGTGGTGAAGCAGAAAGATCTTGTAATCGCGCTCGTTGGGGAACTCGTTGTCGATCCAGGTGAAGTTGTCGCGGCCGATCTCGCCATCATTCAGATCGGGTTTGTTTGAATCCATCGCCAGTATCTTTACCTTCTGCTGTGTTCCCTCCTCTCCCGGTACACAGCAGAGCTTGAAATCCAGTTCAGCGGCCTTGTAATGCCGGGGGCCGAAAAGTTCTTCGAAGTGAAGATAGCCGACGTTGCGGCAATCGTGGTTTCCCGCGATCACGATCACCTGCTCACACTTGACCCGGTCGATGTAGCTCTTGGCCTCGTCGAACTGCTCCCTGTAACCGTCAGCGGTGAGATCCCCGGCGACGACAGTAAGGTCGGGATTCGCGTCATTGACTTCGGAAACAAGCGCTTCCGCCAGTTGGGCGTCAAATCGTGCATCACCGCAATGGATGTCGGAAAACTGGGCTATGGTGTAAAAATCATGAGACTCTGCCATCCACTCTCCGGATATCTTTTGCCATCGGGATAACCGCAAAACACGGGATTACGAAACTTCTACCCGCCTCCGGGCGGCCTGAAACGCCGCAGCCGCAGAGAGTTGGTCACCACTGTCACCGATGACATGCCCATCGCGCCGGCGGCCAGCATCGGGTCGAGCAGGATATCAAAACGTGGGTACAGGACGCCGGCCGCGACGGGTATCAGAAGCGTGTTGTATATGAACGCCCAGAAAAGGTTCTGCTTGATGATCTTGATCGTCCGGCGGCTCAGGGCGATGGAAGTGACAACACCGCGCAGGTCGCCGGACATGAGCGTGATGTCCGCCGCGTCCATGGCCACGTCAGTGCCGGTGCCGATGGCTATGCCTACATCCGCCTGTGCCAGGGCCGGAGCATCGTTGATGCCGTCTCCTACCATCGCAACGATCCTGCCGTCCCTCTGCAGCCTCTTTACCTCGCGCGCCTTGTCTTCGGGCAGGACTTCCGCCAGCACCCGGTCAACACCGGCCTCGGCACCGATCGCCTCGGCCGTTCGCCTGTGATCACCGGTGAGCATGACTACTTCGAGGCCCATCCGTCTCAGCTGCTCTATCGCCTTTTGTGAACCGTCCTTAATCGTGTCGGCGACGCCGATGACCGCTACGGCCTTGTTGTCCACCGCGACAAAGACGGGTGTTTTACCCTGCCCGGACAACAGCTCAGCCCTTTGCGAAAATCCGTCGAGCATAAGCTTTTTGTCTGACATCAGCGTCGTATTGCCTGCCAGTATTTCGTGACCTTTCACCATTGCCTCGATGCCATGCCCAGCGATCGCCTTAAAACCGGTAGCTTCCTCGAGCTCAATATCCCTTGCTACCGCGCTCTTGACGATAGCCTCACCCAGGGGATGCTCCGAACCCCGCTCGGCTGAAGCCACCAGCCTGAGCATCTGCCCTTCATCCCAGCCATCGGTGAGTATGTCTGTCACCGCAGGTTCACCGCGGGTAATGGTCCCGGTCTTGTCCAGTACAACCGTGTCGACCTTGTGCGCGGTCTCAAGGGAATCGCCGCCGCGAATCAGCACACCCGCCTCCGCGCCCTTGCCGGTACCCACCATCACGGCCGTAGGCGTAGCCAGCCCCAGGGCGCAGGGGCATGCGATCACAAGCACGGCTACAAAACTGAGCAGCGCGTGGGTAAATGCCTGATCCTGAGCGAAGATCAACCATGCCAGGAAAGTGAATACGGCTATGGCAAAAACCACCGGCACGAAATAACCTGAGATGACATCGGCCATCCTGGCGATCGGCGGCTTGGAGCCCTGCGCTTCCTGCACCAGGTTGATGATGCGGGCCAGCGCCGTATCCTTGCCTATGCGCGTTGCCTCGAACTTAAAGCTGCCCATCTTGTTGATCGTGGCGCCAACAACCTCTTCGCCAGCGTGCTTTTCGACCGGCATGCTCTCGCCGGTGATCATTGATTCGTCGACACTCGATTCCCCGTCGACCACGATACCGTCAACGGGGATGATCTCTCCCGGCCGGATTATCACCATGTCGCTTACCAGCACATCCTCCACCGGGACATCCACCTCGCTTCCGTCGCGGATGACCCTCGCCGTCCTGGGCTGCAATCCGATCAGGCGTTTTATCGCGTCGGATGTCTGCCCCTTGGCACGCGCCTCAAGCATCCTGCCGAGCAGGATAAGTGTGATGATGATAGCGGCGGTGTCGAAATACATGGGAACTTCAACATTCCGGCCAATAAAAAATGATTCAAAGAGTATTCCGGCTACGCTTGCCAGGTAAGCCACGGATGAGCCGACGGCCACCAGCGTGTTCATGTTGGTAGTCCCGTGCCTTGCGGCCGCGATCGCACCGCGATAGAACTGCCAGCCGACCCAGAACTGCACCGGAGTCGCCATGGCCCACAAAACATACATGTTGTTCAATGGCCCCAGGCTGCCGAACCACTGGGGAAAACTGCCGGCAAAGACGGGTACGGAAAGCGCCGCGCCGACCAGCACCTTAAGCTGAAGCCGCCTGTACTCGCGCTGCCTGAGCCGGGTTTCCAGGTCCCCCGAATCCACACCATCGGCGTCTTCGCTGTCGAGCACCCTGTAACCCGCGCCTTCGACCGCGCGCACCAGGTCTGATCTTGTGATCGAGCCGGCAATAAATTCGATCGTCGCCTTCTCGGTCGCGAAATTGACCGATGCGGAAACCACTCCATCGAGCGAACGCAAGGCTTTTTCATTGCGCTCCACGCAGGAAGCGCAGGTCATGCCCTCGATAGCCAGCGTCACCCTGTCGGTGATCACGCTGTAACCGCCGCGCTCCACAGCTGAAGCCAGCTCGGCCACGCTCACGGTTTCCGGATCAAACTCGATCGTCGCCTTCTCGGTTGCGAAATTGACCTCTGCATGCAGAACGCCGGGAAGCTCTCGCAGCGCCTTCTCGTTGCGCTCCACACAGGAAGCGCAGGTCATGCCGCCAATCGGTAATGTTATTTTCTTTGATCCAGTCATTGGTATTCACATCAAATATAGGGGTATAAACATATAATTCCTCTTTTATGACGAATCAACCCTGCAAGCGGATTCATGATGAATGGAAATCGACCATAAAACACCGTTATGATTCGAACATGATCATCAGGGCCAGCTCACTGCATAAACGTTTTCGGGACGTGGTCGCCGTGGAATCACTCGATTTCGAAGTCGGCCGCGGCCGCTGCTTTGGCCTGGTCGGCCCCAACGGCGCCGGCAAGACGACTACCATGAAGATGATTTATTGCATCGTCAGGCCCACGTCCGGATCCCTCCAGGTGCTCGGCATGGATGTCCACGTCAGCCCGCGTGAAATCAAATCACGCCTGGGAGTGGTGCCTCAGGAAAACAATCTCGACCCGGACCTTTCCACAAGCCAGAACCTGCAGACTTACGCAAAGTATTTTGGCATATCGGGGCCAACCGCGGCAAAACGCTGTCACGAACTGCTCGAATTCATGCATCTGGCCGACCGGGCCGACGCGCCGGTGCCGGCCCTCTCCGGCGGCATGAAACGCCGCCTCATCATCGCGCGCGCCCTCATCAACGACCCGGACCTGATCATCCTCGACGAGCCGACCACAGGCCTCGACCCCCAGGTGCGCCACCTTATCTGGGACCGGCTGCTCGACCTCAAGGAAAGGGGTATAACCCTGCTCCTGACAACACATTACATGGAAGAAGCGCAGAAACTGTGCGACGAGGTCCTCATAATGGACGAAGCCCGCGCCGTGGACTCGGGCAGCCCGCATGAGCTCATCCGCAGCCACGTCGCTCCCTACGTCCTCGAGATCCGCGCCGACCGCGCCCTTGCACATGACATCACCGCCCGCTTTGATTTTATCGAGCACCAGGCCAGCGGCCAGAACCTCTACTTTTACGCCAGCGCCGCTTCAGAGTTCAACGAACTGATCGACACATATCCCGACATGGAGCGACTGCTTCGACCTGCGTCCCTGGAAGACGTCTTTCTCAAACTCACCGGCAGGGAGATACGCTGATGAAAAGGACAGCCCGATGAGCAGGGGAATCCTCTCGGTCACCCCGGTCTTCCTCAAGGTCTGGCAGCGCAACGCCCGCGTTTTCATAACCCTCTGGAAATTCAACTTCCTGCCGGCCCTGGCGGAGCCGGTGCTGTTCATCTTTGTCATGGGCCTGGGTATCGGTTCTTACATCAATGAGATGGAAGGGGTCCCGTACCTGGAGTTCGTAGCCGCGGGAATCCTCGGAAGCGCCGCCATCATGCAGGCGACTTTCGAATGCACGTACGGCTCTTTTTTCCGCATGCGCATCCAGAACACTTTCGAAGGTATCATCTCGACACCCGTAAGCGCCGGCGAGGTCGGCCTCGCGGAAGTCATGTGGGGCGCCACGAGAGGCCTGGTGAACTCGACCCTGGTGCTGTTCATCCTGCTGGCGCTGGGCATTCTCGACCACTGGCAAGCGGTCTTCATCCCCGCGGTCATGTTTCTGGCGGCCACTAATTTTGCCGCACTTGGCATCATCGTCACCACCAATATCGCCCAGATGGAATACTTCCGCTTCTACTTCGCGGGCTTTGTGCTGCCGGCGCAGTTCATCTGCGGAACCTTCTTCCCGGTGTCGCGCTTCCCGGAAGCTGTGCAGATCTTTGCATGGGCACTTCCTTTCACAAGCTTTATAGACATCACCCGCTCGCTGATGCTGGACAGGTTCAGCTCCTCGTTGCTGCCCGAAACCCTCTGGGCGCTGGGATCGACTTTGCTGCTCACCGAACTGGCTGTACGCAGCATGCACCGCAGGCTGGTAACATAGGACTATGAACGCTACCCGATATCCCGGACTCGACGACCTGGCCGCCTTCCATGGACACCTTTGTCCCGGACTCGCCATCGGCTACCGTGCCACCATTGCCGCCCTAGAGCATCTCGGTGTCGAGCGCGCCCAGGACGAAGAACTTGTAGCCATAGTCGAAAACGACAGCTGCAGCGTCGACGCCGTCCAGTTCCTGGCCGGCGCCACTTTTGGAAAGGGCAATTTCTTTTTCCGGGACTGGGGCAAACAGGTTTTTACCTTTGGACGCCGAGGTCAGCCGCGGGCTGTGCGGGTCTCACTCAAGTGGGACGCCCTGAAAGCCAGACCAGAGCAGGAGGCGATCGCCAGCAGGGTGAAATCCGGCCAGGCGACTCGAGCAGAACAGGATCAGACCGCCGGCTGGCGGCAGGAAAAGATTGACTATATACTCAATGCTCCCTTGGACGACCTTTTTGAAATTCAGGAAATTGAAATCGAACTGCCGCCCGAGGCCCGGATAATCCGCTCCGTCAGATGTGGCCGCTGCGGCGAGCCGGTAATGGAAACCAGGACCTTCAGCCAGGATGAATCAATGCTATGCACTCAGTGCAGACAGAACGGCTGAAACCGTTAGTACAGATTCGCAAAATAAACTGACCATATGTTCACGGTAATTCTTCCAACCTATAACGAGCGCGAGAACCTCGAACGTTTTGTGCAATTGTTGCAAAAAGTCTTTGAGGACAACAGCCTCGACGGCTGCATCATCGTAGCCGATGACAATTCTCCGGACGGCACTGGCAAAATCGCCGACGAGCTCGCAACCCACTACGACAACCTCTCGGTCATCCATCGCGCCAGCAAACAGGGAATCGGTCCGGCGTACGTGGCAGGCTTCAAGGAAGCGCTCAAGACCGACACGGAGTTCATCTTCGAGATGGACTGTGACTTCTCACACGACCCTCGTAACATCCCCTCATTCCTGGAGGCGGCGAAAAATGCCGACCTCGTGCTGGGGTCACGTTATGTGCCCGGAGGCGGGGTAGTGAACTGGGGATTGTTGCGTCGGCTGATCAGCCGCTGGGGAGGTATTTACGCCAGCAGGGTCCTGAATGTCCCCATACGTGACCTGACTGGCGGCAACAAGTGTTTCCGGCGAAAAGTACTCGAAACTTTGAACCTGGACAGCGTTTCTTCACACGGTTACGGGTTCCAGATCGAGATGACATATAAGGCAATAAAAAAAGGATTTCGAGTAACGGAAATCCCGATTACTTTCGCCGACCGCCAGCTGGGTCAGTCAAAAATGTCAAAAAGAATAGTGCTCGAGGCGGCCGTGATGGTCTGGAAGCTGCGGTTCCGGCCGGTCAACTGACCTGCGGTGGCTCAGCCGATCATTGGAGTCCGCTTGCCCAATGCCTTGCGAACGGCTTCGCATAGTTCGTCCGGGGTAAAAGGCTTGACCACGAACTCGCGGGCGCCAAGACGGTCTGACTGCGTGGCCATGTCAAAAGTGCCGAGTCCGGTAATAACGATCGAGCAAACGTCGAGGCTGGTGCTTCTCAGAATCTCCAGCAGTTCCAGGCCGGACATGTCCGGCATCATGATATCGGTCACAACGGCGTCATAAGTTGTCTCGCTCACCATGTGTAATGCCTCTTTGCCACTGGAAGCAGTAGCTACTTCATAACCTTCGTTGGCAAGGATCTGGGCGCAAACATCCCTGATCACTTCTTCATCGTCAACAATAAGCACTTTCTCTGCAGACATTATCTGGTACCCCCTTGGGAAATTACGCTACTTGCCGGAAGTCGGCGGATAATATCGCTGTCGGCAATTTGACTGTAAATGTTGAACCGGCCCCGACCGCGCTCTGAACGCCGATTGAACCGCCATGCTCCTCGATGATGCGCTGCGACACAGATAACCCCAGCCCGGTGCCCTCGCCTGCTTCCTTGCTGGTGTAGAACGGATCGAATACCTGGCCCAGTTTCATCGGCGCGATGCCAATACCTGTATCCGCGAATGCGACTTCAACCCACGGCCGTTTTCCATCAGGCTTGGCCGCCCTGATAGCTATCTTCAACGTCCCGCCGTCAGGCATGGAATGTAAGGCGTTATTGAGAATATTGATGAATACCTGCTTCATCTGGTTTACGTCGACATATACCTGTGGTATATCTTCGTCATACTCGGTTTTCACCTCGACGTTAATAAGGTCAGCCTGCTTCCTCAGCAACGGCAGGGTATCATCCATAACTTCCCTGATCGACGCTTTCCTCTTCTTCAGTCCATCCTGACGGGCGAAGTCAAGCAGGTTACGAACGATGTCGCGCGCCCTGATGGTCTCGTTTTCTATGACCTTGAGGTTCCTGGCCATGGGATCACCCTCCTCCAGTTCGCGTAAAAGCAGGGCGGCATAACCGAGCACTCCGGTCAACGGGTTATTGATCTCGTGGGCGATATTGGCGGCGAGCTCACCGATGGCAGCCAGCTTGGTGGAGTGGACCAGCTGCTCCTGCAGCTGCTGCTGTTCCTCGGCCTTCTGCTCCAGGATCGCCATCATGTTATTGAAGTCCTCACCCAGGCCCGTAAGGCGGTCGCTGCGGGCCATCTTGTAAACATTGCATTTCTCGCACCGGCCGAATTTCTGGGCGAAAACTCCCTGAACCTCACCGCCGCAATGCGTGCCGGCGACCTGCCAGCATCGAAGGTTTCTTGACTTGTATGAAGGACAGTCGACTGAAGAACAGCCTTTGACTTCCCAGCATTTGACCAGGTTGTGATTTTCATACCTGACCGAGAAACTCCGCTTCTTCTCCGCGGCAGTTATGAGATTGCTGATCTTGTCAGTTGCCAGCGCCAGCTCTTCATTCTGCCCTTCAAGCTCCATGGATTTTCCCTTCAGATCCTCGAAGAGCAAGGCGTTTTCGACTGACATGGCCACCTGGCTGGATATGACCCGCAGCAATTCGATGTCCTCTGGAGAAAAATGGTCAGGCTCGCTGCTGGTGGTTCCAAGGACGCCGATCAGCCTGTCCCTGCATTTCATTGGCACGGCCGCCACTGATGCGATGCCGTCTCCTTCGTTTATTCCAGACGATCCGCCTTCTGAATAATCATTGTCAATGTTCATGACCATCGGCTCACCCTGTTCAGCCGCAACGCCGACGATTCCCTCGCCGAGCCTGAGATGAGCGTTACGCTGGAGGATCCCGGGATCGCCACCCTTTGCGACCCTCAGATCCAGCTGGCCTGTTTCTGGATCATAAAGGTGAACGCAGACGCATTCCGGTGAGAGCAGACCCGCCACCTGGTCCAGCACAGCCTGCAGGACCTGGTCCAGATCCAGTGACTGACCTACAGATGCCGCCACTGCGTTCAGCGCGGCCAGCTCACGATTCCTCTCAAGGACATTGTCTTCAAGCTTTTTGCGAGACGTGACGTCCCTGGCTACTCCGACCTGGGCGACGACCTCGTCGTTTTCAAGGTACCCCGTGCTTGATATATCCAGCCATTTTCCACTGCCATGGACGTCTCTGACTTCCAGTTCATATGAAGGAACTTCTTCGTTCCACATGATCCTCTCAAAATTGTTGACGGCGACGGCTACTCCGCCGGGCGCCACAAGATCGATAAACTGGCGTCCCAGAAGAGATTCGGGTTCGCGTCCGAGAATTTTCAGGCTGTTCCCGCTGACGAACTGAAATCGCCCGTCTGAGCCGATGACAAAGATGATGTCGTTGACACTGGACATGATGTTGTCACTGAAGCTCTTCAGGTCTTCGAGCTGCTTCGTACGCGCTGCCACCTCGAGTTCGAGGTGTCTGGACCTTTCGTTCGTATGAAAACCTGTGAACATGCGGTCGGCGAGGATTGCAAAAAGGGGAAAGATAATTATCAGGCTGAGGATAGTCAGGTGAGCGTTCAGGTTAATCGAAAAATTGTCATATGGCTGACCAAACAGCTCGATGGCAAAATAGACCAGGTTGATGACAACGCCGGAGGCGGCGATGACGTATATCAGCCAGCGTACCCTTCGCCTCTGGCTTCTTTCTGAAGGATCAAAACCCGACAAACCCGGAACCAAACCCACCACTCCCCAACCCCGTGTTAATGCTTATGAATGGAATGCCCCGCCCCCCAGCGGGCAAGAAGACATATCGGATTCCAGGGGGAAATCTTTAATCTGATATTCCAGACGGTGTTGCGACGGTATCAGACGTGGTTTTCCATGATTCGAATATTTGACTATAAGCATCCGGTGGTCTATGTTTTTATCAGGAGGCTGAAGCCTCCCGCAAGAGAGCCGGAGCTCTGAAACTGAATTTATTATTTACCCGACCTCGAAGGTCTGGGAGAGCTATGTCTGGCTCCCGCTTCGAGGTTTTTGTGTTCTAAAAGGAAGGTGTTATGGAGAAAAAACCGGTTATAGCGGTAATCGACGGTATGGGCGGCAGCATTGGTCATCAGATCGTGAGCCAGCTGCGACGGGAACTTCCCGGAGATATCGAGATTCTCGTCTTCGGGACCAACTCCGCCGCCACTGCCAACATGATGAAGGCCCGTGCCAGCAGGGGCGCAACGGGGGAGAACGCCATACGTGTATCGATCGGACAGGCGGACATGGTACTGGCGCCTATCGCGGTCGTGATCCCCAATTCCTATATGGGAGAGTTGACTCCAGGCATGGCCGAAGCCATCGCCTCCAGCCGGGCGGAGAAAATCCTGCTGCCTTTAAACCAGCATCACATGAGTTTTGTGGGTGTAAGCCGCCAGCCTCTCCCGCACCTTATGGATGAGGCGCTGGAGAAGGTAAAGGCACTATTTAATATTGGCGGGGAGGTGAAACCCTGATGTGCGAGCTTACTGTTTACTTTCTCGATGAAGATCGGGAGGAGCTTGTCATGGAAGACGTCGCAACTATCACACCGGACGGCGAGCGTCTTGTGCTGACAGACCTTCTGGGACAGCAGAAGATCGTGGAAGCAAAGCTCAAGGAGTTGAAGCTCCTTGAGCACAAGGTCTTCCTGACCAGGTAACAACCGGTTTTCATTCGGGCGGACAACCGCCTGACGATGCATCAGGGCCACGAAGGTCCGTGTTTCCGCCGGCAGGCGGCGCATGCTCCAGGTGGCTTTGGTTCCCGGCCCATGATGAGAACCGGATCGAGAGGAAAGATGCATATACCAGATGGATATCTCAGCCCGCAGACAGCGGGCGGCATGTGGGCCCTCGTGGTCCCCGCCTGGTACTGGGCGGGACACCAGCTGAAAAGAACGCTGAGCGCCCGGCAGGCGCCTCTGGTGGCGATCGCCGCGGCCTTCACATTCGTCATCATGATGTTCAACATCCCGCTGCCCGGGGGAACGACGGGGCATGCTGTAGGCGGGGTCGTCATCGCGATCGTCATCGGACCATGGGCGGCGGTCATCGCCATCACGGTGGCGCTGGTGATCCAGGCAATCTTCTTCGGCGATGGCGGCATCCTTGCCATCGGCGCCAACAGCTTCAATATCGGGTTCATCTGTCCCGTCGTCGGTTATTACGCCTACAGATTCCTTTCCGGGGGAGCTGCGACGGATTCACCGCGACGCTGGCTTGCCGCTGGAGCCGGTGCCTGGCTGGGTCTCAACGCCGCGGCACTCTTCACGGCGATTGAATTCGGCCTCCAGGGTGAGCTCTTCACGGCCGGCGACGGTTCCGCCCTTTATTCTCCATATGGCCTGGCCACAGCGATACCGGCGATGATGGTGCCGCATATGCTGGTCGTGGGAACGATCGAAGCGGTGACGACGTCTCTGATATATGTTTTCATGATAAAGACGAACCCCGGCCTGCTTGACAATTATGCCAATCTGAAATCGCAGGCGGTCGGCGGCTATAAATTGAGACCGCTGATAACAGGCATCGTACTGCTGCTTGTATGTACGCCGCTGGGGCTTCTGGCAACGGGTACCGCGTGGGGAGAATGGGGCACGGAAGAAATCGGCAATGAAATCGGCTACGTCCCCGAGGGCATGGAGAAGTTCGCAAGGCGCTGGGAAGGATTCCTGCCCGAGTATGCGTTTCCTGGCAGTCAGAAGGCGGTTGTTGCCGAAGGTGGCGACGCCGGATCAGAAGATAAAGGTATCGCGGCTTTCGAAGCAGTTGTTTCTACGGAAGAGACGCCGGTGTCTCTGGAGGGTGTTGCGGAATCGACGCCCGCCTATCTCATATCCGGAGTGCTGGGTCTGCTTCTGGTTGTCGGGGTCGCACTGATGACCATAAGAGTGCTTGCCGGAAAATCTCGAGACAAGGAACAGCTTGACTGATGAGTCTTCCACACCGGACTGGATGACCGGGAATGGCGATGGCGGCTGCCAGTGCCTTTCTGCCGGACATACGCGGCGTGAGAGCGCCATTCAGAAATCAGTCATCGGGATGTCTCACGCGATTCGAAACTCCCTGTTCTCGGAGCGGGTGGCGAGCCGCCCTGGGCTGCTGCAGGAGACCGACCCGCGAGTCAAGACCGCGGGGCTTCTGGGGTTGCTGGTTGCGACTTCATTCCTGCGTAACTGGTACATAATACTTGCCATCTATGGGCTGACCCTGGTGATGGCATCCGCATCGAGCATTTCACTGCTGTTTTTTATAAAGCGCGTCTGGCTGTTCGTTCCTGTCTTTGCCGGCATAATCGCGCTTCCCAGTCTCTTTAATATCTTCCGTCCGGGTGACCCGCTCTTTACTATCTGGGATTTCGGCCGTGAGCTTTCGCTGGGACCATTGTCGTTCGGTACAACGCTGGCAGTTACTCATCAAGGCCTGAAAGGTGCAGTTGTGCTCATCCTCAGGGTGGCAACGTCTGTGTCGCTGGCTGTTTTATGGGCGCTTACGACTCACTGGGCCGACCTGCTCAAGGCGCTACGGGTTTTCCTGGTGCCACGTATTTTTCTGCTTATCCTGTCGATGACTTACCGATATATATTCCTCATCCTGGGTCTGGCCACGGATATGTTCACCGCGCGAACCAGCCGCATGGTCGGCAGCTCGAGCCCCAGGGAAGACAGGCGTTTCGTCGCGTCCAGCATGGCCACCCTGCTGGGCAAGTCCCACACGCTCAGTGAGGATGTATACTCCGCAATGATCAGCCGTGGCTACACCGGCGAACCTCTGACAATACATCGATTCAAAACAGCAACGGGAGACTGGCTGTGGCTTGGAGCTATTATCCTGTTCGGGATCGCCGCCACAGGGAGTGACCGTCTCCTTGGCTGAGTTCCCTGGCGACAATCACACGATTTATGAAGTGGATACCGTGGAATACCGGTACGAGGACGCCGATGCGCTGGCGGGATTGAGCCTGTCGATAAAGTCGGGCGAAAGCGTGGTTTTGCTGGGAGCCAACGGTTCGGGCAAATCGACTTTGCTGAAGATGCTCGACGGACTTATCTTTCCAACCGCTGGAAACATATGCGTATTCGGCGCCGAGCTCTCCGAGGCGGCTCTCAAGGACGAGGGTTTCTCCCGGTCATTCCGGCGCAGTGTTGGTTTTGTCTTTCAGAACTCCGACGCCCAGCTGTTTTCACCCACCGTCCGGGACGAGATCGCCTTCGGACCTCTTCATATGGGGCTTCCACCCGAAGAGATTGAGAAAAGGACCGGGGACACCCTGCATATTCTGGGGCTTGAACACCTGAGCGAACGGCCTCCATATCATTTGAGCGGCGGTGAGAAAAAGAAGGTGGCGCTGGCGTCAGTGCTGGCCGTCGGGCCGGACGTGCTGCTGTTCGACGAGCCGACCGCGGGACTGGATCCAAAAACCGAGAGCTTCCTTATCCGGCTGATCCTGCAGCTGACGGCGGCGGGAAAGACTATTATCACGGCCACACAGGACCTGCGGCTGGCGGCGGAGATCGCCGGCAGGATTGTCGTGCTGGGTGAAGACCACAAGCTGGCGGGCGACGGCCCTACGGCGGCGATACTTGGCGACCGGGAGCTGCTCCTGGCCGCCAACCTGATCCACGACCATCCGCACCGGCATGACGGCATAGAGCATTTTCATCCGCACAGCCATCTGAAGGACCACCACGGGCACTAGCAGGGTCAGGCGGTGCTCCTGATCTCGAAGGAAGCGGCTCCCTCCGCGGGTTCACTATAGTCATCGAGAACCGTGTCGACGCGGGCGTGGTCCGGACCGGCATGACATAACCTGACCATGTGATCAACTGACTCGCACGAACCCTCAAAGACCGCTTCCACCCGGCCGTCGATGAGGTTACGCACCCAGCCGTTGAGGCCCAGGCGGCGGGCGTTGTCCATCACCCACGCCCGGAAGAATACTCCCTGGACGCGGCCGGTGATCCAGAGGTGCGCACGTTTGACAATAATGTCATTCATTGTGATTTGCTCCTGCGGGGTCCTTCGCTTTGCTCAGGATGACATCAACCGGAGCGGAGTGGGTGTTTCCAAGTTTACCCCGGGCTTACGCAAGCACCCGCAAACCCTTGTATTTGATCTTTTTGAGCCGCCGCACACGCATGGCAAGCCAAAGTGTGATGATGCCAATTACATAGCCGGCCGGCGGCAGGAGCATGACTGCTACAGCGAGAACCAGCACGCCAAAATCCAGCGCCGGGCCAGGGTCGCGGCCTTCACCGACAGTGACAAGGCCGCCATGGACATAGATACCGATCAATACCATCAAAGCTCCGGCCGGCACAGCCGCGAAATGGCCGAGACCTTCAACCGGACCGGAAAGCGCCGCTGAAAAGACAAGTGCCCCGGCGGCTGTCGCAAGCGGCAGACGCAGCGTCCTCTCTGCTTTTGACAGGCTCGAAACTCGCGTAAGGATTATTTCAAGCACCACCAGAACAGACAGAACCACGATGGCAGCGTCCGACTGTAGAAAATCCAGGGGTGTTTCCTGCACTTTAAAATCACCCAGAAGTCCTACCCAGCCGAGCCTCGCCATCAATATAAACACCGCCATCGGGATGAATGCCCGAAATCCGATCAACGCTGAAAGCCCGATGCCCACGCCCGCCGCCCAAGCTATTTCCATCTTACCTCCCACAGGTTCTTCGACAGTTACATTGTTTCCGCGCCCGAAATTGTACCATCCCCGGCTATTTGCTTAAAGAAACAGGCCAGACTAAAATCAGAGGTCGTGACCAGGATCGACTTTGACAAATACGAAGAATTTTATGCAAAGCGCACCGGCGCCATGCGCTCATCGGTGATGCGCGACCTTATGGCCGTGACAGCGATGCCGGATGTCATCTCGCTGGCGGGCGGCATGCCCAATACCAGCAGTTTCCCGGCAAAGACGCTGGATAAGATAACACACGAGATCGCGATGCACGGCGCGGCGGCGGCGCTCCAGTACGGGCCGACCGAGGGTTTCGATGAGACCAAGGAAAACATCATCGAGGTCATGGCCGAGGAAAACACGCTCGTTGAACGGGAAAATATCATCGTGACCACGGGCGGGCAGCAGGGCATAGACCTTGTTACCAGGATACTCGTGAATCCCGGCGATACCGTCATCGCCGAAGCTCCGACCTATCCGGGAGCAATCCCATCGTTTTGCAGCTTCGAGGCGGACGTCATCCAGGTGCCGCTCGACGACGACGGGCTCCGCATGGATCTCTTCAAGGAAGTGCTGGGAAAGCTTCTCAAAGCGGGAACAAAACCAAAGTTCATATACGTGATACCGGATTTTCACAATCCCGCCGGCGTCTGCCTGAGTTTCGAGCGGCGGCAGGAGCTGGTGGCGCTGGCGAAAGAGCACCAGCTGATCATCGTGGAGGACAACCCTTACGGGCAACTGCGCTTCGAGGGTGAAGCGCTGCCGACCCTGTATTCTCTGGATGACGACGACAACGTGATCTACTTAAGCACGTTTTCGAAGATCTTATCCCCGGGTATCAGGCTGGGCTGGATAGTGGCGCCCGCGCCTCTCCTGGCGAAGTTCAACCTTGGAAAGCAGGCGGCGGATCTCTGCCCTTCGACTTTCGCCCAGAAAATCGTCAACAGGTATTTCGAGCAGGCGCGCTGGCAGGATTACGTCGATACCGTACGGGACATATACCACAAGCGCCGCGACGCCATGCTTACGGCGCTGGATGAATACTTTCCAGAAGAGGCGATCTGGACGCATCCGCAGGGCGGCTTTTATATCTGGGTTACCCTGCCGGATTACATCAATACGACAGACCTCCTGGCGCTGGCCGTCGAGGAGGAAAAAGTCGCATTCGTCCCGGGCGCCGGCGGCTGGGTTGATGGCAGCGGCGCCAATCACATGCGGCTGGCGTTCTGCGGTGTACCGGAGGATAAGATCGAAGAGGGTATCAAACGCCTTGCCAAGGTCATCAGAGAGCAGATGGTGCTGTACAGGGCTCTGCAGGGAGAATAATGGCCGCGGACACGCCGCGGCTTTTGTCCAACATTCGACGTGATGGGGGATAGACAATGAGCAAAAAGAAAATAGCAGTCCTCAAGGGCGGGCGGTCGCTGGAACGCGAAATATCGCTCAAGTCCGGCGCCCGCGTCGAGAAGGCGCTCAAGGCGCTGGGCTATTCCGTTGACGTAATCGACGTCGATGTCCGCATGGTAAAAAGACTTAAGGAGATAAAGCCCGACGCGGCGTTTATCGCAATGCACGGCCGCAGCGGCGAGGATGGCACTGTCCAGGAGCTGCTGGACATACTCGGCATCCCGTATACGGGTTCGAACGTGCTGCCATCGATCCGCTGCATGGACAAGGTGCTGACCAAACATATTCTGGTGGCGGACGGCATCCCCACGCCACGCTTTTATGCATTCAACCGCGACGCCTTCCAGGAGCTGGGAGCTACTGACACGCTGCCCATCATCGGCGAAGAGCTCGGCTACCCGATTGTGGTAAAGCCGGCCGCCCAGGGTTCGGCGCTGGGCATCCGCTTCGCTCACGAGGAGAGCGAGCTGCCGGCTGCCTTGATATCCGCATTCAGTTTTGACAACAAGGTGCTGCTGGAGAAGTACATAAAGGGAAAGGAGCTTGCCGTCAGCATACTCGGCAGGGAACCCCGTGCGCTGCCGATCGTCGAAGTCAGGCCCAAGACCGATTTTTTTGATTTCGAATCGCGTTATACACTGGGCAAGGCAGACTATATCGTGCCAGCCGAGTTATCCCCGGAGGTTGCTGCCGACATCGAGAGCCTTTCGCTCAAGGTATTCGAATCACTGGGCTGCTCGGGCTTCGGACGGGTCGATATCCTGATGGATGAAAGCGACGGCCTGCAGGTGCTGGAGATAAATACCATACCTGGCTTCACCGAAACCAGTCTTTTGCCCATGGCGGCACAGGCAACCGGCATCGGCTTTAATGAACTCGTGGAAGAAATTCTGCTTTGCGCGATGGAGGGTCAGTAACAAACGATCTGCTACAATCTCGAATGTCATTCCGGGTTCTTCGCTGAATTGAATAATTAGTTTGTGCATGATTTCCCGGAGATTCTTCCGGCTGCGCCCTCAGAATGACTTTTTTTCCGCCCCGATAGCTCAGGGGATTAGAGCGACCGCCTCCTAAGCGGTAGGTCGTAGGTTCGAATCCTACTCGGGGCACCATTTCATACACAGGACGAACAGCATTAAAAAATGGCCGTCAGAATTGACGGCCATAATCTATAAACGAGCAACTGAACAGATTGACAGGCGAGTGTTAACCCACTTGCCTCAGATGCCGCCCTTCATCTTCAGACAACTGCTTGACGAACAGCTCGACTAGATCGGGATCAAACTGGCTGCCAGCCGAAGCACGAAGCTCGGCGATTGTTTCGCTCATCGTCAATGCCTTGCTATAGGGACGATCGCTGCGTATCGCCCGGTAGGCGTCCAGAATCCCGACAATACGCGCCATAAGCGGTATCTCCTCACCATGAAGGCCTTCCGGATAACCCTTTCCGTCCCAGCGTTCATGGTGGTACAGAACTGCCGCGATCAGATCCTTGACCGTAGTGGCCTCCTGCAGCATCTGCTCTCCCATCTGGGGATGCTGACGCAGTATCTCAATCTCCTCAGGCAGCAGATGTTCCTTTTTCTGCAATATATTCTTCGGTATTCCGATTTTACCGATGTCATGCAGCTTGGTGGCGAGTATGAGGGCCTCAATCTTATCCGGGCTGAATTTGAGTTCTCTGGCCATGGAGGTTGCTGCATTCGCGAGATTGTTCAAATCATTGTCCGGGTACTTGTCTCTCACATCGACAGCCCTGGCGAGCGCCCGGATAGTCTGAAATCCGGCCCCTTCAAGCCTGCTGTTTAAATTATCCAGATCATCGCCGGAGAGCTCGGTTTCCGAAAGATCCCTGAAATAAGCGACCCTGTTGCGGCCCTGACGTTTGGCGAACAGCAGGGCGCCGTCAGCCGCGGCAATCAGGCTGATATTGTCAGTCGCGCATTCGGGGAAGTCAGCGACGCCGAAGCTCGCGCCGGTCTGATGCTCCGGCAGGTTGACCTCCATATACAGCCCTTCGATTCTTTCCCGCAATCTGTTAGCTGCTATGACAGCGTTCGAGGCAGTTATCTCCGGCATGACGACGACGAACTCCTCGCCACCATACCTGGCGACATAATCCACGTCCCGGCACTCTTCCTTGAGTATTCGGCCTACACTGCTCAGCACCGCGTCACCCTTTTGATGGCCGAATTTGTCATTGACCTGCTTGAAGAAATCGAGATCTATCATTACCAGGGAGAGAGGGCGGTCATAACGCCTTGCCCGGTCAACTTCGCTGTGGAGGTACCTCTGGAAATGCCCGTGGTTCCACAGCCCTGTAAGACCATCCGTGTTAGCCATCTCCTTGGCTTTTCTGTGATGCTCTTCAAGCTCCGCGTACTGGCCCTGCAGTTTGTCGTTGACGTCACCCAGCAGGTCCTCTTTTTCGCGAAGCGCCCACATAAGGCTGTAGAAATTCTCACTGATCTCACTCACGGGGTTGTGGGCCAGAGCATCCTGATAGATCACGCATTTTGAGCAGCTGCCCAGCTTCTGGGCAAATTGTCCCTGAACCTCACCACGGCAGTGGGTTCCGGCAATCAGCCAGCAACGAGCATGCTTTTTCCCGTAAACAGGACAATCGGTCTTGTCGCAACCTTTTGTTTCCCAGCAGGTTTGAATGTAATCGTCCTCAAAAACCACTTGCCAGTTTTTATCAATAATGGCCTTTTGGGTTAGCGCGGTGAAACGCTTCTTGGCATCTTCCAGAAGTTCGGCATGCCTGCCGATCAGCAGGGCGAGTGTGCCTAACATGACTGGAGCCAGAATCAGATGGATCTTTTCCAGCCTGACACCGATCAGAGGATTGAGTATGAAAACTGCCGTGAATGCGTACACGACGCCTAGAAAGGCTCCGACCAGACCATAAAGGACCGATTTTCTGAAAATCTTTGCAGCCATGACCATGATGAATTAGCCTCCAAAAGTTGGATTATTCATGTACAGTTTCGGCAGATGGTGATTTTAATCAAATTGTCTTTATTTATGCAGACCGCCATAGCTTGCAAGCGGCTATTGTCCGAATAAAATTTTTTTCCTTGTGCGTTAGATTAAATTCCATAGTGTCCACTGAGGGGCGCCTACTTAAATGATCGCTTTCATGACGGACAAGGATTATTGCCTCCACAACAAGCCGGCTCTGAAAAAAATTGACCAGTTGTTTGATTGCGCAATAAGATAAGCATTAATAGACGGAATATTATTAGTCGGGAGGTTACAATGAGAAAAACGTGGATAATCTCCGCGTTTGTGTTTGGCGCCCTTTTGCTGTTGAGCGCGTGCGGGGGCTCGGATAACACTGGAACCACGACAGGTTCTGCCGGGCCCGCAACAACGTCGAGTGCCGCATTCGTTTGCGAGAAGATGGCGCCAAGCCTGATACCCAGGCCATCCGGCAAGCCTCAACTCATCTATTTTTTCCGGGATACCTGACCATACTGCCAGCAGCAGAAGCCCATCGTGAATGAGCTACAGGAACAATACGGGGATAGTATAGAATTCATCAGGTTCGACTTGAACACGCCGGATGGCAACTGCGAATACGACCGGCAGGGGCTCGCTCAACTTCCCGCCATACTTTACATTGATGCGAATGGTGTAACCGTGGAGAAGACGGAAACACTGATTGACCGGAACACAATGCAGCAGAAACTAGAGGGTTTGCTGAAGCCCTGATGTCATACTCAGGCATATGACCGGGTATTATCCCCATGCAGGCAGGGCGGATCGGCCTCAGGAACAGAAACGGGGCACCGCCTGAGCAAGGCCGGTTTGCTTTCCTGTCCTGCGGAAATTCATTTGCTGTCTTAGGAAAAACTCAACGAAAGAAAGCCCGGTTGCCAGCAAAGTGAAGACCGGAAAACTAAAAAACCCGTTAATACGCAACATCCGCGGCATGGACCGCCTGCAGCTCTGGCTGCTGGCGGCGATCGTGACGATTCTTTCCGTGAGGCTGTTTCTCAAGATCACCGGGTATCCCCAGATGGGCGGCAGCAGCCTTCATGTAGCCCACGTACTGTGGGGGGGCCTGCTCATGGGTGTTGGTATTATCATTTTATTCACTTTCCTGGGCAGCATGCTGGAAGCGATAGGCACGCTCGTGGGCGGCGTCGGTTTCGGTCTGTTCATGGACGAGGTGGGGAAGTTCGTCACCCAGGACAATGATTATTTCTTTCAACCCTCGGTTGCCATCATGTATACGGTCTTTATCGTCCTGTACATGACAGCACGCTGGGTACTGACCAGCGCCCATTACTCGGAGACCGAGTACCTCGTCAATTCGATCAATGAAATGCGGGAACTCCCAATCGGTAAATATACTGAGGAGGAAAAAAAGCTCATCCTTTACGGGCTGGGCAAGAGTGATGCCGGCGATCCCCTGGTTGTGGAGCTTACGAGGATCATACATGGGCTGCATGCAGATGAGGCTGGCAGGAAGGGCATCTATGTGGGCCTGAGAAACAGGCTCATCGCGAAATATCAGCAGATATCCAGAAAGGGATGGTTCACGGCCGCTATCATTCTTTTTTTTCTGCTGCAGTTCATTGGTTCTATTGTGATTTTTGTTACTTTGATGCTCGACTCCGGAATCATTCTTTCGCAACTGGATGCTTTCGGATTCACTGACTGGGCCATACTGGCTTCAGACACTTTCTCCGCTGTATTCATCACCCTGGGCGTGCTGCTCCTGCGCCGCTCCAGGCTTGCGGCCTTTCGAATGTTCGAGCGATCGGTACTGATACAGATATTCGTAGGCCAGATGTTCCTCTTTGAAAAAGATGAGTTCACGGCCATTCCAGGATTTGTTTTCTACCTGCTGCTATTGCTGGCGATCCGCTTCATCGTGCAGCGGGAAAGGAGCGATATCATTGCCCGTGAAACCAGTGAGGCTTGATTCATGCAATCTGCGGGCATAACCTCTTTACGTTATTGCAGACCCCTTTTCAAGCTTTTGGAGGCGACATGAAAAAGATGCTGTTTATTCTGATAATCCTGGCCGCAATGGCCGGCGCCGGTGCTTACTGGTTGCGCGAAAAACAGCCTGAACAGTATTAGCCTTTTTTCTCCCGGGTGCTTGCCTCCAAACTCTCCATCCAATAGGATGCATGACGTCCGTCCAGGTCCGAAAAAAGGGTGATGCGGCGCAATGGATCCTATCTCAACAGAAGCGATATTCGACGAAGTCGCTGATGCGCTGGCACGCGAAAAAAAAGTCCTGGTAACCGCCCACGTCAATCCCGATGCCGATGCCCTGGGAAGTATGATCGCTATGCATAGAGCACTCAGCCATAACGGCGCCGACAGTATCATGTACCTCTCGGGAGCAGGAAGCGTGGCGCCCGAATACCATTTTCTCGAAGCTCTCTCCGAGGTCAGACTGGGCAAACCACCCGAGGATGCTGCTGAAAGAACACTAATAGCCGTCGATTGTGGCAACGCGGATCGAATCGGCAATGAAGAGCTGGTGGAAAAAGCTCCCAGGATCATCAACATCGACCATCATGGCGACAATTCACGTTTCGGCACAGTCAACCTGGTCATCGGTAGCGCCAGCTCCACGGCGGAGATCATTTTTTTCATCCTCGGGCGCATGGGATTAGAAATAGATGTGGAAATGGCGCAGGCGCTCTATTCGGGTATCCTCGTCGACAGCGGCCGCTTCCAGTATTCCTCGACGACACCCACCACCCTGAGGGTCGCGGCGGATCTTATAAGCAGCGGCGTCGACCATACACTCATATTCCGTAATATCTATGAGACCATGCCGCTGGCTAAAAGCCGGCTTCTCTGCAGGATGTTCAACAACCTTACAATGGCCTGTGACGGCAGACTGGCGATCGGGGTACTTGAAAAAGCTGACTTCGCGGGCGCGGGCGCCGACGGACAACTAACCGAAGGCCTGGTAGACAGCCTGAGGGCAATTGAAGGAGTACAGGTAGGCGCGCTCATTTATGAACGTCCCCGGACGGCAGAAGACGGTTCAGAGCCGCAGGATGAAGTCGAGTACAGGGTCAGCCTGCGTTCTTCCACGGACAAGGTCGATGTCCAGCGGATAGCGCGCGCCAGGAACGGCGGCGGCCATAAACAGGCGGCCGGGCTGTCGACGACCGAGACACCGTCTGAGACCGTCCAGTTTCTGGTTGACAGCATTTCCGCGGCCTTCGCGGGACAATAGAGTAAAAAGACGCTCATCGGGTAATAAACATTCTGAAGTTTTCAACGCATAAATCAATCGTCACAGGTGAGGTTCAATGAAAATCGCGATGCTGGCGCCGCCATGGATCAAAATACCTCCGGCCGGTTACGGCGGTATCGAATGGGTTGTTTATTACTTAACCAACGAGCTGGTCGAGCGTGGCCATGATGTCACCCTGTTTGCCTCAGGCGACTCCGAAACAAAGGCCGGGCTCGTATCGATTTTCCCTGAGCAGCTGCCTGACCGTATCGGTGAAACCCTGTATGACGTTCGGCAAACCGCCGACTGCCTGCTGAGGGCCGACGAGTTTGACATCATTCATGACCATAGCGGTTTTACCGCCGTGCCTTTCGCAACGCTCATCAAGACACCTGTGGTTCACACCCTGCATGGCCCCTTTTCAGAAGACGTCTGCAGTTACTACAGGCAATTCGGCAACTCGGCGCATTATGTGGCTATAAGCGAGTATCAGCGAAGTTGCTGCCCGAACATCCAATACGCGGGCACAGTCTATAACCCGATCGACATCAGCAGCTGGCCGTTTGTCGAAAAGGAGGACAAGGGGGACTACCTGCTGGCTTTCGGCCGCCTGTGCGCCGACAAGGGCTTTCATACGGCCATAGAAGTCGCAAAGCGCACCGGCCAGAAACTGGTTATCGCCGGCGCTATCCAGCACCAGTCACGCGATTATTACGAAACGGTCATCAGACCCCATATCGATGGTGAGCAGATCAGCTTTGTAGGGGAAGTGAGCCTGACGGAGAAATGGAACCTGTTCTCTAAGGCAAAGGCCTTCCTCTTCCCGATACAGTGGCCGGAGCCATTCGGACTGGTCATGATCGAGGCTATGGCTACCGGGACACCGGTCATCTCGTTTCCCGAGGGCGCCGCTCCTGAAGTGGTGGTGGATGGCGTTACCGGCTTCATGGTAAAGAACGTCGATGAAATGGTGGCCGCTCTGGACAGGATCGGCGAAATCGACGCGAAGGCATGCCGCCAGCATGTGCAGGATAAATTCAGCGTCAGCAGATGCACTGACGGTTATGAGCGGGTCTATGAAAAAGTGCTGGAAAAACAGGGTTCTTGCTAGGTATGAAGATGGTGCGCTATAATTGACCACGGTTTTTCGCCTCCTCGAGAGGCCGGTTATGTAAGACTGTTTTCAATTAAAGGCAATGGGTTTGGGATTTCCAACACGCGGGAGGCACTACAAAAAACCGGTTCTGTGGAAGAGAATCTTAAAGTGGACGCTGATTTCTCTTCTCGCCATCGCCCTGACCGTCGGGCTGGCCGGTTTCATCTTCGTATACCATACGCTGGGCAAGATCGGCGTTGATACTGAGGTCATCTACGAAGCAAAGCAGCAGCTGGATATCGCACTGCCGGACGAACCCAGGAACATCCTTGTCATGGGTACCGACGAGGATCCTGACGGCAACTCCAAACGCTCCGACTCGATCATACTCGTCCGCGTCAATCCCAACGGCGAATGCATGTCGATTTTATCCATTCCCAGGGATCTTGTGGTCAATATTCCCGGCCTGGGACCGGAAAAGATAAATGCCGCCTACGCTACAGGCGGCACCCCCCTCGCGATTGATACCGTCCGCGAACTGACCGGTCTGCCCATACATCATTTTGTGCTCATCAATTACAGCGGCTTTGAAAAAGCTGTGGATGCAATGGGTGGAGTCTACGTCGATGTCGACCAGCGTTATTTCAATGATAACAGCGACGCGTTCTACGGCGAGGAATACGAGCCGATCGATATCTATCCCGGGTACCAGAAACTCAATGGTAAGGACGCCCTGGCTTATGTGCGCTACCGCCATACGGATTCAGACTTCATGCGCATCGCGCGCCAGCAATATTTCATCAGGGACGTCAAGTCCCAGTCGCTGAAGTGGGGCAACCTTGCCAGGATTCCCGAACTTGCTGACGTTTTCGCCAGCAATACCACCTCCGACATCGGACGCAGTGATGTCCTGTCACTGACCAAGTTTGTGATCACGGTGGGCAGAGACCGCATTCACCAGGCACAGGTGCCAGTGGATGAAATGGCCGGAAGCGGCTATCTGGCCCTGTCGAAAACGGATCTGACAAGCGTGATCGAGCAGTTCCAGACACCTGCATTCATCAAGCCGGAGCCGTCGGTTCCAGGCGCCGCAGCGCCACAGGTTCCATCTGACAGGACCAGGCAGATGAGCATCGAGGTCTATAACGGCAGCGATACCACAGGGGCCGCGACGCTGGCCTCACAGCTGCTGCAGCAGAAAGGCTGTTCCAAAACAGTCGTTGGCGGTAACTATTCGAGCTTTGCGGAGAATCAGGTCTTTTTCACCGAAGGCAACCAGCAGGCAGCGGAAGACCTCGCGTCTCTCCTGAATCCGGCAACGGTATCGCTGTTACCCGCGGACATGATCACAAAATCACAGCTTGTAGTCGTAGTGGGAAGCAGCTTCGACGGTCAACTGACAGAAAAAAAGCCGGAGATAAAAACAGCCCTGACGTTCGAGCAGGACTCGGAAACCGGCCATTTGAGCTGGCAGGCGGCCAGGCTCCAGCTACCCTTCCAGGTGCAGAAACCAGCGAACTTCCCCGCGGAGTTCGACTACCGTGATTTTCACGTTTATGAGATTGATACCGATGAAGGCCCAAAACCGGCTCTGAAAGTAGTAGGAGAGAATGAAGCCGGACAGGCGTGGGGAATAATGGAAACAACTTTTACCCAGGCCCCGCTATTGCAGCAGCCCAGCACCGAACGGGACATCAACGGAAAGATATATCGTTTCTATTATGCAGAGAGCAACATCAGAAATATATCCTGGCAGGACGGAGATGTCGTCTGCTGGATCACCAACACGCTGCAGAATTCCCTCAGCGAAGATACGATGGTGCAGCTGGCTGTTTCCTTCAAGCCCGTTGAATAATTCAAGATCCCGATGCTCGCAGACCCTGTGAGCTTTTCCCGAACCTCAGAAAGGCAGGATAGACCCTGATGGCCGCAATGGAGTCAGTTGGAGTAATAGGAATAGGTTATGTGGGCCTGGTCACCGGCACGTGCCTGGCCGAACTGGGCAACAAAGTGGTCTGCATGGACATCGACGCCGAAAAGATCGCGGCCCTGAGAGCTGGACAGATTCCAATCTACGAACCCGGACTGCCTGAGCTCATAGAGAAGAACCACGATCGCATGACCTTCACAACCTCTCTCGAGGATATATTTGATAAGTGTGAACTGGTGTTCATCGCCGTCGACACACCGCCGACCTTTACCGGCGACGCCGACTTGAGCCGCGTCTTCCAGGTCATGTCAGCGCTGCCGGGACTGACCAGCGAACATCATGTCCTGGTCATGAAGAGCACTGTCCCGGTCGGCACCGGAAACAAGATCAGCGCGGAGCTTGCCCGGCAGGAGGTGGGTTTTATCGACTATGTCTCCAACCCGGAATTTTTACGGGAAGGCACTGCGATCAGCGACTTCCTTCATCCAGACCGTATCGTTATCGGATCGAGGAACCCGGAGGCCGGCAAACTTGTGGCTTCGTTATACAAGAGCCTCGACGCGCCGGTCATGGAGACAAACATCCCAACAGCGGAGATGATCAAGTACGCCTCCAACGCTTTCCTGGCAACGAAGATATCTTTCATCAACGAGATTGCAAATGTTTGCGAGGAAGTCGGGGCCGATGTATCCGTAGTCGCGGACGGTATGGGCTATGACAAGCGTATCGGCCGGAGCTTCCTGAACGCGGGCATCGGTTTCGGCGGTTCGTGCTTCCCCAAGGACGTGACGGCGCTCAAACAGATCGCCGGCAACTCCGGCTATCACTTCCAGCTGCTCACCGCGGTAATCGAAGTCAACGAACTGCAGAAACGCCGGGTCGTCAATAAGCTTCAGAAGCACCTGGGAACTCTCACCGACAAAACCATCGCCCTGCTGGGCCTGTCCTTCAAACCGGATACGAGCGACCTCAGGGAGGCCTCGTCCATCGTGCTGGCCTCAAGGTTGCTGGGAGATGGCGCCCTCGTCAAGGCCTATGACCCGGTTGCCATACCTTATGCCGCCAAGGCGGTCAGGGGCATCCTTCTTTGTGACGACGTCCTTTCGGCCGTGAAAGACAGCGACGCCGTCGTGCTGGTGACGGAGTGGGAGGAATTCTCGCACCTGCCTCTCAAAGAGATAAAGGAGAGGATGCGCTACCCGCTCATCATCGATGGCCGCAACTTCCTCGACCCTGATGAGATCAGGGCGGCCGGGTTCACCTACGAGGGCATCGGCCGATAAACCCTCACCGGCTCCGGTTCGGATTTACTGAGTTTCGGCTGCCTCGTTTCGGGTAAACTTCCCTGTAATCTCATGCGCGGCATTATGTTAAGACGCGCGGATTCGATTAATTCAAATCGTGCCGGGAAAACGCGTGACCTCCCTGAAAAAAGAGATCAGAGAAGCTCTGCAGGAAGCCGACTATGATCGGGTTGCTAGGCTTGCCGCGGGCAGCAAGAGAACGTTCGGGGTGCTTGTTTCCCTGGCATATAACAAGGAAGAACTCCTCTGCTGGCGCGCCATCGAGGCAATGGGCGCCGCCGCCAAAGCCTCAGACCCCGATAAACCAGAACTTTTAAGGAACGTAGTCAGACGCCTGATCTGGTCCGCCCGGGAAGAGTCGGGCGGCATGGGCTGGAGCGCGCCGGAACTCCTGGGGGAAATCGTTTGCGCACGCCCCCTCGCCTTTACCGACATCCCGCCGATAATCGTATCCCTGCATGGCGAGGATGAAGAGAACGTTTTCCGGAAAGGCGTGCTCTGGGCCATGGGACGCATGGCGGACGCCGGTATAGAAGACATACCCGGCTCGGAGACGGTCCTCAGGGAGAGTCTTGATAGCGAAAATCCCGCGGTAAGGGGTCTGGCGGCCCGGGTGATCGGAAGAACAGGTCTGACCGGATCGACAGCCAGGCTGCAGGAGCTTGCCAGTGACGATTCCAGTTTCAGGATTTATGAAGATGGTGAACTGAGAGAAATCACGGTAGCGGAAGCGGCGAACACAGCGCTTGAGCTGGTCAGAACTTGATCGAGCCTTCCTTGACGACGGTCCCGGGATAGACCCTGATGTGATTCGTGAGCATATTGTCGCCTTCGATCACAGCACCCTCGCCTATAATTGCTCCTCCTGATACAACGGTGCCACGACCCAGCGACGCCCCCTTGCCTACGATACTGCGACGCACGGTGACATTCTCCTTGATCGTGCAGCCATCCTGCAGAATGGATTCCTCAATGACGCTGCCCGACTCGACAGTGCAACCGGCGCCGATTATGGCCATCCGGCCGATCCGGGCACCCGCCATGATCCTTGACCCCTCTCCGATAATGACCGGGGGTACAAGTTTCGCTCCCGTCTCCAGATCTATCTTTCCCTGAACACATACGAAGTCCTCGTCAAGACAGGCGGATATGCTCGTCTCCACGTTCTTCTCGAGGATATCGTAGTGAGCCTGCAGGTACTTTTCCGGCGTACCGATGTCCATCCAGTAGGAATCACTGCGAAAACCAAAAAGCCCCTTGCCGACAAGCCTTGGGAAGACGCCGCGCTCAAAGGAATACTCGGTCCCCTCGGGGATCAGGTCGAGGACCTCGCTCTTTAAGACATAAGTTCCGGCATTGATGAGATTTGTGTCGATCTGGTCCCAGCTGGGCTTCTCCAGAAAACCGAGTACATCGCCCTCACCGCCGGTCCTTACCAGGCCATAAGCTGTGGGATCGTCAACCGGGGTCAGGGCTATGGTACCGACAGCGTTTTTTTCCTTGTGGAATTCAATCAGGCTGGTGATGTCGAGATCCGTGAGGATATCGCCGTTCAACACGAGGAAGTCACCGTCACGCACATGCTCCTCAACATTCTTGACGGCGCCCGCGGTGCCCAGGGGCCGGTCCTCGACGACATAGGTCACCTTCAGGCCGAACTCGCTGCCGTCGCCAAAGTATGCCTTGATGCCGTCCGGCAGGTAGCCCATGGAAAAAATCACCTCACCGATATCATGGTTTCTGAGATGCTCCATGACATAGGAGACGAATGGTTTGTTGGCCACGGGAACCATCGGCTTTGGAGTGCCGAGCGTCAGGGGGCGCAAACGCGTGCCCTGCCCGCCAACGAGTATTACTGCTTTCAATGAGCCTCCTAGGGATCAGGAAGAATGGTCTGTGAGCTGATTTATAAGTGAGAAACATGCTTGTGAAGCTGATAAAAGATTAGACAGTAGCTCAAGCGGTGTCAAACTGGGCTTTTGCGGCCGGGCAGCAGATTCTTGTTCCGCGGCCGGCTGCACCTGTTACCGTGATAAAATCCAGTCATGAGTGATCCGAACCTGTTTGGACTGCATAGAGGGGAAACGCCGCGGGACGCGCCCCTGGCCCATCGCATGCGGCCAGTCACGCTTGAGGAGTTCGCAGGCCAGGCCGACATACTGGCGCCGGGCGGCGTGTTGCGCGAAGCGATACAGTCGGACCGCGTACCGTCCATGATCTTTTTTGGTCCTCCCGGTGTCGGCAAGACCAGCCTGGCCCGAATTATCGCCCAAACCACGAAATCAAATTTCCGCCAGGTGAGCGCGGTGAACTCAGGCGTGGCCGACCTGCGCCGGGTCTTCGCCGAAGCTGAAGGCGAACTCGAAATGCACGGCCGCCACACGATCCTTTTCGTCGATGAGATCCACCGCTTCAGCAAGGGACAGCAGGACGCTCTGCTCCCTGTTGTGGAAAGCGGCGTGGTGACACTCGTGGGGGCGACAACCGAGAACCCTTATTTTGAAGTTATCGGGCCGCTCATATCCCGATGCGAACTTTACGAATTCAAGCCGCTGACAACAGCCGATCTTGAGCTGGTATTGAGCAAGGCCCTGGGTGACACTGAACGGGGCCTGGGAGATCGTCAGCTTGTCCTGGGCAAACAGGGTATTGATGCAATCGCGCGCGCCAGCGGCGGGGACGCAAGAGCGGCATTGATCATCCTGGAGACCGTGGCGGGACTTGTTCCTCCAGATCAAAAAGACGAGATACCGGAAGAGATCCTGAGCGAGGCGATCCGCCGCAAGCCGGTCTTCTACCAGAAGGGCGGCGACCTTCATTACGATGCCGTCTCCGCATTCATCAAAAGCATGAGAGGCAGCGATCCCGATGCCGCCATATACTGGCTGGCAGTCATGCTTGCCGGTGGGGAGGACCCGAAGTTCATCGTGCGCCGCATGATCATCTTTGCATCGGAGGATATTGGAAACGCAGACCCCCAGGCGCTTGTTGTCGCGACGGCTGTTTCGCGTGCGGTTGAATTCGTCGGTTTGCCGGAATGCCAGCTGAACCTGGCCCAGGGGGTCACCTATCTGGCACTGGCGCCTAAAAGCAACGCCTCCTGTGAAGCGATCGGCGCGGCGATTAAAGACGTCGAGCGTGAGGGTACAAAGCGGCCGCCAAAACACCTCAGGGATTCCAGCTATGCCGGCGCGAAAGACCTTGGACACGGTGCGGGTTACAAATACCCTCACAGCTTTCCGGGTGGTGTCGTGCCGCAGGATTACTTCCCGCCCGGCAAGAAGCCGGAGCGTTATTACAAACCCGGCGACAGGGGGTTTGAGAAGGAGCTGTCAGGGAGATTAGAAGAGTTGAGAAAGTTCATGGGCGAGGGGCTGGAAAAGGACTCATGAGGAATACGGGGGGAACACTTTTTCCTGATATCCTTTGATTTGACCGACACTGGTAATATGATGTTGTCCTCACTATTGATGCTGGAGGTATGATCCAATGGCAAAGTTTTCACGTTTACTGCTTGGCGGAGCTATCGGCGCCGGGTTGGCGTTTTTATTGTCACGAAAAGATGTCAGACGCAGGCTTATGGGTGGTGGACAGGCCCAGCTGCCGGCGGCACATGAACCGGCTGCGGGTGCGGCTACCGGATCCGCAACCACATCGATTGACCTCGAGGCGAGAATAGAGGAGAGCAAACGCCAGGTTGAGGCCAGCCTGGAAAAGCCGTTTACCAAAACGGCTGCGGATGAAAAGGGTGCAGATACCCCGGAAGCCGTCATCGGCGAGCCGGCCGTCGCCGCCCCGGTTGATGAGTATGCCAAAACCACAGAAACAGCAGCCCCGCCGACCGTTGAGGAAGATGTCATATCAGACACGACACAAGAGGGCTCCGCTGAAGCCGTCGAAGTTACAGAAACACTTGAAGATTTCGTTCCCGGCGAAACCGCTGAGACTGTTGTCGAGGAAATATCGATAGAGGAAGAACAGCCTGAGGATGTCGCCGCCGACGAAGATACGACTATACCGCGTGAGGCTCCCAAATCGGCAAGGGTAATGCCTGATGAAACCGGGGCGGATGAAGCTGCTTCTGATGAGGGAGGATTCGCGGCGCTGAGCACACCGGCCGAGGGAGAGCCTACAATGGGCGATTCAGGAGATGAGGCCGTCAGCACTCCCGAGCCGCCGGCCAAACCCGAACCCACGAGACTGGACCGCGATGAAATGAAGAAGCGGATAGACGAGACGCGAGCGCGGCTCAAGGCAAAAGCTTTCGATGCCATGGTCAGCGGTGAAACCTTCGTCACTCCCGAAACGGGGGAACCGATCAAGGCCACAGAGCCCGGTGTCGATATCGACGAGGAAACCGGCGACCAGATCAACCGGTCCCTGAAGGAAGCAGACTAGCGGTCGGCTGCCCTGGGTTCGGTCAGCGGCCGGCGAAACAGGTTTTGTAATTCTCCCCAGGGGACTTCTCCACTACCGTCGACGACCTCGTAAAAGCCCTTCACCCTGGCGTCGAGATTATCCAGGTGGTGCAACGCGAGCGCTTCAGCGCTCTGTGGCCTTTTTGGAGCGCCCCACTCCAGCTCTCCGTGGTGACTGACGAGGGCGTGAATCAGCTGCAGCTCTTTCTCCGGCGGGAACCCACCCAGCCGCATTATCCTCTGCTCGATCATCTTCTGACCGAGGAGTACATGGCCAAGCAGCTCTCCTTCGCGGCTGAGGGTGATACGCCCCCGATAATTGAACTCATCCACCTTGCCAATGTCGTGCAGCAGGGCGGCTGTCAATAACAGGTCACTGTTCAGACGTGGATGTTGTACCGCGACGTGCTGGCATAGGGTGGCTACGGAGACCGTGTGTTCGAGGAGCCCCCCCAGATAGGCGTGATGTGAACGCTCGTCTCCGGGCGCCCGGCAGAACCTCTCCATGAAGATCTCATCGCTGAAAAACGATTCTAGCAAACGTGAATAATCGACGTCGAAAACCTCGGTCAAAAAGTATCTTATATATCCAGTCAGTTCTTCCATATCGCGATAGGTGCCTGGCAAAAAGTGTTGCTGGTCGATCAGGGAGATGTCTACGGCTTCCACCCCGTCGACTTTGATATATAGCCTGTTCCTGTAACTCTCTGCCTTGCCGCGCACCCGCACGAACGACTCCGCAGTTAGGCTGTGAACAAGAACGTCCGCATCCTGCCATACACGGCCGCCGATGACGCCGCTCCTGTCATTCAGCCCAAGGGTCAGATAAGGATGACCCGTGCGCGTAACGCGCCTGCTGATATCTCCAAGGAAGAAGACGTCGTCGACTAAAGCGCCCTCTGAAATGTCACATATGAATGACTTCTTCATTTATCCAGATTCTGCATAGTGTTTTTCCTAGTCGATATTGAAGCCGCCGCCAGAGGAGAAATTCTCCCTCACCATGGCAATTTGAATCCCTGAGCAACCTTTTTGTCGATCCTATCATAGCCTTCGGACCGCCCTTCCTTCGTTTGCCTGTTCCTTCAGTAAATACCGCTGCTGCCGATAGCAGTGGTTACTTAAACGCCGGCAGCGGGTAAACAGCCGGAGCAGAGAGATAGATAGACAGATATATATTTACCTCAATGATTATCTTCCAGAAAAAGAAAAACGTATCAGGACACCCGCGGAAACGGATGTGGTTTGCCGTACGCGGGGTCATCATGCCGTGCGTCCTGACATTACTGGCACTTATGATAATCCTGCCGCTCCCGCACGGCAGCGGCGCAACAGCCCAGTCAGCCTGGCTGGATGACAAACCGGTGGCATCCTTCCTGTTTACCAATGATGCCGTGGTGGATTTGCTCGCTGAAGATTTCGGACTTTCCGCAGAACAGAAAACCATCCTCAGGGAAATCGGGATCGGGGAGACCGCGGCCCTGGCTCAGTTGAAGCAGGAATCAGAAGCGGTGGTGGATCGCGAAGACCTTAGTGTCGATCAGAAGCAGGTCGCCATCTCCGGCATGGACTACAACAGCCGGGTCAGCGGGATAGTCGCTTCTTCCAGAATGAAGACTGAATCGCTGTTCGACGCCGACCAGAAATCCAGGTTGCCCGAATGGGTATCCGTCCAGATGAAAGCACAGCGGAAGACTTTTGCGGATGCGGCCGCCACGGCGGCGCTTGGTCCCATGACAACCGGAGCCAGCGGCTCCTATCGAGTTTATGCAACCCAGTATTATTCCAACTTCGGTGCGGACAGCATCGACGTTGCGGTTCCGGACAAGTACGCGAAGTTCGCCAGCCTCGGCTGGGAATATCATGCCGGATACCCGGCAGGCGCGAACTACTCAGTGAACCTCGGGTACAACGGTCACCAGCTCAATGGTGTCCGCGTTAAGGATTGCGGCCCGTGGAACATCGATGACAATTACTGGAACACTACTGGCGGATCGAGACCGCGGCGTCTCTTTGCCGGACTAGCCACAGGTCTGCCGGGAGCCCAGGCCGCGTACTTCGACGATTACAACGGCGGCCTCGATCAGTTTGGCCGCATGGTCTCAAACCCGGCGGGCATCGACCTCTCACCTAAAGCCGGTGTTCAGCTCGGGCTTGGTTACCTGGTCAGCGGCTGGGTTACCGTCACGTTCAATTGGGAGAACACGCCCGTGCCCGCACCGGGCATACCTGTTTATGGAGCGATAAGGACCAAGTATGACCAGCTGGGTGGAGCCCCCGGCCAACCCACCAACGCCGAGCACGACGTAGCGGGAGGGCGGGCGCAGGATTTCAGCTCCGGAAGGATCACCTGGAACCGTTCTACCGGCAGGACTCACTGGGTGCTGGGTGCGATCATGGTCAAATATGACCAGATGGGGGGCGCGGGCGGTATGGGCCTGCCGACGACCGATGAGTCAGACGTCCCCGGCAAACCCGGAGCGCGGATGACGATATTTGAGCGCGGCAGGATCTACTGGTCGGCTGCGGGCGGCCCGCATGTTGTGATTGGCGGCATCCTTAACCGGTATCTGGCGTTGGGCGGAGCGGCTTCCACAGGCCTGCCGACAACAGACGAATATGATGTACCCGGCGGACGGGCCTCCAGTTTCGAAGGTGGGGTGATCTACTGGTCGCCTGGCTATGGCCCACGGCTGGTTAACGGCGCGATACTTGCCAGATATCTCGCCATGGGCGGACCTGCCGGAGCGGGGTTACCCACATCAGACGAATATGCCGTAAGCGGCGGACGCGCATCGGATTTCCAGAAGGGAAAGATCTTCTGGTCGGCGGCTACCGGGTCCCAGTTCATGAATGGAGCCATCCTCGGCAGATACCTGGCCATGGGCGGCCCGGCAAGCCTGGGATTACCGACTTCGGACGAATATGCAACGCCGGGCGGCAGGGTCTCCAATCTGCAGTCAGGCAGAATCTACTGGTCGCCGGAATCTGGTCCGCATCATATTCGCGGAGCGATCATGACAAAGTTCGACCAGCTGGGCGGCACAGCCGGCATGGGCTTCCCTCTTACGGATGAGACCAGTGCCCCGGGTGTTTCCGGCGGCAGGATGAGTGAGTTTTCCAGGGGGCGCATCTACTGGTCGCCGACCGCTGGCAGCATCGCCGTATATGGAGCCATCCTGGCCAAGTACAAGGCTGTAGGCGCGTCCCAGACCTATGGATTGCCGGTAGCTGAAGAAAGGGACGTAAATGGCAAGCCCGGGGCTCGCGAAGGCCAGTTCGAGCGAGGCAGGATATACTGGTCTCCAGCAACGGGAACCAGCCAGGTCTACGGAGCAATTCTCGCCAGGTACCTGCTCGGAGGCGGACCGGCCGGACCACTGGGGTTACCAGTCTCGGATGAATACGGGATACCTGGAGGCAGGCGCACCAATTTCCAGGGTGGATACATTGTCTGGGATTATTTTGGCGGCGGCACGAGTGTAGTGACCAACCACTGAGTGGGACGCCCGACTACAGCGATAAAGAGCTAGACAGCCGGCACGGGAGTGGGTCTCCCGATGTGGCTGGCGATGCTTTCTTCCATGCTCCTTATGCATTGCTCAAAATCAGGGTGATTTATAAGACTCGGAATCCCGGGGTCACGAAACATGACAGTTCCGCAGTCTATGCAGACTCCGCTGAAATCACCTGATGGCAGGGGAACATCTGAGCCGCACCAGGAGCATGCCAATTTAACGGAGAGTGGATGGCGTTTCGTTGCTCCTCTTGACGCGATCTCTGCCAGCATTTGATTTCCTTTCATCTCATCTATTGTCAATACGCGAAAACAGTTCCCTTATTTTCTCCATATGGCTCTGTTATCCTTTAGACATGGAAGGCTTTCGTGACGCGGCCAGGGAATTAACTCCTGAAGGCAAAGGAGCATAAATGGAACAGGTGACACTCATAGCACAGAAGATGTCTTGTGGTCATTGCAAGATGGCGATTGAAAGCGCAGGTTCAGCGCTCACGGGTGTGAGCTCGATCAACGCGGACCCGGAATCAAAAAAGGTCGTTGTTTCCTACGATGAAAGCACTATCGACCTGGAGACGATCAGGAAGGCTATTGAAGAGGCGGGGTATCCCACCGAACTCTAGCTAGCTGCCGGCTTGGGTTATGATCACCCGGCGGAAAGGTTCCCTGCCCTCGCTGAAGGTCTCAATTCCATCCCTGTCCTGAAGATACATGTGTACGATGCGCCGCTCGGCGGCGCTCATCGGTTTTAGTTCGTAATCGTTTTTGCCCTTGAGCACATCTGATGCGCCCCTGTCGGCCATCGACTCGAGTACTTCCACCCGCCGGTCGCGATAATCTTCCGCGTCAATTACTATGCGCTTACGTTCGTCAAGACCCCGGAAGGTGATGATATTCGACAGGTACTGGACAGCGTCCATGGTCTGACCGTGCCTGCCTATGAAGAGGCCCAGGTCGTCGCCGGCGATGTTAGCGATGATTTCTTCATCCCCATCAGTGATGCTGACACTTGCGTCAAGGCCCATGGAGTCTATTACCTTTTCCAGAAGCTCCCTGAGCCGGGCTTCGGCCTCGGGATTTACCTTGCCGGTGCTCCTGGTATCAACTGCATCGGAACCTGAATCCGTCTTCGCCTGGGATTCTGTTTTTTCATCGGCGATTTTTACACCAGGCATCCTGACCTCAACCCGCGCCATAGCCGAACCCATGCCAAGAAAGCCCTTCGAGCCTTCGGACATGACGATTATCTCCACCTTGTCCGGATCCAGCTGGCCCACCTGTGCCTCAAGTTTCTCAAGGGCTATCGACTTGGCCTCCTGAAGGGTTTTCCCTTCCCCTCTGGCCGTCAGAACATTACCGTTACTTTTTTTGTTTTCCTCCACCTTTGCCTCCGGTCTTCTTGGCCTTTTGAGGGACTTTTTTAGACTTTTGCGGCGCTATCGCCGGGACCGTCTCCGGCTCCAGCGCTCCCTCTTTAGCCTGGATAATCTGTTTTACGATCAGCTGCTGGCCGATCGTCCATACGTTTGTCGTGACCCAGTAGAGAAGCACGCCTGACGGGAATGGATTGATGAGAAAGAATACACCGAGGCCCAGCGGCATCAGGATCATTATCATCCTCTGGGACTTATCAACCGTAGCGGACATCAGCAGACTTGAAAACAGCTGGGTGGCCATATAAACAAAAACCAGAATCTTGTCCGGGTCCTTTATGCTGTCGATCCAGAGGAACGCAAGGGAATCGCCCTCCGGGAAAACCTTGTTGGAAAGCATGATATAGAGGGCCATGAAAATAGGCATCTGTAAAAGCAGTGGAAGACAGGAGCCGAAGGGATTTACCTTGTTCTCCTTGTAGAACTTCATCATCTCTTCGTTAAGCTTCTGCTTGTCTTCCTTGTATTTGGCCTGCAGCTCCTTGATCTTCGGCTGAAGCTTCTGCATGGCGCGCATCGACGTATACTGCTTCACCGTAAGCGGGATGAGTACGATACGCACAATGATCGTCAGGATGATGATGGAGATAGCCCATGAAACACCCAGGTTGTCGTGGATGAGCGTCAGGAGCGCGTCCAGTGGTTCGATTATAAAATCCAGCATATCTGTCAGGTTCATGGTTGCCGCTTCCTTACTGGGTCATGGCCGCCGTGCGAGAAAGGATTGCATCGAAGCAGGCGCCATACCGACATGGCGGAGCCCCTGAATATGCCCCACTCCTTCACAGCCTGAATGGAATAGGCCGAACAGGACGGGTAGTATTTACAGCGCTGCGGTATGAGCGGTGATACCAGCCTCTGGTAGAGACCGATTATCAGAATGGGTATGCGTTTCAATTTATTCTGTTTCCTGAATCAGGTTAGCCCGCCGAAAGAGTTCGATCATCATCTCGACGACCTCCTCAAACTGGCTCTTCTCCATAAAATCCGCCAGCCCGGGACGGGCGATAATTACATAGTCATAGTTTGAAGCAATCTGCTCCTGGCGAGCGCGGAAACATTCCTTCAGCGTCCGCTTTACCAGGTTCCTGACTGTAGCCGTGCCGACTTTTTTCGATACCGACAGGCCCAGCCTGGATACTCCTTCGACTGAATCCCCGGCGCGTTCAAAGTAGTACAGCACCGCATACCGGCCGGCAACTGACTTGCCGTGACGGTAGACCCGCTGGAAATCGGCCGACTTGGTTAGCCGGGTTTTTTTCTCCACTGGAACCGTCGTGGAACCTAGGCCGATAGCCTCTTCCTGCCCTTGGCCCTGCGTCTTTTCAATACACGGCGACCGGCCTTCGTACTCATCCGGATCCGGAAACCGTGGGCTTTCTTTCTTTTTCTCTTGTTTGGCTGATATGTACGCTTCAACGAATTGTCCTTTTTCGGTTAAACCGACTTGCTAGTATACAGGCAGATTTCAAACAAAGTCAATAAATGCGCGGATCGGCGTTTGTCGATCTTATACAGAACTGTGGAAAATGTGGATAACTCCCGGATTCCGCATCCTTAAAAGCATCAATGGGGTTGACAATGCTTGGCGGCCAAATTATGACAAAGAGAGTCAGGAACCCTATTTTTGAGCAAAGGACCTGCTAATAGAGATATTTTCAAAGCAAGCCATTTGTATAATGTTTTTTGTCTTTAAGAATGTACAGCCAGCCGGTCAGTTGCGGACGCTGAAATCGGACGCACGGCTGTTTTCCACAAAGATAAGTGTAATTTCATATTTGAAATCCTCGGGTTTTTGATGATTTTTCACATGAATTCCATGCGATGAGCAACATTTGCGGGTGAATATAACCATGTCTAGATGTAAGATTCGCTGCGAAAACTGAGATAACTCCTGCTGGAAACAATAACATGATCCAGCACTTCTATGCCGAGCAGACGTCCGGCTTCGACCAGCCGCGCGGTCAGATTCAGGTCTTCCTGGCTCGGTGTGACATCGCCGGACGGGTGATTATGGATCAGGATCAGGGCGGCGGCGGCCCTTGCTATCGCGGGGCGGAACACCTCGCGGGGATGCACGATGTTGGCGTTTAAGCTGCCGATGGAAACCGTCTCCTTGTGAATCATGACGTTACGGGCATTCAGGTAAAGGGTGAGGAAGTGTTCCTTCTCTTCAAACCGGATAGATGCCGCCGCCTGGCAGGCGTCTCGCGGAGAACGGATCGGGCCCTGCCCCTCGTCCGGCATCAGGAGCCGCCGCGCGAGCTCGATCGATGCTGCGAGGCGCGATGATTCCTGCTCCGGCAGGCCGCACTTTGAGCTAATCTCCTCGGCGCTGACAGGCGAGAGCGCCCTGCCCGAGAAGAGCATGAAAATATCCTCGCTTATGCCGGCAAGCCCGGACCCGGCTGTTTCCTGACCAAGGATCATACCCACCAGCTCGTGGTCGAACATCGCGCCCGCCGCGGATGCTGCGGCTTCACGGGCAGTGGAACCGGCGTTCTTTTCAGAAGAAAAATATCCGTGTGTCAATTGGGCACCGTTGGAGAAGAGAGAGACGCAGGCGGGAAAAAAGCAGAGTGGGTTTTGAGATATTATCCGGAAATCAACCTGTGGTCAAGTCCGGATTTATGTCGTTGAATGTACACTTAAAGCTGGTTTACGCGAAGCCGCTAACCCGCGGCCTCGCCCGTACCACCCGATGCCATGGCGCGAAGGATTGCGATCCTCTCACCGATAGGCGGATGCGTATCGAAGAGTCCGCGCCTGCGTTTTTCAAATTTCTTGATCGGCTGGGCGATATAAAGATGCGCCGTCGCCCGGTTGGCAACCTCGAGCTGTTCCGTATCGCCGGAGATCTTCTCAAGGGCGTTTGCCAGGCCGTTGGGATTACGGGTGAGTTCGACAGCAGAGGCATCGGCCAGATATTCCCTTTTACGCGAGATGGCCAGCTGCACCATGCGGGCGGCAATAGGTGCGAGTATCGCCAGAACCAGGGCGACTACTATCATTATCACGCCAAAGATACCGCCGTTGTCATTGCTGCGGCGGCTGCCACCGAAAATGCTCCAGCGCAGGAAGAAGTCGGCCATGAGAGCTATGGCCCCCACCATGACGCCGACCAGCGTCGCGAACAGGATGTCGTAGTTGCGCACGTGCGACATCTCGTGAGCGATGACACCCTGAAGCTCGTCGCGGTTCATCTTGTCCAGCAGCCCCTGGGTGACAGCGATCGACGACTTCTCCGGGTTGCGCCCGGTAGCGAAAGCATTAGGCGCCGAATCGTCGATGATGTAAACCGCCGGCATCGGATTGCCAGAGGCGATTGCCATTTCCTCGACCACGTTGAAAAGCTGCGGGGCTTCCTCGTGAGTCACCTTGCGGGCATGGCTCGTGGCGAGCGCGATCTTGTCACCGCTGTAATAGCTGGTCAGTGACATCGCAACCGCGATTACCACCGCGATCACCAGCCCGAACCAGCCGACGCCGGTTGCCGCGTAGCCGATCACGTAGCCCAGCACCATCACCAGCGCCGTCATAACAACAATCAGGACGTACGACAAACGCTTGTTTTTTGATATCTGTTCGTACATTCAGACGCGCCCGGAGCCTGCCTAGCGCAGGTCCACCTTGACGGCTTCCTTTTCCTCTTCCGGCACCTCGAAGAACTCGCGGGCCTTGAAACCGAAAGCACCGGCGATGATGTTCGACGGAAAAGTCTGGACCTTGTTGTTGAAATACATGACCACGTCGTTATAGAGCTGGCGCGCGAAGGCGATCTTGTTCTCAGTGGAGGTCAGCTCTTCCTGCAGCTGGGAGACGTTCTGGTTGGCCTTGAGGTCGGGGTAGTTCTCCGCGACGGCAAAGAGCGATTTGAGCGCTCCGCTGAGCATGTTCTCAGCCTTGCCGGCTTCCGCGGGACCCGAGGCCTGCATCGCCTGAGAGCGGGCTTTTGTGACGTTCTCCAGGACTTCTTTCTCATAGGACATGTAATCCTTGACGACCTCGACCAGGTTGGGTATGAGATCGTGGCGGCGCTTGAGCTGGACGTCGATCTGTTTCCACGAATTATCCACCTTGTTGCGCTGCCTCACAAGGCTGTTATAAATCATGATGATCCCGCCCAGGAAGACGACGACCAGCACGACAGCGATTATTGCTCCGATTGCCATATGCTCTCCTTTCCGCCCCTTCCGGGGGGCCTTTCAGTCAGCGTTTACGATTGAGATGTTTCCGCCGCGGCTTCAAGCTTGTCGAGGACCCCATCGAGTTCAAGCCCGTGCTCCCGGGCCATGGTGGCCACAGTCCGGGCGCCGCCACAGCATGAATCCACATCCAGACTGTGGAAGACGGGCAGCGTCCAGGGGTAGAGCCTGATAACCTCGTTGATGACCATATCACCGGTTATCTTTCTTTCTTCCATTATTCGCTTACTCCTTCCGGACAGGTTGCGGATGCGAATATCTGCATATCATCGCACAGATCCATCAATAGTCTTACCAATGCCGGGCCGGGGCAAACCCGGCGACTTTTCATCTTCCTTGCGGCTCCCTGATCAAGTGAATACAATGAATTAAAGAAAGGTTATAAAAAGCGCCTCGCGGAGTCCATGAACATGACGTCTCTGCGATTGAGGAGGTAGTCTGATGGCTTGCAGAAAATGTAGAGGCTTTTTATTCGGTGTCGGCATCGGTGCGGTGGCCGGAGTCCTGCTTGCCCCCAAATCCGGACGCGAGATAAGGCGGGAGCTTTTCGGAGGCCAGCTCGACGTGATGGCCGAGCCGGGTACGGAAACGAATGCCCCGATGAATGAAGAGATGGCCACCGAGGAAGACCTCAAGGAAAAGATCGAGGAGGCAAGGACCCGCCTGAAGGCAGAGATAGAAAGTCAGCAGGAAGAATAGCCTGTCCCCCCGCAGCCGGGCTCAAGCGCCCGGCGCATGGAGCCGAAGGCAGACACGGCCGGTTTTAGTGCATATCTTTCATTTTTTATCCCTCCCATGCGGCCGCCTTTGAACTATGGCTTGTTCCAGTAGACATAACCGCCGGTCCCTGCGCAAGTCCGCCCTGAAGGCCCTGCTGCTTGCCGCGGCGGGCGGCGTGAGTGGTACCGCCTATATGCTGTTCGAAGCCCAGTGGCTCCGCCTCAGGCGTTTGACCGTTGCGCTGCCCGGCGTTCCTGCTTCCCTTGATGGCCTTAAACTTCTTCACATAAGCGACCTTCATGCCGGCGCGCCCGGACCTGGAGCCCGCGCCATGGACAAGCTCGTGGAAGCTTCCAGGCAGGCCGAACCCGATATCGTCCTCTTCACCGGCGACATGGTCGACAAGAAAAAGGACCTCAAACCCCATATCGAACTGCTGGAGAAGATCGAAGCCAGGCATGGCAAGTTCGCGGTACTCGGCAACCATGACCACGGGCTGAGAAAAACAGTCTTGCAGGATCTGGCCGCGCGTTTTACAGGCCAGTGGGGAGGCGCGGGCAAGGCTGAGGTCCTGTATGAGGATCTTGATCAGACGGTAAATACCAACCGCAGGCTGCTGGCGCAGGCGGGCATCAGACTGCTGGAGAACGAGTGCCGCCTGGTCGATGCAGGTTCCCGGAAGGTACAGGTATGTGGGATAGATGATTTTTATTACGGGTACTCTGATCTGGAAACAACCTCGGCACAGATCGACCACGAGGCGCCTTTGAGGATTCTCCTGTCACACAGCCCCAATGTCGCTGATTGCGTTACCAATGGCGATTTTCAGCTCATCCTGGCCGGACATACCCATGGCGGCCAGATATGTATACCGAAGCCCGGCGGCAAGATAATGCTCTCGACTTCAGGTGCGCAATACGCGGACGGACTGTACAGCCTGCCGAACCTGACGATGCACGTCTCCCGGGGAGTGGGAACCACACTTCTCCCCTTCCGCCTCTTCAGCCGCCCGGAGGCGACCCTGCTCGAACTCAGGGCAGACCCTGATATCTCCACTGGAAGCTCTCCATAAGTTATAATATCTGCAGGATGGGTAACAGGTGACATGTGAGCCGTTTGCCCGGAATGTCTGATTCTCGAGGACGGGTTAAGAAAAGATGATTTTTCAACTTCAGGAGCTCGACAGAAGCAGCTCCTCATGCCTGCCGGACGACTGTAATAATTGTGGATGGTGGCAGGGTTATGAAGGTGGCTGGCCATCTGTCGAGGCTACGGAAAACTGGATAGATACCGCTGAAGAGAACTTCGGCGGCTGGGGCAAGCTGGCCCTGGGTGATGAAAAGCTGCTTGGCATGATCCAGTATGGTCCATCGAACCTGTTTCCCCGCGCGCGAAAGCTTGCGTGCGGACCGGTCAGTTCCGATTCGCTGCTCCTTACCTGCAGCACCGTCGAAAGCGGCTCACTCGAATCAGTAAGAAAAAGCCTGGTGCTTGCGGTCCTTGGTGAGATGAAGATGCTCGAGATCGAATCTGTGGAAGCGTATTCACGCCAGGCTCCCTGGCCGGAACATGACTGTCGCCTCTTTGAAGACAAGTTCCTGCGGGATTGCGGATTTTATCCCGTGCGGGCCTCCCGGGGGCTGCAGCTTATGCGGTTCGAGCTAGGCGGGACGGAAAAGGCCGAAGTGGCAAGCGAACCCCGAAAGACTCACCGTCGCATACTTGAAAGAATAAAACGGCCCTCGCCCAAGCCGGTGCCGGCGGCAATGTGCTCGTCATTAACGGGCGGCAGGGAACGAACCCGGGCCTGTTCCTGAGGCCATGGGCGGCCGTGCCAGCCTCGCCCGCTTAAACAAGCTGATCTTCCCCGTTATCCTGATCGCGTTCCTGAGCCTGGGTTTTCTGGGCCTCGACCACAGCTGTCTGGACGCCGCCGACAGCGCCTACGTAATCTCCTCCGACGCCATCGCGCGCGGCCTCATGCCCTACCGGGATTTTCTTGCGGCCCATCCTCCCATGCTGTACCTGGCGGGCGCACCGCTGGCGAAGCTGGGACTCGGTGTTCTGCCCTTCAGGGTTTTCAGCCTTCTGGTCACGGCGGCGCTGGGCTTCCTTGTCTGGAAGCTTGCGCTATACATGACGAGGGACAAGAGGGTTGCGATCCTCGCGGGCACTTTTTCCCTGTTCGCGCCCCTGGGCCTGTACTTTTCCAAAACGTTCCTGAACGACTCGCTGACCTCACTGCTGATGGCGGCCACGGCGCTGCTCCTGATGGGAAAACCCCGGTGGCGCAGGGGGGTTGCCGCTCTGCTGTGCGTTCTCGGCATGCTTACGAAATTGACGTTTCTGCCTTTTTTTGTTCTGGCGACGGCTTTTGTCCTGATCTACCGGCGTGAGTCCCTGAAGCTTTTCCTCGCCGTGGGGGCCGGCGGCACTGTCGCTTCCTATGCGGCCCTCCAGCTGGCAACCGGCGGCGCATTCCTGGACAACATCCTGGGATCGCAGGCTAGCAAGGGTTACAGCGTGACCAATCTGGTCGACAGCCTGCACCGCATCTGGCAGATCGACTGGCCACTGCTGGTTCCAGCGGTTATCGGCCTCTGGTTCGCCCTGCGCTATTTCCATGCCAGAAGTTCAGAAAACCATAAGATCCCGGAGAAGGAATTCCTCCTGTTTGGATGGCTGGGCGCCGCGCTCGTAATACTCGCGACTCTGCCGGCCGAGGGGCATGACACCAACCTGTTCCTGCTGGCGGAACCGGCCGTGGCCCTGCTTGCGGCCTGGGGTATCATCGGCCTGACGGAGAGACGCACCACGGACGGAGAGTCTTCCGATACCGGCAAATACTCCCTGCCCGGCATACTGCTGGCGGCGGTGTGGCTGGTGCTGGCCGTGCCGGTGACCGTGGAACGCGACTCGGATTTCTTTTCCCGGAGCAACGCCGGCGATGTCGCCGTCATCGTCGCCGAGGCGCAGAACCTCAGTACGGACTGCCAGCCGGTGCTGCTACCAGGCTGTTACGCACTGGAGGCCAACCGCCCGGTGACGCTGAATTTCTTCGACCAGTTTCTGTGGGAGGAAAAATACAGGCGCGGCGATAACGATGCGGTAGCAATGATGGACGGCCTCAGGCAGGAGCTTGACGAGGTAAAGCCCCCGCTGGCGGTATTCGAATCTGCTCAGCCGATGCTGGACATTGTCGGGCCAGAACTTGACACGCGTTACATGGTTGACTGGCACAGCGAAGCGTGGCCTCCGGTCACGATGTGGGTGCCGCAGGCGGAAAAGAAACCCGGATGAGACTAGTCCGTCGTGACCCGTCGGGTCACCTTGAGCCAACCGGATACCTGGCAGAGCGGTGTCCCAGAATTTCATTATTGATTACCGGGTCACATTAAAAGGACGCGCTGAAAAAAGCGCGCCCTTCAAGATCCTTCGGCTTTGCCTCAGGATGACTGCCTGCGGTTCGCCACGACCCTACCTCGGCTCTTCATCCTCGGTCGGCGTGATGACAAAGCCGGTCTGAGGCTCTTCAGCGCGCGTCGGTTTGCCGTAAACCTTTGATTCCAGTACAGCGATGCGATGCTCCAGCTGCTCGATCTGTTCCCGGCTGGCGATATTCATGGTCCTCAGGGTGTCTTCGTACGCGTCGGAGGCCATCTCCTTGATATTGACGCTCTGCTCTTTGGCGCGCTCGGCTGTCTTGTCCAGCAGGGCTTCGCCCTCTTCCTTCGTAAGCTGTCCTTTTTTGACGAGCTCGTCGACGAGCTCCTGGACCTTTTCCCTGGTAATTGAGGCGGCCCCGACCCCGAGAAGAAAAACCCGTTCAAGCATGTCGCTCATCGGCAACCTGTCATTCATTTTGCCCTCCCTGTCCGGCAGTTTGGCTTAACTCACCCATCTTCGCCTTGATATCAACGAACTGAGACTCGATCCATTTGCGGATATCGTTACTTTTGACGGCATCCTTTATCATACCCGCCCTGCGCTTTTTCTCATCCTTTTCCATCGTGAGCGCTTCGTAGATGGCCTGTGCCTGGCTGACAAGATCAAAGGGGCTCACCGTAAGGCAGTACTCGCCCAGCTCCTCATGAGCGCCCGTGTTCTCCGAGAGGATGATGACACCGTCGCGGCGGTTGATGAGACCCGCCTCCTTGGCGATCAGGTTCATGCCATCATAGATAGCGTTCACCAGTAACACGTCGAACTGTTTGTACGCCGCCACCGAACGATTGAAATTGTCCTGCATGCGCAGATCGACCGGCATCCAGTTGGCCGTACCGTGTTTGGTGTTGATGACCTCGACGACACGCATGATCTGCTCGCGGTAGCTCACATATTCCTTTACGTCCTCTCGTGAGGGCTGCAGCAGCGCCAGAAAGGTTATCCGTTGTTTGAACTCCGGGTGCTCGTCGAGGAATATGTCGAAAGCCTTGAAACCGCGGACGATGTTTTTCGAAAGGTCCATGCGGTCGACGCGCATGATCAGGTATTCACGGCGCATCTCCTCGATCTTTTCCTCTTCAAGGCAAACCGGCCCGCTTTCCGCCAGACGCTCGAAGTCGGCGCAATCGATGGAAATGGGATAGGCGCGCACCCACACCTCCCGGCCCTCGAAGCTCACTGTCGAACGCTCGTAATCAACCGGGCACCCGACCAGTTCTTCGCAGCAGACCAGGAAATTGCGCACGTATTTTCTCGTATGGAAGGCGACGATGTCATTGGCGAGCAACCCCCGCACAATCGCCTGGCGGATGGGCCGCGGCAGCACCCTCCACGAATCCGACTGCGGCCAGGGGATATGGATAAACTGGTGCAAAAATGCGTCCGGATATCTTTTTCTCACCTGGCTGGGACAGGTATAAAGATGGTAATCGTGCAGCATGACCACCGGTCTGGTCCCTTCGCGCTGGGCGAGTTCGTCACAGACCGCGTCCGCGAACTGCTGGTTGACAACCAGATAACCCTTTTCCCACGCCTCGGTCTCGTTGCTGCGGATATCGGGCGCTACGGAAAGGTCCCAGAGATAGTGCTGGATGAACCAGATCATCGGATTGGCGATGACGTTGTAGAACATGTCGTAGGCTGCGGGTTCCGATATCACGAAGCGCAGGCCAAGCTTGTGTTCGCCGTGGCTTACCTTCGCCGCCTGGCCGCCCATGCGCAGGCTGACCTCGGCATCCTCCTGGGTCATGGCGCTGGCAATCCAGGTGATGTCACATGAGGCCGCAACTCCCAGCAGGGCGGTCACCAGACCGCCGCCGCCGCGCACGGTGGTGAGCTCGCCATGCCGATCGCGGGTGTAAGACATCGGCCCCCGGTTCGAAACCAGGATGAGTTCGTTGTCGAATATATTCTGCTCCACGAAGTCGTCTATCCCTTGAGTTCTGTGAACAGCTTCAGATAATCCCTGAGCAGACGGGGGGTCAGGAAGTTGGCCCGCACGTGCTCCTTGCCGGCCCGGCCCATCGCCTTGGCCTTGTCAGGGTTATCGAGCATGTACATGCAGCGCTGGGCGCACTGTTCGACCGAGTCGACCAGGAAGCCCGATTCGCCGTCATCGATCTGGGTAGGGATGCCGCCGACGTTGCCGCCGATTGTTGGTTTGGCTTTCCACAGACCTTCACTGATCGTAAGTCCGAATCCCTCGCGTATCGATTTCTGGATCACGACGTCCGCCCTCGACTGGAACGCGTTCACTTCCAGGTTGCCGACATTGTTCAGGTTGGAAAGGATGAGGATGTCGCTGTCGTCACCGGCATGCTCGACCGTCTGGGTGAAGAACGTCCAGCCCTCGGGATCGTCCGTGGCCATGGAGCCGACCAGCGCCAGACGCACCGCGGCGAATTCTTTTTTCACAATGCGGTAGGCATCGATGACTCCGAGCGGGTCTTTCCAGGGATCGAACCGTGAGATCTGAAGCAGCAGTGGGCGGTCGCTTTCCACCCCGAACTGGCTGACGACGTAATCGGCGTCTTCGGGCGAGAGCGCCATGTTTTTTGTTGAAAGAGGGTCGATGGCAGGCGCGATCACCTTGATGGGGATCTTCAGCCCTTTGAAAATATAATCTTCCATTGTGAACAGGGCCGTATCGTACATCTGTACATAAGGTAGGAGATAATCGCCCACATCCTGGTTTGGCGTAGACGTGTCGATGTGGCAGCGCCAGATCCATTTGGCCCCCAGGTCGCCTGAAAAATGCCTGAGCAACAGAGGCTGGGGATCATGGACGACGATGAAGTCGAAACCGTGACCGAGCGATTCGCTGGCGATACGGTTGTTCTCCTCGTAAATCTCCTTTTGTGACTGACTCAGCCCCAGCGGGTTTCCCTGCAGGGCGTTATGGGTGATCTTGGTGCCCTCGTAGAATTCCTGGGCCGCCATGATGACACGCCAGTCGGCGTCGAGACCGACATCCCGCATCAGCGGAACGAGGGTGTAAAGGATCTCGGCAACACCGCCTCCGAAAGAGGTGGCGTTGATATGCAGCACGCGGGCGCCCTTCAGGCCTTCAGCCAGCTCGCGTATCTCCTCGATAAGCGGACGCACTACCACGCTCTGGTAATCCGCCAGTGATTTGTGACCTACATGGACTTCCTGTAGCAAATGAGCGAACCTCCTCCCAATGGAAACGGGGCAAGCCGGATGGCATTTGGGGCATATTGCAGCATTGCCCCGCGCGTCCAGCTAAACCCCAGGATCGAAACCGCCGGCAATCTATCGGCCGGGCTCTGGTAATTGTTAAGCAGACCGGTAGCGACTACCCGGGCCAACCTAACTCCCACCGGATCCAACGGATTGCACGATCTTTAAATCTTCGCCGCAAAAGGTACAGTAACCTGCCTCGACCTTCATATCCCGGATGAGGTAGCCGTCGCGGCGGATTACCACCCGCCTGCATTGCGGGCAAACAGTGTTTTCACCCTCGTGTCCTGGAACATTTCCTATATAGACGAACTTCAGTCCCTCCGCGTGACCTATGGCCATGGCCCTCTCCAGCGTCTCAATCGGAGTGGGCGGCAGATGCGACAGCTCCATATAGGGAAAGAACCTGGTCACATGCCAGGGGGTTTTATCGCCAAGCTCCCGCGCCACCCAGGCCGCTATTGAACGCAGCGTCTCCTCGTCGTCATTCACCGTAGGTATTATATTGGTCACTATCTCCACATGGCAGCCGTGGTCTTTCTTTGCTCTGACCGCCGCCTCAAAGATAGGTGTTACATCGTTGACCTTTGCTAGAAACTTGTATGTCTCCGGACGCCAGCCCTTGATATCAACCCGGTATGCGTCCAGATGGGGCCCGATGATGTCGAGGGCCTCGCTGGTAATATAACCGTTTGTGATAAAGGCAGTATATAAACCATTCTCATGGCAGGCGAGGGCGCCCTCGAGCGCGTACTCCAGCCAGATTGTAGGCTCGTTGTATGTCCAGGCGACGCCGGCGCAATCATTTTGCTTCGCTATCTGCGGCAGCTTCTGTGCCGGCAGGACCCGCATCTGGTCGCCTTCCTCCTGCGCGTCCGCGTGAGCGATCTGCCAGTTCTGGCAGTGGATGCACCTCATGTTACAGCCCAGGCCTCCCAGCGAAAGCACACTGGTCCCCGGATGGAAATGGAACAGGGGCTTCTTCTCGATCGGGTCGGCGGCGACGGAAATCGTCTTGCCGTACGTCAGTGTGTAGCACTTGCCGCCGACGTTTTTCCTCGTCCGGCAGATGCCGAGCTTGCCCTCCGCGATGACGCACAACCGCGGACAGACCCGGCAGCGGACTTTCCCGCCGGGGCGTGATTCATAGAGAAGTCCTTCATGCAAAGTGTCTGTCATGCCCAGAGAAATACCTCGCCGTACCAAGGAGGGTATGGCTGTTGCTGCCCGTTAGCTTCCTTTTCCAAACTTGGACTTCAGCTGTTTTATACCCGCGTCCATGGCCTCGATGATGCCTGCGTGCATCCCGGGGTTCGCAGCCGCCACGCACGACATCTGAAAAGAATGGTCAGATCCAAGCAGCAGCCTCTTCTCCAGGGACTTGCCCCAGCCGTCGCCGAAAATGGCGCCGGCTTCCGAACATATGAGGCCGGCGGCCGCAAGATCGTGGGGTGAGTTGTTCAGGACGGCGCCCTTGCCCACTTCCTCGAAAAGGCTCTTGATTTCGGGAACCTCGTCGATCATGCGGGGGCCGATATCGATATAGGCGTCCAGCTGGCCGGTGAGGATACGGGTGATCGAGTAGGTCGCGCTGCCGAGGTCGAAGACCGCTCCATCCACAGAAGAGATATCAACCAGGTCGCCCATGGCCTCGATGAGCACGCGCGCCGGACGCCCCCTGAAACCTATCGTCCAGAAGAGTTTCGAGAGATCGGTATTCTGCGAGAGAATCACGGGCACGGGTTCGCCGTCAGCCGTCATGATCGTCACGCCCCCGCCCCGCCGGGCGGTAAACAGCGTGCCGCTCTTTATTTCCATAAGACAGCCAAAAATGACATCGCCCATGGTTGGCTGATCGCTGTATTCGGCTACGGCCACCGAGACCATGGCGCCCTCCAGCCCCGCCGCAGCCGGCCTGGTGCCGTCGACGGGATCTACTATCAGAACGTATTCAGGCTCGCCGAAATTAAGCAGGCCGCGGTCCTCGGAATACATGGCGACATTGGCGCCGCTTTCCTTTAAGTAGCCGACAAGAAAGTCCTCCGCCACCTCATCGATGCCGAAAGTGACATCGCCGCCCACGGCGGTGCCGGCATGAGTTCGCGCTGCCGCGCTGCCGATCTGGGGCAGAACCAGTTCGCGGATCCCTTTTGTGAGATCGACGGCGAGCTCCAGCATGTCTGTTTTACCGTTGGCCATAGGCGGTTAGTATAGCAAAAAGGCGGTACCTGGTTCCCGGTTGCCCCGCTTGCTTTTATTCACCCGGAGCCTTCGTGCCTACGAGCGGGAAAATGGTTCTTTTGATCTCCACCGTACCTTTGATGGCAATCTCCGCCGCGGCCTCAAGGGAAGCCGGCTCGATTTCGGGCGGGTGCTCACGCGTCAGGTAAAGCGGCACCTCATTGTCGGCGAACCGGGCGCAGAGCGTGCGCCACTCTGCGGGCAACTCTTCGGGCAGAGGCACACCGCCCATCTCGGCCATGAGCGAAGTCCAGGCTCGGGGGACCACTGTATATGCCTGATAACCGCCGCCGCCTGAGGCCAGCCAGCGGCCGCCGGCAACATCATGGACCAGCCGGTGCAGCCTGGCCGCGAGCGCCCGAAAGCCTGATAGCGTCAGCGACATGTGTGTCAGCGGATCGCTGAAGTGGGCGTCACAGCCGTTCTGGGTGATGATGACATCCGGTTTGAAAGATCGCGCAAGCGCCGGCACCAGCTCGTCGTAAGCCTTGAGGAAAATATCATCTGTGGTGTGGGGGGCAAGCGGCAGATTGATCGCGTAGCCGAGGCCGGCCCCATCGCCGGCCTCATCGGGGAAACCGGTACCCGGGAACAGGTAATGACCGGATTCGTGAAAGGAAACAGTCATGACGCCAGGATCGCCAAAGAAGAATCCCTGTACGCCATCGCCGTGATGAGCGTCAAAATCCAGATAGAGGACACGAGCCTGGTATTTTTCCCTCAGCAAGGCCGCGGCCAGAGCGACATCGTTGTACACACAGAAACCCGAAGCTCTCGCCCGCTGCGCATGATGCAGGCCGCCGCCGATGTGAAAGGCATGATCCAGTTCGCCTTCCATGATCATGTCCGCCGCAACGAGAGCGCCACCGGCGATGGTGCCGGCGGCATCGTGCATTCTGGGAAAAACCGGGTTGTCGCCAGTTCCAAGACCCCACTTGCCGGCGCCGATCTCACTTACCCCGGGTTCGCTGAGCTCCCTGACTTTTTCTATGTAGGCAGGATCATGAACCAGTGCGAGCTCGTCGTCACTGGCAAGACGGGGCTCGACAACCCTGATATTGCCGAGCTCAAACAGGCCATAAGACCGCATCAGCTCCGCGCTCAGCATCAGCCGCTCAGGCTTCATGGGATGCCACGGGCTGAAGCTGTAATCCTGGTAGCTTTCGCTGTATATGAGGGCGCACGCCTCTGACATAACGGAGTAATAGTACCACGGTGAATACAAAAAGAATCAAAAAAGGACCGGCGCCGGGCCGGTCCTTTACTCTAAAACAGCAACCTGCTGGAGCATTAACATGATTGCCGGTAAAACCATCCTCTATGCGGAATCATGGATGATGATCCCGATGTTACGCGCCACTAAAGCCGCTCGGGCCTCTTGCCAAGCTCGACTTCCACTTCACCGGTTTCGCTCCCCCGTACGTAGGTGACCTTCACCTTGTCTCCGGGGCGGTGCGTCACCAGTATGCTGGTCACGTTCTCCATGGAAGCCACATCCTGGTCATCAATCTTCACGATGACGTCGCTGGACTTGAGCCCCGCCTTTTCAGACGGGCCTCCCGCCTGAACCTCGGAGATGAGGGCGCCCTTATTAACAGTAAGGCTCAGTCGTGTTGCAGCAGCCTGGTCGACGCTTTGTCCTACTACGCCCATCCATGCGTATTCAACCGAACCGTTGGAGATGATCTGTTCCATTACCTTCTTGGCGGTATTGATAGGGACCGCGAAGCCGACACCCTCCGAGCCGCCGCTCGTCGACGCTATCTGTTCATTGAGCCCTATGACTTCGGACCTGGAGTTGAAAAGGGGGCCGCCGCTGTTGCCGCGATTGATGGCGGCGTCGGTCTGTATAGCGTCCTGGATGGTGAAACCGGCCTCGGGTGACTCAACCGTGCGCCTGGTGGCGCTGACGATACCGGCCGTCATCGTGCTTTCGTAAACCCCGAACGGGCTGCCTATGGCAAAGACCGACTCGCCAACCTTGACCGCGTCTGAATCTCCCAGAATTACCGGTGTCAGGTCCAGACCCTGGGGATCGATCTTGATGACAGCAACGTCACTGCTGGTCAGGTCATAGCCGACGATGCTGGCCTTGGTCGTCTTTCCGTTCTTGAATTTGACTTCGATATCGGATGCCTTGACCGCCTGCTGCGTGGTGTCACTGGTAACAACATGGGCGTTCGTGAGTATATATCCGTCGGGAGAAGCCACGAAGCCCGAGCCGATACCCTGCTCGCTCTGGCTGGAAGAATGATAAAAACCTGAACCCTGTCCTTCGAAAGTGGAGACGATCTGGACGACAGAGTCCGCATACTTGGCGTAGACCTGTTCGGGACCAGCGAAATTCCCGGTCGATACAGGAATCGAGCTTACTTCGGGAGTTGCGGCAGGAATCGTATCAGTACCGGTCTGCTGCCCCAGACCACCCCAGTGAAGGCTGAGCGCCACCATAAAGAATAAAACCGCCCCGGCAAGACCTGCCGCCAGACTCATCAGGCTTTCCAGAAATCTCTTCACTGTGGATTCCTCTCATTCGAACAAAAATCGGGCGGCGACCAGACCACCCGACTTAAATCTTTAGCGGTTTCCCGCTGACCCAGGCCGAGCCTTTACAAACTCAAACCTGATGTAATTATACCCGCTTAAGGGAAAATGCCAACAAAGAACGCGTTAAGCCAGGTTAACTTATATTAACCGGCCCGCCGGGAAAACGGCGGCGATTTACCTTCTGCCTGTCAGCCGGACTGTCCGCCCGGCAGGGTGACGGTGAAAACCGTGCCCTTGCCAGATGAATCAACTTCGATGGCGCCGTTCATCAGCCTGACCAGCTCCCTGGCAATCGAAAGCCCGAGGCCGGTGCCACGCACACGGCCGGCGCTCTTGCCCCGGTAAAAGCGTTCGAAGACGCGCGTCAGCTCATCCCTGGGGATGCCCGGCCCGCTGTCGGATACGGAGAAGCTTGCCCATCCGCCGTTGCTGCTGCCGGCGACTTCGACGGTCGCGCCGGCCGGTGAATATTTCAGGGCGTTGTCGAGCAGGATGCGAACCAGCTGGGCTGTGCGCTCCTGATCGCAACGCGCGACCAGATCGACAGGCAGGGCGTCGGTGACGATCCTCGAATCCTGGCTGACCGATTGAGCCGCAAACTCACGGGCCACCGAATCAATGACGCCCTTGAGTTCGACGCTAGTGGTCTGCAGGCTGACGGCGCCGGAATCCATCTGCGAAAGGTTAAGCAGGTTCCGCGCCAGCTCGGCCAGGCGGTCCACCTGCTCACGCATGGTGGCTACGAACTCCTTCTTGGTGCTTTCATCCACGTCCTCGTCCTGAAGGATCTCAAGAAATCCCGACAGGGAAAAAAGCGGTGTCTTCAGCTCATGGGATGCGTTGGCGATAAAATCGCGGCGCGAGCGCTCCATCTTGACTTCCTGGCTCACGTCGCGCAGCACGATGAGCGAGGAAAGCTCCGCCTGATCTGACAGGTAGGAACTGTGGACGGAGAGCGCCTGCTCATCCTCGAGCATGAACGTATCCTCGCGGTTGGGATGCTCAAGGTTCATCGAGTTCCAGAGGTCGAAGATCTCCTCCGGTACACAGTTTGTAAGGGGGCATGGCGTATTGATCGAGTGTCCCAGGAGCTGTTCGGCGGCCGGATTAGCGACGATGATATTGCCCTCGATGTCGACACCGACGACGCCCTCGCTCAGATCATCGAGCAGCAGCTTGGCGCGGCGCTTTTCAATATCAATCTGCTGGAAGGCCGAACCCAGCCGTTCGCCCATTTCGTTAAAAGTGTTCGCCAGCTGGCCCAGCTCATCCTGGGAGGTGACCGGCAGGTCCGTCGCAAAGTCGTTCTCGGAGATGCGTTTGGCGCCCCTCTCGATTCTCTGGATGCGCCGGGCGAGGATATGCGATACCGTGTAGATGGCCACCAGGGCCAGGACCAGTGAGGCCGAAGCGGCGATTCCCATCAGCAGCCAGACAAGCTTGACGGCCGACTCCACGTCGGAGGTCGATGAGGAGACCACGACCACCCGCGACACCTGGTTGTTGACACCGGACTGCGTCGTCGCCATGGCAAACAGCGGCACCGCCGCCATGGCGTAGTTTTTTTCGCCGATCCTGACGACATCCGTCGCGGCATTGCGGGACTGGATGGCGCGGCTCGACACCTCATAGTCCGCCGCATCGTAGGCCTGGCCTTTCAGCGAATCGGCAAGCAGGTTGCCGGAGCTGTCGATCAGCAGGATCCGCGCATCCGCGCGTTCGGCGTACTGCTGAGCGAGCAGATCGAGATATACCGGGGAAGCGCCCTGGTTGTAGGCGGCCAGGTAGCTCTCGGAGTAGAGCTGCGCGTACCGCTCCAGCTCGGCTTTCTTCTGCTCGTTGAGCCGGTTTTCCAGCTGAGGCACAACTACCACGAAGATCAGGCCCACGGCCAGAATGAAAACCGAGAAGAAGACCAGGCTCAGTTTGTTGGCGATGCTGAAACGGATTTTATTTCGAAGCGATGACATGGACTGTTTGCCCGCCCGCAGGCGGACGGTATATTACATATCCCTGAATTTGTAGCCCGCGCCCCGGACAGTGAATATGTACTCGGGGTCATGCGGGTCGGGTTCGATCTTTTCCCTTAAATGCCGTATGTGCACGTCTACCGTCCTCGGGTCACGGAAGTCGGCGTCGCCCCAGACCAGCTGCAACAGCGAGTCCCTTCCGAAAACACGGCCGGGATGGCTGACCAGCGTTTTCAGCAGCTCGAACTCCTTGTAGGTAAGATCCACCTTCTGTTCGGAGATATACACGTTGCGCTTGAGAAAATCTATGCGCAGCTTTTCAATCTCTAGCACTTCGCGTTTCGAGTCGGCCGGCTGGGCCACCATCTGCATGCGGCGCAGCTGGGCCTTTACGCGGCTGCGGAACTCGCGGATGCTGAATGGTTTCGTGATATAGTCGTCGGCGCCTATCTCGAGGCCCAGGACCTTGTCGAACTCATCCGACTTGGCCGTGAGCATTATGATCGGCACCGTGCTTTCGGCGCGGATGATACGGCAGACATCGGTGCCGTCGATCCCCGGCAACATGATATCCAGCACCACCAGGTCGAACGGTTGCTCGCGGAACTTCTCCAGCGCGGATTCCCCGTCCATGGCTTGCACGATGTCGTAACCCTCTTTTTCCATGGGATATGTAAGCAGCTTCTGGATGGCTTCTTCATCATCGACCAGCAATATACGCGGCGCCCTGTTCTCGTTCAAGCCTTTACCTCCTCCGACTCCGGCGTGATCAGCTTCCGGATACGGAATTGTGCTCCGATTTTTCCCGCAATGCTTCTGCAGGCTTCGATATCGACCTCAGGAAGGTCAACCACGCTCATGGTTACCTTTATCCCTTCGCGGATACAATCCTCTGCGAATTTCAGCACAGCCCTGAATGCCTTACTAAATATGGGCCTGCTGATCTGATTGTAAACTTCCGAATTGTGGGCCACAAGGCTGATGGAAACGGAATCCAGCCCGGCGGCGGCCAGTTCCATGGCGACATCATGCCCGGGATTGAGCAGCTGGCCGTGGCCGTTGGTGTCGAGCCTGGACGGGATTCTCCTCAGCCTGAGCCATTCCACGATCTTCAGTAATTCCTCGAAACGCATGGTGGGCTCTCCCAGGCCGCAGAAGACGACTTCTTCCACGGACCCTTCGATGAATTCGAGCTCCAGGTCACGCAGAATGTCTTCCAGCTCGGGCTCGACCTCGAGCTTCAAATCATAACCGAATACCTTGTCGGTGAATTTCGCCAGGCAGAACGTGCAGTCCGATGAACAGCGGTTGGTGATATTGAGGTATATATTGCCCCTGGCCCTGTATATGTAATTCATGGCCGTCATGCGAGTCCACGTTCGCGCAACCACTCAAGTCCCTCCAGGGCCTTGTGCCGCGGCATCTCAAAAGTGATCGTGACTTCCTGGGGAAGAAGCGCCAGCGCTTCCATGATCGGTTTGAAATCGATCCTGCCCTCGCCAAGGGGAAGATGCAGGTCTTCGAAGTGAGTGCTGCCGCCCACGTTGTCATGGATATGGACATGGGCGATCCGGTCCGGCCAGGTTCTGATAAAACCCAGGGATTTATTCTCTTCGCCGAGCAGCTCGCCATGGCCGATGTCCAGTGTCAGTACGATTCCGGGATCGGCCGCCAGCACGTCGGCCATGTCGGCCGCGACTTCGGCCGTGTTCTCGCAGGCGATCTTCGCGCCGAACTGCGCGGCAAGTTCCGCGAGCTTCACGATCTCCCTGATCTTGACCCTGATTATTTCAGGCGTGTTCGATGGCGAGGCAAGGATCGGATGAATTGTTATGGTCCTGGGCCTGAAGCGGGCGGAATACATGACGGCTTCCTTTATCCTGGCAAGCCCTTCCTTGTTGTCCACACGAAGATCGGGAGCATGGGCGACGAAAAAGATCCCGCCGCGCGCGGCTGCCTCCAGCATGGCTGACTCTTCCCGGCGGATCTTGCCCAGCTCGTTCAGGTTCAGATCCGCGAAGTCAAAACCGTTGCCGGCGAGGAAGTTGATTCCTTCGAGACTGGCGGACTGGCCGCCAAATCTGAAATTGCTCTGATGTGTTTTATTATCCTGCAAAACCAAGATTATTGTACCTGTATTACCGTTTCAGAGCCAAAAGATCCGGTGGTCTTTTTCTTAAGGTATTTCGCAGTATCCTACTTATTGGGCACCAGACTCCGATATCAATTATGAGAGGCGACAACAGATGGAAATTGCCCACACGCCTGATACTTGAAGTCGCTTTGGACAAGTGAACAAAATGCCCCTAATTGACGTAAGAGAAATTTCCCCGCAAAACCATGCTGAGCGCAAGCGCAGGCTGGAACGCATTAAAAGGTCGCTCGAGCAAAACAGGTACGAGGTCAATTACGACCAGGTTGCCAGCGGTATCCTGCGGGAAGCCTGGGAAGAAACCGCGTCGCACCGTCCGGCTGACGACTGACCCCGGATTTTCTCAAAGGACGGCCGGGGGCTTTAGGGCAGAATCGCTGAACGCAGCATCTTCTCGACCAGATCCGAATAACTGATGCCTGCCGCTTTTGCCTGCGCTGGAAAATCGGACGTATCGGTCATGCCGGGCAACGTATTGATCTCAGTAAGCTGCGGGATGCCGCTACTGTCGATGATGAAATCAACCCGGCTGAAACCGCGGCAGCCTATGATAGTGTGTACTTTCATAGCCTGCTCCTGTACCAGCATGGCTGTCTCGTCGGGAATCAGCGCCGGCACGACAAACTCCGTCATGCCGTGGCTGTACTTGGCCTCGAAGTCATAAAAATCCGTCTTGGGCTTAAGCTGGAGCACCGGCAGGGCCGTGAGGCTGCGACGCGTTTCAAGCATCCCGACCGTGACCTCGTCTCCCTCGATAAACTCCTCGGCCATGACTTCTCCGAAATCACTTCTTGCCTTCGTGATGGCGGCATCAAAATCATCCGGGCTGTCGACTTTGGAAACACCGAGGCTCGAACCCTCCTCGCAGGGCTTGATCATGACGGGGAACCTGAGCTTCTCCTTGGCCTTTTGAACTATCTCCGCCATGTCCTGCTTGCTGCTGAAACTCTCGAAGGGCGCTGTGGGAACTCCCTGATAGGACGCGATCTGTTTGGTCCTGACCTTGTTCATGCCAATGGCGCTCGCCAGAACTCGTGATCCCGTATACGGGATCTGCATCATTTCGAGCAGGCCCTGGATCGAGCCATCCTCTCCATACTTGCCATGCAGGGCCAGAAACGCAAAACCGATTTTTTCGCGCCGCAGCGTTTCGGCAATCGAACGGTCCACGTCGATGCCGACCGCCTCATAGCCGAGTTCCTGTATCGCCTCAAGGCAGTTCTGCCCCGAGCGAAGTGATATTTCCCTCTCCCGGGAGAACCCTCCCATGAGGACGCCGACGCGTGTTTTCTTAATTTCAGCTTCAGACATTATCCATACCTCTATCCGACCCAACCAGTCTTAGGGGATTTTCCTGACGAGATTAGTATATACTTTGCGGCGTCCTCAACAAGCCTGCGTGTCAAATTCCCGGGAGGAAAGATCACTCCTAAATCAAAAAAAGCGCTGCGTCTGGCGGTTCAGGTCATCCTTGTCGGCATCGTATTCTTCTTCCTGGGCAGGAAGATCATGTCTGACTGGGATGAAATAAGATCCCATGACTGGCAATTCGATTTTACCTGGCTGGCCCTTTCATTTGTTTTTTTCTGCGGCCTTTATATTGGACATGCTTCCGGCTGGCTTATCATCCTCTGGCGATTTCATCACTCCGTGCCCTTCCTGCCCGGTGTCTATATCTGGTTTAAATCGCTGCTGGCCAGGTATGTGCCCGGCAACGTGCTCATGATCGTAGGCAGGGTCATGATGACCGAACCCTACGGCGTGCCGAAACGCGTCACGCTTACCAGTGTGGCCTATGAGCAGGCGCTGCTGGCAGCGTCGGCGACAACCGTACTGGCGATCGCGCTGCCCCTGTGGCCCAAGTTGCAGAGTTTCTCTGAGCTCATCTGGCTCGTGCTGATCATCCCGCCGCTGGCAATCATCGGATTGCATCCGGCGGTCCTGGGACGGGTAGGCAACTTTGTCTTCAGAAAGCTAGGCCGGGAGACTATCGAAGTATTCCTGCCGTTTCGGGAAATAATCTGGGTCTTTTTCTATTACTGTATTTTCTGGATCGTATCCGGTCTGGCGCTCTTCGCAAGCGTGCGGACCGTCACCGGGATCGCATGGACCGATCTGCCCATCGTTATCGCCAGCACATCCCTGGCGTGGCTGACTTCGGTTCTTTTCTTTATCTCTCCCAGCGGGCTTGGCGTGCGTGAAGGAGTCTACGCATTCACTCTCGACTTTGTTTTCCTTGGCAATAATGGCGAACCGTCGGTGGCGATCGCAACGGCTTTCGCCATCCTGGTAAGATTCTGGCAGACGCTGATCGAAGTCGGTCTTGCCGCGACACTCATGGCGATAGTCAAGTACGGCCATTTCAAGAACAGGCTGGAACCCGGGTCTGGAAAGACAGCTCCGATAAAGAAACCGCCAGCTGGATAGACGGCGCCTCTGTGATATAATTTTATGTATCTGCTTTGACCGCTCCCGCGGGACAAGACCATCCAGGAGGAATCAAGTATGTTTCCAGCATCACCAATCTTCTTTACCAGCTTGCTGCTGCTTGTGCCGGCGATAATCCTGAGCCTGTATGCGCAGTTCAAGGTCAAGAGTACGTTTAAGAAATACTCGCAGGTCAAGGCCGCAAGCGGCATGACCGGCGCCCAGGCGAGCCGGCGGCTGCTTGACCAGGCAGGGCTGACCGATGTGCCGATCGAAGTGATTCCCGGTAACCTGTCGGACCATTACGACCCCCGCAAGCGTGTCCTGAGGCTGAGCGAGGCGGTTGCCAGCAAGGATTCACTGGCTTCACTCGGGGTAGCCGCTCATGAGGCCGGGCATGCGATCCAGCATGCGAATGGTTATGTCCCGATGAAGATCCGCTCGGCTGTGGTTCCCGCGGCTTCTTTCGGCTCCAGCCTGGGACCGATGATTTTCCTGGCAGGTATTTTCATCAGCTCTTTTCGTCCACTGATGACCGTAGGCATCGTACTTTTCACGGCAGCCGTGATATTCCAGATCGTGACCCTGCCGGTTGAATTCGACGCATCCAGCCGCGCCATGAAGCTCCTGCAGAACAACGGCATCATCGTCGGCGAGGAAGCGAAAAGCGCCCGCAAGGTGCTGTCCGCGGCGGCGCTCACATATGTCGCGGCTGCGCTGATGTCCATCCTGACCCTGGTACGAATGATTCTGATCAGCAGGGAATAGCCGCCGGGCGAGGTAACTGGACCTGAATTAAGAGGGGCGCGCCGAAGGCGCGCCCCTTAACTCTGGAAATCTGATGCGCCTTTAGCTTACAGGTACTTCCAGAACCAGTACTTTTCGAAGGCGACCTTGCCCCAGTGCAGTCTCCTGGAGGGTTTGCGCGCGTTCACGGCGGGATCGGGTTCCGCGTAGAAATTGCCTTTTGCGAAACCCGCCGATCCGTCGCCGACCTCGACGAAACAAAATCCTTCGCCGTCGTACGGTTTCGGCTGCGGCTTGCCTTTTATGCTCGCGGCTATCCCGTGCGCCACGGTCTCGGCGTGCTTGTGGGCAAAAACTCCCGCCTTGGGAAGCATCTTGCCGTTGGGAAGCTTGATCATGGTGGCGTCGCCGATAACGAATATGTTTTCGTGCTGCGTGGCCAGCGTACCGGGATCCACCGGCACCCAGGGAGCATCGCCGGTCAGCCCGGCGTCCTTGATGACCTGGGGACACTTGTGCGGCGGCACAGTCAGGAGCAGATCATATGGCGCCGGCTCATCGCCTTCCAGCAAAACCTGTCTGGTGTCCGGATCGACCGAATTGATCGTGGAATTAGGCCGGTATTTGATGCCCCTTGGTTCAGTCAGGGACAGGATCGCCTGGCCCATCACCGGACCGGCCACGGGCATGGGCGCCGGCTCCCATGTGACAATCTCGATCTCGGTCGTGTCGCGCGCACCCGTGGAACGCAGGACGTTGTCCGCGATCAGGGCTGTCTCGTAGGGCGCGGCGGGGCATTTGTAAGGCATGCGGCAGATGGCTATTACCAGCCGGCCTCCGCTGAAAGACTTCAGCGCCTTGCTGGCTTCGGTCAGGCCGTCGGTCCCATAGATATTGATGGCCGCACGGGAGAGGCCGGGGATTGAGCCCATGTCCAGCTCGGCTCCGAGCGAAACCACCAGGTAATCGTAATCCAGGTCTTTTCCCCCGACAGTGACTTTCGATGCCGCCGGGTCGATCGAGGTTACTTCGCCCCTGATGAAATCGATGCCCTTGCGCTCGAGCCGGGATAATTCCCGTTCAACCTGTCCGGTTGTACGCTTCCCGTTGAGAATCCATAAATAGGAGCCCGTGAAACTGTGCCGGGAGTTTTTGTCGACCACGATGACCCTGTGATCACGCCCGAGGAGATGATGAAGCCTGTTGGCGGCCACCAGGCCGCCGATGCCGCCACCCAGAACTATTACAGTTTTTCCAGCCATCCCGCGACCTCCCGCGTTTTTTCTTCCAGTTGAATGATCATGTTCTTCCGGCTGAGTCCCGCTTCTGTCAATCCCGTGCTTTCAGGTCATTGATCAATTCGCTGACATGCTGGGCGTTGGCTGCATAACCGCTGACAACCTCGCCGCTGATTATCATAGTAGTCTTTGTCATAAGCCCGGTTCTCTCGAAGCATTCCTCGGGAACTCCAGGCTCCTCCAGGTTACGTTCTATGTACTCTACCCCGCTTTGCGAAAAGAACTCTTTCGCTTTTTGGCAGTCGTGTCACGTAGAGCTGGTATAAATAACAACCGGATCCATCATTGTGCCGCCTTTCTCCTGTAATTTTTTACGGTCGCCCCGCTGAGGCCGGACTCCCCGCAAGACCGGCCACAAGTTCCTGGTCCGCCTGCAGTCTTTCCAGCAACAGCTCCTTCATGATGTCCATCGCACTGAATATCTTTTCGTTGGCGACGGTGTAATAAATGCTCGAACCGTCGCGCCTCGATACAACCATGCCCTTCTGCCGCAAAAAGGAGAGGTGCTGGGACACGCTGGTCTGCGGCAGTTCGGCAAGCAGCGCCAGGTCGCCCACGGACCTTTCACCATCGCGCAGGAGATTGAGGATCTCGATGCGCTTCGGATTGGTCAGCACCTTGCAGATCTCCGCGTGCATCTCGTATAGCTTTCGGTTTAACTCGTCAGTCATGTTCTACGCCCCTGTGTATATGTGAATATTCAAATATTTGCATGATTATAATATATCACCCCCGCTGGCTTCAATACACAATGCGAGTTGCTATAATCTCAATTCGTGCCCACTACTCGGCACATCCGGGTTGATGAAACAAATGGGAGATATTTTTGAAAATCCTGATCACAGGCATAACCGGTTTCGCGGGCAGCCATCTGACTTCGTATCTTCGCGGCATTGATGGTATTGAGGTCGCCGGCCTGGACCTGCTGGGTCCGACTGACCGGTTCAGGAGCCTGTTTGATGATGGTGGTCCGAACGTCCATGGTTGCGATATGGCGGACGGAGGACTTCTGGATGAGATACTTCGGATCGAGAATCCCGATGCCATCATCCATCTGGCGGCGCGCGCGCAGGTAGCCGGCGCCTGGCAGCAGGCGGGCGCCATACTGGAGACGAACGTCGTCGGCACGCAGATACTCATGCAGGCCGTCCAGGAGGCCGCTCCCAAGGCAAAGGTTCTGCTGATCAGCTCCAGCGAAGTCTATGGCAGGGTGACCCCGCAGGAGCTGCCGCTGGCTGAGACGGCGGCGCTGAGACCAAACAATCCGTATTCGGTCAGCAAGGCGGCGCAGGAGTTTGTCGGCCTGGCCTATCATGAGGCCTTTGACATGAACGTGGTGGTCGCCAGGCCGTTCAACCACATCGGGCCGATGCAGGTGGGCAATTTCGTCGTGCCGGCGTTCGCCGCGCAGATAGCCGAGATCGAAGCGGGCATGCGCGAACCGGTCATCAGGGTGGGTAATCTTGAGTCGCGGCGTGATTTTACCGACGTCAGGGATATCGTCAGGGCATACTATCTGCTGGTGGCGCACGGGCTGGCGGGAGAGGTATATAATATAGCGTCGGGAGAGTCACACACGATCAGTGAGATACTCGAAATGATGCTCGATATCGCGGGAATCTCACCCAAAATAGAGAATATCCCCGAACTGATGCGACCGTCGGATACACCGGTTGTTGAAGGTGACTCATCAAAGCTGAAGTCGCTTCATCCCTGGGCTGCCGACATAACGCTCAGGCAGAGTCTTGAAGACACCCTTGATTACTGGCGGCAGCAGGTCAGGGAAAAATAGAAGAGACGAAGGCCGGCGCCGCTTGGCGGCAAGCAAACTAGACGAAGGAAGATGATGGCAAAGAACGCACTTATAACAGGCATAACCGGGCAGGACGGCTCTTACCTCGCGGAGTTTCTCCTTGACAAGGGCTATAACGTATTCGGTATGGTGCGCAGGTCCAGTACGGAAAATTTTGAGCGCATCGAGCATATCAAGGACCGGGTCAAGCTAATCCAGGCGGACCTTCTCGACCAGATGTCACTGATCGCCGCTATCGAGGAATCCGCCCCGGACGAGATCTTCAACCTGGCGGCGCAGAGTTTCGTGCCCACTTCCTGGACAAAACCGATTCTCACGGGAGAGTTCACCGCCCTTGGCGTCACGCGCATGCTCGAAGCCATGCGGATGGTGAAAAAGGATGCCCGTTTCTACCAGGCGTCATCATCGGAGATGTTCGGCAAGGTCAAGGAGACACCGCAGAACGAAGACACGCCTTTCCATCCGCGCAGCCCGTACGGTGTGGCCAAGGTATACGGCCATTTCATCACGGTCAACTACCGCGAGAGCTACAACCTCTACGCGTGTTCCGGGATCCTGTTCAACCACGAGTCGCCGCGGCGCGGCCGCGAGTTCGTGACCCGCAAGGTCACTGACGCCGCGGCTCGTATCAAGCTGGGACTGGTCGACGAACTTCCGATGGGCAACCTCGACGCCAAACGCGACTGGGGCTACGCCCTCGATTACGTTGAAATGATGTGGATGATGCTCCAGCAGGACAGGCCGGACGACTACGTCGTTTCCACCGGAGAGACGCACTCGGTCAAGGAGCTCGTGGAGATCGCCTTCGAACACGTCGGCCTCGACTGGGAAAAATATGTGACGATGGACGAGCGGTTCATGCGCCCCGCGGAGGTGGATTTCCTTATCGGCGATTCATCCAAGGCCAAAAAGCAGCTCGGCTGGGAGCCAAGGGTCACCTTTAAGGAGCTGATAAAGATGATGGTCGAGAGCGACCTTCATCTGGTAAAGGAACAGATGGAGACGGACACCCGTAAGCCTTAGTGGGAATCAGGGGAGCGGGATGCCCTCGATATCCCTCAGCTCCAGTGCCGTGAGTTTGCCGGCCAGCCGGCCGCAGACTTCCTGATCCAGCCTGAGCGGCGTTCCATTTATCTCGCTGACCGGGCAGACACCCAGCAGGCTGCTGGTCAGAAAAGCGGTGGTTTCGCCAAAACCCAGCGCTTCTATTTTTGGCGCGTGCTCCTCCACGATGAATCCCATTTCCGGAGCCATGTCAATAACCTTCTGCCTTGTCACTCCGGGAAGGATCGGGTCTGATGCCGCCGCTGTGACCAGTATATTTCCCGCGAGGAAGAAGATGTTGGAATAGGCCCCCTCGAGGATACGGCCGTGGCCGGTCGTCAGAATGGCCTCGTGGGCACCCGCGTCCTGAGCCAGTTTTCTGGCCATGATCGCTCCCATCAGCCCCGATGACTTGAGGCCGGCGTATCTTCCGCGGTTAGCCGGAACCGTCTTTACGGCCACGCCGGTTTCGTAGATCTCCCCCGGGAATCCCTGGAACGCCTCGAGCGTGATCAGCACCGTGGGCTCCATACCTTCGACCGGGTCAGGCCCGGATGATTCTTCCGTGGCCCCCCTGGTCACAAGGATGCGAAGCCGTCCCAGCTCCACCTCGTTCTTCTGCGCCAGCAGAACCGCCTGCCTGCTCATCTCCGCCAGTCCGGGGACGGCGCCGAAACCCGCGTCCCTGATCCCTGTTTTCAGGCGCCCGTAGTGTTCGCTCAGAAAAACCGGTTTCCCGCTCATGACCTTAAGCGTCTCGAAAAGGGCGTCGCCATAGAGAAAGCCGCGATCGAAAACAGAGACCTTCGCCTCGGAAGCCTTGATTATTTCGTTATTCAGACATACGAAGCTCAACGGATCAGGCAACCTTTGGTTTTTCCCACAGGCTCTTCATGGCTGCTCTCTCCCATCAGACAATCGGCCCGGAGTCGGGGACGGTTTTTTTCGCCAGCTGGACCGCCCGCACCATGGCCTCCGCCTTGCGGAGGGTCTCGCGGTACTCGCGTTCGGGGTCGGAGTCGGCGACAATGCCGGCGCCCGCCTGGACGAAAACAAAGCTTCCGATGCGGACCAGGGTCCTGATGATTATATTCATGTCCATGTTGCCATTGTAACCGATGTAGCCGAAGCTGCCGGTGTAGGGGCCACGTCGGACCGGCTCCAGCTCGTCGATGATCTCCATGCAGCGGACCTTGGGGCAGCCGGTGATGGTGCCGCCGGGAAACATGGCTTTCAGAAGGTCGATGGCGTCCCTGGTTCTGTAAAGCTCGCCCTGGACGTTGGAGACGATATGCGTGACGTGCGAGTACGCCTCGTTGACCATCAGCTCGTCGACCCGCACGCTGCCGTAATCGCAGACCCGGCCCATGTCGTTCCTCTCCAGGTCCACCAGCATGATGTGCTCGGCGCGCTCCTTGGGGTCGAGGTTGAGCTCCTCCCTGAGATCGTCGTCCTCGGCGTTATCGACACCCCGGCGACGGGTGCCGGCGATAGGGCGGGTCTGGGCTTCGCGGCCGTCCAGCTGCACGAGCCGCTCCGGTGACGACGAGATGATCTGGTAATCGCCCATATCGAGGAACCCGGCGAAGGGCGACGGATTTACAGCCCTGAGCGCGTCATAGAGCGCGAGGCTGTCGCCGTCATATTCGAGCTCGAGGCGCTGTGAGAGGTTGGACTGAAAGATGTCGCCAGCGAGTATATATTCCTTCGCGCGCCGGACGATCCTCGTAAAACCCTCCTGCGTCATGTTTGACTGCGTTTCATGGCTGAGGCTGAATTCGTGCCTGCCAGCAGAGGCGTCGGCGGAAGTTTCGCTGTCCGGCGACTGCATGCGCAGGGCCTCTTCGGCGGCGGCCAGCTCGCCGGGAGCGGCGTCCTCGAAGAACAGGTTGGCGGTTCCGGTCTCATGATCGAAACAGATCAGTTTCCGGGGGAAGATGAAGTGGAATTCAGGCAGGTCGAGGTCGTCATTCGCAAGACTGGGAAGCTTCTCGATATAGCGGCCGGCGTCATATCCCAGCATGCCGAAAGCGCCGCCGGAAACCGGGAAGCCTGTCGCGTCTGCGCCGGCCGATGCTTCCGGAGCCAGGTCGTGAAGCAACTGTCTGAGAAGAGCGAAGGGGTCGGTAACTTCGATGTAGTCTGTATCCATCTCCATGGAGCCCGGCCCTTCTGAAAGGGTAATCGCCGCGCTGCCGCTGTGCAGAGTCAGTTCAAGCCTTGGGTCCCAGGCAAGAAAGGAATAACGGCACAGGTGGGGATTGCCGCCGGCGCTATCGAGAAGAATATATTTGCCGCCGCCGGGCAGCCCGAGTTCCCTGATGAGGCGCGTGGGAGAGATCCATTGCGCTGGAACAGCGCTGTGAGACACCGAGTGTGCCCCCTGGATGCGTTTTTCATAAATCCGGCTCACGTTTGAACCCGGTTCACATGATCGGCGCCGGGGCGGCTGTCAGCCCCGGGAGGCCGCGCTGCTGAAAGAGGCGTACTTTTCCTGGAACACAAGATCGAGAGTCCGGGTCGGACCGTTACGGTGCTTGGCCAGATGAAGCTCCGCGGTATTCTCAAGGTGGTTATCCTCGTTGCGGGGCCGATAGATGAACATCACGAGATCGGCGTCCTGTTCGATGGAGCCGGACTCACGCAGGTCGGAGAGGACCGGCCGTGGCGGCGTGCGCGATTCCGTCGCGCGTGACAGCTGCGAAAGGGCCAGCACCGGCACTTTCAGATCGCGCGCCAGAAACTTGAGCGAACGTGACATCTTCGCGACTTCCTGTTCCCGGCTCTGCGAGCGGCTGTCTGACTCCATCAGCTGCATGTAGTCGATTATCACCAGCCCGAGGTCGTGTTTGCTGGCCAGTCGCCGTGACTGCGCCCTGATCTCGAGCATGTTGGCGCCCGGGCAATCGACGATAGTCATCGGCGCGCCCTCCAGGCGATTGCAGGCGTCGGTCAGCTTGGCCCAGTCGTCGGAGCCGAGAGCTCCGGTGCGCATGCGGTGGCTGTCCACCCTTGCCTGGGTACACATGAGCCTCTGGGCAAGTTCGCTGTCGCTCATCTCCAGGCTGAAGAAGACGACGTGCTTTTTTTCCTTGAGCGCCACATTCTGGGCAATGTCCAGGGCCAGGGCGGTCTTGCCCATGGATGGCCTTGCCGCAAGGATGATTAGGTTGGATGGCTGAAACCCCGAAGTGACCTTGTCGAGGTCGATGAAGCCCGAGGGAGTTCCGGTGATGGCTTTGCCCGCCTCGTGCATCTTCTCTATCTTTGAGAACTGCTCGTTCATGAGCTCGTTCAAACTTCGCACTTCGCCGCGCAGCTGGTTCTGCGAGATGTCGAAAACCATCTTCTCGCACTCGTCCAGCAGATCCCTGACTTCGCCAGGACGCTCGTAACCGAGTTGTGCTATCCGGTTGCCTACCTCGATAAGTGACCTGAGGACGGCGTTCTCCCTGACGATACCGGCGTAGCGCGAGGCGTTCGAGGCCGCAGGCACTGTTGATATCAGGGTATGGATGTAAGGCGTGCCGCCGACCTGTTCCAGCTTGCCGCGGCTGGTGAGATGCTCGGCTACCGTGACGGGGTCTGCCGGCTCGCCCTTGTTAAAAAGATCGACGATGCTGCTGAATATCGCCCGGTGCGAGTCGCGGTAGAAGTCCTGCTCGTGCACGAGCTCTATCAAGGCGGAGATGGCCCCGGGCGAGATCATCATCGCGCCCAGCACCGACTCTTCCGCCTCCAGGTTCTGGGGAGGCAGGCCGGTTGCCACGGCATTTTTCAGATTTTGTGCCAATCTATTCCCGGGTCGTCCTGTTTGCGGCTTACCGTATCCCTGATACCTCCGGGCGGTTTCAGACTTCGGCCGCGACTATGACTTTCACTTTGGTTATGACGCCTGTATTGACTTCCACTTCAACCATGTAGTCGCCGAGCTCCTTGATGGGCTCCTCGAGGTTGATCTTCTTCTTGTCGATCTTGACGTCGCGGGCCTGCAGGATCCCCTTGGAGATGTCCGCGGATGTGACCGAACCGAACAGCTTGCCATCCTCGCCGGCCTTGGCGGTTACGGTTATAACGGTCTTGCCGAGAACCTCCGCCGTCTCGCCGGCGCGCTCGACATCCTTGATCTTTTTGGCCTCCTCGGCTTCCTGCCTGCGCCTTATCTCTTCGATCCTGCCGGGCGAAGCCACCTCTACCAGCTTGCGCGGCAGCAGGTAATTTCGCACGTATCCGTCTGAGACGGAAACAACCTTACCCTTGTCGCCAAGGTTCTCAACGTCCTGCAACAATATCACGTCCATGCCTTCCGGTCTCCTCTCTATTCCAGTTAAATCAGCTATTTACAGATATTTTTTTATGCCGCTCTTTGCGGTTTTCAGAGCTGCGTTCCCTGCATCTTGTTCTTGCCAAAGCGATGCCGATAGTCCAGCCACGTGTCGAAAAGGCCCATCCACATCGTCAGCGATAAGGCCAGCTCCAGAAGGAAAAGGCCCGCGTAGACCGCCAGCCGTTTCCCTCGCGTAAGCTTGTATGCCCGGAGGAAGAAACTCGCCACCGCCAGGCCCTGTATGAAAAAAAGCACCGATGTAACGAGGTAGACATTGGCACCAGTCAGCTCGAGCGCGTACGAATATGTGTCGGGCGCGTACGGCACCATCAGCTGGCATAACAGCCCGAATATAAACACGTAGGCGAACGTCCAGTGCACCCGGAAATCCCGGAAAAGGAAATCCACCGGGAACGGCTGGTGCAACCGCTCAAATGACCGCCTCGCTAAGGCCAGGTTGACTCCTGAAAACAGGAAGGAAACCAGCAATACCAGTGACGGCGCCATATAAGGCAGTGACGAGGCGAAATCCCGCGCATCCGAGATATTCGAGTCGATGTCCTGTTCGCTCAGGCCAATCTGCTGGTAAATCTCCCGGCTCGGCTCCAGTGCCGTATCAAACATGGCATTGGCAGCGCTCACCGGATCATTGCCTGTGACCAGCAGCAGGGCGCCCAGCCAGATAAACAGCGTCACGAAAAAGATCCCGACCATTAACATGAACAGCCTGAACTGGGGCATGCCGCTTTTTATGGCAAATCCGCCGCCGATGCCCGCGAACACCAGGACAACGAAGATCAGCAGCCCCGCGTAAACACCGAGCAGCGGTACGGTCAGCCCCATGCATATCGCTCCCGCCAGCATGCTGACGAGGAATCCTGAAAGGAATCCATGGCGCGAGGTGATGTAAGCCACCGGGACCGGAAGCGCCGGTACGGCCACAACCGCCAGCAGCGGCATGAAAGCAATCATTATCCCAAGGCCCGTCGATGCCGCCAGTGCCTTGCCGCTGTCCGGCAATACCGGTTCGGTTCCATCGCTCATGCCGCTCCCGCAAACACCAGGACCGGAGCTATCTGGCCACGTAGGGCAGCAGCGCCATCTCGCGGGAACGCTTGACCGCGATTGCCAGCTGGGCCTGATGGCGCCGGCAGGTTCCGGTTACCCGACGGGCACGTATCTTGCCGCGGTCGGAAACGTAACGCCGCAGCTGGTTGTAGTTCTTGTAGTCGATCTCTACGATTTTTTCCTTGCAGAAGTAGCAGTACTTACGCCTCTGGGAGCCGGCTCCGCTCCGCCAGGAAGGGCGCTTGGTGCCGCTTTTGCGCGGTCCTTTTGATGGTGGCATATATCCTTACCTTCGATTCGTTATTAATGTGAATCCGGTTTCCGGCCAGGCACGGCTTTTCCACTTCGATCAGCCGAAGCCCGGCAGGTTCCATTTATCCCGGAAACCGGTTTATTACGCTTTCGCTAGAACGGTATGTCGTCGTCGCTGGACGCGGCTGCCGGAGCGTTGAAGTCGGACGTGTCCGGCTCCAGCCCTGAAGGCGCGCCCGCCGCTACCGGAGCGCCCGCCGAAGAACCCGAGTCCTGCTTCGAACCGAGGAACTGCACGGTGTTGGCGATGACTTCGACCTTCGAGCGCTTGCTCCCGTCCTGGGCTTCCCAGGCGCGGTAGCTCAAACGTCCGTCTACGGCGATTGGCCGTCCCTTGGCCAGGTAGCGGCTGCAGTTCTCCGCCTGCGCTCCCCAGACGACGATGTCGAAGAAGTTGGGTTTCTCGACCCACTGTCCGGCGTCGTTCTTGTAACCTTCGTTGACCGCCAATCCCAGCGTGCAGACGGACTTGCCGTTCGGCGTAGTCCTCAGCTCGGGGTCGCGGGTCAGGTTTCCTACCAGTACTACTCTGTTGATGCTGGCCATTTTGGGCCTCCTTTAACTCTCACTGGCTACTTTTTCCTTGAGTGCCACCGGCATGAAGCGGATGACCTCGTCGGTTATTCTCAGGATGCGCGAGATTTCGTCAAGCGCAGCCGCAGGTGCGGTGAGAGTGATTACATAATAGAAGGCGTCGCGGATGTGGTTGATCTCGTAGGCGAGGCGTCTCTTGCCCCATTCCTCGACCTTTTCAACCTTGCCCTGGCCGTCGTCGGCCGTTTTTGTGATGCGCTCCAGGATTTCCTTCTGGCGCTCGGGCTCCGCTTCCGGGTTCAGCAGAAGCATTATTTCGTAATTGCTCGTGGTTCTCACCTCCTTCGGTCTGGGCGGCCCCATGCGTCTGGCATGGAGCAGGAGTGGAAGATATTCTTCTGTTTGAGGAAGAAAAGAGTATAGCAGAAGCGGTGGACGGAATAAATTCGGGGCGGTATAACATCCGAAGCCCGTGTTTGAACTCGCTCAGCGCGGGGCATCTGCTACACATAAAGACTGCCATACAGAATATATGAATTATCCGGACCGAGCTTGAAATTGATTGGATTCCAAAAAGGAGATGGATATGTCTGAGCTGCAAACCGAACAACTCGTCGCCGGATGGCCGGCCTCCGGAGAACCGCATCTGAAGATCAGCGTCGGCGCCTGCCATCTGGAGGTCACGCCGGGGGAAGAGATCGCGTTGGTCAGCGGGACATATGAAGACCCGACTGGCGGCCTGGAATCCAAAGTCGTGCAGGAAGGCGACACCGTCAGGGTAACCCAGAAATCCAGCCTGTCGCGCTTCAAGACGGCTTTTTCCGGAGCACCGCGGATGGCGCTCAGGCTGGGGGATAAAACCCCCTACCGGCTGACGCTCGAGGGCGGCGCCAGCAACAACAGTTTCGAGCTTGGCGGGCTGCCGGTGACCGGCCTCACCGTCAGACAGGGGGCGGGCAAGAGCTCGTTTGATTTCTCCAAACCCAACCCGCAGGAAATGGGGCTGATCGACATCGATACCGGCGCGGTTAGCCTCTCGATGCGCAACCTGGCCAACGCCAACTTCGCCGAGATGCGGATGAACGGCGGCGCCTCCTCGTACGAGTTCGATTTCGGCGGCGAGCTGAAGCGTGACGCCAGCGTCAGGATCGACGTCGGCATGGCCGCTGTCAAAATCACCGTCCCGGCGGCGACAGCCGCGAAGATCACGCCGAGCTCGGTGATCGGCGGACTGGATGTAGGCGACGGATTTACCAAGCAGGAGGGCGCCTTCTGGACGAAAGCCGCGATGGACGGAGTAACGCCAGTGCTGGACATCGCCGCGAGCGTGACGCTGGGGTCGCTTGGTTTTCAGCTTGGGTGAACTGACGAATGTTGCGGTAAAAGTGGAAAGATTTGATTTGATATACTTGCAGGGTGGGGCGAATGCTGGAGTGGTATTGTTGAGATCCTTCGGCGCTGCGCGCCTCAGGATGACAATGCGGAGTGCTACGCATATTTGGCCTTCACTTCATTGGGAGTCGTCATGACGGAACATAGATTCATAACCTTTTTAAGCGATTTCGGCCTCACCGACGATTTCGTCGGCACCTGCCACGGGGTCATCAAGAAGATCGCCCCCGAAGTGCAGATCATCGACCTCACCCATGAGATCACGCGCCATCATATCCTCGAGGGCGCCATCGTCATAAAGAACACGCTTCCCTATATGCCGGAGAGCGTCATCCTGGGCGTAGTCGACCCCGGTGTCGGCGGTGACCGCAAGCCGCTGGCCATCCGCACGGCCCAGGGCCGCTATCTCGTGGGACCGGATAACGGACTGCTCTCGCTGGCGGCCGACGCCCTCGGCGGAGCCGATATGGCGGTGGAGCTGGCCTGCTCAACCTACAGCCTGCCTGAAGTCTGCAAGACCTTCGAAGGCCGGGACCTGTTTTCCCCGGCGGCGGCCCACCTTTCGCGGGGCGTGGCGATCGAAAAACTGGGAGCGCCGGTCGATGTCGATACACTCCAGCGCGTGACTTTGCCGGAACCCCTGATGGCGGATGGTGGCGTAATAGCCACCGTTGTTTACACCGACCGCTTCGGCAACGTACAGCTCAACCTCACAAGGGGTGAGCTTGAAAGCATCGGCGCCGGGCTGGGAGGAAAAGTCGAGGTTACGCACGGCGATGAGCGCTGGGAAGTTCCTTTCGTGCAGTCTTTCGCAGACGTCGACCAGGAAAATATCCTCGTCTATGAGGATTCCTACAGGCAGATCTCTTTTGCGGTAAACCAGGGTGACGCCGCGAGAGTGTTCCAGATAACCCCGGGCAACCAGATGCGTTTCCGTGCCCGGTAGGGCATAAGTGCCACCCGGCAGCGACAATTCATCGACATCCTCCCCCGGCGGGAGAGCTATTTTTCTGTTCGATACCACCCACGCGGCCATGGCGGCCGAACAGCTGGTAATCGACGCCGGTTTCTGGTGCGATGTCGTCCCGCGGCCTCCGGGCACGATGACTTCGCTGTGCGGACTGGCCATCGAGGTGACGGCGGTTGACGTCAAAGACGTCCGTAATTTGTTAATCTCAGAGGGTATTCCTTTTGAAATCTACCAACCGGAAGTGGAAGCACATTGAACTCTAACCCTGAAAGTGAAATCAATATGAACCTGTCGCAACCCGCCGCTGACAAGAGTGAAAGCCTCGATTACCGCGTTTACCGCGCCTTCAGGACGAAGTGCCACTCACGCCCACTGGAGCTCGCGATATCCATGTTTTCCAGAACCGGCAACTGGGGAATTTTCTGGGTGGCGCTGGCATCGGTTTTTGCGCTGGCTTACTGGCGCTCCGGCTCCGAACACGGCAGGCCCATGATCGTCTCCGTCCCCGTGGTGGTCTTTTCCACCATGGTGTTCAATTCTTTTTTAAAGGAATCCCTCCGGCGCGAAAGGCCCGCTTCCGATGACCCGGCCTTAAAACCGCTCGTAGGTGTTCCGTCCAGCAAGTCGTTCCCCTCGTCACATGCGGCGATGTCCTTTGGCGCGGCGACGATCCTCACATATATCCAGCCTTCGCTGGCGCCTCTGTTTTATGGCCTGGCTTTACTGATGTCGTGGTCGCGCGTCTACGTCGGAGTTCACTATCCCTCGGACGTTCTGGCGGGCACCGCGGTCGGTCTGCTCACAGGAGCGCTATGGACGCTTTTCTTTATTGTTTTTTAAATGCGGGCGCCTGTACTGCCTGCAATTCCATCAGAAATTGTCATTCTGAGGCACTCGGAGCGAAGCGGAGAGTGCCGAAGAATCTGCTTTGGCTATGAGGAACCCGAAAAGCAGATTCTTCGTCGCTTTGCTCCTCAGAATGACAGCCAATGTGACAGTCAACCTGAGCTGATGTTTGCTCCTCAGGATGACAGTTAATTTTGCTCCTCAGAATGACAGTTAATATATGTTTGGATCGGGTTCGTAAGCTGTGAGAACACGTAATCTGGGCAAAAGACAGTTGATCTGGGTCTGGAGGACGAAAGGTATGCGGAAATTCACGGTATCGACCGGCTCACGCAGTGAACTTGTGGACATAACGGCTGAAGTTATGCAGGCGGTCGGTGACAGTGGCGTCGTTGACGGTGTCTGCATCGTTTTCGTCCCTCACACAACTGCCGCTGTGACCATCAACGAGGGTGCGGACCCCGCGGTTAAACTCGACGTGATAGCCGGCCTGGACAAGGCCATTCCCTGGAACGACGCTTACTCGCATGCTGAAGGAAATTCCGCCGCCCATATTAAAACCAGCCTGGTGGGCTCCTCTGAAACAGTTCTGGTCAGCGACGGACAGCTGGTTCTCGGAACCTGGCAGGCGATTTACTTCTGTGAGTTCGACGGGCCGCGGACGCGGAAAGTGTTGGTAAAAGTAACCCCGGACTGATAGGTTTCGCACCAGTATGATTAACGAAACCTGCCCCCACAGATTGAGCCAATTGATTTCGACATTCCGGAAGCGCGGACTATGACGGCCCTGCTGCTGGCCCTGCTTGCCTCCTTCTTCACCATCGCCGGCGGCAGTCTGCCGCTGCTGAGCCGGGAGATGGGGGAACGCGGGATTTCGCTGCTGGTGGCGTTCTCCGCCGGAGTGCTCCTCTCCGCCGGCGTCAACGACATGCTGCCGGAAAGTTTCGCGCTGGCGGGAAGCACGGCTGCCATCGGAGTGAGCGTCGGCTTTATTCTCCTTTACCTCATGGAAAAAGTCACAATGGTGCATGCCTGCCGCGAGCATGGTTGCAAGGTACACCCCTTCGGTTTCTTCGCACTGGTCGGCATCGGTTTTCACACGATGCTGGACGGCTTTTCAATCGCCGTCAGCGGCTCGGTACGCGCATCTCTGGGATTGATCGTCGCCTTTGCGGTACTCGCCCACAGTTTTCCCAGCGGCGTCTCGGTAGCCGGGGTGATGCTCTCCTGCGGCTACAGACGCAAAAAGGCGTGGATCGTGCTGATAATCCTCGCCCTGCAGGCGGTTGTCGGCGCCGTCGTGGGACTTTTCTTCGCGGAAGCCAGCGAGGCGGTACTCGGCTTTGCCATCGGCCTCTCCGCCGGCACTTTTGTCTATATCTCCACCAGCGATCTGCTGCCGATCGCCCACGAAACAAACTGGCGCGACTACGGCGTTCCCGCCGCCTTCACCGCAGGCTTTGCCCTGATGCTGGCGACAGCGCTGGTTCTGGGCTAGACTCCAGTGCTGGCGTTTCGCCCAGCCCCGGTATCCGTGCCGCAACTCACCCTCCCCGACCCGTACGGCGGGCCGCTTCGGCCCATTCACCGGTTTGTCACATTCTGTTCACCACCTATTAACCTGCCTGCTTAAAAAACCCTCTAGCATACGTAGGGAAGACTGGAACTGATGAGAGGAGGTGAAAGTGAGCACCACAACAATACTTCCGGAAAAGGAAGTCAGCAGCAACGAGGACCGGATCTATGTTCTTTATATGCTGAAGGACAATGCGGATTACCCCATCGAAATCGCAGACATCAGCGAGGCTCTGCAGATACCGTTATGGCGAGTCGAAAAAGCCATCAGCGATCTCGAAGGCTACATTACCGGAAACGGCGACGGGGAAATCGCGTATCTGCACAAGGCAAGCTGCTCCAGCAAGGCCGTATACATCTCCTGATGTACGGCCATTTACCATTTTATCCTCTGAATGATTCAGGGCGGTCGCACCGCCCGTTCACATTTTATTCACATTTCATTCACCTCATTGTAACCTGCGCGGATTTTTCATCTGCTAACCTGCAATTACCATGATCAATAAAAGGAGACTCAAAGAAATGACAGCAAAACGATTTACGAAAGGCTTCTTCGCACTTCTGGCGGCCGGCCTGATGGCTGCCTTCATGTTCGCTGTTGCCGGCTGTGGCAATCAGAATTCATCTGCGGGTGGCGGCAAGAGCGGCTCCATCCAGGTCAAGGGTTCAGACACGATGGTGAACCTCGCCCAGATGTGGGCCGAGGACTACATGAAGGATAACCCCCAGGTCAATATCGCCGTGACCGGCGGCGGCTCCGGCACCGGCATCACCGCCATCATCAACGGCACGACCGACATCGCCGACGCGTCCCGCGAGATGAAGCAGAAAGAAAAGGATGACGCCAAAGCCAATGGCGTCGAGGTGGTCGAGAACAAGGTGGCCCTGGACGGCATCGCCATCGTCGTAAATATGGATAACGGGATCAGCGAGCTGAGCATCGACCAGCTGGCCGACATCTTCTCCGGCAAGGTCACCGACTGGAAGGACGTCGGCGGCACCCCCGGGCAGATCGTCATCCTCTCCCGTGAGAGCAACTCGGGAACACACGTTTTCTTCAAGGAGCATATCCTCAACAAGGGCAAGAGCGACGGCAAGGTCGAGTACGCGTCGAGCGCCCTGCTGCTGCCCTCATCGCAGGCTATCGTAGACGAGGTCAAACAGAACCCCAGGGGCATCGGTTATGTCGGGCTGGGATATGTCAAGGGCGACCTCAAGTCGCTGAAGGTCAAAAAGGACGACGCTTCGGCCGCGGTCACAGCCACGGTCGCCTCGGTACAGGACGGCAGTTATCCGGTATCTAGGCCGCTGTACATGTACACCAAGCAGGGCGCTTCGCAGACGGTGCAGGATTACCTCGCCTGGATCAAGAGCCCCGCGGGACAGAAGGTCGTCGAGGATCTCGAGTTCGTGCCGCTGAAAAAATAGCAGCGTCAGTTGGCGCTGTTTAAGCGGAATAGCAAATGAAACATCCCGGGCCACACGGCGCCTGGGATGTTTCGGCATATAGAAACAGGAGCAGGACCAGACAGAATGAAGACCGCACAAAAATTTAAGGAAGGCCTCATCGGCAAGATCATCCTTGCCTGCGGCATCCTGTCAATCGCCGTGGTGGTCCTTATCTTCGCGTATCTTCTGAGAGACGCCTTCCTGCTGTTCGGCAGTTATTCGCCAATCGATTTCCTCACCGGCCGCAACTGGTATCCGATCTCCGAACCGCCGGTCTTCGGCATCCTGCCGCTGGTACTTGGCTCCATGCTGGTAACTGCAATAGCGATCATCATCGCCATACCGATGGGAATCGGGACGGCCGTCTATATCGCCGAAATCGCGCCGGGCTGGCTCAAGGAGATCCTGAAACCGCTGATGGAGATAGTAGCGGCCATCCCCTCTGTGGTGCTGGCGTTCATCGGCCTCACGCTGCTGGCGCCATATCTGCAGGGACTGCTACACCTGAACACGGGGCTGACAGCACTGACCGGTGGTATCATGCTGGCCTTCATGGCGCTGCCCACGATCGTGTCGATCGCCGAGGATGCGATCAACGCCGTACCGCGCTCCTACCGCGAGGGATCACTGGCGATGGGAGCAACCCGCTGGCAGACTACCAGACGCGTGGTCGTCCCAGCTGCGATGTCAGGCATCTCGGCATCGATCATGCTGGGGATCGGCCGGGCGATAGGTGAGACGATGGTGGTTCTGATGGTGACCGGTAACGCCGCCGTCATGCCCACTTCGGTCGATTCGGTCCTGAAGCCTGTCCGCACGCTTACCGGCACCATCGCCCAGGAGATGGGCGAGACCGTCTTCCAGAGCCCTCATTACTTTGCGCTCTTTGCTGTCGGCCTGGTGCTTTTCATCATCACCTTTGCAGTAAACCTTTTCGCCGACCTGATCCTTCGACGCTTCCAGGAAGGGGAATAGAATGGCCGGCCACCGCAAGCAGCTTGTTTATGAAAAAGCGGCGCACGGCCTTATGGCGCTGCTGACCGCCATCGCCGTGGCGCCGGTCATCGCCATCATCATTTTTCTTGTCATCAAGGGTGCACCGGCCATCACGCTGGAATTCCTGACCGAAATGCCAAGGAACGGCATGAAGGCCGGTGGCATCTTCCCGGCAATCGTCGGTACCTTCTACCTGGTTCTCGGCACCATAGTCTTCGCGGTTCCCGTTGGGACGCTGGCGGCCGTATACCTGACCGAGTACGCCACCCAGGGCCGGCTCACCCGGGCGATCAGGCTGGCGATCGCCAACATGGCCGGCGTACCATCGGTTGTCTATGGACTGTTCGGCCTGGGCCTGTTCGTGCTGCTGATGCAATTCGGGACCTCGCTGCTCTCGGGCTCGCTGACGCTGGGGCTGCTGGTGCTGCCGGTTGTCATCACCGCGGCCGAAGAGGCGCTGCTCGCCGTGCCCCAGTCTTTCCGCCAGGCTTCACTGGCGCTGGGCGCTACACGCTGGCAGACGATACGGCGCGTGGTCCTCCCAAACGCCGTCCCCGGCATAATCACAGGTACGGTCCTGGCGGTGGGACGCGCCGCCGGAGAGACAGCCGCGATAATGTTCACCGTCGCCGCCTTCTTCCTGCCCACGCTGCCTGACTCACCATTCAGCCAGGCGATGGCCCTGCCATACCATCTCTACACGATTTCCACACAGGTGCCAGGCATGCCCGATGAGATAAAATGGGGTACGGCACTGGTACTTTTGTTACTGGTCCTGATGTTTACGCTAACGGCTGCGATAATTCGTGCCCGTTTTCGGAGAAAGAAAAGGTGGTAAAAACGGCAGAGCTTCAAAAAAAGGCGCAGCTTCATGGGGTGAATTTCTACTACGGCAGTTTTAAGGCTCTTGAGGACATCAACCTCGATATCGAGCCTAACCAGGTCACGGCACTGATCGGCCCTTCCGGCTGCGGCAAGTCCACGGTGCTCAGATTGATGAATCGCATGCACGAAGTTATGGGGAAAACCAGGGTCGAGGGCAGCGTTCTGCTGGACGGAAAGGATATCTATGCGGCCGATGTCGATGTCGTCGAGCTGCGTTCCCGTGTCGGGGAGATATTCCAGAAGCCGAATCCGTTCCCCAAATCAATTTACGATAATGTGGCTTACGGACCACGCATCCAGGGCAGAAGGAGCAATGACGAACTGGACGGCATAGTTGAGAAAGCTCTCAGGCAGGCGGCTCTCTGGAAGGAAGTAAAGAATAAGCTCAAGCATTCCGCTCTGGAGCTTTCCGGCGGCCAGCAGCAGCGGCTCTGCATCGCCCGGACGCTGGCGGTGGAACCCGAAGTTATCCTGATGGACGAACCATGTTCTGCCCTGGACCCTGTGGCGACACAACAGATCGAGGACACGATGGACAGACTCAAGGAGAATTACACCATTGTTATAGTGACCCACAACATGCAACAGGCCGCCAGGGTCTCGCAGTTTACAGGCTTTATGCTGATCACGGAGACAGGGGAGCCGGGGCGGCTCGTGGAATATGGACCTACAAGCAAGATCTTCACAATGCCAGACCGCAAGGAAACTGAAAATTACATCACGGGAAGGTTCGGTTAACCATGACCAGACAGTCTTTTCATGAAGGGCTGAAACAGCTTAACGAGGAGATCCTGCGCGAAGCGAGCCTGGTAGTCGAGGCCGTCGACCTCTCGACGCAGGCGCTGCTGAAAAGTGACCGCTCGCTGGCGAACTCCGTTATCGCCGGGGATGATGACATCAACGAGCTGACGCTCAGGATCGAAGGCAACTGCCTGGCCCTGCAGGCACAGCAACAGCCGGTGGCGCGTGACCTGCGGCTGCTCCACACCTGCCTGCTGGTGAGCCTGCACCTGGAGCGCGTCGGTGACCTGGCTGTCAACATAGCCAAGATAGCCAAACGCCTGGAGCGCACCGAGGCGGCGGAGCCCTATCTGGAGCTACTGGGCAAGATGTCGGCGCAGGCCCTCGAAGTATTGCGCCAGGGCATCAAGGCTTTCGCGGACCGCGATGCGCGGCTGGCTAATTCCCTGGTCGAGATCGATGAGCCCATCGATGAGATGTACAAGGAGATCCTTACGCGGCTTTTACACCCCAAGGGAGAATTGGAGGCGGTTGAATCAACCGAATGGGCTACTCATATCGCGCTGGCAAGCCGCTATATCGAGCGCATAGCCGACCAGGTCGTGGATATGGGGGCGCGTATAGATTTTCTCGTTACCGGCAAACTCGATGGAAGGTATTTTGACAACGAACCCGACAAGCGTTTTGGCGAATAGCGGCTTCAGGTTGCCAGCAGCGCCGTTTTGGCACAAACCCCGGCTGCTGCCATGACCGCGGGTGTCATAATTCTGATCCTTGCTTCTGCCGTACTGCTGGTACTCGTGACTGCGGCGGTGACCTCGTTTGTATTCCGCCGCCGGGAACGCGCATGCATAGCCGCCATGCCGGGCATGGAAGCCGGCGGTTCCATTGAAGCCGTCAAGGCGCTGATCGCCGGACTAGCCGAGCAGGCTTCCAACACCAACGCTCTTTCCACCCGTCTCGACCAACTGCTGGCCGGCTGCCCGTTGCCTGTCCTGTTTCTGGATGAGTCCTGCACTATCACCGCACTCAGCAACCGGGCCGAGGAGGAGCTGGATCAGCCCCGCAGGCGGCGTAGCCTGCTGGAAACACTGGGCAGCCATGAACTGGAAGCAGCCGCCTCAGAAGCGATGGCGACGATGACCCCCGTGGAAATCACCGTCAGGCTATATGCCGGTGGACGACGCCCTTACCGCGCCCAACTGCTGCCTTTTGCCAATGAAAAACGGTCCGAGTGCCTGGTCTTCCTTCAGGATACAGCCCAAATCACAGATTACGGAGCCCTGCGTTCACAGTTTGCCGCAAACGTTTCCCATGAATTACGCACACCCCTGGCCGGAATCAGGGCCCTGGTGGAGAGCCTTAACGAGCCGGAAATCAAGCCAGAAGAGTCCCGTCGATTTCTTGAGAGGATCGACCTCGAGACCGCCCGGCTGGGGCAACTGATCGATGAGATCCTTTTCCTCTCGACTCTGGAAGCCGGCGATACCAATATGCTCGAGGGAAAATCCGAAGCGGGACCGGTCGCGAATAGTATCGTTGGAAAGCTAAAACCCCTGGCAGCAGAAAGAGATGTCGTGCTTAAAAACAGCATTCCAGATGGACTGGATGTTCTTCTGCCCGAGCGCATGCTTGCTACAGTGCTGAACAATCTTGCTGAGAACGCCCTGAAATACAGCGGCCAGGGCTCGCACGTGGAAATCGAGGGAAGCAGTGAAGCTGGCCGCATAAAAATCACCGTGCGCGATGACGGTATCGGCATCGACGCCGAACATCTGCCGCACATCTTCGAACGCTTCTACCGGGTGGACAAATCCCGCAGCCGTCGCATGGGCGGCACCGGCCTGGGGCTGTCGATCGTCAAACACGTCGTTGAAAGCGCCGGCGGGGAGGTTGCAGCCAGAAGCCGTGAGGGTTATGGAACAGAAATCTCTTTCATGCTGCCCGGCGGGACAACATCCGGCACAATAACCTGAGCCGACGCAGCGATCCTGTCAGATGGGCAGAAATCATCGAACTCTGCCCCTGATGCCGCTCAGACTGAAGCTTCAGTCTGTCTTCCTTGCCTCGAACTTGTAACCGAAACCATAGTGGGTCTGTACGAAAGTATACCCTTGGATACCAGCGGCTATCTTCTTCCTTATTCTTCTGACAAAGACATCCACAGAACGGTCACCGTGCATCATCTCGTACCCCCAGACAGCCTTGTAAATATCTTCCCTGGAAATCACAAGCGGGGCCGACTTCGCCAATAGATAAAGCACCGCGAATTCCCTGGAGGTCAGCTCCAGCGGTTCATCTCTGCTGAAGGCTTCCTTTCTGTCGGGGTCAACAACCAGCGGACCAGCCTCGACGATGCCTTGAGGCGCAACCTCCGAACGCGAAGCGCGCCGCAGGTTGGCCTGCACCCTGGCCACAAGCTCGCCCATGCCGAAAGGCTTTGTCAGATAATCATCCGCCCCGAGCGACAGGACTTGCACCTTGTCGAATTCGCTTGTGCGGGCGCTCACCACGATTATGGGAAGGCTGTATCCCTCCTGCCGGACCGTCTCGCACAGCTTCCAGCCATCAAGGCCGGGAAGCATGAGATCCAGAATCATAAGGTCGGGTTTTTCACGCCGCAGCAGCCGCAGACCCTCCAGACCATCGGCCGCGGCCAGGCAGCGGAAGCCCTTCTTTCCAAGGCTGAAAACAATCGCCTCGGAGATGCTCTCATCGTCTTCAACAACCAGTATGCGTGCGGGCACTTCGCCATTATCCATCATGCTTTGATTTTATCAGAGACGGCCGCCATCAGCAGTCACACGTCAACAGGCAGCACCGCCTTCAGGCTTGACAATCCCCCCCGCGCGGGTCTAGTTTACTGGTACATAGCTAATCCTCGTTAGGTGAGGCTCCAGCGCGGACACAGGCCGTTGCCCGGAAAGGTCCAAAGACCCCAACGGGTAGAACAGGCATTACCGGCATAAGGTTTTGCCCGAAACGGCTGAGAGAAATCTCTACGATGCGCTGTGCCAAAGCTTGTATGAGTTGGGGAAGGCCATGTGACTGTAGACGGTACTGCCGTAGTGCTTTGGATAAGGCTGCAAATCCATAAGCGCCGGACAGTGACGTTTTCGTGCGCATGCAAACCTTCCCTTTGGGGAAGGTTTTTTTATTGGCCGGAGGTAATAACCGTGTTTTTTCTCAGCAAGATCCTGGGACAGCAGGTCAAGGACTCGAGATCCCGCACTGTGGGCGTGCTCGACGACATAGTGGTGACCATCAAGCGCAAGTATCCCTCGGCCACAAAGCTGGTGGTAAAACAGGGGCGCAAGAAAATACTGCTGCCCTGGGAGCTGGTGCGCAATTTTGAGGAATCCCAGACGCTGCTGCGCCTGCCGCTCGACCAGCTTGAGGCGGTCGAACCCGGCGAGGGCGAGATCTTCCTGGCTGGAGACATCCTCGACAAGCAGATAGTCGATACCGAGGGCCACAAGCTCATCCGTGTCAACGACCTGCAGCTTGCGCGCGCTAACGGTTCCCTGAGGGTCGTGGGTGTGGACATATCGGGCGGCGCCATCATGCGCCGGCTCGGACTCTCGAGACTGGCAGAACGGTTTTCCCGCAGAGTGGAACCGCGCCTGATCGACTGGAAAACCGTCGAGCCTGTCAGTGGTGAATCCAGCGGCATGAAGCTTCAGCTGACCCACGACAAACTGGCTTTGCTCCATCCGGCCGATATCGCCGACATCGCCAACGAGCTTTCTCCTGAAGAGCGGGTCGCGGTCGTCGAAGCGCTCGAGGACGAGGTCGCGGCCGACACGGTCGAGGAGATGCACCCGAACTTACAGGCCATCCTGCTCAATGACATGGACGAAAAGAAAGCGGCGACTATCCTCTCCAACATGGACCCGGATGACGCAGCCGACCTGCTGGCCGACCTGCCGGAGGAAAAAGCCGCGTCGCTGCTGGCCTCGATGAGGACGAAAGAGGCGCGGGACGTCCAGCACCTGCTCAGGTACGAGGAGGACACAGCCGGCGGTGTAATGACCACCGAATTCGTTTCAGTGCCTCCGGGGATGACTGCCGGCCAGGCCATCGGCCGCCTGCGTGAGCTGGAACCGGACGCCGAGACCATCTATTACATCTACGTCGTCGATGACGACGGCCATCTCGCGGGAGTCTTCTCGCTACGCGACCTGATCCTGGCCCGACGCGACCAGAAGGTCGAGGAATTCATGGAGCATCACCTCATCAGCATGCGCGCCGACGCATCGCTGGACGAAGTAGCCCATGTGGTCGCCAAATACAACCTGCTGGCGCTGCCGATAACCGACGGGGAAAACGTGCTGCGCGGGATAGTCACCGTCGATGACGCCATAGATATAATCCTCCCCCTGAGCTGGAAGAAGAGGCTGCCGAAGATTTTCGGCTAGTCTTAAGTTAACTTCATGCGCCGCCTCAGAGCATTTCACCGCATCGGCCGCAGGCGGCTTTCACGTCTCCCCACCCCCCGCATGCCACGGCTGCCGCGCATCGGCAGGACGCGCCTGCTGCTGTTTCTGTCAATCCTGGGCCCGGGCCTGATCACCGCCAACGCCGACAACGACGCCGGCGGCATCGCCACATATTCCATGGCGGGCGGGCGTTTCGGCTACAGCATGTTGTGGATGCTGCTGCTGATAACGTTCAGCCTAGCGGTCACCCAGGAGATGGGTGCGCGCATGGGAGTGGTGACCGGCCAGGGGCTGGCGGCGCTGATCCGTGAACGCTTCCGGCTGAAACTGACCCTGTTCGCGATGGCGGCGATGCTGGTGGCGAACCTGGGAACGACCATCTCCGAGTTCTCCGGCATCGCATCGAGCTTTCAGCTATTCGGGGCGTCCAAGTATTACACGGTGCCGTTCGTGGCCGTCTTCATCTGGCTGCTGGTCGTGCGCGGCTCCTACAAGATCGCCGAGCGGGCCTTCCTTGTCTTCTCCAGTTTTTACCTCGCGTACGTTGTGTCGGGTTTCATGGCCCACCCGGACTGGGGCGAGGCGCTGCACAGCACGGTGGTGCCATCGTTTGAGATGAACGCCGGCTATATCCTGCTCTTCATCGCCGTAATCGGCACCACCATCACCCCCTGGGGCCAGTTCTTTATCCAGGCCTACGTGGTGGATAAAGGCATCTCGATCAAGCATTTCCGCTATACAAAAGCAGAGGTGATAATGGGGGCCGTAATCACTGACCTGGTGGCGCTGTTCATCATCATTTCCTGCGCGGCTACGATCCACGCAACTGGGGGGGATGTAGACAGTGCCGAGCAGGCGGCCGAGGCGCTTGTCCCGCTGGCGGGGGAGTGGGCATCAAGGCTTTTCGCCTTCGGACTGCTCAACGCGTCAGTGCTGGCCGCATGTATCCTGCCCCTGGCCACGGCCTACGCAATCTGTGAGGCCTTCGGTTTCGAGTCGGGCGTTAACCGCTCCTTTAGGGAAGCGCCCATCTTCCACGGTCTCTTTACGGCATCAATCGTCATCGGCGCCGGGGTCGCGCTCATCCCCAACCTGCCGCTATTGAAGATCATGGTCCTGGCGCAGGACGTGAACGGAATCCTGCTTCCGCTCATATTGATATTCGTGATGATCATAATTAACGACAAGGGAATCATGGGCGAGTACGCCAACAGCAGGAGGCATAACGTGGTCGCCGGCCTGACGACCGCGGGTTTGATCATACTGAGCCTGCTGCTGGTTGTGACCAGTATCTTCGGGTAATAGCGGACGGGATTTCCTGCAGGATCGGCGCCTCAGCGCCAATTGTGACCGCAATTGGCGCAGCCTGTGTCATGCACACAGAGCGTCTAACCGCATTTCGGACAGGCCCATCGTTGCTTTTCCCGCCTGAAGATATCCCTCACGCCCACCTGCCTGATAATCTCGAGATTCTCGATCATACTCATGCCGTATTTTGTCCGGTAACGCTTGTCCAAATGCATCAGGCTGTCGCAGGGAAAATCCGGGCAAGTGAAACAGAATCTGGCTTTACCCGCAGCCAGGAACCCGCAATTCTTGATCTTGCATGCGACTGTGGTCCTGGCTTTTCGGCTGTCATCTCCACGGCATCCCGGGCAAGGATTCCTGTCCCGTCCTCTGAAGCAGCTTCTTGCTCTAACAAGCCGATTTTGAAGTATTCACATGGTGTCGTCTGACATGGTTTTCGGGGCGGCATCCATATCGTTGCGCAAGCGGGGGATCAACTGGACGAATATAAAAGATAAAACGATGAAAGAAATCGCGAACAGGAAAACATCCCGGAATGATGACGACAGCGCCTGTTTAAAGGCGGCGCTGCCGGCGGTATCCGTTTCCCCTGAAGACGCACCTGCCGTTATGCCGTCGCCCTGTATCCCGGCGGCTAGCATGTGTGAGCTAATACGCGAAGAAAGCACCGTGCTGAAAATGGCGATTGCAAACGAACCGCCGATGAAGCGGCTCATGTTCGGCAACGACGAGGCGATTCCGCGTTTGTCGAGCGGCGCGTCATGAACGGCGGCCGTAGTAAGCGGTGCCATGGTCAAGCCCAGGCCAATGCCCAGCACCACGATCGAGAGCCCCAGCCTCAGGGCGGAAGCCTCCGCGGAAAGCTGGCTTGCCAGGATGACAAAACCGGCGGCCGCGACAGCCAGGCCGCATGAAGCCGTCTTTCGCGGACCGATCCTCGCGGTCAGCCTGCCGCCGATGGGCGCTACCAGCACGAACATCAGCGCCAGCGGCGCCAGCTCGAAGCCGGTAGCCGCCGGCTCGTCGCCGAGCACCGACTGGAAGAAGTACGGCAGCAGCACAAGTGAGCCAAACATGGCGCCCGACGAGAAAAAGCCCGCGATATTGGCCGCCGCCAGCGACCTGATCCTGAGCAGCTGAAGGTCGAGCATCGGCCGCGGGGTCCTGCTTTCCCAGAAAATAAAGAACGACAGCAGCAATGCCATCAGGGCGAAACATCCGAGCACGCGCGGATCGCTCCAGCCCCAGTTTCTTCCCTGGTTCAACCCGAGCAGGCCGCTGAAGAGCCCCGTGGTTAGCAGCACGGCGCCCGCGATATCGAATCCGCGCTGCTCGTTCGGCGGCGACTCCTTAAGTATGTAGAGCGCCGCCGGCACGATGATGGCGCAAAGCGGGATATATATAAAAAAGACGCTGCGCCATCCGAAGGCCTCGACCAGCAGACCGCCTCCCGTCAGTCCGAGCACAGGCGCGGCGCCGATGACCCCGCCCATGATTCCCAGCGCCTGGGCACGATGCTTCTGCGGGAAGGCTTCAAAAACAAAAGCCAGCGCCATCGGCGCCAGGGCGCTGGAACCGATCGCCTGCAGGGCGCGGCCGACGATCAGGCTGTACGGATTCCAGGCGACGGCACAGAGGATCGACGTCGCCGAGAAAAGCAGCAGCCCGATGATGAAGATTTTCTTATGGCCGTAGATATCGCCGGCGCGGCCCCAGACCGGCATCAGCGTCGCCTGCGTGATCATGAAAATGGTGACCACCCAGGTCATGGTCGTGATCGTGGAGCCGAACTCGGCGGTTATAGTCGGCAGAGCGATGTTGACGATGGAAGAGCTTAAGATCGCCATCATCATGCCACCCGCTACCGTGACCAGAACCAGCCAGCGGTAACGGGGATGCGCCTGCAGGCGGGAGCGCCGTCCCATCAGGTGCTCCGCTCTTTTTGCGTCATGATTGCCGGCTGAAGGTGGAAATGGCAACGGTCAGCATGACTGCGGAAATCAGCGTGATCAACGCGATGTCGGTTGTGAACGAATACCGTGACGGTACATCGGTTAGCATTATCGAGCGCAGCGCGTCGACCCCGTAGGTGAGCGGGTCCAGTTTCGACAGGATGTCCATCCAGGCGGGGGCGTTTGCCAGCGGGAACATGGCTCCGGAGAGGAAGAACATCGGCATCATGATGAAGTTCATTATCATCTGAAAGCCCTGCATGCTCTTAAGCCGCGTAGCCACCAGCACCCCCATGCCGGTCATCGAGAACGAGACCAGAAAGAGCGTCGGCAACAGTTTGGCGATCATCAGCGGCGACAGGCTGACCCCGGCGAATGGGGCCAGAATAAGCATCAGGCAGCCCTGGAACGAAGCTATCGTGGCGCCGCTTATCACTTTGCCGAGGGCGATACTCCAGCTGGGAACCGGCGCCACCAGCATCTCCTTGAGGAAGCCGAACTCACGGTCCCAGACGATGGAGACGGCCGAGAATACACCTGCAAAAAGCACCGTCATCCCCAGGATACCCGGGAACATGAAGGTCTTGTAGTCCAGGGCGCCGCCGGCTGCGGGGATGCCGCCGCTGATGGAGGAACCCAGCCCCTGCCCCAGTATGAAAATAAAGATGATCGGGGTGGCCAGCGAGCCGAATATGCGGGCGCGGTCCCGAAAATGCCGCTTGAGGTCGCGCAGCCAGATTATGTATGTGGCGCGAAAACGTTTCAATGCCCCATCCCTTTCTGCGAGCGGCGACGGCGCACACGTGTCTTCATCGCGTCCATCTTGTCGACCGACTCGTCGCGTATCTGCTTTCCGGTCAGGCTGAGGAAGACATCGTCGAGCGTCGGCTCGCGCACGGTGACGGAAAGTATCTCCGTGGTAATGCTCTTTAGTATCTGCGGCAGCAGCGTTCGGCCGCTGGGAACCTCCAGGTAGATACGTTCCCCCGCGGGGCCCGACGTGTCGGCCGGCGCCGGCTGAATCGCGGCATCAAGGTTGAACTTTTCCTTCAGTTCCGCGACCGTCGCGCCCGCGTCCGCTGAGCGCAGGGTGATGATGTCACCGCCAACGCCGTGCTTCAGCGAGCCCGGCGTGTCCAGCGCCACGATCTTCCCCGAGTCGATGATGGCGATGCGGTCGCAATTCTCGGCTTCGTCCATGTAATGAGTTGTCAAAAATACTGTGATGTCATACTCAGCCCTCAGCTCGTGCACGTGTTCCCAGATGGCGCTGCGCGTCTGCGGGTCGAGCCCCAGGGTCGGTTCGTCCAGAAAAAGCACGTGCGGATAATGCATCAGGCCGCGCGCAATCTCCAGCCGCCGCTTCATGCCGCCCGAATAGGTCTCCACCCGGTCGCCGGCCCGGTCGACGAGCCCCACCATGTCGAGCACACGCGTCGCGCGCGACAAACGTTCAGAAGCTGGTACGTTATAGAGCATGGCGTGGAACTGCAGGTTCTCCCACGCAGTCAACTGATCGTCGAGCGTCGGATCCTGAAAGACTATGCCGATGGACTGCCGCACGGCGTCCTGCTGGCTGGCGACGTCAAAACCGTTGAGGGTCGCGCGGCCCGAAGTCGGCTTCAGCAGCGTACAGAGCATGCTGATGGTAGTGGTCTTGCCGGCGCCGTTGGGTCCGAGGAACCCGAAGATCTCCTTGCGGCCGACTTTAAAACTCACTTCATCGACCGCGGTAAAATCCTTGAACCTGCGTGTCAGGTTCTCGACCTCGATAACCGGCCCCACGGACGCAGGAGGACGCGCCGCGATTACCTGGGCCGTCGCCGCGGCCGACTTGTCGAGCGCGTTCACTTTTCCTCCTTGCGGGCTATCTCTTCCATCTTTGTGAGCCTTGCCATTGCGCGCGAGACAAACTCGGTCACCTGCTCGGCCTTGATGACATTGAGCGAACCTCCGTGCATGCCTGAGAATATCAGAAGCTTGTCGCCCGGCTTGATGTCCATCTCCTGGCGCGCGTCGGCGGGAATGACTATCTGCCCCCGCTCACCTACGGTTGCCGATCCCCAGAACTGCGGGTCGGGTATGTTTTCCTTTGTCATTTTTCTAACCCCGTTTTGTGTAATAAGTATGTTATTTCATACTAATGGAATAATAACCACAATTCAACACAGGCCCTGTTCTGAGTTTTAGTTCATGTTAGATTTGCCATAAAAAGGAAATATTAATAGTAGGGGTTTGTATTTTGATTCATGAAACAGACAATATGAGCAGGTGTTTTAGAAAAAGAACAACTGGCATTGTGTTCAAGGTGTCTTCGAGGATGGCGTTCTCGAAGTGAAGATAAGGGGTGCGGATGCCGGAGGCCACCGGCAAAAGCACCGCAATGAGCATGGGGGCAAAGAGGGGACAGGTGGTAATGATTGAATGGTGAAAAGACATCCGTGTTTTGAATGTAGAGGCGTTAAAAGAAGCGCCTCTACGTTTAGCTAACCAGCAACTGGCTCCGCAGGGAGACTGTTACGGCGCCAGCGGTGCGTCGGTCGAGCTCAGCAGCATGAAGACTTCGCTTAAATGCTCCAGGGTCACCATCCCCAGCAGGTGGCCGTTTTCCATAACCGGAACCGCCTTGATCCCGCTGTCGTTCATCTTCTCATAGACCCTCGAAAAGGGCTCGTCGGCCTCAACCACCGGAAAATTTCTTTCCATGACATCGCCGACCAGCGCCCCGGTTCCCTTTACATGCAGGCCGTTGATGAGATTCGCCCTCGTGAGGACGCCGACGACCTGTCCCGTCTCATCCACAACCGGAAAATCTTCCTGGAATCCGTGTAAAACCAGCGTGACCACCTGGCTCAGATTTTGTTCGGGTGAAAGCAGCTGAACATTTCCGGTTACCGCCTGGCCGACCTTGAGCTGTGACAGCACAGTCTTCATCTGCGCCCCCGCGCCTTCCTGCTCGGCGCCCATGTAAATGAATATGGCGATGAGGATCCAGAGCCACTGGTAGGAAAGCAGCCCAACGATGCCAAGGATAAAAGCAAAGGACTGTCCTATGACTACAGCAATGCGGGTCGCTCTCACATAAGACATGCGCTGGGCGAGAATGCTTCTCAGGACGCGGCCGCCGTCCAGCGGAAACGCCGGCAGGAGATTGAACACAGCCAGCATCAGGTTGATGATAAACAAGTATTCGATCAGGCCCTGCAGGCTGATGCCCATGAGGATATCGGTCGCCTGCTCGGCGGTTGAAGCTATGACCTTGCCGGGCAGAACCACATACACGACGGCCAGCATCATGGCTATGACGACATTGCTGAGAGGCCCCACGAGCGATACCCAGAGCTCCTTGCGTGGCTCCTCAGGCATGTTCTTCAGCAGGGAGACACCGCCGATCGGCAGCAAGGTTATACTGGCCACGTCCGCGCCGTAATGCTGGGCCATCCTTGAATGGCAGAGTTCGTGGATAATCACACAAATAAACAGCAGGGAAACAAGGAATGCGCCGTAAACCGCACCAGGAGTGCCGCCATTTAATTGTACGCCCCAGATGTAGGCGGCCCAGGCGATGATGAGGAAAAAGGTTATATGGATGCGTAGCTCGATGCCGAAAACGCGCGCTACTTTAAAAGACCACTTCATAAATGATATTTACCCATATGGATGAACAACCAAAACCAAAAGCATGCGCCGGACTTTTTTTACTCCGGCCTTGTGGCTGATAACAGGCATTAAAAAACGGCCTTCCGGCCGCCAGCTTTATATTCCACGATTCTTATGTTCGTCCGGTCCGGGAGCCCACGCTCTGCGAAAAAAAGGTGGTAAAACTTTCAAGGCATTTGCCTTCCCTAAAAGTTGCCTTCCACCCCCCCTTGGAAAGCCCCGCTTCTGAGATTAGCCTCCCCGAAGCTGAGCAAGCAGGCTGTGGGCTGCCCGGGCACGGTGACTGATACGATTTTTCTCTTCGGCAGAAAGCTGGGAAACCGTTAGCGAATAATTATCCGGGACAAATACCGGGTCGTAACCGAAGCCGAACTCCCCGTACGGCTCCGAGGCGATGGTGCCGTCGAAATCGCCGCGGGCAACTATCTCGCCGCCATCGGGTGAGCAGCAGACGATGACACAGACGAAGCGGGCGCGGCGGTCATCGCTGTCCTTAAGCTCGGCCAGCAGCTTGTTGACGTTGTCGACGTCGGTTGCGTCCTCACCGGCGTAGCGGGCAGAGTAGATACCTGGCGCTCCCGCGAAGGCCTTGATCTCGATACCCGAGTCGTCGGCCATGATCCAGGGGGGGACCTCTCCAGTTGCTGTTGTTTTCGCAAGATACTGCGCCCGCACCGACTCGACTTTCAGGCGGGCGTTCTCCTCAAAGGTGGAACCCGTCTCTGGGGGAAGTTCAAAACCAGCGGGCATCGCCTCAACATGCAAACCGTCGAGCAGCTGCTCAAACTCGCGGGCCTTGTTGGCATTGCCAGTGGCGAGGATAATTTTTTCCGGCAGCACGTCCCTGTGCTCCTGTCAGCCGCGGGGGGCCGCTGTGATCTTTAACTGTTCAGCGCTGATCTGTCCAATACCGGACGCGGCAAGATCGATCAGCTGATCGAGCGATTCGCGGGAGAAGGCTGTCTTCTCCGCAGTCGCCTGAAGCTCCACAATATTGCCGGCTCCGGACATTATCACGTTCATGTCCACCTCGGCGCTGCTATCCTCGATGTAATCGAGGTCGAGCACCGGCTCTCCTTCCCAGATACCAACGCTCACCGCTGCCAGCGAGTCCTTGAGCGGGATCTCGGCGATCAGGTCACGGTCGACCAGGCTCGCCAGGGCCAGATGGAGCGCCACATAGGCGCCCGAGACCGAGGCGCAGCGCGTACCGCCGTCCGCCTGGATGACATCGCAGTCGACCCAGATGGTGCGATCGGCCAGTCCCCTCAAGTCCACGACGCTGCGCAGGCTTCGGCCTACAAGCCGCTGTATCTCGAGCGTGCGGCCGCCCTGCTTGCCCTTGACCGCTTCACGAAACGTACGGTCAGGCGTGGAGGCGGGAAGCATGCTGTATTCGGCCGTCACCCAGCCGCTGCCCTGACCTCGCATCCAGGCGGGAACACCGTCCTGGATCTTGGCGCAACAGATGACCTTGGTCTTGCCTGCTTCTATCAGTACCGAGCCGTCCGCCCATTCTATGAAGTGGGGCGTGAACTTCATGGGCCTGATCTCGCCGGGTCCGCGCCCGTCCGGTCTTTCAATTGCCATTAAATACCCTTCTCTTGTCCCAGGCCGATTATGGCCGGATTATTTTTCAGTAAGACAAACAGCGGCGCTCCCAGAACCGCCATGACACCAAGCTCGCCGAGACCCACCCAGAGTGCCGACGACAGGTACGGAAGCTCTCCGGCAACGTTCAGGACCAGCGCCACTCCGAAAGCGTTGACGATCACCGGAGCCGCCATCCCTTCCCAGCGGGGTCCGATGGATCTCATGATAATCGCAGCCAGAAGCGTCATTCCCGCGCCAAATGTCAGATCGATCACCCCGAAGGGGCTGCCAATGTTGGCGATTATACAGCCGATCCAGAGTCCGGGGACCGCCGCCATCTCAAAAGCCGCCAGCGGCATCAGCATCTCGGACATCCTGAACTGGACCTGGCCATAGCTTATGGCGTTCAGCCCCGGCGACAGGGTCATTACCGCGTACATCGCAGCGATCATGGCTCCCCTGGCTATCTGCAGAACCGTCATGTTGCGCATGTAGCCGGCGACCACGAACAGCACTCCTGACGCGTATAACAGACCACATACCAGCATTACTATCAACATGCCGTGCTCGTTTTCCGGGAGCGCGTTGCCCACGATGCTCTCCCGTACTATCAGGCCCAGGCTGCCGATCACTGCCAGCGCTATTCCGAAAATTACTTTTGCGTTTATTTTCATGTTACTCCAGCTTTCTCCAGCTCCAGTATCTCCAGCCGCGTGACATCCTCGAAGGGCATCTGCAGGAATCGGGCTCCCACGCTGACGAATGAATCCACATCACCGGTGCAGAGGAATGAATACTTTCCTTCCCGGTCCGGATCGTTTTCGATATCCTTGCGCTCAAGGATATCGCCAACTTCACGTGCGATCTCGCTGGCCGAGTTTACCAGCGTCACGCGCTTGCCAAGAATCCGCTGTAACATTGGAGTGACCAGCGGATAATGCGTGCAGCCCATTATGACCGTATCAACGCCTTCTTCCTTCAGTGGCGCCGTATAGGCTTTAACCGCTTTGACAAGCTCGGGCGATGACACATCGCCTTCCTGGATCATCGAGGCCAGCTTTGGACATGCCTGCGAAAAGACCTCGATGCCGGCGTCGAGGTTCAGCAGTGCGCGCTCGTAACTGCCGCTGGCGACAGTCGCTTCAGTCGCCAGTACGCCTATCCGGCGGTTGCGGGTGATCTGTACGGCCGCCCGTGCCTCGGGGTGGACCGCGCCTATTATCGATGCCTCCAGATTCTCCTGTAGCCATGAAAGGGCGGCGGCCGTGGCCGAATTGCACGCCACAACCAGGAGTTTTACGTCGCGCGCCAGCAGATATGTGGCAATCTGGCCCGCGAAACTCCTGAGTTCGTCGATGGACCTGGGGCCATATGGAAAACGTCCGGTATCTCCCAGGTAGATGAAGTCCTCGTTGGGGTGTGCGACCAGGCATTCGTGCAATACCGTGAGGCCACCGACACCTGAGTCGAACATTCCTATCGGGCGGGGATCCAATCTACCGCTTTCTCTTGCGGTCCCTCGACCTGGAGGCCCTGGACCTCGGCTCCCCGGGCTTCTGATCGCTCGATCCAGGCTCGCCGGGCTTCTTGTCGCTTGACCCGGTTTCCCCTGGCTTCCGGTCGCGTGACCTTGGCGCCCTGGACTTCTGGTTGCGTGTCCTGGACTCCCGTGAGCGAGGCTCCCTGGGCTTTGAATCCCCCGGTTTCGATTCCTGGGCCTTGGGCTCCTTCGGCTTCTCGCCACGCGCACCTGGCGGCTTGATCTCATCGAGATCGGCTTCCACGTGCCCGCCTTCTCCCAGATCGACGATCACCTTCTCCTTGGGGATCATATAATCCACGATCCGTCCCTCGCCGCGCTCAGTGCTCACCATCGTACCCTTGGGAGGAGCCTTGCATTTAAAGGCCTTGTAGGCGTCCTGTTCGTACTTCAGGCAGCACATCAGGCGGCCGCAGATGCCCGATATCTTCATCGGGTTGAGTGGCAGGTTCTGTTCCTTGGCCATCTTGATGGAAACCGGCTGCTGGTCTCCGGCAAACATGGTGCAGCACATGCGGCGGCCGCAGGGGCCGTAGCCTCCGATTATCCGGGCTTCGTCGCGCACCCCTACCTGGCGGAACTCGATCCTGGTCTTGAACTTTTTGGCCAGGTCTTCCACCAGCTTGCGGAAATCCACCCGCTCCTCCGCAAAGAAAGAAACGATGATCTTGCTGCTGTCGAATACTACCTCGGTATGGACAAGCCTCATGTCGAGGCCGTATTCCCTGATCCGTTCTTCACATACGTTTGCCGCTCGCGCGGCTAGCTTTTCGTTGCGCTCCATTGTGGAAATATCACTGGAAGTCGCCTTGCGCACGACCTTCTCCAGATGCGCCTTTATCTCCGATGACGGAACCTCGTGATTGGCGACTACTATCCGGCCCATCTCGATGCCCCGGCTGGTTCGTACCAACACCTGGTCGCCTGTTTCAAGCTCCAGGCCGGTGGGGTCGAAGGAATAGACTTTGCATCCACTCCGGAACACAACTTCTACAAGTTCCGGCACTTATAAAACCTCCTGCAATTGATAAAACATGGCCTGCAATGCAAGCTCCAAGTCGATATTATAGCCTAGTTTGGAACGGGTGGCCTCGAT
>Ga0265292_1000153_pt1 | contig 129875 bp, 89 predicted proteins | sample Munlanlewell296A_FD_189080 | JGI IMG/M metagenome (GOLD analysis project Ga0265292, IMG submission 189080) | Leachate microbial communities from a municipal landfill in Southern Ontario, Canada - Leachate well 296A | ecosystem: Engineered > Solid waste > Landfill > Unclassified | place: Canada... | reverse complement strand
CTCATAAACTTGAAGCGTTGGTATTAAGAGGGAATGCTTATTACCAACTAAAGAAATACCAAAACGCGATTGACGACTATAATGAAGCAATAAAACAGGACCCAAACTACGAACTTCTATATTCAAGCCGCGCAGCGGCATATTCAAAAATCAGGGAAAAACACCCTGAATGATTAAAAAACACGTATTCCCATTACTTTTAATCATAGCTCTATGTTTTATAGTTCTCTCACCGAGTTTGAATAACAAGTTCACAAATTTTGATGATGACTTGCTTATTACTGAAAACATGGCGATACGAACATGTTCGTTTAATACCATAAAGTATATATTTACGAATCCCATTAATTTTGAATACAGGCCTATAACATACATACTCTATACCGTGCAATACAAGTTTTTCGGGTTAAATCCGCGGGGCTATCACGCAGTAAGCCTTATACTGCACCTATTGAATACAGCATTAATATTCATCTTTGCCATGGTCCTTACAAAACACTATTTTATCGCTATTTTCACAAGTATTATTTTTGGAATACACCCGTTGCAGGTACAGTCCGTCGCGTGGATTGCCGGGCAGGATGACTTGGTATACACTACATTTTATTTACTGACATTAATTTACTACTCAACACAAAAACGTGTAGGGAACCGTATCTACCATCTTTTTTGTTATACACTATTTTCATTAGCGTTACTCTCCAAACCATTAGCTGTTACAATACCTTTCGCACTGGTTTTGATAGACTTTTATAGCGAAGGAAAACTTGCGGTTAAACAGTTAATCAATAAAATACCGTTTATCATAATCGCACTGGCTTGGGCTGGATTTACAATAAATATTTTGAATAACAGCTATTTAACCCAGGATTTTGTCAATATTTACAAACGAATAATGGATCTAATCCTCACTGCTTACGAACTATGCTTGTATTCCCTAAAAATAATATTACCCGTAAAACTCGCATGCGTATATCCCACTCCATCGGCTTCATCCTTACCGGTTGTACTATCGGTTATTATATTCCCACTAATTGTATATACACTTTACAGAATCGCAAAGAAAGACAGGCTAATTATTTTTGGCACATTATTCGCAGGAATAACCATTCTGCCGGTCTTACACTTCTTTGTAAATCACGCGATGTCTGACCATAGAGTATACCTGCCAATGCTTGGAATATCGCTGATAATCTCAAAACTATTGATAAACTTACAGGGGTTTCTGAACAAATCCGTTTACAACCACCTGGGTACCGTAACAGTTATTACATTCTGCGTGTTGATCACAACAACATCCTCGTTTCTGTCAAACAGCAGGACAAAAGTGTGGTTCAACAGCTACTCTTTATGGAACACAACATTAAAAGATTATCCCGGATACGCGCTGGCTTTAACGTTTCGCGGATACGCATATTATTATGACGGCCAATATGACAAAGCTTTACGTGACTACAACGAATCATTGTCAATAATGGTGCATACCCGCACATTAATGGACCGCGGCGCGGTATATTATGCAATAGGAGAATATGAAGCAGCAATTGCAGATTTTTCGTTGTCAATAAACTCGTCTATGTACAAATTCAAAGCGCTTTTATTGAGAGGAAACACTTATTATAAAATGAAAAAATACCAGAACGCTATCGATGACTATACTGAAACAATTAAACTTAATCCCAGCTACGGCCCTGCATACTTAAACCGTGCGACGGTATATTCAGAAACCGGTAATAAAGACCTTGCGACTGCCGATTTTCTGCAAGCCAGGATTCTGGGGTATACAAACACTCAAAAATAGCGGTTACTTAACATACTTTTTTTGAGAGAGCTCTACCAGCGACTCTCTTGCCATCTGCAGGTTTGGATTATATTTTAATGCCAGTTTAAATTCCTGTGCAGCAGCAACGTATTGTTTCCGCTGAAACAATATTTCGCCCATATCGTTATGAACATTCGCCGACATTGGATTTTGTTCTATTGCAAGATAAATAGTTTTTAACGCTTTTTCTGTATCTCCCATTTTAGTATATACCGCCGCCATCCTATGAAACAATCCCGAGACACGCCTGCTGTACTGGTTTTTGGATAAACTCAGGTAAATATTCAGGGCTTCCGGATACTTCCCCATTTCCTCCAATATTTTACCTTTAACAAACAAAACCCTGAAATCATTTGGCGCCTGCTTAAGCCAGGTATCTACTGTTTCCAGTGCCTGGCCATACTTTTTCCCCCTTGCGAATGACAACGCAAGTTCTTCCCGCAAATATGTGTTAAAAGGATACCTGCTTATTCCTTCGATCAAAACATTTTGCTGGGTTTCATATTTTTTTAGGCCTTTATAAAATTCTGAGAATGAACCGTATGTAATCTCGTTTTGTTCTTTCGTATTTATTGCCTGAACAAACAATTGTTCTGCTTTATCATATTCTTTCCGGTTAGCACAAACAACTGCCATATTATGCTGCGCTGACCCGGACCAGGGAGACTGATTATATGAAACCGTATAAAAACTATCGGATACGTTCCAAGTATCTGTCCTATACTCTAATAACACAGAATACCATATAACTAAAACACCTGCAGCACCCAGCAATATTCTATTGTCTGATTTACAATATTTTGTTACTACCCAAGCCAAACAAAAACAAAAGGGTATACTTGTCAGGTACAAATACCGTTCTCCAAAAGGATAGTTTATCACCGGAATAATATTCATCGCCGGTAATAGCGTAATACCCCATACAAACAATACAAACCCTATGGGTTTTCGTTTTATCAATGACCATATAGCATAAACCGTTAACACTAAAAAAACCAGCATCCCTGAAATTAAGCGTAAATCAAATAAATTTTCAAATACCGGTATTTTGTGGAATAATGCAAGATTCACCGGCGCAATAAGTAATTGAATATACAACAAATGAATATACATCATACTCGCGATATTACTCCACAAACCACCTCCCACGTATTGAGTTCCATAGGGAACATACATAAACCCGAAACGTATCAGCAGATAAAACATTGTTGGCATTAAATAATACTCTGCCAAACGGGTACAGGTTTTTGAAACGCTGTTATTTGAACAAATAATTCTTTCATACACAAAAACCAGGGGTAAGTATATCAATGCCGTTTCTTTTGAAAATAGCGCAAGGGTATAACCGAGAATCGACAACAATTTTTTTGTAGTGGCATACTTCCCGTTTTGTTCAAGTAAATACAAGTAAAATGCCAACAATACAAACAGCGCCACAATAATATTATCATTATTCGAGATACACAGTACCGCTTCACTATTCACAGGATGGATGATAAACAGCAATGCCGTGATAAACGCCGGCTGTACCGACTTTGTTAATTGCAAAACTATAAGAAAGATCAGCCATCCTACCATTAAATGAAGCGCCGGGTTAAGCAAGCGATGCCCGTAAATATTTCTTCCCCATATAAGAAAATTAACAAAATATGATAACGTAACTACAGGGCGGTAACTCCGTTCATGAGTTGCGGTAAAGTATTGTGAACCAAGCAATATTTTGAGATTCCCCGGATTTGAGTATAAAGATTCTTTATCATAATAAAAAAAAGCATCATCCCAAACAAACGGATTGTCAATAGTGTGGCCATAAAGAAGAATTGTAGCGAGTAACAGCAAGCCAAACAGTGAATACTTCGTTTTAGGCGATATCATCTCTATTAATTTGACTCTTCAGCCTGAATAATCAATTGTATTGTTTGTATTTCTTCATTAATCACCCCTAGCGGAGTGTATAGCTTGAACCACAAACTACGCGACAATCCGGGATAAACATGATAACCTTTAACATCCGCATCATCGCTATCATACGCGATGTTTGTGGCAGACGCAGGTTTGGGTGTCAGAAGCACATTATCATCAGTTGCCTCACTAAAATACTCGCTTGCCGGCTGTGCATCGTAATACGAAAACACTCCTTTGATTGCAAAAATATTACCCGCAGGCGTGTTACTTACATCCCAAACAGTATTTGCTCCGCCTGCAGTTCCTGTAACAACGTTTATACTATATGTCTGATACACAGTCCCTAAGTGGTTAACAGTAATAGTGCTGGTAGTCTGCTTAACTTCGCCGGGAGATAAGGTCTCAAAGTTGAACATATTATCAGTATTAGGAATATCTATCGCTATGATCACAACCTGTGCCCACGCGGAAGCAGCGTTTGATAATGGCGACCAGTTACCCACGCTATCGCGGTACCACATCCTAATCCAGTACGTTGAGTTTTCTACTAAATTGTTCAGTAGGTAATCAGCTTCTGTGTTCATTGCAATAGGGCCGGTGCTGACTACCACCTGAGCATTTGCCTTCTGTGCATCCCACCAGCTATCCGTAGGGTCTTCATAAACATCCGGTGATGAAAAGGAGGAGTACATAATATAATAACTACTCCCGGCGATAAGGTCTATGGTTCCGAAATTATCACCCGGAACTGTCCATGTAAGCTCAATAGTTCTACCCAGAGCGCCGGTTAATGCTGACAATGTATTCACAGCTGCAGGAGAGTCAGCGTCATAGTATAACGTTGTTGCGCGTATATCCGATGCTGAACCTCCGGCATTATCAGTTTTTAAAGTCATATGGTACGTTACAAGTGAAGTCAACGGATGTCCGTCGATATCATTTGTAGTTATCCCGGCAAGCGACGTAGTCTGCTGTGTTAGCGTTGCAAGATTGATATCCATATCAGTCAACCTGTAATAATGCGGGGAATAATAATCGGTTGTATTATCGTTCGGTAATGCGTCAAACCTTACCGTATCAAATACACCCCCGCTGCTGTCCCCGCCAAGCGTAAACTTTATCGTAAATGTCCGGGATAAGTACTGGTCATTTACCGGCATTGCAAGAGTATTTGAGAACCCGGCATCCGTATTTTTCCCGCCTTCATTACTCGGGTTTATCGTAGTAAAATCATTTGCGTCATTATCCGTATCCGTCCCGTCGGTAACACGGCCGATTGACCGTGGTGCAGCAAGATTACCGCTGGTGTATGTTGGATACGTATTAACATTCGCGCCGGTATAGTTCATATACCCTGTATCATACCCGACATCTGTATGCCACCACTGCACGCGGTCAACTGCCTGCCCGGAAGCGTTCTCAAGTACCACAAAATCCCCCGCCGCATCAAGGCCGGCCCCGGCATTGTTTGACATACAAAAATCCCAGGTATAATAGTCAGTTGATTCTTCTGTTAACTCATTGGTATCCGAACTAGAAAAACTAGAATAATTCCGTGAGTTAAACCCGCTGGTATCAATCCCTGCAGTAAAACGCAGCGGGCGCCAGTACGGGTCGGTACTTGCAACTCCGCGTTTATTCCTTAATGAATAATTCGTCAATACTTCACTGGCAGAAGCGTTATTTGATTTAAACTCCACAAATTCGTCATTGAGTAGCCCGTACCGCACTTCATTAATTTTTATGTTGTTACTAACAGAATTTACAAGATTGCATGTCGGAGTGGGGTCGCGTTCAAAATACGTATTTCCATCGGATATACGCGCGAACGAGATTGGCTTATTAGCGTCGTCTGTATACAAACTGGGATACTGTAGGGTACTTACGAAATTATTAAACTGATCAATAATCCTTACCATCCCGCTGGTAACCTGCATATCGTACCAGGACGAGGTTGTTACTACAGTGTTATAACTCAACGCCGTACCGTTTTCAATAGCCCAGATATCGTAATAAATATTATTAGCCATAGTATCTAACGTCCCGGAAGTGTACTTAACTTTCCATCCTGAGAGGTCTATCGTATTACCAAACCTGGAATACAACTCCACCCAGTTGACATTAGCTCCGCCGGAAGGAAATATTTCGTTTACCATAACCAACCCTTCCGGTTGAGCGTAGGTAGAGGTTGAGTTTGACATATCCGACCAATACCCTCGCTTGTCACTGGTTTTCATCCTGAAGTAGTAAGTCGCACCCGGTACCAGGCATGTTATGTAACACATCTGATTGGCATAAGGTTCCGTCGTGGTTGCTATGTACAAAGTATACGTCGGTGACGGAGGCGAGTCCCAGTTTGTTATCTCACCGGTATTAGAATACTTGATTAGATATCTCCCGTCAGTAAGTGTATCATTCCACCCGTTATCCCCCGGTGCTACCCAGGAAAGCGAAACATACCCTGATGCCCATGCTTGTGTAACACCCAGAGTTGTAACAGCTGCGGGACACTGGCTGCTGACCACCATTACGGATGACGACCACGCACTGGCCTTCAACCCGCTATCTATTGTCTGCACACGGTAATAGTACGACGTATCCGCCTGTACGTCTTTTAACAGCAATACCTGATTATCACTCCCGGGCCGTCTCGGGCGAAGGTAGTTACCCATAAGATTATTCGCGTAATAACTTGGCACAAACTGGTTCACAGTTTCCGCGGTATCCGACCCAGCGCTTATGTTGTAATACAACCCATCCGCATCTGTGGTTTCCGTATCACTGCCGTTGGGGAAGGTAAACGTAATCGCATGTGTTACTGTAGAGTAGATCAACACAAAACTCGCTGCTGCAGGCGCAGTTGGTATTGTATTTGGCGAAGAACCCAATCCTGTATCCGCAAGAGTGTTTTCATAAACCCGGGTAATATTTGTCAGTGCGGGCGACTCATAAGACCTCCCAGCGACGATAAAGTCAAGATCTCCGTCGTTATCCGCTTCGATGAACCCAACCGTTCCATACCTCACCGCGCTATATGAAAGGTCATCGGCAAATATTGTAAACCCGCTCCCCGTATTTTCGTAAATCTTCAACATCATTGTCGTTCCGACATAGCCGGTATATACAATATCAAGATCACCGTCACGGTCAATATCCCCAAACGCTGTGTGCCCATGGTATCCTGCGGTAAATGATACCCCGGAATCCGTGAATGGCGCAGCGGCATTGTTTTGGTTTCGGTAGAGTTTTATACTAGCTTCTGAACCTGTATAACCCATCACTAAAATGTCCATATACCCGTCATTATCATAATCCCCTGATGCGATATCGCACCATTTTACCCCGGTAAGTTCCTGTACTTCAGTAAATGAACTTCCCTCATTGCGGTAAACACCGGTATACGGCGTAAACGAAGTATCATTCCCGGCAACAATGAGGTCAAGGTCGCCGTCGTTATCATAATCCAAAAACCTTGCGCAGCTGTTATCCCCGACGGATGAAATATTAACGCTATACGAACTGTCGTAAGTAAACATCCCAGCGGTATTTTTATAGAGCTTTGTAGTGGCATACAAATTAGCATTTGAAGTCCCTGTCCCGGTGACTACCAGATCCTGCCATCCGTCATTGTTATAATCCCCGACATCAATACTTCCATAGGCAGTTGCAGTAATTTCAGTTACTGCCGCACCGTCTGCGTTAAACATTTCATCTCCGCTATCATACTTCATAAGTTCTGCTACTAATACTGAGCCGGTATATCCTATATTCATCAAATCCTGATCCCCGTCATTATCGTAGTCAAGCCATTTCATCTGGCCGGCATTTAATGCAGATAATTCTGCAAAAAAACCAAACGACGCACCCGCATTATTTTTGTAAACATACGTGTACCGCTCAGGAGCAGCTGATTGCGAAGAGCCGCTTACTGCGAAATCCTGATACCCGTCATTATTAAAATCCGCAACTGCCAAAGCGGAGAACGCAAACTGTTTATCCATATCCTGCCCCCGGGTAAAGTAGCCGGCATAGGAATTAGCCTCATTCGAATTTATACTTACATTCCCATGCGCATCCACCGTCCATATATGCGCGTAATACTTTGTTGCATCGGGGCAGAGATTCCCGATGTAATACGCCTGAGCCTCATCCGGCGTGGCTGTAGTGGTGATAGCAACTGTATAATCCGCAAAGGACCATGAATACGCAGGATCTGTTGACACTTTTATCCTGAAAACACCATTTGTAAGAGTTCCTGTTTCATCATCTTCACCTGGTGATGACCAGGTTAGTTTTAACTGATCTGCGCGTGAAGCAACGAGGTCGGCAACAGGGCCGGGTTCTGTGAAATCGCCGCAGTAAAATCCGGCATACACATATTTTACAGGCGACCCTCCTCCTTCGTTGAGGACAGAAATCCCGCCGGGTTCACCCAATGCGTAGTACACCGTCGCGTCGTTAGTAAGATCCTGATCGAATTGCATATATCCCGCCTGCGCGAAGACATCACAAAAAATTTCGTAATTCCCGGAAGTATCCTCCATTTTAGGCACACCGCCATAGTAGTATCCGTAGTTATACGGCCCGAAGTATCCCTGAGTACTGCTCGCATTATCGCTGTTATACGGTTTCAGGTGCAGGTAATACGTTCCTTCCCCCGCAGTGGAGGTCGATATACCTAATGTTGAAGCGCTCCACATTTCTTCCGACCCGGTAAACGTATAACTCGTATTCTGCGATACCTTATAACGATAATAGTATGTTCCTTTTGTCCCTGTATCATTATTTGACCCAAAACCTATAGCGTTAGTAAAAACAAATATGGCGTCAGGGTATGGAACACCGGTCTGCCGGCTATTAGTTTCAGTAACATTTGCGGGCTGCGGGTATGTATATTTTGCAGCGGTGGAAGAATACGACGTTGCCGTACCGTCACCGTTCTTCGCATCTACTGACACTGTATACTGCCTGTTGGCAGTAAGCCCGGAAACGTTAATTGTTCCCCACACAGACTTTGTCTGATACACCGCCGACGCGCCTAAAGTCTTTGCTGACTGCACATACTCAGTCCCTCCGGAATGCACAACTTTTATAGAAAACGTTGTGTTTGTCGGATTACTATTTTCGTTTATTACTACATTGATAGACGTCGAAGATACTGCGGTAACCGTCGGTGCGCTTGGCGTATTGCAGAGAGTATACTTATACGTAGGCGACGGTGCGGTGTAGGAAGAATCCTTATTATCACCATTACGGGTCCATACTCGATAATAATGTATAGTATTGGGTGATAATCCTGTATCATCGTAATACGCATTCGCGGAATTAGTTTCTGCGGACCAGCTTGTACCGGTTATTGAATGCGAGGTGTAATACACCACCGCAGAATCATTACTGTTGGTAGTCCATGAAAAATATATGCTTGACACTGTAATGGTCCCCCAGGTAATCGTCCCCGGCGGGTTGGGTAGTGTATACTTATACGCCGGTGTCGGCGTTGCATAAGAAGTATAGGTGCCATCCCCGTTTTTTGCACAAACTTTATAATAATACTTTTTCCCCGGGGTGAGTGATGAATGCGTTAAGTAGGTATTAGTAGTTTCACCCGCAAGTAACCACGAAGCACCGTCATTTGAATACTCCAGCCGGTAAGTCGTCCCCGCAGCATTCCCGTTAGCATTCCAGGACATATAAATACTTGTTGTCGTAATAGTCCCCCAGGTAAGACTTGTCGGTGCGGCAAGGCATAATGTGTACTTTGAAACTTCCGCGCTGTAAACATACGCCCCGCCGTAATTAAATTTCCCTGACGGCGCGTCTCCGATTGCCTGGAATGTATACATTGTATTCGCCGATAATCCTGTCACCACCTTATCACCCCAGGTAGCGTCTGTCTGCCACACAGCGCTGGCACCCAGTGTCCCGTTGGATTGAACGTAATACGTACTTGCCCCGACGGTAACTTTTATTGCGTAGATCATAACCGCAGCATTACTTCCCGGGGCAATGTTGACATTCAAACTTGATGACGTAAGTGTTGTATCCCCAACCGTCGGCGTTCCCGGCGTGCCTGTAATAAGGACATTACTAACTTCATCTTCATATGCCCAACCGGAAAGGTTAGCGTATGTATTACTCGAATCATGCCAGTTACGGGTACGTACGGCAATCTTATACTCCTGCCCTACCACCAAACTTGACAACGTACCGGAAACAACATTATGATCGACATACGCATTGTGATAAGTCCAAGCTGACCACGTACCGCCCGGGGTACGGTTCACTACAGCCACATCATACCTTGCGTCATACGTCCCGGCAGTCCATGACCAGGTCGCAGCGGTTGTTCCTTCGGTATACGCGCTTACATTGGGTGAAGCCGGTGCGCCGGGGTTTATTAAAATCATACGGAAACAGTCAGCTGCTGTGCCTAGAGCAGACCCGTCACCGCTACCGGAAATCCTGAGAATCGCGGATGTTGCTGTTTGGAATACGTTTTCTTGTAGCACCCACTGTGTCGTGTTTTGGCTTTCTGTAGAGTAATACCACGACCCGCTATAAATCCCGACATTCGCAGAGTAAGTGCTGTCAGAACGGTTATAACAGTACCAATAGTAAAGATAATACGCTGATGCGTCCACTCCTATATGAAACCCGCGGACATCAGCCCCATTACTTGCCCAGCCCTGATTAAAATCGTCGTATGCCCAATCGTATGCAGGATCGATATGAGTCCATGTTCCCCCTTCATCCACCCCATCGTTAAGAGTTAACGTTAACGCAGCAAAACAAGGGGTGAGCGGTATCATACAAAATATCAGGATTAAGAAAAACGGTATTAATCTTTTTTGTAGTCTTCCGTTTTTGTGTGGCATCTATCTTTTTCCCCGCGTATTAAATGACCATTTATGCATTGCTTTCATCCTGTTTTTGGTGTTGCTCCATACACCGTCTGAAGATATTACAACCGAATACTTTTCATTGTCATCCAGAGGAAATTTGAAATCTATCCGGATACTCTCAACCGCTTCGGTTAATGCGATGTTATCCAGATTTGTTTCCACCTCATTATTCCTGCGGCCGTATACTTTAATAAAATCGTTGTCAATCCATACCGGCTGATTGAATGTTAATTCCAGATACTGATTATCGGTTGACATTTCGTCTAAATACAAAGTACTCTTATCTGAGGGGTATATCCCCAGTATTTGCAACGGAAATTCTTTAACTGTACGGAACTTAAACGTATACGGCGTAAGTACCTGGCCGTTGATATCCATAATTTTGTCGGTAAGAGTAATCTCGTATTCAGTATCATACTCCGCCTTTATGGGTAATAAAAGCATTGTACGCATAGGCATCGGTATTTTTTTTAATTTTGGCATATACGCGGACGCTGCTTTACCGTTGATTGACACTCGGGATGGTAAAAGGCTGTTTATGTCAATCTCAGTATCCGTATTAATTACAATATTCAATTCTACCGGAACATCAACACTTCCATTAGCAGGCATTGTGTTAACAACTTCAAATCCATGAACAACAGTGCTGAATAACAGCAAAGCTATTGACAGACAACATAGTTGTTTTATAGTCATACATAACCCTCTTCAATATCTACACTTTAACTTTACATTTCAAATATGTAGGCCTACTATATTAATATACATAAAAGCCCTTTTTGTCAAGTATAAAAGCAATATTAGTTTTTCTCCAAAGCCGGATGCAATTCAACCGCTCTTTTGTAATACATTTTAGATTCCTCCCGCTTACCGATTTTGCTGTAAATTATGTACAAATTATGCCAAGCACGCCAGAATTCCGGATATTTTGCTATACACTCTTTCAATACGCTAACTGCTTTCTGACGATTGCCTGATTCAAACAATAGAATTCCGTAATCACTAAGTATTTCGGGGGTAGTATACCCTGCCTGAATCGCTTTTTCAAAATAGGCTAATGCAGCAGAATGGTTACCGGATAATACCATAGTTGTCCCCAACCCGTAAAATACCCGTCCGTGTTTGGGGTTAAAAATTTTTTCAAACTTCTTTTTTGCTAAACCTATCTTTTGTTGAGATAAGTACAAGAATCCGAGGTTAGTACTAATATCTTCATCCCGCGGTAATTGAGTTTCAAGTGCGTTGTACTGTTCAATTGCTTTTATGATCTCATTTTTTTTGACGTATAATTCAGCTAATGAAGTCCGCGCATCAATCGCGCGGTTATTTTTTTCTAATGCCAGTTCATACATCCTTTCCGCGAGAATTACGTCTCCTTCTTTCTCAACCAACTGCCCAAAAAATAAGTATGCCGCATAGTATGAAGGCTCAATTTGTTTTGCGGTATTGAAACACCGCATCGCATCATCACGCCGGCCTAGATATGCGTACACATTGCCGAGTTCAGCCCATCCTTCGTATAGTTTAGGATGTACGTCAAGTATTTGCGTATACACATCCACTGCTTCAGCATAGTATCCCAGAATACAGAACAACTGTGCTACAGCAACTGCCTTGGAGGGTATACGGTTTTTTGCCGCAGTATCAGGCAGGGATTCCATAACCGCAAGTTTTTGTTTTCCCAAAAAGTAAAAACTATCTTTTATGGGGATAGAATTTACTTCCGCGATTTTTTCATCCACAAAAACTATTGAATTTGAATCTATGAACGCCACCCTCCACCCGTTTTTCCGCCAAAGGTAGGACACAAGCGTTTTTGTGCTTAAGTCAGAATAATCTAAAACCACAGTATTAATCCCATACTTTTTTTCTGTTATATCATAATTTTCGTGATACCTCAGTGTTTCAGTGTAGTCCCCAAAAAAATCTGCAATGCTCATAGTACAACGCCCGTCAATAAACACCTTTGTTTTTGGAAACAGCCGCCACATCAAGTACCCTCCTGATGTAAAATCATTAAACATCCGGATATCAGATTTCATGTTTTTAACAAACTCCGCTGCGTTTGACATAAAATGCTCTTTTTTTATACCTAACCCGAACTCGCGGATATCACGTTGCGAATAATAGTACTTGTTAGTAACAACCATACCCCCAAAAATTCCCGAGCATATAATAAATGCTGCAATAATAATGTTTTTATACAGTTTACCGATTTTGTTTTCAAAACTCAGCACTACAGCCGGTAGGTTGTCAATACTTATAACCATCGCAAAAAAACAAAACAGTGCAATATTGCGGATAGATATTATCGATAATACCAGCAATGGGATATATAGCACAACCTGTACAACCTTGCGTTTATTTGGGAAAAACAACAATAGCGCTGAAATGATTATCATCACTTTATATTCCCAGAATTTCGCGGAAAATACCGGGAATAACATAAATGCGGAATTAAATTCTATAACATACTGTTTAAACACTGCATTACCGGTAATTGCCAGGATTGACAGAAGATCAAGGGGTATCAGCCAAATTCTCCATAAAAAAGGGTTTAACATACTTGCAACTGTCAATGCAATAAACATCACCCCGAATTCAACCGTCGTGATAACACCTGTGATCTTCTCCTTCTTCTTAAATAACGAATCAATAAAATATGCGAACGAAACTGCGAGGCCTAATACAAAGTATCCGTGGATATTCGACCATAGAGCCTGTAACAAAACCAGCAGTATTCCGCAGGGTAGCACTGTGCGTTTGTCAATAACGCGAAATATGTATAGATAAACAGCAAAGAACAGGTACGAAACCACTTCAGGCCTGGGTGTTATACGAAAAGATACCGCTATGATTGTTAATATAAACAAAATCGCTGAAATATACCCGCGCTTACTTTTTTCTGTTGTAATAAAGAAAAAATATAATCCCAGCAATCCGGTTAAGATTGAAAGAACCAGCAACCCGTTTATCCCGGCTGCCTGATGAATAAGATATGATGCCAGGTCATATGCCCAGCTATAATCTATCCACCGCAGTGTTTGACAAGTATACCTGCCCAACAGAGTAGACGGAAGCGCGTGGTTTGCATAAATATACTCACCTAACTTCAGCCTCCACCAGATATCGGGATCCGCAAGTTTTGTGGTAAAAAGAATCGCTGCGAGGATAAACAATACAGCGTAAACAAGTTTTTTCATGACAATATTTTATCATTTAATTAATAAAACAATAATGTATTAATGTAAAATTGTATTGTATGAAAACATCAAAAATAACAGTTTTGAGCGTTATAACACTTTTTGCCGTAATAACACTATCTTTATCTCCGGTGTTCCGCAACGAATTTGTCAACCTGGACGATTATTCAGTAATTGTGGAAAACAAGGATATCCACTCACTATCGTGGAAGAACATTTCAACCGTCCTCACTAAACCTTTGGGCGGCGAGTACCGCCCGTTAACATACTTATCCTATATGCTGCAGTACAAACTATTTGGCCCGCAGCCCGCAGGATTTCATGTTACGAGTTTGTTACTGCATTTAATAAACGTTCTATTAGTTTTATTACTCGCGAACCTTGTTTTCCCGGATACACTCACTGCGTTTTTCGCTGCAGCACTGTTTGGCCTGCATCCTTTAGCGTCGCATACTGTAGCATGGGCAGCCGGGCAGGATGATTTGCTATACACCATGTTTTACCTACTATCTATTTTATCATATATAAAATACAAAACTATTAAAATGAACCGCGCGTTTGTTTATACAAACATATTTTTCGTCCTATCATTACTATCAAAACCTCTGGCTATAACGCTGCCGGCAGTCCTACTGGCGATAGATTTTTATTATGACAAACGTATAACCCTAATAAACGTACGGGAAAAATGGTTTATGCTTACCGCATCAGTGTTTGGTTCGCTATTTACAGCAGCAACGATGGATATCTACAAATTTGACACGCCCTCTGCTACGTTTTTGCTGAATAAACTAATATATTCCGCGTATGAAATTGTGATACTGATTTCCGGTTATGTATCACCCTGGGTGATCACGTGTATGCCCGAACCTCCTGTCAATTCCTACACAAAACATTTCATCACAGTAATAACGTTACTTTCATTACTCTTTATTTTGATCTATACTGCCCGGAAAAAAACCATACTTTTTCTTTTTTACACATTATTTGTATTAACTTTTATCCCGTTACTGCGGTTATTCACGAACGCCACTATGTACCACCGTATGTACTTACCGTCGATAGGATTATCCCTGTTTTTTACCGGAATTATTAATGTTATAGACAAAAAGTATTATTTATTAAGAAATACGGGATTCATTTTTCTGTTATCAGTATTAGCATTAATGTCGTTTCAACATACTAAAATATGGAGAAATAGTTTAACCTTGTGGAGCCACCAGCTACAACGATATCCAGAATCAGCTCTAGGCTATACATACCGCGGGTACGCGTATTTCAAAACTGACAATTACCCTGCAGCATTACAGGATTATGACAAATCAATAGGACTTTATCCTCTGCAACGCACATATTTTTACCGCGGATTGCTATACTTCAATATGCGCGAATACAAATCAGCCGTCAACGATTTCACTGAAATCATTGACTTAAAATACCCAAACTCATATAAAGCTTTGGTTTATCGGGGTATATCCTTTTATTATTTAGGGAAATACCAAAACACGGTATCCGACCTCAGCACCGCAATATTTTTTCAGCCAAACTTTGCTAACTTGTACTATAACCGCTCAAGAGCCTATGCTGCGCTTGGGATGAAAGATGCGGAACAAAAGGATATATTAACAGCGCAAAGGATTGGGCCTTCAACTGAATCTGGAGCATATGATGAAAAATAAAACGTATATTATCGGTGCTATACTGATACTTATCGCAATACTTTCTTTTATTCCGGTAATACAAAACCTGAAGATGATATTCTTGAATGACGACTTTTTGCAATTAGCCACCAGGCACTATATCATCCGGGATAATATAATAACCCACCACGAATTACCGTTAAGGACACACTTTTTTGGCGGCGGATTTCCTTCAATCAGCGACCCGGAAGATCCGGTATTCAGCCCGTCGTTATGGCTAACCCTTGTATTCGGCGAAATTGCTGGATTAAAAGTATTAGCATTCCTGCTATTATTAACCGGCGCAGTGTTTGGGTACGCACTAGCACGTAAAATATACGGGTATACCGTATCCGCAGCGTTTATAACAACGGCAGTACTAACTTTCTCCGCATGGTTTCCCATACGTTTTGTCGGGGGTAACGTTAACGAACTATATTATTTTCTAACTCCTGCAATCCTCTACTTTTTTGAATCCTGGGTACAATACGGCAAAAACAGGTACTTAATCCCTGCTGTACTGCTTATTGGAATAACAGCGGCTGACGGCGAACTCGTATTTCCGTGCATAATAATATTTGTTGTTGTATACAGCATCCTCCGCGGTATCGGCATGCGTGATGTAGGCCACTACCCAAGAAAAGCAGTGATCCTCACGGTGTTTGTATTTCTGGTAGCTGCAGTAAAGATACTGCTGGTTTTTGAACTATTCAATGCCAAGGGTTCGGTATTACATCCCACAATCGATATGCACGAGAAGATGTATTCTGCTCAAACAATACACGCAATGGAAATACCAAGTTTAATAAACATTTTCCGTTGGGACGAAGGAGAAGGGGAGCAGACAGAAAATCTTTCCTATCATATCGGCTTAACACCTTTTTTGTTGCTCATATTCTCTGTAGTCCGCGTGTTCCGTAAAAACATTTTCTGGCTATGCATAACCGCCCTGTTTTTGTGGATAAGCGCAGCGTATACCGCGCCGGTTGATATTTTTCGTATACTCTGGCAATTACCGTGGTTTAACACGATAAACGCACCGGCAAAGTATTTTAATTACTTCATAGTATTCTGCCTGGCATACATCATTGGCAATGGGATCAACGAAGTATCCGCACTTATGTCCAAACACGGAAGATTATACTTCGCGTTTATCGCTTTAATTTCAATCCTCACATTTATACCGCTACTAAAAATTACCTATGACGGCTACCATTCAATAAATTATTCTGACCCGCCTGTGAGAGATGTGGTACCGGATGAATTTTGTAATGCGCAACTCATGCACTCGCGCGATAATATTTATATGTACTTCAACACCCTGAAAAACCGCGGGACGTTAAACTGGTATGGCGCTATTAAACTGGGAGAATACGCAATACCAAAAATGTTTATTGAATATTCCGATACTGATGTAGATAAACAACTAAACCCTTCCTACCGCGGGGAAGCATTTTTTTTGAATCCGGAAGATGGAATGATACTCAACGGTAATACGGCTACGGTAACAAAGATTAGTGCGAACCAAATAACCGTAACCGCAGAAGCGCGAACACCCGGGCTTTTGGTACTCAACCACAACTACCATAAGTACTGGAAGTGTTCTCAATATGAGATAACAAATACCGGCGGCCTTATCGGCATAAACCTAACCGCGCCAGGGAATTACAGAATACAGCTAGGCTATAAACACCGCTACTTATTATGGTACCTGCTTATAAGCCTTGCGGGCCTTACGGGCTTACTGTACTACGGCCTGTTTTTTTTAATTCGTAAACCGCATTAAGCGCTTGATACGCGGAAGGCATATACGGCGTGCCCTTAGTTGCGCGGATAAACATTTTCTCGGCAGTATCATAATCCTTTTCCTGCGCAGCAATACATCCAAGATTATAAAAAGTATAGCTATACCCAGGATTAACTTTCCCTGCCCTGGTTAACACCTTTTTTGCTGATGAATAATTGTTTTGTTCAGCATATATAGCACCGAGATTGGCAAGAAGTTCATACTTACGCGGGTTAATTCTTAACGCCGCGAGCGCAACTTTTTCAGCAAGTACGTACTCCCCGAGGTTATAGCACAGGTCGAACACCTGGCGGTATTCAACCACAGTATCCACAACCCCTAACTTACGCAATAAACTGTTACGCTCTAAACGCCGCTCAACGGCCTTACCGTCGACAAGAGTACCGGCTACTGCTGAGATGAGCGCAGAATTCCCTTTTTCTCCCTTGTTCCTGCGGGTAAAGATTATACCGGTATAGTCCAGGAATACCGCTGTCCATCCATCACTGTCCCATAAGTACCTCACCAACTTTTCATTCCCCGGGATTTTGTAGTCAATAACCGCGGTATTGACCCCATAACTTTTGGAAACCCTGTCAAATTCCACAGGGGATTGTTGTATACCGAAATACCGGTTTAACACTTTAGCGGTATCTTCCGCAGTAAAATCCATCCTCCCATCAAGAAATACAGTGTACTCCGGAACAATACTCCATAACAAGTACCCGCCGGTATTATAGTCATTATACACCCGCCCGGGCAGCTTTTGTGTTTTTACAGCCTCACATGCATGGGTAAGAAAAAAATATGGCTTTACCCCAAGCCCGAACCCCGCAACGTCGTCGTATAACCTCCGCGTGAGAAACAGCCATGAAACAGTTATCGACGTAATAATCACAATACAGCACACGCACTTACCTATAATACCCGGAACAATACTGTCCTTACTAACATTATTATTTATTATCACCGCCGCGATTAACGCAAAAATGCCGGTATTCCTCATATATTTAAGTGAAAGCACAAAAAACATGAGGAACAGCAGGAGATTAACAATACTGACCCTGCGGCGGGTAAAGAAAAAACTTGCCACCCCTGCAATTGCAAGGGTTTTGTATGCAATAACAAAAAGGTCACCGCTGAACATTTTTGACCACGGAGACATTAGTTCACTAACAGTTTCAGGCACAACTTTTCCGTTACCGAGTATGATTGAGAAATAACTTAAGAACGTTTCATAAATTCTTACGCCGTACGGGTTGAGCATAACGATTAATGCGGACGCAATAAAAATAGAGGTAAACACAACGATGCTCCGCGTATCAGTTTCAGTGTCATACCCGCTAAATTTAACAACCTTTTGCACAACTGCTGAAAACAGGTATATCCCGGCAATAATTATGCCGATAGCGTAAAACGGGTGCACGTTTGCCCATACCATTTCAATCACCGGCACTGCTGCCAGAAAATACACTTTATTCCCGGTTAACTCTTTTCGGCGGTAGGATTCAAGGATATACCAAAACAGTGTGATAAACAAAAACGATACAGCCTCCGGCCGCGGCTGCAGCCTCACACTACCGGCTATCACCGCGAGTAAAAGTATTAACGTTGTATACCATTGTATCCCGCCATAGAATTTTATGAGCAACAAAAGTATGAGTAGGAAGGATGAAAGTATCACCGTTATCTTAAGCACCTGCACAGCAGGTATTCCGGCAACTTTATACGCAGCATATGCGCACACGTCGAATATCCATCCGATATTAATCCATTCCTGGCTTGGAAGAGCGTAATTAAACTCCGCGGCGGTGGGTAAACTTTTGTGGTTAACAATATACTCCCCGGTTTTCAGGTGCCACCATATATCGAGGTCAACCACGCGTGAACACGCAAGCACCCCGAGTAATATAAATACTGAAAGTATTGAAAGTACGGTGGGACGAGTCAACGTGATCCGCCTCCTATTTTAGCGGATAACTCGTCGATAAATTCCTGTTCGATACTATACCCCCGTGACTGAAGAAACAACGCGTCTTTCAGCGCTTCCGGAAACCGCCCAAGATGATAATTAGCAAACGCACGGTTTTGGTATAAACTCAAATCTTCGGGGTCAAGCTTCACGGCTTTATCATAATCCTCGAACGCATTATTAAACTTCCGTTGTTCAAAATAACAATTCCCGCGGTTTTTGTACGCATCCACTAATCCCGGCTCTATCACTAACGCTTCAGTGAAATAATCAATGGCTTCCGGATACTTCCTGGTTTGATAATTCATTAAGCCGATATTGTAATAAGACTCATAAAGCCCGGGAGCTAATTTTTCAGCCTTCCGGAAATCATGTAACGCTTTATCATATTGTTTTAACATAGAGTACGCCGCACCGCGGCGGTTATACGTCCTCGCGGTTTCTGAAAACCGCAGGACCGTGGTATAATCTTTTATTGCAGCCTCGTATTCTCTAAGGTCAAGAAATGCATCCCCTCTATTTGCGTAGGATTCATAATAATCCCCGCGGTATTTAATCGCCTCTGTAAATTCACGGACTGCATCCTGTAACCTATTAAATTTGAGGTACAACTTCCCGCGGTTATAGTACGCCGGTGCAAAGGTTGGGTCAAGTTTAATGGTTTGCTCATAATCCCGGAATGCTAACTCAAACTTCCCGAGTTCCTGATAGGCAGCACCGCGGTTCGCATACCCTTCCGCCGCTTTTTCATTAAGTTCAATCGCTTTTGTATAATCCTGCACTGCAAGGCCGTATTCACCTTTTTCAAACATTACCACCCCGTGATTGTTGTATGCAATAGCGTTTACTTCCTGCGGGGACTGCGTTTTCTTTGTATTACCTATATTCTTGTTGCTGCTACTCTGCACTGGGCCAGAAAACTGTGCAGCAATAGCGGTTAATTCCGCCATTTTCTCGCAGTCCGCTGCGGCTTTATCAAACTCACCTACTGAGAGGTACGCCTGTGCGCGGTTACTATACCCCAACGCTAACCTCGGATTTTTTTCTAACGCGTCATTCCACAGAGTTAAACTATCCTTCCATACTTTAACGCGTTCATTCGTTAAATACGTAAATGTAACAGTAACTGCGGTTATCAGTACCACCACAACCATGTTCTTAAGTTTATTCACCCAGGACATACGGTAGCTTACCCCCAGGGTTATCCAGCTTATAAGTTCACCCACAAGATATGCTACACCCAGTAATGATAGGTACAACCTATGATCCGATGTGGGACGCCCCGTGGTAAGTTTTAGTACCGGCAAAATTGCCATCAAAAAAAATGCGCTGCCGAATATAACTTTTTTTGTAAACTTACCGGTAAACCCAATACCCAAAAGAATAGCGAAAACCAGGAACACCGAAAAATACTGCCCCCCTGCGGGTTTATAATCCTGATAAAAACAGGAAAGGTCATTAGGATAAAATATTTTGTTAAAATAAAACACAAAATCGTCAAACGTACCCACAACATTACGCGAGAAGTTGTAACGCATAAGTTTTTCACGGGGTACTTCGTAGGACAACTGCGCAACAACGGCTAATACCCCGACAGCAATACCACCGAGGATAAACGGCACTTTTTCAAGCAGCACATTTCTGGTAAACTTCCGCCCGTAGAAATAGTCAATCAAAAACATGATCAACGGTACCGTAACCGCCAATGTTTTAGAAAATAATGATACAAAAAACATTATCAACGACAGGAAATAAAATTTTGTATCCTTACCACCGGTATCGATGTATCTCAGGTAAAATATCAGGGATAATAAATAAAATAATGTGTACAGCACATCATCCCGCCCTGCGATCCACGCGACAGCCTGTACCTGCACGGGATGCAGTGCAAATATTAATGCAGCAATACCGGCGGTGATAATGTTTTTATTGGTAAGACGATAAATAAACACAAACGCAAGGATACAGTTCAGTAAGTGCAGCAATAAACTCGTGAGATGATACAGCCAGGGTTGGAGTTTAACAAAAAAGTATTCCACCGCAAAGGAAAGGTATAACAACGGGCGGTATTCGTAGTTACAGAAAGTAGTAAATATTTTTATAATATTCCCGGGAGCCAAACTCTTAGTCAACGGGTTGTCGGTTACCAACACGTTATCGTCCCAGTTGGTAAACCCGTTATTCAGTACCGGTAAATACGCAAGTGCTGTTACGCATACCAGTACCCCGAGAAATATGTTTACACCATATTTATTTAACCACTTCATGGTTACTTATTATAACATAACAACAGATTATTTAGGTTTTTGATAATATTTTGTTATCAATAAAAAGATGAAGGCCAATCCTGAGACGACAAAACCGATAGTTGCTTTGACGTTACGGTAATTGAACTCAACATCATAAGTACCCGTAGTATCAAGTTTTACCGCCAGTAACCCTTTAAAATTTTGGATTACCCCCTTGTTTACGGACCAGTACTTAAAATAGTTGTGGTTAAGCACCAGTGTCCCGGGTGAATCTATTTTTACTGAAACCACTATTATATTCGCAGTAAGCGTTGTTATATCAGCCACATTCTGACTTTTATCTTCTATAAAGAAAGCTTCTCCGATATATGCATCATTAACTATTTTTTCAACACTTTCGCCCGTAATTTTGTAAAACATTTTTGGTACAACATATTCCTGTAACAGCACAGGCCCGTACCAGTTTTTAGTCCCAACATTTTTGCAGGTGTTATCATAAAGGTACACAGAATCGCGTTTATCCAACAATGCTGCATGATAAAACTCACCCCCGTGTGCAGGTTCAGGAGGGGCAACGAACTCCGTGGCATTAAAATATTCATACGTAAAACTCATCAACGGTATGATTGACAGTACAAACACTACTCCGAGTATGGCATTAACTATTTCTTTACTTATAACCTCCGAAACCTTCCCGCTAAAATATGACACCCCTGCACCGCTGATTGCTGATATTGAAAATACTATAAAAAAGTTAAAATACTTCGCCGGCATTGTCATAGCATTCATCCAGGGAAGATGCCAGAGAGGCTTAAAAATATCAACCGGTAATGTCCATGCTGCACTTAACATAAACGCGGGAACAAGAAGTATCACCCAATGATATACTTTTTTATACAAAAACAAGGACAAAAGAGTTATTAATACCGGTATAATACCGACATGACAAGATAAGTTTTCGGTTTTAAATATTTCTGTTTTATCTATACACGCGATATTGCTTAATTTATTCACATTCATTGCTTTAATAGTATCAGCACTATAAACTTTCCCATGGATTTTTACCACCGGATACATCATCGATCCCTGTATTGAGAACAAATCCAGGACCAATACAATTTTCACCGCGCCAAGCAGTACCGCAAATATTGCTGCTACCACTGCTTTTTTTGGATATGCATAGTTGACACAAAACTTACCATCCTTCCTTCCGGCAGAACGGATAAAACTGTAGATACACAAAAACAGGATGGTGGATGGGAAAACAAATTTTCCATCAAAAACCAGTAATGCTAATACAGCGGCGAGTAATATCAAATACTTTCTCCCATTATTCACATAGAGTTCAAAAATATACAGTACCAGCGGGAAAAGGTAATAATACATTTCGTTGATATTACCTCCCAAAAACCGTATTGGAAACCACGTGCAGGAACATAATACCGCTGATGCGAATACCGCACCGGCTACTGTGTAACTATACCACCTGCGCAGGAAATAGTACATCGCTAATGTCCCGGTTAATAACAGCATTAATGCCATAAGTTTCAACCCGGCAACTTCGCCAAAAACCAGGGTAAAAATCAATAACGGACTCAATGACGGGTCATCAGGGTCACCGGCTGTAGGAAATCCGCCGCCCAAAAAATGTGTCCTCAGAGGCACCTGATGTGATTGAAGCACAGTCTCCCGTGCAATATGATGCCTTGCAGCGAACTGCAGAAAGTCGTCATTATTCATTAATTTGTCAAACTTAGGGAATACAGGAAAGATGTTTAATATTACAATACCCGTTAAAAATATTGGTACCAGTATATCAGTATACTTGATCTTCATTCCCGTCCACGTCCTGATCTTGTCAGAGCGCCTACCTTACCCGCGACACCCAAATCCTGAGGGTTTAACTCCGCTGCCCGGCGGTAACTATCCAGTGCCAACCCAGGTTCTTTAAGGTTCTCATACGCTCTACCCAAAAATACCCAGTTTTCGAAACTACGCGGGAATAATTCAATACTTTGCCTTAGCAACGCCACACCTTTCTTTTTTTCTCCAAGATCAAAATACACGCGGCCAAGATTTGCGATGACATCGTGCTTGTTGTTAATACCAAGCTCTAACGCTTTTTCGTAATACTTAACAGCTGAATAAAAATCCTTTTTCCCGGAATAACAGCACCGTCCGAGGCCGTACGCTGCAAGTGAAGAAGACGGGTTAATCTTTTCAGCAGCAAGGTAGTTTTCATAAGCTTCATCCCAGTAACGGTTACTTTCGTAGATATTACCAATCGTGAGATACAAATTCTCACCGCTATCCTTCCGGAATGCTTTACTCAAATACTTTTTTGCTAAATACTTATTTCCTGTTTTCAGGTACAAATCTGCGATACGCAAAAGTAACGCCGTATTCCCCGGCTGTTCTCTCAATAATAACAGGTAAACCTCCCGTGCGGAAGAAATATTGCTGACACGCAAATACAATTCTGCGAGGGCTTCATATTTTTGCTGAAAAAACGGATGGACTTCAACTGCCCGTTTATACATTTTCTCAGCATTAATAACATCTCCTTCTTTCTCCGCGATATTGCCCAGCACGTAGTATGTATAACCATACTTTTTATTAACTTTCAAAGATTGCTGTAAAAACTGTTTCGCCGTTGCGATGTCTCCGATACCGGAGTACGCGATCGCAAGGTTGGTGATAACATCATACCTCCGATTATTTTTTAGTAAAGCATAATGTGAAATCCGTATCATATCGACATGGTAGCCAAGTAAAGTACAAAGTTCTATCATTGAACGGTACTCCGGGACGTTATCTGCCATCGTAAATATTACAGGATTTACTTTTTCATTATTCTCTTGTAATAACCCTGCGGTTGCAGCGGTAAGATACTCATAATTTTTGTTTCGCACAGCATCCACTGACCTCCCGGTTCCAGTATTTGTAAAAACAATACCGGTATAGTCCAAAAACTTAACTTCCCACGCGGGATTATCCCACAGGTAACGTATAAACTTCCTATCCCCAGAAAAACCGTGATGCATAACAACAATATTTATCCCATTCACCTGTGCGAACCTATCAAACACCTGTGGTTGATCCATCAATAAGTAATAGTTTATACTGTTATCAACAAAAATATTGTTCTTAGGCGATAGGCGCCAGAATAGGTATCCACTGGAATTTATATCGTTGAATATCCGACCCGAAGGTAATGCGTCCCTGACATAATCCGCTGCACCGGTGATATAATAATACGGTTTCAATCCTAACCCGAACCCGCTGATATCGTCATAAATCCTTCTAGTGACAAACTGCCATGAAAATGTTATGCAATAAAGTAGTGTTGCTGCAATAACAGTATTTTTTATTATCACCCGCAATTTAGGAGGTATCCGCCCCGCATACTTTTCATATAACCAGACATAATTTTCTGCAGTAATGGGTAAGGATGTAAACACAAAAAAAGGTATATTTCTTACACTGCGCAAGGATAGTATTAAAAATATGAGGTAAATCCCAAGATGTGCTGGAACAATTTTCCGACGGAGAATAAACCCTGATAAACTCACGAGAATCCATATTTTGTATGCCAGGGCAAACGCTTCACCGTTCAACTCGCGGATAAACGGCGATCTTAGTTCACCCAGTACTGAAGATATTCCCGGGTGCACGCTGAACAGATGATAAACCTTATTGCCACAAGGATTCACTGAAATCATGATTGACATAAATAAAATAACCGCAGTAAGCGTGAATACTTTAGAAATTTTATTCACCCTCGTATTTTCATCTACACTTTCTGCGACAGAAGGAATCCATGCTCTTGCTATCACGTCGACATAATATATTCCCGTGATTGCCATACCGATAACAAAATCATCCGCAGTATTCACCCAAATAAGCTGCAAAAGGGGTAGAAGGTATATAGTTTTACTATCACTTCCTTTACGAAAACGCTCTAATATATGAAGATATATACCGATTAGCAGCAAAGAAAACACTTCCGGCCGGGGTTGTACCTTCGGGCTAGCACTAATAAAAACAAGTATGAGAAGCGGTAATACACACCAGTGCAGGCGGTTGTAGTTCAGTAATAAAAAAAATAGTACCGCTGCGATAATAAGTACCGAAGTTTTAAGTATCTGTACACCATAGATACCGCTGATTTTGTACACCGCAGCGAAAGCAACATCAAAAATCCAGCCGGTATCCGTTGAAGCTAGCAGCGTATGGGTTTGTATTGCGTTCTCACCTGCCTTTAGATGCCGCCAAAGATCAAGGTCAACCACACGGGATGTACATATCAACCCCCAAAAAAGTAATACTGCAATAAACGCGGCCTGCTCAAATTTTATAACTTGTATATTACGCACCTGCCTGCCCTTTCTCTTTATACGCTGATATAACCCCAGTTTTTTTGAATACCCAGAAAAACACCTCGCCGGCGATATAAAAAATCCCAAGTGAAGACAAGTATAGCCGGTGGTCACAGACTGGACGCGAAGTCATTATCTTCAGTAATGGCAGTATTGTCAGCAAAAACCATAGCATGCCAAAAACGACCTTATCAGTAAATTTTCGGGTGTACCATACTATCCCTAACATGCTTACTACCAACAACAATGATAAATACGGTGAACTCAATACCCTGTAGTCAAAGTAGAGGTACGAAAAGTCTATCGGATAAAATAGTTTGTACATATAAAAAACCAGTTCGTCAAATGTTGACATAATTTTTGTGTCAAACCAATACTGCATTGCCGGCATTTGTAGCGTACTCACCGTTAATGCAATATAACAAAGAATAATATCCATCACCCAAAAAGGAAGCGTCTTTACTAAATCCTGCCAGGTAACTTTTTTCTTCAGAAAAAAACATACCAGTAACAACATCACCGGTAAGGTCATCGCCAATGTTTTTGAAAGCATTGAACATATGAATGACAGAATAGCCAGTAGATAGTACTTCTTGTTATCAGCCTCGAGATACTTTACATAAAATATCAGTGATAACATATAAAACGCGAAGTACATAACATCATCCCGCCCGCTGATCCACGCAACGGATTGCACCTGCACGGGATGCACCGCAAAAAGGATACCCGCGATAAAAGCTACTACAACATTTTTATGTGTAACCAAATAAATAAAATAAAATGCCAGGACGCAGTTTAACAAGTGAAACAATAAACTTGTCAAATGGTAAAGCACCGGGTTTAGTTTGACAAAAGAATATTCTATTGATAACAATAAATACAAAAACGGGCGGTATTCAAAATTACACGGTTCAGAAAATATGCGGTACACATTTTTTAGTGACAAAGTTTTTATTACCGGATTATCAGTCAGTATCAGGTCATCATCCCAGTTCGTAAAACCGTTGTTCAGTACCGGAAAGAAAGTTAATACCGCAACACAGAGCAGTACCATTAACGCAACCGGTGTATTGAACTTGAACACGCCTTGCCGTAGGGACGATATCATTTATTAATGTACACCCCAATCCGTTTCTTCAACTTTTTCGCGTATCAGCATCAGGAACTGTTGATCCACCTTATATCCTGCTTCGATAAGAATCTCAATATCACCTTTTGCTTTCCCGTATTCTCCGATAGTAAAGTATGCTTTTGCGCGGTTGGCATAAGCGTCATAATACCCGGGATTTATTGCCAATGCGCGGTCATAATCCTTAATAGCATCTAAATTCCTTCCTTGAACGCTTAACGTATACCCGCGGTTAGTATGCGCTTCCGCGTATACGGGATCCAGTTTTATTGCGGTATCAAAATTTTTCATAGCTATACCATACTGCCCTTTTTTTGCATACGCAATCCCGCGGTTGTTATACACCTCCGGATACTTTGTCGCAGCAACTTCTATCGCTTTATCATAACACTCAATAGCTTTATTATATTCATTATTATAAAAATACGCATCGCCAAGTGTATAATACACCGACACTTGCTCACGGTTAAAAAAAGCTGGATTATTAGGATTAGAATACCGCGCAGCGTATTCCGGCATTATCTTTATGGCATAACTTAAATCCGCGATTGCCTTATCATACTCCCCGCGTTCTATATAAGCATACCCGCGGTGTTTATAGACAAAGAATATGTCGGGATTATTCTTGAAACTGCTGTTCCACAACTTAATACTATCACCCCAAACCTTTACTCTCTCCCTGCTTATATATGAACAGATTGTTATCACGCAAATTAGAAATATAACTGAAGATACTCTCAATATTTTTATGGCCATACTATCTTGTATTCTTTGTTTTATTCATAAACTCGTTCATCATATCTTTTGTGACACGTGAATCCCCGTACTCCTTTGCTTTAGCAAAAAAGTACTGTGCATAATCATACCTTTTTGTTTGATAGTATAACATTGCCAGGTTGTAATAAGTATCCGTGTATTCAGGATTAAGTTCCAGCGTGTGTTTCCAATACAGTTCTGCGAGCTTATAATTATTCAAACGGTAGTATAACAATCCAAGGTTAAAATGAGCGACATCATAGTAGGGATTAACCTTTAATTCAGCAAGAAATTCGGCTTCAGCTTCCCTAAATTTTCCTTGTTTAACATAAATCAATCCGATATTATTATGCGCCATTGCATCAACCGGACAGATCTCCAAAGCTTTTCTATAATGAAATTCAGCTTTTGTATCAAAACCTGACATAAAAAGCATGACACCAAGATTCCGGTGTGCCAATGATGAATGCGGCGCCATACGCACCGCGGTTTGCCAAAGGATCATTCGATTACTGAAAGTGTATGAATATGTAAATGTTATAAAACAAAAAAGCATTATTACCGCTGACTGTACTGCAAGCACTATCTTGCTCCTCACCTGAAGAATATCAACAATTTTTGTCTCTAACAATAAAATAATAAGCCCTATTACCGGTAAGTACATCCTGTGCTCATAATACAACACCGCGTTTTTGTTGTCAACCCGCAGGAAAGACGGTACTAAAAAGATAATAAGCCAAAACATTCCTAATGCCATATACTCCAAGCGTTTACGGAAAAACGGGTGAAACAGCGCTGCAATAACTATAATTGCGATAATACCGGTAACCAGTGTGGTATCCTGCACCAACACCATTGGAGAAAGGTTGAACGGGAACAGTACTTTCCCAACCAACTGCACAAATGCAGGGATAGCTGACACCACTGATTCTATCAAGTTGCCAATATCCTGCTCCATAGGCTCCGCCAATACTTTATCACGAATAATAAACCATGCTGCTGCTATAAATACGGAAGAGAGGATTATTTTGATATACCTCTTATGCTCGCAAATACCCTCCCGCGATTTCAGTACCCATATAAATGCGTATACGCCAATAGCAGCCACAGCAGTTTCTTTTGTGAACATAGCACAGGTGTACCCCAGAATAAAACAACAAAGAAATAGCGGTTTACCGGTTCTCGCATAATCCAGGAAAAATATTGTTGCAGTAAGCACAAACAATGTTAACAGCGTATCATTCCGTCCCGGTATCCACGCAACTGCCTGGGTGAGTAATGGATGAACCCCGAAGAGCAACGCCATAAAAAATGAGGGTAATTCCGGATACCCAAGTTTTTTTAGGAAAACAAATAGTAAACAGCAACATAACACGTGAAGTAAAACATTACCTAGATGATATCCCCATGGATACGCGCCGGAATACTGTGCGTCTATGATCAGGCTTACCACCATCATGGGGCGGTAATACACATCGCAGTCGTGTAACACGCGAAAAACATCCTGCTTAAACGCTGTGAGTATATTTACAGGATTCTGCAAAAATTGCAGATTATCAAGAATCAAAAAATCATCGTCAAAATATACAAACCCAAAAAAAACTGTACGTACATACACTAATGTTATTACAAGCGCTAGGAGTATGGTTAAACCTGTGGTTTTATTAATTTTCATGCCCTATCGGTTAGTTCAATGTTATAAGTGCAGCTATCACCCCTGTATTCTTAAAAACATTACCATTAAAGGATTGCATAGCTTTCCCGATGACCGCACCGCGGGATTTAAGTTTTTGCCCTACGGTTTTCATTGAACATTTCATCGCATATCCTGGGGTGGATGATGAAGTCAACGAATCTCCGCGCCGGATCGGCCCGTTTTCAAGGTTCACTTTTACGTATATCGGCCCGGAGATCGCAATAGGCTTGCGTGTAGAAGATTTCATGTCCACCGCAGGATCTCCTTGCCCGCCAATGATTAGGCTTGCAGTTTTTTCGCTCGAGACCACGCCGACTACTTCAGTACAATACGCGGTTTTACACCGGACAACCCGCAAACCGTCAGCCGGTGATGGGATTACTATTTCTCCGGGTTGAATATTTTCGGACGGGTCTACATCCATCATTTCAGCGATATCGTCAATATTCGCATATCGCTGCGCTGAACCTGAATATAACCCGCCGATATTAAAATCCTGGTAAGCATACGTCCCTGCACGCATCAGGTATAGCCATGTTGTTGTAGCTGTAGAACCTTTCCCGAGCCGCCATCCGCCGGTCGCGCCAAATGTACTGCTCCCGAATTCACCATATACTTCAAGCGGAAAGTCAGGCGTAGAACTTCCTACCCCCAGATATCCCCCGGTTTTCATCATCATTCCAAACCCGCCGTCAGTCATAGCGGAGTTTTTGTAATACTTGTATTGAATGTCCGTGGTAAACCACAACACATCAGTATTTGCCCCAACCCAGTAATGATTCGAAACCACAGATCCTAGAGTGCCGTATAGTTGTATCTTAGCTCCGCTGCTGGAAGCACCCGGCGCGGCACGGGTTCCGCTGCCAAAGAATATTGTATTTGAAGTTGCACCGCTTAATTTAAGATCACCCGCAAGATTTACTTTGTAGGTTTCAACATTCCCGGCAATACTTATATTGCCATTAGGAAAATATGTTTGTTCATTCGGCCCGTCAACAACCATCATCTGCCGCCAATCCGTCGCGGCACTGGTTACGGTGCCATATAGTTCTATCATACCGGTATCACTGAGGTTAATGGAGACCGCTTTATTTGTAGCATCCGCATTTATCCACGTACCCGCATTGTTTTTGTAAGCGTTATTAGTGATGTATCCCGTAGAACCGCCGTCGATGACAAACGCGTCGCGGTTAATAGTCCACGTATTACCCACCCACGTGTCGCTTGAAGTTTCAACCTTGAACCCCGGAGAGGAAACGCCCATTCCAACCTTCCCCGCTGAGTTTAAAACCATTTGCGGGTCATCGTTATTCTCAGCATTATTATCCGTCCAAAAACCAATACTGTTATTATTTGCGCCTATACGATACCATTTACTCGTGATTTTTTGTACTAACGACAAATCGCTATTCAACCCGGATTCCAGGTATCCCGCTAGAGTAATCCCTGCATCTGTTGTGATATACAGTTTATATGAGTTCCACAGGTTGATATTACCGTTGACGGTAAGTTTATCACTGGGATTTATAGTATTTATCCCGACATTACCTGTATGGTCAATCATCATCCTAGCCTGTGCGCCGGTTGTATAATTGTCGGTAGTTGCAAAATACATCTTTGTCCCGGGCAAACTTCCTGAACTTTGGACATACACCCCTGCCTGCGCGCCTGCAGCTAATGACCCGCCGTTATTCGCACGGAAGGTCAGGGATGCGGAATCACCGTCAGTACCAGACGGCGAAATTGTTACCGACCCGTAAGTTGTCCCCGGGGTGGGGTATGTATGCGCAATTTCGGAAACCACTTCGAGTTTTGAATTTGGCGACGCTGTACCAATCCCCAAAGACGCGCCTGTGGGGATAAGGATGGAGTTACCAATAATATTTGTGTTAGTAAATTTTACGAAATAATCAATTGTCCCGGTACCGGATTTTTGTGAATGCGTAGCGGAAGATACATATACCGAATAAGCAGTGGATTGAATTTTTTCACGGGGTAATAACAAAGTAAGTTCCGCCTCACTCGTTGACCCCTGAGGCCCCACAAGGACTTCTATATAGGGTGTGGTATCACTCCAGGGCACAGTCGCGCAATTAATGACGTAATTGAACAACCCGCGGTCTACGGTTAGTTCCGCAACTTTTGATCCCCAGTAAACAGTACTACCGTCAGCATTGGTAATCTTAAACTTAAACACCCTGCTGCCGGTAATAAACAACCCGTTCTCTTTATAACGCCCCTGATAATTAATCCCCGGAGGTACTGAACCTCTGATCACGGGAATTAACAGAAATATACTGGACAGTACGGTAACTGCTATTATTACTGTACTAAACACTTTCCCCGCTTGTTTCATTGTTTTAACCATATATTTTTTTCATCACTACTGCAACGCAAGTATCATCGGGATTAACCCGGTTTTCTTACCCTTATCATCCGCCTTAAACTCTTCCATTGCCTTACCGATGATAGCTCCTATTGCCTTCAATTTTTGTTCTTTAGTACCCATCGGGCATTTCATTGCATACCCCGGGGTGGAAGAACTCGTTAAAAAATCTCCTCTTTCAATGTTACCATTCTCGAGGACTACCTTAACCATCACAGGCCCCGCAATTGCCATTGGTTTTTTTATACGGCTTGTCAAAAGATCTTCAGGATTATTAATCCCGCTGCCGCCTCTAAGCAGTAAACTCGCTGTCCGGTGGTCTGATATTACGCCTATGACACGTTCATCATATGCTTTCATATTTTTCCGTACCCGCAAATCACGGTGCGGGTCCGCGATAACAACATCGCCAAGTTCATACTTATCCTTTGGGTCAACACTAACAATTTCTGCAGCATCATCCACCGGCGCATAGCGTTGCGCACCACTTGCGTACAAACCCCCGATTGCTAAATCCTGATAAAGCGGAGTATTGCCTCTGGACAAATATAGGTAAGTATTGTTACTAGCATTCGTCGGCCACCTGCCAAGCTTCCATCCACCGGTCGCGCCGTACTCCCAGCTACCGATATACCCGTTGACATCTAGTTTTAGGTCGGGATGCGTAGTTCCGATACCAAGCCCGGTAGTATTTAATCTTATTCTTTCAGTACCATCCTCACTCCAGGCAAACGCTCCACTTGTATTGAACCACATATGATTATTTTCTATCCCGATTGCACAGTCGTCAGACCCAACAGTTCCTGCAGTACCGTAGATTTGAATTTTCTCACCGGCGCTACCCGCCCCGGGAGCTGCAACACCGATATTACCAAAAAATATTGTATTCGCAGTTGAACTTGTGAGATACAAATCTCCGGAAATATCGAGCTTCTGCGCAGGATCCGTATTCCCAAAACCTACATTCCCGTTTGGGAACGATACAAGGTCGGATGATGCGGTGAAACGAAACATTTCAGTGAGGTCCGTCCCCCCGGCAGTTTTTGTACCCCACATACTGAGTGTTCCCGCATTTGTAAGTTTCAGAAACGCACCCTGATTTGCCCCATCGGCATTTATCCATGCGTCGGAATCGTTGAGGTATATGTTATTAGATATCCCGCATGCGTTTGTCCCTCCATCATTGTAGTAACCTATCAAAAAAAGGTTACGCCGGGAAGTCCATGTCCTTGCGGTAGTGGTTGTACCTGATGATGCGATTCTGTAAACCGGTGAGACTACGCCGATACCGACGTTAGTAGTGGTGGTAACAATGAACTGCGGAGTATCGTCGGTCTCAGCGCCATTGTTGCCCCATAAAGATATATGCGAATTCATATTGCCTAAACGCAACCATTTCCCTGCACTACTTGAAATTAATGACGCGTCTCCGTTTCTACTCCCGCCATAGTAGCCAATTAATGTCGAGCCGGCATCTGTATAAATATTTACCTTACCCCCGCCGAATAGTGTAAGGTTTCCATCTAATGAAAGTTTATCCCCGGGGACAGTGGTACCGATCCCTACTTTGCCCAAGTGGTCCATAAACATCCTCACCTGCGAACCTGTGGTATAATTATCTGTGGTGCCAAAATACAGTTTTGTACCATAACTTCCTGAACTCTGGACGTATATCCCCGCCTGCGCGCCTGTGGCTAACACCCCGCCGTTATTCGCACGGAATGTCAATGATGTAGACCTATCCGCAGTCCCTACAGGCGTTATTGTCATACTTCCATAAGTTAGCCCCATTGTGGGATACGCATGCGTAACCCCGGAAACTATTTCAAGTTTAGAATTTGGCGATACCGTCCCTAACCCAACGCCGGTAGAGTCATTGTAAAGTATAGAATTCCCAACAACATTTGTGGCAGTAAATTTAGCGACATAATTAGCATCCCCGACCCCTGTTTTTGTTGAATACGCAGCAGATGTGGAATATATAGTGTATGCCGCAGCAAGAAATTGTTCACGAGGAGACATTTGAATTAACTGCGCATCCCCGGACCCGGCAGGGCCAACATAAACTTCGAGGTACGGGCTGGATCCCGCCCAATCCGCAGCGTATGCGTTTATCGTATAACTAAACAACCCTTTTTCTACTGTAAGATCTACTATTGATGACGTCCAGTAAATTTCAGTTGCATCATTGTTTGTCACACGGAATTTAAATGCCCGGGTACCTGTGATAAATACACCGTTTTCGCGGTAGCGTCCCTGGTAGTTTATGGTAGTGGGAACCCCGGCAAACATTGTTCCTTTGGTATACAAAATTATCAGTATAAGCGCAGCAGCTGCAACGAAGGCCATCACAAAAATAACTGCCCGTCCCGCCTGTGAGTGCAGGTACGAAAACATTTTGTTGTAACTAACGCTCATACTTAACATATCATTACTTTAAACCCTTTACCCATCCACCTACTGCAATGCCAGCATCGCAATAATCACCCCGTTTTTTTCTCCATCTGAACCATCATATTTTTCCAGTGCTTTACCTACAACCACACCAATTGACTTAAGTTTTTGTTCGTCAGTCTCAATCGGGCACCGCATAGCTACGCCTGGAACAGATGAACTTGTAAGTAAATCACCCTTATTTATCGGCCCGTTTTCAAGGTTAACTTTTACGCGGACAGGCCCGGCAATCGCTATCGGTTGTTTACTAACATTTTTTTTCTCCGCCTCGATACCATTCCCGCCGATAACGATCCTCGCTACTTCATAACTGGATACCACGCCTGCGATACGGGAATCATACGCTTGTTTTGTTTTCACTAAACGTAAACCCTGCCCGGGATCTGTTATCACTAAATCACCGAGTTCTACTTTTTCAGCAGGATCTACCGCAAGAATCTCAGCAATATCGTCAGCAGTACCAAACCGTACAGCTCCGCCTGCCCATAGAGCACCGATTGCAAGGTCCTGCCTTGCATTACTATCAGCACGGGAAAGGTATACCCAGGTGTCATCACTGGCATTTTCCGGCCCGCGGCCGAGCCGCCATCCGCCGGTCGCGCCATAATCACTGCTGCCAACCCAGCCGTTAGCATCAAGTTTTAGTACCGGGCTTGCTACACCTATACCTAAATTACCGTTGGTATCGTATACCATTTCCTGAGTTGAATTTATGTACCATTTATATCCAAACGCTGTATTAAACCACATGGTAGAACCTTCTATCCCCATTGCATAGTCTGATGCAGCAACAGTACCTGCAGTTCCATAAAGCTGAATTTTTTCTCCGGCACTACTCGCAGCAGGCGCAGCTACACCGGTAGCGCCAAAAAAGATCCTTCGCGAGTCAGCGGTGGTATCATAAAAATCGATATTTCCCGCGACTTCCAACCTTTCCGTCGGTGCGGTAGTACCGATCCCCACTTTACCGTCGTAATCAGGAAACCGCACCATATTCGCCGGAGCATCAAGCCCAAGCATCCTGAGATGATCATAAAACCCATCTGTCTGCCCGCCATAAAGGTCCATGATGCCGGTATTACGAAGTTCCATTGTCAACACTTTTTTCCCGGCAATATTAGCCCATGCATTGGCTGTATCAACATATATTTCGTTACAGGAAACGCTGAACGTCGGCGGGGATGCAGTGTCATGATCCCCTAAAAATAATACATCCTGAATTCCCCATGTTTTTGTCCTATTCGTCGCACCGGAAGTTTCGATCTTAAACTGCGGGGAGGTTACGCCGATACCCACAAAACTTGTTGAGCTTATCACCAGCTGCGGGGTGTTCTGCGCCTCTGCGTTGCTGCTAGTAAAAAATGCGATACTCGATTTATTTGCGCCAAACCTGAGCCAGCTGCTCCCGCTGTCTTTTGACACAATCGTTAAATCCTTATTTCTTCCCGTGCCCATGTACCCTTTGTACGTTGTACCATCGTCGGAATACACCATTGCGTCGTTGAGGTTCCAGACAACAAGATTTCCGCCGTCAAGAGTAAACTTACTTCCTGGTACTGTGGTTCCTAACCCCACGCTTCCCTGATGGTCAATCATCAACCGTGCCTGCGAACCTGTTGCATAAACATTTGTATTACCAAAATACATTTTTGTTCCCGGCCACGCGCTGGAACTTTGAACATAAATCCCTGCCTGCGCACCGGCTGTAAGCACACCTCCGGTTACTGCACGGGCGGTTAATGACGCTGAATCACCATCAGTCCCTGAAGGCGATAATGTCATAGTTCCATAAGTCGTCCCCGGGATAGGGTAGGTATGTGTCACCCCGCCTTCTACTTCAAGTTTAGAATTCGCTGCAGTTGCGCCGATGCCTATACTTGAACCATTTTCTTTGATAATCGAATTTCCGAGAGTATCCCGTAATACAAATCTTGCGAGGTATCCGCCTGTACCGTTGCCGGTAGTCGGTGAATATATTGTTGAGGACGTATAAAATGCATACGCGTTGGCTTGCACCTGTGCCAAGGGAAGTTCTTCCAACAACTGGCTCTCAAGCGTTGACCCCTGCGGGCCGGCATAAACTTTTATATACGGCGTTGTAGTAGTCCAGTCAAACGATGCGTCGGTAACCGGGAGAACGTAGTTAAACAAACCCTGGGTAACCGTAAGATTTACAATACTTGACTCCCAGTAAAGTGTCACACCGGTAGCATCCGTAATTTTGAACTTAAACGCGCGGGTACCTGTGATATACGCCCCGTTTTCTTTGTAGCGTCCCTGATAATTTACTCCGCCAGGAACAGCGGAATATGTATTAGTTAACGATAGCGTTGTAATAACGAACAACACCACTACTATAAAAACGGCTTTCACTTTATTGTTCATCAAGTAGCCCTTTAATGTTAAATAGTATGCTTTAAAGCATCAACTCTAAACTTTATATTAAAAGTATAGTGATAAATGAAGTGATTGTCAACTGTTTTAATCTGCTAATTTTAATTAGTATTTCTTCAGGAATTCAACAATTTCTGGAGAAACCGGATAATTTCTGGATTTTAAAAACCTCAAATCTTCCTTTGCTCTTTTGTAGTCGCGTAACTGTATATACGCGGATAAGCGGTTATTGTTGGCACTCAAATCCTCAGGGGTAAGTTGTATTGCCTTAGTATACTCCGTTATCGCGGAACTATAGTGTCCGATTTTGAAATAGCAATTCCCGCGGTTTTTATAAGCTACCGACATCCCTGGTTTAAATTTTATAGCAATTGTGAAATCCTTAATCGCATTTTCATATTTTGCGGTTTCATAATACATCAACCCGCGGTTATAATACGCATCTGCGTACCCGGGATCCAGTTTTGTAGCTTTATCAAAATCCTTAAGTGCTTTTTCATACTCTTTCTCAACGGAATACGCGATCCCGCGGTGATTATACGCATTCGCTGTCTCAGATGATTGTATAACAAAAGTATAGTCTTTAACGGCTTTAATATAATCCCCTGTATCTGCATACGCATCACCGCGGTTAAGCCGTGCTTCATACAACGTACCGTTATACTTTATAGCAGTAGTATAATCACGGATAGCATCCTCCAATTTCTTTTGCTCGAGAAAAAGGTTCCCGCGGTTATAATACGCAGTCTCATTGTAAGGATTCAGCTTAACACTTCTATGGTAATCATTCATAGCCTCAGCGGCCTTCCCTAATTTCGCGTATACCATCCCGCGGTTGGTATAAGCTTCATAATACCTGCTGTTTAGCGTTATGGCACTTGTAAAATCTTCCACCGCGCGGTTGTAATCCCCAAGTTCGTAGTACACCGTCCCGCGGTTATTGTAAGCATATGCCGCTTCGGCAGGGCTGGTATCCTCCTTATTACCCTCCGCCAACGCAGAAGTTTGTGCATCTACTGCTTTGGAATAATACTCAAGCGCCTTCCCAGTTTGATTCTTTGCACGATTAAGGTCGCCAAGCGAAACGTAACCCCGGTGTTTATCCTGTGGAACTTTTTCAAGTTTTGCATAATACTCCTCGGCTTTATCATACTTTTTGAGTTTAGAATACACATCCCCTATCTGGCGGACAGCATCCGCATAACCTATCCGCATTTCAATAATTTTGTTACAATCCTCAATCGCTTTATCATACTGCCCTAATTCCATATACGCATGTGAACGGTTGCTGTATGCCAAGAACAGAAACGGGTTCTTGTTGATAGCATCCGTCCATAGGACAATACTATCCTTCCACACTTTTGTGCGTTCCCATGTGAGATACCCCAGGGTTAATGTAATGCATGCGGCTATAGTTATCACCAAACCTTTCTTAATATTTTCATAAACCTTTTCATTTGCGTGTAAGGCGTAGTACAGCCACGAGAACAGTTCGCCCAGTAAATAAGTTACACCGAGCAGGGAAAGGTATAGCCGGTGGTCAGATGTCGGCCGGCCTGTAGTCATCTTTAATACCGGCGCGAGGGTGATCAAAAAAAACAAACTGCCGAACACAATTTTTTTTGTAACCTTCTTCGTTGCACCGACGATAAGCAAGGTAACTAATACCAAAAATACGGAAATATACTTTTCTTTCTCCAGCCGGAATTCAGCGTAAAAACAGGAAAGGTCGTTGGGATAAAACATTTTATTGAAATAAAACACAAAATCGTCGAACGTGCCAAGAACATTATCACTGAAGTTATAACGCATAAGTTTTGTCCGTGGCACTTCATTAGTCAACTGCGCAAGCGCAGCCATTACACCGAAAAACAGTACCCCTGCAAAATAAGGCAGCTTTTCAAGGATGTTGGATTTATCAATTTTTTTGCCATACCAGTAGTCAATCAGGAAAAGGATGAGCGGTAAAGTCACCGCTGATGTTTTCGACATGATAGATATATAAAAACAAATTATTGAATACGTATAGTACTTCCCCTGGCTGGGGTTTTCAATGTATTTAAGATACATTATCAATGATAACAGGTATGTCACGCAGTACAGCACGTCATCCCTCCCGGCAACCCATGCTACGGCCTGTACCTGAACCGGATGCACGCCAAAAAATGTTGCTGCAATAAATGCAGCTACCGCGTTCTTTCCGGTAAGTATGTAGATAAACAAAAACGCGAGCCCGCAGTTAAGCAGGTGCAACAACAAACTATTGAGGTGGTACACAAACGGCGTAAGTTTCACCACCGCGTGTTCCACCATAAAGGATAGGTATAATAACGGCCGGTACTCATTGTTTATGAACCCTGTAAATATTTTTGCGATATTCCTTGCATTAACAACTTTTACTACCGAATTTTCGGTCAATAACACGCCGTCATCCCAGTTCGTAAACCCGTTGAACAACGACGGGAAGTATGCCGCGGCGGTTACCGCAACTGCTAAAATCAGGAGCGCCAAATGTTTTTTGTTGCTGATAATTTTCAACATACTTTCACCATGATGCCAGCTTCCGCGCTTTTGTAAAACACTTTTCCGCGGAGGTATTATCCCCTGCGCGGGTATACACTGCACCGAGGTACTGCCATATATCCTGTGAGTACGGGTACATACGGGAAAGTTTGGTATACACCCTCAACGCCTGTTTTAAATCACCGTTTGATAAATATAACTCCCCAAGGCTAACCCATACCGGAGCTAAACCCGGTGCGTACTTCACCGCGCGTTTGTAGTACGCTTCCGCACGGAAATTATCGTTATTCTGCTGATAAAAACTTCCGAACCGCCAGTAAGTATTGCCGTACTTCGGATCAGCTTCCAACGCTTTCTGTAAATAACCCATACCTGTTTTAAAATCGCTTAACACCAGGTATGTAAAACCAATATCGCTGAGGTAGTCCGCAGAGGCAGGGTAAAGAGAAGACATAAAACTTAAAACATCGATAGTATCACGATAATTCTTTGTCCAGTAACACAGGAATGCAAAACTTGCATACTGTTTTTTCAAAGAAAGAACGTTCTCCGCCGGATTTTGCAGAAGCTCACGTTTTTTTGCGGATAATAACTGATAATTTTCATCCACCTGTTTCTTCCCAATAAATATTTTTTCTCTATCCTTAAGTTTAAACACCACAGCGGTATTGTCAACAAAAGCCAGTTTCCATCCCGTATGGTGGTACAAGTAGTCCGTAAGCGGTGCGGATATTTGCGAAGATATATCAAGCACTGCGTAACCAATATTATACTGCTTCACCAGCGCGTCAAATCCCGCGGGGATTGTCAATACATCGTTGTATTGCTTAAAAACACCAAACTGGTGTGCCACTATTTTTGAAGTGAGAAATACCTTAGTTTTAGGGAACAGTTCCCACGCAATGCCGTCACCTAGGGTATGCGTATTAAAAATCACGCGGTTACCTTCAATTGTTTTCAGGTAATCCCCAAGTTTATTATAGGTTTCCCCAAATGCTGTACTAAACCCAAACCCATAATCCAGGCGGTTAATACTATAAATTTTACCGGTAACAACCATAACAATGAAAATAGCAGTACATGATAACAGTATTACCCCGGAGATATAAAACACTTTTGTTGACACAAAAAAATCCTTCACCCTGGACGGAACTGTCAGCGGTGAAGAGGAAAAGTTATGAGATGTAACGATCAACATAATACATGATGACAGTATCAGGGATATTACCGTGTTAAACGCTAAAAATAGGTTTAAAATAAACAGTAATACCATGAGCACTTTCACACGCATATGTGTTATAAAAGACATTAAACATACAAACAATAGCGCGATATAAACTTTATATGAAAAAAACTGCTTAAAATCTGTATAGAAAACAGGGTAATACGAACTGACATTCGCACGAATAATGTTCTCCCCGGGGATAAGAACCCAGAAATAGTCAAGGACACCGAGATAAATTTTCCAGCCGTACGGGTTCACTATTGTTGCAATAAGAGACGCAGCCAACGCTATGGCAATATACATCTCTTGCTTATTAGGATTATCCCGCGGTGAAGTAAGTTTCAGAACTATACTATCAACCAGGTATATAAGCAATACCGCAGGGCCTATCAAAAAGAAGTTGTGCGAGTTTGTCCATATAACCTGCATAATTGCCACTACCGCGATAAAGGCCGTACCATTGAGCTTACCCCGGCGGAAGAGTTCAATCAACAATATAAACACGCCGGTAAACAAAACGCTTACCGCCACCGAATGCGGTGATACGTTAAGCATCACGGATACCGCTGTCATCAAAAACAGGAGGTACGTAATTTTACCGGGATTATATAATAACGCTATAACCCCGAATATTATCAACGCTAAAGCCGTTATCCCGGCAGATACTGCCTGTACCCCTGCGAATCCTGAAATCAAGTAGGTAATATACAGCATCACGTCGTATAACCATTCCGAATTTACGTTCATAAACATCGAAGATGTATATTCAAATACATGGGTTTTAGGGACGGTAAGAGTTTTGGCGATATATCCGCCAAGCTTTATTTGTGTCAATACCGCGGATGGAATGGAAGTATTAATTCCTGAAAGAAAAACAAGGATTGCTGTAGTTATGAAAGACGCGGTGTAAATACTTTTACGGCTGAATTTCATCCGTCACTCAGCTTTTAACAAGAAGATGCTCATACATGAACTAAGCTCACCTGCAACAACCTCCGGCTGTTTTCCTTCATAAAAAATTCCAAGTGCTTCAACCACATCATTTGCAGCAAGTTTCACAATTTTTGTACTTGTTGTATTTACATTACCTGAAGAATCAGCAGTATTGCCAAATCCGTAGCAAATCCAAGCGTTATCATTTTTCTTAAGAATCGAGCCATATCCTGTATTCGCCGTAGTATAAACAAATTGAACCTGAAGGCTCATAAGATACCATCCCGCTACCGGCGCACGAAATGAGGGATTTGAAAAGTTACCGGCAGGATCCCAGATTTCGCTGTCAAACGCGATTGTTCTCCAGTTACCTGTTGTTTGTGTCATACTTTGTACAGCGGAACGCGTAACACGGCATCCAATCGCCGTGCCACGCACATAATCACTAGCTGTGATATCGCTTGTTACAGTAACATTACCCGTAGCGTATAACGAACCTTTAACTTTCAACTGATTTGCCCCCGGATTTGTTGTACCAATACCGGTATCGTTTGACGAATTGACATACACCCCGCGGTCTTCCGCATAAGGATCTACCGCCCCAGCGGTAACACCCACGCCTTTCCCGGTCCCGCCGAAGAGGTATAAATCATCCCCAACAGCAAGCGCACCGATGTTTGCCCATGCTTCCCCCAACCGCAGGGAACCTGTAGCGTTGTAACTGTTAGAAACACGTAACCCGTACTGCCCGCCGTACAGGCGTGAATAATTTGTGGATGTAAACCTAATCGCTTTATCCGCCATATCAAGTTTATCATTAGCCGTATTCGTACTGAACACTACATTACCCGAAAACTTTACTGTCCCCGCTGTGAGTGACAACCTGTTAGACGCATCATTAATTATGCGTACATTATAATCCTGTGATGATGCCAGGCCATAATGAAAATCAATAAACGGCGTATTATTAGCTGCTTGTGCAGGGCCAAGTTCGATACTGCCAAGCTGGTTCCGCCCATCAAGCACAGCGCCCTGGGTACCGAAGTTAATCCCATAATTTGCGCGAACCGTACTGTTTGTCCCAGCAACGTCTAGTTTATACGCCGGTGTTGTTGTACCTATCCCCGCGTTTGTACCGTCGTCATAGATTATAGAATTACCCAACGTATTCTGTGACGTAAACCGCGCGATATAACCTGTTGTCCCAACACCTGTTTTCGATGAATACGCTGCGGAAGCCGCATAAAACGTATACGCATCTGACATAATCTGTTCCCGCGGGGAAAGTACCGTACATTGCCCTTCCGTCGTAGCACTTGCCGGGCCGACATAAATTTCCAGGAATGGCATAACAGAATTATCTGACCACGCTACATTTGAGCAATCCAGCTGGTAACTAAATAACCCTTTCTCTACACTAACGCTCACCACACCCGAGTTCCAATAAACCGTCGCACCGTCGTTGTTGGTAAGTTTGAACACCATTTTCCTCGTACTGGTGATAAACACACCGTTTTCGCGGTAACGCCCCTGGTAGTTCAACTGTAACGGCACAGCACTGTTAGTTGTTTCACACAACAACAGTATGAGCATAACCGCGAATATGAACATATTTTTATTAATTTTCATTTTGTTAATCCGCCCTGATTAAAAATCCGGAGAACCCGCCGTCCATTGCTGACGAGTACAAATCAACTGTATTCACTCCCGATTCCTGCCATGCTTTCACCTGCACACCGTCACCGGAGTCAAGATGAACGATCGTAGCTAACCGGCAAGTTACACCGGTAGCTTCCGCAGAATACGAATAATTCCGTGCTACATCCACACCCCCAGCGGTTAATTTTAACCCATACGGTTTCTCATCCACTACTTCCGCGAATTGTTGAAACGCAGCAAAGAAATAATATCCCGCTACCGGCGCGACATATGTATCTGTTGTCGGGTCAAAATCGCCGTTGACATCAAACGACTCTGCATAATCACACACCACCGCCCCGCCGCCGCCGGTTACTAAATTCAGCTGCGATCCTGTTTTATACGCCCGGAAAGCAGACCATTTACCTTTGACATGAGCTGAAGAAGTAATATTTCCCGCTCCTTCAAAAAACGTGGTAACTTCCGCAGCGCCGTTGACGTCAAGTTTATAGGCCGGTGCACTTGTCCCGATCCCAACATTCTGTGATGAATTAACATAAATCCCGATGGAAGTTGCCGGATTGATATTCCCTCCCTGCAACAACGTGCCATACCCCGCACCGCCCACTAAATGCAGATTATACGCTGTACTGTCACCGGAATATAAACCCAACCCGCTGTACACAACCCCTGCACGTAACGGCCCGTAGGTTGCCAAGTCAGTAGTTGCGTATATATGAATCCCCGACGCACCGGATGTTACGCGGTTATAAAAGACACGGTACGCGTCGTAAAACCGCGCGTAGTTTGAGCCAAGGTCGACTTTATCACCCGGCGCAGTGTCGCCTAACTGAATATTCCCGCTGAAATATACCGTCGGGCCGGTAGATAATGCGGAATATATGGACAACGCACCGTTTCTGTCGTTTATCATACGGATATTATAATCCTGACTTGAACCGGTACCGTAATGGAAATCAATATACGGTATCGCATAAGTTGCCGTACTCGGGCCAAGCTCAAGCGCGCCGCCCTGGTCAATTTTATACTGCGCATCAGCGGTACCAAAAAACACGGCGTAACTGCCCAATCGCGCGCTACCGTTTATCTCAAGTTTTGCATCCGGTGTGGTGGAACTAATCCCAATATTTGTACCATTGTCAGAAATGACAGTTGACTGCCCGACAGTATTCGCAGCGCTCCATCTCACGAGGTACGGGCTATTTCCGTCACCTGTAGTATTCGCATATGTCGCAGAGGTTGCGTAGAACGCGTACGCTCGGGAAAGTATACGTTCACGGGTATATAGCTGAACATCAGCTGCGCTTACGCCAACATAAACTTCTATATACGGTTCAATCGCAGCATCCCACCAGTCCACGCTTGGGCCGCAGTATAAAACGTACCGGAATAAACCGCTCTCAACTTCCAATGACACTTCACCAGAATCGTAATATACAGTCCCCCCGCCGCTGTTCGTGATCTTGAACCTGAAAACTCTCACTCCGGAAATATACGCCCCAGCTTCTTTGTACCGCCCCTGGTAGTTAATCCCTGATGGAACTTCGGAATTAAGCACTGGCGGAAGGAATATCAATGGAGATAGTACCATAAATACAGTACAAAAAACTGTGAACCTGTAATAATTGCTGTTCATACCCATATATTCCTTCAATCCGCCTTCAACAAAAACAGTGTCATAAATGTAGCATAATCCGCTATAGTGGAATAATTCGCCCCACCATCTTCATCATCAACAGTTATTATCACGTGGTCATTGGCATTCAGGTGTAAAACTCCAGTCTGTGCTGCGTTAAGAACGTATATACTAGAATGCGGGGAATCACGCCAGGTAGCTGTGCCATTGACATATACATCACAGATAAACCGCATATCTTCCGTTGGAGTAGTAGTAACCAGCGACGCAAAAAGGTAGTACCCCGCCACAGGTGCACTATATTCAGTATTAGCATCATTCCACCCGCCTAGATTCCATGCCTCGTACCTGAACAGCATTGTATTGCCAACAGTATTATTCCACACATCACTGGTTCCTGTTTCATAATAGGAATACACGCCTTCCGACAAACTTTTAACATACCCCGCAGCGGTGACTGATGTCCCGACGGTAAGAGTAGACGAAAAGTTTGCAGTACCCGAAACTTTAACTTTATACGTCCCGGGGTCGGTTGTACCAATCCCGACTTTGTTATCACTTGCTACGTACAATCCCGGGGAGGTAAGCGGGCTCGTGTTATTAGCTCCTATAGCCACAGCTTTCCCTGACGGCGCACAAAGGTTTAAATCATACGCCCCGCTATCACCGGAAAATAATCCCATAGCACCCCAGACTTCGCCCAGGCGTAATACACCGTCTGCTACATCGTCGTCAATGACAGAAACGCCGTAGGTATTACCTGACAAGCGCTGGTAATCACTAGCCGTCCCTAACCGCAGATAATTACTTCCAAGGTCAAGAGCGTCTGACGGAGTGGTTAATGCCATCCCGAACTTACCGGTGGTATATACATCACCTGTAAAAGTCAACTGCCCATCTGCGTCGTTTATTACCCGAACATTGTAATTTTCAAACGAATCTTTACCGTAATGAAAATCTATGTAGGGCGTCTGCCCGGAACCTGTTGTGGGGCCAAGCTCGATTGACCCGCCCTGGTTTGTACCGTTAAGCATAGTTCCTTCACTACCGATATATACCTGATCTTTCACACGGATATTAGAACCGTCCACCTGAAGTTTGAACCGTGAATCAGGAGCGACACTTATTCCTGCGTTTGTCCCGTTATCCTGTATTATTGAATCGCCTAATGTCAATGCTGCGGTAAACTTTGCAGCCTTATCAGCCGCCCCGCCGCCGGTACCCGCGGCAATACGTTGAGAATATGTGGTGGAGGATATGTAATACGCATACGCACCTGCCTGCAGTTTCTCCCGGGGTGTCAGAACTGTGAGCTCTGCGTCAAGTGTTGATCCCGCAGGGCCTACCAAAACTTCTACATACGGCGTTACGGATTCCCATACTACTGCTGTGGAACAATGGAGGACATAGTTAAACATCCCGCGGTCAAGCGATAGGTCAACAATTTTACTGGTCCACTTAACCGTCCCGGCTTCATCTGTGATACGGAACCGGAATGCACGTGTCCCTGTTATATACGACCCTGCTTCTTTATACCGGCCCTGGTAGTTCATCCCGGTTGCAACTGCAGAGTATATTTTGTGAAATGACAGTGTTGTGATAACAAACAACAATAATGTTACCAAAACAGCTTTGATTTTTTTTCTATTCATCCAAAACCCTCTATTATAATAAACGGTTTATTTTATATAGTCAAACCCTAAACTCTTTATTAAAAGTATAGTGATAAATGCAGTAATTGTCAACTAATAATGTTTTACTTTATCACCACAACTTTTTTGGTGTTTTTGTAGATATCAGATATGAACTGCACAAGGTATATCCCTGATGCCACGGGTTCGCCGTTATCGTTCTTCCCATCCCATTCAACCGCTGACACCCCGCGGGTAGGGGAGTTTACCGGTAACGACCGTACGAGTTCACCGGCAGTATTGTATACTTCAACCCGCGCGTATGCCGCGTCTTCCATCAACCTATACTGTATCACAAGTTTGGTGTCAGACTGGTTTAGCCGTATAATATTGGGCATAACGCTTGTTGTGTTTTCTTCTACAGTAACAAACACCGCAATGTTTTTGGTGACAGAACTTACTTGCCCGCTGGTATTTTGCGCGCTGATCTTTACTTCCAGCGGACGGCCGTACAACAAATCTTCTTTTGTCACGACATAACCGTAACTGTAATCCACATAATTCCCAAGAATATCAACGTATCCGTTTTCGTAAGTTGCAAGATTATTGTTCACCTTAACAACAGGTACGACCTTGCATTCAGTTTGTTCGTCTATCACAAACGTAATTCTAATCTTTGTCCCTTCCATCACGGTTATCGGCAAGATTGTTACGCATGAAATTACTGGCGGAGTTTCGTCATGCGGTATCCCGGAGACAACTGCGGAATAATCGCTGCTGTTCTGGCTGGTATCCACTGCCGCGATTCTGTAGTAATACGTAACCTCATTCTCAAGTTGTGTATCCGTAAAAGAAAGCTTGTTTGGTAAAGTATTGAATATCGGGATATACGTACCGTTATACTCTTCCGCGCGGTAGACCATATACTCTTTTAAGCCGGTATCCGTATTAGCTTTCCACTCGATAAACAAACTGTACCCTTCCGGCAACGGCGTTATCGTCAACCCTGTCGGCACACTTGGCGGGATATTATCCCCGCTGCTTCCAATTGTTGGATACCCCGTAAGATCAGCGGACTTACTACTTTCATTCCCGCGGTTATCCACGGCAGTTAATTTATAGTAATAACTTGTGTTATTAATCAAGTTTGTATCCTGATACGCCTGGTATGCGGGATTACCGGATACACGCGTTACGTTAGTGATAAATTTATACGGGCCGGGTTTTGCGGTTGCGCGGTAAATATTGAACGCCACAATCGCGCTTATAGTATCCGACATTTCCCAATTAAGCGTTAATACACCGCCTGTTTTTTCGTCAGTAGAACTTATCCATTCAGGGACCGGGACGGTTACCGTTGCAGTGCTGGAGTACGGTATAAAACCATAAGCAGGTAAAGAATACTGTGTCCCATCCCCGTTGGTATTAAACGCGCGGAGCCAGTAATAGTAGGTTGTGTTATTAACCAAACCCTTATCGCTATAACTATTCACTGTAACAGTTGAGATCAATACCGAGGTAATATAGTTGTTTGTAATATTCCGATACACCGCGTATTTACTGAAGTCCAGTTCAGTATTTATAGCCCACACAAGGTTCAACTGCGTACCAAGCCCCGCGTTTGTTACGGTAAGGCCCGACGGGATTTTTAATTGTAACGCTATCGTCGTTGAAGACGCTATGTTTGAATACGCACTTTCTCCGTCAAGCATATCCCGTGCGGTGAGAACGTAATAATACTTTCTGTTATTCTCTAACCCTGAATCAATATAACTATTTGCATCAGCGTCTATTCCAGTCGATACCACACAAACATACCCGCTGCCAGGAGATAACGACCGGTAAAGAATATAATCCTTAACGCCGGTAGAAGAAGATTCTTCCCATTCAATTATTAACTCCCCGCATTTATTACTAACAACTTTTGCACTAACATTTACCGGGGGTGAGAGGTCAATGACAGTAAATGATGTTTCGTTTGAATACTGGCTTTCCTTATTCAACGCATCCCTGGTAATAAGCGCGTAGTAATACTTTTTGTTAGCCTCCAACCCGTTATCGTAATAAATTGTTGAATTAGAACTTATCCCCGTAGATACCACGGAGATATACCCGCTGCCGGAACTTGTGGAACGGTAAAGGATGTAGTCCTTAAACCCTGACGACACTGATGCCGCCCATTCGATTGTCACTACTCCCTGTTTACTACTGAACGCATAAACATTTGTGGGCGGTAAAATGTTGGTTGTAGTTCCTGCTGCCTGATTTGAATATTCACTTTCGTTATTCCCTGTATCCCGCGAAGTAAGGACATAGTAATACTCTTTATTACTCCCCAACCCGGTATCAACGTAGCTGGTAACACCCGGCGGTATGCCGGTAGAGGTAATTTTTACATATCCGCTGCCTGGGGTGGTTGATCTGTAAAGAATGTAATCCTTCAATACTACGGAAGTAGACACTGTCCACCCGATCCTGAGCTCACTGCATTTTGAGCTTAACACGCTGACATTCACCGGGGCAGTAAGGTCTGTCGTTACTGTCGTAGAGGACGCTTCTTTTGAGTACGCGCTTTCGTTATTTAACTCATCACGCGAGGTAAGGACGTAGTAATACGATTTATTACTCTCTAATCCGGAATCATAATAACTGGTAACACCGAGTGCGATCCCTGTGGATACAACTTTAACATACCCGCTGCCGGAAGTTACCGACCGGTACAACATATAATCCTTTATCCCCGCGGAAGTTGATGCTGCCCAGCTGATTTTAAGTTTATCGTACACATCACTGATTGTTTTAACACTGACACTTGTCGGTGGAGTGATGGTTATGATATCAAACGTTTTCAACGGTGTAACCGTAAAATATCCGGTTGAGTTTGCTACCTCAAACTGCCATTGGAATAATGTTGTCCCAGAGGTTATTGCGTTTGACGGTATAGTCCCGCTGTACCCTATCCCGCCGGTACTTACCACTGCCACGGTATTCCATGTGTTTGACCACGCGGTACCCTCTTTTATACGGTACTTTAAGACAGATTTTGTTAAGTCCAGAGTATCGGGGGTAGTAAACGTTATCGGTATACCGTTATTGACCTTATGCACTTTCGCCGGCGGGTTTGTGACGATTAATTTTGGGCTCTTATCATAGTCACACCAATAACTTTTACGTAATCCCAGTAAGCGCGTATAACTTTGTTTTGGCGTATTGTCACGACGGATTAACCCGCTCCACGGCTGGTATGTATCAAGGTCCATAAAGTCCCACCAGCCGATAGCTTCAACCGCTGACTTACTATAAAACAGTGTGTACAACTGTTCTATACGGTCAGCCTGCATTGTCTCTGACCAGTCACCATGCCACCCTGGCCCGGGATCTTTATCCGGCTTCCCGCAGAGCGGGTCAGGGATAGATTCTGATGGCGCGCTTTGTTCTGTAATATGTATAGGCTTCCCCAGTGCAGCGTACTGGTCAAGTTTTCTGTCAATCTCAAAAATATCCTGTGAGTTATAATACATTTGTATCCCGACGATCTCAAATACCGAACCATCAGCAATTATTTCCTTGAAATACCTTAATGGCGACCTTTTCGTACTCTTAGGTTTTGTTGCGTAGTCGGCAAACATGTAGGTTACGTTGACAATACGCTGGCAGTCCGGCATTGCCTGCCTTGCAGCATACAACGATCCTTTCGTCAACGAGTTCGCTTCCGCATGAGTAAGCTTGTTCGGGTTATAGACATCATGGTGTTCGTTGATAATCTCAAAATATTTGGTATAACTTTTGTAACGTGTAATAAATTCTGTTACAAGGCTTGTGCATTTAGTTTTTAGATCAGTGAATGACAACGAGGCCGCCCAGGTGGGGTACCAATAAACAATCGCGCAGGGGCGCGGGGTGGCAAATGAAGAGACAAAGTTTATTTCAGCATCTACCCGCGCATAATCTATCGCTGTAGTTGAACTCGCCTGGATCATACCCCAATAAAAAAATGATGTCCCGAAGTTGAACATATCCTTGAACAACGGGTCGAATACCGTGGGGTTGTACATATGAGAGAACGAATTTGCACTGAAAAAAAATTTTTGCCTCGGCATCCCGGCTTTCTGCATACGGTACCGCGCTTTTGCCAGTGACAGTTCTTCCCCCAACCTCAGTGATTCCGCTAATGATGTATACATACTATTAGCCCCTGCGCGTTCAACGTCAGCCATAAAGTCGGAACGTAAAGGTACACCGTCAGTAATCGCAGCAGTTGTTGCTGCTTTCACGCGGTTATACCGTGTAACTTTTGCGGCGGATACAAGGTTTATAGTTGCCGCACTGGTATAACCGTTACCGTTGTTATCAGCATAAACATATACAGTACCGAAATTCGGTACTGTAAGTAAAACCCCCAGCTGTACCGGTGTGGTAGTAGAAATTATTATCGTTGCGGTACCGGTTGTGGTAACCACAGATTTTGGAGGTAATGGTTCGGTGTTTAAGTCCCAGCATTTTATGGTATCTACAGTACTCTCAGGTGCGGGAATACTGCCAACGAGGTTTATATTTACAGTCAATGTATAATCCGCGAGACAGGCGCTGGTAAAGTTGGATACAAGAAGTGTTGCTATCAGACAGATCAGATATATAGTTTTATACATTGTATTTTTTATTCTCATCGTTATCGTCCTGGTTTTATATTATAGTAAATATGCATTATTTTTGATAAGAAGTGTTTATAGAAACCGTAGCCCTGTTTTTTTAGCACTGCAAACTTGATGCGGATAAATATCCTATTTCACACGCATAATCCACACCACTGTCATAGCTGCTACTTGTATATATGGATAACCTAAATTATCGACACTACTATATGAATTTTTTGTACCATTTTCGGTATCATAAAAATATCCCAGAATGTTTCCACCGTAATAATTTGCAGTATTCACTCCGGTATATTGGGTTCCATTCCCGGAATACCGTGTTGACGCGTTTGTGGAACCTGAAGTTGTTCCCCCTCGAATATACCGTCCTCTACTGCCAGCATAGACCTGACTGTTCAAATTAGGTATTGTTTGGCCATTATAAACCGAAGCCGCATCTGATAATACTTGCCCGCTACATTCCACCCAGCCGGAAGGTAACGCCGGAACACCGGTTAATGATTTATGCCAAGCCATAATTACGCCTATCGGCAAAATTCCGTAGCCCGAAAGAGTGCCGCTTTGTGTTACTGACATCAACTCTGTCCCGTTGTTACTAGACAATTTCAGTGAATACGTATTCCCTGAACCGGTTTTTATGTCCAATGTTGCAGAAGGATTTGTCATACCGATCCCCACTTTACCTTCTACTATTAACCCGTTACTTGGCGCGGCTGATGTACCCGAATATGTTGCGCCAACTGCTACTGCACCTTCAATATCAAGTTTGTTTTGTGGACTACTTGTCCCAATCCCAGTATTACCTTCCACAATCAACCCGTTATTCGGCGCAGCCGACGTACCGGAATACGTCGCACCGATTGCGCAACTGCCTTCAACATCAAGCTTGTTTGCCGGTGATGCATTACCGATTGCCACACTGCCGTTATCGTATATCGTAGAAGAATTTCCTACCTGATCAGCTGCAACAAATTTTGCAGGATAATTATTTGCAGTACCAGCCCCGGTTTTTTGTGAATACGTAGTAGTAGATGCAAAATATGAATACGCTGCACCCATCAACTGTTCCCGGGGAGCTAATACAGTCAACTGTCCTTCAGCTGAACCGGCGGGGCCAACCCTTACTTCTATAAACGGTTGTGTGTCACTCCAATTTATTCCCGTAGAACAAAGAAGGGTATAACTGAACAACCCTTTTTCTATAGATAAATTCACAATGGGAGAACGCCAGTATACAGAAGCGCCATCGTTATTTGATATTTTGAAAAGAAACGCACGGGTTCCTGAGATAAAAACACCATTTTCACGGTAACGCCCCTGATATGTCATCCCGTTAGGCGCTTCGCTTAACATTGCTACTGATTGCAGCATAATGTAAAACAAAAATATTGGTTTCAGTATCAATCTCATATTATTTTTCATATATTTATTTACTTTGTTTTCATAATCCACACCATCGTCATTGCTGTTACCTGAATATAGGGATACCCAAGAGTGTTGTCAGTTGTGCTATATGTCACAAGAGCACCATTTTCTGTATCATTCCATTGCGCATAAGCAGCGCCATAATAAGTTCCGCTTTGTCCAGCGTACTTTGTACCATTCCCGGAATACCGTGTTGATTCATTGAATGACCCAGATGTTGTTCCCCCGCGAAGATAAAGTCCTCTGCCACCAGCATATTTTTCACTATTCAAATCAGGAATTGCTTGCCCGTTGATTGGCGAATCAACATCTGATACAGTACCACCAGTGCATTCAACCCAACCCGCAGGTAAAGAAGGTACCCCGGATAATGATTTGTGCCATGCTACAATTGAACCAATAGGAGCAATGCCAAAACCGGAGATTGTTCCACTATGTTTTACCGACATTATTTCGGTCGTCCCGTTACTGCTTGATATTTTAAGCGCATATGTGTTTCCTGAACCAGTTTGAATTTCCAATGTACCTGAAGGATTTGTTATCCCGATCCCAACTTTCCCTTCGACTATCAACCCGTTACTCGGCCCCGCGCTTGTTCCCGCGTATGTTGCGCCAATTGCCGCGGCGCCTTCGACATCCAACTTGTTTTGTGGGTTAGTTAATCCGATACCAACACTGCCTTCTATGATCAACCCGTTTGCTGGCCCCGCGCTTGTTCCGGCATAGGTAGCGCCGACCGCGCAATTACCCTCAATATCAAGCTTGTTTGCGGGAGACGTGTTGCCGATTGCCACATTGCCGTTATCATAAATACTACTGGAATTTCCCAACTGATCAGTTGCAGTAAATTTTGCAACGTAATTTACGGTTCCTACCCCTGTCTTTTGTGAATATATTGCAGTTGACGTATAAAACGCGTAGGGCGCACCAACTATCAATTCCCGGGGAGTTAACGATATTAACTGTGGTTCAGTCGAACCTTCAGGCCCGGCACTGACTTCTATATGCGGCGTTGTAGTCACCCAGTTCAGTCCTGTAGAAAAGTTAAGGACATAATGATACAACCCGCTTTCTACTCTGAGGTTAACGATCCCGGACCGCCAATATTCAGAAGTACCTCCGCTATCAGTTATTTTGAAAAGAAACGCACGGTTGCCTGTGATATATACGCCGTTTTCGCGGTAACGCCCCTGATAATTTATCCCGGTCGGTATAGCGCAGTACGCTGTAATGGATTGCAGCAAAATGTAGAGTAGTAGTACCAGTTTCAGTATTGACAAAAAAATGTTTTTCATAAAAATCATTTTATCCTCATTATCCACACCATTGTCATTGCTGTTACCTGTACATAAGGATATCCCAAAGTATTGTCAGTTGTGCTATATGATACTAAGTCGCCATTCTCAGTATCATAATATTTACCAAAGGCCATACCATAGTATGTAAAAGATGCTCCTGATGACGTGTATTTGACAGTATTTCCGGAAAATCGTGATGACGCATTTGTAGAACCTGATGTTGTTCCCCCGCGAATATAACGTCCTCTACTACCAGCATAGACTTGACTGTTTAAATTCGGAATTGCCTGGCCGTTTATAGGGGAAGCAGCATCTGACACAGTACCGCCGGTACATTCTACCCACGAGCCTGGTAAAGCAGGGGTATTGGCAAAAGATTTGTGCCATGCAACGATTGTACCAATTGGAATAAACCCGCATCCTGAAATCGTGCCGTTGTGTTTCACCGACAATAATTCAGTACCGTTACTGCTTGATATCTTTAGCGCGTATGTATTGCCTGAACCTGTTGTTACTTCCAACGTACCAGTAGGATTCGTTATTCCAATACCAACTTTACCTTCTACAATCAAGCCATTTGACGGCCCCGCGCTTGTTCCCGCGTATGTTGCGCCAATTGCCGCGGCGCCTTCGACATCCAACTTGTTTTGTGGGTTAGTTAATCCGATACCGACATTGCCTTCTATGATCAACCCGTTTGCTGGCCCCGCACTTGTTCCGGCATAGGTAGCACCAATCGCGCAATTACCCTCAATATCAAGCTTGTTTGCGGGTGAGGCGTTGCCGATAGCAATGTTACCGTTATCGTAAATAGTGGAATTACCTGCCTGATTTGTTGCAGCAAATTTTGTTACATAATTCGCAGTTCCTGCGCCGGTAGTTTGTGAGTATACAGCAGTTGATGTATAGAACGAATACGCTACACCCATCAACTGTTCCCTCGGGGACAATACCGTCAATTCACCTTCAGTTGAACCTTCGGGCCCCACACTAACTTCTACAAATGGTGTTGTAAGATCCCAGCTTATAGTAGAACAGTGGAGAACGTAATTAAACATTCCGCGATCAACATTTAATGCAACAAGTTTTGATGCCCAGAGTAAAGTATTATCAATATCGTATATTTTGAACTTAAAAGTATAACTCCCTGTTACATACATACCATTATCTTTATACCGTCCCTGATAATTTATACCAGTGACTGCCGCTGCATTTATTTGCTTGATAAATATAAGTAATGTTGATATGTGTATAATAAGTGATATTATAAATAATTTCTTCAGCATACTATTGTATTCTCTCATCATTAAATTAATAGTTTAAATTAAAGGATTTGTCAACTTGTTTTAAAAAGTATATTTATTGAGCACTCAGTTTTTGTAGCCTAACATCGCGTTACAGTTATCTAATTCTCCTAATACTACAGGATCATCAGGGGTATATCTCAACGTTTTCTGGTAATACTCAATTGCTCCGGTATAATCCCCAAGCATTGCTTTGCAGTAACCTATACCAAACAAAAATTCGTGGAGATACGGCGCGTGATATACCGTTTTCTCGTATAACGGTATAGCTTTTTCGTACAAACCAAGAATGTAATACAACTGCCCGGTATTCGCTAAATCTTTGGGGATACTAATAAATTCAGTAATCCGCCCTTTTACAGGAGTAACATTTTTGTACCGTTCTAAAACCTTTTCAGCAAGAGAGTCCAGTATTTTTTCGTTATGCCAGGCGCTGTCTTTTCCTCCGGAGAGGGGTTTAATCTTCTGAAAAACAATACCTGTTTCGTCAATAAACACAGTTTTCCATGCGGGATGGCGCCACAGGCGGTTAACCGTCCCGGAGGTAAAGCGTTGTGTATGGTCCAGTACCAGGACATCAATCTTGTATTCCTCCACGAACTCATCAAACATACCGCCATCCTTCCACGCGCGTAGCATCTGCGCGTATACGGTTTTAACTTTTTCCTGTACCTGCGGGAGGAACCCGGCAATAAAAACTTTCCGTTCCTGTATATTTTGCCATACCAGATATCCGCCGGTAGAGTATTCGTTTAACGCCCTTGTTCCGGGAGGGAGTGTATTGATAAACTTCCCTGCGCCTTCAATATAAGTCCAGGGTTTTACTCCAAACCCAAACTCTTTCGCAATACGTAAGTACGTGTAGTACCTGTTGGTTACAATGTTATATGTCAGCAACAGGGACAGCAGTATTATCAGTATCATCGCTGTGGCGGATACGATCTTGAACACCTTCAGTAACGCATTAGCATCACTATATTTCCCCTGACGATAAATCCCGGTAAGGTTATACGCAGCAAACGGGAACGTTACCAACGCAAACAATGTAACCCCTCGGATTGTGGATAAGGATAATCCCAGGAAAAACAGTGTAAGTAAAACATGTGAGACAACAACTTTTTTGCGGATAAAAAAAGTTGCAATTACCGCTATAACAAGGAATTTGTAATACATCAATCCCGGTACATGAGCAGTATCGATCCCCAGTGTGGGTTTAAGTTCGGAAATCATCCTCGCAAAAACGTTATCCTGCCGATAGACTACATTCACATACCCGAGTACTGTCTGGAATATCGTTATACCGTAGGGATTAATCATAGTTGCTGCTACTACCGCGATAAAAGCAATTCCCAGGATTTTAAAGTTACCGCCCCAGGGTTCTATGAATTTTAACTTAAAATACTTCCCCGCGAACAAGTCAAGGATGTAGCATATTATAATTAATAACCCCATAAAATAAAATCCGTGGAGGTTCACCCAGAGAAGTTGTATTAACGGTAACGGGTATAACCACGCAGTTTTACCGGATAACCTGTACTTCTCCAGCAAAAAGATGTAAAGCACAGAAAAAAGTACGGAGAACATTTCCGGCCGCGGATGCGTGCGCACGCTTGCGGATAATACTACCATAAAAAAAAATGCAATGGCGTACCATTTACGCATAATCTTACCTGGTGACAACACCACAACAATTGCCGCAAGAAAAAGTGTCAGGAGCTTGAACAAGATTATACCGTTGACTCCCATAATTGTGTAAATACCGTAGCTCAGCACCTGGAACAGCCAGTTGGTATTAACATACCCTTCGTTGTTAAAAAAATAACAATGGTCTGTTAACGATACCATCGCACGGGTTTCAAGTATCCTCTGCCCGAACTTCAGGTGCCACCAAAAATCAGCGTCTGATATTTTTGTTATCAACAACGCAGACCACAGGATCAGTATGCATACTACCGCGAGGACTGGTAGTACCTCATATTTCTCGTTTAACACACTGTTTTCTTCCAATTTACCGCTATCCTTTCGGTTACTTCGGATACTATAGTTTTATTAATCTTACAAAATATGGTAGAATCAATGAAATTGTTACCAGAATAAAAAAGTTTTTATGGAGGTATTTTTTAGATGTACAAAATTGCAGTAATCCCTGGCGACGGTGTTGGCCCGGAATGCGTGAGGGAAGGATTAAAATCGTTGGAGGCAGCCGGTAAAAAGTTTGATATCCAGTACGAGTTTATCAACTACAACTTTTCGGGTGAACGCTACCTAAAAACCGGTGAGTTGATTTCTGATACCGAGATGGCAGAATTAAAGAAAGCTGACGCTATTTTTCTTGGCGCCGTAGGCCATCCTGACGTAAAACCCGGGATACTCGAGAAAAACGTGTTGCTACGCATACGGTTTGAACTTGAGCAATACATTAACCTCCGCCCGGTAAAACTTTATGACGGTGTATGGACACCGTTGAAGGATAAGGAACCTAAAGACATTGACTTCGTGGTGGTCCGCGAGAATACCGAAGGGTATTACTCCGGCGGCGGCGGATTCCTGAAAAAAGACACCCCAAACGAAGTGGCAATCCAGGAGTCGGTAAACACTTACCACGGCGTAGAACGCTGCTTGCGGTACGCATTTGAGTACTGCCGTAACCGGCGTACACGGAAAGAAATTACGTTATGCGGAAAAACTAATGTTCTCACCTATGCGTTTAACCTATGGGAACGCGTATACAATAATATGGGGAAAGAATATCCTGATATAAAAAAAAGTTATGCGCACGTGGATGCCGTTACTATGTGGTTTGTAAAGAACCCGGAATGGTTTGACGTTATCGTTACCGACAACATGTTCGGCGATATTATCACAGACCTTGGCGCTATGATACAAGGAGGCCTGGGTGTTGCCGCAGGAGGGAATATTAACCCCAAAGGCGTGTCAATGTTTGAACCTATCCACGGATCCGCCCCTAAGTACGCGGGTAAAAATGTTATTAACCCAATCGCTACGGTAATGGCCGGTGCAATGATGCTTGACGTCCTTGGTGAATCCGAAGCTGCGGATGCGATTGAAAATACGGTAAAAAAAATATTGTTATCCGGTAAAATTAAGAGTATGGACGCAGGTAAGATGGGGATGTCAACCTCAGAAGTTGGCGACCTTATCGCGAGTGAAATATAATTCATGGTAAGTAAAAACACTATTATATCGTACCTCCAACTCCTGACAGATTTCGGTGAGGATGAAATCATTATCCCTGAAGGACATAAATTTTTTAAGAAACCAAAAACTGTGGCTGTAGCGCCTAAAGGTAAAATTGGGCAACTTGAAAAGTTACGCCAGCAATACTTAACCTGCCGCGCATGTCCGTTGGGTGAGTCAAGGATAAACTTTGTATTCGGTACGGGTAATCCGGATACCCGTCTGATGTTCGTGGGGGAAGGGCCTGGGTTTGATGAGGACCATAAAGGCGAACCGTTTATCGGCCGTGCGGGTAAGCTTCTTAACGATATGATCCGCGGGATGACTCTTGACCGCAGTAATGTGTATATTGCAAACATTGTTAAGTGCCATCCTATGAAAGACCCGTCAGATCCCGAACTACGGGGTAATGACCGCCCGCCGGTTGAAGCAGAAGCGCGGAAGTGTATACATATACTTCACCAGCAAATACAGATTATTCATCCTGTACTAATCATTGCACTAGGCGCTGTGGCATCACGGTACTTACTACCTGTTGAGTTCAAAGCTTTAGGCGATGTGCGGGGAAGGTTTTTTGAGTATATAACCCCCGACGGTAAGGTTACGGATACAAAAATTATGCCGACATATCACCCTGCAGCGTTACTGCGTGACCCGCGGAATAAAGTGCCTGCATGGGAAGACTTAAAAATTGCAATGCGCGAACTTAACCTAATAATTCCGAAAGGATATGCCTAAACAGCATTACGCATCTATATGTACGTTGAGGTTGCCATACCGTTGCCGTTAGATAAACTTTTTGGGTATAACGTACCGGACAATTTGGTTAACTCTGTAACTCCAGGGGTACGCGTTAATGTTCCATTCGGGAAACAGGGCGCTAAGGTAGGGTACGTAATCAATGTTTTCCCGGATACTAAACATGACGGATGGAAAGACGTGCAGTCGGTTTATAGCCCAGAACTTTTTCTTGGGAAAGATAATCTTGAACTAACAAAATGGCTTTCCAGGCATTACGCATGTACGCTAGGCGAAGCCGCAGCAGCGGTTTTACCCGTAAACATCTGTGAACCTAAACGCAAAAAAGTTATCCCCGAAGGTACCGCGTCAGAACCTTATATCCCGGATACCGGCACACCGCCGGAGTACGAACTTACCGCAGAACAAGCCGTTGCGGTAGATGCTATTATTCAACAACTGAAAACCGGTACCCCGGCAACATTTTTACTGCACGGCGTTACCGCCAGCGGGAAGACAGAAGTATACTTCCGCGTGATTGAATACCTATTCTCGCAAAACAGGCATGTTGTTTACTTACTCCCTGAGATATCATTAACCCCGCAGTTTGTTGAGCTCACGCAAAAACGGTTTGGCAAAAACCGTATCGGCGTATGGCACAGCCGTATCTCCGCAGGTAAACGCTATGAAACCTTACGCCGCGCTATGCATGGTGAAGTACAACTAATGCTGGGCGCAAGGTCAGCGGTTTTTGCGCCATTCAACAACCTCGGGTGTATTATTGTGGATGAAGAACATGAGTTTACTTATAAACAGGACACTAAACCGTACTACCATACCCGGGAAGTAGCGGCTAAACGCGCAGAGTTAACAAACTCAGTTGTTATCCTTGGCAGCGCAACGCCCAGTATCGAAAGCAGGTATTTCGCTGATCAACGTAAGTATAAATTACTTGAACTCAAACAACGCGTTACCGGTATGAGCCACGCAATAGCTGAGATGGTCGACCTTAAAACCTCAAAAAGTTCGTTTACCACAGTTTTGTCAAACGAACTAAAAACAGCATTAGCGGAATGTTTGAATAACCATCAACAATCAATTTTGTTTGTCAACCGCCGCGGATTCGCTTCGTCGATAACCTGCCGTTCCTGTGGATATATTGCGGAATGCCCGCGGTGCGGAGTAAAACTTGTCTATCACCGTACTGAAGATAATCTGCAGTGCCATTTTTGTGCGTACCGCGAAAAGGTTAACCTCAGATGCCCTAACTGTAACGGGGTACGTATAAACTACGGCGGGGTGGGTACTGAAAAAGTGGAATCCGAAATAAAAAAATTATTTCCCTCCGCACGGGTACACCGTATGGATACTGATACTACCGGCAAAAAGGATGTTTATGAACAAGTATACCGCGCGGTAAAGGATGAGCAGCTTGATATCCTTATCGGTACGCAAATGATCGCGAAAGGGTTTGACTTCCCAAAAGTGTCGTTGGTAGGAATTATTAGTGCGGATATTACGTTGTATATCCCGGATTTTCGTAGTTCAGAACGCGCGTTCCAGTTATTAACACAGGTTGCCGGCCGTGCGGGACGCAGCGATACACCGGGACGGGTTATCCTTCAAACTTACCACCCGGAACATTATGTGTACAAAGCATTTATTGCTAATGACTATCACGAGTTTTATACACAAGAACTTGCGTTACGTAAACAATTCGGGTACCCGCCGTTTAACCAGCTTGCGCGGATTGTTTTCCGTCATGAAGAAGAACAACGCGTAAAATATGTTGCTGAAAACATGGCAGCTTCCATCCGCAATATGGTAACCCTTTTTGGGTACAGTAATACATTACTCCTACTTGGCCCGGCACCCGCGCCGTATGCCAGGATACGTGAACAGTACCGTTATCAGTTGATTATCAAAGGGCCGGAAGCGCAGGTAGAAAAGGTTATGCAGGAACTTAAACCTTTACCCTCAAAAACCGGGGTGCTTATCACCTACGACGTTGACGCTATGGACATGCTATGACACCTGTGGTTTGGCGGTACGCCATTGCGTTTATAGTATCAGTGTGTTCCTTCATTTTTTATGTGTATACCTCGTACAGCGGTATCCCCGCGTATCGTGACAGCGGCGACCTCGCTGTTGCGGCGTATACTTACGGCATTGCGCATCCCACAGGCTATCCGTTATACGTGATTATCGGCAAACTATTCACCTTCTTTATACCGATGGGTAACGTGGCATACAGGCTTAATATAATGTCCGCTGTATTCTCCGGGTTGACTGTAGGATTAGTGTTTTTGATACTACAAAAAATTGAAGTACATATTTTACTCTCCACAGGATTAGCGTTGTTATTCGCAGTACTACCTCCGGTTGTATCGTTATCGCATGTAGTGGAAATGTATGCGCTCAACACATTCCTTGTTGCGTTAAGCATCTACTTCCTCCCGGTATGTTTCATACCGGAGGCCGAGATCAATACACTAATATTTACACGTAAAATATTGTGCTCAATTTTTATTATTGGCTTAGCTGTAACCAACCATCAAACCGCGGTACTGGTATTACCCGGGATACTGTTATACACGTGGATTATTCAGCGGCAATTCAAACTTTACGGGGTTAAAAAACTTATTAAACTTTGCTTGATTGCCATTGTTTTGTTTTGCCTAGGGTTTACTGTAAATACATACCTCCCATTACGCGCAACAGGTGAGCCGGTATCCGCCTGGGGTAACCCTCAAAGTATTGACGGTATTATCCGTATCCTTACCCGCGGGGATTACGGCGGGATGAAATTGCATCCGGAACAAAGCACGCTTGACTTTTCACCGATGGCGCTTATGCGGCATACGATAAAGTATGTAGAGTATCTGGTATCACATTTCTCACCGGTTATTACGCTCATCGGTATCATTGGTTTTGTAACAGGATTTATGGAACCGTTTGTTATTGGGATAACCACAAGTTTTCTTGTTTCAGGGATAGGGTTTGTTATATTATCCAACCTACCGTATACCGATCCTGCAACGTATTCAATACTGGAACCACACCTTATTTTGGGGCATATGTTTTTTATTATCCTCATCGGATACGGGGTGAAGTTTATTGTTGCGTTGAAACCGGGATGGTATACCTCAAAGATTATATATCCCGCGGGAACAATACTCGCGGTATGCGCGATAGCAGCGCAGTTAATCCTTTCCTGGGACAACTTTTACCGGCGTACTGATTACTATGCAGTGGATTATGTGAAGAACATGTTTGCGTCACTCCCTCCGGGAAGCGTGGTATTCAACCCCGACGATACCACCGCGTTTGTAACATCCTATACTCAACACTGTACGAAAATACGGCGGGACGTTCCGGTATTCGCATATTACCGTACACGATGGGGGTATGAACTCCTGAGAAAACGTTATCCCTCATTATTCCCCGCGGATACCGTGATATCTTCTTCCGGAGAAGCTGTGGATATAATGCTAAAACATAATTATGGTAAACACGGAATTTACGCGGATCTCCCCCAAAAATTCCCGCAGGAAGGATCAACCATCCCACAGGGAATTACTTACCGTATGAAAGACGGTATACCTGTATATAATCCTGTCATGTTTTTATCCGATATCTACCGTTACCGCAACCGTTATTTTGTTACGGATAACAGCGAATTTTTTACACGGCACGTTATCTCCTACTACTCCTCGGCATACACAAACACCGGGGTGTACTACCAGCAAAACAGCGAGTATTCCACGGCATTACGGTTATTTGAATCAGCACTAAAACTTGACCCATTCCTCACCGCTGCGTATAACAATACCGGGATTGTGTATTACACACAAAAACGGTTTAGTAAAGCAATTAAAGTTTTTGAAAAAGCTGCGGGTATACACGGGCGTGACGATAACGGCAGTATTTTGTATAATCTTGGCTTATGTTACAGGGATACAGGGAATACAGCGGAAGCTGAACGGTGTTTCCAGCTTGCCGCTCAAAAATATCCTCCTGCGGGGAATGAGCTTGGGTTGATATACTACTCCCGAGGGGATACCGTAAAAGCTGTGGAAGTATGGAAACAGGTGGTTAACTCCACAAAAACATACCCACCGGTGTTTTACAACCTCGGTATGGGGTACGAAAAAATGGGGAATTACGCACAGGCAGAAAAGTTTTTTTTAGCATACGCCGGTATTGTAATGGACCCCAACGAAAAAACCGCGGTTTTGCAAAGAATTGAAATGTTGCGTTTACGGAGAAAATAGTGGAGAAAACAAGTATGGCATCAGTATCTGCGTCTACGGGCAAGTTATTGCCAATACGCAAATACGGCGATAAAATCCTGCGCCGTCCCGCACGGCGGGTAAAAGATATTAATGAGGGTATCCGCGGGTTAATCAACGATATGCTGGTAACCATGATTAACGCACGCGGGGTTGGCCTTGCAGCGAATCAGGTGGGGCATAATCTCCAGATTTTAGTCGCTGACCTTTCCGCCGGGCAGGAAGGTAGGAAGTGTGAACCTGTAGTACTGATAAATCCTGCTGTAATCAAGAAAAAAGGACGGGTACGTATGGAGGAAGGATGTTTGTCATTCCCCGGGTTACAGATGACTATTACCCGCGCGAAATGGATAAAAGTTTCTGCAATGAACCTCAACGGCGTGGTGGTTGAGATTGAAACAGAAGGTTTTCCCGCGAGAATACTCCAGCATGAGATTGACCATCTCAATAATAAACTTATCATTGACCATATGCCATTACTAAAAAAACTTATCATCTGGCGTGAGATCAGAAAACGCAGAAAAACAAAAACGTGGTGATGGGAATCCCAACAATTTTTTTTGGCACACCGTTACCCGCAGTGGGATACGCGGAACTTACGCGTAAATTAACGGTATTAAAAGCAGTTGTTACCCAGCCAGACCGTGAAGCCGGGCGGGGTTGTAATATCCGTATCCCCGCAGTTAAGGAATGGGTATTAAAACCTTCCCCCGCAGAGAATAATGTACCGGATATCCTTCAACCGGAACGCAGTGAGATCCGCGATAACGCATTTGCTATGAAGTTATCGTCCTACTCCCCTGCATTAGGGATCGTTGTTAACTACGGCAATATTTTACCGCAAACCGTACTCTCAGTGTTCTCCACAGGTGTTATAAACATTCATTTTTCGTTATTACCCAAATACCGCGGTGCTGCACCGATACAATGGTCAATTATCCGCGGTGAAAAAGTTACCGGCGTAACCGCGTTTTGGCTTGACCCCGGGATGGATACCGGCGATATTTTTGCGCAGATAGAAGTAAGGATTGATGAGGATGATACTTCTGAAACTTTACGTACAAAACTTGTAGATACGGGACTGAAGTTATTAGGACAATGCATTACTGATATTGAACATGGTAAGATCATACGGAAAAAACAGGGAGGGACGCCGTCTTCTGCGCCGGTACTAAAAAAAAATGATGGGCATATTGACTGGAGTAAACCAGCGGGTGAGGTACACAACCTCCTCCGTGGTACCATACCCTGGCCGGGAGTGTTTACGCAGTACCAAAAACCCGGTGTTTGTGAAGAATATGAAGTACTAAAAATCACCGGAGGGCGCGTAGCGGTAACTGAAGACATTGTTTCTCTTGGGATAAAAAAAAATATTCCATACGGTACCATAGCGGGATACGTTAAGAACACAGGGTTTATCGTAGCATGCGGAAATGATACAATGTATGTTATAACCGTAGTTCAGCCGGCAGGGAAAAAGGTTATGCCAGCATGGAATTTTTTGCAAGGAAGCAGGATAACACAAGGAACGGTTTTAAAATAGACGGTATACAGAGAGTCAGGTGTTTTTATGGACATTAGATGGATAATATTTAGTGTTGAATACCCTGTGATGTTGGTTCTTGGAAAACTTATACCCGCATTGAAAGACGTTTTTGAATCGCATATCGTTGAAAGTAACAACCGCGCAGTCGAGCTCGTGGTAAAAAATAAAACATTCCATACTGTACTCGTGTTACTCCCGCATTGTTTGCAAAACGATAAATGCCCGCATCGGATTACCTACGACGTTGCGAACTGTAAAAACTGTGGAAACTGCAAAATCGGCGCGCTGCGCGTACTCGCGGAAAAGTACAAAGTTTCGTTGAAAGTCGCGACCGGCGGCGGGCTGGCGCGTAAATGGGTGAAAGAAGTACGGCCGGATATCATTGTGGCAGTCGCGTGTGAGAACGAACTCGCTGATGGCATCGCCGCGGTGTACCCTTTTCTCGTTTACGCTGTACCAAACACAAAACCCAACGGACCGTGTATCAACACCGATGTCGCCGTAGATGCAGTGAGTTCCGTGCTGCAAAAACTCGTCGGGAAGTAACACTAGTTTCGCGAGATTGTTATTCCCAAATCCTTGCAAATTTTACGTGCAAGAAAATCGTTGAGTTCTCTATGCCTTGGTACTGTCGATATTTTCCGTGTCGAAAGATTTATGAATACTGAATGTTTCTTCCCTTGTCTGAATAAAACACAGTTGTGCAAAGAAAGGTAACGTATAAACTCTTTAGTTTTCATTTTGAAGCGCGGATTGCAATACGTTGCGTGAATGTCTTTATTGGTTTTATACATTCATCTTTTAGCTGTTTTTCAGTTTTACGTATCAACATCAGCGCTTCTTTAATATTCTTCTTCGTTTCTTGCAGGGTTCTACCTTGCGTGTTTACACCGGGAAGTTCTTTTATATATCCAACATAATACTTCCCGCGTTTCTCATACACAGCCGTTACGTTTTTCATTTCATCACTTCCATAAATTGAACTGTTTTTAGCAACTGAGATCGATAACCCATCCATCGCACCAACCCATCCTTTCAAAAAAACCAACTTGAATCCAATTCTATATTAATAAATATTTTATCAAATATTAGTAACAACATCAACGCTGTCGAGATAAAAACAACCCGGAGCGCTTGTTTTCTGAACGGCTTTCGATTCCGACCTGAAAAAAACTTTTAAACGTGATATTCGACAAAACACAGGCACAGCAGTAACGATGGTTTATATTTCGCGACTTCCCTTGCACGGAGCGAAATCATAAGCCCCGACACAATCGGGGCGGCCAGCGGAGCTGCTGTGCCTGTGTTAAAACGGAATCATAGAGTGAAGGAAATAAGCGCTTCGGTTCTTGGTTGACGCTGTATCAAAACTGTATGTTTAACGTCGCGAGGTTGTTCCCAACGGTATTATCCATCGCACCGTTGAACTGATAGCCGTACCCGTAATCGAGTGTAATAAACGTTTTCATCCCGGGGATGCTAAACCGGTAACTCAACCCAAAAGATACAGACTTGTACTCGCTTACGCCATACCCGCAGCCTGCGCGGAAAGCAAACACGTTTCTTAATATCCACCATTCGCTGCCCAGCAACAACGCAGCGTCCGTACCCGCAGAGGTCGTGCAATAATACACAAGTTCGGTCGATACTGTTTCCATTTGGTAGCCCAGACCTACGCGGTACTCCGCAGGAACAATGTCGCGTTTCACCAGCTTAATATTCGGACGATCTACGTTACGCGCAGACGCGCCTGCCACAAGGCCAGATAACGGTGTTGCGTAGGTCAGCCCTACGTCGTAGCTTACACCCGTAGCGGTCATTGCGTTGGCAAACGTAGGGTCGCGGTTGGTATACCCTGTCTGCCCATAACTTTTCGTTAATGTTTTCACTGTAACACCCAGTTTTAACGGTTCAAAATATAGCATTTCCCGCGCATAGGTAAGTCCCGCAACTTGTTCGCTATACAAACTCGAACCAAACTGGAGGTAGTTCACGCCAAACGTTCCCACTATGCGGTTCACCGGATGCGTGTACACCAGCGTACCTAACCATAAACTGTCCATCACGCCAGGATACAACGATTCGTACGACATACTCACCCGGGGACGCGAGGTGTTCTCGTTCCCCCCGCTGATTGCGGTTAACGCCGGATTGTAATACACACCCGCAGTGTCGGCGGTAACGCCGGTAACCGTGCAGATCGCGCCGTTCATCCCGAGCCCCCGCGCACTGTAGTCCGTATACACAAACGCGCACTCCCCGTTTTGTAATGGGGTAAATAACAATACTAAAAATAAAATTATTAATTGTTTGTCGACGATATATGCCGCGAACGCTTTCAATCGTTTCGTCTGCGAAACGATTATTGAGTGAGCGGTATATACCGTCGACATAATCATACTCATTTCCCCAACACCACCGTCCCTTTAACCACCGCGTTCCCCCCCACTTTTAGTCCATATAAATACACCCCGCCGTCCATCATATCGCCGGTTGTGTTCCGCCCGTCCCAGTACGGCACAACACCGGAGGTTGCTGTGATCACACGTACCAGCGCACCGGTAAGCTTGTATATCCTCACCTCAATGTCTTTATTCTCGGGGTTCTCATAATAAAAATACACGCGGTCGTATATACCGTCAGGGTTCGGGGTGAACGGGTTCGGGCCGATGCCGGTAAACCGGAAACTCGTGGACCGCGCTGCGGTACCGCTGCTGCGTAACGCATACCGACTCAGGTGCGACGTTTTCACTGTCACCGTTTTGTTCGCAGTATCTACTGTACTCCCATCAAGTTTTTGCCATTGCACGCCGTCATGGTAATACAAAGCCAGAACGGACGCAGCGTCGGATTCCACGACGTCAGTATTCGTAACCTTACCGTTAGAATCAACTTGGTAGCCTACTGTTAGCTCAACCGTACCGTCAAGGTCGGTGATATCATTCCCCGTTCCACGCTCTTTCGCTACAACTTCCACTTCCTGCCCTTCACCAGCCGAAGTGTCGGTCTTGCGTTTAATATTTACCTCTGAGTCAGTTTTCAACAACCACGGTGGGATACGTATCAGTGTCTTAGGATCGTCCGACGCGATGACTACTCCGCCGTCCGACGCGACGATTAAAACTGATACATACAACCTCACCTCTACGGAAGCCAACCCCAGACTCGTTACGCGCAGGACACACTCTCCGGTACCGGATAATGATGGAACAAACGTTGATGTTCCCCGGCCGGTAGTGTCAGTATATGTTGTGGTTGTTCCAAACACGCCAGCGCCGGTGATTACTTCCATCGTTAACGGGATGTTTACTACAGCGTTACCATAATAGTCTTTAGCATCTATTGTAAGCGTCACTGTTTGCCCGTTGATCGCAGCCTGCGGGTTCGCGGTTAACGTCATGTACGCGCCATAACTGCTCGCAGTAACCGTCAACTGGTTGCTAACACCTGTCTTTCCATCCGCGTCGGTAACTTTGAGTTTGATATTCTCAGCTTTTGTGTAGGTTTGGTTGGCAATCGTTACCGTACCGTTGACTAGCGTTGCTTGGACAACGCCTAACACCCCGCTACCGGATTGTGTATCGTTCGACGCAAGAACAGGTTGGAGCGCGACTGCGCCGGTGTAATTGGGCAACGTATCGTTTTCGTTGTTCTTCGCAGTAACTGTTATAGAAAAACTTGTGCCGGTAGTGACGGGCGTTGTGGGTATTGATACTTCGTAATGGTCAAGTACCAAAGATTTTACATAACTTGTTGTGGTGTTCGAAAGTTCTGAGATATTGTCAGCATTGTCAATTGTGTACATCGCGAAGTAATACGTCGTCCCGCCGGTCAACCCGGTAAGGGTGTATGCTTGTGCCATTTGGTTTGGCGTCGTAGTTGGGATTTCGATCCTGTAAGTAGAAGTAGAAAATTGGTAGCCAGAATACGTGGAATAATCTATCCTGTACTTTGCATTCGCGAGTGTGCTCGTCGTACCATCATCCCCAGGAGAGATCCATAATAATAAAGCTTCCCCGGGCTTTTCAATAATATTACTATAAATATTTTCAATTTTAGAAGGAGAAAAAGCATCGTATCGTGCATATTTTATTATACCCTCATTATAATACCCAATAATTGGAAGATTAAAGGAATCCGACACAATTGACGGCATAATATTTATTGAATCAATAAATTGATTAATCCATGAACTATTATTTAAAGTTGCATAATAAAGACTATTTTTCATGCCTAATATACAGTAAGATATAAGAATTCTTTGTTGTTTATCAATGCAGATGTTTGAATAATATCCGCTATCTGGAATTGTGTTTACCACTTGATAACTCCAATTGTTGTTAATATTTGTTGTATAAATAAGACCGTTTCGACTATTGAAACAAATATGCGGATTATCATTAATATCTAGGATCAAAGAACAATTCTGTACATCTGTGAATGTGCCAGAAATTGAATTACTACTCTGAAATACTCCATCGAAGTACTTCACGTAATACAGATTTCCACCTGTTGTATAACAAATATGTGTAATTCCATGTGAATCAACTTTTATACATGAACCACCAGATTGGAATTTTGAAACATTCCTAAATTCCCATGAATTTGTACTCTGAAACACATAAACTAATTTTGATGAAATTTCATCTTCGTATATTATGTGTGGACGATTATTAGTATCCAAATCTAGTGCTTGTAAAGTGTTTGAACTAAAATTACCTGATGTAATAAAATTTTGAAACCATGCTGTTCCATTAAATGAAGAATAATATAACTCATAACTTGTGTCGCTAAATTTTTTCAGGTATAGTATATGTGGGAGTAAAAAAGAATCTAGCTTAACACTAATATGAGGGGTTATTGTACTTGTATCATCATAAATATTTTGCCAAATATTATTTTGTTCATTTAATACTTTCATTTGATGAGTAATTTTGTCTATATAAGCAAAACTAAGTTCATCATTTAAATCAATATTCATTGAGATACTTGATTGTGGATCAGCTGCAACTATATCATTTATTTCCCATTTTTCACTATTACATAATTGAACTGAACACATTAGTGTTATAAGTGCCAATATTACATGTCTCATAAGTACCCCCCCATATGATTGCAAACCTTTACGCTCTCATATAGACAGACACTTAATTTTACTAAAATGTTCAAAGAATATTAAACAATATCTTATGAAATTACAAAAACATATGAATTGTTATGACCAATCAGCAATTACCTTTGTATCTCCGCTACTATTTTTTGCTTTTAGATCTGTTCCATCAAACCACAATACAACAGTACCACTAGGCGGATTACTGGGTGTAGATGCTGTTCTCAAAACCAATGAACCATTTATATCTAGTTTCCCATCTGGTGAACTCGTCCCAATCCCGACCTTATCAGCACTTGCGTCTGCAAATATCAAATTATCATCGTTATCACCTTTAACATTAAAATCATAGTTGCCTTTATCATAATTAAACGTAGCGGATTGTTTTACCGACAAACTTTGACTTAACACAAAAGAGTTGCTATCCATATACGCTATTACCTGATCAGATGAAAAATCAGGGCCTCCAAACCATCGAAATTTTGCCGAGCCAAAGGCTAGCCAATCTGAAGCTTCTTGGTATTGCCCTATTGCATGTGTATACCCCCCGTCGATAAAGTACAGATTTTTGTAACCGGTAATCTTTATATTTCCCGCAACCTGCAATTTTTCTACGGGATTGTTTGTTCCGACACCAACATTCCCACTAACTATCATACCATTACTCGGACCCGCATTAGCACCGGCATACGTACCGATTGCTACAGAACCGTTGACATCCAGTTGACTTAACGGCGTTTCCGTCCCTATCCCAACTTTGTTTGACATAAAACATTTCCTCCTTAACCTTTCTTAGTTTTCTATACTTCCAGTTTCTTAAAATTGGTTTTTATTAGCTCAAGATTTTTCAGTACTATATTTTTCTTTTCTTGGGTATCCGCGTACTTTAACGCTTCATTATAACTCTCAATCGCGCGGTCGATTGCCATAATGTCAACGTACAGTTTCGCGAGGTTGACCCACGGTACGTAGTTGTACGCTTCTTCGTTGGTAATGGTATTTGTGCTAAAATTCTTGTCCAACCGTAACGCTATTTTGTTCGCTGTGATAGCGTTAAGTTTTTGCCCAAGTTCGTCATAAATATTCGCGATCAACACATAAATATCGGGGTACGAGTTATCCAGCATCAACGACTTATACGCGTATTCAAGCGCGTCCGTATAGTTCTTTTTGTAATAACTTATCCGGCTCAGGCCGGTAAACGCTTCTTTTTGCATTTCCGCGCTTTTTAACATGTTTTGGTAATGCATAGCAGCAGTATCATGGTTCTTTCTCCTAAGATTGTAACTTGCGAGATAGAAGTTTGTTGACACGTCGTCTTTATCCACCGCGTACTGTTCCTGTAACATTTTGAAGTACCGTTCCTCGCGGTCTACAGCACCTGGACGGTCGTGGTTTAAATATACATCTACGGCAACAATATTTTTGCCTTTATAATCAAGCGTTTCGTGTATTGGATTTTTGAACCTAATACCAACGTTGTTACGGAATATTTTCGGGACCGACCATACAATCTTTGAGTTCAAATCGCGGATCGCCACGTTTATTACGTCGTTACGTATAACATGCGGGTTTTTCATGATACGTTTAAGTTTCTCCGCTTGCTCGGGGTCAAAATAGTTATCCGCGTCTAACCACATGATCCAGTCGCCAGTGGCTTTACTGATAGAATAATTCCGCGCATCGGCGAAGTTGTTAGTCCATACAAAATCGTAGATATTGTCGGTGTATTTCGCCGCGATTTGTTTGGTGTTGTCGGTAGAACCGGTGTCAACAATAATTATATCGTCCGATAGTGTTTTAATGCTATCCAAACACCGCTCTAAATACTTTTCTTCGTTTTTTACAATAATACAAAAAGAAATCATCTAAGTATTTTCGAAATGTTGTTACCAACACCACCGGAAATCCACATGCTATGCCCATCAAATGCTATTTGATATGGATTATCTCCAACACAAAAGGTAGCAATAATATCGTTTCGATCAACATCAATTTTTGTTACTGCTTGATTGCTTGTATTTGCTACCCATAAATACTGCCCGTCAAAACAGATATCTTCTAATCGATTATCAATATTAATACTCGTTATGACAACGTTACTTACTGGATCTATTTTCCATAATTTCTTATGTGTATTCCCATGGGACACCCATATATAACTACCGTCAAATGCGGCATCAACAGGATCTCCGCCCATAGTAATTGTCGCAAGTATTGAATCGTCACTAGGATTGATTTTAATAACACGATTTGCTTGATAATTTGTTGCCCAAATATAGTTTCCATCAAATATCAATCCTGTAGGCGACCCGCCAGTATATATTGTGGATACTAATTGTCCTGTTGAAGCGTTTACTTTAGCAATATATAATGCATCACCGTCTTGACATGATACCCAAATATAGGTGCCATCAAATTCTATGAACCTAGGAGCTCCCCCAACACTAACGGTCGCAATTTCTGTAGGAGGAGTTCCGTCTTGTACTTTGGAGATATAGGAAGTGTTATAATTACATACCCAAATATATTGCCCGTCATAAACCATTCTCATTGGATCTTCACCTACACAAACAGTTCCTACTATACTATTGGTAGAAATATCTATTTTGTGAAGGCTATTTGTAGTTGGTATTGAATACCAGATATTTTCCCCGTCAAACGCCATTCCAAACTGAGGATTACCGACACCAACTGTAACGTTTTTTCTAGACTTGAATTCATATCCTAGTTGATACGCCAATTTAGGCACACACTGGCTGCGATCAAATGGTGTATTTAATGCTTCCCCGTCAAAATCTTTACTGGGTGTACTTGTTTTTATCCTTAGCTTACCGTTAGCATCTACCCATAAATGGTTTGATCCGAGTTTCAGATGCCCGGAGTCCCATTCCCCGCCTTCTAAATACAAAGTTACTGCCATAAATACATTACCTCCATTAGTTATTTTCTAAATACTGTTTCAACCCGAAATACTGGATACCTATGTGTTCACAGAACAGCTCTGTATCGCAGTACAGTTTTACTCCGTTATCTCCCATCTTTTTTATGAAAGATAAATCTTCGGACAATATTTCTTGGCTAAGCGTGAACACACCGGTATTTACCGGTTGTTTGAGCTCAATAATCTTTGCTTCTACCCAAGGGTATTGAATATTATCCAAAACGTCACGTTTGAACATCGTGAACCCGAGCCCGCACCAGTCTATTTCTACCAACATTTTTGACAACACTTCCTTTTTCGAAAGATACATCAGTTGCCCGGTTTCATTCATGCTGCCCCAATAACCCGCTAACGGTTTATGCCCGCCGTTTTTTGTGAAATACAATCCCGTAACTACCGATTTGTCTTGTGCGAGCATTTTGTCTATATAGCGGGTATCGAACACGATGTCTGAGTCTATAAACATGAAATAGTCGTACCGCGTGTTACTTTCTTTTTCCCTCGTCATCATACGATATATACAGTTATTCCTGGCTTCAATAATATTCGCATAACCGTTTACATTGATAATTTCATAGCCGTTACGGCTGAGTTCTACCAGACGATAGACAATGTCCACATGTAACTGCGAGTCGTATGACGGTATCAAGATCGCAACTTTTGGCATTTTCTATTTTTCCCCTTTTCCAAGATATACATAAGGGTCGGTATTTATCAAAGGATGGTCAGCCATAAATACCGGGATATTTTTTATATCGACCTCTACCACGTGTTTATAACACTCCGGATGAGTGGGATGAAGGTTTGTGAGCGTATTATCCTCGTCCCATTTTCTCCACACGTTTTCATACCAACCGTCCACTATTTCTCTACAATGAGAGAATGACAGTATTTTTTGCCGGATTTTGTCGTCCGGTTTCGCGTAAGAGAAATGGTGTACTAAAACATCCTCGGGATTTAGAATGTTTCTCTCCCGCTCCTTATCATTAATAACTCTCGGGCCGGTAAATAAGGTTTCACTGTTAGGTTTAAACAATACTAGCGGAGAATACGGTTCCATAGGATCTATCCTAAATCCCGGTGTTTTCCAGTATGTATACCACCGGGAATAAAAGGATACATCTTCTGTATTTGTATACGCATACTTTAATAGATTGGTTATATGTTTCTCTTCATACACCTCATCCCCATCAATTAATAATACATATCCCATTTCGGGAAAGTATTTACGGATTATGTTCAGCGCGGTATTGCTAAGCTTCACTTCCCCGGAGTATGGATGCGCGGCATTTATACTTCCGGCATCATATTTCACTACCACGATCTTGTTTTGGATGTCCGGATAATTGACAATGATTTCTTCCGTACGATCGGGTTTTACCGCCTCGCCGTTCCAAGGTTTGTTTCCAAGAAATACTACTATATTATCTACGTGGTTATATATAGACTTCAGAGAGTGTTCAATATAGTCTTCTTCGTTGAATACGCGGTACACCGCACAAGTTTTACGGTTTTGTGTCGGTACGCTGAATACCTGTTTATGACTTTTCCCAAGTTCATCAAATGCGGTCATAAAGGTGTCTGAGAACCGCAAGTGGGATTTTACATACTCATACCCTGAACATCCGATTTGGCGGCGTTCAATCTCATTTTTTAGGTAATATCCTATGACAGAATCAAGGTTGTCCTGATCCGTAACAACAAAATGTTCATCTTTGATCAATGGCGCACAATTTTCTACCGGTTCGGATAACACAAATCTTTTGTTGCACAGCATTAACATTATGATACGATGCGATTCAAAGTACCGGCGGTTGTCATCAAAATGAAGATTAAGATTAATTTTAGCGGACATCACTTTTTTTGCGCGCTCTTCACCAAACACGTTGAATAACGCTAACCCATCATACTTTTTGTATAGTTTCTCCAAGATTTTCATCCTGCGGCCCGAAAGCACACCAAGGAATAACAGGTCGAGCGTTTCTGGAGTTTCTGACAAACCCACCTCAAACCTCGGATGGTACCCTATAGGCGCGTAATACGCGTTTTGAAAACCGTTATGCTTTAAAAACTCAACGTTTGATTGATCTGAATCTAATATATAATCGTAAGAATTTATAATATCTTTAAATCTTGCGTAGTTTTGCTGGGTGTGTGCGTTAGTTTCTTCTAATGACGGGAATTGCTCCATATTATACATGATATTAACCGCGTTACGTTTTCTCTCGGTGCTGCCTTTATTTACAGAACCCAATACAATATTTACGCAATCGTCTTGAACGTTGTTAGATAAGCTTGATAAGTACCCGTTCTTCAGCAATATATCGTTCATTGTTTCCCCAATTTCATGAAAAAACAGTGGTTGAAACACTGCGATATTTATCTTATCATGGTCAAATATTGTTTTCATACCTTATGACAAGAATTAATAACAACTTCTTGGCGGAAAAGCAATGTTACATACCTAACAAATTTGTAACAGAATTGTAACAACGCAAACTATATATATTATCTACCCCCCCCCCGTATACATTTTCACGTCGATGTTATCCGGGGCATATCTGTATCCGTTCCCATACACGGCCTCGATTATTTTTCCATGGTCATCACCAATCTTTTGACGTAACCGCATTACTTTCATATCCAATGCGCGGGACTCGTCCGACAGGAACACATTGTCGTTTGGATACAAATGTTTGAGTATCACCTCGCGGGCTAGGATATAACCCGGGTAGCGATCGAAAAGTTCTAGCAGCCTAAACTCTTGACTCGTTAATTGAACCGTTTTTTTACATATCTGCGCAGTCCCGGACTCTTTGAATAACCTTACAGTTTTCTTTTCCTCACGAACAGTTTTCATACGGTGGCATAGTACCGCAACGATTTCCTCTTCACTCACAGGTTTCGTGATATAGTCCGTTACGCCCATGTTGTACAACCGTTCACGATACTTTTTATCCCTAAAATTACCCAGAACAATGACAACGGCCTCGCCGCGTAAGTTTTGTTTATTCATCACGGACACCACCGCCGGGGCGTTTGTGTCCGCTAACGCGTGGTTTAGTAAGATAATATCGTAGCGCATCCGTATGAGTTTGCGGATCGCTTCTGCTCCGGTAAACGCTACTGCGCAGTAACAGCCGTTCCGCAGAAATAGTTCGGTATACTTTTCTATTTCTTTTATGTTAGTGTTAACGAGCAACACCTTAGATTGCATCCTGTACAGCTACTCCTGTTTTTTGTATTTAACTACGTACGGTTCGGCTTCATCAGGTAAAAGTACCGGAATTTTTGGGTTGACCGCATAAACTTTATCGGTTAGAAGGCTTTTTAATGATGTATCTGTAACAACGAACATGTTCACCCCGTTATCTATACACAATTCTACATCCGTCTTTTCGGGATTTGTTACTACTTTCATATACAAATCCCGCCCGTTGGTCGACAGGATATCCGCGTCGTTGTTTGTAGAATCTTTATCCGCGAGTTCGTAATACCACCCGTGGCGGGACAACATTGCGCAGAGTTGTTTTACAATCGTGTCCTTAACGTTTTCCGTCATCTTTGATGATCCTCTATTTACTATGACACCGGAAAACATATTTTTGTACAAATTTATTAACTAATTTATTTTGCAAGGATTACAGTACCGCGTACTGTGTTTTCCCCAACGGTAAGGACAAAAACGTAAATCCCGCCGTCTAGAAGATTGCTCGTGTCGTCAGTCCCATCCCAGGCAGGAACGGTTCCTGCGAAGATATTAGCGGTTCGCACTAACCGTCCGGGAATTGTGTAGATCCGGAGTTTATTTTCTGTTGTTGCCGGTGTTACGCTGTCTGCATCAGTAGTTGCTCCGCGATAATGAAAGTGCGCGGTATCGTTCACCCCGTCGTTGTTCGGCGTAAATGGGTTCGGTGCGGTTTCTATATACTCAAACTTTTGTGGTTGTTGTTTACCCTTCGCTAACGCAGATTTTACATCCACGTTTTTCGCCGGTGTGTTAACGATACACCCAAGCTGTTCCGCGTTGTACCCGTGAGTAACCGCGTCCTTGACGGTACGCGCAGCGGTTTGTTCGCCCATACCTTTATCTACCAACGACCTTACGATTGGCGCGTATTCAACCATTTTGTCCGGCGGTATTGACGGCGAAACTTTTTTCTCTATTTCCGACGCTAACGGTACCGCAACCGTTTCCGTATGTATGCCCGTTGTAATCCCAGTATTATAATTATCCTGTAAACGTAAACTTGTCGTTACTTTCTGCGTATCCTTACGCGCATTTGCAATATTTACTGGTATCGTTGGTACGGGCAGCGTTTCTGCAACAGTATCCACGCGGTATACTACGTGTTCCTGTTTTCCGGTAGACACCGCCACGGGTTGTTTGTTTATTTGCGCAACATCCGTTTTATTCACGATTTGCGGAGTTATCCGCGAACGCTGCGGGATGTATAGTAGTTTAGAGTATATAAACAGTATCGCCGCGCATACCGTTGCGCCTGCAATAATACCGTGCGGGAACAGTTGAAACGGTACGCGTTTTCCCTTTCTGGCAACGGCAGAAGTATCAAAACGTTTGGTTATCAATCGCTTAAGCCTATCCTCATACCCCGCGCGAGGTGTTGCAACCGCGGTAATACTTAGCATATCTTTCATTTTACGTAGTTGTTCCATGTACTCTTTACATTCAGTACACGTGGCGATATGAGCTTCCACTTCACGCTGTTGCGCCAGGATTATCTCACCGTCGATATACCACGATATGAGTTTCTTATACTTTTTTGCGCACATAATATTTTTGTCCATAAAAACTTATTTTACCTCGCTCTTTGCTTCTTCACAGAGAACGATTTTACGAAAACTTTCCCGTGCGGAATGTACCCGCGGCTGCACTGTACCTCGAGAGAGGCCGAGCATTTTTGCTGCGTCACCCATGGTGTACCGTTCGATATCACAGAGGACAATGAGGATACGTTCGTCTGGCTTCATCTGCGCGAGCGCGCGGTGTACCACGTCTTTAGTCTCAACATCCTTTTCAAACGTTTGTTCTACAGGCATCAACTGTTTACTCACATACTTATCCTCGTTGTCCGTAAACAAGTCCAGCGGGACCATCATCCTAAACTTTTTCACAATCTCATACCGCACACGGTTTTTGTACAAGTTAACTGTAATTTTATGCAGCCACTGCCTTATCTTTGTACGGTCTTTTATACTGCCGCACTTTTTACAGGCTTGCATCAGTGTGTCCTGTGTAAGATCCTCCGCGTCGTAACGGTTACCTATGAGCTTATACGCGAGGTTATACACGTCTTTGATAAACCCCGTGATTTCGGTTATTAATGCTGAGTTATCCTGCCCACCACTATCCAACACACCATCCTGTCTGTCTCTATACATATTGACACCGTTTTACGCAAAAATGTTCATTACTTCCGAAAATATATTGTATAACAACACAAAAGCAATGTCGGGTAAATAACGGACAGGCTTCTAAAACCACAAGAAAGATAATAGAAAAAAATCATGATGTTACACAAGTTTATACAGCAACGTTCCAGCCTGCGCGACACGGATTCCGTCCCGGGTTTGAAAATCTTTTATTCCAGCTGCATGTATTTGCCATGCTTCTGCCTGCGGGAATTTGCGTTTGAGGTACACCAATGTTTTGCTAACTTCGGTGTCATCCCATTTGGCTTCGACAAACATTACCGGCTGGCCGTCGGTAACGACCACGAAGTCCACTTCGTTGCCTTCCGTATCGCGGAAGTACCGGAGTTCCGTGTTTTCTCCGCGCGTGTCTTCCAAAAAGTTTACCCATTTCAGTAAATGCACAGCTACCATGTTTTCAAACCGTTTCGGTATATCTTTTACGAGCGTCCAGTCAAGATGGTAATGTTTACGTTCTTTTTTCACTGCGCGTATTCGCGGCGCGCCAAACGGCGCGAGCCGGAATACAGCATATAACCGTTCAAGGATGTCCATCCATTGTGTCAACGTTTTGTGGCTTACCTGCAAGTCTTCGCGTAAAGCGTTAAGCGATAATGGGCTTCCAACAAGTTGGGGTAATCGTATGACAAGAAGTTCCAGCGTACCAATATCCTGTACGCGTTCCAACGACGATAAGTCTTCGCGTATTAACCGTGTGCGGTATTCGCGAGACCATCGGGCCGCATCGACTTTTGTTCCCGCAAGAAAAGGTTCAGGAAACCCGCCAAGCGTAAGCAACGACATAAAATCTTTCTGGCTGGTAATCCCAAGCTCCGCTATGGATAGCGGATGTAACCTCAGAAAGTGGTAGCGTCCTTGTAAAGAATCGCCGCTGTATCGGTAAAAATCCAACCGCGCGCTGCCGATGACTAAAATCTTCTTTGCCCCGTTCACAACCTGGGAGTCGTACAACCCTTTTAAATAATTGCGCCACTGGCGGTACTTGTGTATTTCGTCAAACGCGTACATTTCAACAACCGGAAGTTCGTTCTTCAATATCAGTTCGCGGTGTTCAGGAATGTCCCAGTTAAGGTATCCGCGTTTGTTAGCCAAAACTTGTAACGCTAACGTGGTTTTCCCCACTTGCCTGGGCCCGCCGAGGAATACCATCTTTTTTCCGAGGTCGTCAATTACTTGCTTATTAAGATATCTTTTCATAATGGTAAAAAATATACCAAGTGTTTTGGATAGTAGTCAAATAAAATCACGCGTGTTTTTGACTATGGTTGAATTTACACGGATTCTAGTACTGTGTAGTTTCCCCATTTCCCTGTTTTTTTGTATAAGAAGTTGAATACAAAGATATTTTTGGTGAAACTCCACTTCAGTACTAAATTGACTTCCCGTCTCTTATTGTAATACAATACACTTTATTGTTATAACAAGTTTTTAATGTAGGAAGGGACAAATTAACCATGGGTAGTAATCCAAAAAAAATAGTGTTAGCATACTCCGGTGGACTGGACACATCGGTGATCGTGCATTGGCTGAAACAAAAGTATGGAAGCGATATCATCGCGGTAACCGTTGAAGTTGGTAATGTCGGTACCCGCTCACAGCTTGCAAAAAACGCGCGTACCGCCGGTGCTGCTAAGTTTTACTATATTGACGCCCGGGATGAGTTTGTTACGGACTACATATACCCCGCAGTAAAAGCCAATGCTGTATACGAACAACGCTATCTCCTGGGCACCTCGCTTGCCCGCCCGATTATCGCAGCGAAGATGGTGGAAATCGCAAAAAAAGAAAACGCAGATGCCTTGGCTCACGGTGCAACCGGCAAAGGTAATGACCAGGTACGGTTTGATATGGCATTCTCAACACTTATGCCGAAAGCAAAGATTATAGCTCCCTGGCGTGACTGGGATATTAAGTCACGGACTGAAGAAATTGAGTACGCTGAAAAGTATAATATCAAAATCCCGATCACCCGGGAGAAACCTTATTCATCCGACGAAAACCTTGGGCATATAAGTTTTGAAGGCGGTGTTTTGGAAGACCTCAAGAACGCACCGAAGGATGATATGTTTAAGTTAACGTTATCCCCCAAGACTGCGCCAAATAAGCCGGAAGTTGTTAGTATAACCTTCACCCGTGGCATCCCTGTGAAAGTTAACGGTAAAAAGTTAACCCCCGCAGTGTTGATGTCGGTACTAAACAAAATAGCGGGACGTAACGCCGTAGGGCGCGTGGATGTCGTAGAGAACCGGTTAGTCGGGATAAAGTCGCGGGGTGTATACGAAAGCCCGGGGTTGACGTTGCTCCATACCGCGCATTTTGATCTTGAATCAATAACGCTTGACCGTGAAACCTGGCATTATAAACTCGGGTTATCCCAAAAATACGCGGAACTTATCTACAACGGCCAGTGGTTTACCCCGTTGAGGTTAGCCCTGGATAAGTTTATTAATTACACCCAGGAATCTGTTAACGGTACTATTACTATGGAACTCTATAAAGGCAATACCAAAATACTTGCCCGTGAATCCGCGGACTCTCTGTACTCCGCAAAACTTGCAACATTCGAGGAAGAAGATGTGTATAACCAGAAAGATGCGGAAGGGTTTATCAAACTTTTTGGATTACCCACGCGTAAGGCTGCGCAAAAGAGGTTTATGAAATGAAGAATAAACAGGGGGATGTAACACAAACATTTGTGAAAGCAGAAGATAGTTTCCTTGCAGCATACGATGTTGCGGGTTCAATCGCGCATGTAAAGATGCTGGGTAAACAAAAAGTATTGAAACCCGGGGAAGTAAACATAATTGTTGCCGGGTTATTCAAAATATTGAAAGAAATAGGAACCTCACCCTCAACCTTCGGGCGGTATGATGAGGATATACATATGGCAGTAGAAAAACGCTTGATCCAAATCATTGGCCCCGTTGGGGGTAAGATGCACACAGGCCGCAGCCGGAATGATCAGGTAGTACTTGACATGAAACTCTTCACTAGAGACGCTGTTTTTGAATGTATTGAACTTATTACTAACCTGCAAAAACGTATAATTACGCTTGCTGAAAATAATATTGGGATCATAATGCCGGGGGTAACGCATCTACAACCCGCACAGGCAATCCTTTTTGCGCATCACGTACTTGCGTATGCGTGGATGCTTGAACGCGATAAAACAAGGTATTACCAATGCCTTTACCATTTAGATGAATCACCGTTAGGCGCTGCTGCGCTTGCCGGGACAACGTATCCGCTTGACCGTAAAGCCGTAGCGCATGCACTCGGGTTTTCGCAGGTTACTCATAATTCTATAGATACCGTCAGTAGCCGTGATTTTATTACAGAATACCTTTCTGCCGGAGCTATGTTGATGGTAACGCTTTCACGTATGGCTGAAGATATTATTATCTGGATGTCACCCCAGTACGGGTACGTATCTATCGGGGAACAGTATACCACCGGGTCATCAATAATGCCGCAAAAACGTAACCCTGACCACCTGGAACTTATCCGCGGAAAAACTGCACTGGTTATAGGAAACCTCACTGCTATGTTATCATTGATGAAAGGATTACCGTTGTCTTATAACCGTGACCTCCAGGATGACAAAACGTGTTTATTTAATACATACACAACCGTTAAGGACAGTTTATCCGTTATGCAAGGCGTTATAGGCAGTATGAAAACTTACCCACAAAAAATGCGTGCAGCATGCGGGAACGGGTTTATTGAAGCAACTGACCTTGCGGACTTCCTTGTTGGGCAGGGGATACCATTCCGCCAGGCACACGGGTATGCGCGTAAACTCGTGGATTCCTGCATAAAAAAAGGATGCCGTATCACGGAACTTACGGATGAGGAATACAAAACATTACTCCCGGCATACAATAAAAAGTTAAAGAAGTTTATTGAATTAAACACGATGGTCAACCGCAGGAATACTTATGGCGGGACATCAACAAAATCTGTCCGCCATCAAATCACGGAACTTAAAGAACTAACAAAATGAGCTTTATTTCGCCTATACGTTTTATACCCGTAATATCGCTGCTAACACTTTTTTGTGTCAATGCATACCCTGTTGAGAACAATGATAGATTTATAGATATCAACACCTGTGTCCGCCTGGGGTTGATCAATAATACTGATATAAAAATTGTGCAGAAAGATGTGGATATTGCAGAACAAAAGGTTTATGAAGCCGGTGCGTTAATATATCCCCGTGCGGAATTAAACTTCAATTTTTCGCGTTACGACGCAAAACAAATGTTTTTACTACCCCCTAATTTCGGGTCAACCTTTTTACCGCCAAACCTTAAACCGGAACCTGAAGCCAGTGATTATTATTCCACCCGGATATCGGTATACCAGGATATTTATAGTGCAGGACGGCATCTAGGGACATTGCTCACAGCTAAGGCAAGCCTTGACCGTATGAGGAACCAGTTGGCGCAGTTAAAAGATATCGTTGCGTATGATATTAAGCAAGGCTATTACCAAACAGTGTACCACTCATTACGCATAAAACGTTACCGCCAGGCATTGACGGTAATTGAAAAAAGTATTGCGGACTACACATCAAAACTCAGGAATGCCGGGAATGAAGACCTTTCCCGTGCACAGGTGTTACTCTCAGAACTACGGAGCATGTATTACCGTGCGGAACAGGACTTCCGTGCGGGAAAGTTAAAACTTAACCACACTGCCGGGCTGGATCTCGCAAATGATTATATTTTGGATGAAAATCTGAAGTATAAACCCGTAGATGTTGAGATCAGCAAATGCCTTGCCTGGGCATTCCGTTACCGCCCGGAGTTAAAACAGATACGCGCTCAGGAAGATATTGATGCGGTATCCATTAACCTTGCGGTTGCTCATAAGTATCCCACAATATTTTTTGGGTTCAACTACGAAATTGCAGGCGATGTTTTCCCATTCCCGGAAAAAAACTGGAACGCCACGGTAAACATCAACCTACCGGTATTCGACGGCTGGGCTGGTAATATACGGCAACGGCAGGTTGAAATTAACGCAGAAAAAGGGCGGTTACGCCGGGGTGAATACGAAAACCTGGTTGAATACGACGTCCGTGCAGCGTATAATGTTATGGCATACCGCCAGAACGATGTTAATATCCGTGATACCGCAGTGAAAGAACAACAGAAAGTCGTGGATGCATTAACCACAAAATTAGCGGGAGCTGATACTCAATTAATACAGTTTATACAATCACAACTTGACCTCTTAACTTCACAAGATAAATATTTTCAAGCTATCACCGACGCAATGGCCGCACGGGCGAAGCTTGAACAGTCCATGGGTAAAAGTATTGTCGAATGAGCTGGTATAACAACAAAATATTTGTTACTGCTTTATACGGTTATATTTTATCCCTCCTTTTATTGCTATCAGGCGGGACGGCGGGTATTGCTTATGCTATGGATGAAGAAAATATCCTTCGCGATTTTATATGGCATGAAGTAACGACCTTACCCGTAGAACAAAGAATAAAAGTCGGGCTCACTCTCGGGGGGGGCGGTGCACGCGGGCTTGCGCATATAGGCGTACTCAAGGTTTTTGAACAGGAAAATGTGCCGGTAGACATAGTTACGGGAACAAGTGTTGGCTCACTAGCCGGAGCGCTGTATTCCAGCGGGTATCCTATAGAAAAACTTGAACGCATGGCGGATGATATCGGGTGGACAAACCTTACCAATATCGGCCCGTCTACGGTAGTTGAACTACTCTTAGGGCAGCGGTTATTATCAACAAAACGTATGGAAATATTTCTTCAACAACATATCGGGGATAAAACATTTGATGAGCTCAACAAAAAATTCGCGTGTGTAGCAACTGACCTGCAGACCGGTGAACGCATAATTTTCAGGGAAGGCAAAGTTGCGATAGCAACGCGCGCATCCGCAACAATACCCGGCGTATTCCAGCCGGTTAATTACCGCCACAGGATGTTGATTGACGGCGGGATTGTGAATAATTTACCTACGGATATTGCCCGTGCGCTTGGCGCGGATGTTGTTATTGCAGTATCTGTGGAAGGCGATTTTTCTAAGAACAACGTTAATAACGTCCTGCTTGTCTTAAACCAATCAATATCTATACAAGGCGGGTTATTGCTGCAACAGCAAATGTCCTACGCTGATGTCGTCCTCATCCCTAATGTCGGGGATGTAACAATGGTAGAACTTTGGCGCGGGAAGGAATGTATAGAGTCCGGTATGCGTGCCGCACGGGAAATGATGCCGAAGGTAAAAGCTGTGATAATGGACCGTACATTTAAGAAAGAACTGGTAAGATGAAGATTATACGGCTGGGCTACGTTTTTTTTGTACTTATAGTATTCAATACCCAAAATCCGGGGGTAATAAATGCTGAGAATAAAGTAAAGATTATCTTTAAATTAGCCGACCCTGTGGAGACCGCGTTGAATGAAATGCTCTCACAAAAACAGTATGCCAAATTAATAGAATACTGTAACCAAAACATTAATATAACGAAAAGCAGGAAGAAAAAAGGCGTCTTACTCTCAGCACTGGGTGATATGTATTGCACAATAGAAAAGTATGACCTCGCAATTGAAAGATACGCAAGAGCCGTGGAATTCGATGATAAAAACTGTGTATACTGGGAAAAACTGGGTTTAGCATACTATTCCGCAGGCTTACCGGAAGACGCGAATAAATGGCTTACCCGCACGGTGAAATCACAAAAAAAGAATGGCAACGCAAACTTTATGCTTGGGAAAATATTACTTGAAGGGCAGAGGTATGAGGATGCGCTGGTATACCTCATCCACGCAACGGAATTATTGAATACCTGCGACGCTTATGCTTTACTGGGTGAAGCTTATTCTCTCACTGGTGACCATCCACGTTCAATAACCGCACTAAGAAAGGCTATTTCCTTAGACTCAAACCTTAAATACAAGTATTCCCTGGCTCAGTGTTATTATCATAATAGAGAATATGATAAAAGTAACGAAATACTGTCAATGGTGATAGCATCAACCCCCTCTGCTGCGGGGATTGAGGAAGCATACTTCCGGCGCGGGTTGATAGCATACAAAAATAATTTTTTTGGTAATGCATGTGCGGACTTCAAAAAAGTGTTAGAATTAAAGCCTGCCAGCACTGCCGCGAGGTTGATGCTGGCATTAACGTATTATCGTACAGCGGATTATGATACGGCAGTATCTTTAGCGCGGGAATTATCGAAAGGTAGTGCCAGTACGTGGATAAAACAGTATGCCACAATGGTGATAGAACGGATTGAAGGAAAGTAAGGAAAGGGTTTTTTTGTAGTTATGATTAATGACAATAACAGAAACATTAATTATCAAGGTGCTGATTTATACGTTGAAGATGTCCCGGTGAAAAGTATTATCGCCAAGATCGGTACACCTGTGTTTATCTACAGCGGTAAGCAACTGGAAGAAAATTATATAACATTTTCTTCTGCATTTAAGGCTGTGAACACCCTGGTGTGTTACGCATTAAAGGCGAATAATAATATTCATCTGGTAAAAAAGTTAGCCGCAAAAAACGCAGGTGCTGATATAACTTCGGGCGGTGAACTATACGCAGCGTTGAAGTCAGGCGTACCGGGTACCCGCACTGTTTATGCCGGTGTGGGTAAACGCGATGACGAGATTGTGTACGCGTTAAGGTCCGGGGTGTTACTGTTTAATATGGAATCCATAGCTGAGATGGAACATATTGACCGTATTGCCGGACGGATAGGGTTACGCGCAAAGGTGGGGTTCAGGTTTAACCCCAACGTTGACGCTCATACACATAAACATATCACCACAGGAAAGAATGAAACTAAGTTCGGGATTTCTTATCCCTCAATACTTGACGCATACCGCCTGGCAGGGAAGAAAAGGAATTTGGATGTAGCAGGTATTCATTTGCATATAGGGTCGCAGATAACCGAACTTGGGCCATTCAAGCTTGTCGCGGAGAAAGCTGAGATGCTTTACCGCAAACTATGCTCAATGGGGTTTGACATACGCTATATTGACCTCGGAGGCGGGTTGGGGATACGGTATGATAACGAAACACCGCCGGTACCTTCGGCACTGGCACAGGTTTATGCTTCGAAATTCAAAGATATTCCCGGGCTCACACTGATACTTGAACCGGGACGGTATATCGTTGGGAACAGCGGGATTTTGGTGACATCCGTATTATACGGCAAAAAGTCGGTACACAAAAATTTCTTGATTGTTGACAGCGGTATGTGCGACCTCATACGTCCTGCGTTATATGATGCGTACCACGAAATTGTACCCGTTAAAAAAAGTAATGGAAAAAAGGTTATGGTTGATATCGTTGGGCCGGTATGCGAAACCAGTGATTATCTCGGTAAGGACAGGATGTTGCCGTTTCTCGCTTCCGGAACAGCAGTCGCTGTGGGTAATGCCGGGGCATACGGGTTTATGATGTCATCAAACTACAACGCGCGTCCCCGTGCGGCAGAAGTTATGGTTACAGGCAGTAAATGGAAACTTATCCGTAAACGCGAGACTGTAAACGATATATTTTCAAAAATTGTTTAATAAAGTTAACGCTTGGAAAACAGGAGTTTGTACAAGAACATGAGTAACGCTAAAGTCCTACATTTTTGGAAGATGCAAGGTACCGGCAACGACTTTGTTGTATTTGATAACCGCCGGGGTAAGTATAAGAACCTCGCTAAATTAACTGTGCGGTTATGCAACCGTAAGACCGGTATCGGCGCGGATGGAGTACTGGTTGTTGAGAAAAGCGCGATACTGGATTTCAAGATGCGCATATTTAACTCCGATGGCAGTGAAGCTGAAATGTGCGGTAACGGCGCACGGTGTATCGTAAGATACGCATATGAAAACAGTATTATCGGTACGACAACAGCGTTTGAAACAAAAGCCGGGACTATTGAAGGACGCGTGATTGATAGCCAGTGGGTGGAAGTAAAACTTACCGACCCGCATGGTATTAAACTCGGGCTTGAAATCATAGCTGGCGGGCGGAGGTACACCGCGTATTTTGTTAATACCGGCGTCCCGCATGCGGTAATATATACCACACAACTTCAGAAGGTTAACGTCAACGGCCTCGGGAGACTGGTACGATACCACAAAAAATTTTCTCCAGCCGGGACTAACGTCAATTTTGTGCAGATAGAAGACGGGCATACAATAAGCGTGCGTACATATGAACGCGGGGTGGAAGCTGAAACTTTAGCTTGCGGGACCGGCTCAACCGCTGCGGCAATTATTTCCGGGGTATTAAACAAAGTTGAACCCCCGGTAACGGTTATCACAAGCAGCGGTGAAAAGTTGAAGGTAAAGTATAATTTAGATAAATTAGGGTTGGTATATCTCACCGGTAAAGTCCAGACATCGTTTACCGGCGAGATAAAAATTTAGATAATATTGTTCTAACACAAAAGAGAAGGAGTATTAAAAAATGTTAAAAGGATCCTTTGTTGCGCTTGTAACACCGTTTAAAAACAATAAGGTGGATGAAGAAAAATTACGTGAACTTGTGGAGTTTCAGATAAAGAACGGTACCAACGGCCTGGTCCCCTGCGGGACAACAGGCGAGTCACCGACATTATCGTATGAAGAACATGAACGCGTGATAGAAGTTGTAGTGGAACAGGCAAAAAAACGCGTACCTGTAATCGCAGGTACCGGCGCGAATTCCACAACTGAAACTATTGAGATGTCAGAGTACGCGAAAAAAGTTGGAGCGGATGCTGTCCTACTGGTTGTACCGTATTACAATAAACCCACACAAAAAGGATTGGTCCTGCATTTCAAAAAAGTAGCGAAGGATGTTAATATTCCTATGGTAATCTATAACATCCCTGGCCGGACAGGTGTTAACATGCTGCCGGATACTATTATAAAAGTAGCGAAAGAAACAGGTTTAGTTGTCGGTGTGAAAGAAGCGTCGGGTAATGTCGACCAAACATCGGAACTAGTTAAACAATTCGGTGATAAAATACCGGTATTATCCGGTGATGATTCATTAACGCTGCCGATAATGTCCGTCGGCGGGTACGGCGTGATCTCTGTACTGGCAAACATTGCGCCTAAAGATGTACATGACATGTGCGCTGCGTACCTCAAGGGCGACCTAAAAACCGCACAGGCGTTACATTTAAAAGCGTTTACACTGATAAAAACATTGTTTATCGAAACTAACCCTATCCCGATAAAAACCGCAGCGGGGATAATGGGCTTATGCAGTGACGAACTGCGGTTGCCATTAGCGCCGATGGATGATGCAAATAAAGAAAAGTTAAGAAAAGAAATGTCGGCCTACGGATTACTTAAATAAATCATTAATGGAGAACCGTTTGAATGAACAAATTAATACGCGTTGTTGTTATTGCAGCTACGTCAGCACTGTTATATCCACAGATAACACACTTATTTGCGGAAACAGCTATCGCAGTGAAGAAAGCGGATGCCGTGGTTGTTAATAAAACAGGAATAACAAAACTGGCTAAAGGACAAAAGGCGGACTGGAATAAAATTGTACCAATAACAGGATTTTATCTTAATAACGGCAGCGGTAACCTTGCAGTACGGCAGACTGAAGTAAGGGTAACCTACGACGATAACGCGTTGTTTGTTCAGTTCAAATGCGAAGAACCAGAACCCAGAAAAATTGAAGCGACGGTAACAATTAACGGGAGTAATGTCTGGAAAGATGATTGTGTAGAAGTATTTTTATCACCCTCACCGCTGGAATCATTTCATTGGGTATTAAACACCAAAAACGTTGTTTATGTGAACCACGAAGTTGTTACTGAAGACCAAACCGGGAAAACATCGGATGAAAAGTGGAAGGGTAATTTTAAGACTTCTACAAAGATAGATAAAACCTTTTGGACAGCCGACTTTGTAATGCCGTTCACCGATTTTGGCGGTATTAACGACGAGTACCGCATAAACTTTACCCGGCAGGTACCTAATTCTATGGAACAAAGCACATGGTCTCCCATCCGCGGGAAGTTTAACCAGCCGGAACGATTCGCCACATTATCGTTTAAACACAACTATATTGAACGCCTGGATTACGGCGATATGGAACCAACGAACTACGGGGTCAAACGCGACCGTCCGGTTTTTGATGAAGTGTTGTACAACGAACCGGGAAACTACGCTTGCGCGTCGTGGAACCACGACATACGCACCGCACAATTGCCGCAGTATATGCAGGAACAGTTTAAAAAAGATCCTAAAGCATACGAAAAACATTTACGGTCATACCTTGACCAACAAGTGGAATGCGGAATGCTGATCCCTCACGGGTCAAGCGCGATTTTCAATGAGTACCGCAAAAAGTATAATGCCAAATCATGGCTTATGGTAGAAACCTCACCTGTTGCGGCAGTTGCAGAAAAGAAAGGTTCGCCTGTAATACATCCAGCTGCTGGAGGGAGAAAACGCCTATTCCTCGCGGATCCTGTTTATGTTGACGTCGTAATTGAAGCACTGAAAAATATTGTTACTACCCACAAAGAAACTGGCGCAGTATATGTTTACCGCGGAGTGGACGAGCCGACTTTAAGCCCGGCAGGGCCTGAATTTATCGATATCATACCGTTTTGGATAAACGCGCAGGTGGAAGTCAAAGAAAAGTATGGCTACGGAAAATACGGTATCCCAGTACCATCAATAAAAGGAGCTAATGTCGCTAAGGGAACAAAATTTGTTACAACCAAACCAGATACTGACACGCTGTTAAGTTGGCTGGCATATAACCGCTGGGCAAGTGATAAATTTGTAGAATCGCGTATACGGATGAGAGACGCGCTGAAATCCATCGACCCCACAGCGTTATGGCAACCCTGCGACTACTGGTTTATGGGCGGGTTGTCTATGTACGATTACTGGAAAATGGCGCAAACAATGGACCTCGCGTTATGCGATCCGTACACCACATCGGCGGATGAAGCGCATGGGCGTACCCGTGGCCGCGGGATTTATAACCACGGGTTCGGCACAAAATTTTTGAACGATATCGGTGGGAAGCCGGTATGGACTATTATGCAAGCATTTTTTTATGACGGGTACAAACCGTTGCCGGAAGATATCCGCGAATGGGCAAGCCAGTGTATGAAGACCGGTGCGGTATGCATAGAATACTACGCGTCGGACGCGCCGATGGTAACCGACCCGCCGCGATGGGAAATGATGAAGCACGTATCAAAAACTGTTACCACGATGAAGAAAATTAAGTTTCCTGAGAAAACATCAACCGCAATTTTTGTATCCCAGGACACCAATCTCAGCGAAGTTAACTCGATCTACGCAGACGAACTTTACACAATTTATGCGTGGTTAGGCGAAAAACTTGGCGTGTGGTTCCGGTTTATTGCCGACGATAAAATATTGGATGGCGCGGATAAACTTGAGGACTACAAAATTATCTATGTTCCTTACGCGTGGCTGCAGCGGGAAGAAGTGGTCAAACGTTTACGCGACTGGACTTCGGCAGGCGGGACACTGGTTGTCGGGGATTCGAAAGCGTTTACCCTAGCGCCGGACGGAACGAGCCTCGCGAAGTATCAGGAAGAACTTTTTGGCGTGCAAGTCGGGGACGAGAACCTGAGTGATGCGTTGGTAGGCACGGGGACGGATGCGTTGAAATCGATGAAAGCCGGGCAGAAGTTTGTGTTATACAAACCCCAACGCCGTTCTACCGGATGGACCAACACAGCAGTAACCGTAAAAGTGGTAGACCCGAAAGCGACGGTAGCGGCAACGTTATCCGACGGTAATCCTGGTGTGGTGATTCGCGGGTTTGGAAAAGGAAAAGTTGTGTACTTCGCAGCGAATCCTTTCTCCCCGCAGTCAATCCGCGGTGTACCCGGCTGGGAAGATGTTATTAAAGAACTTGAGATATCGGCCGGGGAACAGTTTAACTTGCCGATCTGGCGGTTTATGCTGCCGGATATCGCAAAAAAATAGAATTTAGAAAAAGTATTTATACCCTTCTCTACGCAACCGTTCACGGCGGGTGTCGTAGTCCGGCATAATACTGCCGAGTAGTTTCCAAAACTCTGTAGAATGATTCTTTTGTATCACATGACACAACTCGTGGGCTGAAATATAGTCTACAAGCACTATTGGCGCCATTACTATCCGCCAGTTTATGCGTATATGCCCCTTACTGTTACAACTACCCCATTTCTTGGTTTGATTCGCTACAGTCAACGGCGGGAGCGGGAGGTTGAGTTTCTTACAATAAATCTCTACTCGCCGCACCAACACTTTCCGCGCTTTTTGTTTGTAAAACTCTTCTATTAACACACGGATTAACCGCGGATGGTTTATATGTGTAGTTTCTACAACGATATAGTTACCCAAAAAAAACACTTCATTTATGTTTGACTCTTCTACCAATAAACGATACTGGCGGTTGAGGTACGAAAACGCTTCGCCGGAAACAAACTCTTTCTTCTTCGGCATCTCGCCAAGCTTGTTTATGTATTCCATCTTATCAGAAATCCATTTAGCTTTTGTTTTCACGATTTGCTGGATTTTGGGCAACCCAATATATCGCGGTACCCGGAGGTAGACGCCAAGGTAAGGGTCGACAATGATGCTTATGGTTCGCCGGGCGCTGCGGATGATGCCAAACTCAATATTTTGGCTACCAAACGTTACCACACTTTTTTCATCCATTTTCAATTCCCGAGCCGCGTACGGGCTAAGTCCATAATTTTTGTGGCTAACGCTTCGAGCTCGTCGTAACTATACCCGTTGGCTGTACGAAACATCCATTCGGGTTGTTCAATCAATTCTGGAACTTTACCCTTTTCTATATTCACTATTTTATTTAGTTCAATAGTTCCCCAGTCCACTGGGATTTCCCCGGCCGGCGTTTTCTTTGTTTTATGACTAGTATTAAAAGTTTTTAGTTTCATAATTTCTCAAACAACCTGTTCATATCCGCGAAAAAAACATCCACGTACTGTTCCCCAAGATAAAACTTGGGATTCGTCAAAACATTGTTAATCCCAGCGGCTTCAATTTTATATTTCACTTCATCCATAACCTCACGTAGTACCGACGATAATAACAATTTGCTATACCCGTCGGCTTTCTCCCCGCTGATTTTTAACCATATAATCTCTAATGCGCGGAACACTGCCGGCCAGGTTATCCACTCCACATGCCTATCGTGTAGTTTCAGGAATTCATGCCATCTGGTTTTATCAAGGAAATACTGTTTTTCTTTTCCTTCCGGCCGCATATTAACGAGCCCGGAATTCGACATTTCGATAAGAATATCCTGTACCGACTTAGGAGCGTAATACAAATCTCGCGCGATTTCCCTGGGATGCGCGTACTCGTGTGTTAATAAGTACAAAACAATGTCCGCGCGAGTACGTACCCCGAATAACGCGCGAAGTTTGAATATAACATCGCTGCCGTACCGATAATATACCGGCAAAGTGTGCTCTCTCAACTTCACCGGCCCGCGCAGGTATCCGTACTTTTCGAATATCGCGTCAGCCGGGCCAAACTGTTCCATAGCGTTCCCATCGCGGAAATAAAAAAAGTTTTTTTTGTCCGTAACATTATTGGCAGCAGGCAGTATTTTTTTCCACTTCAAGAACCGGTACTTACTCGTAGTATTCAAAAACTCGGCGATTGCCGGAATAATATCCGCGTTTACAAACATTTCTTTTGCAATAATGTTTTTCAATCTCTGGATATTGACAACTTTACCGTTAATGTACAGCCAGTTCAACATTTCGTCAAACAACCGGCTGTCGTAACGGCCAAACAGGCAGGTTGCGGGGATCAACGCTTCTGGATCCACAACCCCTTTATCTTCAACATCAATAGTACCGGGAACCCCGAGTGCCGTCCATTGCCGCCAGAGGATGTTGGTAATTTTATAGATATACGCTGTTTTAAATTCTATCAGCGATTGTTTCATATCCTAGCCTTCTTACAATGTATTTAATATCATATTTATAATTTATTCTTGATTCGTGTCCGAGTATCCAGTCAACAGCGTTTTGAATTTCTACTGCTGTGGGCTTCAACTCCTGTAAATCATCAAAATGTTTAGTTAGTTTAGAATCCGCAGCTGCAAGTAATTTGAAACATATTTGGTCTTCCCTGCCAACAAAATACACTGTCAAAGACTTACCGTATTTTTTTGGGATCAACCTTGATTCGAACCCTTTCGGTAACCCGTCTTTGACTATATGTGAAAACTGTGTATTCAACCAATCAGTATCTAACCCCAAGTTAGCCGCTACTTTGTCTTTTGCATCAATTACGGCTTCCGGTAATTTTGCGCATTCTATAATATCAACTAAATTGTTTGAAATTATTGCAATAACATCCACATCTTTTGTAACCACCCTCTGGGTTATCGTACCAGTAATAATAAGCGCCGCACCGCCGCATACCACCAAGTTAATGGGCGATACCGTATTATTGGCTTCAAGCAACACTCCTAACATTACTAAAGGCTTATCTATATCAATATTTTTCATATCTAATTATATACTCACACATCCATTTTAGATGTATCAGTATATATTATTACCACTTTCCTTTATTTTGTCAAGTTTTATTATCCTAGTCATACCCCAGCTATTTCAAGTACTCGTTCATTTTCTTCTCAGCGGCATCGCGTTGTTTCTCAAGTTCGCGCAGTTTCGCAAGCGCGTCCTTTACGTCAACGACCGGTTCCGGTTCAGTAATATCCACGTACCGGCTGATGTTGAGGTTATACTCGTTACCCCGGATTTAGTCTAATTCCACGACCCGCGCGAAACGGTCCACGTTTTTGTTTTCCTCAAATACTTAAACAATTTTTGTGTTATCCTCGTCCCGCAGCTTGTTTTGGTTTTTCACGGACTCGTAACACTCCGCTGCGTTGATAAACAATATTGTATTTTTCCGGTCTTTCGGCTTGTTACGGATAAACACCAGTATTGTCCCGATGTGAAGCGATAATGTATAATAAATTGTGTTAAAGAAAATGTTTTGAAAGAAATTTATAATAAAAAATGATTATTATTCACAAACTAGACAATTTTTTGTTTGAGCTTTTTCCGAAAACCAAAGTGATGGACGGTAGTAATATTGATAAGTTGAGGAAAGAGTTGATTAGTTATTACACTTTTGGCCCATATAAACCTAAAGTTGAAATTGATGAAATTAAAAATATTGTTTCAATTTCGATTGATATTAATTTAATAGCTACGCAGAAAAAAGATTTTGACACAGTGATAAGCTTGTGTGAAAAAAGAAGATTCAGAGATGCTAAACCAATCTTAATGAAACTAATAGAAACAAATCCAGCAAATTCAGAGTATCACAGGGTGTTAGGACAAATATATTCCGATGAAGGGAATTCAGAAGAAGCATTGAATTGTTTAATAGACGCTTTAAAATGGGATCCTAAAAATTGTTTTGCACTTATCATGATGGGCAACATTCTTTCAAAACATAAAAACGATATTACATCTGCGACCAAATATTATGACCAGGCAATTAAGATAAATCCTCGGGATAATATTGCTATCAATAATCTGGGCGCAAATCTTATGCAGTCCGGAAAAATTGAACAAGCAATAAAATATTTTGAGATGGCATATGAGATTGACCCAAAGTATCCGCATACAACTTTTGCATTAGGTTTAATAAACGATATAAAAAAAGATTATTTGAAGGCGTTTGATTTTGCTATTCAAAGCATGACAAATTCCCCCCCCCCTACATGTAGTAGCAACCAGTTATTCAACCACATCCTAACGCTTGCTCAGGAAACTGCAACTAAGTATATTGGACATATTGATGGAAAAGAAATATTTCGTCAGTATAGATCAATCCTTGAAGAGCAATCGAATAAACCAATTGAAATTGTTGAAGACGCTTCTATCCCAACTGCTGCAAAAATAGAGATCGCTGAAAATTATAATAAGGGTTCGCATGTAATACGTTATAAAAACGATTATCCCGCTGTCGAGCATCTCGTGATGCATGAACTGGTTCATCTATATTTTAACCTTGAAGCACGAAAGGTGGGGGCAAATAAACTTTTCATCTCCACTAATGAACACAAGAAAGCATTTATTGTTTCGACAGAAAAAACAATTAATGGATTAAATCAACAAGGGCTTAATGACAAAAACATATCTGACTTTATTTCGGCTTTGTTTGATGGAATAAACCGGCAAATCTTTAACACGCCTATCGATTTATTTATTGAGAATTATCTATACAATACTCATCCGGATTTAAGGCCGTATCAATTTTTGTCGTTACACAATTTAATTTCTGAAGGAATAAAGGCAGTAACAGACACAAGAGCCGCAGAAATCATACCTCCATTGGTCACTGATGCCAGCAAAATATTGAATATCGTAAACGCGCTGCAATTTAAAGAATTATTTGGTATTGATTTGATCTATAAATTTAATCCTACGCAACAACAATTACGCATATCAAACGAACTTTACAAAGAATATTTCAAAAACAAGGATATGCATAGGCCCGCAATGGAATACGAATTGATAAACAATTGGGCGAAGAAATTGAATTTAGCATCCTATTTTTCTATAGTTTCGGAAGACGAATATCGTAAAAACTATCCTGCTTCATTAACTTTCATTGACTCGGTTGAAAAAACTAATCCAAAGAATAACGTCTCTTTTTCTGAACAATCTCCTAAACACATGGCTACAGTAATGTATTGTCTTTCTGCATTACAATACTTTCAAGACAAATCCAATGAAGAAATCACAAAAGCCGGATTTGAGATAGCCAAAATCGGGACTCAAGGAATTGATCCTTTGGATACCGAGAAAAAATATCATTTAACAAGCATCCCTGACAAAGAATTTTCGGGCTTACAATTATTAGCGTTTATGTATGTAGCGTTTCAAACAATAGACCCCAACTTGGATATTGGGATAGATTTTAAAAAAGAATATAAGATAGCAAAAGACATGTTGAACAAAAGTAATTAGTCGAGTTACGATTAAATCTTCGAACGATAAAAGTCCTTACTCCTATTCGTCTGACAAATTCCTGTGCTTTCACTGATGCGATAAACAGTGTTTTTTAGACACGGGAACTATGAATCTAAAAAGTATCACTAAGAAAATTATTGAATTCCGTACAAAACGTGATTGGAAACAGTTTCATAATCCAAAAGACGTTGCGTTGTCGCTTGTTCTTGAGGCAACTGAAGTTCTTGAACATTTTCAATGGAAAAATAATGAAGAGATTGAGAAATACGTAATACAACACAAAGATGCAATAGGGGATGAACTGGCTGATGTTCTGTATTGGGTATTGTTGATGAGTCATGATCTTAAAATTGATATCTTGATAGCCTTGGCAAAAAAACTTAAAAAGAATCAAACAAAGTATCCTGTTCGGAAATCAAAAGGGAAACATACAAAATATACGCAGCTATAGAGGGGATTATAATGATTATTTATACGGCAACAAAAACAGAGTTTTCGAATGATGTTTTAAATAATACTCTCACAGATAAAGTAGTGAATTCTCTTAAATTAAAACATGTATCGGGTTATTCCCCTGCAGAAATTAGAGCGTATCAAAACTCTTTGCGGTACATGGAAACCGTGCTTAGCGATCCTGATATTCCAACGGATTGTGGAGTAGCGATAGAGTATGTCATACCGTCTTCTTCAAGGAGGATAGACTTTATCATCAGCGGGCAGGATACCAAAAACGCACCCCATTTGATCATAATTGAACTCAAACAATGGGAGTCCGCTAAACTAACTCAACAGGATGCAGTTGTCAAAACGTTTGTTAATGGCGGTATGCATGAATGCCAACACCCGAGCTACCAGGCCTGGTCGTACGCTGCATTGCTAGAAGATTATAACGAAGCGGTGCTAGATTACAGCATCTCATTGAAACCCTGTTCGTACCTACACAACTACATACCAGATGACGTTATCACCAACTCTTTTTATCAGGAACATTTATCGAAAGCGCCTGTATTCCTTAAAAACGATGCGATAAAACTCAGGGAGTTTATAAAACAGTTCGTAAAATATGGAGACAAGTCTGAATGTATTTTCCTCATCGAAAGCGGGCGGATAAAACCGTCAAAAAACTTAGCAGACTCGTTGGCTTCTCTGATGAAAGGGAATAAAGAGTTTGTACTGATAGACGAACAGAAGTTAGTGTACGAAACCGTGTTAGAAATGATACGTAACGGAAAAAAACAAGTGTTGATTGTCAACGGTGGCGCAGGTACCGGTAAGTCAGTCGTAGCTGTGAATTTATTAGTTGCTTCTACCCAGAAACAGTACAACGCGAGGTATGTTACAAAAAATTCCGCTCCGCGGACGGTGTACGAAGTGAAACTCACGGGGACTATGAAGAAGACAAGGATTGCTAACCTTTTTTGTGGTTCAGGTAAGTTTGTTGACTGTGCCACAAATGTTTTCGATTGTCTGATCGTAGATGAAGCGCATAGGTTGAACGAACGAAGTGGGATGTTTCAGAATTCAGGAGAAAACCAGGTAAAGGAGTTAATCAATGCTGCTAGGACGTGCGTATTCTTCTTAGACGAAGATCAGAAGGTTACATTGAAAGATATTGGGGATACTGACGAAATAGTGTGTTGGGCCAAAAAGTTGGGTGCAGTGGTGATTAAGATGGATCTACCCTCGCAGTTCAGGTGTAACGGTTCCGATGGATACCTTGCATGGCTGGATAATACTTTGCAGAAACGGCCAACAGCGAATATGTATTTGTCTCGTCAAGAATACGACTTTCGTGTGATGAAAAGCCCAGTGGAGCTAAGAGATATGATATTTGAGAAAAATCAGATTAACAATAAAGCGCGTATCGTAGCGGGATACTGTTGGAACTGGGTAAGTGCTAAGGATCCCGATGCGTATGATATCGTTATACCAGGATGGGATTTTAAGATAAAATGGAATTTTAAAAGTTACGGGAACAAATGGATAATCGACCCTCAGTCTGTTACAGAAGCGGGATGTATACACACGTGCCAGGGGTTGGAACTTGATTATATCGGTGTTATTGTCGGACCAGACTTGTTATGCCGTGACGGTGAGATTGTGACTGTACCTTCGAACCGGGCGAGGACGGATAAATCGTTAAATGGGTACAGGAAGATGCTAGAAGATAATCTTGAGAAAGCGAAGGAAGTTGCAGGCAACATTATCAAAAATACTTATAAAACGCTCATGACTCGGGGGACGAAGGGGTGTTACGTGTATTTTACGGATAAAGAAACGGAAGAGTATTTTATGTCGAGAATTGGTAAATAATATACCCCAAATAGATACAAACAAAAAGTCATATATATCAACCGTTGTTTTAAAGGTTGCTATAAATGAAACAAAAGATCCAACACTTCAAAAAGTAAATAAATTTTAACAGTATATTAAAAACATTTATAGAACCTCGCTTTCAAGAGGTTTGAAGGGATGTTATGTACATTTTACAAATACTGAGGTAAGAAAGTATTTTGAGAGATATGTGGAAAAATAGTATTATTATAGGCATTGGGTATTGACAATAACTAATAGATTTATGAGGAGTTTACGATTATGATAAGTTTAACAGTATGCGGCGCAGCGGGGCGGATGGGCACTCGGATACTCGCGTTAGCCGTTGCGGACAAAGAATTTACGATTGTCGGCGCGGTGGAAGCATCTGCCAGCCCGGCGGTTGGAAACACGGTTATCGGCACCGCAGTAAAAATTACGGATAACATTGACGCAGCGTTTGCCAAAAGCGGCGTTGTGATCGACTTTTCATCCCCCACAGCGTCAGTAGAACACGCGGAAACCGCTATGAAACTTGGCAAACCAATTGTTATCGGCACGACCGGGTTGAACCCGGACCAGCTCTTGGCGGTAAAAACTGCAAGCGCAAAAATCGCGGTGGTTCATGCGCCAAATATGAGTATCGGAGTGAACATTTTATTCAAAACCATACGCGAAGTTGCGCAAAAACTTGAGGGTTACGACGTAGAAATTATTGAAGCGCATCACAACCAAAAGAAGGACGCGCCGTCTGGTACTGCTGCGCGGTTTGCAGAGATTATTGCTGATACGCTCAACCGCGACCTCAAGGCTGACGCGGTCTATGGCCGTGAAGGCTTGGTTGGGGCGAGAAAAAAAACTGAGATCGGCGTCCACGCGGTTCGCGGAGGCGATATCGTTGGGGACCACACGATTATGTTCGTTGGGGCAGGGGAACGCGTAGAGATAACGCATCGCGCGCATAGCCGTAACGCGTTTGCTTCCGGCGCGGTATACGCCGCGAAATGGCTTACCTCAAAACCTGCGGGATTATATGATATGCAAGACGTTTTGGGGTTGAAGTAAGAATAATGATAAATAGTAAGTGGCTTGAAAAAATTCAGCAGTACCTGAATAACCAGTTTACAGAAAATGATGATCCAACTGTACCGCAATACGATCCGGTACACTTAGGAGCGATGATTATCATTGTGATGACCGTACTCACCGTACTCTACTGGCTACTATGGACAATCCTGGTTTATACCGGCGGAATATTCCCTAAATTACAAGCTTTAACGGATATTACCTTCACTGCAAAAACGTTTAAGGATTATCCCGAAATATTTGAAGGGTTAACCGTAAATACGATTGCACTTGCTATACTGTTTTTTTTGGTTTATGTTATGTTCAGGATACGGTATTTATTAACGATAAAAAAGAAAGAGTAGGAGTATAAAAAACATTGTTATGAGTATTGAATTCAACAAAAGACTTGGGCAGTTACCCCCATACCTTTTCGCGGAAATTGACCGCAAAAAAAAAGCGGCACTCGCGCGCGGGATTAAAATTATCAGTTTAGGTATTGGCGATCCCGACCTCCCTACGCCAAAACATATTATTGACGCCATAAAAATTGCGGTAGAAAAACCGGAACACCACCAGTACCCGTTTGGTGCGGGGTTAAAACTTTTCCGTGAAACCGCTTCACAATGGATGCAGCAACGGTTTGGTATTAACATGGACCCAATGACGGAAGTACACGCGGTTATCGGGTCAAAAGAAGCTATCGGCCATTTTCCGTTAGCGTTTATCAATCCGGACGATACAGTACTTATCCCGGAACCCGCGTATCCTGTGTATCAATCCGGCACAATATTTGCCGGCGGAAAAATATACTTTATGCCGTTGAAGGAAGAAAATAATTACCTCCCCAACCTCGACGCTATACCGTTAAACACTCTTAAACGCGTAAAACTTATTTGGATTAACTATCCAAACAACCCGACCGGCGCAGTGGCGCCAATGGCGTTCTACGAAAAAGTTGTGGCACTGGCAAAAAAACACGGGATCATCATTGCTTCAGATAATGCGTACTCCGAAATGTATTACGATGAAGATAACAAGCCCGGCAGTATTTTTCAGGTACCCGGAGCTAAGGATGTTGCAATTGAGTTTCATTCATTATCCAAAACTTATAATATGACAGGCTGGAGGATAGGATGGGTTTGCGGGAATAAGGATTTAGTTGCCGGGCTTGCAAAAGTTAAGGATAACTACGACTCCGGTGTATTCAATGCTGTTCAGGAAGCAGGGGTAGCGGCTTTATCATCTGACCAAACCTGTGTCACTGAAATGCGGAAAACATACCGTGAACGCCGTGACATTTTTATAAAAGGCCTTAATGGCCTTGGGTGGTCAGCTAAACTGCCGATGGCAACGTTTTATGTGTGGTGTAAATGCCCAAGAAACTATAGTTCCGCAGCGTTTGTCGGAAAACTCTTGGATGATGCCGGGATTGTTTGCACACCGGGTGTTGGGTTCGGGCCCAGCGGTGAAGGGTATGTACGCTTCGCATTAACTGTACCGATAGAAAAAATTATGGAAGCATTAAAACGTATGTCCGAGATTAAACTCTAAATATGCATGAAATTTATCTAAGCCTGGGGTCAAACCTTGGTTATCGCGATAAAAATATTATTGCCGCAGTACAAGCGTTGAGCAATACCCGCGGGATTTCTATACTAAAACAATCGTCAGTATACGAAACTTCGCCCGTAGGGAAGGTATTGTTACAACCTGCGTTTCTTAATATTGTCATAAAAATATCTTCATTACACGCACCGCAGAGGTTACTGAAGTTATGTCAAGCAATTGAAGTAAGGCTTGGCCGTTTGCGGAGCCAGCATTGGGGCCCAAGGATGATTGATATCGACATTTTGTTTTATGACAACCTACAGGTGGAAGACGAGAACCTTATTATCCCGCACCCCGGCGCGGTATCACGCCGGTTTGTTTTAGTACCCCTTGGGGAAATTGAACCACAGTTTGTTCATCCTATAACAGGGAAGGATATTAATGAGTTATTACAAATACCTGATAAAACACAAAAGGTTGTGAAGTACGGGGTTGAAAATACATGAAGATACTCCGCACCTGCCGCGAGATACAGAACATTTCACGCCGGTTGGCTTCCACCGGAAAAACAATCGGTGTTATACCCACAATGGGCGCTTTGCATGACGGCCACGCAGCGTTGATAACCCGCGCACGGAAGGAAAATGATGTTGTTATAGTAACAATCTTTGTTAACCCCGCGCAATTCGGGCCGAATGAAGATTACCTGCGTTACCCGCGTATGCTGAAAAAAGACGCGGCATTATGCCGCAGTATCGGGGTGGATTACATTTTCACGCCGGTACCTAACGAGATGTATCCCGAAGGATACAAAACCTATGTTAATATTGAAAAAATTGACAACCTTCTCTGCGGCAAATTCCGGCCCGGCCATTTCCGCGGAGTTGCAACAATAGTATTAAAACTTTTCAACCTAACAAACCCCACCCGCGCATATTTCGGGTTAAAAGATTTTCAGCAGATACGCGTGGTCAAACGTATGGTACAGGATCTTAACTTAGCCGTAAGTATTGTTGAATGCCCGATTATACGCGAACATGACGGCCTTGCTAAAAGTTCAAGAAACGCCTATCTATCAAAAGAACAGCGTTTAAAGTCATTAGCATTATCCTGTGCACTTAATACCGCAAGAAAGTTGGTAGTAAACAAAAAAATCCGGTTTGCTAAAACAGTTTTGAGTGCAATACGCAGTATTATCAATAAAAGCAATCCTTCTAAAATTGATTATATTAGTATCTGCGCTCCGGATACTTTGGAAGAAGTTAAAAATATTAAATTACCTGTAGTAATATTGTTAGCCGTATGGTATGGCAACACAAGGTTGATTGACAATCTGTACATAAAATAACTTTCATAATAATCGTATTAATGAAAGGTTTGATATACTATACCGCATATAGTTTATAAGTGTAATTATTAAACGGGTTGGTTGTGTAATTAATGAGGAGTTGTAAAACAATAAGATGAATCCATTAAGCGAAAAACAGGAGTTAGTAAAACAGATACGCGCGTTACAAAAAGAACGGCATGCAATTATTATAGCGCATAATTATCAGATTGAAGAAGTACAGGAAATTGCGGATATTCTGGGCGACTCACTGGAACTTGCAAGGACCGCCGCAAGAACTGATGCGGAAACCATAGTTTTTTGCGGGGTACGTTTTATGGCGGAAACCGCTGCGGTCCTTAATCCTAACCGCCACGTCTTAATACCCGACCTGGCAGCAGGATGCCCGTTAGCGGAACAAATTGATGCGGATCAATTACGTAAACTAAAGTCCGAACATCCCGATGCTGCAGTAGTTGTGTATGTAAACTCTTCCGCTGAAGTAAAAGCGGAAGCCGATGTTTGCTGCACATCATCAAATGCCGTGCACGTAGTTAACGCGTTAAAAGAAGAAAAAGTTATCTTTGCACCGGACAAAAACCTGGGACGTTATGTATCGTCATTCACAACGAAAGAACTTATCCTTTGGGACGGTTTTTGCCCGACCCACGCGAAACTTACTAAAGAAGATGTTATTGCCGCGCAGGAAGCGCATCCGGATGCCATATTTATGGCGCATCCCGAATGCAGCCCTGAGGTATTGGCATTAGCGGATTACGTTTTCTCAACCGGCGGGATGTTCAAACATGTACCCGAACTTGCAGTAACAAAAATTATTATCGGTACGGAATACGGGATGTTATACCGTTTACAGAAACAAAATCCGAATAAACAGTTTTTTGTTGCCAGCCCAAAACTTGTATGCCCGAACATGAAAAGGGTTACCTTAGAAAAAATTAAGGAAAGCTTAGCTGAAAATAAATATGAGGTTCATGTACCTGAAGTTATCCGCCTCCGCGCAAAACAGGCAATCCAGCGTATGCTTGATATTGTATGAAACTAATACCAATATCATTTATATTTTTATCCCTATTATTCAGTACGGCTTCTGCTGCAAAACACGGTTTTCCTATTCTTACACAGGTAGAAGATAATACAATTATACTCGACGGCAAAATCAGGCCGGAAGAATGGCAGGCCGCATCAGTATTTACCGGGTTTAAATCACATATCGCGAGTAAAACGCCGTTAGCTATCCATACCACCGCCTATGCTGTTTATGACAGTACCAACCTGTACTTTGGTTTAATCTGCGCTGATGAGGATACTTCAAAAATTATATGTAAAACTACCGCGCGTGACGGACGAGTTTGGGGTGATGATAGTATAGAACTAATGATTGACCCATCTAACGGCAAAAAATGTGCGTACCATATTATTATTAACACCCGCGGAATAATTTATGACGAACAAATTATTGCCGGTGGGAAAGATATTACATGGGATTCCGGAGCAGAAATAAAAACGGTTATCGCAAAAAGCCTGTGGTACATGGAACTGCGTATTCCGTTTACGTCAATGAACACCACGCCTCAACCCGGTGAAGTTTATAACCTATTTATCGGCAGAAACTATCCCCGCGCGGGTAAGGCTGTGACAAACTGGCCTGGGATTATCGGGCAGGTAATGGACATGGAAAAATATGGCGAGGTATTATTAACCGGGAAGAATAAAGATATCGATATACCAGCCATTTATTCCCGCGGAGCAGTACTCCGCGGGCTTACACAGCCTGTGGAGTATAACAATTTCAGGATCTCATTTCCTGAATCCGGCAGCAACAACTTTTCCTGTGCAGTAAAAATTGTTGATACTACAGGAAATACAATATTTTTATCATCAAAAACTGCTGATACACAGAATAATAAAGGAGAGGCGCTTAAACTATTTTATCCTGCGGATATTGATGGCGGAACAGAAGCGGTATTTTCTTATACATCCGGGATAACTTCGTATGAAAGCCGGCTACCAATAAAATCCCCCACCCCGCGGGTGTTCCAGGTATACGATGAATTGTATACCGAACTTTTAAGTACTAATACCGTTGGGCTGGCACAAAACGGCGCGATTTACTGGTTCCATGATACCAGCCCGGCATTACCCCCAATGTGTATGCAGTACGGTATGGACTACATTTACGCTGACTCGTTTGATATTCTGAAGAATAACAAGTTGTTACCGATATCACAATCCGCAGCTCTGCGCGGTATACGCGATACGCTAAAAGAAAAAGGGTTAAAATGTTTATTATACCCGTCTCCTAAACGTGTCCCCTTGAATGTCCCTCGGTTACCTGATAGTGCGGGAACTTCTAATTTATCCCCGGAAGGGCTGGAGTCATACTACTCGGATTTAGAGAAAACGTTGAAAGAGAACGAGGATGTCATCTGGGGCATATACTCAGGAGATGAAGAAATTGAACAGGCAATTACCCGCTTGATAAAATACTTTGAAGTGATGAAAGACACCTATGCGTTTATCCGTGAAGTAAATACTGAAATTATGAATAAGTATGGTGCCGGGAAATACGGTTTACCCATAAATATAAAGGACCCCGCACGGCAACGCTGGGTCGCGACCTACCGATGGATACTCGACAAATATTTTGTGAGGCAACAACGCGTACTTGATATTGTAAAAAGCATTGCCCCGGAAACAAAAATAGTTTCATGGGACCCTATATCTACGCATAAACCTTTCAATTTCGGGTACTGGACAAAATATTTTGATGTTATGACCACGCAATTATACCCGAGTTTAAACTCCTCGCGGTGCGAGTTCGGGTTCTTAACAAAACTCGTAGCAGACCTCACGGGCAAAGAAACCTGGCCGTGCTGCCACGTAGAAAATTATGCAAGTACATTTACTGTAGAGGAAATCCGTGAATATTTTAGCCAGGTGTACCGCAACGGCGGTACCGGGATACATTTGTACTTAAAAGATACCATCGGGGTTGTTGCCAAAACCGGTGGGACATACACTCTGCGGTTTGGTTCACCTGTACAAAACGAGGTAGTAATGCAGACCGCACAGCGTGCGGCTGAGATTAACAAACTACAATTCCCTAACACTTGTGATACAGCGGTATTATACTCCTGTGACGCGTACCAGTCACAGGGCGTAACGTTTAGTTCCGAAGTTGAATGGATCTACACTTTCCTCGGCCCGGTATGCCGCGCATGGTTTAAGTTTATCGATGATAACCAAATTACCCGCGGTGATATTAACCTTAATAGTTACAAAACAATTATTGTCCCCTACGCAAAATATGAACGCAGGGAGGTTGTACAAAAAATCCAGGATTATGTCCGCAGCGGCGGAACACTTGTGGTATTTGACCCGGAAGCGTTTATGTACGACCCTCTGGGTGATGACACTCAAATAGACTACACACAGTTATTTGGTTGTAAACTTGGGAATAAACTACCTGGGGTCAATACTGAAACTGTTAACTTCAAGGTGTTTAATAACAAAGAGTTAAGTGTTAATGAACGCGGATATGAGTTATTACCAAATGATAATAATACACAAACCGTTGCTGTTTACAAAAACAATAGCGCCGCGGTTATTACCCACAGTTTTGGGAAAGGTACTGTATGGATGTTCGGGTTTAACCCGTTAACACAAAAAAATATTACGGATACTGCGTGGAAAGAACTGTTTAATTTATTATGCGCAAAAGTTGGGATAACAACAGGACATGATATTTGGAGATTTAAACTTCCGAAGTACACACTACCGCAACACTTACCCCCGGATGGCGTATGCCTGACCAATAACTACATTTTTTGGGATTCTAACAAGCCTGCATTCACAAATACTTCTAAATATACTCCCGGCGGGATGTATAAGTATTCTGTTACGCCTGATCTAATCAAAGATACCACAATACAGCAAAAAGACGGGTGGTTAACATTTTCTGACGGTAAACTCACAAACCGCCGCGCAGCTCCTACGGCAGGCGATGTTGACGCGGGTATTACAAAACTTAACGACTGGATTGTATCATGGTCAACACCAGTACCGGTTATAGAAATTGAGTACCGTTTCCCTAAAACATTTGAAGTCAACAAAGTAGTATTATATTATCAAGGAAAAATTGATGAACTTGAAGTACTGGCAAAAAATAGTAGCAGCCCTGCCGGCTGGAATTCAGCAGGACAGGTGACTGTAGATAATACGTTCACAAACTATTCACGCGATGTACTCAAGAAAACAATTACATTCCCGGCAGTAATGACTGACAGCTGTAAGCTACGCGTAGTTACCGGTAAAGATGTTATACTCAAATTATCAGAAAGTGAAGTATGGACAAAATAAACAAAACTATTACTAAACTATCAATCATCGGTTGCGGTAATATCGGACGTCAGGTGGTTAAGAGTATAATCACCGGCAAAGTGCCGGGGATCAAACTCGCGGCAGTGTACGACATAAATCCGGAACAGGCAGCAGGCCTGGCTGTACCAGGAATTAAAATATGTAAAAGCATAGATTCAGCGGTACACATTTGTGATCTCGTACTTGAATGCGCATCACCCGCAGCAGTGCCGGTAGTCGCGCAGGCAGCGTTAAAATACAGGACGCCTACTATATGCATCAGCATCAACGGTTTATTATTAAACAAACGAATTATTGAGAAATACAAAGCACAGGGTGTTAAACTTCACTTACCTTCCGGAGCAATTGCCGGGGTTGACGCTGTGAAAGCCGCGGCGGTATGCGGAATCAAGAACCTTATGCTTACCACCACAAAAAGCCCTGCAAGTTTAGCTTCCGCACCGTATGTTTTGAAACATAAAATTGATTTATCTAAACTCACTAGCCCGAAATGCATATTCAGCGGTACTGTTTATGAAGCAGCAAAAAGTTTCCCGGTCAACATAAACGTCGCAGCAGTACTTGCTGCAGCGACAGAGTTCCGGTACTTGCCAAGAGTAAAAATAGTAGCTGATCCGGATACCAAGATTAACTCCCATGAAATATGTATTAGCGGCGAATTCGGAGATATAACAACTCATACTCACAATATACCTTCACCGGATAATCCTAAGACCAGCTACCTCGCAGTACTATCAGTAATTGCGTTGTTAAAACAATTAACCAGTGATGTACGGGTCGGAACGTAATATTTAAGTTGGAACTATCAGGGTTTCTTAACCAGGAAATATAGTTCACCCGGGTGTTTGAGATTACCCGCAGCAACTTCCGCGTACCTTGACGCACCCCAGTAGATATCTATCCGCCCGGGACTTTTAATTGCCGAACCTGTATCCTGCACAAAAACAAACCGCGAGAACGGTTTCCACTGCGTAAGTTCGTTTTTGTCATTAACTTCCGGGCGTTCGGTCTTCAAAAATGCGAGTAAACCCTTGGGGAAGAACTGAAGGTCAGCCGCTACTGACCGTCCCGGTGTTAGCGCGTTCTGCACATCTGCGGCAGTAGGGATTTCATTTGCTTCAAAAAATATGTATCTTTGATTCTGATCAAATACATGACGGATATCCTCAGGATGTTTTGTTAGATATTCACGGATGCTTTGCATTGAAACTTCAGCTTCCGGAATTTTTTTCTCGTTTATCAATACCTTACCTATACTTACGTACTCATGCCCGTTTGTCCCTCCGTAAGTCACCATGATACCTTTACCATTTTCCTGCGCAAGCACGCCGGAACCTTGTACCTGCAGGAAAAAACGGTCCAGATCGTTCTCCATCCACGCAACTTCCAAGCCTTTACCGTTGAGAACACCCTGGCCGTCAATTTCGCCGCGGGTATAATACGGATTACGTGTTGCAACATCCGATGGTTTGCTGTATAAAGGATATTTATAAACATCAGTTTTAACAAAACTACCGCGGTAGGTCGGGGTGTAGTATCCCGTAAACAACATCCCGCCTTTACCATCACGCCCGGCTGAACGGTAAATATTAAACTTCTGTTTGATCAACTTATCGCGTTCCCCGGAATCCTGTGTTTTCTCAAATATTTGTATTAAAAGATTGACAGATTCTGCGATATCTGTAGACTGGTAATTATCATCCCCGAATTTAACTCCACCGGCGATACGCCCGCTGCGAAGTAATGAGGTATTATGTTCAGCAGCTTCCTTTAACGACACGAGATCCATATCATCAGCAAATAACGGCGCGTCCTCCGGAGTAACCAGGCTTGTGGGATTAATGCGTTCTTCTTCCATCTTCAACCATTCAACTTTTGCCCCACAGGAAAACAGTGTTAAACTTAATACTATAATCAACCAAATATTGCGGTTCAAAGTATTTTCTGATTTCTTATTTTAACAACGCGCTGATTTCGGAATCAAACTGAGCTTCCTGTGTTACCCCTACGTGTTTACTTCTTACCATACCCGCCTGGTCGATAACAAACGTTGTTGGTATCCCGCTTATTTGACCGAATATTTTGCCGAATGCGTTGGTAACGACCTGGTTCTCATCAATTGCTATAGGATAATTAACGCTGGTATCTTTACAAAACTTTTCTACTACCGTCTTCCCTGCGCGGTCAAGCGAAATTCCCAGGATAACAACATTTTGATCTTTGTACTTTTTATATAAGTTAATAAACCACGGGATTTCCATACGGCACGGGCCGCACCAGGTTGCCCAGAAGTCGATAACTACAATTTTACCTGCCAAACTCTTGGATGAAAGTTTACTGCCATCAAGAAGCGTTACTTCATATTCCGGCGCTTTGCCTAACTCTGTACCCAGTTTTTTTTCAACCACCGTACTTACTGACGGTGTTGAGGGTTGTTCTACCTTCGGCTGTTCCGGCGCTGCGGGTGCGTTTACTTTCTTATCGCATGAATACAATACTAAAGCAACCGTTACCGCCAGGAATGTTACTAACAACTTTTTCATAACAACTTTTTCTCCTTTTAACGTTTATGTTGACACTATTTAAAGTTTACTGTAGCGAATAGCTCAATTCAACCGCTATTATACACCAATACTTATTCCCAATTCAAATACTTTATCATTATCATCATAATCCATACCGAAGTTCAGCTAAACGGATAATTTTACCGATAATCTTGTCATAACTCATCCCCGCTGCTTCAGCCGCCAGCGGCCAGATATCGTTTTCCGTGAGTGACGGTAAGGGATTACATTCCAAAAAATACGGTACGCCCTCAAAGTCAGTACGTATATCTATCCGCCCGAAATCACGGCATTCCAACGCTTTATACGCATCTATTGCCATAACACTAAGTTTGTGCAATAACTTAGGCCCAGCCTTAACCGGGCACAGGTAATCAACCCCGGGGTTTGCTACCATGTCATAAGTATAAACCTTATCACCCAAAACACTTTTCCCGTCGATAATCACCTGTACAGGCGGTAACGCTTCCGGCACAGCATTACCCGTCACTCCAACGGTAAACTCCATACCGGTAAGAAATTTTTCCGCTATCATCTGCGTACCGGGATAACGGCGCATAAGTTCACGTGTACGTTTAACCAATGCACTGCGGGTGTATACAACAGAACCGGTATCTATGCCCTTGGAAGTACCTTCACACCGCAGTTTAAGGATTACCGGAAACTTTAATGCACAGCGTTCGGAATCATTCATAGTATTTATCTCACAAAAATCAGGGGTTTTAATCCCGTGGTACGCAACAACCTTTTTTGCAGTAACTTTATCCAGTGTGGTACACATGGTGACAGGATCACTGCCGATATACTTTACGTTATAATGATCCAATAAAGCCGGGACCAGAGCTTCCCTCCCTCGGCCATACAGGCATTCACACAGGTTGAACACTAAAACGTTGGAAGTATCATATTTCCGAAGATACTTCATTAACTGCGTATAATTCCCTACTTTTGTTAGTTGATAACCATTACGTGTAATTGCGGATGAAACGTATCCTATTGTAACATCGCTGTCAAATTCAGCATAAAGATCCTCTGCGTTCTCCGGAGGAATAGGATATGCGGATTTAGCGTCGTATGTCAGCCATAACTTAATTTTTGTTTTGAGGTTAGTCATTTGGCAATAACTGCTGCACTTTATCGCGGAGTTCCGCGTTTTTAAATGGTTTAGTGAGGTAAAGATCAGCACCAATAATTGTTCCAAGCGCCTGTTCCGGCATAGTATCCCGTACCGTCAAAATAATAGTTTTGGGCATAGGCACCACGCGATTCTTTATTTCTGTGATAACATCGTAACCGTTCATCTTCGGCATGTTTATGTCCAGTATAACAAGGCCTGGTGTGTGTTTAATAATCTTAGATAACGCTTCTTCACCGTCATACGCAGTAATAATATTGTACCCTGCTTCTGTCAATATTGCGTTTAATGTTTCAACAATCAAACGGTCATCATCAGCGATTAGTATAGTTTTCATTTATTAAACCTTACTGTATACCTTCATTTTTATCAACTCACAACATTCCTTTGTAAAGTATACTAAATGAACATTGATATTGTGAATACATTAACAGTTGACTTAATATTGATATATATCTACAATTTTTTTAGGTGCAAGCAACAACATTAATTTGAAAACATAGGGAAAAATAATAAATGAAACTTTTCGGGAAAGATATAAGACTAAAACTTTTCCCTAAAATTGCAGTAATAATGATACTTGTCACAATCATACCGTTAGTTTTCACCGGTATGCAGCTGATAAACATCAACCGTACGAGTGTTCAGACAGTAACGCTTGAGTTATACATCCAGGTTGCAAGTACTGTTGCGGATAATATCCGTCAGGATATAGACAACCTGTTCACAAAACTGAATTTCATTCTTCTAACCCAGCAGCAACCCGGGATCACATGGGATGAACGCCAATCACGGCTTGTAGCGTTTGTTGACTCCAACCCCGATATTGTCAATACCGCGCTTGTTGATGAACAAGGTGACGAGATCATAAAAGCATATAACCCAGATATCATAAAAAAACCAAAACTTGAGAATTATTTGAATGACCCGGCATTTATCCGCGCAAAACGCACAAAGAAAGCGCAGGTGGGAACCGTGCATTTTAAAAGCACGATCCCGGTAATCGACGTAGTTATCCCGTTTACAGGACAGCATTATATATATGTCACAAGCTCGCTTGAGAACTTATGGAACAAAGTATTAACTATACGTGACAGGGTAAACCTAGGGCAGACAGGGTATGTATTTGTTACTGACGACCAAGGCTGTGCGCTGATACACCCGGACGAAAAAATAATGTATTCCCGTCAATCGTTACGTGGTATGAATATCATACAAAAACTTGTGACGGATATGTCCGCCACTCAAAACGTAAGTACCGGAACTGTTTCAGCATCACGGATCGCAGTCGTTACCCGCAGTGGCGAGTTTAAAGACCTCAAAGGCACCGACGTTGTTGGTGCATACGCAATGACAGAAACCCATGGCCTTCGCTGGGCAGTTATGGTGCAGCAATCCAGGAATGAAGCTTTTGCTGCGGTGATCCAGATGCGTAATCGCGCGTATTTATGGTTTATCCTGGCGCTATTATCCGCCTCAATCGTTGCGTTCCTCACCGCCCGCGGGTTAAGCAGTCCCGTATTTGAACTTATCAAGGGCGCACGTAAAGTTGCGGCCGGTGATTTTACTCATCAAGTACAAATCGGGACAAAAGACGAACTAGCCGACCTAGCGAATACGTTTAATCTGATGGTTAACCGGTTAAAAGAATATGCGGATATGCAATTAGATAAACTGCTTGCTGAGAAAGCTAAGACAGAAGCCATTGTGTTTTCCATTGCGGAAGGAATTGTTCTAACAGACCATAGCGGCAAAATTATTCTGGTAAATAAACGGGCAAAAGATATTTTTGGTATCGAAGACACAGGGTGGGAAGGCAAAAAGTTTATTAACTACCTTAACAACGAGCTTAGACTACAGGTAGAACCGTTATTGGAAGGAAAACATGAGTCGTACATCACAGAAATCAAGCTGCCAAAAGAAACCAGGACACTGTATTATCAACTTCAGGGACAAGACATCCGCACACTGACCGGTTCCGACCTTGGATTGTTACAGGTATTCCATGATATTACCCTGGAAAAAGAAATTGAACAAATGAAAGACGATTTTGTGCATTCCATAACGCATGACCTCCGTAATCCTATGACATCAATCCGCGGGTTCCTAAAGTTTTTATTGGACGGCGTAGGCGGCCCGGTGACAGAACAACAGTTGAAGATGTTACAGACAATGGACCGCGCATCGTCACGGTTACTGACTATGATAAACGACATACTTGACGTTGCAAAGATGGAATCCGGGAAAATGAAGATTGAACTGTCTACACATAACATCCGTGAGATAAGCGAACGCGTGATTGAAATCCAGCGCCCGTTAGCCGACCGCAGAGGAATTAAGTTGATACTGACGGTCCCGGAAACAATGAACGCTTTTATGTGCGACGGCGACTTAATCGAACGCGTATTTATAAATCTTGTCGGTAACGCTGTTAAATTCACCCCGCAGGATGGCGAGATTGAATTAGGCATAGTAGACGAACCTGAGCAAATCCTATGCTGGATCCGTGACACCGGTGAAGGTATACCCGAAGATGCATTAGATAAAATATTTGAAAAGTTTCAGCAAGTACCGGGTAAACAAGCTCGGGGCGGTACGGGTATCGGGCTTACCGTCTGCCGTTATGCAGTGGAGGGACACCGCGGGAAAATATGGGTTGAGTCCAAGGTAGGAGAAGGATCAACATTCAAATTTACTATCCCTAAAAATATAGGATTGAATGATAAAAGCGAGGTCGTTATTCTGAATGCAAACAAGGATAAAGAATGATGTTACAGCATAAAATTATTAATTCTGCTGTAATCCTCATAATATTATCACTATTTTGTATTCCCGCAGTCATTTCCGCACCGGGGGAAGACACTATTTTTCAGGATATCGTAATCAAGCCCGGTGAAACGTTATGGAGTGTAGCAAACTATTACCTCAAAGACCCTACTAAATGGAACGAAATCCTTAGGTACAACAAAAACTTCCCGGCTAACGACCCTAACACTGTCCTACCCGGCATGAGAATCCGCGTACCTATATTGTTAATAAAAGAAAACTTGCGTGCAGCTTTTCTTGTTAATTTAATAAATAATGTGCAATACCGCAAAAAAAACGCGGTAACCTGGAACAAAGCGCCGTTGAACGCCGCATTGTATAACGAAGACGGTGTGAAGACCGGTATGGGTTCGTATGGACAGATAAAGTTTTATAGCGGTGAAATATTAAAAATAAACGAAAACTCAATGGTAATTCTCCGCCCGGAAATTAAACGTGAAGAAATTGAACTTGTCCTCGGTGAAATACGGACGGGACGTTCTAAGGTAATGACAAAATCAACTGTTATATTACCAAAGATCACGGCAAAAGGAGGCGTAATCCCGGATATCCGCACAAAAGTGAAAGCAGATAATACAACTCTAGTGGCAGTTTATAAAGGCGAAGCTGAAGTTACGGCACAAGGCAAGACCATAACTTTGCCGGAAGGGTTTGGTACTGAAGTTAAATATATGCAGGCACCGTCTATGCCGGTAGCGCTGCCTCCTTTAATGACAATGACTACCGGGCAGATAAAGTATGACGCACGTTTCCCTGATGAATTTACATCCGTACCGCAGCAGCTTGCCCCAAAAATGAAAATGGATGCCGGACAAATTGTATTGGAGATGCCGAAAGAAAACGAGTTTGTTTACAATCCATCAGGAACACCGCAGCAGCAGCCTGATTTAACTAATGGCAAAAATGTAAGCACTCAACAAAGCATAAAGAGTAATGTTATTATACAACCAGATAAATCAGCGGTTCAACAGCAACAGGAAAAACAACCACAGCAACCCACGGTACCTCAGCCTGTACAGGCCGGGCAAAAAACTAATCTTCTTTCGCGGAATATCAGTTTAAAAGAATACCGGCTGCAAATCGCTACCGATGAAAAGTTTTTGAATACCATAGTTGATGAGGTAGGAGAACTAGGCAAAAATGTTGACCTCAAACGCGCTTTACCCGACGGTAAGTATTACTGGCGTGCAGCTGTGGTTGACGCTGTAGGATTCGAAAGTGACTTTGGTATGCCTCAGGCGTACATAATTGACACTAAACCTCCGATGCTGGAGATTGATGCGCCGGCAGATAATGCTGTGATTAAAGACGAATTTTTGTATATAAAAGGACGGATGGAGAAAGGCGCAGAATTAAGATTAAACGGTAACTTAGTAAATCACGATTATGAAGGACGGTTTGAAACCGCCAGGTTATTACCTGACGGTAAGCACGTATTAAGCTTTATCACCCGGGATGGAGCAGGTAATGAAACTAAGATCATACGTAATATAACAAAATCCTACAGCGCGGCTTCAGGCCAAAAAATTGAAGCCCTTAAACCCGGGATTGAATTCAGCACGGCAACAGTTCAGGCATCAGACACAACAAAAACAGGTGAGGATAAAAAATTCACAAAAAGTAAGGATACTAAGCCTAAAGGTTTTTCCTGGACAACTTTCTTCACTAGTTTAGGCGCTATAGCTGTTATCGGTTACGTATTAATGCTGATGTTTACTTGACAACCACATGATCCTGAACGGTTTGTTTAGCTTCCTGCCAGCACTTTTTTACTTTATCAATAGCTTCAACAAAATGTTTTGTCCCCGCTGGGATTAACGTTGCACCTATGGCAAGCGTTATCAACGGCATCTGTTCCTGAGTTCCCGCATCGGTTCTTAGGATAAAATATCCTCTCTGCTGGTCTTCCTTCGAGTACGAAGTTCCGGACAGGCTTTGAAAATTTTGCGCTATTGTTTCACATAACGGCTGCAGGTTAGGCGTGGTCGTGATAATCATAAAATCATCGCTACCGAGATGCGCAACCATATCCGTCGGAGAACCAATTTCTTTCACCGCGGAACGCGTTATTATCCCAAGAAGGCGGATAATATTGTCTCCCATCTCATAACCATAAACTTTGTTATAACTGCCAAAACGTTTAAGGTCAAGGTACACCAACGCAAATTCGTGTGCTTCATCCAACCGTTTCTTTATCTCAGCCTCTGCATTAGCATTACTCGGTAAACCTGTTAACGGGCTCATTGCTAACGCGGCTTTTGTGCGTTCAAGCAAACGTTCCGCACGGGCAATAAGTTCATAAGGTTCTATAGGTTTTGGAAGATACTCATCCGCACCGAGTTTTATGCCGGTAAGGCGGTCTTTCAATTGTGACATTGACGTAAGCATAATCACGGGAGTCAGCATTGTCGCAGGGTAACTGCGTATCTGTTCCAGTGCTTCAAACCCGGTCTTCCGCGGCATCATTACGTCTAATACAATAAGATCCGGCAGTTCTGCGGTAGCTTTTTTTACTGCTTCCTCACCGTCAATCGCAGTTACCACCTCATAGTTTTCCATCTGAAACGAGTACGTCAGTAATTCCAGGATTTCTGCGTCGTCATCAGCTAACAATACTTTTGGCATATACTCTTTGCACCCCTATCCCTGTATTAACACAACATTATTCACCTGAATAACTTATATATAATAACTGTCCCTGTCGGTTAATGTCAAACACCACACCGTCGGTTAAATTAACTTTTTTTACAGCAGATTCAAATTCATTAATATTCCTGGCCTTCATACGGTTCACTGAAAGAATAAGATCGCCTTCATCAAGGCCAACATCATCCACTGCGCTTCCCTGCTCAACGTCTATAACTATCACTCCGGGCATATCTGCCGGTAAACCATATTGTTCCGCTATTTTTTTACTGGTATTAATAACAGTCAAACCTTTCCACACAAACTTTTCTCCGGTAATCTTACCGGTATCCCCGGTATTTTCATCGCTCTGCTGCCCGGCAAGTTCTTCTTCACTCGGCATTTCCATAAGTTCGATTGTGGTATTAACCTTTTTTCCATCACGCAAAAGTTCAACCGGCACTTTTTGCTTAGGATTTGTAGTGGCTACCTCTTGCTGGAGTTCACGCGCGGTCTTTACAGTTTTACCGTTATACTTAAGTATGACATCGCCCCGCTGGATCCCGGCTTTCTCCGCCGGTGTATTCGGCATAACATTATTTATCAAAACACCGGCATCCGCGGGGATGCCAAATTGTTTACGTATAGCCGGGCTTACTTCCTGTATCCCGATACCCATATACCCGCGCACAACTTTGCCTTTATGTATAAGGTCATCCAAAACTTCTTTCGCACGGTTAATAGGTATCGCAAAACCTATCCCTGAAAATACGCCGGTCGGAGCATAAATCGCGGTGTTGATACCAATAACATCTCCACGGATATTCACCAGCGGGCCGCCGGAATTACCAGGATTAATTGCAGCATCTGTCTGGAACAAGTCTTTATACTCCTTGTTCTCAATCTCCAACGACTGCCGGACAGCTGAGATTATACCGGCAGTAACGGTTTGTTCCAACCCAAACGGGCTGCCGATAGCAACTGCCCAGTCACCCACCCGCACTTTATCAGAATCACCGAGTGTTACTGATGGGAACCCTCCGGGACGCGTAATTTTAATTATTGCAAGATCGGTCCGGGCATCTTTACCCACAACTTTGCCGGTATAGGATTTTGAATCATCACCCGCGAGGGTAACTTTAATTTCATTTGCATCCCGCACAACATGCTCATTCGTGAGGATATACCCTTCCTTATCAATGATAACCCCGCTGCCGGTACCTGAGGGGCGTTTATACTTTTTTGCACTCGGCCGTTGTTGCTGCTGGCGGTTAGGATACTGCTGCCTGCGTTGCTGAGGGTACGGTGCCCCAAAAAAGTCATTAAAGAAATCTTCAAATGGATCCCCAAAATAGAATTCTGACGGAAATTCGCGTTCCACTATCTGCAGTGTGGAAATATTTACCACCGCGGGTTTTACGTGTTCCGCTACTGCAGCGAATGAATCCTGGAGGTTCAACACCTCGGCCGAAGGTGAAGGCAGAGATGAATTAGATGCGAGAATAGCGTTGTGTAAATACACTTTTTTTGAACTTACGCTCCACACAAGCCCCGTAGCTAAGACAATACACCCTATAGCAATAACAGTTTTTGTATTAAACAACCCTTTTTTTTCTTCCATAACCCTCTAAACTCCTTATTACTGATAAAAATACTTCGAATATCTATTTTACCAAATTTCCATCACGTAAACGTATTATCCGTTGTGCGACTTTACCAATTTCTTCGTTATGCGTTACCAGTATAATAGTAGTCCCTTGTTCATGCAAAGCATTAAATATTTTTAGTATCTCCTCACCCGTATGCGTATCCAGATTACCCGTGGGTTCATCCGCAATAAGTATCGGCGGGGTATTAATAATTGCCCGTGCGATTGCTACCCGCTGTTGTTCACCTCCGGAAAGTTCATTTGGGCGGTGGTTAACGCGATGCTCTAACCCTACACGCTCAAGCGCGGTTATTGCCCGTGCACTGCGTTCTTCCTGTGTAATACCCGAATAAAAAAGCGGGAGTTCTACGTTATACCGTGCGTTATAAAATTGTATGAGGTTAAATGTTTGAAATACGAATCCTATTTTTTTATTTCTCAACTGCGCAAGTTCATAGTCGTTATAATTAGTTACATCCACCCCTTCAATCAACACCTTACCCTCAGTTGGTTTGTCAAGACAGCCAAGTATGCCAAGTAAAGTAGTTTTCCCTGCACCGGAAGGGCCCATTAACGCCACCATCTCGCCACGGGTGATTTCAATATTAACCCCGTGTAGAACTTCAATCACCAGTTTACCAAGCTGAAACGATTTTTTTATATCACAAGTTTTTAATACCGTATTATCATTCATGACGCAACGCCTCTACTGGCTGAAGTTTACTTGCCTGTACCGCAGGATATGTCCCGGAGAAAATACCTACCACAACTGAGAACACAAACCCCACTGCGATTGACCGTATCGATATCACAAAAGGCACATCCAGGAAGGGAACAATATAAAACGATACTAATATACCGAAAATAATTCCAGCGAGCCCGCCGATAATACATAAAATAGAAGATTCAAGTATGAATTGCAGCAATATATCCCTGCTTGTCGCGCCGATAGCTTTACGCACGCCAATCTCGCGGGTGCGTTCTTTCACAGTCACCAGCATAACATTCATAATACCAATACCCCCGACAATAAGTGACAATAACGCTATACCAGTCATCACCATTGTTGATGAATTAATTTGTTTCAACCCTTCCTTCAATAACGCGCTATGTGCCATAGGCTGAAAATATTCCAGCCCGCCGTACCGCGATTTCAGCATCTCGCGTACCTGCCTCATCGCAAGCGGTACCGCTGATTGTGAAACCGCCTGGACAAACACTTCGCCAAACATTGAATACCCGGTTCTATCATTTGCCAGGGTTTGAGGAACAAAAAGTTCAACTACGTTCTCGCGTTCGAAGATAAGCCTCTGGCGTTTAACTTTTCCTATGACTTCAAACCTATCCATCCCAAAAGTCACAAACTCACCTACCCGCGGGTTTTTACCTAACGTTTTTATTAATAACGGGCTGTCTTCCAATACACACACCGCGCGGCGTTCACGTAGGTCAACTTCATTAATAAACCTACCCTCAAGCACGCGTGCATGCGCGATCTGGCGGTAACTCGGTGTAACACCTGAACATTCAATTACAACATTATCCGCCGGAGCACTCAATATTAACGGTATTACTTCTGTGATCTCTGCAACTGCGGAACAATACCTTTTTATCGCACCAAAATCGTCATCCGTCATACGGATAAGGTTATACTTACTCTGCGGCTTACCCGTAATATATTCCAGCGATTCTATACGAAACGTATCGGTACCCATAAGTTTTACGAACTCACGGATTTTTTCTTTACCCCCGTCCCCGACAGTCACCACCGCAACAACGCCCGCAACACCGATGATCACACCGAGTAATGACAAGAAACTGCGTATACGGTTTAATAAAAGGTTTTCTATCCCTGCATGATAAACTTCGAGTATATTCATTACTTAAGTTCTATTTGTTCCTCAATTTCACGTTGGGTCAACAACCTCACCCGGCTGCCATCTTTAATATTAACATTACCTACGGTGATTATCTGCTCATTCGGCATTAGGTCAGCGGAGATTTCAACATTTTTTGTATCGTTTATCCCGGTTTCAACAAAAACTTTTTTTGCGGTACCGTTGCGCATGACATAAAGGTACGGCTGCGGGATTGCTGACGTGGTTTCGTATAATATAGCTTCCATGGGAACACTAAGAACATTGGGTTTAGTTTCCAGTTTGACTTCACCCCAGACATTACCCCCGAGCCGTAACTCGTTGCGTTCCGGTACAACAATAGTTACCTGCACCACATATTTTGGAGGTTCACGGCGTTCCTGATCCGCACCGGTATCCTGCGCAACCATACTGATACTTTCAACTTTACCTTTAAGCACACTTTCTGAATCTGACCCAATAATATCTACCTGCTGTTTAACAAATATTTTTGAGATATCAGACTCTGATACGTTAAGCACGGAGATCAGGTTTTTCATGTCAGCTATAGTAAACAATTCTGACCCGGCAGAAATTATCTCGCCGTTTTTGATACCCATTTTCACGATAACACTGTCAAACGGTACAGTAACATTTTTACCGGTAAGGCGCGCACGCAGTTTTTGTACTGCAGAATCTTCACGCATAAGCGCGATCTCCGCCTGTACAACTTCCTGTTGCGCTACGGCTTTCATATCAAACAACTGTTTTGTGAGGTCAAGTTTTTGTTGGGATAATTTGAGGTTAATCTCGGCAGATTTAAGTTCTTCCTCAGCATTTGAAATTTCTTCTTCCGTAGGTTTTATCATAGCGAGTACCGCGCTTTTGCTTACCTTTGACCCTGTATTAAGTTCTGAGGGTATGTCCTGTAGCTGCCCGGATACCGGCGCTGTTATTTTGAACACTTTCCGGGAAGTAATCGTTCCTGCTGCACGGACTTTAGCGGTAATACTTCCTAAGACCGGTGTTGTAACCTGTACGGGCACCGCGCGTTTGATATTAACCACTACCGCACGGATAATAAATAATACCGCCAGTACAGCGGCGACAATAATTAACGTTTTCCTGTTTTTCATCAATTTATTTTCTCCATATACTCAAATCAATAACTCAGTTACTATATACTTCCAACAATTTACCCACTGATTTTAGCAGGCGTACGTGAAGCATTACAATTTCAAGTTCCGTATCCGTAACAGTCTGTTCTGCCTGGTTGTAACGTTCCATATCCTGCGAATAATCGTTATACGAAATTATGCCCATCTTAAACCTAAGCTCTGAAACTTTCAAACTTTCCTCGGATGCCTTAAGTGCCTGTTTTAATACTTCAATCCTGCGTTTATTAATTTCTAACTGCGAAAATATTTCGTCAAGTTCGCGTTCAACAGTTTCCTCAAACTCTTCAAACGACTGCCGGACAAGGTTGTAACTGCTTTCCGCTTTTCTAACATTATGTTTATAAATCCCGCCGGCGTATAATGGTAATGTAAACTCAGCATTAACTTCCCATTGCGGTGTCCAGCCTGTATTTAATTGTTCAAGATAATAATTCGCGTTAAGAGACATATCAGGCCAATTACTATACTTTGTTTGTTTAAGGTTCACCAACGCGTCGTCTATCCCCAATATTTGTTGTTTATACTCCGCCCGGTTTTTCTTTGATAATTCCAGCGCGTCTTTATACGACACCTCGTATGTTTTGATGCTAATTTCCGGATCAAGCATAATTGTAGTTCCCTTTGTCAACCCAAGTAGTTTGACAAACTCATCTCTCTGCTGTGCTAACGCGCGTTCCTGCGTGATAATCGTATCCTCATCAAGTTTATTCTGGATATCCAGGTTTAACATATCAATTTCCGCAATTTCACCGGCTTGATGCCTTAGTTTTGCGATATCCAACAACGACTTCCCTGCATCAGTAGACTTCCGGATACGTTCAATCGCTTTCTCAGCTTTCACTAAACCTATGTATTGATTGATAATATCGTAGATCAACTGTTCCTGTGATGATTTATAATTTAACTCCGCAGTAAAATAACTTTCCTCTGCGTCTTTCCACTCACTTTTTTGGGTTAACACCTGCCCTGGGGAAAGTGGTTGCGTAAATTCCATGCCAAGCCGTGAAGTATTAGGGTAGTCAGATTGTGTTTCGTATAGATAGTTACAATTTAAAGACAATTTCCCGCCGGTTTGTAGAATAGGGAATTGTTGGGTTAACGCTAACCCGATGTTATCAGAATCACCGGAGACCGATGTAGTAGCATCACTGGGTTCAGCGCCTTCTTCGGTATAACTTGTTATAGCACTGCTGACATCATAACTTGATGCGCGTTTAATATTACCTGTTAGATTCAGTTGCGGCTTATACTGCGCTTTTGTTTGTAAATGCGAGATCTCCGCCTGTAACCACGAATCTTTTACGGAAAGCAGTACCGACCTGTTTTTTTTCAGCCCGAGCTTAACCGCAGAACTGAGGTCAAACTTCATTTCCTCAGAATAAATCCCGGATGTGAAGAAAAGAATCCAGATAGATATATACGTGATAACCAATGTATTTTTCATAACATCTTATTATATAAAATTTTACAGGAATATTTCTAATTACCAGGAACAGGGAAGCCGGTTACTTATTTAATCCCAACAACCTTTGTTTTATAATACTGGCCCAGAGTTCATACCCTTTTTCATTCATATGCAAGTTATCTTTAGCAAAAATATCCGTACGCAGTTTCCCATTTTTATCAAACATAACAGCCGTAATATCTATGAACTCAACATCCACTGTTGTTTTTGTATACTCCAGTATTAGTTGATTAGCTTTTTGCGAGTTAAGCCATGTTTTTTCACGTACCGGGCTTGGTTTTATTGAAACAAAAAAGATCTTACTGCACCCGGGTATATGCTTGCGGGTAAGGTTAACAAATTCATTAAAATTATTCAGTAACTGCTCCGGAGTTTTTCCACCGCCAATATCATTATCGCCTTCGTAATACACAATAGTTTTTGGGTTATACGGCAAAACCACGCGATTGAAATACTGAAGTAAGTCATCGCTCCGTGATCCGCCAAACCCGCGGTTGAGAACTTTTAACGGTGACATATCAGCATACACACTCTTCCAGCGGGTAATGCTTGAACTACCAAGAAATAGTATTAAACCTTCCTCCGGCGGATTTATAGCATCCTGTTTCTCAAATTCGCGGATATTCTTGATGTACCTTAAAGGTTTTGCATTTACATACTCATAGGGTAGCTTAAGATAATCTATTGTTCCCGCTAAAGCGCTTGAAATGTACACTTTCAGAGGTTCGTATTTTAGTGAACGCACAGGATATGGTATTTCTGCGGATATAACTGTTGATGTCCCGCTGATTTTTGTGAAATTAGAAGAATACAAAGTTTTATCTCCGTTGCAGATTACAACTTCTTTTTGATTATATTTCTTTGGACATTCTATTGTTATGGATAGAATGGTATCGTTTTTAATATAACTTTTAATGTTTACGTTTCCCATATCTTCAGCGTTAATCCATGATATACCTGATAAAATCATACTCCACATAAATATTGGCAAACAAAACTCCCTTGGTTTTCTTAACCAAGGGAGCCTTGTAAAACTTCTTAACAACTTAAGCATTTATTATCTTAGATACAATGTTGTTCCGGCTGTCTTATACTGCCCTTTATAACATTTCGGCGCCTTTACTGAACCATATCTCTTAATCCCGAAATCAAGATGGTTACCAGTGCTGCTACCTGTCGTTCCGACATTACCGACTTTACCTTTTGCTGAGAGATATGCACCGCGGCGTGTTGAGATGTAGCTCATATGTGAATACCGGCTTGTATACCCGCTTGAGTGGCTCATACTCACTGATTTCCCGTATCCGCCGTTCCAACCCGCTGATGTTACTCTTCCTGCCGCTATTGAACCGATTCTCCGCCCGCTAGGCGCTGCGACATCTGTACCAGGATGATATTCACGGCCATGGAAAGGACAGATTCTCCAGCCGACTATGCTGCTGATACGTCCTGACACCGGCCAATATAATGCAAACGCTGACGGCGCTGCTACTGCTAATGCTAACGCTGCTACCAAGGCGATCTTTAAACTTTTCATTTTCTTTCTCCTTCTTTCTTTCCAGTTTCTTTTTGTTTCTCGAACAACCATTGTTGCAATATTCGTGCCAATACACAAAAGAGTGGGTGGGGTATACCGCAATTATCGTTATTTTGATTATATTACAATACAAATATTGTGATGGCTAAAAATAATGTTTTGTCGGTTTAGCAGAATAACTGTGTAATTTGCACACTTATTTCACACTTGTATTGCACGATATTCTACAGTATGCTCTATACATATTTTCAATACAACTGTTGAATTACTTTAACTACCTTTAATGCTATACAAACAAAAACTCCCTTGGTTTCTTCAACCAAGGGAGCCTTCGTTAACTAACTTATTCTATCTTATTACCGGAGATATATTCTTGTTCCGGCTGTTTTATACTGCCCTTTAGAACATCTCGGCGCCTTTACTGAACCATATCTTTTGATCCCGAAATCAAGATGGTTACCAGTGCTGCTGCCGGTCGTTCCTACTGCACCAACTTTACCTTTTGATGCAAGATATGCACCGCGACGTGTTGAGATTGAGCTCATATGTGAATACCGGCTTGTATATCCGCTTGCGTGGCTCATATTCACTGATTTCCCGTATCCGCCTGCCCAACCCGCTGAAGTAACTCTACCCGCTGCGATTGAACCAATCCGGCGTCCACCGGGCGCTGCAATGTCTGTACCGGGATGATATTCACGGCCATGGAAAGGACAGATTCTCCAGCCAACTACGCTGCTGATACGTCCGCTTGTTGGCCAATAAAGATACCATGCAAACGCTGACGGCGCTGCTATTGCTAATGCTAAGGCTGCTACCAGAACGACTCTTAAACTTTTCATTTTCTTTCTCCTTCTTTCTTTCCAGTTTCTTTTTGTTTCTCGAACAACCATTGTTGCAATATTTATGCCATACATGGAGCAACTGTGAATATATTCACTTTAGCGTCGATTAATTATATCATTTAACTCCTAGAATAACTGTATACTATACCCGAATTTTTGCACACTTTGCACACTTTTGTGTAAAGAACCTGTCTATAGTCCCTCTTGATTTATTGATGCATTGTATGTATAATACAGTCTTGTATGATAGAACATAAAGAAAACAAAATGAAATGGAGAAATAAAGCATATGTTAAGAACTATTAGGTTGATACTGGCACTTTCTATTTTAACGGTACCGACTTTAGCAGTATCCGCAACAGTTAAACCGTTAGAAACCGTCCCTAGTTTAGAACTTTCGCGGTACCTGGGATTATGGTACGAAATTGCGAAATACCCTAATAGTTTCCAGAAAAATCTTTACGCCGCAACAGCAGAATATACGTTATTACCTAACGGCAAAATAAAAGTAGTAAACCGCGCTAATAAAGGTTCAATAGCAGGGAAACCTTCTTCAATCACCGGTACTGCATGGATACCTAACAAGGATATCCCGACAAAACTTAAAGTAACCTTCTTCTGGCCGTTCGCCGGGGATTACTGGGTAATTGATTTAGGCAAAGATTATGAATACGCGGTGGTAAGCGAACCCAAACGCCGGTTTTTGTGGATCCTAAGCCGTACACCCAAAATGGATGAACTAAAGTATACTGAAATATTAAACAAACTAACCACCATAGGGTTTGATCTCAATAAAATAGAAAAAACCGAACATCCGGAAAAATAGATTAAGGAAGGGCCTGGTAAATTTATGGCAACAAAAAAAGTTAATACTACCCACAAACACGTATGTCCTACGTGTAATTGCAAAACAAAAGACGGCGGGCATATGTGCGTCCCTACGGATAAACATACCGAAAAATGTGACTGGTGCGGTGCAATGATTCCGACAATCCGCCACCTATGCAATGATAAAGTAAAAGAATTGGCATATATATGCAACAGCTGCGGACGCACTGCGATTGACGCGTCACACCTCTGCAAACCAAAGAAAATTAAATAGTATTTGAAGAACGCATAAATGATCCCGCAGTTTCCTAATTTTATACCGTTAAGTTTTGAGATGAAAGACGAAGTATTGTCATACCTGCTTAAATACCAGCCCCAACCTTCGGAGTTGACCCTTGGGATATTATACGGTTACCGTGACACCCTGAAAATCAACACCGCACTGCTTAACGGCTACCTATGCCTTGACTGCACAATCGAAAACGAACGGTTCATGTTCTCCCCCATCGGCCCGAAGGAGAATGCAGACGGAAAGATTGTTGATATATATACCCGCTGCCTGGACTACTACAAATCGCAGAAGATAAACGGCGAGATTGTTACAGTAACAAATGACATAGCGTATGAACTCCGTAAATCAGGGAAGTTTAACATCACGGATGACCGTGACAACGACGATTATATATACCTTGTATCAAGCCTGACAAACCTTGAGGGACAGAAGTACCACTCAAAAAAGAATTTTGTGTTACAGTTCAAGAAACGTTATAAATACGAATACCGCGCATTGGAAACCGCAGCGCAGCTGGACGAATGTTTGGCATTACAACAAAAATGGTGTAAAGAACGCAAATGTGAAGACAACCTCTCGCTTCATTACGAAAACATTTGTACCGCAGAACTGCTCAAACACTTTCACGAACTTCACCTCTTTGGCGGAGTAATAATGATTGACGATAAAATCCAGGGGTTCACCATTGCTGAAACCACAGAACCCTCCACCGCGATAGTGCACATAGAAAAAGCAGAAAAAGGCTTCCACGGGATATACCAGGCATTGAACAACCTTTTTTGTGAGCACGCTCTCATGGGTAAGTATGAGTACATCAACCGCGAGCAAGACCTCGGAATCCCGGGACTGAGAAAAGCAAAACTTTCTTATCATCCGGTAAAGATGGTAGAAAAGTTTACTATTGAAATTCAATAGAGGCTACTGATATTGTATTCTCCCAACCCCGTCTTCCTTTGATGAAATAAATACCCAGTGTTTTTCCGGATAAACACACACCTCCCGCAACGCATAGCCGGCATACACTCTGCGGACAAGTTTTTTGTTGATAACATCGATAATATCCATATATCCCGACACCGCGCTTGGTGCGAATAATAACTTATGGATATTGTCATACGCCAATTGCCGTACTCCGAAAGTAACATTGAACCTATGCTTAAATTTCATTGTCCGTAGATCATACACATACACTTTTTTATTTTTCGGTAAAGCAAGGTAAAGTTCGTTTAACTCGTCAGAGATTGTAATTCCGCCCTGACACATCGGCACATTAATTTCTTCTACCTTCCAATTTGCAGGATAAACAAACCTTATATACGGATATTTTTCGAAATACGTGAGTACATACCGCTTGTTTTTACTGTCATAAACAATACATTCGTTACGGTCACCGAAATTATCAAACTTCCTGATTGGCGTTAATGAATCAAGGCTAAGCGCCCACGCATCATCATTCTCGCGTGTTGCCAGTATAGTCCGTGACGCGTTATCGAACGCCACCCTCGCGCTACCCCCGCCGGTAACTACACTTTCTGACACCCGTTTAACTTTTAGCGTATTTGAATCTACCACTGTTACCCGTTCATACAACCGGTCGCAGTGGTACAATTCGTTTCTTTCAGGATTAAACCTGAGGTCCTGAAACTCCAGCGTCAATAGCACCAGTTTGTTATATTTACACGGTTCAGTTCTAAGGTCAAAAGAGTACAACACTTTTGCCTCTGTTTTACTTGCATATAAACGCTCCTTTTGTTTGTCCAGTTCCAAACAATAAAAATTCCCGGGTGCAAGTTTTTGTACTTCGGGATACACCGGTACAATTTTAGAGTACTCATTTTTAATCATAAACAATGTGAATATAACGGCATTTGCGCCTATCAGCGAGAGCAGCATTACAAGTTTCAGTTTTTTCGCGGAAACACAAACTTTTTTCACTACAGCATTATCAACAGTTTCGCAGTAATACAACAGAAGCGAGGGAATAAATAGTTCAACAAAAAACGGGATGAATAATAAAACTCTCATTAACACATCAAACCGGTTAGCTGACCAGTCAATCTCGCTGACCTTACGCCCTAAGAAAAATATCAGTATCAGTAATAGTAAATACACAATCCCGCCGTCGAATGTTAACCGGTATGCATGAAACGCTACCAATCCAAGTATCGCGGAAGACACAACAGCCTTTTCCCATACCGTACGGATAAATAAAGAAAACATGTAACTCACCGTAATTGTTGAGAATAATGCCAGCCAAAAATATGGCAGGGTATGAACGGCCTTGAAAAACATAATTGCGGAGGATAGCTTCGCATAATCCATGTTTTGTATTGGCGGGCATACAGATATTACCCAGGGGATAAACCAATCTGTCAAAAAAAAGAGTATGCAGGGCACCACTATCGCAAGTAGGACAACCAAGCGAGCAACACACGCCATTATAAGCATGAATGGCGGATACAGCATTCTGTTGTTACTCTTGTTGTGATACACGATATTATACCTTTGATACGACAACAACCCAGGTTTCTTAACAACACAAACGCAAGGTTAAGTGCAAATTGTCAGCCTTTATTATATAATAAAAAGTATGATGATTAACAAATACGCTTTTTATTTACCGTTGATACTAATATTATGCGCCGCTGTATTTTATCCGAGCTTCAACAATAAATTCACGAATATTGACGATAATTTACTGGTTACAGAGAATCCGGCGATACAAACTTTAACATTAAATTCTGTTAAACACATATTCACCAGCCCGATCAACTACGAGTACAGGCCTATAACATACATACTCTATGCCGTGCAATACAAGTTCTTCGGGTTAAATCCGCGGGGATATCACGCAGTAAGCCTTATACTGCACCTGTTGAATACAGCTTTAATATTCATCTTTGCCATGGTCCTTACAAAACACTATTTTCTCGCTATTTTCACAAGTATCATTTTCGGGATACACCCGTTGCAGGTACAGCCCGTCGCGTGGATTGCCGGGCAGGATGACTTGGTATACACTACATTTTATTTACTGACATTAATTTACTACTCAACACAAAAACGTGAAGGGAACCGGGCCTACCACATTTTTTGTTATACACTATTTTTATTAGCGTTACTCTCCAAACCATTAGCTGTTACAATACCCTTCGCGCTGGTTTTGATAGACTTTTATAGCGAAGGAAAACTCGCGGTTAAACAGTTAATCAATAAAATACCGTTTATCATAATCGCACTGGCTTGGGCTGGATTTACAATAACAACTTTAGGAATGTCCCGGGAGATGATGAACGTCCAGAACCGCTTGTTTGATTTACGCTTAACCTTTTATGAATTAAGCATATACTTTTCAAAAATTATACTTCCCACAAAACTGGCGTGTATATACCCATCTAATTCATTAAATAATATTTTGTCAGTTATTATAGTCCCAGCAATAATATATTTTATTTATTACATAGCAAAAAAAGACCGGTTAATATTTTTTGGCGCAGTATTTGCGGGCATAACAATTTTTCCGGTATTACACATATTTGTTGTCCAAGCCATATCTGACCACAGAATGTACCTCACAATGGCGGGAATAGCGCTGATGATCTCAGAACTATTATTAATCACCCAATGTTTTTTAAACAAAACCTTTCACAATAAACTTGGTACTACTGTAATCATCATAACCTGTATATTGATCACAATAACCCTCTCATTATTGTCAAACAGCAGGACAAAAGTGTGGTTTAATAGTTATACTCTGTGGAACACGATGCTAAAAGATTACCCGGATAACGAGCTGGCATTGGCTTATCGGGGGAAAGCGTATTTTAAAGATGGTATGTACGACAAAGCGCTAATTGACTACAACAAATCTTTATCCATAAAACTATACCCCTCAACATTGAAAAACCGCGGGGAATTATATTGTGCGATCGGTGAATATGAAGCCGCGATCCCGGATCTTACTTTAGCAATTAACCGTACTCCTCATAAATTTGAAGCGTTGGTATTAAGAGGGAATGCTTATTACCAACTAAAGAAATACCAAAACGCGATTGACGACTATAATGAAGCAATAAAACAGGACCCAAACTACGAACTTCTATATTCAAGCCGCGCAG
>Ga0265292_1000152_pt1 | contig 130466 bp, 109 predicted proteins | sample Munlanlewell296A_FD_189080 | JGI IMG/M metagenome (GOLD analysis project Ga0265292, IMG submission 189080) | Leachate microbial communities from a municipal landfill in Southern Ontario, Canada - Leachate well 296A | ecosystem: Engineered > Solid waste > Landfill > Unclassified | place... | reverse complement strand
CTAAAGCTTCAAGCTTGAACTCCCGCGAGTACTCGCGATATTTCCTGTCGTTCATGTCTGATCTCCTGATCTCTAAAAGTCTACCCGATCAGGACATTTTTTGTGTCCACTTTTTCGCGCATTTCCAAAGGGAGCTATCCCTCTGGGAGAGGAATTTTGGCTCCTCCTCCCGCTTCACGGCAATGAAACTATCGGGGAGCAGGGGATAAATAAATATCGAGTGTTTTTGCGCCGCCATGGCGGCGCAAAAACACTCGATTAAGATAAACCCTACTTTTGAGACAACCCCATGGGTAGGGTAGATAACCTTGTGGCAAACAGGATTCTATTCGATCAAGATCCAAGGGCACGGTGTTGATAGAGGAATTCGGGGAAACAAAATTGCCCGGTGCCCGGCTATGAAATTTTCAATTTTCGGGACGGGCCCCGGGATATATGAATGTAGCTAATCACCTGACAGCCCCGTGCTCCTACCGACAGTATTGTTTACTCCGATACTAATGTACCGCGGTTTTCTCCCAGCAGCGCCAGGCGCAGCGCGTCGGGGTCCCACAAATTGAGAACCAGGATTGGCAACTTGTTTTCCATGCACAGCGTGATCGCCGTGCTATCCATGACGCCCAAACGGCGCTGGAGCGCATCGATATACTTCAATTTCTCGAATTTGACCGCATTCGGGTTGGTCTGTGGATCGCTGTCGTATACCCCATCCACTTTGGTAGCTTTGATCAGCACATCCGCGTCAATTTCACACGCGCGCAGCGCAGCCGCCGTATCGGTTGAGAAGTAGGGGTTGCCGGTGCCGCCGCCGAAAATCACCACCCGCCCTTTTTCCATGTGACGGATAGCGCGCCGGCGAATGTAAGGCTCGGCTACCGAGCGCATTTCGATGGCGCTTTGAACGCGGGTGATCACTCCGATGCCCTCGAGCGCATCCATCAGCGACAGCGCGTTCATGACCGTTGCCAGCATCCCCATGTAATCGGCAGTCGCGCGGTCCATGCCCAGTGCGTCGCCGGTCTTGCCGCGCCACAGGTTGCCGGCGCCGATTACAATGGCGACATCCACACCCATTTCACGTACCTCGCGCACCCGCATGGCAATGTCGCGCGCGCATGTTGGGTCGATGCCGTTTCCTTGCGGAGCCGAAAGCGCTTCGCCGCTCAATTTTAGCAAGATTCGGTGGTATTTTAAGCCGTCCATCTTTGCTCCTTTGCTCCTGCGGGTTAGAAAAAAGCCAACCTTGCGGTTGGCTTTTTGAGCTTAATCTTCGCTAGTGGTCTCGCCGAGCGCCCAGCGGGCGAAACGTCGGATGACGATGTTCTCGCCAGTCGAAACGATGGTCTCGTTCATCAGATCCTGGATGGTCTTGCTGTCATCCCGGATATATTTTTGGCGGAGAAGGACAAATTCGTCCTTGAACTTGGTAATAGTGCCTTCGACAATTCTGGGGAGAATCGCTTCCTTTTTACCTTCTTCGCGCGCCTTGGCGGAGGCGATCTCAGCTTCATGATCGATCACACTCTGGGGTACATCCTCTTCGCGGATATACAATGGAGCAGTGGCGGCAATCTGCAGGGCAACTTCGTGGGCAAACTCGCGGAATTTATCACTGCGGCCAACGAAATCAGTCTCGGAGTTTACCTCCACCATCACGGTCACGCGGCCAGCCCCGTGGGAGTACACGTCGATGACGCCTTCGGAAGCTTGCCGGGCAGCGCGCTTGGCGGCGGTAGCCAGGCCTTTTTCGCGTAAATAATCGAGGGCTTTGTCGAAATCACCGTCAGCGGACTCGAGCGCTTTGCGACAATCGAGGATGCCAGCGCTGGTTGCTTCGCGCAGTTTTTTGATCATGTCAGTGGTGATTGTTGCCATTTATAGGTTCCTTGTATGGGGGTTTCATTTACTGCGAGTGCAACGAGTGCAACCGGATTATTCGCTTGCTTCTTCTGCCGACGCTGCTGGCGTTTCGCTGCCTTCTTCAACCGCTTTGGCTGCGGTTTTGCTGCCTTTCTTAGCCTTTTTGGCAACGGGTTCGCTGGCTTCCTTGGTTACTTCAACCGGGGTTTCGCTGGCTTCCTCGGTTACTTCAACCGGGGTTTCGGTGGTTTCTTTGGCTACTTCAACCGGGGTTTCGGTGGTTTCTTTGGCTACATCAACCGGGGTTTCAATGGTTTCTTCGGTTGTCTCAACTGCTGCCTCGACGGTTTCGCCAGGCTCTTCCACGTCTTCGGCGCGCGGGCTCAATTTGGCCAGGGTGGAGGCGCCAAGCAGGCTTGCGTCATCCATTTCTTCTTCCAGCATCTGGCGGCGCGGGACACGGGCAGCGGGGGTTGCTGCAACACCGGCTTCGACGCCTTCAGCTGCAAGGATGTCGTCCTTGCGCATCGCTTTGCCTTCAAGAACGGCGTCAGCGATTTTGCCCACCAGTAGTTTGATGGCGCGAATGGCGTCATCGTTGGAGGGGATGACGTAATCAACACCGCCGGGAGCGCAGTTGGTGTCAACCAGGGCGATCACCGGGATATTCTTGGCATTAGCTTCGAGCACAGCGGTATCTTCGCGCATGACGTCCACGATGAATATCAGTTCGGGTAAGCGCTTCATGCCGCGAATGCCGTTCAAGCGGATATTGAGGCGGGTGATCTCGCGGTCAATCAACAGGGCTTCTTTCTTGGTAATGCGCTCGATTTCGCCGGTCTCGTGCATGCGTTCAAGCCGCTCCATTTCCTGGATGCGGTCGAAGATGGTAACCCAGTTGGTGAGGGTGCCGGGCAGCCAACGCTCGGTCACGTAGGGCATACCGCAGCGGGTGGCTTCTTCTTTGATGGTCTCCTGCGCCTGGCGCTTTGTGCCAACAAAAAGGACCGTGCCGCCGTCGGCTACGGTCTTGGAAACCATTTGATAGGCCTGGGTGAGGGATTTAACCGTCTGCTGCAGGTCGATGATATGAATGCCGTTGCGCTCGGTGAAAATGAACGGGCGCATGGCCGGGTTCCATTTGTTGGTGCGATGCCCGAAGTGAACACCACTTTCCAACAAAGCTTTCATGGAAATAATTGACGCCATTTTATTAAGTTCTCCTTTGCGTTAGATCCTCCGCTCCCGTCTTCCCGTGCCTGAACCGCTTTTGCGGCACGCCAGGGTTGGTCGGGGAGCGTGTGAAATTGCTTTGCCAGTTGCAAAGCCGGACAATTCTACCATAAAACTGGCAGAGAATCGAGAAATTGCCGAAAACGAGCTTCATCTGGCAGGTTGCAAGGCGTTCTCGATCTGCTCCTTATGCTCGTCATAATAATGCGAAGGCACGGTTTCCAACGCCCATTGCGCAGCGCGGCGATAGAGATGTTTGCGCTGGTTGACAAATGTGTCGGGTAAGTGCTCCAGGAAATCAGCCGTTTCTTCCTGGGCGGCTGCCAGTTCCTGTAAAAGAGCGGGCAGAGTGCCCAGTCGTTTGACCAGCGACTGAATCCGGGTGGTCACATTGGGCCGCATTTGCAGCCAATCTTCAACCGGCGTGTCATTGACCATGTCCGCCACCCAACCCTGGTAGTCCCGCTCGCAAAGCGTGAAGTGAGCCAGGATTTCCCTGGCGCTCCACTCGTTTTCAGCCGGTTGCTTCGCCGCCTGTTTTTCAGAAACGCCCGAAAGCTGCGCAGCCCAGGCAGCCAGGATTTCACCTGCATTTTTACGGTATTGTTGGGCCATTTCTGCCGGGGGCGGGCTTTTGAAAATTGGGAATGAGGGCAAGGCCAGCGGAACGGTATGTTGGGCGGGACCGCGGTAGAAAATGATATCGGGCTGGTCGCCAGCATGCAAACTCTGCAGCGGTAATCCAAGGGAATCATAGTCGCTCACCGGGTGACCGGCCAGGCTGACAATAACATCGTCCTTGAGCAGTCCGGCCGCACGTGCGCCGGTACCTTCCACTGTGCCGCCCAGACGCAGCCCTTGCTGCACCGGTACGCCGATCCGCTTTGCGATTTCCGGGTTGAATTCTTCGATCATGATTCCCAGGCGCGGGCGGCGCGCGGTACGTAAATCGATCCCTTCCTCCAGCACCGACAGGAAATTTTCCAGCCAGTCTGGCCATTTCTGCCGAGCAGTTTGGTCCGGGTTCTGATGGATGATTGTGACATCGGCTCCGGTATCGGTTTCAGATATCGTAACCTCAAGTTTGGACTGGCCGCCTTCAGGCAGCGCCAACCAACTGAATTCCAGGTGCCGGTCTGGGGTGTAAGCCATCAGCTTTCCCTGAACCGTGTATCCATTAGGGAAGAGAAAAAAGAACTCCCCATTCATTCGAGCATTAAGGTATGCCCGATCGCACAGCCAATCCCGCAGTGCGGTCTCATGCCGGAAAAAGCGAAACACTTCTATTGAGGATGCGTTGGTGTGGATCATTTGGCGGTAACTATCAGACCCGGGGTTCATGATTGGCTCCTTCAATTAAATGGCTGATCATCGGATTGAGCATCATCAGCATTTATTGTAATGTGTAATAGAGTCTAATTGAACCTTAATTTTACAAAATTGGTAATATTGGTTATAATATTGACGAAGAACTCAAACTGTCCAACAAAGGAGACACGCTATGTCCAGTGACCATGAATGTGCTTGCGGCGGATCGTGCGGTTGCCAGACTGCTGAATTAGAGACGGATGTTGTCGAACTTTCTCGCGACGAATACGTCGTGCGCCTGGAGAATTACCTGCGCGATTTGAAAGCCGAAATTACTGCTGTGGAACAGGAATTGGTCTCGCTGCGCCAACCCGCTTAGTCGGTGATGTTCCATAATAAAAAGTTTATTGGTGCGCAAGCGCTTACTTACCGGTAGCAAACAGCCGCTTTTGAGCGGCTGTTTATTTTAATATAAATGGTGAAGAATGTCAGATTAATCCCGAAAAAAATCGGGTAATATGTTATCCCACTTGTAGTATCTTTTTCCTAAGTTTGGCGTATATTAATCTATAGCAATTTGATAATGGTATAATGAATTGCGTTTGTGAAAAGAATAACCAATGGCGAACGGATTACTGGCTTTACTGGTATTTTAAGAATTGCAGAGCATTGCATACCAGTCCCTCCTTACACGACTGGTGAAATTGTAGATGCGTTCGGACGAACGCTTTTTTAATAGCCCTCCCTGATTTATTGGTATTCCCCCAAGGCGCAAGCCAACTCCTGAGGTAGATCCATGGCAATCCCTGATTTGACCCTGCTCCACGCTCCAAGCGTATATGATTTCCGGCGAGAATCCATTCTCTACGGACCGGTCAGTGACCTGGTGCCATCGACACCCGTCTTTGAAATGTATCCGATCGGTTTTACCACCATGGCGGAGTACCTGGAACGCCATGACTTGCAAACACGGATCGTCAATTTGGCCGTCCGTATGCTGGATGATATCAACTTTGACGTCGAAGACTACATCCAGAAACTGGATTCAATGGTATACGGGATTGACCTACACTGGCTGCCGCATGCCCACGGCTCGGTTGAAATTTCAAAAATCGTCAAACGCTACCATCCCAAATCGCCAGTATTGTTCGGGGGTTTCTCGTCGAGTTATTTCTATAAAGAATTAATCAGCTACCCATCTGTTGATTTCATCATTCGCGGCGATTCGACCGAACTCCCGCTGCTGATGTTGATGCAGTACCTGCGGGCGGGCGGCGAGATTCGGCCTGAACCCTTATCACTGGGCGCCGGCCGGCTGGAGGCCATCCCCAACCTGGTGTACAAGACCAGCGACGGCGAGATGCACGCCAACCCGATCTCCTACAGCCCGGATAACCTGGACGATCTGCTGCTCGATTACACCCATGTGCTGCGCTCGGTGGTACGCTACCGCGACCTGGCGAGTTATAAACCATTCCGCAACTGGATGAAGTACCCCATCACGGCTGCGCTCACTGTGCGTGGCTGCCGCTATAACTGCACCACCTGCGGTGGCTCAGCCTGCGCATTCCGCGGCATTTCCAACCGCCAGCGCCCGGCGTACCGGTCGCCGGAACTGTTAGCGCAGGATATTCGCCGCATCGGCGAGTACTCCAAAGGCCCGGTTTTCATCCTAGGCGATATTCGGCAGCCGGGTGAAGATTATACCCACCGATTCCTGGATGCCATCTCCGGATACAAGAAGCCGGTTTTCATCGAATTATTCGATGCAGCCCCTAAAAAGTTCTTCCAGGACGTAGCTAAGGCGATGCCCAATTTCACCGTCGAAATTTCGATGGAATCGCATGATGAACCAGTACGTAAAGCCTTTGGCCGCCCGTATTCCACTGTGGACATCGAGCGCAGCATGGACGATGCCCTGGATGCCGGTTGCAAACGCCTGGATTTATTCTTTATGGTTGGCCTGAAAGGCCAAACCTATGAGTCGGTAATGGGCACGGTCGAATACTCACGACAGATGCTGAAAAGATACGACCGTGGCGGTGAACACCGAGTGATTCCTTTCATCTCGCCGCTGGCGCCGTTTGTCGACCCTGGCAGCCGCGCCTTTGAGGAACCGGAAAAGCACGGCTACCGTCTTTTCGCCCGCACCCTTGAAGAGCATCGCCGCCAGCTACTGGCGCCTTCCTGGAAGTATGTACTCAATTACGAGACCATCTGGATGAACCGTGATCAAATTGCGAACGCCACCTATGAGTCCGGTCGTCAACTGAACCTGATGAAGGGCGAGTTTGGCGTGCTCAAGGCTGCCCAGGTGCAAGCCACCGACCAACGCATCACGCGCGCGGTGGAGCTGATGGGCGAGATCGACCGCATCGTGCAGACGGTCCCGGATCCGGAGCAGCGCCTGGTGCACCTGAATGAACTTAAACACCACGTGGATGACGCAAATCTTTCGACGGTTTGCGACAAGCGCGAGCTTGAAATTCCAATGCATGGACCGACGATCAACCTGATCCAAGCCGCCGCCAGCGTAGTGGGTGACTGGTGGCACGACCGGGCTAAGATTTTTCGCGATAACTAGCACAAGGACCGCGGTAGAACTGCTGCGGTCTTTTTTATGATTTTTTTGTCATTATGAAACATCGTAGATTGGGTTGAGGGACAGTTAAAAGCGATGATTATAGAATTTTCCTTACAGCCCCGAAACCCAACAATATCCAACAGGCACAGAGAGATAAACCAATAATAATCGTTGGATTTCGGGCTGCAAAAGCGTGTGACCGAAGGGAAATTATTGTCCGCCCTCACTTGCAGAGTATCCTGCCCACAGGGCACACTGTGGGCAGGGCGCTCCAACCTACGAGTATAGCCGCCGACAAAAAAAATAACGGGCGGTATATAATCATGCATAGACCTATCCGTTCGGATGGAATTATCGGAAGAAAAAACTGGATTCTTCGGGGTAAACAATGCACATCTTGGTGACCAATGACGATGGGGTGAACGCCCCGGGTTTGCTGGCTTTAACTCAGGCAATGCAACCGCTGGGCAAGGTATCGGTACTTGCACCTGACCGTAACTGGAGCGCTTCCGGGCATGTAAAAACACTGCACCGCCCGTTGCGCGTGACCGAGGCCCGGCTGGCTGACAACTACCCGGCCCTGGCAACCGACGGCGCCCCCTCAGATTGCGTTGCGCTGGCAGTCCTTGGCATTCTGCCTGAACCGATCGATCTGGTGGTCTCGGGGATCAACCCGGGCGCCAATGTCGGTCACGATATGACTTATTCCGGTACGGTAACCGCTGCCATGGAAGGTGCGATCTGCGGGCTACCGTCATTGGCGTTTTCGCTGGATACGGGCGAAACTGGCTCAACGCTCTATTTCTATGACACAGCAGCAGCCATTGCTGCCCAGGTGGTGGAAATGGTGCAAAAAAATGGGCTACCCCAAAATATTCTGCTCAATGTAAATGTGCCAAACTTGCCCATGAGTGAAATCAAGGGTTCCCTGGTGACCCGGCTCGGTCTGCGGATTTATCGGGATGTGCTGATTTCACGCGAGGACCCACGCGGCAAGCCCTATTACTGGATCGGCGGAGACGCCCCGACCGGGGTACCAGAGGAAGGCACGGACATTGGCGCGTTGGCCGGCAATTATGTATCGATTTGTCCGGTCCAACTGGATTTTACCGCCCACCGCTCGCTGGAAGTCCTTCGTACCTGGGATTGGCATATCGCAGGGTAACTTTCCGCCGTGTAGTTTGCCCACCGAACAGTTGATTTTCAACAGGTTGTCTTTTATCTTCCATATGCTATACTGGTTTCAGCAGTACCTGTTCTACGCAATCAGATCGTCACAGATGCGCAAAAGTACGATTATCATAAGATTTCTCAAGGAGAAGGGGTTATGTTAAATACCGTGCGTGATTGGATGAACGACCTGGTCGTATTCGTCGATCCGAACAGTACAATCACTGAAGCATTGGGAATCATGCGCAGAAGGTATGTCAACAATTTGATCGCCAAGAAGACCAAGGAGTCACCTGAATACGGAATTGTCACCTCGATCGATATTTGTGACAAGATTGTTGCTCAGGGGCGCGATCCTTCCACAGTGAAGGTCCATGAGATTATGAGTTCGCCCTTGATCACCGTCACCACCCAAATGACGATCGTAGAATGCGCCAAGGTCATGAAAGATCACCGCATTCACCATCTGCCGGTTGCGGACGCCAACGGTACGGTGGTTGGCATGATTTCTGCCAACGATTTCCTGATTGTGGCGGAACAGCTGGGGCACGGCAACGGCGAAAGGACGCTCTATTAGCAATTCCTTGACCAAAATTACCCAAGGCGCATCGATTATAATAATTGCGATGCGCCTTTTATTATTAATTTCCCGCTTGATCTTGACAATGGTGATTGTTGGTCTGACTGTTTTACCGGCACCCCCAAGCGTGCGGGCACAGGGCGGTACAGCCTATGACCTGGTGGCAGCTGTGAATGCCGTGCGCACAGCCAATGGGCTGCCAGCCCTCGAAATTGACGGCATTTTGATGGGGACTGCCCAGGCATCCTCAGATGTAATGGCTGCCAACGGCAGTTGTTCCCATATTGGCAATGCAAGTGGGCGCATATCCGCTGCCGGATACGGCGGCGGGGCGACGGTTTTTGCCACAGAAAATATTGCCTGCGGCATCACTATGACGGTCGAGGACGTCGTCTACCAGTATTGGGCGGATGCCAGCCACATGCTGCCCATGACCGACCCGAAATACACCCATATTGGCGGCGGAGTGACCGTGGTCGATGGGCGGGTCTTTTATGTTATTCATGCTGCGTATGTTTCAGGCGGCTCGTATAGCTCCGCGCCGGTAGCTCCTACAACTTCCGGGTCGAGCCAGCCCATAGCCACCAGCGGTGTCGTGAAGCCGGTTATCACTGCCACGCCGGGGAAAGACGGGGCGATCGTGCACGAGGTGCAACCCGGGCAGGCGTTGTGGAGCATTGCCATTGCCTACGGCGTCAAAATTGCCGATTTGATCGCTCTTAATCAGCTTTCCGCGACGCCAGTGCTGTCGATTGGCCAGAAACTCATCGTGCGCCAGGCATTTACGCCTACAGTGTCACCGACAGTCACCCTGACGCCACGCCCGCCAACCCGCACGCCAACGCCGACACCCACGCCGCGCACCCCAACCGTTACCCCGACCGTCACGCTCACACCCACTGCAACGCCGCGCCCATTATTCAACTGGACGCCGCCAGAATGGGCCGGGCGGAATACGCTGGGGATAGGCATTATCGCCATCAGCGGCATCGGCCTGTTAATGGTGGTGCTCTCTTCGCTGCGTAAAAAATCCTAGCGCAGTTTTAGATCGAAAAATCGTCTCCGCGCCAAACACCGTGTTCAGGCGCATGGATCAACACCGGGTGCTCCAGGATCTGCGATTCGCGTGATCCGGAGATGGCGTGCCCGTTGCCGCCATTACGCTCCAATTGATGGGTGTGCATCTCAGTCTCCAGGGCTTCAAGCCGCGCCATCACCGATGCCAGGGTTTCGCCGATAGCGTCCGGCATTTTGCCATGATCCAGATCAGGCTGGTGCTGCAGTTTGGAGCGCACTATTGCCTGACCGGGAACCCCGACAACCACCGAGTTCGGCGGAACAGAATGCACCACAACCGCGTTTGCGCCCACCCGGCTACCCCGACCAACAGTGATGTTTCCAAGCACTTTGCCGCCGGCGCCAATCACGACGTCATCTTCGATGGTTGGATGGCGCTTGCCCTTATCCAGGCTAACTCCGCCAAGCGTGACGCCGTGGTACAGGGTCACGCTGTTGCCGATAATCGCGGTCTCACCAATGACCACACCCATGCCGTGATCGATGAACAGTTTTTCACCGATCACAGCGCCGGGGTGAATCTCGATTCCGGTCAGGAAGCGATTGATATGCGACAACCAGCGTGCTATTAGCTTGAAGTGATGGAGCCACAACCAGTGCGACAGCCGATGCCCCCAGATGGCATGCACGCCGGGGTACGTCAGCAGGACTTCCAACGGCCGGCGGGCTGCCGGATCGCGCTCAAAAGCGGATTGAATATCTGACTTGGCTTTCTGAAATAAGCCTACCATACTTCACCTTCCTTCTCACGCCGGAGCGCGGCTGCGAGAGAGATCAGTCAACCAGATCGGCGTACAATGCGGTACTCAGGTAGCGTTCGCCGAAGGATGGGATGATGACTACGATCAACTTGCCCGCGTTTTCCGGGCGTTTGGCGACCTGAATTGCCGCCCAGATGGCTGCGCCTGAAGAGATGCCAACCAGCAAGCCTTCGTGAGCCGCAGAATCGCGGGCGGTGCGGAAGGCATCCTCGTTCTTGACCCGAACGATTTCATCGTAAATTTTGGTATTCAACACATCGGGGATGAAACCCGCGCCAATACCTTGAATCGGGTGCGAGGCTTTCGGTTCACCTGAAAGCACTGCGGATGCATCCGGTTCGACGGCCACCACGCGGAATGATGGCTTACGGGCTTTGATCGCCTCGCCAACCCCGGTGATCGTGCCGCCCGTGCCCACACCAGCCACCAAAATATCCACTTTGCCATCTGTGTCATTCCAAATCTCCTCAGCAGTGGTGCGCCGGTGGATTTCAGGGTTGGCTGGATTTTGGAACTGCTGCGGAATGAAGTAGCGCGGGTCGCTGGCAGCCAGTTCTTCCGTTTTACGGATGGCTCCGGCCATTCCCTCACTGGCAGGCGTCAAAATCAGGTCGGCGCCATAAGCACGCATCAGAATGCGCCGTTCTTTGCTGGCCGATTCGGGCATTACCATGGTGGCTTTATAACCGCGTGCAGCCGCCACGAACGCCAGGGCAATGCCGGTATTGCCGCTGGTCGGTTCCAGGATAATGGTGTCTTTATTGATCTTGCCTTCGCGCTCGGCTGCGTCCAACATGGCAGCGCCGATGCGGTCTTTGACCGAGTGAGCCGGATTATAGAATTCCAGTTTGGCGACGACCTGGGCTACAGTTCCGTCCGTGATACGGTTAAGGCGAACGAGCGGGGTATTGCCGATCAGTTCGGTGACGTTATTGGCGATTTTCATCTAAGGCTCCTCAAGAGTAAAAGTGTGATTAAAACAAAAGCCAGCAGAAATAAAAACAGCGGGCTGCTGCCGCGCAAAACCAAAATCCCTGCGGGGCTGCAGTCCACTGCCTAAGTCTGCTGGCTGACGATAAATTTATCGGTTCAGTCTAAGGCAGCGGTGCTTGCCAACCCCGCCTCAGACACATGCAATGTTGCATATCAAAACCCTCAATATTTATCATATATCTCATAATATCGTCTGATTATAGACAGAAAAAGAGGTTTGTCAAGGGCGTATGTTTCATTCTTCGTCTTGAAAACAGGCGTAAATATCCCCCAAATGGATTTTCAACCACTTGGGGCATTTATTTAATAGTGGTTCAAGTGGACAATTTTACGGTGCAGCAGGACCGATATAGCTTGTGCGGCGTGATTCAAAGGCATCGAAATTGACGGTTCCTCTGGTGGTACTTTCCATCCCTGCGAGCACGCCCAATCTGATCATGTCGATGCGCCGTTTATCGTTATCGATACCGGTTAACCGGGCGGATTGTATGCCATCCACCCAGAAGGTCATCTCGCCATTGTTCGCTCCGACAGCAGTCGCAGACATCCAGTCAAACTCCAGGAAGTGGCTGGCATTAATAATACTGGTCCACCCAGTGGTGTACCAAGTGTTGCTGTCATTGCGCAGACCCGAACGCACCTGGTAGGTCCCGCCGGAATAGCGCACATCAATTTTTATTACCTGTGTCGAAGAGCTGGTGAAGCCGTAGAAGATAGTCAACGGAGTGGTCGACAAGGTCATGGCATTTATATCGAAGTAGAACCGCGCCCGATAGCGGGGTTCGCTGGAGGGTGATGCGTCACCGACGTAGATTGCTCGCTTGTCATCGATCAACGCTGCCATGCCGGACTGGTCAACCATTGCCGCGGCATTCGTAATGCTCAAGTCGCCCGCATCGGTTACGCTGGCAGACCAGTCGGCAAAAGAGCCGGTTTCAAAGCTACTTGTAAAGATCAAGTCCGAAACCAATGTTGGAGTTGAGCTGGTTGTGGCCGTAGCGGTTGGGGTAAAGGTGCTAGTTGGCGCAAGTGTTTGGGTCACTGTTGCGGTTGGGATAAAAGTATTTGTTGGCGGAATTGTATTTGTTGCTGTTGGTAACGGGATAAAAGTAGTGATCGGAGCAAGTGTGCTGGTCGCTGTAGAAGTTGGGGTAAAAGTAGTGGTCGGCACCAGGGTGTTGGTCGCGGTTGATGTCGGGGTAGAAGTATAAGTTGGTACAGGTGTAATGGTCGAAGGCGCAGTGAATGTGGCTGTTGGGAGTAACGTAGCCGTAACCGTGGCAGTAGGGACGGCGGTGCTGGTGGGTGTGGCGGAAGGAGTGACCAGGGTTGCAGTGGCCGCCGCGGTGGCCGTTGGTGTCTGGGTAGCCGGTAGAAGATTATTAAGGACATAACTGTCAATCAATACGCTGGTGGTGGAATAAAACTTGAAAACCAATTGGTCTGCATTGGCTTCCACCAACAAAGCCCCTGGACTGCTGTTATAACGAACCTGGCTTTCTGGCAAGATGGTGGTGAAATTGTACACGCTGTTACCACCCAAACCATCCACAAAATAGGGCAATCCATTCACTAGAAGGCGTTCATAAGTGTGGTCATGGCCAGAAAGCACCGCGTCCACTCCCCATTCTTTAAATGGCCAGCGCATATAGGTGGAAGAGCCATGCGCGCCCGACGAATAAGCAGCGTGATGGAAGATTAGTACCTGCCAGGTGGAGTTCGAGGTTGCAAGCTTGGCTTGCAGCCATTGGCCTTGCACGGAAGTGCTGCTCACCCCATCTGGTTCGCGGGGGTCGCTATTGATGACAAAAAAGTGAACCAGGCCTTGCACGAAATCATAGTATCGTTCGTTGCCAGGCAAGGTGAAATAATCTAAATACGGCTGCCCTGAGCTGGTATCCAGATCGTGGTTGCCAAGCGCCGGAAAGAACCGGTTGACAACTGCTCCATCGCCGTAGCTGCCCAAATAGGGGGAAATAAACTGTTGATAGTATTGGCCAATATTCCTATCAATAGTGTCCGCTGCACCGAGTGGATAATTATTATCCCCGACAGTTACTACAAAATTGGGATTCCAGCTGTCCACCAAGGTGGCAACATCCGCTTCAGCCTGTGTATGATCCCCATAATCGCCGATGACGGCAAACCGGATATTGCCAGCTGGCAGCGGCGTAGCGGAAGGCGCTGGGGTGAAGGTGGTGGTGGGCGGTAATGTCTGGGTAGGCTCGTAGGTGATGGTCGGCGTTGTTGAAGGGGTAATGGTTCCGGGTGTTGCCGTCGGTCCGTTCGAAACTACTACTTCCAGAACTGGCGGATTTGCCCCTTCTTTGGAGGAGTAATCGGCACCATTGGTCGAGGTCGAAGATACTCTAAGAGTGTAATACCCGTCGCCTATGATGAATGAGGTTAAATCTACATCGTACCAGTTGCCCACTGCTACAGTATCGAGAGCAGCCACCAGGGTAGAATCTGCGGCTGGAGCGTTGTTCCAGTTGACCGTTTCCTCAGTCCAGGATTGATCCGATACCCGATAAAAATCTCCGCCTTTACTCGATTCGTTGGTGTTGTACAACCTCAACCTAGCGCGAGTGACTGAACGCCCGCCAAGGCCGTCTATCTGGAATTTTATTAAGAAGTTTTGGATCGGCGAATTATCAACATTGAGCGTGGAAGCTGAGCCGTAATTGTTGCTCGGATAGGCGTTATATAGGGATGCATCGTCGACTGGGGCAAAAATAAACGTATCCCCGGGTCTGGGGGTGGAGGTTGGCGTGATGGTGGGTGTGATGGTGGCGGTCGGCTCGTTCAGAAAATTACTTTCAAGCCATCCCAGATCGGGAGCTGCCCCGAAATAGGTCCCTGGTAAATAATTGAATATTGGGCTTCCCTGAAAGATAAATTGGGCTGCACCCGTGTCGATTGCCGGGCTGCTATATTGCAAGCCAAAATCCAGACCTAGCAGAGGGTTGGCGGATAAAGAAGACGATAAATCGACATTGCTGCCAGAATGGTCAGTCCCGTTGTTCCAAAAGAGATTGTTGGCGACAACAGAATTGCCGTCAATATTTTTAAGTCCCATGGTGGTTGAACCGGTAAAAATGTTGTTTACCGCGGCCAGGTTATCGCCACCGGTAATTGCGTAATTATTCCCTGAGAAAGTATTGTTAATGACATTAACCTGTTCCATCAGGCTGGCTGCCCGGTAATCTTCACCGCTTTGGAGATTATCCAGTAATCCGATGCCTACACGAGAATTGTTTAGGAAAAGATTTCGTTCGATATGGATCACTCGATTGGTTGTTGCCAATGAACCGATCAGTTGCAACCCATCCTGGCTGTTACCAATGAAATGATTATTGTGGATCTTGATGTTGAGCATCGTACCGAGGTATTCTTCTAGTCGGATTTCAAAACCATCCTCCAAGTTATAACGAATGATGTTGTTTTCGATTAAGCCTTCCGAAGCTTTATCAAAATCGATTCCATCGTCCTTATTGTTTTCAATAATGTTCCCTCGGATTGCGCCCCCGCCATTCGTGTTGTCAATCCCGTCACTATTGCCACTAATCCGGTTGTCAAGAATGTTAGATTTGGTAAATGTTGCTAACCCGTCAGTGCCATTCACTATGGACAACCCCTGAATGGTTGTCTCCTGGCCAGCGGTTTTGTCAATGGTAATTACCGGGTTTAACTGTTGCCCGTTGATAATGGTGCTGTCGATGTACTGCCGATCCCCGGTTGTGTAATAAAGAGATGCTAGAGTAATGGTTTTACCTGCAATCACCAAGTTTTCGTTGTAGGTTCCTGGGGAGACGATGACAATATCTCCAGACACGGCTGCATTAATTGCTGCCTGGATGGTCGGATAATCCTGGGGGACTCGTATATTTCCGGCGCTTACAGGTTGTGCCGATAATATCCCGCCTAGAAAAATCAAAATCAACGCCGATAACGAAATGGCTCGTAATCTGTTTTTTGCTTTGGAATTCACCCATCCCCCCTTGCAACAATCTATTAATTGTATGTACAACAATTCCATTTTATATCTTATTAGAAAGCAATACAATCCCGGAAAGTTTTATTGTTTTATCATCGGATCCATCCGTAAACCTTATAAATATTCTCGCAAAATGGACCTTCTTGATAGCTTCGTCTGAAATTGGAACTTTGTATTAATGGTTCTGGAATCTGAAATTAATGATTGCACATTTGTCCACGAAAGGAGTTTTACGGAATGTTTACGGACATATCAGCGTATGCTTCAATCCGATATGAGGATTGGAAGAAAAACAGAATAATCCCTAGTTGGGTTCGGGTTTGTCGGGGAGGGTGTAATTGATTTAGTCACCGTAACGTTTGGATTAACAGTCCTGGTAACGGTCAGCGTAGGCTTGATCGTGCTTGCAAGCGTGGCGGTCGGTGTAATCGACCGGGTGATGGTTGGCGTCGGTGTGATCGTTCTTGTAAACGTGGCGGTCGGCGTAATGGTCCGGGTGATGGTTGGGGTAGGGGAATTGGTTTTTGTTGTGGTTGGCGTTCGTGTCAAGGTCTTTGTATTCGTTGCAGTTACGGATATCGTTCCTGTTATTGTCGGATTTGGCGTATGATTACTTTCCCTCCAGCCTAAATCTGGTGCGGAGTCAAAATAGCTGTCGCTGGGATAGTTTAATACCAGGCTGCCTGAAAATTCGAAGTAGGCGGTTCCGGCATCGATTGCAGGACTTCCGGCAAGCAAAGAGAAATTCGGATCCAAAAGCGGATTGGCGAGAATCAAATGTTCCAGGTCAATATTGCTGCCAGCATGTTCGATGACATTGTTCCATAGAAGGGTATAAGCCACAGTAGATCCGCCATCAATATTTTTGATTCCTTGGGTTTTTGAATTGGCGATAATATTATTCAACGCAACCATATTGTCACCGCCACTGATTCCATACCGGTTGTAAAAAAAAGTATTGTTGAATACATAAATGCGTTCCAGCAAGCTGGCAGCGCGGTAATCTTCTGTGGTCAGCCCATTATCCATCAATCCCAGGCCAGCCTTGTTATTATCCCAAATTAAGTTTCGTTCAATGTGAACGACCCGTGGGCTGCCAGGTGTATAGCCGATTAGCTGAATTCCATCTGAATTGTTACCATAGATTTCATTATTCCGGATATAGATGTGGATATCGGGACCAATAAATTCCTGAAAGCGAATTTCAATCCCATCATCACTGGAATTGCGCAAAATGTTGTTTTCAATAATACCTTCGGATGCAAAATCGAGATCCACAGCATCGTCGGTGCTGTCTTCGATAAGGTTTCCACGAAGAATTCCGCCACTATTGTTATAGTCCAGCGCATCATCGTTCCCGATAAAATGGTTATCCAGGATGGTTAATTTGACAAAGGCTTTTACCCCATCCGTCCCATTTGCAATCGTTAGACCCTGAATGGTAGTTCCAAGACCGGCTGTGGTTTCGATCCGAATGACCGGATCGACCAAGCTTCCGTCGATGATCGTACTATCTATATATTGCCGATCACCTGTGGTATAGAAAAAGGATGTAAGGGTGACCGCCTTGTCAACAATAAGCAGATTCTCGAAATAAGTCCCAGGCGCTATGATGATGATGTCGCCAGAAACAGCCGCGTCAATCGCAGCCTGAATGGAGGGATAATCTTCGGGCACTCGGATGGTTCCGCCTTTGACCGGTTGAATCAAGACACCCAAGCCCAGGCTTACCCCCAATATCATGCCAATTAAACCGATCTTTTTTCGCCCCCGAATTCCCATGACCTTTGGCCTTATTTAATTTTTCGCATCACTTTTCCGGATACCCCAATGTGTTCATTATATCGTTCAAGGCAGTCCCCCTCATTAAAAGTATTATATGAATTATTTAAGGAATGGCTATCTTTCCACTGGTGTGTGATTGCTAATAATTAATCTGCAACTTTGGTCATTAATCCTCGTTATGTAGAAACCATGATGCCGTATAATGTTGTTGAGCCATTGTCCACCATTTTAGTCACTGATGCCTGGCATTCCTATGAATGGGGGTGGCCGTGACACGCTGGCAAACCAACTGGTTGACTGCTCTGACAACCTTGCTGGTGATCGGCGCTTGGCGGTTTACCTCGGTTACATTGGCATCTCAACTTGGATGGTGGGCGCCGATGTTTTTGCCAATTTTGTTTGGGGTGGCAGGAGTGGGGTTAATCTTGTACGGCTGGCTGGCTGCGGTTTCTGGCCCAATTGTTCTGGCTGGGGCGCTGCTCGGATTAAGCGCAACGCTCATCTTGCGCATCCTTATTCCGGAACACTCCATCTGGCTGGCAGGTCTAAGCCTGGTTCCTGGGCTGGCGGGGGCAGGGATGCTAATTGAAATTTCCCGCGGGCAAGGTTGGCGTTTTACGCGGCGTTTAAGTTATGGGTTACTGCTGACTGGAATGGCGATGGTTCTACTACTGGCTATTTCATCCTGGCCAAACTCATTGTGACCCATTTACCAGACTATAGTGAGGTAATTATGAAATCAAGTCGTTTATTTTGGGGCGTTATCCTGGTGGTGCTTGGCGGTCTGCTGCTGCTTAAAAGCCTCGGTATCATCACCTTCAATGTCTGGCTGATCTTCTGGCCGGTAATCCTGGTTATGGCTGGAGTATGGCTGCTGTTCGGTCCGGCTCTTAATAAAGGGAAGACGGAAACGGTCAATCTGGATTTTCCGTTGGAATCGATCCAGGAAGCGGTCATCGATGTCAACCACGGCGCCGGTACACTGAAGATCAGCGGCGGGGCCGCGCCAGATCAGTTGATGGCAGGTGTTTTCACCGGCGGGGTCGATTCACGCCTGGAGAAAATTGGCACTGGCGCCAGTTTGTTACTCAATCCCTTGAGCAATGTGGTGTGGGGTTTTCCTGGGGGGATTGGTGCAGAGGGTTTCCGTTGGGATTTTCGCCTGACGGATGCAATCCCGTGGGACATTCGTCTGCACACCGGCGCAGGAGAGGCTCGCATCGATTTGAGTACGATGCGCGTTCACAAACTGACCCTGGAAACTGGGGCCAGTTCGACCATCATTACCCTGCCAGCCAAAGCCGGTTTTACCAACGTCGATGTGCACGCAGGGGCAGCTTCTGTTGTTTTGCAGGTACCACAGGGTGTGGCAGGCCGGATTACCATGAAGAGCGGGCTGGTTGGGACCAAAATCGACAATGGTCGCTTTCCGTTCAATGGCACTACTTATGAAACACCAGGGTATGACAGCGCCGCAAACCGGGTGGAGATCCGGGTCGAAGCCGGCGTCGGTTCGATTGAAGTGAAAAGCGCGTAACGAGAAAAGGATAAATGATGAACCCTATGCGATGGCGAATTTTGGTTGGAGGACTGCTCATTCTGGCGGGCGTTTTTGCAATGATCAACGCCGTTACCGGAATTGATCTGGGTGGTTTTGTCTGGGCCGCGTTGTTTGTGCTGGGCGGGCTGGCTTTTATTTCCGCGATGGCGAGCAACCGCAGTCACTGGTGGGCGGCTATTCCTGGCTTTACCCTGCTTGGAATTGGCGCGTTGATTGGCCTTGAACAGATTGCGCCGCGGGCCGCTGAGCAGATCGGCGGAGCGTTGGTGCTGGCAGGCATCGGTATCAGTTTCCTGGTTGTTTACTTGCTTAACCGCAGCTACTGGTGGGCGATCATCCCCATGGGCGTTATGTTCTCACTGGTGGCGCTTATCCTGCTGGACCCGTTCCTGTCTGAGCCGGCCATCATCTTTTTCCTTGGACTGGCAGCCACTTTCGGCGTTCTGGCGCTATTGCCAATCGACAACGGCAAACGGACCATCTGGCCGGTTTACCCTGCCGGCGGTCTGCTGTTGCTGGCGCTGATCGTAGGGATGGGCGCGTACGACTGGGCTGGTTATATCATGCCGATAGTCGTAATCGGAATTGGCGTGTTTTTGGTGCTGCGGTCGTTGCGGGCTAACGCATAAATAAGAAAGGGATTCAACATGGAAAAGAATCGCCGACACAGTATATTTTGGGCGCTCATCTTAATAGTAGCGGGAACAGTCCTATTGCTGAACACGATGGGTATCCTGCCTGGCAATATCATCGACCTGCTGATCAAACTATGGCCGGTGTTGTTTATCATTGGCGGCCTTGATAATATCGTCCAGGGACGCGGCTGGGTCTGGGCGGTCATCTCTTTAGGTTTGGGCACTGTTTTCCTGCTGGCGAATTTTGGCTATCTGCCGTGGGACTCCTGGAATCTGCTGCTGCGCATGTGGCCGTTGATCCTGGTGGCGCTTGGGCTCGACTTGATCTTTGAAGGACGTTCAGCGCCGGCAACCATCCTCGGCGTGCTGATTGCGGTGATCATCATGGTCGGAGTTGCCTGGTTCGCCATTAGCAATTCGCCAACCAGCAAGCTGGGAGCCACCCCGGTTTCACAGCCCCTGGAAGGGGCGGCCAGTGCGAATGTGTGCATCTCGGACCCGGTGGGGCGGATGGAATTGACCCGCGGCGCCAGCGGCGATTTTTTGGTGGAAGGGACCGTGGAGTTGCCCGGCAAGGTCAAATTGGCGCAGGATTACAATGTTCAGGCAAAACACGGCAGCCTTAATCTTTCAACCAGCGGCGATGGCTGGGCAACCTGGTCTGGCGGGTTGGGTGAGCCGCTCTGGGTGTTGGAGTTAACCAACGATGTGCCCCTCGACCTTCGTGCTGAGACTGCTGCAGGCAGCCTGTCATTGGATTTGACCGGTCTGGATATAGAAGAATTAAATGCTACGGTTGCCGTCGGCTCGCTGGATGTCACGCTTGATCCGCAGGACAAATTGCAGGGCAAGCTTTCGAATCCGGTTGGCAGGCTTACCATCCGCATTCCGGAAGGCGCGTTAATCGAATTGCGCCTGGATACAGCCATCTCCACGCACAATGTGCCTGCCGGCTTTGAAAAACAGGGAAACGTGATCTATTCCCCCAAGGCGACCGCAGCCAACGCCAAAATTCGGTTGACGGTTGAGCAGCCGGTCGGTTTGGTCACCCTGATCGTGGTGAATTAGCGCCAATTTTCCCCCTGGAAAATCTGCTGCCAATTACGGGAACAAACCATCCACCTGCATCGTCTCAGACCTAACAAAAAATATTATGCCTTCGCGCATAGGAGGAAGAATGAAGAACAAACTTTTCGTCGTTTTAGCTGGATTAATGATTGTAGGTCTTTTGGCAGCCTGCCAGGGAGGAGTGCCGGTGAGTGGTAATGGCGGTTACAACCAGATTCCCATGATCAGCGTCTCCGGTACGGGCAAGGTCTATCTGGCACCGGATATTGCCAATGTCTATGTCGGCGTCCGCAGCCAGGCAGATAATGTTGGGACCGCGCTGAGCCAGAATAATTCGCAGGCAAACGCCATCGCTTCCGCTTTGAAGGAAAAAGGCGTTGCCGCTGAAGATATTCAAACCACGGCTTTCAATGTGTATCCGCAGCAAAACTACAGCCCGGAAGGCATCCCGATGGAGACCGTGTACGTGGTCGAAAACACGGTATACATCAAGGTCCGCGACCTGAACAACCTTGGCACACTGCTTGATTCAGTCGTTCGCGCCGGCGCCAATACCATCAATGGCATCAGCTTTGACGTCGAAGACCATACAGCGGCCGAAAAAGAAGCCCGCCGGCTGGCGATCGAAGATGCCAAAGCCAAGGCTGAAGAACTGGCAAGCCTGACGGGTGTAACCCTGGGGCAACTATACTCGGTCAATGTTTACAGCTCGGGCGGCCCGCAGCCAGTCTATGAAGCCAAGGGCGGCGCCGCAATGGCCTCAACCACCCCGATTGCTGCCGGACAAATGGTCGTCCAAATGGAAGCCAGTTTGTCTTACGCAATCAAATAACCTGGGTTTCCAGCGTAACCAAAACGAGACCGGACGGTCGTGCCCGGTCTCGTTTTGGTTAAATGTCGGGATTAATAAGGGATCTGGCTGATCTGTGATAGTTTTGTCAGCCGGTGGGTGGCAATGATCCGGCGGCTGGTACCGGTCAGGCCGCGCATAATGACCGATTCGGTGGTTGCGCCGTCAGCGAAGTAGTCCACCCCGGTCAAGAATTCTCCGTCGGTGATGCCGGTGGCGGCAAAAAACACATCTTCAGATGAAACCAGGTCATCCAACGTCAAAACCTTGTTGAAATCGTATCCCATTTCGGTTCCGCGCCGGCGTTCCTCTTCATTGCGTGCATACAGTTTGCCCTGAATGGTACCGCCAAGACAGCGCATCGCGCAAGCCGCCAGGACGCCTTCGGGGGTGCCGCCGATACCCAGCAGCATGTCCACTTTGGTATTTGGCATGGCGGTCATCAGCGCGCCCGAAACATCGCCATCCGGGATAAGCGTGATGCGGGCGCCAAATTCGCGCACGCGGGAAATCAAATCTGCGTGGCGCGGCCGGTCGAGGATCACAACCAGTAAATCGTCCACATCCTGGCCGGTTGCTTTGGCAACCTTTCGCAGGTTGTCTTCCACCGGCGCCTCGATGTCGATAACATCTTTGGCTTCAGGGCCAACCGCAATTTTATCCATATAAACAATCGAGCCGGGATTGAACATCGTGCCGCGAGGCGCCAGCGCCACGGTGGCGATTGCGTTTGGCAGACCGTGGGCGGTCGGCCGGGTACCATCGATTGGATCGACGGCGATATCCACCAACGGAGGTTCACCGGTGCCTAAGCGCTCGCCATTGTACAGCATGGGCGCTTCGTCCTTTTCGCCTTCCCCAATGACAATGACCCCATCCATTTGCACCGTGTTAAGGATCAGGCGCATGGCATCCACGGCGGCTTTGTCGGCGCCGTATTTATCGCCGCGCCCAACAAAACGCCCGGCAGCCAGTGCGGCAGCTTCGGTTACACGGACAAGTTCAAGAGCCAGGTTGCGGGTTGGCCGGCTGTCGATCATATCCATTCCTCCTTGATGTTAATTTCTGAAATAGATTTCTAACAGCCAGTATAGCAAGACTGGCTGGTTTACCACAACCAGGTGATCAGGTAATAACTGATCACCGCGCCCCAAATCCATGAATCCATACGGTCCAACATGCCGCCGTGGGCCTGAAATATTTTTCCGGAATCCTTGACGTTAAACTGGCGTTTGAGCATGCTCTCGCCCAGGTCGCCCAGCGGAGACAGTACCCCAAGAACAGCGCCAACGATAAGGCCCTGCTGCCATTCAAGGGCTGGCGCTCGCAGGCCCCAGATCAGCGCAAGCAGCACGCCGCCCAGCGTTGTGGTGATGATCCCGCCGATCAAACCCTCGACCGTTTTATTTGGGCTGATGTTCGGCGCCAATTTGTGTTTGCCGAAATGACGCCCAACGAAATAGGCTCCGGTATCCCCAATGGCAATCGCCGGGATCGCCAGCAAAGTCCACCACATGCCGTTCGGTAAATTCCGCAGCGAAATTAAATAGCTGCCAATCCAGCCAATATAAATCAACCCAGCGGTAGTGATGGCAAAATCAACGGCAGGAGTCTGACAGCCCTTGCCGCATTGGATGGTGTGATAAGCCATGGCTGCCAGAACCAGTGCAGACAGGATGGCATCATTGTGCTCGAAACCCCAGAAATAGCGGGCGAGGGTGATCAAAACCACGCCCGGTACCAGCACCCATAGCGCTGGCGAGTAACCGCCCAGCTTAAAAAGACGGCCAAATTCCCAGGCAGCCAGCCCCAACATAAAAAGGATCAGGGTGAGAAAAAAATAACCGCCAAGTACCACACTAGTTACGGCGATTGGGATGAGGACGATGGCAACTTTAAGGCGGCTTGCCAACATCCTCTTCAATCCTTTTCGCAGCCGTTGGATAATTTGCCAAACCGGCGGTCGCGCTGACTATAAGCTTGCAGCGCCTTGTACAATTCCTCGCGGTTGAAATCAGGCCAAAGGGTGGGGGTGATGTACCACTCTGAATACGCAGATTGCCAGATGAGGAAGTTGCTGATGCGCATTTCGCCGGAAGTGCGGATGATTAAATCCGGGTCAGGGATGCCAACGGTAAACATGTAGCTGCTCACCAGCTCCTCGCCAATTTGCTCAGGCTTGATGCCGTCAGCGATCAAATTTTGGATGGCGCAGATGATCTCGTCCCGCCCGCCGTAATTCCAGGCAATGCACAACACCAATTTGTCGTTATTCTTGGTGAGTTCCACCGCATGGAGGACTTTTTCTCGCAACCGCGGATTAAGGCGGTCAAGACGTCCAATATGGCGCAGGCGTACCCCTTCCGCGTGCAATTCGTCCAGTTCGCGATCGATGACATCTTCCAATATCATCATCAGACCTTCGACCTCGTCACTGGGTCGTCCCCAATTTTCAGTGGAAAAGGCGTAAATGGTAAGAACCTTAACATTAAATTCTACGCAAGCGCGAATCACGCGCCGCAGATTTTCCGTTCCAGCCCGGTGGCCCGCCAGGCGCGGCAGCCCTCTGGAAGCAGCCCAACGACCATTACCATCCATGACGATAGCAATGTGGTTGGGGACCTTTTGAATGGGTTCGAGCGGTTGAGTGGACGACTCGGGCATCATAGAAAGATAATTAGACTTCCATGATTTCTTTTTCTTTTTTCTGGCCGATCATTTCAATTTCGCTGACTATGTGGTCCGTCAGTTTTTGCAGCTCTTCTTCAGCTTTCTTGAGATCATCTTCTGAGATCAACTTCTCTTTTTCAAACTCGCGCAATTCTTTGATGATGTCACGGCGAATATTGCGGGTTGCGACTTTTGCTTCTTCCAATCGGTGGCTGACAACTTTTACCAGCTCCCGGCGGCGTTCTTCTGTCAATGGGGGCAGGTTCAAACGGATCGTTTTACCGTCGTTATTGGGTGTCAGGCCTAGATTTGAAACGACAATGCCGCGCTCGATCGCTTTCAGGGTGGTAGGGTCAAACGGCTTTACAAGCAGTGTGCGCGGATCGGGAACGCTGATGGAGGCTAGCTGCATAAGGGGAGTGGGGGTACCGTAATACTCAACCGGAAGTTTTTCCACCAGTCCCGGGTGTGCCCGACCGGTCCGAATTCCGGCTAAATCTTCTTCCAGGCTTTGGATTGCACCTTTCATCCGGTTTTCGGCGTCTTTTACGGTTTCTTTAATCATGAGAGCCTCCTTGATTATCACGGGCGGGGTGAAAAAGGTGATTACCCCCAATACGGCGTGAGAGGTTTAGAACAAGGTTAAGGATACCGCAAAATAATAAAAAATGCCACGATTTTACCGCCCAGGTACGCTGCTGCGGATTGGGGGCTGAACCAGGGAAGATATCGGAATTGATGCTTGACAAATTGAATTTATGTTCTATAATATGAAAATAGAACATAAATTCAGTAATAAATTTATAGCACAAGGCGGCAGCAATGTTACAAATCCCGATTGTCCGATCGAATTTTCAAAATGCATCCTTTCACCCGGCGTTGGATTGGAAGTTGAATCGGCGGGTAACCGAAGATCAGAACTTCCAACCTGAACCGTATACCTTGAGCAGCATATTAAAGCGCCTCCCGCCACTGCCAAAACGCACTGGTTTGCTGGGAGCCAGCGCTGAAGGTCTGCCGCTGCTGTTCAACCTGACAGATCCTCAACCTGGCTCATTATTGGTAATGGCGGACCGTTTTGCCGGGAAAACAGCCTTGCTGAAGACTCTGGTGAATACCCTGGCGCGGCAAAACAGGCCCGAAGATGTGCGCTTTGCTGTGATCACCGCCAAACCGGAGGAATGGTCAGAGGAGAAAACGCGCTTTTCACCGTATTTTCTGCAAATAACATCCAATATTGATAGCGCAGCCATTGATCTGATCTATCAGCTTGGCGATCTGGTGGAAGGACGGCAGAACGGCGGCCACGTTGGCACGGCATACGTGTTGCTCTTCGACGGCATGGACGTTCTGCTGCATATGGATGTTGACCTGCGCGCGAACTTCGAGTGGCTGGTGCGCTACGGCGCCCGCCAGCAAATCTGGACGGCGGCAACCCTGGACCCAGCTTCCATGCTGGAGCAGCGTTATTACGCCGACCTGTTCCGTACGCGCATTACTGGCGCGGTCAGTGACCCGAACGCAGCAACGCGCTTGCTACCCTCGCGATTACAAAAACGAGCCGCAGAAGGGGTCAACCGGCGGTTCACAGTTCGCATCCAGCAGAATTGGCTGCAATTTTACCTGCCTGAATCCCTGGATTGAATTTTGGAGGACATCATGGTTACCGGAATGTTGTGGTTCGATAACGATCCCAAGTCAGACCTGAACAGCAAAATCCTGCGCGCAGTCGATTTCTATCAAAAAAAGTACGGCACCAGGCCCGATCTGTGTTTTGTGCATCCTACGATGATCAAAACGGACAGGGACGGGCGCAACGGAATTGAAATCCGCACCAATACCCGGGTATTGCCGCATCATTTCTGGATCGGAAAGAACGCTTAGCCCGGTTTTTCACCTGAAGGTTCGGACTCTTCAGGCGGCTTTTCGACCTTAGGCTGGTTCTCGCCACTGTCGATCATCTTGTCTCCCGGCATCATGCCAGGTTCGACAGGCGTGACATCCGCAAGAATTTCGGCCAAATTGCCGAATATACGGTGTAGGCGGGCAAGCGGTTTTTGTGAGTAATTCTGCGCAAAGTGCGATGCGGCTTCGCTTAGGCTGACATCTTTTTGAAATTGATCGCGCAAGAACCACAAATGCTCGATAATCCATAAATAAAGGTCAGCAACCGTTCGACCGTGGAATTCCTTGAGGATTTTTTGTTCCTCGATGACTTTGGCCAATGGCAGATATACTTCATCGTACCAGCCAGCTACCGCTTCGGGGTAGGGCACTTCCTTTTGGACGCGTTCGCCCATGAACCAGCGGTGGACGCTAATGTGTTCCATAAGCTTGTCATACTGACCGGGGATGGATAGCTCGACCTGGGCATCCGGACGCAGGGAAATCAATTGGGTTTTATGGTAGAAATCCAGGCGTTCTTGTTCCCGAATCAGGGTATTGATATCGGTCTTGGCGGTGATGGGCACCTCGGTGACAATTTCAACGATTTGCGCATCAATGAAAGCCTGCCCTTTTTCCTTGGCGACTGAAACCCGGTGGTTGCCGTCCTTGACGAAGTAAATCTCGCCAATTTTGTAAACCTCGATCGGCGGCAGAATGACCTCCTGGAGATTGGCCACGTCGATACTGATCCAGCGTGACCGGGTGTGCCGCTGGCGCGGCAGAAATGCGCGATCAAAATCATTGTAGCGCGCCACGCTGCCCACGATTTTGTCCACCGGGATTTCATGCAGGCCGGCATAATACTGCCCGTGTACCGGCAGGATGCGTCTGATTTCATCGAAAGGCAGCAGCTTGTTATTTTGCTGGGTTAACCAGCCCATAACGCTGCGCCAAAAACCGCGCCGCAGCGCCGTTTCATACTCGCTGTATGCAATTTGTTTCAAAAAAGAAGAGTTAGTATCATTCGAATCGGACATCGTTTATTTACCTTCAAGCAGGAGACTCATCCTTTTTAGTCTGGATGAAATCCTCCCGCAAAATTTCCGTATTGATTTCATGATAACCGTAACAGTTGATCACGGTGGTCTTGCCAACCTGAGTTTGCCGCACGACATCATTGCGGTAAACATGAATATGCCCATGCAGATGATACCGAGGCTGAAAAACCTGGATCAACCAGCGGAAAGCTTTGATTCCCTGGTGAGTCGGATCATCCATGTCGTGAATATGCCATGGAGGAGCATGGCTGACAAAAATGTCCAGGAAGCGTCCGTAGCGGATGCGATTATACAGCAGGGCAGGGGTTAATTCATACACCATTTGCCACATCTCGGACTGGGTGTACTGGTAGGGACCATTGTTGTACCGGTTGCTGCCCTGGATGCCGGCCAGGAGTAAGCCGTTTTCGGTGCGCACTACTTTGCGATGCAGGTCAACCGCGCCCCAGGGGGCACGGCGCTCACCCGCAGTTGTAATTTCGACCTCGTGCGCATGGTTGCCGCGCACGAAATACAACGGGCGGTCCAACATGCTGATCATAAACTCGAGGTAAAAGTACGGCAAATCGCCGCAGCTGACTAAAAGTTCGGCATCTTTGAAACGCTGCGATATTTGCAGGTTGTAGATGTAGCCTAGTTCGATATCACTGACTGCCAGGATTTTCATGCATGCCCGCGACCGATCCGGCCTGACCCATGGCAACCGCTACTGCCACCACGTGATTGCGTGAATGGCTAATGCTGACAGACCATGTATCCAGCCCCAGTCGTTCTGCAATTTTAACTGCATTTCCATACAGATTGAGGATGGGTTCTCCGTATTGGCCATCGAGAATCTCGATATCCTGCCAGTGAACAAAGCCAATGCCTGAACCAAGCGCTTTGGATACCGCTTCTTTGGCTGCGAAGCGACCGGCCAGGGCTTCATTGTCCTCGCCGAGGATTTCTCTTTCAGCAGGCGTGTAGACCCGCTGGATAAATCGCCTGCGAATAGCCGGCGATACCGAATCAAGCCGGTCAATTTCCAGAATATCGACACCTGTACGTAAAATCATCAACCCTCACTTGGATGTGGCCCGGCTGATATAATGACAAAATGAGCCGGGTCAAGATAACGCTGAGCGGTCTCCAAGATTTGCTCCGGCGTAATGCTTTCGATCATACTCGCATAATTCAATAAATAATCCAACCCGAGCTGGTAACGCTCGATGTTCAATATTACCCGGGACACACCGGCATTTGATTCTAAAGAAAGCGGCAATCCCCCGATATAACTGGACTGGCTGTCTTTCAGCTCCTCGCTGCTTACCGGTTCACGGGTAAAATGCCCGACCTCCGCCATCATTAATTCTATGACCCTTTCCAAGTTTTCTGGAGCGACGCCAGCAGAAAGCTCCCAGGATCCAGCAGCCCGCGAGCCGTTCAAGCTGGTGGAGGCGGAGTATGCCAGACCAGATTTCTCGCGGACGATGCTGCCGATGCGCCCCATCATGCCGAACTGACCCAAAATATTGTTGCCCAGCGACGCGGCCTGGTAATCAGGATCGGTGCGTTTTGGCCCGAGTGAACCGAGTACCAGATCGACCTGGGTCTTACCAGGGATGTAAATATGCCGGCGAACCGGTACAACCAATGTTTGAACATCCGGAAGGAGCGGTTCAAACGGCTGATCCGGGTTGGTCCAGCTGCCAAGAGCCTCCACAACCTGGTCAACCACCTGCTGCGCGGTCACAGCGCCTGCAACCGATAAAACCAAACCGCGCGGGCCATAATGCCTCCGGTGAAATGCGGTCAGGTCTTCACGCTGGATGGTTGCGACTGTTTCAGTGTAACCATCATCAGGCAGTGCATAAGGATGGCCGGCGAAAAGGATTTCATCGAAGGTTAGCGAAGCCATTTCGGCCGTGTCCTGCGCTCGAATGGCGAAGCTGGTCATTGCCTGCGAACGCAGCCGTTCAACCTGTTCAGGTGGGAAGATGGGTTGAAGCAGGCATTCTGCCAGCAGCTTCAGCATCATGGGTAAATCTTCTGCCAGGCAGCGGCCGCCGACCCCAACCGTATGGGTGCTGGCGCTAAATCCCAACGAAGCGCCGACGGACTCCTGGTCGTCATAAATTTGCTGAAAGCTGCGCTGAGCTGTCCCGCGCATCAACCCGGCTGCGGTAAAGGCCGCCAATCCTAATTTTTCACGCGGGTCGAAAACGCTGCCGGCTGGCAAAAAGCCACTGAACGCGACCGAGGGGCTGGTCTGGTTGGTCCACGTCAGAATTGTGATGCCGTTAGGCAAAACGGTGCGGACAATATCTTCCGGGCCAGGCAACGCGTGCTGCGAAACGCTTTGGCGCATGATCATGGCGCCTTCTCCGAGAACCCTGCCGGGAGATACATCCCGACCACCCGCTGCTGGGCTTGCAGATAGTTGCGCGCTACGCGCTGCACATCCGGCGGCGTTACCTGTGCCAGGTTTTTGACATAATCCACGAACCAGTCATACCCGGCGAACATTTCGGCATACCCCAACCAAAAAGCCTGGTTGGTGATGTTTTCACTGCCGTATGCAAACATCGCTCGCGCCTGTTTAGCCGCCCTGGCGATCTCCGCTTCAGGCACAAGTTCATCCTGTAAGCGCGAAATTTGATCATTCACCACTGCGAGCACCTGGTCCGGCGTGTGCTCCGGTCGTAAGGTGGTCGATATTTCATAGAGGAAAGGATCGATGGTCGCTTGTATACCGCCGCGAACACTGACAGCCAGTTCGGTTTCGACCAGAGCCTTGTACAGCCGGGAAGTCTTGTTGGTGGTGCCGCCGCCGCCAAACATATTCAGGCTGGTTGGACCGCACAACAGGGAATCAAGTATGGTCAGGGGGAAGAAGTCGGGATTGCTGGCTGCCGGAGCGCGGTAAGCCAGTTGCAAGTAAGTGGTACTTCCAGGGCCGGTTACCTCGACACTTCGCTCGGCTGTCAGCAGCGGTTCAAGCGGTACCACTCCCGCATTCACCGGGCTGGATGGGACATCGGCATAGCGGTTTGTCAGGCGTTCGAACATCTCGCCGGCGTCAAAATCACCCGCGACGGCGATGATGGCATTTGCCGGCTGGTAATAGCGCCGGTAATGAGCAAATAAGTGGCTGCGTTGGATCTGTTTAAGGTCTTCCCGCGAGCCAATGACCTCATTGCGATAGGGGTGATGATCAAAAGCAGCTTTTTGAACCGCCTCACCCAGCCGGAAGCGCGGTTCGTTTTGATTGCCTTCCAATTCGGCTAGAATAACGTTCCGTTCGGCTTCAACCTCCGCTGGATCGAAAAGGCTGGCCGTCATCCGATCGCATTCCAGATCCAACGCCAAATCGATCTGGCTGGCGGGCAAAGTCTCGTAGAACGTCGTCCAATCCAGGTAGGTAAATGCATTCCAGACGCCGCCGGTGCGCGAAATGGCTTTGTCCAGTTGACTGGTGGGAAACCGCGGCGTCCCCTTGAACTGCATGTGTTCCACCCAGTGTGAGATGCCAGTCAACCCGGTTGTTTCATAGCGCGAACCAACCCGGTACCAGACCCAATGGCTGATGATGGGAGCCGTGTGAATTTCCATGAGATAAATGGCCAGGCCATTTGGCAGCAATTTGTAACACGGTTCGGACGTCATTGGTTCTCCTGGGAGTCGCTTTGCAGCTGGCAGGCGTGCAGCCACCGAAAACCCTTGACAACCACTATAGCATAACTCGGATAAACATAGGCCGAAAACACGGTATAATATTGTTCAGGCTGGACGATAAATCATTACCGAGAAGAGACATGGATGGATCATTGAACCAAACTGTTGCAATTGTAGGCGCCGGTCCCGCCGGCCTGTTTGCAGCAAAGGAACTGGCGACTCAGGGTGTTCATGTAGTACTACTAAATCGGGATATCAAACCTGGTGGACTGGCAGAATACGGGATTTTTCCAACCAAGTTGAAAATGAAAAATGGCCTGCGTGCGCAGTTCCGACAGGCTTTAGTCCATCCCAATGTCGAATATTACGGCAATGTAACGGTTGGCAATGATGCCGATATTTCACTGCCTGAGTTGCAAAGTATGGGTTTCAGCGCGATTTTGGTGACAGCAGGAGCGCAGGGAACCAAATGGCTTGGTTTGCCCGGTGAGGATTTGACCGGTGTGTACCACGCCAAAGAGGTGGTTTACCATTACAACAAACTGCCGCCCTTTAGCCAGCATCAACTGGTCATCGGCAAAAAAGTCGCGGTAATCGGCGTTGGTAATGTCATGCTGGACATTGCCCATTACCTGATTGCCGACCGGAATGTCGACGAAGTCATTGCCGTCGGGCGGCGCGGTCCGCAGGAAATCAAATTTGACCGCAAGGAGCTGGATTACGTAATCGGCAACCTGGATGTCCAGGTGGTTGAGTATGAAATCAACCGGTTGTCGCACATTATGACCTCCCTCGGCCAGAATCCTGAGATGGCCAAGGCTTTTTACCATGAAGCCAAACAAAAAATGACCCCGCCAATCGGGCATGCCTCCTTCAGCCTGCGCTTCCTATCTTCACCGACGCGGATGCTGGATAACGGCAGCGGCAGAGTTGGCGGGTTGGAAGTGGAAGAAAATACGCTGATTGCCGTGGGAGATGATACCAAAGCGCGCGGATTGGGAACTTTTCACGTATTGGACGTCGACACGGTAATTTTTGCCATCGGCGATAAAGTGGATGAAAATCTTGGCTTGCCGGTACATTCTTCGGCATTTGATAAAAACCCCAACCCGCTTTACCCGGTGGACGGCGACTCATACGAAGCCTACTCGAAGGATGACAACCAGCCAATCGAGGGCGTTTTCGTAGCAGGGTGGTCGCGGAATGCCAGTACCGGTTTGGTCGGGTTGGCGCGCAAAGACGGTGTCAACGGATCCAAGGCGGTAATGCAGTTTTTACGCAGCCGCTCTTTCAGTCAAAATAACGCGATCAGTAAATTGAAATCAGCCGTCTTCGCATTGCCGCACCCAGTGGTGACCAAGGATGCCCTGGCCGCCCTGGAAAATGCTGAACAGCAGCGGGCAGCTACGCTCGGGGTGGAAGAGTTTAAGTTCGTTACGAATGCAGAGATGCTGGAAGCTATGGGTTTAATGGGGGTTACGCCGTAAGGTAACGGAGGTTGAAAGAATTTTACGGGTCTTTCGACATTAAGGTTTGGCCGGAATCTTTCGAGAGGAAGGTAATGGTTCAAAGAGCTGAGAGGTTGTTCAAATGGTAAAGCGGGATCCCACCGCTCCCGTCCATAGCGAATGATGCTTATTCCAATCGTTCCCATTGGAAGGCTCAGCTTGAACATATCATGATTACGGGCAACAGGACTGAACAAACCGCTGCCGCGATGAAAAAAACCGCAGTGAAGGATTATTTCTAGAAATAATCCTTCGACCATAACCAAATATGGAGGTGGAAACGTATGGAATTATCCAACGACATTCAATTGGAAATGTACTGGATGATGCTGCTTTCCCGGCGTTTGGATGAGCGCGCCTGGGTGCTGCACCGCCAGGGTAAAATCGCTTTCCATATCTCTGGAATCGGTCAGGAGGCCGCCCAGGTTGGGGCTGCCTTTGCATTGCGCCGGGGCGAAGACTGGGTCACACCTTATTACCGGGATCTGGCATTAATGTTGTGTCTGGGTTACACCCCGCGCGATTTTTTGCTGGCGCTAAGCGGCAAGCAAGGCGAGCCTACCTCTGGCGCCCGCCAGATGCCCAGTCACTGGAGCATGCGCAAAGCCAACGCCGTCAGCCATTCAGCGCCGGTAGCAACCCAATGCCCGCACGCCGCTGGAATTGGGCTGGCGATCAAGATGCATAAAGAAGATAAAGTAGTGCTGACAACCCTGGGTGAAGGCTCCACTTCGCAAGGCGAATGGTATGAGGCAGTCAACTGGGCGGCTATCCACCATTTACCGGTTATCTTTATGGTAGAAAACAACGAGTATGCCATCTCGGAGCCAACAGATAAGCAAATGGCAGTCGCCAGCTCGGCGGACAAGGCCTGCGGCATGGGTCTGCGTGGTATTTCAGTAGATGGGACAGACGTGTTCTCAGTTTACCGCACCGTCGCTGAGGCAGTCGCTGACGCACGGGCCGGCAAGGGGCCGACTCTGGTCGAAGCCCGCATGTACCGCCTGACCCCACATTCTTCCGACGACGACGACCGCACTTATCGCTCCCGGGAAGAGGTCCAAGAGGCCAAGAAAAAGGATCCGCTCACCGTTGGCCGGCGAATCCTGGAAGAAGCGGGTTTACTCAATCAGGCCAAAATTGACGAGATGGAGACGCGCGTAAAGGAAATGGTCGATGACGCGGTCAAGTTTGCCGAGCAGGCGCCGTACCCGGAGGTTGCTGACGCAATGTTCCCGGTGTACGCAGAGGAGGTGCATCGTGGCTGAAATAACCATGATCGATGCCATCCGGCAGGCAATGGATGATGAACTGGCGCGCGATGAAAATGTGTTTATTGTTGGAGAAGATGTTGGCAAGCGCGGCGGCGTGTTCCGCGCTACGGTTGGCCTTTTCGAAAAATACGGCGGCGAGCGCGTCATCGATTCGCCGCTGGCAGAACTGTCCATTGTAGGCGTGGGGATCGGCGCAGCTTTATACGGTATGCGGCCGATTTGTGAAATTCAATTCGCTGATTTTATCTACCCGGCCTTCAATCAGATCGTCAGCGAAGCCGCCAAGATGTGCTACCGCTCCAACGGTGAGTGGACGGTGCCCATGGTGATCCGTGCCCCTTACGGCGGCGGAATCGGCGGCGGGCTGTACCATTCGCAATCCGTGGAGGCTTTTTTTGCCCACATCCCCGGGTTGAAGGTTGTCATTCCATCCAACCCGTATGACGCCAAGGGACTGCTCAAAGCCGCGGTGCGCGACCCCAATCCCGTGATTTACCTGGAGCCCAAAAAAGGCTACCGCTTGATTCGCGGCGAGGTGCCCGATGGCGATTACACCGTGCCGATCGGCCCGGCCAACGTCACCCGGCAGGGTTCGGACCTGACAGTTTATGCCTACGGCATGATGCATTATTACACACTGCAGGCTGCTGAGAAGCTGGCGGGCGAAGGCGTTGATGTCGAAGTTGTTGACCTGCGTACTCTCTATCCGGTGGACAAGCAAACCGTGCTCGAGTCCGTGCGCAAGACCGGCAAAGCGTTGATTGTCCATGAGGACAACCTGACGGGCGGTTACGGCGGCGAGATCGCTGCCATTATTGCTGAAGAAGCCTTCACCGACCTGGACGCCCCGGTACGCCGCCTGTGCGGCCCGGATGTGCCAGCGGTACCGTTCAGCCACCCGCTGCAGGATTGGTTTATGCCCAACCCAGACAAAATTGCCCAGGCAATGCGCGACCTGGCCGCTTACTAGCCATATATGTCATAAGGAGTGAACCATGGCAACCAAAGTCATCATGCCGCAGTTGGGCGAATCGGTGGTCGAGGGGACGGTTACAACCTGGCTGAAAAAAGAAGGCGAAACAATTGCCGAGTTCGAGTCGCTGCTGGAAATCAACACCGACAAGGTGGACACCGAAATTCCCAGCCCGGCCGGCGGCACAATTCTGAAAATCATTGTACCCGAAGGTCAAACGGTGACCGCTGGGACGATCCTGGCCTGGATTGGCGAACCGGGTGAAGTTTTGCAGGCTGAGCCTGCCGCCCCGCCGGCTGAGCCTGTCGAAGCCAAGCCTGTCGAAGCCAAATCCGTCGAAGCCAAACCTGCCGAAGCCGCTCGCGACCTTGGCTTTATCTCGCCTGTGGTTGCCAGGCTGGCGGCGGACAAAAAAGTCGACCTGACACGGGTCAAAGGCACCGGTCAGGGCGGGCGCATCACCAAGAAGGATGTACTGGATTACCTGGAAAAGGGCGAAAAGGCTGAACCTGCCGCTGTGGCCGCCCCCTGGGAAACCCCCGGAGAAGGCGATCTGTTCCGCCCGACCGAACTGCAATTTGGGGCTGGTGAGATGTCTGCCGCCGGGCTTCGACAAGCTCAGCCAGCGACACCAGATCAGCCAGCGGCACCGGCTCAACCAGCGACACCGGCTCAGCCAGCGAAAGGCGGAGAGCAGTTAATCCCGCACACGACCATGCGCAAGCGCATCGCTGAACACATGGTGAACAGCAAACATACCTCGCCGCATGTGACCACCGTCATGGAAGCGGATTTCAAGCGCGTCGTGGCCCATTACGAGAAAAACAAAGACGTTTTCGCGCGTGATGGGGTCAAGCTGACCTATACAGCCTATTTCGCGGCTGCAACTGCCACTGCGCTGCGCGCTTTCCCGCTGGTCAACTCTTCCTGGTCGGATGAGGGCGTGATGATTCACCCGCAGGTCAATCTGGCGATCGCCGTCTCGCTTGGCGCGGAAGGCCTGATTGTGCCGGTCATCCCCAATGCAGACGGTCTGTCGCTGCTTGGGTTGGCGCGCGCCATCCATGACATTGCTACCCGCGCCCGCGCGCACCGGTTAAATCCCGATGACGTCCGCGGCGGCACTTTCTCGATCACAAACCACGGCACCAGCGGTTCTCTCTTTGCCACGCCGGTGATCAACCAGCCGCAATGCGCCATTCTGGGCGTCGGCGCGGTGCAAAAGCGCGCTGTGGTTGTGGAAGGTGATGCCATCGCTGTTCGCCCCATGGTTTATCTATCACTGACATTTGACCACCGCATCCTGGACGGGGCTTCAGCAGACGGCTTTCTGGCTAAAATTGTCGATGTCCTGAACAACTGGCCAGACTAACTGACCGGTGGGGATAGTGAATACTCTACGGACTGCCGCCGTTTTACGGCTGTTCTGGCCGAGCCGGTGTAAAATGAGGAAAGTGTGTCTACCATTCTGTCCAGTTGAAACTGGGTCAATACAAGAATTGGAATGAGGAAAATATGGCTGAATATGATGTGGTCGTAATCGGCGCAGGGCCGGGCGGTTATGTAGCTGCCGTTCGCGCAGCCCAGTTGGGGCTCAAAACCGCCATTGTCGAAAAAGAATTCATGGGCGGCATTTGCCTCAATGTCGGCTGCATTCCCTCGAAATCGCTGCTCAAAAACGCTGAACTGGCGCATACTCTGCGCGAACGCGCGGATGAATTCGGTATCAGTTTTGAAAATTTACAGCTCGATTACGCCAAAGCTGTTGATCGCAGCCGCAAAGTCTCGAAACGACTGGTGCAGGGTGTCGGCTTCTTGATGAAGAAAAATAATATTGACGTCTTCACCGGACGCGGCAAGCTGGAATCCGCCAATAAAATTGTGGTGACCGGCGCGGACGACAAAGCCCAGGAGCTGCAGGCGAAAAACATCATCATCGCCACCGGCTCATACGCCGCAGCCATTCCGGGGGTCAAGGCGGACGGCGAGAAAGTGTTAACCTTCTGGGAGGCCATCCTGCAGACCCGCAAGCCGGCTTCGGTGGTCATCATCGGCGCCGGTGCAATTGGGGCGGAATTTGCAACCATCTGGAATTCCTACGGGGTCAAAGTGACCCTGGTCGAAATGCTACCGCGCATTCTCCCACTGGAGGATGAAGAGGTCAGCGTTGAACTGGCCAAGGCGTTCAAGAAACGCGGCATCGAAATTATGACGGGCACCAAGGTGCTGGGCATCGAGACTACGGATGCAGGCGTCAAAGTCAAAGTATCCAATGGCGCAACTGAGCTGGTCCTTGAGGCTGAGCAAACACTGGTGGCAATTGGGTTTAAGCCCAATACCACTGACATGGGTCTGGAAACCGCCGGCGTTAAATTAACTGAGCGTGGATTTGTCGAAATCGATGAGCGCATGGCGACCAACGTTCCGGGAATCTGGGCCATCGGCGACGTGACCGGCAAACTGCTGCTGGCGCACGTAGCGTCCGCTATGGCGGTCATTTGCGCCGAGAACATTGCTGGCGTGGCGACTCGCACGCTGGATTACACCATGATGCCACGGGCTACTTACAGCCAGCCGCAGGTGGCATCCTTCGGATATACAGAAGCCCAGGCCAAAGAAAAAGGCTACGAGATCAAGGTTGGGCGCTTCCCGTTCCAACCCAACGGCAAGGCGCTGGGGTTAGGCGATTACATCGGTTGGGTTAAAATCATCAGCGACGCTGCCTATGGTGAAATCCTCGGCGCACACATGATCGGCCCGGATGTGTCGGAATTGCTGCCGGAATTGACCCTGGCGCAGAACATGGAGCTCACCGCCGCCGAGATCGCGCACAACGTGCATGCCCACCCGACGCTCAGTGAAGCCGTGATGGAAGCCGCCCACGGAGTGGAGGGGACGTCCACCCAAATTTAGGTGGGCGTCAGGTGTTGTTGTAGGTGGCAGGAATAAGCAACAAAAAGCCCGGCGAAAGCCGGTTTTTTTTATGACAAATGGATGCGTCAGTCGTTGTCAACATTAAAGTCCACAACTTATCGCCATATGTTCAACCCTATCAAGGTAGCAATATGGCATAATTGCACTATATCAAGTGTCTGAAAAATGGTTAGGCGTCCAGTGAAAAGGATACTTCCAGAATTCGAGCATCGTGCGCAGCCCGTAATTTCCCCGCACCAGTTCTTGATGCGGTTAGCTAACAGCGGGCTGTTTGCACTCGGCATCATTGCCGTTTCTCTCTTCATCGGGATGTTGGGTTACCGCACTCTTGAAGGTTTAAGCTGGATCGACGCTTTTCTCAATGCGGCCATGCTCTTAGGGGGCATGGGGCCATTGAATCCTCCGGTCAGTTTTGGTGGCAAGCTCTTTGCGGGCTTGTATGCGCTTTACTGCGGCCTGGTTGTTATTCTCGTGGCAGGCATCATTCTTGCGCCGGTCGCGCACCGCATCCTCCATAAGTTTCATATGGAAGGCCGCAGTCGATAAGCAAATAGACTCGCCCACAACTGAGGGCAATAATCGTGACCACCTTCATATATTCTAGTAGAGAGGGTCGCGGTGGGAGCACCCGCAGCCGAACCGATCTTGTGAGGCGGAGAGGGCGGGATTCGAACCCGCGATACCTTGCGGTATACGCGCTTTCCAGGCGCGCGCGTTAGGCCAACTACGCTACCTCTCCAGTTGCCTGGCTGCCTTGAACCGCCGGGCGTGCGGATTATACCATAATAGCCCCCGCGGCTGGAAAATTTCTGTCTGGCGCGTCTGAGTAGGGGCTGCTCCATTAGCCCCTACCGGGTCAATAATTTTGTTACTAGCCAATCTCTGTCAGCCCAATTTGCAAAATCCCTGCTGTTAAGATCCCTGCTTGACAACCATTATTTTAAGACGCAAAATAACTGTGTTCTTATTTTACGTCTTAAAATAAGTCCCACAGAGATACTATATGCGATCTCCCCAGCGAACAGTCGATCTACGCCATCAGAACCGCTTGGCTGTCATGCGGCTCCTGTTTTTAGAAGGGCCGATGAGCCGCCTCGAACTCAGCCAGCGCACCACACTCAGCCCGGGAACGCTCACGCATGTCACCAGTGAGTTGTTGCAGGAAGGCATTATCATTGAAGGCGGCCAGGTCGAGTCGGTTGGCGGCCGCCCGCGCGAACTGCTGGCAGCCAACCCGCAATACGGCTGCCTGCTTGGCGTGGACCTGGGAGAAACCCACGTCCAATTAGAGCTGTTCGATCTCGCCTGGCGCAAACTGGCCAGCGTACGCACCATCATTGACCCGCAGGCGAAAGCACCCGACCGCTATCTGGATTTGATCTCCAGCGGCTTGGATGCCATGATCCAGTCAGCCGGTATAAATCGGGAAGATATTCTGGGTGGGACGGCGCTGGATGCCAGCGGTAAACGGGTAGCGGATTGGCCGCTGCCGCAGAATCAAGGCTGTGGGTATACGATCATCCTTTTTCCCTTATTCTCAATGTTGCTGTTGGCGGCGCTTGGCCGGGTTACCCGGATGAGACCAGTACCTTCCCGCAGCAGATGCTGGTAGACTATGTAAGGGTTTATCAAAAATAACATGAAATCCGATTGCGACGTACTCTTATTTGGCGATTACTTTTGCGATGTGATCATCACTGGGCTGAGCGATGTGCCGATGCTGGGTGCTGACCTGTTTGGACAGTCGATGGAGATCGTCCCAGGCGGCGGCTACATCCTGGCCGTCTGGCTCCACCGATTGGGGGTCAAAAGCCGCTGGGCTGCCCGCCTTGGCAATGACATCTTTAGCCGCTTCATCCGTGAGGAGGCTCAGCGTGAAGGACTGGACACCCGCCTGTTTCAGGAGTATTCGCACCCACAGCGTTCGATGAGCCTGAGCTTTTCGTTTCAGCATGATCGCGGCTTTATCAGCTACATGGATCCGTTCCCGGCGGTAATGCCATACCGAGCACTAATCGAGGAGCAAAAGCCAGGCTGGGTGATCAACAGCCCGTTCGATGGCTCCTTGGAGACGCGTTTTCTGGTTGACCGCATCCACCAATTGGGCGGGCGGGTGTACACCGACTGCCAGTATGTGACCACCACTTTGGACGAACCCGGTCTGGTTGACCTGCTGCGGGTGATCGATATTTTTGCGCCCAACCAGAGCGAAGCCTGCCAACTAACCGGTGAAAACGACCCGGAAATAGCGCTTGGCCTCCTGGCTGAATTCTGCCCGCTGGTGATCATTAAGTGTGGGGCGGATGGTGCATACGCCCAGGCTGGCAAGCAAGTCTGGCACTCGCCCGCTCTGAAGTTGAAAGTTGTGGATACCACCGGCGCAGGCGATTCATTCAATGCCGGTTTTTTGGCCGGGATGGTTAACGGTGAACCGGTCGAGACCTGTTTGCGTTACGGCAATATTTGCGGCAGCTATTCCACCACACAACACGGCGGGGCAAGTGCTGCGCTCACGCTGGAGCAGCTTAAAAAATACCTTTAGGAGATTGCTATGAAATTGGCATTGATCGGGGGCGGCGGGGTGCGCTCGCCATTATTTGTTATGTCCCTGTTAAACTGGCAGAAAAGAATTGGCGTTGATGAATTGTGCCTGATGGATATCGATGCGCGCAAGCTGGACCTTTTTGGCGCAGTCTGCCGGCAAATCGTCAAGCGTGCCGGCGATCCTTTCAAAATCACAACCACCATGGATGCTCGCACCGCCTTTGAAGGTGCGCGCCACGTTGTTACCACCATTCGCGCCGGACAGGATGTCGGCCGCGCGATTGACGAGCGCATTGCCCTCAAACACGGTGTGCTGGGGCAGGAGACTACCGGTCCGGGCGGCTTCGCCATGGCCATGCGCAGCATCCCGGCGCTGCTGGAGTATGCCCGGTTGCTGCAAGAAGTCAGCCCGGGCGCCTGGCTGTATAACTTTACCAACCCGGCCGGCTTGGTGACTCAAGCGTTGCGCGATTCCGGCTTCACCCGAACCGTCGGGATTTGTGACGGTGCAAACGGCGGTCAGGGCGCCATTGCCGCCTGGGCAAAGGTAGACATGGCACAAGTGCGCGCGGAAGTGTTTGGTCTTAATCACCTATCGTGGTGCCGGCGCGCTTTCATCGGGGAAGAAAACGTTTTGCCAGCCGCCCTGGCGGATGATCGTTTCCTGACCGGTATGCAGCATCTCTTCGAGCCGGAGCTGGTTCGACAGATCGGCATGCATTGCAATGAGTATCTCTACTACTTTTACTACGCCGAGCAAGCCCTGCAGACCATATTGAGTGAGAGCAAATCGCGCGGCGAGGAGATTGTTGAGCTTAACCAGCGTTTGTTGGACAAGTTGGAAGAAGTCGATATCGAGCGCAACCCCGAACAGGCGCTGCGCATCTTCTTCGGGTATGAAAAACGCCGCGGCGCGACTTATATGCATTATGCCTACGGAGGCGCTTCTATTGCGGATGCTGACCGGCAACTCGTGTTCGATGCCGACATCCCTGAACAGGCTGGCGAGGGATATGCCGGGGTGGCGTTGGCGGTGATCGAAGTGCTGGAGCATGGCGGTCCGCTGCACATTGCGCTCAATGTACCCAACCAGGGAGCCATCCAGGGCATGGCGCGCGACGATGTGGTGGAGGCGAGCTGTCGGGTGGATGGCGATGGCATTCACGTAATGGACATCGGCCAAATCCCGCCGGCGCAGTTAAACCTGATGAAAACCATCAAACTGTACGAGCATCTTTCAATCGAGGCCATCTTGACCCGTTCGCGAACCAAGGCGGTGGAAGCATTGATGGTTCACCCCCTGGTCCTTTCCTACCCGCGCGCCAAGGCGTTGGTGGGTGATTACCTGAACGCTCATATGGATCTGGTAGGAGAGTGGAAATGAGCTACAGAAACGCAGCTTTTCCGGTTGCAGAACGGGTAGCTGATCTTTTAACCCGTATGACCATCGATGAAAAAATTGCCCAGCTCTTCCAAACGTATATAGCCGACGAAAACTACGAGGAAGTCAAACAGCAGATTCGAGCAACCGGGTTAGATTCACGCATTCTGGCGGCATCCAATTTGGCCGGCAACATGATGCTGCGCATGGCTGAGTTGGATGACCTGACTGAAATCCAGCGCGTTGCCGGCGAGATCCGCCGCGTCGAATTTGAGCTGGGGCCGGATGAGCTGTCCTATTACGGGCCGGGCGGAAAGTGGATGCTGGAGCCAGGCGAGTTCAAGGTGTGGATTGGCAATGACAGCCGGGCAGAGTTGGAAGGCTCCTTCATGGTCACCCTGTAGCGCATCCCCAATCAACCGGGCATGCCCAATCCGACGCAAATCTGTACGGTCTTTTTTACCGCGCCAGATAACCTCCATCGACTGGATAATAGGCGCCAGTAATAAAGGAGGCTCGATTGGAACTTAACCAGATCACCAGTTCGGCCACTTCCTCCGGCTTACCCAGCCGGCCCATCGGGTGGAGAGCGATCAAACCGCTGTTCGCCTCCGCATTTTCTTCAATGGCAGCAATCAGGGGCGTGCTGATGAAGGCAGGCCCGATCGCATTCACGCGAATCCCTTTGGCTGCGTATTCGAGCGCAGCGTCTCGGGTTAACCCAACCACCCCATGTTTCGCAGCCACATAGGCCGGCGAACCGGCAAAGCCGACCTGCCCCAGGATGGAAGCCATATTTACGATGGCGCCGCCCCCGGTTTTGAGCATTTCGGCAATTTCATACTTCACGCAGTAAAAAACTCCGGATAGGTTGACGGCGATCACCTTTTGCCAGCCTTCAATGCTGTAATCAGCCGTCATATTCGACTCGCCGCCAATGCCAGCGTTATTACAGGCCAGATCGAGGCGGCCAAATTTTTCCACAGTCTTCTTGACCAGTTCTTCGCAATCCGACGGATTGGCCACATCGGTTTTGACAAAAAATGCGTCGCCGCCGGCGGCTCGAACCAGCTGGACCGTTTCCTGGCCGCCATCCTTGTTGAGATCAGAAACGACCACCTTTGCCCCTTCACGGGCGTAAAACAGAGCGCTCGTACGTCCTATGCCAGAAGATGCTCCGGTCACAATGGCTACTCTACCGTTAAATTCGTTCATTTCAGTTCTCCTTTTAATCTGCACCGGTAAATCTTTTAACGAAAGGGAAGCTTTTATTGCCTCCGCTGCAACCGATCAAAATAACCTTCAGGTATCTGGCTGCAGATTCGCCTGGCCTATCCTCCAGAAAAGGTTCAGGAATTGTACGACATTCGAGTTTAGCCCACTACCTCGCGGGTGGAGCGAGACAATGCCCGTTCCATCCGTATGATCTCCTCCTCTGTTTGGATGCTATTAAACTCATTGGCGTGGATTTCCTGCACATGCGCCAAAGCCTGCCTGGTTACTTCCTCCAGGGTCTCGCCCTTGACCATAAAGGAGCAATTCAGTCCCATATCTTTACACGAATATCTGATCAGCATGTTTTCCTCACCGAATCTTACCCATATTTAAGGCCTGGAGCGCCGCAATCCCGAAATGGACGGATGCGAGATCGAGTTTTTGTATAGACAATATCATTATCATACCGCGGATTGGGGATTGGTGCCAACCTTCGCCGGAGATTGTGCTCAACTTGACCGGGTCAGGTATTGCCGGTGAACGCAGGGCAATGTGCAATCGAACAGAAAGGCGCCTGGTGGAATGGATGCGTCACGATAGGCAAACAAGAACTTGCATCGCTCGTGAGGTCGGGCCAGTGGAAGTTCCACGTAGCGAGGCGCTCAGTGAGTGAGCCTGCCTGCACCGACCTTGTCGAGGTGTCGAAGTGTGGCATAGATAATGAAGCGCTCTCTGCAAAACACACTGTGTACTGAAATGGTGGACGCTTTTTTTAATTCCATGACATAATTGCAAAGGATCATGAATTCGTATAATTAATAGTCAGCACCGCTTTATTAATAGTTGGCACGCTCCTTCTTACCTGGAAAGAAGACAATAATATGACACGAAAATCTGACTACTCTATTCTCGACCATTTATTAGAGGGATGCCAAATCATTGGTTATGATTGGCGTTATCTCTTTATCAACGATACCGCTGAGAAACATAACCATCGGCCTAAAGAAGAACTATTGGGCAAGAAATATATGGATATGTGGCCTGGTATTGAAGCAACTGAGGTATTTGTAATAATCAAACGTTGCATGGAAGAACGAATTACTCACCAAACGGAAAATGAATTTATCTTTCCTGATGGAACAAAAGGATGGTTTAGTTTTAGCATTCAGCCCGTACCCAAAGGAGTCATTATCCTTTCCATTGACCTTACCAAATGGAAGCGGATGGAAGAGGAATTAATTACTGCCAACGAAGAACTGGTCTATCAGAATGAAGAGAAGGAAAAACGGGCAGCAGAGTTAATCATTGCCAACGAAGAACTGGTATATCAGAATGAAGAGAAAGAAAAACGGGCAGCAGAATTAGTCGTTGCCAACGAAGAACTGGTATATCAGAATGAAGAGAAAGAAAAACGGGCAGCGGAGTTAATCATTGCCAACGAAGAAACTGTCCGCCACCTGCAAAACATCCAGGCTTTGCACAAAATTGACCAGGCCATCGCAGGCAGTCTCGACTTAAACCTTACTTTGAATGTCGTCCTCGAACAAGTCAAAACTCAGTTGAATGTAGATGCCGCCGCTGTTTTACTTCTCGACCCGCACACTCAGAAATTGGAATTCACAGTTGGGCTTGGTTTTCGAGGTAAAACCATTGAGCGTTCACGTCTGCGGCTGGGTGAGGGACTCGGCGGACGCGCTGCGTTGGAAAGAAGGACGGTGAGCGTCACTAATCTTCTTGAGAATAACACGCCATTAATCCGCGCCCCGTTTTTTGCTGAAGAGGGTCTTGTAACTTATTTTGGGACTCCGCTCATCGCCAAAGGCCAGGTTAATGGTGTGCTGGAAGTCTTTCATCACTCGTCATTTGCGCCTGACGAGAACTGGTTGGAACTCTTCAAGATCCTGGCTGAGCAAACGGCTATAGCAGTGGATAACGCCAGTCTTTTCACAGAATTAAAACGCTCCAACGCGCGACTGTTCGCGGCTTATGATTCCACCATTGAGGGTTGGTCCCATGCGTTGGATTTGCGCGACAAAGAGACAGAAGGTCACACACAACGCGTTACGGAAATGACATTGAAACTTGCACGCGCGGCGGGAATTACCGAAGCAGAGTTGGTACACGTGCGGCGCGGCGCACTCTTGCATGATATTGGAAAAATGGGCGTACCAGACCACATTCTTCTCAAGCCAGATAAACTGACAGACGAAGAATGGGTTGCCATGCGTAAGCATCCCACATTTGCCTTTGAGTTGCTCTCGCCGATTGCATACTTACGCCCTGCGCTGGACATTCCATACTGCCACCATGAAAAATGGGATGGAAGCGGTTACCCACGTGGGCTGAAAGGAGAGCAAATTCCACTGGTGGCGCGTCTCTTCGCGATAATAGATGTATGGGACGCCCTCCTCTCTGATCGCCCATATCGTCAAGGTTGGCCAAAGGAAAAAGTGATCGAACAGATCAAATCACTCTCTGGATCACACTTCGACCCAAAGGCGGTGGAATTGTTTTTGAAGAAAATATATGAAGACACAGAGGGCGCGGGCTAACACTGCGTGAAGCGGACGGGTCGGCACAGCACTCCCGTTAGTCGTCTACAGAACTCTTCGAAAGCGCACTGGTTTCGTCGTGACAGAGTGCTCTCCGGATGGGAGCGTTTTTTTGTTGTCTGAATAGGTTGTCAAGGGGAACGAGGCGCTGGCTGAGCTTGTCGAAGCCAGCGCCTGCCAGCCGCGAGCCCTGCGGGCATGGTGACAACCCGTGTGCTGGTTAACCGTTTCCATGACCTGGCCAGGAGACCTTGCTCCAATCCTGTCAAAGCCATGCGAGAAAAGTTCCTCTCCCTGTGGGAGAGGTTAGGTGAGGGGCTTTCATGCTCGGACGGGTCCCGTTCGCCCCGCTCACTCGCAGAGTTCCACATGGGCAGAGCACGAATTAACCCGCGCCTTGAGCTTGTCGAAGCCAGCGCGCCTTCCAGCCGTGCGCCCTGCGGGCAGGGTGACAACCCATGTGCTGGTTAATCGTTTCCATGAAATGGTAAGGAGACCTTGCTCCAATCCTGTCAAAGCCATGCGAGAAAAGTTCCTCTCCCTGTGGGAGAGGTTAGGTGAGGGGCATTCATGCTCGGACGTGTCCCGTTCGCTCCGCTCACTCGCAGAGCGTCCCGTGGGCAGGGCACGAATTAACCCGCTGGCTGAGCCCGTCGAAGCCAGCGCGCCTTCCAGCCGTGCGCTCTGCGGGCAGGGTGACAACCTATGTGCTGGTTAACCGTTTCCATGACATGGTCAGGAGACCTTGCTCCAATCATGTCAAAGCCATGCTAGAAAAGTTCCTCTCCCTGTGGGAGAGGTTAGGAGAGGGGCATTCATGCTCGGACGTGTCCCGTTCGCTCCGCTCGCTCGCAGAGCGCTCTGCGGGCAGAGCACGAATTAACCCGCGCCTTGAGCCTGTCGAAGCCAATGCTCACGCACCTGCTTAGGGAAACGACGACGCATAAAGTGGGGTGATCCGCTACTCGGTATTCTTATCTTCTGGCACCTGATCGACGACTCGTTTAGGGTGATGTGAAGGGGTTTAAGAATTTACAAAAGAAAATGTATAATTTATATTGTAATTTGGGAATATTAGAAGAGCTCTCAAGCCAAGCATAGCAAAATCGCACGTTCGATTCTAGGCCATATCTTATGTACTGGCCACACAATTAAGGCACAGTGGAATGCTAAACAATTAATAGTAGGCCAACGTATACGTTAGTCAAAAACCTCATCCCGTTTCACCGAGGTCGAACGACAGGAGATAATAGTTGCACAATTACGATCATAAGAAACTGATAGAGACTCTCACGAAGCTAGACAAAGTACCTGCGGAACCTCACGCATTTTCAAATTGGGTATATGCGGAAGCACATCTAGCATTCCTGCGGGAAAACGCAATGGCCGATGAACTTGTAATTTATGCGTCAAGCGAATATTCCTTCGTCCACTCGGTGGTTGTACCGAATACTAGACTCTCACCTATTGATCAGGATGACCTAATGGGTTGGAGTTCGAACCCTTATGATTCGATTGCAAGTTATGTAACGGGTGGGGGCCGCGATGATGTATGGATCGAACGGGGCATGAGCGGAACCGGCACTAAGACGATGGAAGACGCCATACAACTGATCTTCGGACGGACCTTTGAGGGCTGGTCGGGGGCAGGGCGTGATTACTTCGAGGTGCATCAGGAATACGCGCGACTCTCCGGTATCCACTGGCGCCCTGAAAAACGAGCATACTGCCGCTTCAATGAACACGGCGATCTTGAATCTGTGGTTTCTATTACCTCCCGCGAAGACAAGGGAAGTAACATTAACCTTGCGTCGTTTAAGTGGGAACCGCTTGAAGAATATTTGGCCGCATCTGATTCCTCGTTGGTTAGAATGTTCGATTTCACCTTATTCCGCAAATCAGGATTCAACGGATGGCCTAACGAACCACCGCAAAAATTCTATGAATCGGATCATTTCTTCTATCGCCGACTAGTCATACCGAATAATGCTGCTTACACACGCGGGATCCAGATCATTCGCTCTCGCCGTTCGCAAGAGGTTATCTTTGCTGATATAAAAGATGGATGGATTGGAAAGAAAAACAAAGAATATGCTGAGTTTGTTGCATATGACTGGCGCAACAGACGTATTGCGAAGATATCTACTGACCCGAGTTCAACCACAAATTATTTCGACGCTGAGGGCAATCAACTACCTTTCGAGTTATCACCTGCTTTCTTCAGGCCCGAGGTTCTTTTGAAGTACAAGGCAGACAGAGACAAGTATACAGTGGGCGAAAGGGATGTTACATGCCGGGCAGCGTGGTACCTAAAAGGAATCGACGTAAACGAAGCAGGTCAAGTGCATGCCTATATATGCGATCTACGTCACCTACCTTACGAGGAGCAGTTATACTGGCTTTCGTACAACGAGCCGCCGAAAACGAGCATTTCCAAACGAGCCTTCATCCATGACTTCAAGGGTCGGTGGGATACTTTTATGGACCCGTTGCAAAATGTCTTGTCAATCATTCGCCACTGGCATCATGACAAAGTTACATGGTGGACACTTCGGGACGAGAAGCTTCTTGATCGCGTTAATACACCCCTGACCGAAAGCCGTGACGAATGGGCTGAAGCATTCATGGACTTAGCGAAACTAGTCGTAGAAGGATTTGAGACGAAATCTATACATGCGAAGTTAGATACTTTGCAGATTCCATACGGAGAGGATGATAAAACAATCGCCTTACTCGAAAAACTATTAATCAAAGGTGGCACATCTTGCGCGGTTCAAAACCTGGTTGGCTTGCGAACCGTCCAACTCTTGCGCACAAAAGCTAAAGGTCACGTTAGCGGCAGTGAAGCTGAAAAACTAGCGCAAGATGCACTCATGGAGTACGAAACGTTTGGGAATCACTTCCAGTACGTTTGTGCACAGGTCACTGACGATCTTGAGACTATCGAACAGTATTTTCTCATGAGGTAAATTAATCCCCAGGCCCATCGTGTGAATAAAACTTGAGCACGGGGTTGCGTTAAATTTGTAATGTTAAACCTGTCATTCCCGTGCCCCTTTAAAACACAGGTTCCACGGGCGGGTGTGGAAACCCGCCCCTACCTGTAGATAATGGGTTCCATCCCTTCCCGAAAATACGGAAAATAAGCGACTACTGTTTGATCCAGGTATCACGATTACCAGCCAACGAACGATACCGTCACTACAATGTTGTGGGTCGAACGCACCAGCGACCCTCACCTAACCTCTCCCTACAAGGGAGAGGAATTTCGCCATTCATCTCGTCGCTCTTTGATCGCGCGGGTCTCCGCCCCCGGGGCGCTCTGTGAGCGACCGAGCGCGATCGGAAGACCTTTTCCTCAGTTTTCCCTCTTGTCAAACTAGAACAAAATCCCTATAATATATCATATCCCTTGTACCTTAACAATCTGCCGCCTCGCTTCCCTCCGCCGGTCCATCCAGATTCGCGTGCGCTGCACCTTTAAGGTGCGGTGCACATGCACTCAACCTGCGCACTTGTGCTGTGCACCCGAGATTCCGGGTCGAAGCTATTCGTTTCTAATTTTTTTTCGAAACGAATACGAATACCCAAACCGCCAGCGGTAGCGCCCCGGAGAAACCTTACCCCCACCGCTGTGCCTGAATCGTCCTGTTCGTTTTATTCGTTTTTGAAACGAATACCCTTTGGGATGGGCAAATAAAAAGGGCGGTCAACTTGGGGCCACCCCTACCAGAGAAATCGTTTCTGGAAGAATCTTGCCAGAAAGAGTTGGCCACAAAAATTATCAATGAGCCGTTTATCGAGTATCATGGGATGATCGATACGATGTTAACTGCACAAACCAATCCCTTTGAATAGCCTTGATAGAGGAAAACGATGATCACGAATGTCCCCCATATTCCGGTCGAAATTTTGTCTAATTTTATGAAGGATGTGTTGCTGACACTTGGAGTTCCGCCCGACGACGCCGAAACCTGCGTGGATGTCATCATTACCTCTGACCTGCGCGGGATTGAATCGCACGGAATTGGACGTTTGAAGTATTACTACGACCGCATTAAATCCGGACAGCACAAGGTGATCGCCGAGATCGAAGTTGTTCGGGAAGGACCGGCGACGGCAGTGTTGGATGGGCACCACGGTATGGGCATGGTGGTGGCAAAGAAGGCCATGCAGATGGCCATCGATAAAGCTCGTATCTATGGCATGGGCTCGGTAGCCGTAAGGAATTCCACTCATTTTGGCATCGCAGGTTACTACCCGCTGATGGCGGTCAAAGAAGGCATGATCGGCATGGCATTCACCAATGCGCGCCCGGCCACCGCTCCTACTTTTGGCGTGCAGCCCATGCTGGGCACCAATCCCATTGCTTTCGGCGCGCCGACGGACGAGGATTGCCCCTTCCTGTATGATGGCTCGACTCCCATCTCGCAGCGCGGGAAGATCGAGGTCAAGGTTCGTAAAGAGCAGCCCATTCCGGCCGGTTGGGTCATCGACCAGAACAACCAGCCCATCACGGACCCTGGCCAGGTCATGTCCGGACTGGATAAAGGCAGCGTGGCATTCCTCCCGCTCGGAGGTGAGGGCGAGACTCTGGCTGGTTATAAGGGATATGGCTTAGGGACGATGGTGGAAATCCTCTCTGCTTCATTGCAGAGTGGTTCCTTTATGGTTGGATTAACCGGCATTGCCCCTGATGGTAGTAAACAACCGTTCCGGCTTGGGCATTTCTTCATGGCCATCGATATCGAGCGCTTTTGCCCGCTCGAGGAATTCAAGCAGACCACAGGGCAGATCTTGCGCGAACTGCGCGCCTCCAAAAAGGCTCCCGGCCAGACTCGCATCTACACGGCCGGCGAGAAGGAGTTCGAGAAGGAAAAGGCCATTCGCAGGGACGGCGTCCCGGTGATCCCCAATCTCCAGAAGGAGATCAAGTTTCTGCAATCCGAGTTGGGACTTTGGCAGTATAGCTTCCCGTTCTAAGCTTGAACAACCCTCGACCTGAGAAACCCGCAAACCTAACCCTGGCGGGTAATGACCCGGACATCGCCGACGACCAGGCCGTCGGCGCGGAGGAAGACCGGGTTGAGATCGACCTCGCTGATTTGCGGGTAGATGAATGGCAGCCGGGAAAATGCGGCGAGCGTCTGCGCCAGGGCTTCCAGGTCGTACGGCGGCCTGCCGCGTGCGCCCTGCAGCAGTTTGATGCCCCGAATCTCATGGATCATTTCCATGGCCTCGTCCGGTTCGACCGGGGCGACGCGCAGGACGATATCACGGAAAATTTCAGTGTAGATTCCGCCCAGACCGAAGGCAACCACCGGCCCGAACTGCGGGTCGGTGGATAGGCCGAGCAGGACTTCCTGCGCGTCCCTGACCAGCGGGTAAAGCACCGCGCCGCGGAAATCTTCACCCTGGGCGGACTTTTGGATCACCGCAAAGGCCTTGCGAGCAGCGTCCGCATCGCGGATGCCAACGATGACCCCGCCCACATCCGACTTGTGCAGAATATCCGGCGATACGACCTTCATCACGGTGGGATAGCTAAGCTTTTCGCAGGCCCGGATCGCTTCCTCTGCGCTGGCGGCAACAACATATTCAGGCACGGGAATGCCATTTTCTTTCAGCCAGGCCATAGCCTCCGGTTCGAGCAGCTTTCCGTTGCCCGGCAGGCTGCGAGCGTCCTTAGCCAATGGAACGTTCTTTTCCCTGACCGGTTTGCTGCGGTGCTCTGCGTAGCGGGCGATTTCTGCCAGCACGCTGACCGCCTGTTCACCGCTGGGGTAACAGGGAATGCCGGCCTGCTTCAAATACTCCGTGCTCGAGGTCATCAGTTGTTCGGGGACAAAACTCGCCAGCACGGGTTTACCGCTGCTGCGGGCGCCAGCGACCACGCCGCGCGCCAGCGCCAGGTTGTTCAGGTAGGACGTGCCGACATTGATGGCCACGGCGGCGTCATAGTCCTGGAGGGCGCTGCTCAGAGTTTTGCGGTAGCCTTCTTCCGTGCCTTCCACGGTGAGGTCGATGGGGTTTTTCAGCGAACAGTGCCCCGGCAGGAAGGCGCGCAGTTGAGATTGCAGGTCACTGTCTGGTTCCGCAACGCTCAACCCAAGCTCTTCCGCATGATCGGCCGTCAGGACGCCCGGGCCGCCGGAGTTGGTGACGATGATGATCTTTTTGCCATCCAAATGCGGAATCCGGGTGAAGCCCTCGCAGACGTCCAGCAGCGCATCGACCGTGCGGACGCGAAGGGCGCCGCTGGCGCGGATGGCAGCCGCGTAAACCGCGTCAGAACCGGCCATCGAGCCGGTATGCGAAGCCGTGGCGCGCGTGCCTGCCGCAGTGCGGCCGGCCTTAATGACCAGCACGGGCTTGCGCCGGGAGCATTCGGCCAGGGCGTCCATAAACGCCCGCCCGTTTGCCACGCTTTCAATGTAAAGAGCAACCACTTTGGTCGCCTCGTCCCCGGCCAGGTAGGTCAGGAAATCGACCTGGCTCAGGTCGGAGCCGTTGCCGTAGCTGATAAATTTCGAGATGCCAAGCTCGCGCTGCTGCGCCCGTCCCAGGACCACACCGCCGAGGGCGCCGCTCTGGGTGATCAGGCCAATCCCGCCGGCTGGCGTGCGCACTTCGAGCGTGGGGAAGAAGTTGAAACCGGCGTTGGCGATGCCGGCGCAGTTCGGGCCGATGAAGCGAATGCCATGCCGGCGGGCAACTTCCTTGATTTCCTTTTCACCGTCATAATTGCCCACTTCGGAGAAACCCGAGGTAATGATCACCGCGGAACGGATACCCGCCCGGCCACATTCGTCGAGAACGGTGGCCACGGTTGGGGCCGGGGAAACGATGATGGCCAGGTCGGGGACTGCCGGGATGGCCGAAGGCGAAGCATAAGCCGGGATGCCCTGCGCGCCTTCTGATTTGGGGTTCACGGCGCAGAGATTGCCGCGGTAGCCGCCCTGCAGGATTTGCTCGGTAAGGATCGCGCCCAATTTGCCTGGCGACATCGAGCCAATGATGGCAACGGATTGGGGATTGAAGAAACTCGCAAAATCCATCAGGAAACCACCAGCGGCATTCCCAGGCCGGCACGATAGGCGAAGCTATTTGCCTCAATGTTGCGTTTAAACCGGGTCTGGATGATATGTTCCACGTCTTCCGACCGGATCAAGGTTCCAAGCGCCGTCTGACCCATGATCACGCCCAGGACGTAAAGGTTGGCGTGAACCAGTTCGCCAGCATATTCGGGTAGCTGTCCAGGATCGATGTGCACCAGACGCGCCCCCGCGAGTTTGACTTGTTCCGTAATTTGCGCGAAGGTTGGGTAGGGGGCTTTCCCCAGGGCGACGGCGGTGGGCGCCCAGATGTCGCTGTAGAGGACAAAATCACCGCCGGGCTTGATGAAGGGAATGGCTTTGAGCGATTCGGACTGTTCCATGGCGATGACCATATCCGCACTCCGCTGGGGGATGTTGGGGCCAACATTTTCCCGTCCCAGGCGCAACTGCGCTTTGACAAAGCCGCCGCGCTGCGCCATGCCCTTGCTTGGATAGAAATTGGCCGGGATATCTTTGTAATGAGCGACTTCAGCCAGCACTTCTCCGATGGTTAGAATGCCCTGGCCGCCCACACCGGCGAAAAAAATGTCATATTTCATACCACCTCCGCTACCAGAGCGTCATGATGACAGGTTTCGATGCAAATCCCGCAGCCGTAGCACAGCTCCGGGTCGATCTCGATGGCGTTCGCGCCAAGGCTGAATGCCGAACAGCCAGTGACCATCAGGCACAGTTTGCAAAGGTTGCAGTTTTCTTCCACCACGCGAACTTTACCCGCCTGTTTTCCCTGCCGCTGGGCCTGGATGGCGCATTCCTGCCGTGCCAGCACGACTTTGACGCCTGGCAGGGTCATTGCCAGACGAATCACCTCGGTTGTTTCTTCAACCTCAAAGGGGTCCACCGTCCAGAAATGCTCGATGCCCAGAGCCGGGATGATGCGAGCGATATCAATTTCCTGGTACGTTCTCGCGCCGTTCTCGCAGGGTGTGCCAGGATTGACCTGCATCCCGGTCATGGCCGTCCAGCGGTTGTCCATGATCACCAGGGTCAGGTCGATCTGATGCTGGATGGCATTGACCAGCCCGGCAATCCCGGCATGGAAGAAGGTCGAATCGCCGATAGTGGCGATCACGGGTGTTTTTACGCCGGCATGGACATAACCCTGCGCAAGGCCTAGGCTGGCGCCCATCGAAATCTCGGTCCAGATCAGGTCAAAGGGTGGGTTCATGCCGAGGATGGTGCAGCCAATATCGCCGGTGACCATGACTTCATTTTTCTTCAAGCGCAGCTTTTTGATCGCTTTTTCAATGGCGATATAGGTGCCGCGATGGGGACAACCGGCGCAAACCGTGATTGGGCGCGCCGCAGCCAACTTGAGCGCCTGGGTGTTGCCGGTAAATACATTTTCCGGAATCCCCAGGTGCAGCACGGACTCGATGCCCTGGACGACCTGCGGAACGCCATACTCTCCGATGCGACTGAAGACACCGTCGAGCTTTCCGGTGATTTTTCCGCGATAACCCATCCGTTGCGCTTCTACGACCATGCCGCGCTCGATGAGCGGCTCAAGCTCTTCCAGGATCAGGATCGTCTGGCAGTGCGCGAGCATTTTACGCGCTTCGGCGGCAGGGAAGGGATGAACAACTTTTATTGCGAGGGTGGAAACGTCCTCTCGATTAAACCCAAACGAGGCAGCGGCCTCGAACCCTTCTTCGAGGTACGCGGCGGCGATCCCGGAAGCCAGGATGCCCAATCCACCGGGCTTATTGGACAAGGTGAGCTTATTAATTTTGGCCTCATCCGTAATTTGCCCGGCCTGCACGAGGCGTTGAATTAAGTCCCGGTGCTGGTTTGTGGCAATGACCGCACCGGCCTTGGTATAGCGTTGGATATCCTTGATCAGCAAGGGGGCAGCCTGCGATACCGGAGCCGGCTCCTCGACCTCGACTTCAGCGTATGAGTCGGCAATGCCGGTTACCAGACGCAAAAACACAGGGCCTTTGATTCTTTCCGAAAGATTAAATGCAAATTTGGTCAGCGCGTAGGTTTCGGCAACTGTGGCCGGCTCGAGCATGGGCATATCCGCCATCACCGCGAAGGAACGCGAGTCTTGCTCGCACATGCCGGCGGAAGCGCCAGGATCGTCGGCAACGTACACCACCAGGCCGCCGTCACAGCCCGAGTAGGCGACGGAGATGAGGGTGTCATAGGCCACATTCAGGCCGGACATTTTCATGGTGCACAATGCGCGATGCCCGCTCCAGGCCACCCCAGTCGCGACTTCCAGTGCGACTTTCTCGTTAACACTCCACTCGACGTGGGTGTCCACCAAGTTCATGGCTAGCAGACTGGATAGGCAACCCGTCGAAGGCGTGCCGGGATAACCCGTGACGGCTTTGACGCCAGCCCGCAACGCCCCGTAAGCAATCGCTTCGTTTCCGGTAATCAGCTTTTTCAAATCAGCCTCCGACTCGCACTTGCAGTGCTCGCTCCAGTGCGATTAAAGCGTGTTCATTTTGGTCGGGCGTGCCAACGGTAATGCGCAGGCAGGTGGGCAGCCCCTGGGGGCCGAGCGGGCGAACGATCACGCCCTGGCGTAACATGGCCTCATAGACCGGTGCCACGGGAATACCCAGATCCACCAGAATAAAATTCGTATGACTGGGGGTGACTTTCAAACCCATTTGCGAAAGTCCCTGATAAAGCTGATCGCGGCCTTGTTTCGCAACGCGAACGCTGCGGTCAATGAATTCCCGATCATCCAACCCGGCCAGCGCCCCGGCCTGGGCGACGCGATTCACCGGGAAAGCATCGGCTACCTTTTGCAAAATCCGAATGATGCTTTCGTGCGCAATGGCATAGCCTATGCGTACTCCGGCCAGCCCCATGACTTTGGAGAAGGTGCGGGTGATGATGAGGTTGGAATGATCTGTTAGATAAGGGATTGTTTGAGGGTAATCGGGGTGATCGACATATTCATAGTAAGCTTCGTCAGAAATCAGCAAGCAGTTTTGCGGAACGGCAGCGAGCAGCCGTTCGAACTCATCCCGGTAGGTGATCGTCCCGGTTGGATTATTCGGGTTGCAAAGGAAGACGATTTTTGTGTTTGGGGTAAGGGCTGCGATGATGCCGTCTATATTAAAACGACGATCCTGAGTTTGAGGTACCAGGATCATCTTGCCAGCCATGCGGGATGTGACGCTTTGGTACGAGAAAAAAGAATACTGGCTGGTTATAACCTCATCACCGTTATCGATAAAGGCCATCGCGATCATGGAGAGGACGCCATCGACGCCGTTGTTGACAAAGAACTGATTAGGTTCGAGCTGGTATATCCCGGCCAGTTTTTCCACCAGCATGGGGGATTGGGGCTCCGGGTAATAATGAACATTTTCTTTAATTTCGTCGATCATTGCCTGGAGCGCCATGGGGGAAGGCCCGAGCGGGTTCTCGTTGGAGGATAGTTTAATCACGTCTTCCAGGCCTAACTCCCGTTTCACCTCTTCGATGGGCTTTCCGGGCACATATTCCTTGATGTCGAGAATGGCCTGCCGGGTGATTTTTTGGATATCGATCATTAGCACTCCTTATTAGGCTCTGGTAAATATTGAAAAGGATTTGTACATTTCCTGCGACATCCGATCAAGGCCGCCCTGGCTAGAAGATCAGGCGGAGGTTAAGTTTTCTCTTTCAAGTGCGTGATTAATACCTGAATGGTCCTGGTGATGTGTTCTGTATTGATTTGAGCTGCCTTTTGCCCGTCACCGGCTTCGAGGGCTGCAATGAGTTCGCTGTGCTGGGTGAAATCATTCTTGCTGATATCCACTTCATCTGTGTTTGGATACAACAGGTCATAGGCAAACATCAATTCCCATAATTGCTCCAGAATGGTTGCTAATATTCGAGAGCCGGATGCCCGGATTGCGATCCAATGAAAATCGCGGTTGGCAGCCTGAGCTTGTTTCACGGAATCCGGCAGGTTCCCGGCCACAGTCAGGGGCAGCAACTCGCGCATTTTCTGCACTTCTTCCGGGCTAATGTGGCTAGCAGCCAACTCCAAAGCCCGGCCTTCCAGCAGGGCGCGCATCATATACACTTCGTGCAGATCGTCCAGCGATAACGCAGCGACTTTGACCCCCTTAAATGGCTCGTGGGTTGCCAGCCCCTTGGCGACCAGGCGCGCGAAGGCTTCGCGAACGGTCCGCTCGCTTACGCCTAATTCGCGCGCAATTTCGACCTGCCCCATCCGTTCTCCAGGCCTGATCCGCCCGGTGATGATCGCCTCGCGAATGGAATCGTAGGCGATATTGGCAAGGTGCGCGTGTTTGGTTACAGGTTTTTCATCCGTGGGGGGTTTAGGGAGGGTGTTCATAAGCATATGCCGACTTTACAGGCTTTCAGGGATTCGCTGCGATATGCTGTGGGAACCTGTCCGATTGCAGCTAAGGTTTGAGCTTGCTCAACCTGCGCTGCCCGGCTGTACGATCGCCGTAATCGTATGACTTTCTTCGATCTTCGCGGGGATTTTGCTTTACGGGTATTCTTTAGTCCATGTACCCGTAGGGGGTGGCCTGCTGGAGCCAGCCATTACAAATTGTGCACAATTTACAGTTCATTATAAGAAACCGGAGAACATAAAGTCAATATGACAAATGTCCATCCGGCTGAAACACGCCAGCAGCTATTCGCCCAACCATTTCAGGCGCAGGTTGGTCGCTAGACCGGCTCGCTGCAGTTTTCCAGAGTGGGCAGGAATTGTCCCTGGCCAGGTTCTGCGACAATTTCGCCATTCCAGAGAACGCGCTTGCCGCGCTGGAACGACATCTCAGGCCAACCTAATACTGAGCGCCCCTCATAGAGGGTGTACCCTACATTACTGTGCTGGTTTTCAGCGTGGATTGTAAATTCGCGGTTCGGGTCGAATACGACTAGATCGGCATCTGCGCCAACCGTGATGCTGCCCTTGCGCGGATACAGGCCGAAGATGCGCGCCGGGTTCTCGCTCAGAACCTGCACCAGGCGCACCAGGCTGAGATGACCCGCGTTCACGCCGCCCAGGTAGGTCATGGGCAGCAGCGTTTCGATCTGCGGTGAGCCAAAACCCTGCGCCAGAAAATCGCCATTCACATCCTTGGCCTTGGGCGCGTGATCCGAAGCCACCACCGAAAGCGTGCCGTCGCGCAGGGCGGCCCACAACGCCTCATTATCCTGGGCGGAGCGGATGGGCGGGCCAATCTTCGCCAGCGCGCCGCGGGTTTCGATAATATCCTGAGTCAGGTTCAGGTACTGCGGGCAGGTCTCGGCATACACGGGTAAGCCCTCTTGCTGCGCCATACGGATTGGGCGCAAGGCGCGCTCGGCGGTGACGTGGGGGATATAGACCTTACAACCCACCACCTCAGCCAGGCGAATGGTGCGGAAGATGCCCTCTTCTTCCAGCGCAGCCGGACGCGAGGCATTAAAGAACCTGGCTGACGCATTCGGTCCTTTGAGATATTTATCTTCCAGATAATCGATGGCGCCGCCGTTTTCGCAGTGCACGATTGCCATGCCGCCGCGCTCCGCCAGGATGTCCATTGCTTTGATCAACTGGTAATCGTCGGTATACCAGCCTTGCTTGAGGTAGGTCAGGAAGAACTTGAAGGTACGGACGCCCAGTTCCATTACCTTTGGAATCTCAGGCACTTGCCGGGGAGCTTCGAACATGCCGCCGTGCAGACCAAAATCAAGCAGAGAGCGGCGCTGACCATCCAGCAGCATCTTCTCTACCTGTTCATAGAGGCTCTCACCGGTGCGGGCGTAGGCGAAGTGCAGCAGGGTGGTCGTGCCGCCGTAAGCTGCGACGCGCGAGCTGGCCTCTACATCATCGAGGTACACCGGGTGGACATGCACGTCAATAATTCCAGGGAAGATATATTTGCCGGTCACATCCAGTACTTCGCGCGCGGGATCAGCGGAAAGATCTGGCCCAAGCGCGACGATGCTTCCATTATTGACGCCAACATCGGCCTTGCTGATGTCGGTACCGGTGACAACTATCCCACCTTTTAACAGTATGTCGAAAGCCATGTCCATAGTCACCCTTGTTTCATTTCATTCACTCAGGCACGTTCGAGCGCGGCCAGAACTTTTTCCGGCGTTATTGGGATTTCAGAGATGGAGACACCGAGCGCATTCGCGATGGCGCTGGCTGCAGCGGGCGCGGCCGGCGTCAGCGAAGGCTCGCCGATGCCTTTGGCGCCAAATGGGCCAAGCCCGGTGCCCGATTCCAGGATGATGGCCTGAATGTCGGGGAAATCCATCGAGGTTGGAATCAGATACTCGGTCAGGGACGGCGTCTTGATCACACCCTCTTTGACGATCAAGTTTTCCATCAAACCGTAACCAAGACCCTGCATCCCGCCACCGATAATCTGCCCTTCCGCAGCAGCCCGGTTGATCGCCCGGCCGATGTCATGACAGGCGGCAGCCTTTAGAATAGTGACCTCGCCGGTCTCGGTGTCGACAGCTACTTCGACCGCAAAGGAACCGAAGGTGAAATCGGGCCAAACCTGGCCCTGGCCGGTTTCCGGGTTGATCGGGTCGGTAAAGGGCGCTTTAAAGAGCGCCAGGTTGGACAGGTGCATGCCCTCGGAAGCGCACATTTTTGCCAGGTCCACCAGATTGAGCGTCTGGGAAGGGTCGTTCTTGATAAAGGCTTTGCCATCTGCGATGTCGAGCGCTTCAATATCTTCCTCAAAATATTTGGAGGCGCGATTGAGCAGCACATTGCGCACAGCTGTGGCAGCCATCAAGGCAGCGTTACCCGACATATACAACTGGCGGGTGGCGGTTGAAGTCCCTGAAAGGGGCGTCAGCGCTGAATCCGTGGTGTAGATGGTAACCCTTTCGAGTGGCACCCCCAGCACCTCGGCGGCAATCTGGCATAAGCTGTTGGCCTGTCCGGCGCCCAGGTCCGGCACACCCGCACGGATGGTGACTGTACCATCCAGTTCGAGGCCGACCCAGGCCTGCGAAGTGTCGTGCATCCAGGTTATGCGGCCATAACTCTGGAAGTAGGATGCAAAACCCTGACCGATTTTTACTGAACCGTAATTCGGGCTTTGCTCGCCCAAAGCCGCCATCGCACGCGTGGCCGTCTCTTCCAGCCAGGCCGCACTTTCGATTACCTGCCCGGTGGCAGTGCAGTCGCCGGTGCGCAAATAGTTCACCTTGCGCACTTCCAGCGGGTCCAGACCCAACTGGCGGGCGATATCATCCATCTGTTGTTCATAGGCAAAGCAAGCCTGCGGACCGCCAAAGCCGCGGAACGCGCTGGTGTAAGGATTATTGGTAGCAACCGAGATCGCATCGACCTGTACATTATTAATGCGGTAAGGCCCGGGAGCCATTACGGTGGTGTAGAGCAGAACGTAAGGCGAGAGATAGGGATACGCGCCTGAATCGGAAATCATTTCGATTTTTGAGGCGGTAATCTGGCCATTTTTTTTGACGCCCGTGCGGTGCGTGATGACATACGGGTGGCGTTTGGCATGAGCCAGGAAAGATTCCTCGCGGGTATAGACCATTTTTACCGGGCGGGCAGTGTGTTTGGCCAGTAAGGCCAGGTAGATCTCGATGGTGATGTCTTCCTTGCCACCAAACCCGCCGCCAACCATGGTTCCCTGGATATGGATCTTGTTCTGTCGGACACCCACTGCGCGGGCGATCGTGCGGAAGTGCTCGATCACCTGGGTGGAAACGCGGATGGTGATCGCGCCGCGCTCATCGATCCACGCAACGCCGGCTTCCGGCTCCAGGTAAGCATGTTCCTGGTAAGGAATACGGAAGGTGTTTTCTACGATCAGGTCCGCCTGTTCAAAGCCGGATTCCACGTTGCCTTTGCGAATCTTCCACCGGGCGACGATATTGTCGGGAGGAGTGACCACTGGAGCGCCGGGTTTCATGGCCTCCAGCGGGTCATAAACGCCCGGCAGGGGTTCGTAATCGATCTCGATCAAGGACACGGCTTTATCGGCGATTTCCAGCGTTTCGGCGGCGACCAGCGCGATTGGTTCGCCGTAAAAGCGAACCTGTTCGCTGGCCAATACCGGCACATCCGAGCCAGCCCGCTGTTTTTGACCGGTCTGTCCGGGCATGTCACTGACCAACCTGGCATTGGGTACATCTAAACCAGTAATGACGCAGGCAACGCCGGGTAATGCGCGGGCTTTACTGACATCCAGGCGTGTAATGCGAGCAGAAGACTGCTTGCTGCGAAAGACTTTCCCGTACAACATGCGCGGCATGGAGTAGTCACCGGCATAGACGGTATCGCCGACGGCTTTGCCCATGGCATCCACCTTGCGTAGCGGTTTCCCTACCGTGCGCAGTTCAGGCAGGTCGACCTGGGGAAGGGGTTTTACCTGATATTTCATCCCTCACCTCCAGCATCCATCTTTTCAGCCGCGGACTGAACGGCCTGTATGATCTGAGCGTAACCGGTGCAGCGGCAAAGATTGCCCGAAATCGCGTCGCGAATTTCCGCGTCGGTTGGATGTGGTTTGTGATCCAGAAGCGCCTTGGCCGATATGATCATCCCTGGCGTGCAGTAGCCGCATTGAATGGCGCCTGCATCGGAGAAAGCGGTTTGCAAGGGGTGGGGATGTTCGCTTGTGCCAAGACCGGCTGCGGTGAGGATTTCGCCCTCATCGGCCTGCGCTGCCAGGACGAGGCAACTATTGACGGCAACACCGTTCAAAAATACTGCACAGGCGCCGCAGTCACCTTTTTCACAGCCGGACTTGACATCGGTATAACCCAGGTCACGCAGCGCAACCAGCAGCGTCAGGTTTGGATTGAGCGCAACGTAATGGGTGCGCCCATTAATATGGAGCGTGATCATTTGGGGTTTCATTTCAATACCTCTACAGCTTTGGTCAACAGGCGTCGCACGGTTACCGCGACGACGCGCTTGCGATAGGCAGCAGTCCCGCGAATATCATCGATCGGGCGGGTTGATTCGGCTGCCAGACGGGCAGCTTCTGCGATCAGCGCGGAGTCTAACACTTTACCTTTCAGAAGCGCTTCAGCCGCGTGAGCGCGGAAGGGTTTTGGGGAGACAGCGCCTAGAGCAATGCTTGTTTGTTGGCATACCCCGGCATCATCCAGCTCCACCATAACTGCCGCGCTCAGAACCGAGATTGCATCTGCTTTGCGCAGACCAACCTTGGTGTAAGCGCCAGCGCTCCTGGCAGAGGGGACCGGCCAGCGAATGGCAACCATCAATTCGCCCGGCTGAAGTAAAGTTTTCCGGACGCCGGTGATAAAATCTTCCAGCTTGATCCAGCGGGTGGCGGTCTGGCTCATCAACTGCACCTCGGCATTCAGCGCCAACAGCGGGGGAGCTGTATCTGCGGCGGGCGAAGCATCGACCAGGTTGCCGGCGACCGTGGCGCGATTGCGTACCAATGGGTTGGCAAATAGACGGGCGGCTTCCTTGAGAACTCCGGCGTGCGCGCCAATGAGCGGGTGGTCGATCAACTCAGTGATGGTCGTTCCACCGCCGATCACGATATACCCATCTTGCTTGCTGATCCCACGAAGTTCTTCGAGGTGGCTCAAATCGACCAGCGATTTGCCATTATAGTGCCCATCGCGCAGTTCGACCACCATGTTGGTGCCGCCGGCCAGCAGTTTCCCATCCGGTCCGTAATGCGAGAGCAGGGTCAAAGCCTCAGCCAGATTTTTGGGGTGGTGGAGTTCAATCTCAGATTGCATGATGCCTCCTTTATTCCTGGTGATCGGCGCAGCTCAGGACAGCCCGTACAATGCTGGCGTAACCAGTACAACGGCAGTTATTACCTCGCAGATAATGCCGGACCTGCCCTTCATCGGGGTCTGGCGTCTCGTTGAGTAAGGCTTTGGCGGTCATCAGGATCCCAGGCGTGCAGTAGCCGCATTGGAAGGCGGTGTTATTGATAAATGCTTCCTGCAAGGGGTCCAGCTCACCCGTTTTGGGGTCTTGTAATCCTTCGACCGTGGTAATTTCTTTCCCGGCGGCCGAAACTGCCAGAACCAGGCAGGATAGCATGGGTTTGCCATCAATTTGTACGGTGCAGGCGCTGCATTCGCCGATGCCGCAGGCATATTTTGTGCCGGTCAGCTCGAGCTTTTCGCGCAGCACATTCAGGAGCAGCTCGTTGGCGGCTACCCAGACTTTAGTCTTGCAACCGTTGACAGTCAGCTCTACCTCAGTCAGGTGGTCCGTTCCCAATGCTTTGGTGAGCGGCAGGTGGTGGTGACCATTCGCCTGAGGTGCAGCAACACTGGCTGGTTTTGGATTCAGTGCGAGAGGCCAGGCCTGGTTCATGGCATCCTGGAGCAGAACATTCGCGATTCGCCGGCGGTACCAGGCGCTCGACCGCACATCATCGATTGGAGAAATTGTTTCAGCTACCAATTTGCCAGCATCTGCCAGTAAATCCTGGCTGAAAATCTGTCCGTTGAGCGCTTCCGCCACGTTGGGCAGCAGAATCGGTGTTGGCGCGACCGATCCCATGGCAACCTTGCAGCCAGTAATGCGCTCGCCCTGGCGGGTAAAAGCAATCGCAAGACTGGCCTTTGCCAGATCAGCCACGACGCGCGACGCTTTTAGAAAGACACTGGTCGAGCCCGGTTCGGGGGCGGGAAGCGTGATCCCAACCAGCATTTCGGTTGGCTTTAAGTCGGTTTTTCCGGGGCTAAGGAAGAATGCTTCCAGCGGAAGCGTGCGTTTACCCTGCCGGCTGGCCAACGACAATTCGGCACCCAGAGTTAATAAAACCGGAGCTGTATCTGCGGCAGGAGAGCCATTGCACAGGTTGCCGCCAATCGTCCCCATTGTCTCGATCTGCGTGCTGCCAAAGGACAGGCAGGCGGCAGCCAGACCCGGGAAGTTAACCCGGATATAAGGATGCATGGCCAGAGTGTGGATGGTCACCAACGGACCGATATCCACAGAGCCATTGGGATTCACTTTAATTTCGTTCAGACCGGGGATTTTGGTGATGTTGATGACCGCACCGGGGTTAAGGCGTTCCATCTTCATCAGAACGAACAAGTCGGTGCCGCCCGCCAGTAGCCGCGCCCGGCCATCATATTGCTCGAGCCAATACAGCGCTTCGCCAATTGTGGAAGCTTCCAGATAATCGAAATTGCGCACCAGTAGATGGGAATTCGTCATTTCGTTGGGAGCGTGTTTATCCATTAATGCACCCCCTCCTTCACCATGTTTTCTTGTTCCATTAAGGCTCCCAGAATTTTTTCCGGGGTGATCGGCAGTTCGTAAAAACGGATGCCGATGGCGTTGTAAATGGCGTTTGCATAGGCCGCCGGGACCGGGTTAAGGGCGGCTTCACCGATGCCTTTGGCTCCTAAGGGGCCAGTAGGCTCGTAGGTATCGGCAAAATGCGTATTGAGGTCCTTCAACGCCGGGCTTTCCATTATGCCCGGTGTTTTAGCATCCACCCAATAACCCTTGGATAGAAGCTGTCCCTGGTCGTTCCATTCGTTATCCTCATAGAGCGCCATACCCAGACCGCGGGATAAGCCGCCTTCCAACTGGCCGATTGCTCCATCCGGGTTGACCACGGTACCACAGTCCACCCCCAGGGCAGTCCTCAGCGTGCGCACAGCACCTGTCCAGGTGTCAACTTCGATTTCCAGGAAGATGGTCACATAGGCTGGCGGACAGTTTGTCGGGCGGTAGCTATCTACGGCTGCGATGGTCTTCCAGCTTTCGGACCAGGTGCGCGAAGCCAGCTGCTTGAGCGTCATTTTTCTATCCGGAATGGAAGGGACATAGATCACAGCCTGGCCCTGCTCATGATCCATACGCAGCTTGAGCGCATCGGGCTGGACGTTCAAATAATGCGCGGCTGTCTCGAAGATCTCCTTCTTCACCTGTTCGGCCACTTTGACGGCTGCTCCGCCGCCGGCGTATGTGCCGCGGGTGGCGTGGGTGCAAACATCGTAAACGGTCGAGAAGGTATCTGAGGGTACCACGTTGACCTTATCCAACGGAACGCACAGCGTTTCGGCTACCAGTTTGGCGATGGCTTCCCACGTGCCGCCGCCGTGATCGACCATGGCGGTGACCACATCCACCGAGCCGTCCTGATTTACTTTGACCAGCGCGCCGGAGAAGTCGATCACATCGCCGGGTTGTGGAGCGCCGGCACTGGTGGTATGAAAACCACGTCCCAGGCCAATTCCACGGCGGAAGCGTCCGCTTTTTGTGTCGGGGCTTTCCCGCTTATCCCAGCCGATAATTTCCTGGCCCTTGCCCAACAGTTCGGGCACCCCATCACTCCAAACGATCGAGCGCACCATTGGCCCTTGACCCCAGAAGGTCATACCCAACCCGACATAGTTCTTCAGGCGCAGTTCCAGAGGATCCATGCCCAGCTTCTCTGCCAGTTCGTCCAGCAGGGATTCGACCGCCAGGGTGGCCTGGGGGTTGCCATAGCCCTGCATGGCGCAGCCGGGAGCCTTGTTGGTATAAACGCCAACGCCTTTGTAGCGCACATTCGGAAGGCGGTAGAGCGAAACCACCCAGCCAATGGACACACCCAGGAACGAATATCCCTGGATGATATGCGCGCCGAGGTCGGCGATCATTTCCATTTCGACCCCGGTCAGGGTTCCATCTTTTTTGGCGCCGATCTTGATGTGGGCATCCGTCCCGAAGCGGCCATGATCGTGCATGTCTTCTTCGCGGGTCAGGGTCAGCCTGACCGGGCGGCGAGCTTTGAGGGCTAAAGCCACCCCAATCGGAACAACTGAGTTCATCTGGATGCTCGATCCAAACGTCCCGCCAACCGCCATGCGTTTGACATTGATCTTGCTCAAGGGGATATCGAAAATCTGGCCCAGGACGATGCGTGTGTTATGAATGGATTGGGTGGTAGCCCAGACCGTGATACCGCCGTCGGGCTCTGGACGGCACAGCACGGATTTTGGTTCCATTTGTGCGTGATAGATTTTGTGGGTTTTAAAGGTACCCTCAACGAAAACATCGGATTCTGCAAAAGCTTTGTCGACATCGCCTTCGATAACTTCACGCGTGCAGGCGATGTTATTTTCGATTTTAATTTCTTTGTCGCCATACATAACTGTGTCGTACAGCGGCGCGGCACCGGGCTTCATAGCCTCTCTTGGATCAATAAGCACCTGTAAGGGTTCATATTCAACCTTGACTGCCCGGGCAGCTTTTTCTGCCAGTTTTTCCGTCTCGGCGGCCACAGCAACGACCGGTTCGCCCATGCGGCGGACTTTATCTGCCAAGATGTAGTGATCTTTGTGCAGAGCCCATTCGACGGTGATGATACGTTCGTTGTAGCGAATGGGGGGAATATCATTAAATGTCAGAACGACTGCTCCCATCGCCTCTGCAGCGCTTGTGTCGATCGATTTAATGCGCGCATGGGCATAGGGTGAGCAAACTGTTCGCCCGTAAAGCATGCGCGGGAGTGTCATATCGACCGTGTATTTTTCCTGACCGGTTACACGCGCCACCCCATCTTTACGCGGGGTGATTTGCCCAACAACTTGAAAGTTCTCTTTCTCCATATTATTTCCTCCGGAGATCTTGCGAGGTTTCCCTGTACCCTCCGATCCTTTCTGGAGAAGAAAAAATCGGAATGACCGGGACACCTTTAAACTTTGCCCATTACGGATGCGATCAATGCCATTCGGACAAATACCCCGTTGCCTACCTGGCGAAAATAGGCCGCATTGGTCAAGCTGTCGACATCGGTGGTAATTTCATTGACGCGCGGCAGCGGGTGCATGATTGTCAGTTTGGGTTGGATGCGTTCCACCATCTCACGGGTGAGGATGTAACTGCCTTTCAGGCGTTCGTATTCAGCCGGATCGATAAAACGCTCTTTCTGGATGCGCGTCATGTAAAGCACATCGCCTTTGGCCAGGGCGGCTTCCAGGTCGGAGGTCTCTTCGAACGCGACGCCGTAATCCCGCAGCTTGGCGAGAATATCCGCCGGCATTTTCAACTGATCCGGCGCGACCATAATCAACTTGCAGTTATAGTGCTTGTAAATTTCCACACCGGCGTGTACCGTGCGTCCATTCTTTAAATCTCCGCACAGTACGATGGTCGTTCCGTCCACCTGTCCGCGCTCGCTCTTGATCGTGTACAGGTCAAGCAGAGCCTGGGTGGGGTGTTGCCCGGCGCCGTCGCCGCCGTTCAGTACCGGCGCTTTGGCAACGGCAGCTGCTTCTCTGGCCGAACCGATTTGCGGGTGGCGCATCGCGATGATATCCGCGTACTGGTCCACTGTACGGATCGTATCGGCCAGGGTTTCTCCTTTAGCTGTGGAGGTCGACTCGGCTGAAGAGAATCCGACCACATTACCGCCCAGACGGTGCATGGCGGTCTCGAAAGACAACCGGGTGCGCGTGCTGGGCTCGAAAAAGAGCGAGGCCAGAACATATCCTTTCAGCAGGTCGATCGCCGGCTTTTCCTTGAGCTGTTTGCGAAAGTCATCGGCCACCGCCATGGTGAAATCAATTTCTTCCCGGGAAAACTGCGCCCCATCGAGAATATCTTTGCCTTCCAGGTTTACCATAAGACCTCCATGTATGTGCAGAGTGATTTTGTTGTGCCTTAAAAAGTGCTGACGACCTGCGCCAGCCGGGCGACGCCTTCTTCAATTTCATCGGGCGTCAACGCGCAGAATGGCAACCGAACAAATTGATCGCCGCCGGCAGTGGTGAAAAAGTTCCGTCCATCCGAAAGCTGCAAATTAGCTCCTTCGGCGCGTTTGAGCAAATCATCCGCCTTCACATTGGCTTTGAGGGTTAAGCCCACAAAGAAACCGCCTTCGACTCTGCTCCAGGTGGCGGCGGATGCCATGTGTTGGTCGAGCGCTTTGAGCATGGCATCCAGACGTTGCCTGTAAAGCTCCTTGAGGCATTGGATGTGCGGTTCGAGCCAGCCGCGCTGCTGGTAATCGTAAACAATGGCTTGATTGAGATAACTACTGTTAATATAGGAGTCCTCGGCCCAGCGCGCAATCGGATTCGCCATCGTCTCAGGCGCGATCACATAACCCACGCGCAGTCCCGGGCAGATCAGTTTGCTGTAGGAAGACATCCTGAAAACGCGTTCGGGGGCCAAATCAAAAATCGAGGGCACGTCCTGGCCGCGGTAGCGCAAATTGCGGTAAGGCGAGTCTTCGATGATCCAAAATTCGTATTCACGCGCCAGGTTGGCAATCCTCTGTCTTTTTTCGAACGAGAGCACCGTGCCGCTGGGGTTTTGGAAATCAGGGATAATATAAAAAATGACCGGTCGATCACCGCGCTTCAAACTGGCTTCGACCGCGTCGACACTCACGCCGTCATGCTCGAGCGGAAAGCCGTTAATTCGGCCGCCAGCGCGCTTGAAAACCGTTAAAGCGCGGTCGTATGAAGGGTTTTCAGCAAAGACCAAATCGCCAGGTTTAAGCAGGACGCGTGCGCTTATATCCTGCAGTTGAAGCGAACCCTGGCCCAGAATTACGCGCTGTAAATCGACGTTATTCTGCTGCGCAAGCTGCTGGCGCAGCGGGGTAAACCCGCGGGAGGGCCCATATTGCAGGACCACATCGGAGTATTGCGCCAGGACTGACTTTGTGCATTCCACCAGTTGATCTGGATCAAAACTTTCGGTTGGGGGAACGCCACGGGTGAAACGGATCAACCTATCCTTCATTTTTTCGATATCCTCCGCGACAACTTCAAAAATTTTAGTGATTGTTATTGTGCTGGCCAGGCGTACTTAAAGCAGTTGAGATGAGGCCAGCGTATTCCCGGCACAAAGCAGCATATTCTTTGACTTTATCATCGCTGTAGCGCAGCGTCGGACCGGCCAAGCCTAATGCGCCCACTACTCGACCTGTCCAATCCTGGATAGGTGTGGCAACACCCCATGCACCAGGGTCGGTTTCTTCCAGACTGTGGGAATAACCCTGCTTCCGGATTTGGGCCAGCTCGGCTTTCAGTGCATCTACATCCGTGATGGTGTTGGTACAAAGCTTTGGCAAGCCCTTATCTTTGACAATTGCCATAATCTCCTCTTCCGGCAGGAAAGCGATCAAGGCTTTAGAGGAAGCTCCTGCGTGCGCGGCGCGCTGCAAGCCAACCTTCATTTTCAAGCGCACAGGATGGTTGGTCTCGGTCATTTCGATGCAGATGACCTCATGGGCGTGGTAAACAGTCAGGATGGCCATTTCACCGGAAGCATCCACCAATTCAGACATGTAAGGTTTGGCAATTTCCCGAATTGTGGAATTTTCAGCGGCGATGCTGCCCCACACGATCAGGTGATAACCCGGGCGCCATTTTTTATCGTTTGCACCCCTGCGTAAAATGCCGTGGGATTCAAGACTGACCAGGAAGCGGTGAAGCGTGCTTTTAGGCAACTGGAGGTGCTCGCTCAACTCCGCCAGTGATACGGCATCGTGGCCCTGGGTAAAGTAATCCAGAAGATCAACGAGACGATCGATGGTTTTGACCGCAGAGTTTTCCATAAGTCTATTGGGGGAAATGGTAGAGAAAAGGGGGAAAGAGAAAATTCCATATAATGGAATTAAGTTCTATTATATAGAATATTATCAAATTTCCATTGGGGTGTCAAGTATCTTAATGCCTGAATTCAACATCGTAACGCTTTGCAATCTTTTGGAGATCAGCCAATACCTTGAGATTCAAGGGTATGCCATCGCGTGACCTGCGTTCGATCTGCTCATATTCCTTCTCTCCGTGAATGTAAATCCGATCCTGTCCAACCGCCTTGGCGGAATTCTTCATTCTTTGCTGCAGGTCGTCCATCGAGGCTGTGAATTCCTCTACTGGACGGAATGCGTCCACCCGCAGGGCGCCGAATACGTGTCCGATGCCTGCCGGCAGGGGTTTGCCATCTTCCGTATGCGGGTAAACCAGGTCAGCATACATGGCTCCGGGCAGTACGCCGCACAGGACCTCAACCAGCAGCCCCAGGCCGTAGCCTTTGTGTCCGCTGAGCAACTCACCGTTCCCACCCAAGGGTTCCAGGCCGCCGCGAGTTACCGGGGAATTGGCATTCTGAATGACTTTGGCCGCGTCCGTGGTTGGAACCCCATTCTCGTCCGACGCCCACCCTTCAGGGATTGGTTTTTCCAGCCGGTTGTAAACTTCGATTTTGCCAAATGGCACGGTGCTGGTGGCCATGTCGAGGACGAAAGGTTTTTCCTTACCGGCCGGTGCGGCAACTGCAATTGGATTGGTTCCCAACATTGCATCACGCCCAAATGTTGGCACCACAAACACGCGCGAATTGGTCATGGACAGGCCGATGCAACCATGCGCCAACGCCATCATGGCGTAATAACCGGCAATGCCGTAATGGTTCGAGTTACGCACCGTTACGAAGCCCATGCCATAAGTTTTGGCTTTTTCGATCGCCATGTTCATCGCGCGGTAAGAAACCGGTTGGCCCATGCCCCCGCCGGCATCGAGTAGAGCGGTGGTCGGAGTCTCCGTCACCAGCTTCGGTTCTACGTTGGTGTGGACTACGCCGCTTTGGATAAACCCTTCGTACATACTCAGCCGCGCAACACCGTGGCTGTCAATTCCGCGCAGGTCTGCTGCAAGGAGAACATCTGCAATGATGCTGGCATTTTCCTTTGTTTCGCCCAGTTTTTGCATAACCTGGACGCAAAGATCTCTTAATTGTTCATGACCTACCCGTGTGAACTCAGTTTCCATGTATTTTCCTTTTCTATCCAGCCGTTCTTCGTTCGTGAAATCTGCCGATGAAAATCTTCAATGTGAGCTTTAATGAGTGTTCACTAAACGCGGGATTGTCGCCGAGCCCACCGGTAAAACCGCCAGACGCGCTTTTGGACCATGCAATTGCAAAATTGCATCTACGCCCGATTGGAGTGAGGTGACCGGGTGGATCCCGATCGCTTCCAACTCCGGGCCCGTAATGCCGGGCATATAGCCATATATCTGTTTTTCGGCGCGGATGAGCGTCAGGAAATAGCCAAGGACATTGTAGGTCACCTTGCCGTTGCGACTGGCAATGTTGCGCAGGAAATCGTCAGGGTGTTGGTTCGGGGCTGCCAGCAGTCGATAAAAGGCCTCGCTGCCGATCCCGTCGGGGCAAGGCGCCACGACAAGAATGCTCCCCCCGTGGCGCACCATGACGTCTGCATATTCAACCGCGCGAATGGCCTGATAATAGTCCATATCGTAGGGATAGGCCGAGACAACAGCGATGTCAACCAGGCCGGGACATTCAACTTCATACACCTGTTTGGCCAGCTTAACTCCGGCGCTATGGATCTCTGCCGGCGCACCGGCGAAAACACGCCCGATTTGGCCATCCTGGCAGAGCACCACATTGATGAATTGGTCCACCCGTACCATTCCACCGGCTTCATTGATATCCTGCCTGCACGGCAGATCGACGCTGCCGTAATGCCGGAAGCTCAGGACTGCCAGCGCATGATTGCAGTCGATCGTTTCCAGGGCGGCGACGCCGGGCACAATCAGTTTCCAGCCGCCCGCATAACCTGCATAATCACTCGGGTCGATATGGCCGATCCCAAAAATGCGGTCGTTTTCCAACAGCAGGTGGTTTACCCACACCGGAGTCCCGCGGCTGGTCAAGCCCAGGAATACCTGGCTGCTTTGGTCGGTACAATCATGTTGTTCGGTCCGGTAGCGACCATACAGTTCTTCGCCCAACTTCTCGCGCAGTTCGCTCTCACTGCAAGGGCGGTGGGTACCGGTCGAAACCAGCAGGGTGATATCTTCGTCACGCACCTGGCGGGATCTTAAACGTTCGAGAAGATGCGGCAGGATCAACGGAACCGGCGTGGCGCGGGTGTAATCATCCACCAGGATCAAAACTTTTTCTCCGGCGGATACGATCTGCTCGACCCGCTGTGTGCCGAGGGGATGGTCCAGTGCTCGTTCGATTTCCTGGTGAGGATTCGAACAGGCCTCAATGGCGGATGGCCAGAATACGCCGACCAGATTTTCGTCAGGCACATTGAAGGAAATATGTTGTTTCCCGTATGGAAGAGAAATGTCGGTCGCCATACCTTATCCTTCTGCGATAATCCTCCAGAACATCAACTCAATCTTCTCAAAGATAGAAAGGATGGTAATTTTTCATCCTGATCCAGATAAAGATCGGGCGAATGGAGAGTATGATCCTGTCAACATTACGCCAGTAATGGACTTCCTTGAAATCAATCTTTATGCAAGAGTAAACAACCTGACATTCACTTCGGGTTGTGACCTTACCCTACAAATCAGGTGTTATTCCTCATCCCGTATCAATGGCACTGTGATACAGGTGGGTCCTCCTCCTCCCTTCGTGAACTCACTCATATCTAATTCGATGACAGTAATGCCCCGTTTTCGCAATTCGCCGGTTACATAAGGATTACCGGCAGGCATAATCAGTTTTCCAGGCTCTAATACCAGGAAGTTGGACGGACACCCATTTACCTCCTCCTCAGGGATTTCGATAAGGTCGAAATCTTTCTGGTGAAGAAGATAATCAATGAATTCGTACCCCACTCCCGGCGGGTAGATTACCCCAACTTTTGGTGCAGCAACGCCAAAGACCATATCGAGGTGGAATGCCCCACCTCCACTGCCTGTTTGGGCTTTGCGTGTATTAAGTGGGCCCGGTAAATGCACAATGTGAGTGTCTTCTACACCAAATTCGCGGACAATCGAAGCCACTTGTTGAACTCCCGCCAAATTCGAACGTTGACTTATTGCCAAAGGAAGACTTTTCTTGTCCAACCAAACTGCGTTGCTACTTTCAAAGAAACCCATCCCATGCACTGCATACACGATCGGACAACCTAAACCGCCGATGGTTTTTGATTGATAATATTCCAGACCCCGCTTATAACCAGGGACGCAACGGCAAATAATTGCGCCCCCTTTGACCATCAGGGTTTCATGAGTGTATGTTGCACTACGAAGTGGAATACCGTACGTCCCAAGGATTGGTTGTGCAGCGTTGAGCGAAATTGTTTCAACGCCATTTTCGTTTAAAACCCGGACAAACTCATCATGCTGTGCCTGCATCTTTTGTAGGTTAATTGAACCTGAAGGTAAGTTTAGATAATCAGGATCCTCTTCTCCAAAAGCAGCTTCCGGTCCTGGACGATGCACAATAACCGCGCGTAGCCTGGCATAACTCGATTGACCACCCCAACTACGATGCCAGGTCTTCTCGAATTCCTCCATATAGTTGCTATCAAAATAGCTTAAAGGAGGTTTCCCTGGCCGGTAAAGAGGAATTTGTTTGAGTAAATTTGCGTAAGTCTGTTCCATGTCAACTCCTTTTTGGGGGATTTTTTCAAATCCTTGGTTAAGAATGAAGTTGGGTTAAGCTAGGAGGAGGAGTGTTAACCTCTCCACCCACGCTGATGGAAGGTGGCGCGATCGTATAGTTCCAGTTACTCATAGACAGAAAATGTCAGGTACATTGCAACGTTCTCTTTCCTAAACTCACATGGACCTAAAGACCCAGGTAGAATTTTTTAATATGATCGCTGGATGACAGATAGGAAGCAGTGCCTTCCATTGCGATCTGGCCATTCTCGATGACATAGCCACGGTCAGCCAATTCCAGAGCATAGCCTGTGTTTTGTTCCACCAGGAGTACGGTTAATCCGATGCGTTTCAGGGCGTGAATCTTTTCATAGATTTCATCGACGAGCTTGGGGGCAACCCCCAGCGAGGGTTCGTCGAGCATGATCAGCTTGGGGCGTGAGACCAGACCGCGCCCAATTGCCAGCATCTGGCGTTCGCCGCCGCTCAAGGTGCGCGCAAATTGTGCGCTGCGATTTTTCAAAATCGGGAACAAAGTGTAAATCTCATCGAGAATTCCGGTTTTAAGGATGCCCTGGTTGCTGTATGCGCCCATCATCAGGTTTTCGAGAACAGTCATATTCGGAAAGACGCGCCCGCCCTCCGGAACGTATGCAAGGCCGCGCCGCACGACCTGATCCGAAGAAAGACAGAAGATATTGTCGTTCTCGAATTTAACCTCCCCCGATTGCGCCCGTACCAAGCCAGAGATCGTTTTAAGCAGCGTACTTTTTCCGGCTCCATTTGGGCCAATAATTGCGACCATTTCATCCTGATCGACGTGGAAAGTCACATTCCGCAAGACCGACACTTTTCCATAACCTGAATTCAGATTATTGATTTCTAGCATGGACGGCTCGCTTTCCAAGGTAGGCTTCGATGACTCGCACATTATTGCTGATCTGATTGGGTGTGCCGGATGCGATTATCTCGCCGGAATCAAGTACGACAATCTGCTGGCACAATCCCATAACCATTTGCATGACGTGCTCGACCACACAGAAAGTGATCTGGCTTTCCTGGTTCAGCTTCTTGATCAGATCCATGAATGCTGCCAGCTCGGTGGCATTCAATCCGGCTCCCGCTTCGTCCAGCAAGAGCATCACTGGTTCGGTTGCCAGCGCCCGCGCCAGTTCTACTTTACGTAAGGAAGCCAGGCCTAAATCTTCGCAGACCCGCTTGCGAATATCGACCAAATCGCAAACTTTGATCACCTGGTCTACCTTATCCTGTACATTTTTTTCATTGAAGCGATTATATGCGCCCACCCGGACGGTATCTTCCACGGTCATATGCGTAAATGCGCGCGTTACCTGGAAGGTACGCGACATTCCCAGCTTACAGATTTTATGCGGCAACCAGTTGGTGATATTCATTCCCTTGAAGAAGATCGTGCCTTCTTCGGGTCTGTATAAGCCGGAGATCGCGTTGAAGAGGGTCGTCTTTCCGGCGCCGTTCGGCCCGATTAACCCGACGATCTCACCGTGGTTCACCTCGAAACTGGCACGGTTTACAGCGACCAGGTTACCGAACTTCTTGGTGAGATTAGTGACTTTTAATATCGGCTCTACGTCCACGGGTTAACTCCACAAAATAAGTTTGAGCTTTCTTCAACCCACGCTCGACAAGGGGCGCGATCCCACGCGGTTGATACAAGGCAACCACAATCAATATGATCGCATAGACTGCCAGGTATAGCCCGGCCAACTGGCTGCCCAGGCTGGCGCGCAGGATCTCGCGAAAGCTGACCATGATGATCGCTGCCAGCGCGGGCCCATAAATAAATCCCATTCCGCCGACGATGCCCAGGATCGTAATTTCCATGCTCATGGAGGTGTCAAAGAAAGCGGGATGAACGTAGCCGTAGATGCTGGCAAATATCCCACCAACCACACCACAGATAAATGCATAAATAGCCAGCGCTTTGAGTTTGGATGACTGAGAATTAACCCCAAGGACCTCCACTGCGTCTTCATCTTCGCCTAGCGCCATGAGAGAATACCCGAGTTTTGAGTAGCGTATCCACCGGTTGACCAGCAGCACAACCACCAGAATGATCAGCATGATGTAGTAATACGGCATGTAATTGTTGAAACGCAGGCTGTACCACGGTGAGGTTCCAATGGGTAAATATTTTTCGGTGGGTCCGCCTACTTCGTTCCACATCATGAACAGCGATTGCAGCACAACTACCAGTGCGGATGAAGAAAGAGCGTACCACAACTCCTTGACCTTGAAGCCAAATAAAGGGAACCCGATCAGCATCGCCAGGGCGGTCGCAACCAGGCCCCCGAGGAACATTCCCACCCAGGGGGTGATGTTCCAGCGGATCAACAGAGTACCGGTGGTAAAGGCGCCGAGGCCGAGGTAGGCCGCCGCTGCCAGATCAAGCTGGCCGGCCATGCCGCCAATGATGTTCCATGCGCTGGCCAGGATGGCATATAAGAGCACCGTGGTCATCAGCAACATCACGTATTGGCTTGCATTGAACATCAGCGGAATTGCCAGCGCGATTCCAACCCCGATCAGGATGAGAATATTCCGCGGATTAAATATATTTTTAACATTCACTAGCGCCTCCCAAAGAGCCCTCTAGGCCGCAGCCAGAGAACCAGGATAAAAATAGCGTAGACGCCTAATAACCGGCTACGGGGATCGAAGAAGGAGACCGTCAGCGATTCAACGACGCCGACGATGATGCCGGCTACGATTAGTCCGGGGAGCGAGCCCAAACCTGCCAGCGCCAACACGGCCCAGCTCAACAGGCCAAAACGGATGCCGCCAACCGGGTCGGTTTGTTGGAAACTCATCACCAAACCGCCTGCCAGGGCCGTGATACTGGAACCGATCGCAAAGGTGAGGGCATAAGTTTTATGATAATTGACGCCCATCAACGAGGCCGCGCCCAGATCGTCCGAAGCGGCGCGCATGGCCCGCCCTGCCCAGGTTTTATTCATGAAATAAGCCATACCCGCAATAAAAATGAGGCTGACTACCGCCGAAAAAAGGCGGGAGGTCAGGATCTCGAAACCGGCGATTTGGATATTGCCCTGAATGAACGAATACTGCAAAGCGCGAGGCTGGGCTTGCCAAATAATTAATGCCACCGAACGCATTAAGATCTGGAGACCCACAGTTACTGCCAGTTGAACGACATACATCTGGCGCAGCGTTCGGTCAATGAGCAGGTAATAGGTGATAATGCCGAATAAGAACATGAGCGGAGCTGTGATTAGTGGTGTTGCCACAGCGTCCCAGGCAAGAGCAGATCCCACGGCGAACGAGAGATACATGGAAAGCATCACAAAATCACCGTGGGCAAAGTTCGTGACGTTCATGATGCCAAAAACAATGGAGAGCCCAAGAGCAATCAAAGCATAGATTGCTCCCATTAAAATACCGGTGATAATCCCTTGGGTGGCAGTTTCTAACATCTTATTCAGAATCCTTATTGGAATGGGTAGCAGCCATAACCGCTTACCTGGCTTTCCCCGGTTAATTTCTTCTCCCGGGGAAAGCCATCTGCCGTGACGTCCAGAGCTTGAGTTAAGTTATTCAGTCTGAACAGGTGATTTGGAACTTATTTTGCCACGTAGTAAGGGTTCGGGAAGACCGGTTTGGCTTCAGCGCCATCGGCCGGGTAAACCACTACGGGTTGCCCATTCTGGACCTGCAATACGACCACACCGGGGAACAGGTTGTCGCCGGTTGGGCTGAATTTAATCTGATTGCTGGGGTAGGTTTCCACGGCTGGGCCGGTGGTCAGGTCGAGCGCCAGGAAGGACGCGCGCAGGTTGTCTGGGTTGAGGGGATCATCCGGGAAGTTCTTACCAGAATACTCCAACGCTTCGTACAGGACCATGGCGCCGTAGTAATTCATGCCCGCGCCTTCGGTGGGGATATAACCGTACGTAGCCTTGTATTCATCGACGAACTTGTTATTCTGCGGGGTGTCCTTGGCCGGATTGTAGCTGAAGGTCATCGAAATGCCTTCGGCCGCATCGCCCAGCGCCGCAATCGAAGCGGGATCGACATAGCCGCAGGCACCTGCGCCAGCGAGAAACTTAGGATAGTAACCCGTCTCTTTGAAGGCTTTGCCGAATACGATCGCGTCATTGAAGTAAGGGGTGTGGATAATGACGTCGGGATTGGCCTTTTCCAACTGCTGGACGATTTGGGTAGCATCGGTGATGTCGTAGGGGTATTCCAGCGTCGTCACGATCGAGACTTTATCCTTCAAGGCTGCTTCGGTGGCGCCCAGGGAGTTCGCGCGGCCGTTCGCTGAATCCTCGTTCAGGATAGCCAGAGTTTTCACCTCAATACCTGCCGCTGCGGCAGTTTCCTTGACAAATTGATAGGCCATAGCGCCATGGTTGGTCGCTGTGGGACCAGGGCGGAATAGATATTGACGGCCCATCTGCGTAATCTGAGGTACCAGCGCATCCGCGATCAAGATCACTTTTTCGCGATCGGTCACTTCTGAAGCGGCCATAACGAAGCGGCTGATATATTCACCCAGAATGGCGACGGGTCGGTTCTTGCTGATCATGCTTTCCGTGGCCAGTTTTGCCGAGTCAGCGGTGCCGCCTGCGTCCTCCACCACAACTCTGAGTTTTTTACCGCCCATGGATTTAATGCCGCCGGCTTCATTGATGTGCTTGATGGCTAATTCAGCACCGATCTGTCCTTCCTTACCAAAGACAGCGAATGAACCCGTGAGGGGCTGTACGACGCCCACCACAATTTCATCCGGTAGTGCTTTCGCAGTCGGGGCGGCTGGAGCCTCAGGTGTTGCTGGCGTGCATGCCCCGGCCAACAGGACGAAGATCATCGCCAGCGTCAGAATTACAGTACTGAACTTACGGTCCTTCATTGTTCCTCCTTACGAAAGTCATCTGAACAGGTTGATGGAAATCGATGGGACGCATAAATTGATTCCTGTCACCTCCTTCGATCGTTACGCTGATCGCCTCGCTCTGAACGGGTTAAAAACACAGCATTTCAGGAAAGCAAAAATTTTCCCGAGGGGGGATGAGAGCACCTGCAGCCCAAAACGCGGTAAGCTAGCGTCAATAATCAGTGAAATATTGGCTCAACTCAGTCGTGAATATAGGCGGGAGTATTTAGTTGTGAAACAGAGGGGATTTCAGCGATGTTCCGAATAGTGGAATGCAATTCGCATATATAGAATTATAGCGCCGCACATTTAAATGTCAAGCATTTTCTCGGAGTTCCTGGCAAGAAAATGTCATCAAATTTGACGATTTTGGGTGAAAATGATTATGACTGCCCGAATAAAGGAACTCAACTTTGCCTTATTTAAATAATTCCTCTGCACTCGGTGATATGGTTGGTAAATCCAACCAGACTTTGAGTTGTTGATTTGCGGGACACCTGGGTATTCTCAAATGGCCAAAAGTAATGGAGGGTGTATCTGAGAATTAATCTGGAGCCCAGTTTGGCACTTGTCCAAAGATATCTATTAAAGGTCATCCTTCACGATTTAAGCGACCAGCGCCTTGCTGGGAAAATCGGTGAACAGAACCGGGAACTGATAGAATAATATTTGATATTGGAACTATCCTCTCTGGGCTGAAGATCGTCGAATTAATTGTCCAATAATTTATTGGATTTTTCGAACACATGGGGATTTATATGAACAAAATAAGTTCTCCTTCATTCTTTGAGAAACTTTTCAGTCGCACGAGCGGGTGGTATCCGATCCTATTGCTCTTGTTCGTGCAAATCGTCAATACCCCGTTGATGATCTTGTTGACCGCGATGCCTGCTCAGCAAAATGCAGAATTTAGCAAAGCCCAGGGCACAGGCCTGTTGATTTTCGGCAGCATTGCCGTGTTGATCAGGAATGCCTTATTGCTTGTCCAATTTTATCAATTAAATAAAGATTTATTAATCCGACTATCGCAATTCAGCACGCCCGGGGAAGTCAACACCAACCCGGAGCAAGAAAAACGTGCCTGGAAGCAAGCGAATTCTGCATCTTACAATTATGTCCTTTACGAATTCGTGGGGCTCATTATTTTAGTCCTGGTCCCCACATTGGTATTTGGGTATTTCAATCTGAATCTCAGCTTTGAGCAAAGCATTCAACTCAGCCTGGCGGCGTTGGCAGCCGGCCTGGTAAACCTTATCGTGGGAATTCTGGTAATCGATCAATTCTTCAAGCCTGTTATCCATGTTTTGCTGCCCAAACAGTTCGAAACACAATTGACCGGCTTGAAAGGAATGCGGATATGGGTGAAATTATCGTTCGCCATCATTGGGGTGGCGATAATTGGCCTGCTTCTGACTGTACCCGCTGCTTATCACCAGATGAATCGTATATTTATGGATGTTTCCCATTCCCCTCAACTCTTGAGAACTTCCTTGTTGATCATTGTAAATGCAGGCGTTGGCGCTATTGTCGTGGGAGTGTTCCTATCGTTCCTACTGGTATCCTATTTCTCAATCCCCTTTCGCAAAATGATCGAACTGTTTAGAAAAGTCGAAACAGGCGACCTCAGCAGCCGTATCAAGGTATCCTACACGGACGAATTTGGCGAATTGAATATCCACCTGAACCATATGATTGAGCGTCTCCAGGTACTGACTTCTACGCTGGAACAGCAGGTTGCCGAACGTACCGCCCAGCTCAGTCAGGTCAACGAGCAACTGGTAGTTGAACTCAAGGAACGCGAGCGCATGGAAGAGCAACTCGTGTATACCGCCCTGCATGATCCGCTTACGAATTTGCCTAATCGGGTTTTATTTATGGATCGGCTAACCCATGCGATGGAACACGCCAAGCGGCACAAGAATTTTACGTTTGCCTTGTTCTTTATCGATTTGGATCGTTTCAAGGTGGTGAATGACAGCCTGGGCCACAATGTCGGGGACTTATTGCTGATCGAAAGTGCACGCCGTCTGGCAGCCTGCGTGCGCAGTGAAGATTCTGTTGCGCGTCTGGCAGGCGATGAGTTTGTCGTCTTGCTTGAGGAACTGGAAAGTCCCACAGATTACATCCAGGTTGCAAATCGGATTCTGCACGAACTGGCGTCACCTGCTGATTTTGGCGGTCAAATGGTATTTATATCCGTAAGTATGGGCATTGTGTACAGTGATGCCAGATACAACCAACCGGAGGATATCTTGCGTGATGCTGATATTGCTATGTATCAAGCCAAGAGGGAAGGCCGAGGTCACTATGTAATTTTCGACCCAGCGATGCTGGAAAGAGTAATGACACGTCGGGAACTCGAGGCTGACCTGCGGAAAGCTGTGGATAACCAGGAGTTTATCGTTCACTATCAGCCAATCCTTGATCTGGTAACCCGTCGCATCGTTGGATTTGAGGCGTTGGTGCGCTGGCAGCATCCGACACGGGGTCTCATTCCTCCATTAGAGTTTATCCCCACCGCTGAAGAAATTGGACTCATTGTTCCGATCGGTTACTGGGTTTTGGATCAGGCATGCCGCCAGATTCGCGCCTGGCAGCAGCAGTATCCTGCAGATCCACCCTTGACCATTAACGTAAATTTGTCGAACGTGCAATGCGCCCAAATCGATTTAGTTCAACAGATTACCGAGATCCTGCAGAAAAACCAATTGAATGCCAGTAGTTTAAAATTGGAATTGACGGAAAGCTTAATTGTTGAAGACTTCGCGTTTACTTCGGCGTTACTATTAAAGTTGCGGGAATTAGGAATTCTGGTGCAAATTGATGATTTTGGCACGGGATATTCATCGTTGGGTTACTTGCACACGCTGCCAATTGACATGCTTAAGATCGATCGTACTTTCATCAGCCAACTGGGAGCCGATGGCAGCGGTTCAGAGATCGTTCGGACGATTTTGGCGCTGGCACATGGTCTCGGGATGAAGGTGATTGCGGAGGGTGTGGAGACCGAAGACCAGCTATCCAACCTGGAGGCGATGAATTGCGAGTATGTACAGGGGTTTCTCTTTGCAAAACCGGTTGATAGTCAAGAGGCAGGTGCCTTGCTAGGGAAGTCGTTTGCCAAATTAGAATAATAAATAATGAACCACAGCAAGCTGGGTGGGGTAAGTTATGGATGAACCACATATACAATTTGTGTTCCAACGCCGGTTTGGCTGACCGGCCTGGATAGGTTACCCCAACGTCCAAAGTCTCACCCATGCCGGATTGTATGCATGGATTAGCACGCTGAGCACAGCGTCCTGCGGAAAGCACACCCTTGCATTACCCCGTAAAACAAAAACCGCTTGCTGCAACCCTCCAAAGCAAGGATCATGCACAGCCTTAGCTTTGTCGTAAGGTCCAATTGGTTGCCCGAGACTATACCATGCCAGTATATCTGTTAGGAAACCCTGCTTAATTCAGTTCTCGTTCGTTCTGCGCAGCTTCGGTGAAGCAAAATTTCCAAAAACCACTTTACATTTTCTTCGTAAAGCATCATTATTATGTTGAATAGTACACAGAACCGGTTGAGGAGGAGACGCCCATGTCAAACAATCAGAATGAGTTTATCCAGTTGGATTGCCCGCGATGTGGCGCTACCCTTCAGGATGAAGGGGATAAGCTGACTTGCCAATACTGCGGGGCAAAGCTGATTCTGAAACGATCTGCCGCCAGCCAGAGGCCTCAACCTGGCAATCGTCAAAATTCCGGCACCGTCGTAAACGGCCTGACCCTCAACCCATTTGCGTATTATGATCCTCAATCCGGCCTGGAGGCCTTTTCCATTCTGGTGCCCCAGGGCTGGCAGGTGAGCGGCGGCGTCACCTGGGTGCCTACCCGCCCAGCCGCACCCGTTCAGATCAGCCTCCAAATTACCAATCCTGACAATCTGGATGTTTTCGAGGCGTTTCCATTTCTATATTTCACCTGGACGAATAATTTTATGATGCAAATGAGCATGCCAGCGGGCAGCCTTTATTTTGGCTATGAAGTCCGCAAGCCGCAGGCGGCTCGCGAAGTGATGCGCCAGGTCGTCCTGCCGCGCTACCGCAGGGTGCCCGATCTGGCTGTTGTCGATGAAGGGCCAGCCACTGAACTGCTACAGTTTGTCACCCACGAGCAGGCTAACCAGGCGCAAGGCGGGCAGTATTCAACCGACTCGGTCCGGATGCGCCTGCATTATACGTTCAATAACCAGCCTGTTGCTGAAGAAATGTCCGGGGTGGCGGAATATACACGCATCCTTGCTCCGGGCATGTTTGGCAATATGGAAAATACCTACTGGAGTATGGGGCATTTGACCAGCTTTCGATCCAACCGCGAGCGGTTGGAAAGTTACGCCGATCTCTATCGGGCGATTGCCACTTCGATCAAGCTCAGCCCGGCCTGGACGGCTGTCGTTCAACAGGTCATTCAGGGTCTGACGAACAATACGCTGCGCTCCATCGACCAGATTGGCGCACTGTCCCGCCAGATCAGCCGCACTTTCAATGAGATCAGCGATATGAATATGAAAGGCTGGCAGGAGCGCTCCGCTGCGTCCGACCGGATGTCTGAGAATTTTAGCCAGGCCATCTGTGGCGTGGATCCTTATTATGACCCGAATACCGGTCAGAACGTCGAGCTTCCATCCGGGTATACCCAGGCATGGTCAACACCGCTGGGCGAGTACATTTTGAGCGATGATCCCAATTTCAACCCCAATATCGGTTCGAATCAGACCTGGACGCCGCTGACTTCGCCAAAGGAATAACCGGCCGAATTTTCCAATCAGGCAGGGTTGTCCCGAAAGTAATCTCCATATATACAGGACGGTGTGGAACCCATCCCCGGCAGGTGCGGGTTCCCCGGCAACAATCACCCTGGGGAGAACAAAGAGGGCGGTCGTTTGGGTAGCTGCTCCTCGAATTTAGGAATAGTTTCACGAAATTTTCCCAAAAAGCTTGACATATCTTTCATTCCTGTGTATAAACCAGCACATTATGGTAAGCCAAGTGAACATCCCTGTAGCTTTTGAGGCCAAGGCTAAGCGCCAGCCCACATCTGGATCTTCGGTGATCGGATACGTGGGCAGTTATTGGTTAAACAGGTCTAGCTAAACACAGGCGGATTCCGCCCGGTCAAATCCTGTAACCCAACGCGCTCTCCGATACCGGAGAGCGCGTTTTTACTTTAATCTGCTCGAGGAAAATTATGGTTGAAATTTTGGACAGCACCCTGCGCGAAGGCGAACAGACTCCATACGTCAGTTTCACCTTAAAGGAAAAGTTGGAAATTGCTCGCCTGCTGGACCAGGTTGGCGTGGAGATGATCGAGGCTGGCGACCCGTGCGTATCACCCGGCATTGCCGATGCAGTTGAAAAGATTGCTGGGCTGGGACTAAAAGCCGAAATTGTGGCCCATTCCATGGCAACCAAAATAGGGATCGACAAGGCGAAAGCCTGCGGCGCCGACCGGGTGGCAATCTTCTACGCCACGTCGAAGCTCCACCTGGACGCAAAGCTTCACAAGACGCCAGATGAAGCCATCCAGATTATTCGCGAGCACGTTGCCTATGCCCGAAGCCTGGGGCTCAAGGTTCGCTATACGCCTGAGGATGCCACCCGCACGGATTTTGACTTCCTGGTCAGGGTTTGCAATGCTGCCATCCAGGCTGGAGCTGACCGGATCAGCTTTGCCGACACGCTGGGCATCATGCAGCCGCATACCATGTACGAACAGGTCCGCGCGCTGCGGGAAAACCTTCTGCCCTGCAAAATTGATCTGCATTGCCATAATGACTACGGGCTGGCATTGGCCAATGCCATGGCGGGTATCCGCGCTGGAGCCGACTGCATTCATACTACTGTCAACGGCATGGGTGAACGCGCCGGCATTCCCGACCTGGCCGAAACCATTCTCGCTTTAAACAACCTGGAAAAGGTCGAGCAGTACAACATCCTATCGCTGGTGCCGGTTTCCAGCTACATAGAAAAAGTTTCAGGGGTTTTCCTGGCGCCCAACAAACCCATCACCGGGCAGAATGCTTTCTCTCATAAAAGCGGGGTGCATACTGACGGGGTGCTGAAAGACTCGCGAACTTACGAACCCTTCGATCCCGCCCTTTTAGGACGCGAACGAAAAATCGTCATTGACAAATACACCGGCAAAAGCGCGGTAGCTGCCAGGCTGGATGAATATGGAATCGAGGTCAGCCCGGCAGAACTGGAAGTGATCGTCTCACGCATCAAGAACCTGGACGAAAACAGCAAACAGCTTTTTGATACGGACATTATCGATATCGCTGAGCAGGTTACCGGTCGCGTCATCGATGTCATCCCACACGACATCCATGCACTGGTGATGGTGGAGACCGAATCACACGTGTATATCCCCTCTGTGGTGCGCCGGTTGCGCGGTTTTCACCAGGTCAACAACGTTTACGAAGTCACCGGCGATTATGACATCAGCGCTATCGTCCAGGTCGATAACGTGATGGCGCTGAACAATCTGATCGATCAATTGCGCACTGTAGCCGGTGTAAAACGCACCGAGACGCGCGTGATACTAAAAAAATATTTTGCAAATGGCAATGGAGGTAGTAATGGGAACATTGGTTGAGGAGATTTTTTCACGCAAAGCCGGACGCGAAGTGCATGCCGGCGAGATCGTGCTTGTGGATGTCGATACCATCATGAGCCACGACAACACCACCCCGCTGGCGATCAAGGCCTTTCGGGAAATCGGGAAGCCGATATTCGATAAGAATAAAATCGTTATTCATTTTGATCATGCCTACCCGGCGCCAAACCTGCTGGCTGCCGAAGCCCAAAAAAAGGGCCTGGATTTTATGAAAGAGCAGGGCATCACCCAGTTCTACCACCAGGGCGTTTGCCACCAGGTGATGATCGAAGAGGGTTTTATCACCCCTGGCGCGATTGTGATTGGTGCGGATTCGCATTCCAACACCTACGGTGCACTGGGTGCCTTTGGCGCCGGGTTCGGCTCGACCGAGATCGGCGTGGCCTGGGTAACCGGCAAGTGCTGGTTCAGCATTCCCCAGACCATCCGGATCGAGTTGAGCAACGCAACCCAGCCGGGCGTCTTCGCCAAGGATGTGATGATCTATATTGCCGGGAAACTTGGCATGGATGGCGGAACTTATCGCTCCGTCGAGTTTGGCGGCGAATATATCGGCCGCCTGCCCGTACACGAACGCATCGTGTTTTCGAACATGTCCACTGAGATCGGCGCCAAGTGCGGGTTGATTGCAGCGGATGCGATCACCCTGGCTTACCTGGCGGCTGAGACACGCGCGCAGGGAAGTTATGAACAAATCCTTCCGGTTAATCCGCAGTACGAAAAAATCATCGCCATCGATGTTTCGACCATCGAGCCGCAGGTGGCCTGCCACCCGGATGTGGACAATGCCAAAGCCTTGCGTGAAGTCGAAGGTCTCGCGGTCGATGAAGTTTATATCGGCACCTGCACGAACGCGCGTTATGAAGACCTGGAAATCGTGGCCGGTATGCTCAAAGGCAAAACTGTGTACCCACACACCCGCGTAATCGTCACGCCTGCCTCGACCCAAATTTACAAAAAGGCCATGCAAAACGGCCTGATCGAAATCCTGATGGAGGCCGGTTGCACCGTAACCGGCACCGGCTGCGGCGCCTGCATCGGCCGGCATGGCGGCGTGCTGGCTCCCGGCGAACGCGCTCTGACCACCATGAACCGCAACTTTATTGGCCGCATGGGCAGCCCGCTCGCAGAGATTTATCTTGCCAGCCCGGCTTCCGCTGCGGCGGCCGCCCTGACCGGTAAAATCACCGACCCCCGGCTTTACCTGGCCTGAAAAGAAATTCATATCAAGGAGCTTACGATGGGAAAAGCCTGGACTTTTGGCGAAAACATGAACACGGACGAGATTATTCCCGGCCGGTTTAATATTACGATCGACCCGCTCGAACTTGCCAGAAACGTTTTCTGCGAGGTAAAACCCGACTATGCCGCCAGGGTTAAACCCGGCGACATAGTCGTGGGCGGACAAAACTTTGGCTGTGGTTCTTCACGCGAGCATGCCCCGGTGGCAATCAAAGGATCGCAGGCCAAGTGTGTTATCGCCGCGTCCTATGCCCGCATTTTCTTTCGGAATGCCATCAATATTGGCCTGCCAATCCTGGAATGTCCGGCGGCGGCAGCGGACATCACCGAGGGCGACGAGATCGATGTCTATCTTGCCACGGGACTCATTCGCAACCTGACCAATGGGCATGTCTATCAGGCCCGTCCGCTGCCAGCCTTTGTCATGAAGATCGCCAAAGCCGGGGGCATCGTCAATTTCCTCAAGAATCATGATGTTCAAGAGCTGATGGCATAAAGGAGAAGAATGGGTTACCAGATTTGTTTGCTCATTGGCGATGGTATTGGGCCTGAGATGGTCGAACGCGCCGAACAGGTTTTGAAAGCTATGCCAATCGACCTGGAATTTACCCGGGCTGAGATCGGTTTTTCGGCTTACCAGCGGCATGGAACCCCACTGCCGCCGGCCACGCTGGAGGCCATACGCGCTTCGGATGCCGCGCTCCTTGGCGCGGTGACCACTCCGCCCAACATCCCCGGTTATTTTTCGCCGGTGGTGCGCATGCGCCAGGAACTTGAACTTTATGCCAATGTCCGTCCGATTCATTCCATCCGCCATCCCTCCTCCAGGCCAGGCATTGACCTGGTGATCGTTCGCGAAAACACCGAAGGGTTGTACGCTGGCATCGAGCGGGTCGAGGAGGATGGAAATCGGGCGATCACGGAGCGGGTCATCACCCGGATCGGCTCGGAACGCATCCTTCGTAAGGCTTTTGAGCTTGCCGTCCAGCAGGGACGAAAAAAAGTGCATGTCGTTCATAAAGCCAACGTCCTGCGCCAGACCTGCGGCCTTTTCCGCCAGGTAGCGCTTGAAGTGGCTGAAGAATATCCATCCATCCTCATGCAGGAAATGTTGGTGGATGCCTGCGCCATGGAGCTGGTTCGCGCGCCGGAACAATTTGAAGTGATTGTGACGACCAACTTATTTGGCGATATCCTCTCGGATGAGGCTTGCATGTTCGTTGGCGGGTTGGGCGTGGCGGCTTCGGGGAACATCGGCCTGCAGGCGTCTGTGTTCGAGCCGGTTCATGGCAGCGCGCCAGCCCTGGCGGGCAAAGGGGTCGCCAATCCGACTGCCACTTTCATGGCAGCCACCATGCTGCTTGAACATATTGGCGAGCCCACCCATGCTGCCCAACTGCGCAGCGCGGTTGAAGCGAGCATTGCTGCCGGTCAGACCACAGCGGATCTGGGCGGCAGTTTATCCACCCGGGATTTTACGCAAATCGTTATCCGGCAATTGCATACCCAAATGGATGCGGGTCTGGCGCACAGAATGGAAGGGGTTGGAGGTAAAGAATGATCCATGTTGGCTTTTTATATACCCGGCTGCGCGTCGAAGAAAAATACCTGCTGGATGAATTGGAAAAACACCAGGATGTCCATCTCATCCGAATTAACGACGGCAACCGGTATTTTGATATTTCCCATTTGGATGAGCCGGTCGATGTGCTCTTTGAGCGTTCCGTTTCCTATTCGCGCGGGCTGTATATTTCGAAAATATACGAAGCCAATGGGGTTTTGGTGGTTAATCCCGCTCAGGTGGCCGAGCGGTGCGGAGACAAGTATGTCACCAGCCAGATTCTTGTCCGAGAGAATATCCCAACCCCACGGGTCTTGATGGCTTTCGACGAAGAATCCGCGCTCCAGGCCGTGGAAACGCTCGGTTATCCCTGTGTGCTCAAGCCAGTCGTCGGATCCTGGGGCCGCCTGCTAGCAAAAGTTGATGACCGCCAATCCGCCGAGGGGTTCATCGAGCACAAAGCCGCTCTCGGCGTGAACCACCAGGTATTTTACATTCAGGAATATGTCAACAAACCCGGCCGTGATATCCGCGCGTTTGTGGTGGGCGAGGAACCGATTGCGGCCATTTATCGCACTTCCGAAAACTGGATCACCAACACCGCGCGGGGCGGGATTGCCTCGAATTGCCCACTCACTCCCGAACTCAGCGAAATTTGCCGCCGCACTGCGTGTGCCATGGGCGGCGGGCTGCTGGCGATCGATGTTTTCGAGACCGGGAACGGTCTGACAGTCAACGAGGTGAACCACACCATGGAATTCCGTAACAGCATCACCACCACCGGGGTCAATATTCCAGCCCTGATGGTCGAATATCTTCTTGCCCAGGCAAAAGGCAGGGCTTGAGCGCTGATCCACCAACGAAACCCAGGGAGCCGCTATGTCATCTGCTTAGGATTTGCCCATTCAATTGGTTAACGGACGAGTTTTTAAATTCGGGTCGATTTGCTATTGACTAATATCACATAGGTGGTAGAATTCGCCCCAATATGTTCACCACGAAGTCGTTCCCTCGTAGCCGTCGTCCGTTACCCACTTCCCCTCTGAAGGTTGGGATAATTTGTTATTGACGACGGTCAGAACGCACTGAAATACCAGTAAAAGTCAGCATAACAGCCCTCCTTCACAGGAGGGCTGTTTTTCTAGATTAATCCAAACCTGGAGGTTTCGTTTATGAATGCAAAAACAAAACAGCAAGTAAAGAAGGTCGTCCTGGCTTACTCGGGTGGCCTGGACACGTCGGTGATCGTTCCCTGGCTCAAGGAAAATTACGGTTGTGAGGTTGTCTGCTTCTGTGCCAATGTAGGTCAGAGCGATGAGAATTTGGGCGGGTTGGAGCAAAAGGCGCTCAACAGTGGAGCCAGCCAGTTGATCGTGCATGATTTGTGCGATGAGCTTGCCAGTGACTATATTTTTCCCATGCTGAAAGCCGGCGCAGTATATGAACATAAGTACTTGCTCGGCACTTCAGTGGCGCGGCCTCTGATCGCCAAACACATGGTGGATGTGGCGCATGAGGTAGGTGCGGATGCAGTGGCGCACGGAGCGACTGGCAAGGGCAACGATCAGGTGCGGTTTGAATTGACGGTGATGGCTTTAGATCCTCGCCTGAAGATCATTGCCCCCTGGCGCGAATGGGAAATCTCCTCGCGCGAGGATGCCATTGCCTATGCTGCCAAACACAACGTGCCGGTGACGGCTACTGTAAAAGCCATCTACAGTCGCGATTCGAACCTCTGGCACCTTTCACATGAAGGCGGCTTGCTCGAGGATCCTTGGAACGAACCTGAAGAGAGCATGTTCCAGCTCAGCACCTCCCCAGAAAATGCGCCAGATGAACCCGTGTATGTGGAAATTGAGTTCGAGAGCGGGGATCCGGTGGCGGTCAATGGCGAAAAGCTATCTCCCGCAAAGGTGATCGAGACCCTGAATGTTATCGGCGGCGCGCACGGCATTGGCCGCGCAGATCTGGTGGAAAACCGCCTGGTCGGGATGAAGTCGCACGGGGTATACGAGACTCCAGGTGGAACCATCTTACTCCACGCCCACCAGGACCTTGAGTCGATGGTGCTGGATCGGGAAACCTTGCACTTCAAACAAGGGGTCGCCAACAAATATGCCGAACTGACTTACAACGGGCTGTGGTTTACCCCGCTGCGCGAGGCGTTGGATGCTTTTGTGAACAGCACCCAGGGTCCCGTCACTGGCACAGTCCGGTTGAAGCTCTATAAAGGCAACATCATCAGCGCCGGCCGCAAGAGTCCATTTAGCCTATACCGCGAAGATTTCGCTACCTTCGGGCAGGAAGATGTCTACGATCAGAGCCACGCGGAGGGTTTCATCCGCCTGTTTGGGCTGAGTATGAAAGTCCAGGCGCTCAACGGCTTGCCCATCGCGGGCTTGGATATGCCCAAGCCAGACTATTCCAAGTTCAAGCGCGACTGATGCTGTTTCGGTTTTCACTGTATCGGTGTGAAAGCCGCCAAGTTCAAAGGAGTGATGATGACCCTCTGGGGCGGACGTTTCTCAACCAAACTCAATGAACAGGCCTGGGACTTCAATACATCCCTACCCTTCGATCAACGTCTCGCTTTGCAAGATGTACGCGGCAGCGTTGCCTGGGCAGGGGCGCTCCAGAAGGCCAAAGTGCTCTCACCGGACGAAAATGCGGCCATCACCAGCGGGCTGAATGCCATCACTGATGAGTTCAGCAGCGGCGCCTTCCTTTTTGCCCAATCCGACGAGGATATTCACACATCGGTCGAGCGGCGTTTGGGTGAACTGGCCGGGTCCGTTGCAGGAAAGCTGCATACCGGGCGCAGCCGCAACGATCAGGTAGCCACGGACTTCCGCCTGTGGATGCTGGAAACCCTCCCGTTTTTGGATCAGGCCATCACGGGTTTGCAGAAGGCGCTGGTGACGGTGGCTGAGCGCAACCAGAACGTGTTGATGCCGGGTTACACTCACCTACAACGCGCGCAGCCGATCACCCTCGCGCACTGGTTCATGAGTCACTTCTGGCCGCTGCAACGCGACCGGGATCGTCTTGCAGATCTGCGCGACCGGGTGGCGGTCTTACCATTAGGCTGCGGCGCGTTAGCCGGGACAGCTTTTGAGATCGACCGGGTCGCCCTGGCCGAGGCTCTGGGCTTTGACCTACCCGCTCAAAACAGTCTGGATGCGGTCTCTGACCGTGATTTTGCCGCCGAATACCTGTTCTGCGCCGCGATGACCGGCCTGCACCTGAGCAGGCTTTCCGAAGCTGTCGTGTTGTTTACCACAGCCGAGTTCGGCTTCTTTGAGCTTGCCGACGCCTACTCCACCGGCTCCAGCCTGATGCCGCAGAAGAAAAATCCGGACTTGTTCGAACTGGCGCGCGGCAAAGCCGGGACGCTCATTGGTATGTTGACCGGTTTAATGGCAACACTCAAAGGGCTGCCCTCCACCTATGACAAAGACTTGCAAGAGGACAAAGTCCCGGTCTTTCAAGCCACCGACAACCTGCTGGCGGTGCTGCCTGTCCTGGCCCAGGCTCTGGAAACCATGACCGTCAGGCCAGTGCGAATGCGGGCAGCCATCGACTCAACCATGCTGGCGACGGACCTGGCAGATGATCTGGTTCGCAAAGGAGTTTCGTTCCGCGACGCTCACGCGGCAGTGGGGAAAGCCGTCCAACTGGCGGCTGAAAAAGGGGTCAGCCTGGAACAGCTATCTCTCGCGGAATGGAAAAGCGCGGGTCCGTTCGAGGGGGATATGGCTCAGGTCTTCGACCCATTGGTTTCAATTGCTCGACGATCTGCTGTCGGTGGGACTTCCCCAATAGCAGTATTTCAACAAATTCAAAAGGCTAAATCAATTATCCAAGGAGATCAATCATGAATATCGTTTCTTGCCCAGAATGTGAAGCTGAAATTACGCTGGATGCCAGTACCGAAGTGGGTGAAATCATTGTGTGTTCCGATTGCGGCGTAGATCTGGAGGTGACCGGGCTGGATCCAGCCGCGGTGAATCTTGCGCCTATGGAACAGGAAGATTGGGGTGAGTGACACGCTGCGCAGCAGCCACTTATTGTTCGTAAAATGCCTGGGTAGGAGTAGAAAACGATGATGCCGAAAAGATTACGAATTGGGGTGATCTACTCGCGAGTACGCGTCGAAGAGAAATGGATTTTCGGAGCTTTAGAAAAGCGCGGCCTGGATTACGATCGACTGGATGACCGCGGGATTTCCTTTGATCTGCAAAACTCGGCGGCGTGGTGTGCTTTCGATGCCGTCCTGGAACGCAGCATCAGTTATACCAGCGGGCTTTATGCGCTGCGGATGTTAAATGCCTTCGGAATCACGACCGTGAATACCGCCAAAGTCGCAGAAATCTGCGGTGACAAACTGATGACCAGCGCTGCGCTGGCCCGGGCTGGTGTACCCCAACCACACAGCGCAACCGCCTTCACCCCCGAGGCAGCGTTGGAAGCAATCGAGACCTTTGGCTACCCGGTGGTGCTGAAACCGGTGGTCGGATCGTGGGGCCGCCTGCTGGCAAAAATCAACGACCGCGACGCCGCCGAGGCGCTGCTGGAACATAAAGCTATGCTTGGCTCGGTACAACACTCGGTTTTTTACATTCAGGAATACATCAAAAAACCGGGTCGCGATATTCGTGCTATTTTGGTGGGGGACCGGGTGCTGACAGCCATTTACCGCAAGTCGGACCACTGGATCACCAATACTGCCCGCGGCGGGGAGGGTGAGATTTGCCCCATTACACCGGAGATCGAATCGTTGTGCTTGCGGGCAGCGCAGGCGGTTGGCGTTGGTGTGCTGGCTGTCGATCTGGTGGAGCATCCTGAAAAGGGCCTGCTGGTCAACGAGGTTAATCACACCATGGAATTTCACACCGCGCAGCCCATTAGCGGCGTGAACATTGCGGACGAGATCGTGAATTACGTCATGGAAGCGGCGAAAAAATAAAGCCCACGAATCTGACTTCTGCGGAGAGTGAGTGTAAAAATGACCAGTGTTTCAATTGTAGGTGGTTCGGGTTACGGCGGTGGAGAATTGTTGCGTTTGCTGCTCGGTCACCCCCAGGTGGAGGTGAGGCAAGTAACCTCCCGTTCGCATCTGGGTGAGTATGTCTATCAGGTGCATCCCAACTTGCGCAAGCGCACGCAACTTAAGTTTACCGACCCGGCCCAATTGGAACCGGTGGATGTGCTCTTTCTGGCGCTGCCTCATGGGCAGGCGCAGAAAAAGATCGACGAGTATGCTGCCCTGGCACCGCAGATCATCGACCTTTCGGCAGATTTCCGGCTGAAAGATGCCGCGTTGTACGAAAAGTGGTACGGAGTTTCGCATGCGGCGCCTGATTGGCTTGGGAAATTTATATATGGGTTGCCAGAGCTGCACCGCCCGGAAATGAGGGAGAGTCGCTATATTTCTGGCGTGGGCTGTAACGCCACGGCCAGTAACCTGGCGTTGCTTCCGCTTATCCAGGCTGAGTTAATCGACCTTTCCGCGCCGGTTATCAGCGAGATCAAGGTCGGCTCATCCGAATCGGGAGCAGAGGGCAATGCCGGATCGTTGCATGCGGAACGCGCTAACGTCATACGCACTTTTTCCGCTTTTGGTCACCGCCATACTGCGGAAGTCATTCAGGAAACCGGTATTCAGGATGTGTCATTGACCATGACGGCCGTCGATCTGGTACGCGGCGCGTTGGCGACAGTCCATGCGAAAGTAAAGCCGGGGGTTGCGAACAAGGATTTGTGGAAGGCATACCGGGCAGCCGCGAACGAGAACCCTTTCATCCGGGTGGTAAAGGAACAGCGCGGGATTTACCGGGTGCCCGAGCCGAAAATCGTAGCCGGATCCAATTACGCGGATATCGGTTTCGAGCTGGATGAATCAAATGGACATGTCGTTTCGATCTGCGCCATCGACAATTTAATGAAGGGCGCGGCGGGAACTGCGGTGCAATGCTTGAACCTGATGATGGGTTGGGATGAAATGACCAGCCTGGATTTCCCCGGCCTGCACCCGGCTTAGTGGTGGAAAAGAAAAGGATGAACCGATTGGAGAACTCAAACTTAACGCACACGCTGGTGGTCAAATTGGGAGGGACGGAAGGGGTAGATTTTTCAGCGATCTGCGCGGACGCAGTGGAACTGCTGGCGCAGGGTTACAAGCTAGTCTTCGTACACGGTGGTTCTGCGGAAGCCACCTCTCTGGGGGAAGCGTTGGGCACTCCCCCCAGGTTTATAACCTCGCCTTCCGGGTACACTTCCCGTTATACCGACCGTACCACCCTGGAAGTATTCCTGATGGCGGTCAACGGCAAAGTTAATTCGTTCTTGACCGAGCAACTGCACGGCCTGGGCGTTTGCGCTTTTGGCTTGAGCGGAATGGATGGGCGGTTAATGGTCGCGGCGCGCAAAGAGGTGGTTCAGAGCGTGGAAGCCGGAAAACGCCGGCTCATTCGCGATGATTTCACGGGCAAAATCGAGCAAGTCAACGCTGGCCTGCTGGAAATGCTGCTCGGCGCGGGCTATTTGCCGGTCATCGCCCCGGTGGCGGTCAGTCCAAAGGGTGAAGCGCTCAACGTGGACGCTGACCGGGCGGCTGCCGTGATTGCTTCGGCGCTGAAAGCGGATACGCTGATACTGCTTACGGCTGCGCCTGGCCTGATGGAGAAATACCCAGACGAGTCGACCGTCGTAAAGCACGTTTCCCCTGCTCAACTACCGGCCGCGTTGGAAATGGCGCAGGGACGCATGAAAAAGAAGGTCCTGGGCGCCGGTGAGGCGTTACAGGGCGGCGTTGGCCGGGTCATCATCGCCGATGGACGGGTGAAACAACCGGTTACTCGGGCGTTGGCCGGAAGCGGCACATTGGTTCAATAGATTTATCGGGGGGTCAGGCTGCCGGATCATTTTTTGACTGCTGTGGCAGCGGGGCCCGCTTTATTGGGAGATGCGATGAATATCATTGAAATGGAAGCTAAATACACATCCGGGGTGTATGCCAAACAACCCATCGCCTTTGTGCGTGGGCAGGGTGCGATCCTCTGGGATGCGGATGGAAACGAGTATATCGACTGTTCTTCCGGGCACGGCGTGGCCAATCTGGGGCATGCTCACCCCAAAGTGGCCGCTGCGATCGCTGAACAGGCCGGCAGGCTGATTACATTATTTGAAACCTTCCCCAATGATCAGCGCGCTGCCCTGATGGAGAAATTAACCGGATTGACCCCAGGCTTGGATCGGGTCTTCTTCTGCAATTCTGGCACCGAATCGGTGGAAGCGGCGATTAAATTTGCGCGACTGTCCACCGGCCGAAGCGGGATCGTGGCGGCCATGCGCGGATTCCATGGGCGCACGCTGGGTTCGCTTTCCGCCACCTGGAACAAGAAGTACCGCGAACCCTTTCTGCCGCTGGTGCCGGATTTTCAACATGTGAGCTACAACAACATCGAGGCGTTGGATAAGGCGGTGTCTGATGCCACCGCGGCGGTCATCCTTGAGCCTGTCCAGGGTGAGGGAGGCGTTTATCCGGCTGATCCTGCTTACCTGGAAGCAGCCCAGCGAATCTGTTCAAGCCGTGGCGCGTTGCTGATCATGGATGAAGTTCAGAGCGGGTTTGGGCGCACAGGCAGATTGTTCGCCTACCAGCGTTACGGCATCACGCCGGATTTGCTATGTTGCGCCAAGTCGCTGGCGGGCGGCGTGCCCATGGGCGCAGTGCTGATAGGCGAACAGGTAAAAAACCTCGTACCCGGCGCTCATGGCTCGACCTTTGGCGGAAACCCACTTGCCTGTGCGGCGGCGCTGGCGGCGCTGAGCGTCATCGAGGAGGAGGGCCTGGCCTCTCAGGCGGAGGTTAAGGGGGCCTATTTGATGCAAAAGCTGAAGGCGATCCCCTGTGCGAATATTCGCGAGGTGCGCGGGTTGGGACTGATGATTGGCATCGAGATGAAGCAAAAGGTGACCCCATACCTCAAAGCCTTGCAGGAAAAACGCATCATTGCCTTGAATGCCGGTTTGACAGTCATCCGGCTGCTGCCACCGCTGGTAATCACTTACGAGCAGTTGGACCAGGTCGCAGCCAGCCTCCAGGAAGTGCTCTTGAATGAAGATATTTATGAGCGGGAGTCCTCCGCAGATTAGTTCGTGATGATTATGTCGAATTGCTCACCCGGCAGGGATGGATGATGGATACTTTGATCGGACTGGTTTCCCAGTACAGCTCATCCGGGCGGGAGCGGGCGGCGGTGGAATGGCTGGTCGCGCGGATGAAAGACCTCGGCTACCACCAGGCATTTACCGACCCGGCAGGAAATGCGGTCGGAATTGTAGGCAGCGGACCGCGGCAGGTGATTCTGTTAGGGCATATCGATACTGTCCCCGGGAAAATATCCGTGCGGGTCAGGGATGGCGTATTGTACGGACGCGGCACGGTGGACGCCAAAGGCCCACTAGCGTGTTTTGTGGATAGTGTGGCGCGTCTGGGTGAAACAGACGGCTGGCAGTTTGTCGTGATCGGAGCGGTCGAGGAGGAACGAGATTCAGAAGGCGCGCGGTTTGTCGTGGATCAGTACCGGCCGGATTTTGCGATTATCGGTGAGCCAAACCGATGGGATCGGGTTGCCCTGGGGTATAAAGGGACTGCCCTGGCAACAGTGACGGTCCGGCAAAAACAGTCGCACACCGCCAGCGCTGAACAGACGGCCAGCGAAGCAGCGGTGAAAATTTGGCTGTCGGTTCAGGCTTTTGCGGAACAATTTAATGTGGACAAATCTCGCGCTTTCGATAAGATTCTCCCTACATTACGAGGATTGCAATCAGGACAAAATGGTTACGAGCAGTGGGCGCGCTTAACTCTGGGAGCGCGCCTGCCAATGGATGTGTCTCCGGAAGAGTGGTACATCACGCTGAATAATCTGGTTGGCGGTGCTGAAGTTACCCCGACAGGATATGCCATTCCTGCCTGGGTCTGTGAGAAGAACACTTTGCTGGTACGGTCTTTCTTGAGCGGGATTCGGGCTCAGGGGGGAGTTCCGTTCTTTGTCTATAAGACTGGAACGGCTGATTTGAATATCGTCGCACCGGCCTGGCAGTGCCCCGCCCTGGTATATGGGCCAGGCGATTCAGCTTTAGACCATACCCCGAACGAATCGATCGATATGGCGGAATATCAAAAAGCCGTTGGGGTACTTGAAAGTGCGCTACGGGACTTGATCAAACGGCTGCCCCCTGGCGCCGGGTCGTCATAATTACTGAAAATTGCTTAAGCACCAAGGTGTTGGAAAGTCTTCAATCGTTTATTGCTGACATAAATTCCTGCCTTGAATGGAAGGAAGAGGCTGCAAGTGGAAAATTGGCAAGGATTGCCATCCAATAAAAAGGGACTTGCCACTGAATTATTGAGATACCCTATTGAAAATCTCATATATATCCTTATAATAAAATTATTAATCAAACTCGACGTATTTTTGTTAATTTATTGACTGGCTTTGGCCTATGACGACATCGTAAGTTGGTCCTTTTTTTAAAGCGGCGGTAATGACCTTCCCGCTTTATTTTGGCGTACTTTTTCATAGTTAAGGAGAAATCCATGCGTACTCTAAAATTTTGGTTGATGCTTATTGTCCTGGTAGTCGCGCTAACCAATACCCAACCTTCCTTTGCAGAAGGATCGGGGCCACGTTCAGCACCGATCTATGGCGCCGATTCACCGGATGCAATAGCAGGCGAATACATCGTCGTATTCAAAGCGGGAACCGCCGGTGAAGGCGTGGGTCGAACGATCGAACAGGCGCGCGGCAACGGGGCATCCGTCCATTTTGTCTATACCACTGCACTGACCGGCTTCGCTGCTTCTCTGCCCGAACAGGCGCTCAATGGGCTGGTCCATAATCCAAACGTGGAATACATCGAGGTCGACCAGACCGTCACGATCGATGGCACCCAAACGCCAGCAACCTGGGGGCTTGATCGGATCGATCAGCATTCACTGCCGCTCAACAATACCTACACCTATAACAGCACTGGCGCTGGCGTCAATGCTTATATTATCGATACCGGCATCCAGGTATCGCATAGCGAGTTCGGCGGAAGAGCCAGCGTCGCTTTTGACTCGGTCGGTGATGGCCGGAACGGTGTTGACTGCAACGGGCACGGCACACATGTCGCCGGGACGGTCGGCGGCACGACCTACGGCGTTGCCAAGAATGTCTCGCTTTATGCAGTGCGCGTGTTGAACTGCAGCGGCTCCGGCACCACCTCGGGCGTCATCGCAGGCGTTGACTGGGTTGCGGGAAACCATGCTTCCCCGGCTGTCGCCAATATGAGCTTGGGCGGCGGCGCTTCCACTGCGCTCGATACAGCGGTCAATAATTCGATCAATGCGGGCGTGACCTATGCAGTCGCTGCCGGAAACAGCAAACGAGACGCCTGTAAATACTCCCCGGCGCGCGTCCCGGCCGCATTGACCGTCGGCGCGACAACCAGCAGCGATGCGCGCGCTTCCTACTCGAACTACGGCCCCTGCCTCGACCTGTTTGCACCGGGTTCCAGCATCACTTCTGCCTGGATCGGCAGCGTTTCAGCCACCAACACAATTAGCGGAACATCAATGGCCACTCCGCATGTGGCGGGCGTTGCAGCCCTGTACCTGGCAGCAAATCCCACTGTTGCGCCTTCAACCGTTGCCGCTGCCATCAAGGGCGCTGCAACCCCTAACGTGGTCAGTAACGCCGGAAGAGGCTCCGTAAACTTGCTGCTTTACTCGCTGGTTCCGTAATCCACAAATCAATCCGTGTTTCTACAAATGTCCCTGGCAGCAACCGCTACCGGGGACATTTTGCAATAACAACAGGGAACGATTGAATTTCATACAAATATTTTTTCACTGTTTTTATATCGAAATGAATAGGGCAGGCTGACCGCCTTTTTCTTAATTGCAGATTGAAATTCCAGGATTTAATAGCATAATAGAGTAGTAAGAAATTCCAGTATTGAAACTCCAATTAAAGAATGCGTTCAGTGGTTTTCCCTCGGGCCCAGGGAAACGCATGTTGAAAGGTCGGAATTGGCTTTGTGATCTTTCAATTTGCCGCCATAAAAAAGCGGTATGGTAGCGAACGCCTGTAGGACTGACGAGTTGCCAGGTGCCCCTGGTTGCTCCAACCTTGATATTGTTGGTGCATGGAATACGCTTATCTCAGGTTGTCTGTATTGGCCAGCTATGCCGATGAAAGACGAATCGCAGAAAATGCACGAACAAACTTTAGGCTATTTTGGCAATAATGTTGCACCGTTACCACGAATTGTTATCGATAGTCTGATTGCTTCATAAAAGGCCGCCACGATGTCTTTGTATAAGAAAACATGGGTTATTGCAGGATCATTATTTATCATATATCTCGTGCTCTTTGTGATAATAGCCAGCGCATGGCTTCTCGAGCGCTATCGTTTGCTGGAAGAGGACATGATGCATGAAAATGTTGGGCGGGTGCTCAATGCAATTTCGCAGGATATGACAACCCTTTCGGCCATTGCCAGTGATTGGGCTATCTGGGACGATACATACACCTTTATCGAAGACCGAAATGACGATTATATTCAATCTAATCTCGTAGATGGGACTTTTAGCGGACTGGGTCTCAACGCGATGATCTATGTCAATTCCTCTGGGACGATTGTATACTCGAAGGCGTTTGACTTAATCAACAATGAAGCCGTAGCTGTACCTTCAAGCCTTGTCGAGCATTTTACAGGCGAAAGCCCTTTACTTGTGCATCCCAATTCAGACAGCGGTCATACCGGCATCCTTTTGCTGCCAGAAGGTCCCATGCTGCTTGCTTTTCAACCCATACTGACAAGCGAAGAAGCAGGTCCTAGCCGTGGTACATTGCTCATGGGGCGCTATCTGGATGAGGATCAAATTCAACAACTGTCCGAAAGGACAGATTTAGCCATTGCGATGCTCCCATTCGATTTGCCTGAAAGTTCTACGGTGATGGCGGAATTGGTGACAACGCAACCCGGGGAGAATAGCACCCTGGTTCGAACCATCAACAAGAATGTAATAGCTGGTTACAGCATTCTTGAAGACATCTACGGGCAACCAGCTCTGATTTTGAAAATTAGCATGCAGCGAGACGTCTATAATCAGGGTCTCAGGAGTATCTTGTTTTTTATTGGGAGCCATATAGCGATAGGCCTCTTGTTGATCATAGCTACTCTAATAATTCTGAACAAGTCAGTGATAAAAAAGTTTTCACTTCTTAGTGAAGATCTTAAAATGATGATTAATCCCGGCGATCTCAGCAAAAGAGTTCGAGTGAGCGGGAATGACGAAGTAACCCGGATGGCATCCGATATTAACGCCATGCTCGAAGTGTTGGAGGATAACAATAAAAGTCTGGCTGCTAGTGAAGAATGGAACCGGACATTAGTTGAGGCATTCCAGGATTCCCTTTTCATCATTGATCGGCAGGGATGTGTGAAATATGTGAACGATTATGGGGCCAATTTGTTTCGAATGAATGCGGAGGAAATGAAAGGCAAATCAATAACTGAATTGTTTCCGCCAGAGCTGGCAAAGAATCTAAAAGCAAATGTGCTGCATGTTTTTGATAAAGGGGAACCGGTATGGAAAACTTCCAGCATCCCATTTCCTTCTCGAATCATCTGGATGAGCACTGGTCTTTTTCCAATAAGAGCAGCAGATGGCTCTATACAGTCAGTCCTTGGGATTTCACGCGATATCACTGAGCAAAAAAGAATGAGCGAGGCGCTACAGGTTCGCGAAAAAAGATTTAGAAATATCTTTAAATATTCCCCGATTTCACTTTGGGAGGAAGATATCTCGCGCCTCGTTGCTAAAATTGATGAATTGCAACTTTCCGGTGTGAGCAATTTGAGGTCTTATTTCGGAAACGCCCCCCAGTTGGTTTATGAATATATTGGGCTGGTGGAAGTAATCGATATCAACCAGGCGACTTTAGACTTATATCAGGCCAAATCGAAAGGTGAATTACTGGATAATATTAATAAAATATATTGCGAGGAGACACTGCCGTCTCTCATTGATGAAATGGTCGCTATCGCCGAAGGGAAGACCCGTTTTTCTGGTGAAACGGTCAACCTGACGCTGCATGGTGAACGGACTGACATATTATTGAATTCAGAAATCATACGCGATAAACACGAGAACCAATACCGCAGGCTTGTTTCTGCCAGAGACATTACCAGGGAAAAGCAGAATACAGAAGCGTTGGCGCAGAAGAACAAGGAACTGGACCGCTCCAACGATCAATTGGAAGAGCTTAATAATATGATTTCGCTGGTCAATGATATGAGCAACCTTTTCCAATTATGTGAAACCCGGCAGGAAATTTTCTCCGTGATCAGCAGTCATCTTTCGCTAATATTCAAAAACACCGGGGGCATCCTGTATGAGCTTGATCTCTCACTTAACAAGTTCAAAACCATAGCCAACTCGGGGAAAATGGCACAAGTAAACGAACAGGAATTTGATTCGGGTTCCTGCTGGGCATTGCGAAAGGGTCGAATACACAATTTCAACACAGAGGGCGATGGAATCGTATGCGAGCACTTGAATCCCTTTGCGCCAACCTCCACTTTGTGCATTCCACTGGTATCCAATGGGGTAACTCGGGGATTATTCTCCCTAATCACCTCGGACGCTGCGGGTGAGCTGGAAGAAGCATTTTCTTCTGAGAACAGGAAGAAAATTGCTTTGATTATCGCTGAGACCATATCATTAGCATTAACGAACATGGATATGCGCGAAAAACTCTACGAACAGTCCATACGCGACCCCTTGACCAATTTGTACAACCGGCGCTACATGGAAGAAACGCTTGACCGCGAAATCAGGCTGGCTGAACATAAGCACACATCGCTCGCCGTTATCATGATCGATATCGATCACTTTAAGAATTTCAATGACAATTTTGGACACGAAGCCGGTGATGAGGTCTTGAAAAATATCGGCTGGCTCATGCAATCTCAAGCTCGTGTGAGCGATATTGCCTGTCGGTACGGCGGGGAGGAATTCGTTATCATCCTGCCCGATTCCACGTTAAGTGATTCCTGGCAAAGAATGGATGCATTACGAATCCAAATCGATCAGTTAAATCTTTCCTCCAATGGCAAAGAATTAAGTGATATCTCGATTTCAGGGGGGCTGGTCGAATTCCCAACAAATGGTAAGACGTCGAGCCAGTTATTGCAGGCCGCCGATCAAGCGCTCTATCGAGCTAAAACCGCCGGCCGCAATCGAATCGAAACCGCTGATCATTTATTGCCCACTGAATAGGGGTTGTTATGCTGCCCTTCGACAAGCTCAATCGCAGATTGGCGGTCAGGGCGCGGAAAGCCTGCTATCCGTCTGGGCTACCCTGAACGAAGTGAAGGGTAGCAACACTTCATTCTCGGTCACTCCGCGGGAAGGACGAAAGTTCGACGGTTTGTTGTTCTCCGTTGAATAAGCTGAGGTTAATTGAATTTTCTACCCCACTGTCCAGATTCTTGATAATGGCGTTCCAACGATGAAGTTGTTAATAACATTATTGTCAAGAGCTATTTTATGGTTTAATTATATAATAGTCGGAAATCCCCGAATTTTCCTGGCGTCAAACGAATATGGGTATCCGTTCATCGTTACCGGTTCATTGCCGCAGGACAGGGGTATTACTCATGCTTATTCTTTCGTTTGGAAGAAATACTCCAGGCCGGTAAGCGACCTTTTCGAGATTTTGCATAATATAGCGGGGGCTATATTCGATATCCCACTCCATTCTCCAGATTTGACCCGATCACCGAAAAGTAAAAAAGGTATTTATCCATTGGGAAGAGAGCGCCGACGATCAAGATTTCCTGTTTTATGGGCTAGTTTGGTTGGCACAGCACTATTCATGCTGTTAGCCATCCTACCTGGACGGGTTAACGCTGCGGAGAGAACAGTTCGAGTTGGGGTGTATCAAAACAAGCCAAAAATTTTCCTCACTGATAGCGGAACTGCTGACGGCTTCTTCATCGACTTATTAGAAGAAATCGCTAAAAAAGAGAGCTGGACGCTGGTCTATGTGCCCTGTGAATGGGAAGCGTGCCTTACTGCGCTGGAGACCGGTGAGATCGACCTGATGCCGGATGTCGCTTATTCGATCGAGCGCGATGAGAAATACGATTTCCATCACATCCCTGCTGCCGAGAGTTGGTCCAGGGTATATGCTGATCCGACCTCACAGATCAACCGGATCGATCAGTTGGACGGGCAACGGGTGGCTATTCTCAACGGATCCATCCAACAAAAAGCATTGGTACAAGCGATGGAAGAGCACGGATTTTCTGTGACGGTTGTGCCAGCAAAATCCCTTGAAGATGCTTTTGGTCTGGTTACCAAAAAATCAGCAGTCGCAGTCGTGACGAACCATTTTTACGGGGATTACGTTTACCGTGAATATGGCTTGGTAAGAACATCGATCATTTTTAATGCGTCAACGCTATATTACGCAACTGCTGAGGGACATAATCAGGATCTACTGGACGCTATCGACAGCCACCTGGGCGTATGGCGTGAGGACCCAAAATCGGTCTATTCTATCACGCTAGATCGCTGGTTGAATCCATCCAGCGCAAATCAGTGGCTGGGGACGACAGCCTGGGTCGTTGGCATTGTCCTGGTATTGTTATGTCTGGCAGTGGCATGGGTTGTTATCCTGCGTAAACAGGTTCATGAGCGGACACAACATCTAGTCAATATAAACCAGGCATTGCACGAGAGCGAGGAGCGCTATCGTTTAATCTCGGTAGTGGCTTCCGATTACATATTTTCAGAAAAATTAGATCTGGATGGCAAACTAACCTTAAACTGGGTAGCGGGCGCCTTTGAGTCGATTACCGGTTATACGTTCGAAGAATACAAAGCTCGCGGCGGCTGGCGCGCCAGTTTGCATCCTGACGATCTGGCGACGGATGACCTGGACCGGGAAAAACTCCGCGCTAACCAGACTGTCCACAACGAAATTCGGACGATCACCCAAAGCGGTCAAACGGTCTGGGTCCAAGTCTATGCCCACCCGGTCTGGGACGCGGAGCGCAATGAATTAATTGGCATCAACGGCGGCGTGAAAGACATCACCGAACATAAACGCGCTGAAGAATTAATCGCAGCCAGTGAGCAGCGCCTCTCGTTGATCCTGGACACGGTGGGTGATGTTATCTATCTTACATCTGTCGAACCAGATGATTGCTTTCGGTTCGTATCCATCAATCCAGCTTTTCTTGCTGTAACCGGCCTGAGCCGCGAGCAAGTGGTCGGCAAACGGATGGAAGAAGTCTTACCGCCCGAATCGCATGCGCTGGTGAGAGAAAAATACAAACAGGCGATTCAAGAGAATAAAACGGTGAGATGGGAGGAAGTATCCTCCTATCCCACGGGCACGCTCTACGGTGAAGTGTCGGCCACACCATTTTATGACAACACAGGAACCTGTACCTACTTGGTCGGCTCGGTGCATGATATAACCGAAATCAGGCGCGCGGAAATAAAGATCCGCAAAATGAATGAGGAGCTTGAACGACGTGTGGCGGAACGTACGGCGGAATTGGAGAGCGCCAAAGTGCGCGCCGAGTCCGCTGACCGGTTGAAATCAGCCTTTCTGGCCACCATGTCGCACGAATTGCGCACTCCGCTCAATTCCATTATTGGTTTTACCGGCATGTTGCTGATGGGGTTGGTCGGGCCGCTGGAACCGGAGCAGGAAAAACAGCTCAACATGGTACAGGACAGCGCCCATCACTTACTGGAACTGATCAACGACGTTCTTGACATTTCTAAAATCGAAGCCGGCGAGCTCGAATTAATTCGAGAACCGTTCGATATGCAAGAATCACTGAGGAAAAGCATTGATAAGATCGTCCCGTTGGCAAAGAAAAAGGGATTGGAGTTGGTGCCTTCGATAGCCCCTCAAGTTGGCAAAATGACCGGCGACCGGCGCCGCGTGGAACAGATCCTGCTAAATTTACTCAGTAATGCGCTAAAATTTACAGATCAAGGAAGCATCAACATCGATTGTTCTGTCAGGGATGGCATGGTCATCACTTCCATCACGGATACGGGCATCGGCATCAAGCCTGAGCAAAAAGAATCTCTCTTTCGGCCATTCCGTCAGTTGGATGCGGGAACCACACGCCAGCATGATGGCACCGGACTGGGCCTGTCCATCTGCAAGCGCCTGGTCGAAGCCATGGGTGGAGAGGTTTGGGTCGAAAGCGAATGGGGTAAAGGAAGCACTTTTAGTTTCTCGTTACCTGTAGAGGGGATGAAATCATGAAAACCACAATCCTTTTGATCGAGGACAATGAGCGAAACCGCTACCTGACGACCTTTCTGCTGGAAAAGCACGGTTACCAGGTGTATATTGCCGCAGATGGGCGTAGCGGGATTGACCTTGTGTACCAACTCAAGCCAGATCTCATCCTGTTGGATATTCAATTGCCTGAAATGGACGGATATGCCGTCGCCCTGGAATTGACGAAGAATAAACTGTTTCAAATCCCCATCGTAGCCGTGACCTCCTATGCCATGACAGGCGACCGGGAGCGGATTCTGGCGGCGGGCTGCATCGGCTATATCGAAAAACCGATCAACCCGGAAACGTTTGTGTCGGAAATAGAACAATACCTGTTACCACGCAAACCGCAAGACGCTCGGGAGGATCAACGTGACTAAAATCCTCATTGTTGACGACGAAGAAAAAAATCTTTATCTGCTGCAAATGCTTCTCTCAGCCAATGGCTACGAATTGGCGTCGGCTGCGAATGGTGCTGAGGCGTTGGAACTTGCACTCCAGGTCAAACCGGATGTGATCATCAGCGACATCTTGATGCCGGTGATGGACGGTTTCAGTTTTTGCCGCGCCTGCAAGGAAGATGGGCGGTTGCGGGATATCCCTTTCATATTTTACACCGCCACCTACACCGAACCCCAGGATGAAGCCCTTGCCCTCAGTCTGGGCGCAGAACGATTCATTGTCAAACCAACCGAACCGGCTGAATTTCTGGCTTTGCTGAATGAAACCCTTGAGAAACACGCAACCGGCGAGCTGGCCGCCAGACACGGGGCAATCGACGATGCCGAGTATTATAAGGAACACAACGCTGCGCTCCTCCGTAAACTGGAAGATAAGATCGCGGAACTCGAAAAGAAGAACCGCCAATTGGAAGATGAGATCGCGACACGAAAAAAAACCGAAGAGGAACTCCAGGAATCCAAAAATAGTTATGCCGCGCTGGTGGAAAATGCGCCAGTCGGCGTTTACCGCACCCAGGATGGAGTTTTTCTTTTTGCCAACCAGGAGCTGGCGAACATCGTAAATTACGCTTCACCGGCCGATTTGATTGGCCAGCAAAGCCTGTTGTTTTACCAGGATTCAAGCGACCGGACTCGCTTGCTTGACGCCCTGTCGAAAGAGAAGCAGGTCAAGAATTTCGAGACCGGGTTTGTGACGCGCGACGGTCAGGTCAAAGTAGTGTTGTTGAGCGCCACAGCGGAAGATGGCTCGCTTACCGGCATGGTCATCGACATCACGGACCGGAAGCGAATAGAAGAGAAGTTGAAGGAAAGCGAAAAGCTATTTAAATATGCGTTCGAAAATGCCCCGATCGGCAAGGCATTGGTAGCACCTGACGGCCGCTTTCTCAGGATAAACCGCTCATTAGCTGGAATCCTGGGTTACTCCGAAGAAGAACTATTAAAGAAAACCTATCAAGAAATCACACATCCCGACGATCATGATATCCAACTTTCCTACACCCAGCAGTTGCTGGTGGGCGAGATTCTAAACTACCAAATCGAGAAACGTTACTTCCACAAGAATGGCCGAATCATCAATGTCCAGCTAGATGTGTCACTCGTGAGAGACAAGAACGAGCAACCGTTGTACCTCGTCGCCCAGGTTCAAGACATCACTCAAAGCAAACGGATGCAGGAGGAAATCCACCATTCGAACGATTTACTTAATATCACCGGGCAAATCGCAAAGATCGGCGGTTGGGAAGTACTTCTTGAAACCCAGGCACTGAACTGGACCGAAGAAGTCTATCGCATTCATGAAGTCGATCCGGCTACCAAGCCGAATCTCGCCGAAGCGATCTATTTCTATGCGCCGGAGGCCCGGCCGGTTATTTCCGCCGCAGTGCAGGCTTGCATCGAATCCGGCACGCCTTATGATCTTGAACTCGAGTTGATAACCGCCAAGGGCAAGCGCATTTGGGTGCGCGCTCAGGGCGCAGCCGAACGCAGTGACGGAAAAATCACCCGTATTTACGGCGCTTTCCAGGATATCACGGAGCGTAAGCTGGCAGAAGAGAAGTTGCGCCAATCCGAGGAGCGTTATCGCCTGATTTCAACAGTGGCCTCCGATTACATGTTTTCATCCCAGGTTGGAGCGGATGGCAAGCTCTCGTTAAATTGGGTTGCCGGCGCCTTCGAGGAAATTGCGGGATATTCGTTTGAAGAGTTCGTTGCCCGCGGTGGGTGGCGCGCCAGTTTGCATCCTGATGACCTGGTTGTAGATGACCGGGATATGGAAAGGTTACGCGCCGGCCAATCCATCAACAGTGAACTTCGCACCATAACCAAAAGCGGTAAAACTGTTTGGGTAAGCGTCTATGCTCACCCAGTAAGGGACGCAAAGAGCAACAAATTAATTGGCATATACGGCGCAGTGCAAGACATCACTGCACGCAAGCAGGATGAAGAGCTGATCCACCAACGGACCCAGGACCTGGAGCTGATCAACGCAATAAGCTCCGCCATCAACCAGGGCATGGAAATCAAGGACATTATTACATTTGTATCCAAAACACTCCTGGTGAACTTTCATTGCACTACTGTGCTTATCGCGCTCCCCGGATCGGATGAAAACTATTTACGGGTTGACCACATTGAATTTTCCTCAAAGCTGATGAAGAAAATAGATAAATTTGTCGGGAAAGGGGTAAAGTCCTTTCAATTGCGAATCCCTATTTCCGGGGATGGTCCATTCGCACGAATTTGCAAACAAAGCGAAATCGAAGTTATCAATGATTCAGCCACCATTCAGGCCATGATGGCTGAATATGTCGAAGAAGAGTGGCAAAAGCGCCTGATTCCGCAAGCTTATAAAGTCGCGGGGGTCCATTCGGCTATCCCAGTGCCCCTGGTTGCCAGGGGGAGGTTATTTGGGTTACTCCAAATTGGCAACAGCGAACCCCTGCCAGCATCTAGCATAAAGCGTATCCAGGTGATTGCAGACCAGTTGACTGCGGCCTTTGCTCGCAAACATGCGGAAAGGCAAACCATCCAGCGGTTGCAGAACATCGAAGCCCTGCACACCATCGACGCTGCCATCGCCAATAGTATGGATCTTGGCTTGACATTGAAGGTTGTCGCGGATGAGACGGTCAGACAAATGGGGGTGGACGCGGCGGATATATTACTGTACAACCCTGCCAGCAACCTGCTGGAAACCAACGTTTTTCACGGTTTTCGTACCGTCGCCATGCAGAAAGTATCCTTACGGACTGGGCAGGGATTAGCAGGGCAAATCGCCTCCAATTGGGAGCGGATCTTCATCCCGGACCTGGCTGATTATCGTCGTGAAGGCGCGCGCGCTGCGTTGTTCGCCGGTGAAGATTTTGTGGCTTACTGTGGGTTGCCGCTGTGGGCAAAGGGACAATTTATCGGAGTCCTGGAGGTTTTCAATCGGTCGCGACTGAATCCTGACCCAAGTTGGTTTAACTTCCTCGAAACACTGGCCTGGCAGGCTGCAATTGCCATTGACAGCATCAATTCGTTCAACGAAATCCAAATTGCCAATACAAAACTCGTCATGGCCTACGATGCCACCATCGAGGGTTGGTCGCGCGCGATGGATTTGCGTGATGAGGAAACGGAAGGGCACACGCAGCGCGTTACAGACCTGACCTTAAAACTTGCAAGGTTAATGGGTATTCGTGATGACCAGCTTATCCATATCCGGCGCGGCGCTTTATTGCATGATATGGGCAAATTGGGCATTCCCGACCAAATTCTGCTCAAGCCTGGCAAGCTTACAGAAGAAGAGTGGGTCATTATGCGAAAACACCCGGTTTATGCTTATGAAATGCTTTCGTCCATCGAGTACTTGCGCCCGGCGCTTGATATCCCCTATTGCCACCACGAGAAATGGGATGGAAGCGGTTACCCGCGCGGATTGAAAGGCGAAGAAATTCCGCTGGCCGCGCGGATATTTGCCGTGATTGATGCCTGGGATGCGCTTACCTCCGACCGGCCTTATCGAAAGGCCTGGTCACGCGAAAAGACTTTGGCGTATATCCGCGAGCAGACGGGTAGCCATTTTGACCCGCAAGTCGTCGAGGTATTCCTGGCGAATATGGATTTAAGCTAACTTTATTATTAATATTGGAACCTCATAAAGGTATCATGCGAATATTTAACTTTAAATCGCTTTCGGCGAAACTCTTTCTGGTCATCCTCATTGCAATATTCCCGTTACTGGTCTGGTCGATTTATGCCGCACAGCATGAGCGGGTGGATAAAATCGAGGAAGCGAAAAATGAGGCGCTTCATCTGACAGTAGTGGCCGCTGAAAGCCAAAAAAAGATGGTCGCGCAAATGGCCAGCCTGCTTGACGCGGCTGTTGCTGTGGATCAGATGATCGCTGATCCAGAAACATGCAACGCAATCCTTAAGAATATGCTTATTGGCGAAACCGAGTATGTCAATCTCTTAATTGTCCGAACCAATGCAGAGGCTTCCTGCAGCGCCCAAAACCCGGCAGTTTGGGCGCCCGCCGCCGCGATGATCGATCGCGTGATGGCAGCAGGGAGAATCTTTACAATCGCGAAGCAGTCTGACGGATCTGATGTGATGATCTTATTGACCCGGGTGCTGGACGCGCGGGCCATCCCGGTCGGGGTGGGCGCAGCCATCATGCGACAACGCTGGTTTAACGACCTGCTTACTGAATTACATACAACGCCCCCCGGGAGCGAGATCATGGTCGTGGACGCGGCGGGTAAAGTGCTGTACCAATCCATCCAGACTGAGCAAAGTTCGCAGCCGAAACTCAGCGGCGCCCTATTAGCCGCACTTCAATCGGGGCAGACATCGATCCAGGCAGTCGGTCCGGATGGGGTGGAACGATTTTATGGGATCAACCGTCTGCCATTTGCACCGGATGGAACAGGTACTTTCGTCCTGGTTGGTTTGCCGGTCGCCGGTGTGGTCAAAGAAGCCAATAGACAATTGCAGTTGACTTTACTGATTATTGGAATAATCCTGCTGGTGAGTTTCCTGGCATCAATCGCCTCCGAGAAGTGGTTGGTCATTCGCTGGTTACGACCGTTGATTGGTACTGCGCAAAGATTGGAAGCGGGCGACTTATCGGCCAGAACTTTCATTAAGCATAAGGGGAGCGAGCTGGGTTTTCTGGCGCATACTATTGACAGCATGGCGGAAACATTGGAGCGTAAAACCACAGAATTAAGGGAAGTAGGCGCTCGCTATCACAATTTTTTCAGCGGGGTGCCCGCCGGTTTATACCGCACGACTCCCGAAGGTCGATTGCTGGATGGCAATCCGGCACTGCAAAACATGTTTGGTATTTCGGAAGACGAACTCGGGGAAATGTTAAACGTTTCTACGTTTTTTGTCGATCTGGATGCAAGGCAACGCTGGGTGGATGCGATGGCCAGGCAAGGGGTGGTCAACGACTTCGAGTTCCTGTTACGCCGGCGGAACGGAGAAATTATCAGTGTTCTGGATAATGCCAGAACCGTGTGTGACGAAGAAGGTGCGGTGAAATACTATGAGGGCAGCCTGTTGGATATCACCCAGCAGAAGCAATCGGAACTGGCTTTGCTTGCAAGCAATGAACGTTTGACTTCGGTGCTGAATAGCATTACGGAAGCCTATGTTGCCTTTGATAGCCAGTGGCGTATTCTGGAGCTCAACCCGGCTGCCACCCGAAACTTTTTCGGCGGCCGCCCGGCTGATGACCTGATCGGGAAAGCCCTGTGGGAGGAATATCCACAGACGGTCAATGGCGAGATCTACCTCCAGTTTCGCAACGCAGTGAATGAGAAAAGGCCGATGCACTTTGACGCCCGTTCGTCCATCAACGGACGCTGGTGGGAAACACACGCCTACCCCACCCGGGATCGATTGGAAGTATATTTGCGGGACATTACCGAGCGTAAGCAGGCCGAAACTGCGCTCATCCATGCCCGTGATTATTACCTGTCCCTTTTTGATGAATTCCCGGCATTGATCTGGCGTTCCGGAGTGGATGGGAAATTAGATTATTTCAATCAAACCTGGCTCAAATTCACCGGCCGGACGACAGAGCAGGAAAAAGGGTACGGTTGGACTGAAGGAGTCCATAAAGAGGATTTGGATCGATGCGTAACCACCTATCTGGAAGCTTTCAAAGCCCGCCAGCCCTTCCAAATGGAATACCGCTTACGCCGTTTTGATGGCGACTATCGCTGGATCCAGGATTTAGGTTACCCTTATTATGGGTTGAGCGGCGATTTTGAAGGTTACATTGGGTCTTGCTACGATATCACCGAACAGAAACAAAATGAAGCGCAAATCCGTGATCTGGCTTACCGCGATCCTCTGACTGGCCTTTATAATCGCAAAGCCTTTCGAGAGCGGCTTGAACAGGAATTGGATCGCGCAAAACGCTGTGATGGGAAGCTGGCAGTATTATTCATGGACCTGAATAACTTCAAAGAAATCAACGATCGTTTTGGCCATGATACAGGTGACCAGGCTTTGATCCTGATTGCTCAGGCCTTACAGAATGAGTTAAGAGCAAATGACATGGTAGCTCGATTAGGCGGAGATGAATTTACAATTCTCCTGCCCGACCTGAAAAATTTAGATAACCCGGAACGCGTAGCGAAACGGGTAGTAATGAATGTCAAGAAACCATTAATCATCGAAGGAAATACTATCGAATTGAGCACCAGCATTGGCGTCAGCCTTTATCCCGAAGATGGGACCAGCGCGCGGGAATTATTGAATAAAGCCGATCAGCGCATGTTCCGCAACAAGCATAAAGAGAAAAAAGACACCCGTGAACTCTCCGTTCGGGCTAACAAAAAACATCCATAATGGTTACCTTGTATCGCGACATCCTTTCACGGACCTGGTAATTAATATTTAATTGCGTGTTTTTGCGCCGTACGGCGCAAAAACACGCAAAATTCATTATTCGACGATCAGTTTTCCGCGCAGCATGCCCATCTGGCATTGGAACCCATATTCCCCCGCTTTTGCGGGCGTAAATTCAACCAGCACTTCCTCGCCTTCGGGTAATTTCGCGCTTTTGTTAAAATCTGGGAACAGGACTGTTTCCGAGCAACTAGCAGACTCCTGGCGGGTAAAGCGCATTCTTAGCGGTTGCCCAGCCTTAACCACGATAATATCCGGCGTGTAACCGCCCTTGACGGTGATGGCTACTTCCTGAACGCCGCTGACTCCAGCAGAAACCCGAGTTTGGCCTTTGGGCGCTAACCAGAAGAACCAGGCGATAAATACACTCAGAGCAATTCCTCCAAGCGTCACAATAATTTGAATGGGTGTCATATCTTTTTATCCTTATCTATAATCAGTTCATGGATTATTTCACGCAGCATCTTGACGGGGTTGGACGGCCCCTTTGTCTTATTTTGCGCTGAATTTGGGGTGAAAACTGCGCAGCCGATTGGCATTACTGACGACAGTCACGGATGAGAATGCCATCGCTGCGCCAGCCAGCAGCGGACTGAGCAGCACGCCAAAGAAGGGGAACAGCACGCCCATCGCAATGGGAACCCCTAAAACGTTATAGACAAAAGCTCCTACCAGGTTTTGTTTGATATTGCGCATGGTCGCCCGGCTGACCTCGATGGCCGTCACGACGCCCTTCAGGCTGCCTTTGATCAGAGTGATGTCCGAAGCTTCGATCGCGACATCCGTGCCGGTGCCGATCGCCAGACCGACATCGGCCTGCGCCAGCGCCGGCGCGTCATTGATCCCATCGCCGACCATGGCTACTTTCTTGCCTTCAGCCTGCAGCAAGTGGACATTATGGGCTTTATCTTCCGGCAGTACTTCAGCCAGGACTCGATCCACGCCCACCTGCCGCGCGATGGCTTCCGCTGTACGGCGGTTATCGCCGGTGATCATCACCACTTCAATGCCCATTTTGTGCAGGACCACGATGGCTTCTTTGGAGTCTTCCTTGACCGTGTCGGCTACCGCGATAATACCGGCTGCCTGGTTATCGACTGCGCAGAACATGGGGGTCTTGCCATCATTTGCCAGTGTATCGGACTTCGATTCCAGATCGCCCAAATCGACATTCAAGCGTTTCATCATCTTTAGATTGCCGAGAGCCACCTGCCGTCCATCCACCGTGGCGATCACACCGTGTCCGGGGATTGCTTCGAAAGCTTCCGGCTTGCTGAGTGACAACCCTTTCGATTTTGCCCCTTCTACGATGGCTTCGGCCAGAGGGTGTTCGCTGACGGATTCAACCGCAGCGGCCAGTTTCAGCAGTTCTTCCCCGGTCACTGGTGACTGATCAGCAACCAGAAGATCCGTTAATTCCGGCTTTCCTTTGGTGATGGTGCCGGTCTTATCCAGTACCACCGTTTTGATCGCCTGGGCAGTTTGCAACGCCTCACCGGAGCGGATCAGGATGCCGTTTTCTGCGCCCTTGCCAATACCAACCATCAGGCTCATGGGAGTCGCCAGTCCCAGCGCGCATGGGCAGGCGATGATCAGTACGGAAACCGCTGTTACCAGACCGTAAACGAGCTGGGGAGCAGGGCCAAAATCGAACCATATCACGAAGGTAATGACTGCCAGGATCATCACCACCGGCACAAAGTAGCCGGAAATGGTGTCTGCCAGCCGCGCGATGGGAGCCTTACTGTTCTGGGCATCCTGGACCATTTTGACGATCTGCGCCAGAGCAGTATCTTTGCCAACTTTTGTGGCGCGGAATTTGAACGCGCCGGTCTTGTTAAGTGTGGCGCCAATGACCTCGTCCCCTGTTTTCTTGGAAACGGGCAGGCTTTCACCAGTGAGCATCGATTCATCCACCGCCGAGCTGCCCTCCAGGATGACACCATCCACCGGGATCTTCTCGCCGGGGCGCACTTGAATAACGTCTGCGACCAGGACTTCTTCGACCGGGATGTCGAGTTCCTGGCCATTGCGGATAACGCGGGCCGTTTTGGCTTGCAGGCCCATTAATTTCTTGATGGCCTCGCTGGTCCGTCCTTTAGCCCGGATTTCCAATGCCTGCCCCAGCACAACCAGAGCAATCACCACGGCTACCACATCGTAGAAGGGCTCAGAGGTACCTTCGGGAAAGATCCCAGGGATCGTGATGGCGACGGTAGAGTAAAGCCAGGCAGCGCCGGTGCCCAGAGCAATCAGCGTATTCATATTCGCTGAGCGGTGTTTTAACGCCGCCCAGGCTCCGGTAAAAAAGTGGCCGCCAGAATAGATTAAAACCGGGATGGTTAAAATCGCTGCTCCAAACCAGGTGGCTCGCAGCGTCTCCATCGACCAATCCCGAATGATGGGAATAAATTGTGGGTAAGCCGTGAGCAGGACCGGAATGGAAATAATTGTCGCCAGCCAGAATTTGTTCATCAGGCTGCGGTATTCTTTATTATGAGCTGCTTCTTGTTGGTCGGCCGGCTGATCGCTTGAAGCCACCCGCGTTTTATAGCCCCAGCTTTCAATAGCTGAGTTTAATTTTGGCAGCGATGTTTGTTCAGGTAAATAATCAATCGTAGCTTCTTGAGTTCCGATATTAACGCTTGCACTAAGAACGCCAGGGATCGTGGCGAGGTCGTTTTCGATAAATTGCACGCAAGAAGCGCAATGAATGCACTCGATACCAATCCGTTTTTGAGCGCCGCCAACCTGATATCCTGATTTCTTGATGACGTTGACCAGATCCATTAGCCCGGTAACCTTCGGTTCAAATTGAATGACGGCAATACCTTCAGTAGGGTTGATTACCACCTTTTCAACGCCCGATTGATTTTCCAATGCTTTTTTGATCAACTCGGCGCCTGGCTGGCCGTCTTTTTTCAAGCCAATCACTGGCATTTCAACCTGGCTTAATCTGAGGTCCGAGTTGAAACCGGTGGTTGCTGAACCGGCGAAATCCGCCTTTTCTGGATTTTGCATAACGAATGGATGCGGGTCCTGATCAAACTGGTTTACGCAATTTTCGGAGCAGAAATAATACACATTTCCCATGTGCTCCCTGGAAGCAAACGCCGACTGGGGATCGATTTCCATCCCGCAAACAGGATCTTTTGCCATAATTAGTCTCCTTTTTCCTGTCAAATTTACTTTACATTCTCTGAGCAATACGAAATAAAATATATCTCTGAATTATTTGATTGAATAGAGTATGAAAGACGGTAAACCCATGAGTACAATTAGAAAGGCTTAACAGGTAAATATGCCTAATGGTCTGCGTCAGGGTTTATTCCTAACTGCATCTTCGGGTCGATAGGTAGAAGAAATAGTGGCCCATAAAAATTCCAAAAAAAATAGCCACCTGACAGTTTTGTTCAGCGGGGGGTGACAAACTTGAACAGCATGACAATTACATGTCATGCTGCCCGCAGGGCACTCTGTGAGTGAACGAAGTGAAGCATCTCGGAGCCAGTCGAGAGACCCTTCGCTTTGCTCAGGGTGACAACGTTGTCCCCATTGGCAGAGTGCCCCACCCAAAGGGTGCTCTGTGAGTGCGGGCCGGATAACAAACTGTCAGGTGACAAGTAAAGAATATATATTTGCGTTATTGAATATTCAGGTCGATGTCCTGCTTGTAATCTAGTGCTTCATTCTTGATCTGAACGGTTATCTTCCACTGGCCAGCCATTGAAAAGTTAGTGGTTATGGCGTAAATTCCCTTCCCCTGGTCAGTTGCATTTCCCTGCATGGTCATTCCGCTCATTTCGGTATGATCGGCCATAACAATAACCTCTGCACCGGTAACAGGTTGGTTCTGGGCATCGACCACATTAAAATATAGCAGCACATCCCCAATGACCGGAGGGTCCGGTAAAACGTTCATGGTTACCGCGACGGTAGCCTGGGCTGGTGCGGCGCTCCCCGTGCCTGAACACGCAGTTAAAAGGAGGGTCAATCCGATCGATAGGGCGAATAGCGCTTTTATATGTCGCATGGTTAGTCATCTCCTTGAAGGAATTGGTTATGGGTCAGTCGGTGACATTGATCATCAACATCAAACCACCAGGCTCGACGTTGTCGTTGGTAGTATGGTGGAGGATATGACAGTGCAGCATCCACTGACCGACCGCGGTAGCAACGAATTCGATGTCATAGCGCTCGCCAGGTGAAACCAGAACGGTGTCTTTTGTCAGTTGTGCTGCTTCAGGGACCGGATGGCCGTCGGTCGCTACGATTTTGAATGGAACTCCATGTAAATGGAATGGGTGGACGAATTGGCCGATCGCCGCTATGCGGATCCGAACCAACTGTCCTTTTTTGACCTGAATGGTTTCAGTCTCCGGAAATGCTTTCCCATTGATCGTAAAGTAATTCGGCTCCATGCCAGCCATCGGCATGGCAGCATACGTCTGTCCACCCTTGACCAGCATTTCCGAGACCATCAGGTTTACATCTACGTCCGGTTGGGGTAAAACAGGTTCTTTTGGATCAATAATAAACGGCGCATATAGTCCGGCGGAAACCTGTATGTCCCCTTCATAATGGGAGTGGTACATAAAAGTACCTGCCGGACTGGCGACAAACTCGTAGATAAAAGTCTCGCCAGGTTGGACCGGTTTTTGAGTGACGTCCGGAATTCCATCCATTGCATTGGGCACGGCAATCCCATGCCAATGGATGGTGGTGGGTTGGGGGAGTTCATTTTTAAAAACGATTCGAACTTTATCGCCCTCTGTGACCCGGATCATTGGGCCGGGAACTGTGCCGTTATAAGTCCAGGCTGTTGCCACAACATCTTGTAAGATAGGCCATTTAACAGCTTTAGCCGTTAGTTCGAACACTTTCGTATCCCCATCATTATTAAATGCCAACAACTGCCCGCCCTTTGCATCGGAAACTGTTTCAAGATTTTCTCCAGTAATGGGTTCCATCATATGGCTCCCTTCAACGCTGCTCATGCTTCCAGGCGTGACAGTGACGCTCATCTCAGAACTGCTGCCGACCTGTGCAGTGGGTGAAGTAGGAGTACCTTTGCCGGGTGAACAGGCGGCTAATAAGAAAACAAACGCGGATAAAATTCCAATTTTGAGTAACGTTTTCATCTATGCTCTCCAGTTGATAATCGGCTGTTTTGAACGAATCCAACAGTACACAGGATAAGAAAATTCCCGCCAAAACTGAAGCGCAATTTGGCGGGAATTTCAATGAGTAATTATGCCTAATTAGGTCATAATTGTAAACAATTATTTAAATGGGTCAATTTCTCTTTGTCCCTTTTATTCTCTTCTTCATGGACGTAATTACGAGCGGCATGGAGACGATCAGGGTTAATAAACTGATCCACATCACACCACCGATTCTTGCCACCATTGGGTAGGTACCCATCAGACCGGTAACGACAAAGAAGAGTAACGCCATTATGGCGGTTATTGCCAGGTAGACAATTGCGCTCTTCCGTGCAATTTCTTTATCGAGATTTTCAGTTTCCATGATATCTTCCTCTCTTCAGTTGATTCAGTCGCTGCTTGTGGTGGATGCGGAGAACTGATTGGCCGCAACCGTATCCCGGCCTGTTCTCTTTACTTTACGCTGCGTAGAGGGCGAAAATCCTTTCAGCAATAGCGTATTGAGCGTAACGGATACTGAGCTGATGGCCATAAAGGCTGATGCTACTTCCGGGCTGACGACCAAACGGAGGGCCGGATACAGGAAACCGGCTGCCAGAGGAATACCCAAAGTGTTATAGATGAACGCCCAGAAAAGGTTCTGTTTCACTTTATTCATGGTAGCTCGCGCCACTTCCAGGGCAACGATCACGTCATTCAAATCCGACTTGATGAGAATGACATCTCCAGTTTCTTTAGCCACATCCGTTCCTGATCCGATGGCAATTCCGACCTCTGCTTGCGCCAGCGCTGGAGCGTCATTAACACCATCCCCAACCATCGCCACCCGTTTGCCCAGGGCCTGTAATTTTTTGACTTCTTCAGCTTTATCCTGGGGCAAAACTTCGGCCAACACCTGGTCGATGCCGACCTGACGAGCGATTGCTTCGGCGGTGCGGCGGTTGTCGCCGGTAATCATTACGGTTTCCAATTTCATTTGACGCAAGCGTCGAATGGCTTCAACCGATGTCTCTTTCAGCGTGTCCGCGACTGCAATCAAGCCAGCCGGCTGGCCATCCAGTGCCACAAACATGACCGTTTTTCCTTCGGTTTCCAGTTTTTCGGCCTGGGACATCAAGGTGCGAAAATCGATTGATCTTTCGCTCATCAATTTGCGGTTACCTACCAGAACAGCAACACCTTCGATTTTTGCTTCAACCCCGTGGCCAGGGATGGAGTTGAACCATTCGGGTGCAGAAAGTTCTAAATCATTCGTATTCGCTCCGCGCACGATCGCTTCTCCGAGCGGATGCTCGCTATTTTGTTCGGCGATGGCTGTGAAACGCAGGATTTTCATCTGCTGATTCTTGTTGGGGACATTATTTTCCAGACTGGTAACGATATCCGTTACTGAAGGTTCGCCTTTGGTTAAGGTACCGGTTTTGTCAAAAACAATCGTCTGGATCTTGCTGGCTTTTTCGATGGCTTCTGCGCCTTTGAAAAGCACGCCAAATTCAGCTGCTTTGCCAGTACCCGCCATCATTGCGCTCGGCGTTGCCAGGCCAACTGCGCAAGGGCAAGAAATGACCAGGACCGTCACTGAAAGCAACAGCGAGAAGCCAAAGACACCGATATCGCCTAATGCGAAAGGTGAGAGGATAAAACGGCTGCCTGCATCGAAAAACAAGTCGTAACCGATGAAGAACCAGAAGATAAACACCAGAACAGCCAGCAAGTGCACACCCAGGATGAAATGGCCTGCGACCCAATCGGCTAATTTCTGAATCGGCGCTTTGCTGGCTTGCGCGTCTTCTACAAGTTTGATGATCTGGGCTAGCGCAGAATCTTTGCCGACTTTGGTGGCAACAAACTTGAAGGCTCCGGTCTTATTGATGGTCCCGCCGATCACTGCGTCGCCGGCTTTCTTTTCGACGGGCAGGCTTTCGCCAGTCAGCATCGATTCATCCACCGCGCTATAGCCATCCTGGACCATACCATCTACCGGGATCGACTCGCCAGGGCGAACTGCGATCAGATCTCCAGTTTCAACTTCGTCGGCCGGGATCGTGATTTCATGGCCATCGCGGATGATGTTGGCGACCTTGGGTTGGAGCTTCATTAGCTTGCGGATGGCTTCAGAGGTTCGGCCGCGAGTTAAGGCTTCCAGCCAACGCCCCAGGACGATAAACGCGGTTAATAGAGCGGCGCTCTCAAAAAAAGTGGCGCCTTCACCACCAAAACCGGCGTTGGGAAACAGTGTATTGATGACCGCAATGCCATATGAGGCGCCAATACCGGTAGCGTATAGCAGATTCATATCGGTCACGCCGTGCTTTAATCCGCGCCACGAATTGACAAAAAACTGACGGCCTGGTCCAAAAACGATTGGGGTTGTCAGTAGCCCAAGGACCCATTTGTAGGAGAGAAATTTTGGGACAATGCTCTGGAACGGGCCAAGCATGTCATAAAATGTACCGATCATCACCAATACCCCGATTGTTCCTGCAATGATCAGGTTTCTACCCTGGCGGCGAATCTCATCCTCTCGGACTTTTCTTTCCCGATCAAGATTATCAACCGCAGTATCCTGCTCGACAGCTTCATAGCCCACGTCGCGTACCGCGCGTTTCATTTGGGAGGCGGTTACAACCTCAGGAATATACTGGACACGCGCTTTCTCAAGGCCCAGGTTTACACTCGCACTGGTAACACCGGGTAATTCGTTCAGTGCTCTTTCGACGTGGTCGACACATGAGGCGCAAGTCATTCCAGAGACATGCAAATTCATTTCCTGAGTAGGTACGGTATACCCTGAGTTTGAAACGGCTTTCTGAAAATCTGTAACATTTACCAGGGTTGGATCAAAGTTCAGGCTGGCTTTGTTGGTGCCCAGGTTCACGACCACATCACTAACACCCGGTAGTTCCATCAAAGCGCTTTCCACGTGCGATACACAGGAAGCACAGGTCATCCCTTGCACAGGAAACGAAATAGATCGTTGGTCTTCAAGTTTAGTCATACGAAAAATACTCCATTCGTGTTAGAAGTCGGCTGTTATGCCCAACAATTGGATAATCTTACTGAGCTCAGTCTGGGTCGTTTCACGATCTGATGAGCCGTGTATGACCCCGATGCTGGATTTCATCTGGTGTTTCACCAGATCAACCTTAATTGCGGTTAATGCCTTGTTCAGGGCACTAATTTCGTTAAGCAGGTTGGTGCAAGGCGCACTTTCCTGAATCAGATCTTGCAGCCTGTGAAGGCGGTTCGTTTCGAATTTCAAACGGTCCAGAATTTCTTCCTTTTCAGGATCCACTGGACACCGATTCATGGTCGGAATGAAGGGAATAATCTGGCTGGAGAGTAGAAGTTATTTTTGCTCTCAATGCCGGTTTGATCTTCTGATCCGGGGTATCTACAATGGATATTTCTGTCCATTCCTGGTTGCCATGAACCATGAGACTGACTGGGAATGCATCTCTTTCATAAACTAAAAGTATTGCCAACTGACAGGCGCATTGGTCCGTACCGTGCTGTGGGCATGTGCATCCGCTATGATTGGCGCGGGCAACCTGTAAATCGAACGATTCTACGACCGTAAACCCCGACTGGGTAAGCCGGTCGACACTCTCTTCAATCACCTGATTGCAATTTCTATCAAATTGCATCATTGGCGAAGAACTCGAATTCATAACTACCTCCTAACCACAAACACAGTATAGGTTATGGATTTTTTTCCTTACAGCGCTTTTTACCGTAATTAATCACGAGCATTTTTGCTTACCATGGAAGGGAGATTACGCAATCTGGCTGGAAATGAGCCGTGAAGTAAATATAATTTTGGCGCTCTTTAATTAAATTAGGCAAAAAAAAGCCTTTTTCGCACATAGGCTTTTATTTTCTCTGCATCGTATAAATTTGGCACCAACGACGTATCTATGGGCCGAGTTGGATTCGGCATTATTCCTTAATGGCAACCACCAGAATGGCTTTTGTGGTCTTGGTGGTTTTGGTTGTCTTGTTGGCCGCCAGGTCCATTTTGTATCGTGTTGTTATCTGATTGGTTTTTGTGAGAACCATGACTTCCGTGCACGAAAAAATGGCTTAACATCATAAAACCAAAGAGTCCATAATATAGCACTATACCAACGGAGACTTTAAAAACAAGAATGGCAATTCCACCGATTAAAACGCCTGCAACCAAGACCCAAATAAATGTAGGAATACGAAATTGTGTGTCAGGGGAAACGTTGTGATCCAAAAAAATTGCTCCTTTTCTATAAGGATGAAGCACACCTAAATCAACAGAGTTAGTTTCGGGTGGGTCCTCGAAAATTGGAATTTATTCGAATGGGAACGCGAACAGGACGTCCATGCCTGCTTCTGTTTATATTGACCCAGGTGTATCCCAAAAATGCAAAAAGCCCTACCAAGGCGAAAATAACTTGATTCATGAGGGTTTCTATCAGTACCTTTCTCCTTCTTATCGAATTGTGTATATCAACTATAACCTTGCGGTAAGAAACCTTAAAGGGCTTTCTTACGTGTTAATGGATAAGCGCAATTGCTTAAGGCAAATATGAATCGAGAATGGTTAATGGTAAAGAATAGACCAGCGATTTAAAATTTCAACGAGATCGAGGTTACACGCCTATGCCCAAATTGGAAGGGCCCCCCGTTAAGGTTTTCGGCATTAATAGAATTAGGAATAATCAATCCTTGTTTCGGATAACCTATCCAAACAGAATTACTAATAGGAAAAAATTCCCAGCAGCACCGAGTTTATTTTTTAGGCCGAGTTTAAGCTAAACCAAATTCGTGAGTAAGATGCTGGATTGAGGAAACCTTCCCTGAAAGAGCGCCTGGAGACTCTTCCGTAATGCTGCAGAATTCAACAATTTGTCCTCGATTGGCAGCAAATAAGTTTGGGCAATTGCAAAATCCAGGGCAACCGCTAGATTTTTTGAATCATTTTTCGAGAACAAACCAGTGCCATTTGTCGACCACGAGTTTGCGATGTAAATCATTGCTGATTGGATCATTGAATTCGGCAGAAATATTTTGTGCTTTTGTAAGACCCTAATTGTCTCAAATAATGGCCGAATAGGTTGTTTTTGACTTTTGAGAAGCGAATAGAGTCTTTGATAAGCACCTTGTGCGTTTCGAAGGCATGATTTCAAAAATTTTTTTTCTACGTTAATATCATCAGGTTGTCCAGATGGTAGATCTGGTGGATTGTTCCCGTCTGGCAGCCAATGAATTAAGGACGTTTTCGAAACCAAATCCTCGTCCATCCATTTAAATTGATTATTATCCATTGTGCCTATCAAGAACATATTACTTGGAAACGGCATAGGTGTAGAAAGATGAATCGATGAAACGCGCATAACCTGGTCGTGCTTAAGTTGAAATGCTACCTCTGAAAAAAATTCATTTAGCTCAGCTGGACTTATTCTTGTTAGGAATCCCAAATAAATCCGTTCAGAATTATCTGGCTGGCCGGCTTCATGGATGAGTTCGATTACTTTGCTTGAGTTCCAGCGAGTTTGAGCTTCAGTGAATTGTGTAATATTGGTAGTTTGATCGGCCCACCAGGCGTGGCCGACCATCTTCTGGAAACGAAAAGGATCATCCCCAATCAATAAATTTGCTATATTTTGCACTGCCGCAATTTTACCGGTGTCTTTTGGTCCCACGACCAAGGTTAACGGTTTTGATTTCAACCCCACGAATAGATTGGTAACAGCCAGGGGCGTTGCCATAGATTCGGTCTGGGAGGTTACCTGGGCGCTCATCGTTAATCAAACGGTTGCCAGAATTGCCAACCCCATGACAACCACGCCCGACCCTAAGGCTAAACGTACCCATTCTTTATGGTGAAGGTTCCAATGCGCCAGCCGTCCAAGGGTGGGTTTTGCGGCTGCCAGAGCAAGAATAACGACCAGCGGCAGGATAAAAACCACGTTATAAAGCAATAGATAGCCGTAACCTAACAATGCGGTTGGCTGCAATGCCAGCAGGCTTAATACTCCCAGATATACTGCCCCACTGCAAGGAACCGTGCAAAGGCCAATGAGGAAACCACCCAAAACGAGCGCAGGAACAGTAGCTTTCCGGGCTGCCTGCCTGGCGTAATCGGCGACCTTACCTGGCGCCTGAAGTCGCGGTCCCCAATCCGGCAGGAAATAATCCTTGACCATCCATAAACCTATCAAAATGGCCACCAGCGCGCCAATCCGGGCTGGCGCATGCTGGCGTGCGAATAAATCCGCGACCTTTAGCAACCCTACGCCAAGCGCAAGATAAGTCAAAAAAACTGCACCAATGTAGATGCTGCCCAAACCAACCAGCCGCGCCCGAGTCGCATTGATGTTTTGTTCGCCTGCTTTGAGGGTAGCCAGTAAGGCGGTGATGAAAAGGAGGAGAACTGTAAACGCACAGGGGTTAATCCCATCTACCGCTCCGGCAACCAATACTGCAGGGAGCGTAATTTTTGGGATATAAGATTGCATGGCCATATCAGGCGCATTAGGATGCCACAAACCAGCCAACCCCAAAGCTGCAAGCGCGATTACGCCTAATGTAAGGATTGTGATGGTGCGCCGGATGACACTGGTGGTCATGGGTTACCCCTCTACGATCAATTTGCCATTCATGGTGGGGTTGGCGCGACCGCCGCAGCAGATATCACAATAGAAGGTATATTCGCCAGGTTCGGTTGGCGTGAAGGTGGCCATAGCGGTACCTTTCGGCTGGGCTATGATGTCCACTTCCAGTTCTTCCACTGCCCATTGATGTTGGCCGCCGCCGTCGGTATGCCCTGAAGTGTCCAGGCTGCGCAAGCGGATCGTTACCGGTTCTCCGACCTTGACACGAATTTCCTTTTTATCAAAGCCAGCCATATCGGCGGATACATCAATGACATTTTCTGCCATCGGTAAAGCTGGTTTGTAAAACGCCTTGAACAGTAAAAAGCCCGCCAATCCTAATACAGTTATGACAATACCCGTGAAAATAATCTTGTTCCGCTGTTGTTGGCGTTGGCGCACTAATTTTCGATTCATCCGGTCTTTGCGAGTTGTAATCTCGGGCATGATTTAATCCTTTTTATCAAATTTGAGAATTAACCTACAGGTGATAAAAAACATCTGATGCAGAAAAGAGTCCCGTTTGCTGCTAATACGAAAAATATTACGAAAGAGATGGCGCCCGACCTGGTTGGGTTGGGGTCGCAATTCCTGCCGGCAGATCGAGTATATCGGAAGCGCGTCCTTGCATATAGCGTGATGTAGCTTGGTTAGCTATAGGCTATTTTGCTTAATAATTAGCGGCTGAGTGACGGTGATGTTCCTTTTGCCAAACGCCGGCCGAGAAATCCGGTTAATAACCCTAAAAACAAACTAAGCCCGGAAACCGTGAAGACTGCATCCACCCAAAATTTCTGTGGAAATAGCCGGATAAGCGTATCGGAAAAGTTGAATGTCCAGGTTCCATCCGAAAAAAACAACTTATGGAATATGAGAAACCAGGTATCCCACCCGATAAAGGCCAGGAATCCGATAAGAGCTATAAAAATTGCAGTACCGAACCCTCCAATTCTTAGTGCGGAAGCAAAAGCCTGCCAATTTCGACGCCAGGTCAATGACAAAATAGCAACCAGACCAATGATTGCAGAAATCACCTTCCAGAATGTCCAAAAGAATTGATAGACATCTTGAACATCCACCATATGACTCAACTCGCGCAGATTGTAAAGCGCCTGGTCTTCATTATTTTGATTTTCAAGAGCTGAAATCGGGAGATTTTCTCGTAAATAACGAACATTTTCAGAAGCGAAGTTTATCCGTTGTTCTTTACTAAATCCAAAAGGATCTTCTGGAAAATCTACTTTGTTATACTCAATTCTCAAATACTCGCTTGTCACAAGCATGCGAACTGAACCAATCAGAAACCAGAATGGAATCACGAGAATGATGAGAATTTTGACGGTCAGGTCGAATGTTTTTTGCATGGGGTAACTGATCCTCTGGAATTGAAATATAGGTAATAAAGAGTTTATGGTTCATTTTTGATTTATACCAGCGCCAGAATACGGTATTTGGAGCAGGGCATTTTTGCTTACCAGAGAATCAGCATCATCACCAGATGATTCAAGCGGGCTTGTGTGGCATTGTTACCATGAGAATCGTAAATATAACCATTCATTACGGGAAATAAAATTGAGGCAATCGTGGATCGAAAAAAAGTGCCCGATCTCATCGAGATCGGGCACTTTTTTGTAATTAAATGTTATTGTTGAATGTCTTTCAACATTAATTGATACTGCTCCTGGTTGATTTCTCCTCTGGCATAGCGCTGTTCAAGAATTTGGCGCGCAGAGAGTAGTTCAGTTTTGGAGCTTCCATGGTCAGACTGGTTCGGTTGGAACAGCCCTCGCACGGCTAACACGGCCAGGCCAATCAGAATAATCCAGAAGAGGAACATTCCACCGATCATACCAAATCCCATCATTTCGCACCTTCCTTAGCGGCCTAAATCTGAAAGGATTTGTTGATATTCTTCCCGGCTGATTTCGCCCTTTGCATAACGCGCCTGCGCAATATCCCTGGCTGATTGACCAGCTGAGGATTGGGGGCCGGATTGATAAGGGTTTGCACTCATTCTGCGAACTGCCCAGACAATCAGCACTATCAGGCCAATTAACAAAGCAATCGAGACAATCGAACCCAGGATCATTCCGATCCAGCCCATGTTACCGTAACCATAATAACCCATCATAATGTTTTTCTCCTTCCGGATCTTCATCCGTCTTGCATCAAGTTTGATTTGTGTTTACTTCCTTATGATAACGTGAAAGGATAAAGTTCCTTTGAAGCCAATGTAAAGTTTTGATAAAGATATTTGCGGGAATTTAGATCGTTTTATGACCCTAATGGCAGGGTGAAGTGAAAGGCACTGCCTTTGCCTTCGCCTTGGCTTTCGGCCCAGATCCGACCATGATGCGCCTTAACTAACGCCTGGGCGATCGTCAACCCAATTCCACTGCCCCCGCTGGTTCTAGACCTTGATTTGTCAGTTCGATAAAAACGCTTATAAATATAAGGCAGTTGATCAGGGGCAATTCCAATACCGGTATCCGTTACGGTAATAACAGCCTCGTTTTGATTCCGCGTTGAATGGATATAGACGCTTCCCCCGGGTTGGGTATATTGCAAAGCATTGCCTATCAGGTTCGTTAATACCTGGAGGATGCGATCTGAATCGACAGCTAATTCCGGCAGGTTGTCATCCAGTTTCATTTGAAGATGGATACCTTTCTCTTCGAACTGGCGACCCAGGTGACTTGCAACCGTTTCAATGAGGTTGTTAATCGAAACAGGCTTAAGATCCAGTGAGAATGCACCCGCCTCGACCCGGCTGAGTTCTTGAAGATCGTTGACCAGTCGCTGCAGGCGATCCGCTTCGGCAAAAACCTGTTGGTAGGTCTCAGGCGTAGCAGACATGACACCGTCCATAAGCCCTTCCATATAACCTTTGATAGCCGTTAGCGGTGTTCGTAGTTCATGTGAGACATCACCGAGCAGTTGGCGGCGCATGATCTCGGTTTTTTCAAGTTTGTCTGCCATCTGGTTAAAACTTAGCGCCAGCTGATCCAACTCATCCAATTGGTTTGAATGCACAATACCGGGAACGGTAATCCGTTCCGCGTATTCACCTTCTGCAATGCGATGGCTGGCCACCATCATTTTTTGCACAGGCCCTACTACCTGCCGGCTGATCAAAAAACTGGCCAATACCGCAACAATCAAGGCAGCGCCAGCGGCCAGCGCAAGCGCTTCCGAAACCGAAGTCTGATAATTGGCAAACAATTCCACTTCCAATTCTTGAGCATTGCCCGCACCGTTCGCAGGGGTAGGCGCCAGAGTCATATTTCCCCCTGGCATCATTGCCCCCATTCCAGCCATGTGTCTATCATAAGCAGCAGGAATGGATAAGCTGGTTGCTGTGGCCAACACAATAATCCCAACTAGAACCACGACCACATAGGAAAGAAATACTCTGCCAGCCAGGTGCGTACGAAAATAACTCAGCATGCGTTCACCTGTTTATCTTCAAACCGATAACCCACTCCACGGATTGTTTCAACGAATTGATCATTGCCCAATTTTTGCCGGATGTGCCCAATGTGCACATCCACTACCCGCGAATCGCCATAATAATTGTACCCCCAGACTATTTCCATCAATTTCTCTCGACTCAATACTCTGCCATTGTGTTGGGCCAGGGCCAGTAACAAATCGAACTCCACAGCAGTAAGATCTATCAGACGATCATCCACCCAAACCCGGTGAGCCGCCGGGTCGATGCGTAAATGGGTGAAAACCAGAACTGAAGTTGTTCCTGGGGTTTGGTTATTCCCTTGAATGCGCCGTAGGGCTGCTTTGATCCGAGCAATCAACTCGCGCGGGCTGAATGGCTTAGTCAGGTAATCATCCGCTCCAACGGAAAGGCCGACGATTTTGTCCGTTTCTTCGGTTCTGGCGGTTAGCATGATTACATACACATTCGACTCTCGCCGCAAATTGGCCAGTAATTCGATCCCATCCATGCCGGGTAGCATCACATCCAGTACGATGATATCTGGCTTAAATGTACGGGCAAGTGATAAACCACTACGGCCATCAGCCGCAGTTTGATAATCATATCCTTCAACTTTTAGATATGCAGCTACTACGCTTTGGATGGATGGTTCGTCATCAATTACTAGAATTTTAGCTGGCGTCATCGCGCATTCCTTTCGAATGAATTTACCATATTATCTTCTTTACATTTTACATACAAACTCAGCCCTGCAGTCAAACAGGATATCGTCCATATCATAGCCATTGATTTGTTCTGGTTGCGCGCCAGCTTTCGACTTTGAAGAAATCACAACCCAGAAGTTGGTGGGCACTCTTTACCTGGTTATAAGGTGTGGTGGATTTAACAGGCTTGGCCGATGCCGCGACCAGCATTTTCGCGGGGCGTAAGAAGCGCCTTTTTACGCTAAGATATTCCTGGATGATGCGCTAGAATGAGAATGAACATCCTGGAAGAAGTGAAAGAACCGAATCATGTTACTTGCCCGGCGTAATCTCCTTAAAGACAAGACCCGCATGGCGCTTTGCGTGGGAGGCGTGGCGCTGGCTGTGATGCTTATCCTGGTACTCAACGGATTCCTGGCCGGCATGTACAGCCAAATTACTTCCTACCTGGACAACTCACCCGGTTCAGTTGTTGTGGCGCAAGAAGATGTGGTTAACCTGCTTGGGGCAACTTCCCTGCTGCCGGTAGGAATGATCCAACACGTAGAGGATGTTGAGGGAGTGAAGGAAGCGTACCCTATTCTTTCACAATTCGTTATCCTGGATTTGCATGGAAAAAAGCAACCTGCGTATATGGTCGGGTTTGTACCAGGGCAAACCAGCGGACCCTGGGAACTATTCGCAGGACGACTGCCAGAGACGGAACAGGAAATGGTTTTTGATCGGGTTCTTGCCGGTCGCCATGGGCTGGAAATTGGCGATACGGTGGAAGTGCTTGGAAAGGATTTCTCCATTGTTGGCCTTTCCGACGGAACTACCTCCTGGATGACCAGCTTCTTCTTTGTTCGTAAATCTGCAGCAGAGGACTTGCTGCTGATGCCGGGGGCGACGAGCTTCATTCTGCTCAGCAAAACCGATGATGAGGATCTTGATGACTTCCTGCGGAAATTAAATAACCTGGATGGAATAAACGCTTTGACCAAGAAAGAAATGGCTGCCAATGACCTTAAGCTGTTCGCCAAGGTCTTCTCCGCTCCTCTTAAGCTGATGGTCGGAATAGCCTTTCTGGTAGGGACGATGATCGTTGGTCTGGTGATTTACACGATTACCGTAGAGCGACAGCGTGAGTATGGAGTTTTAAAGGCAATTGGCGCATCGAATAGTGTTCTCTATAAGGTTGTCCTTACCCAGGCTGTGGCAGCCGCGTCGCTGGGGACAGTTACAGGAGTCCTGATGGCGTATGGCGTGAGCCAATGGATCATGGGCGTCAGACCGCAGTTCCTCATCGTCTTCGATCCGTCCGATGTGGGGCTGGCGCTACTGGCAGGGCTGGGAATGGCTCTGGTAGCAGCGTTCTTTCCGGCGCGGGTGGTGGCCAGATTGGCGCCGGCGGAGGTGTTTCGAAAATGATCCGCTTTGCCTTGCGAAACATGTTCCAGAACAAAATTCGCCTGACGATTTCCGTTGGCGGAGTTGCGCTCGCGTTGTTGTTAATCCTCTCGCTCGACGCGATCTTCACCGGGGTGGAACAACGGTTAACGATCTATATCAATAATAGCGGCGCCGATATCTTTGTCGCCCAATCGGGCGTGCGCAACATGCACATGGCTTCTTCTTCCCTGCCAGTCTCCACCATAATGGATGTGGAAGCTGTGCCGGGTGTCGCAACGGTCACGCCGATACTTTATCTTTCCAATATGCTTGTGACGGGCGACGAGCGTAACCTGGCTTACATCATTGGTTTGCCCGAGGAGGCTGCGTTGGGTGTCCCATGGAGGATATCGTCCGGTAGCAGCTTTCCTGGGAAAGATGAAGCGATCATCGACCAAAATGTTGCCGAGGAGTCCGGCATCAGTTTGGGCGACAAAGTTAAAATTCTAGGGAAGGATTTCGAGGTCATCGGGCTTTCAGAAGAAACCTCCAGCTTGGTGAATTCGATTGCCTTTATCTCAATAAATGATTTCGCAATGCTGCGCGGCGGCTCCGACGCGGTAAGTTTCTTGCTGGTAAAAGTGAAGGGTGGCGAATCTCCGCAATTTGTGGCTGAACGTATAGAAGCTCAGGTCAAAGATGTCACTGCTCAAACTTCCGCGGTTTTTGCAGCAACAGAGCGCCAGGTTGTCAAAGATATGAGCACCGATGTGATCACAATCATGAATTTAATCGGCTTCCTGATTGGGCTGGCGGTGATGGGCCTGACTGTTTATACCGCAACATTGAGTAGAAAAAGAGAATACGGCGTTCTTAAAGCATTGGGCGCTCGCAACGGGCAACTCTATCGGGCTGTTCTGACTCAGGCGCTGCTCAGCGTCGCCTTTGGCTTTTTGATCGGTTTGGCAATTACTTTGCTTCTTTCAGCAGCCATCCCACTCCTGGGTCTCAATATGGTGCTGGAAGTCAGCGCGGCTTCTCTGGTCAAGGTGGGCGGTTTCTCGGTGGTAATCGCTGGGATTGCGGCAATTCTACCGATCCGCCAAATCGCCGGGCTGGACCCGGCCATAGTATTCAGAGGCAGGTAACTCATGACAACTTCAACATTAGAAATCTCCCATGTTACCAAGCGCTATGGTTCTGGCGCAACAGAAGTCGTTGCAGTGAAGGATGTATCCCTGTCCGTTGCCCCCGGAGAAATCGTGCTCATTATGGGCCCCTCAGGATCGGGGAAGACCACTTTGCTCTCTATGCTTGGGGCGCTGCTTAAGCCGACCGAAGGTGATATCCACCTCAATGGGTATGTCATAAGCGCGTTGAAGGAAGACCGGTTGCCGGATATCCGCCTGCGCCAATTTGGTTTCATCTTTCAGGATTTCAACTTACTCTCCGCCCTGACTGCATTGGAAAATGTGGCACTCGTTGCAGAGCTTGCCGGAGTTAAGAGCAGCGTCGCGCAAAAGAAAGCATCATTATTGTTAACCGATCTGGGCCTTGGGGAGCGTTTGAACTTCCTGCCCGAGAAACTTTCGGGTGGCGAGAAGCAGCGGGTAGCGATTGCCAGAGCGTTAGTCAATTCTCCGACGCTTGTCCTGGCTGACGAACCCACTGCTAACCTGGATTCGAAGATTGGTCACGATATAATGCACTTGCTGAGGGCTATCGCCAAAGAGCAAGGTCGCAGTGTGGTGATCGTCTCCCATGATCAGCGCATCAAAGACATTGCCGATCGCGTACTCTGGCTGGAAGATGGGCAGTTCAAGGATATCGACTAGTAGTCAGTCACCGTGAATAAGATGGAACAATCCTTGCAACCAAGGAAGGCAAGGAGATGGCCAAAATGCCTAAAAAACTGTACCATATCCACCTAAACGATGAAGAACGCCAGTCTTTACTG